>BNJU01002663.1_pt1 | contig 228003 bp, 314 predicted proteins | sample 8539281 | NCBI WGS metagenome assembly BNJU01 (sample SAMD00202456, study PRJDB9452) | human saliva metagenome | isolation source: human saliva | place: Japan | reverse complement strand
ATGGAAGTTACGTATTGTCTTTGAATATCCCAAGAACCTGTGTCCTTCAAGTGCTCTTCGTGTCCGTCAAGCTTATCGCCTATTGCCTTGCCTTCCAACGTTTTGATGATTTCGTCTTCGTCCATACCCACTCAGTGTATTTTAATCGTTACGTCTGTAAATACAGGCGCTTCCTCATATACCGCATATAGCGTCGTATATTTGAACATACAGACTGTCTACGTCAATCTGCTTTGAGTTGCAACTACTCCTGAAAATCCTACCAGCTTCTTGTACTCATCTTTCGTGAATATCTTGTTTGCCACGTGTTTCCGCCGTTCTTTTCGCAGAGCCCATTGTCTACATCTATCGCTGCTGAAGCCTCCCGCAGCACACCACCGTTGCCGTCCAGAGTTACTCCCACCTGCCGGGTGCAGTGGCTCCACGCCATCCTTCCATAGCGCCGTGTTACAGTTACGTTATCACTTACAACGATCTCGTCATTCACATCTTCACAGCCTCAGAGCCTATAACCACGGGACCACTGTCAAACTTCTGCCGTCAGGGGCTGTAATCCATTCAGGAAGCTTGTAGTTGCTACCCTTTATTAACTTCTACAGCATCCATATTGCCCATTCCACCGTCACCTGCGTTAAACGTAACATTTACCTTCGGTATAGGCTTGTTCTTCCATAGCGCCGTTACAGCTACGTTATCACTCAAACAATCTCATCATTCGGCATCTTCTCTACAGCTTCCCCAGAGCCGATAACCACTGGACCACTTGTCAAACTCTCTTACCGTCTGGGGCCAAATCCGCACCAGAAGCTTATAGTTGCCCTGTCTTCCTGCACGGCTTCCATATCGCCGGTACCGTCGCCTGCTTCAAAGTAATATTAACCTTTTGTTTGTCTCTCCACGCAGCGTATACCCGTAGCGTCTTCATCCACCTGAGTATTTTCTATCAAAATCAGTTGCTGTCGCATTTTTAGCCTTAGCCCAACCCACGAATTCATTGCTCGCAAGGTAGCTTGTATGTTACCCTTGTTGGCCTTAATAGATTCTGTCTTCTCTGCGATCTCATGATTAACTCCAGCTTTCATTTTCCATATTTATCAAAATACAATTCCGCATACTTATCACTGCGATAGATGTGATATATAAAAGCATCCTTATGGTTGCCTTCGTTTATCTGATGTGTATTAGACTTGACTTTGCTCAACAGATGCAGTGGAGCCCCTTCTTTAACTTTTTGTCGATTTCAAAGTCATTGTCCGCTCCGTCATGTCCGTTTTCAATCCCTTAGAGTCTTTAAGAACCCATCCTTACAGGTCTCAAAACATATTTGCATTTTAGCACTATCGTTTAATAATTCCTGATTAAGTGTCCAACTACTCAACCAGCTTTTTAACGGCACTTTTCTTGAATTCTTCATGTTTTTAACATTTGATACGTTCCATTCGAAACGTCAGGGCTTACCGCATTTTAACCCTGAACATCTCATCTATGTCCGTAAATCCCTTTCGTTACCTTCAACTCAGCTACATTAGGGATTCTTGCAAGTCTTGCGCTCCTCGAAACATCCCGTGCATATCCGTTACGTTTGACACATCCTACTTTGGATACATCCGGATTTGGTTGTCGCACCGTCAAACATACCATGCATATCCGTTACATTCGACACCTTCGTCCGTTACATTAGGGTCTGTAGTTGTAGCTTTGGTAAAACATGCACATAGTCGTTACATTCGACACATCCCATCCGATACATCAGGCGTCGCCGCAGCAGCCCGAAGAACATGTTTTTCATACCGTTACATTTGGTATTCCAGTTTGACACGTTGGGATTTGCAAGCTTGGCTTCACAAAACATGCCGCCTTGGCGGCCTGTTGCCATTGTCAGTTCCTAGATTTGACAGCTCAACCTCTCCCTCCAAAGTTGTTGAAGAGATGTGAACTGTCCTTAGCAACATATACCGTTTGTACTAGCACAATCTTTGAACACCATAGGCCTGTCCAGCCTATAGAAGCTCATCGCCGGGTGTAACTACCGCCATGTTGTTATCATTTCACCCCACTTCATTAATGATATATTACGCTCGCAACCGGATCGGTAGCTTTACGGTAAGCGTACCAGCATCCAGACTTGCATACACGTTACCCGATGGCTCAGGCTTAAACTGCTCCGCCTTCTGTTCCCTATCTTTTTTTCTTCCTGCTTTTCTGAAGCCTTTGAACCTTTTTTTTCGCCTTTTAGCACTTGAAACTTTAGGCTTTTTTGCTTTTTGGATCCTTCCTTAACATTTAGACCTCGGAAACTGCTGTCCCCTCATCAGCCTTGTTCGCTTTTGCATTCTTCAAAACTGGCGATACGCCCAGCTACTACGAGCATGACACTCAGTATCCATGCACATACTTTAGATACCGGCTTTGTAGCACCTGAGCATCCTCCGTTTGATTTGTTTTCCTTACCTGCCTCCTTGTGGTTTTCCTCAAAACATTTTCAACTCATTAACTTAAGTATAATACCATGTGAAGCCGTGATGAACCATTTTTCAAGCCCAATTCACCAAAAGCTCCAAAACATGACAATTTATATAACATTTGCCAACATTTTGACCTGCGGCAAATATTTTTGGCTAGTTCTCATTAATATTGAAAAGCTCTTGAAGGCTCCAAAACCTCTTGCCTGATCTTCAGGCACAAATATAGAAAAGTGTAGTCAACCACTTTTCCGCAAATGTAGGCAGCTTTCTTTAGACCGCCATGCCTGCTTCGGCTCATTTTGCTGAAGAAACTATCATGCGAAAGCAGCTCTTCAGGCACCCGCTTTCAATACGATCTACCGTCAGATATCACAACAAGTTTATCGGCATTTTTTACCGTTCTCATCCTATGCGCAATTATAACGACCGTCTTATTCTCTATGAGCCTGCTGAGTGCTTTCTGTATTTTGCTCTCATTTTCGGCATCAAGCGATGCGGTGGCTTCATCTGCAGAGTATTACCCGCATCCTTAAGATTGCTCTCGCTATTGAAATACGCTGTCTCTCGCCTCCTGAGAGTCTTGCGCCGTTTTCTCCGACTTGAGTATTGTAACCATCCGCAAGCTTACTTACAAACTCATCACATTCTGCAAGCTTTGCAACTGCCAACACCTTCTTCATCCGTAGCATCTGCCGACCCTTGAGTATTCTCCAATATGCTGTTATCGAATAACGTAACATCCTGAAAACTATAGAAAAATGCTTCAACAGCCTCGGGATCACTTCGAAACATCTTCTCCACCCATCGTTATTTCTTCCGTCCGTATATCCCGTAAAATCTGGCAGCAAGCTTTGCGATGGTGCTCTTTCCACCGCCTGACGGCCCCATGAGCGCCGTTACCTCACCCCTGTTTTGCCGTAACAGAAACATCCTTATGGTTTCCTTTATCTTCTTCATAAGCAAATTTCACGTCCTTAAATCTTAACATCAAAAATTACTTGATTGAAATCTTCACGTCCCGTTTGTTGCTTCTTTACATCCAGCACTGCCAGCCAACCTTTCAGTCCTTGCATTTATAACGCATGAGAGCCAAATTCGTGGGCACAAGCAAGTATGGAATCGAATATCCTCCTCGCTATTATAATATAGACTATAAGCTCAAACAGCGTCGCTTCGCCCTGCGCTACAAGATGGCTGACTCACAAACGTTACCGTAATTAAAGCGAGCTTAGATTACAGAAGACGCATTTACTATACATCCGCAAAGCTCAAGCTGTCCGGAGCCTCATATTTATCAAGCTTTTGTCAACTGAAAAGTCTTCTTCTATTATATGCCTCTAATTTCAGAGACACCGTCCAAACACTCCTGCACCTCGTTGGCGAATGCTTATCTGTATGTTTGTAAGCTCTTTAGAACCCTCTTTTTCATCCAATTTAATGCCAACGCAAAACATAAAATCGCTATTGGCACTACTACAATCAGTGAAAGCAAGCTGTTGAAATTATATACCAGCATCATAACTCACAAAAGTGCCGTACTGATAGATAGACCCTATGAGCTGAGGCATATTGCGTGAGAATAGTTGCTCTATTATGGTTACATCCGACATTATTAGAAGCTGCCAAATCCGCAACATTCTGCAAAACGATATGCGGAGCCTTTCTAAGTGTTTCTGCAAGATTTATCCTCGTATACTTTCAGAATAACATAGCTACATAGGTGCGTTGTATGCTTTAAGAGTCATGCTAAAATAAAATACTATGCAGCATCCCTTGTTCCTACCACTCACATACTTTTGAATACCGCCTGTAGGCATTACCCCGTGCTTAAGAAAGGATTTGTAAAATTCGTCTAAAACATAAACGCCATTATAACCGGAGCAATCTTTAATAATATCCAGCACTGCCGGAATTTTATGCCGCCCTTCATAAGATGCCCCTGATCCAGGAAATTCGGAATCTGGCATGAAATACTTAATCATTACTCTGCCTCCTTTCCTGTATTTTTGCTCGAACCTACAGTCCATGCAATCGTGCTCACATACTCATCCCACATCGCCTTAAACCTTCCATCTTTCTCTATCAGAGCATTGAAGGACCCGTCTTCTGTGATCCTGCCTTCTTCTATAACGAGGATTCTATCCATACCTTTAACGCTGTTCAGCCCAGAGCTATCAATATCGTGGTCTTACCTGCCTTTAAATCGGACAGAGCTGCCAATATCTGCTCTTCGTTTTCAGGGTCTGCGAACGCTGTCGCCTCATCCAAAATTATTATAGGAGCATCCTTTATAAATGCTCTTGCAAGAGCTATCCTCTGCTTTTCTCCAACGGAAAGGTACGTACCCTTTGATCCGAGCACTGTATCAAGCGCCGTCCGGCAGCTTGTCTACGATTTCACGTGACCTTGACTTGTCTATGGCTGCATTCAAGGCTTCTTCCGATACGTTCTCCTGTCCGAAGACTATGTTTTCACGTAGCGTTCCTTCAAACATATAGCTGTTTTTGAAACACAAAGGATATGTTGTCCATTAGGTCCTCTTTCGGAATGCTTCTAATATCCATTCCGCCTACCTTAACGCTACCGCTTCCGGCATCCCAAAACCTTGCGCATAGCCTTGCTATGGTGGTTTTACCGCTTCCTGAATTCCCTACAAGCGCAAGATGTTCGCCTGTATTCAATTTAAAACTGATATCATGGAGCACATCCTTATCTTCTTTATTATATGCAAACGATACTTTGTCAAATTCCAAGCTGTCGAACTTCTGCGTATTCTTATCGTAGCCCGCCGCTTCTTCTTTCATATCGTCATATGCGAGGGCTTCATCTATCTTATCCAATGCGTTCATCGTCGAAGCTGACTGTTCGCTATCTCGTGCTGCGCATCGTACAGTAGATATTCGCGCCAGCGCAATAGGAACAAGATAAAGTCCACTAGTAAGTTATCAGCGGATTTGCACTCCCTTCCATCATATATATGACTACAGGTACTAAGAAGAGCGGTATAGCACTCATGAGTACCGTATAGATGGTGTATGAATGCTTCCAAGATTTTGTATAGGCTACCACCTTTTCCGTATAATTCGATATCATCTTGTAAAACAACCTGAAGCTATATATACTTTGCTCGAACGTTTTGATGAGACGTGCTATGCTCGACATATTCCGTAGCCTGCCCGCTCATCTCTTCAAGCGAATCCATATACTGCTTCATGAAGTCCTTAGATACAAGCTTCATGAGAATACTCATTCCCAGCATCCCGAGTACCAGTGGCAAGAGACAGATTATACCGAGTTTCCAATCAGTATAGAGTATTATCACAATGGTTGTGATTACTCCCACGATGGATGCCCCAAGATCCGGCAATTGATGCGCAAAAAATTCATGAGTGGTCGCCGCTCCGTCATTAATCGTCTTTCGTATAGCTCCCGTTTCGTGTACATCAAAGTATCCAAGAGGCATATTCATAAGCCTCTTAAAGGCCGTTTTCTGTATGTTTATTTCCACCTTAAACGCTGCAAAATGCGCAAACATAAGCGCTGCAAAATACGCTATTATATACGCTATCATAAATCCCATTGCATACATCGCATATGATTTAATTTGATCCTGCACCAAATTGAAATCCTCCAATATGAGCAACCTTACGATCTTATAGACATACAAGAACGGCACTATGAGCAGCACCGATGAAATAGCCCCTAAGGCTATAGCAATATATGGAAACCCTGCACGCTTTCCCATATACGGTTTGCACTCTTTTAGCAGGATTTGTTCTTTCCTTTCTCCATACCTTCACCTCCTTCTGCCGCATTTCGCTTCCTCAAATGAAATTGTATTTCATTAGATTACCGTTTATTGCAGCAATAATATAACCGCATTTATTTCATGCAGTTATTATATTATAACCTCAGGCGCCCTGTCAACACCTTATATCCCTATCCACATCCTTCGTTAAAATTCCGCATATGTGAAGCCTGAGGTGGTAGCCATCCCTGCAAAAAGCATAAACACATAAACCCCTATTATAAGGAATGAAAAAGATACCCACGTATTTTTAAATACTCTACAAAGCCGTGTGACTTAACCTTGCATATAATATCTATAAATCATTTACCCTAAGCCATCCTTCCTTCCAAATGTGCACCACGTCCTTTATTATGTTAGGCTTGTAATCGTATTTCTTAAAATCAATTACCTTTACCTTATATTTTTGCATATCTTTCGTATCTTCCTTTGGGTATCTGTCACGCTCTGTTCTTTTAGCCCTCGCAACATCATACCACTTGCCGTTTACAGGTAGCACTACGATGAGCGGCTCTATCTTGGTAGCCTCTGCAGATCTTAAGAAAATAGATAAAATCTTTAAACCCGGCGACTTCTCGAAGTTCTTTTCTCCTGTGCGCATTCTTTATTAAAGGCCTTTCTGGAGTAAATATACTTCCAGAATTTATTATCCATATTGTACTTGTTATTATAGTCGCAATTCTCACGGCTTGCCTTATTTATGACCCTTCAGCCACTCAGCTATTTTCTTCTTGTATACCTTTATACCCTGTCCTGTGGTTTTATACCGGCACGAAAACATATCCGTCATCACAGAGACCGTCTCTCTATCCGCTACGAATGTGCTCCTCACATTAAAATACACCTTCTCGAATTTACTGGATTTTTTCTGCATAAGTACCTTATACGCCACCCTCGCATTGTATTCCATCTGAGGATCGCTTTCTTCAGCAGTTTACAGAACTCTTTTCCACATCTTAACTTGAAAAGGAATATCTTCATTTTTGGAGGAAGGCATTAGGTCCCTTCTGAAAATCTCCACGCAAACTTCTGCGGAGGCACCCTTTTGGATAAAAACCAAGGCATGGACAACAACAATACGGTTTATTATTGTTTGCCGCATAAGGCGCTATAGCTCCCATGGTAATCGCATGGTTTAGGCTTTTGATTATATGCGCCCCTACTATCATGGAGAAAAATTGTATTCTAAAAGTTCCTGCATAAAATTCTTTCTGTCCATGGTCAAACCTCGGAAGACCCCATAACCAACATGGAACTCCTCCTGCATGTTTTGTCTCCTATAGTCCTTGCGGACATATCTTTATACATGTACACCACCCGCCGAATTCTCTGTTATTTACAAGTGAGCTTTTCACAGGAATTCGTGAAGAAGTGCAACTATAAGGCACAAGATTAATAGACTTGTTAGGAATGCCAGAATTTTTCTTCATAAGTTCCTCTATTGCTTTGGATTTTATAAGCACAATAATCTTGTTAGGTGTATCCATATCTCTCTGTAACCTCTGTAGGAGGTAGAAACCCGAAATTCGCTTCCTATTTCTACCAGCAACCTGTAAATCCAATGAATCCATAGATCTTCTTCTACTATGTTTATATCTCTATCTTCCTTTACGATGTCATCGCCACAAATCTCGGCTAAAATATCTAACAACTTCTCTTCCATGATCTTCCTCCGTATTCTCTATATATGCTTTATCCAGTTTAGCAATATTTCCACGACCATCCCATACTCTGTGAATCTGTTGGAGAAAATGAAAAAGCCAAACATAACAAGATTTATTGTAACAAAAGTTTGCATCGCAATAAACCACTTTTTCTTTTTATTTTTCTTGTAGAACTTCGATTTCTTCTGATACCAGTTTGTAAGAGCCAGCAATATTCCATGATATACACCATACAATATATATGAAGCGATAAACCGTGCCAAATACCCATTATAGTCATATTTATTATAAATCCTACAGACGATATGGTGATCTTACTCTTAAACCATTTGTTCCTCACAAATCGCATCGTGATCCTTGAGAAAACATAATCTCTAAACCAATATGAAAGAGTGATGTGCCACCTGTCCCAAAAACCTCTGATATCCTTGCTGATAAAAGGCTTATTGAGTTTACAGGTGTCTTGACGCCAAACAGATTGTTCACGCCGATAGCCATAAGGCTGTATCCCTGCAAAATCAAAAGAAGAGGTATATGCCATAAGAATACATGTTTATGAGCATTGATACCCAGTCATCATCCGAGCCAAGTATTGTTATCAGCTGAAAAGATGCCGTTGCAAGCACGAACTTATAAAAGAGTCCCTTGCATATCTTTAACAGTCCGTCACCGAAAAGTTCAGTATACTCCTCCTTGGACATCACTGTATTGATGTCCTCGTTAAAGCGCCTGCTCCTGTCTATGGGCCCTGAAATGAGCGCAGGAAAAAACAGCAGAAAATAGAAGAAATCAAACGTTTTTACCTTTTCTATAAGCCCGTCATGGATCTCTATGATTATCTGCAAACTCTTAAATGTAAGATATGAGATGCCGAGGAAGGCGAATATCTTATATGGATTCGCTCCGGCCTCAAGGATTTTATAAGTAGCGAGCGGAGCCAGTGAAAGTACTATGGCTATGAAATATGCCAATCCCGACTTGCCGAGCTTCCTCCTTCTGTATGCAAAAACCTGCACTATGATGTACTGCAAAATGCACTACAAACCCAAATATACAAGCGCTGCAGGCCTCGTACTCATAGCGAAATAAATAATAAACACGAGCGACACCACAAAGCTGTAATACTTAAGCTTTATCTGCCTTCTTCCGAGTATAAACGCAGGTATAGTAGCCGCTGCGAGGCTTAAGAAAAATATTACTCCGCTGAACAGTTCCACTACACCATCTCCCTTTAGCTACGATCAAGCTTTACCGTTACCCGTAAGGGGTAGGGTGCTACAAATTTATTTTCTTAGGTACCATGTAGCTTTGGAAGCATGTTTTTAAGTTCTGTCTTTACCATTTTTCGCTCGCTGAAATCACCGCTACTGCCTTTTTTTACAATAAAGGCCACCAAATGCTTTATCTTACCTTCGCTTTCCTTAGGTACTACAGCAGCTCCGCTGATGCCGTCTATCTTTAAAAGATTTTGCTCTATATCGCCAAGCTCTATTCTGTAGCCGCAATTTTATCTGTTGGTCTATTCTCCTGTAATATAGTAATTCCCGTCATCTTCTATGTAACCTTCATCGCCTGCCCTGTATGCACGCACCGTTTTGCCATCGATCTCAAGCTCAGAAAACATTTTTGACGTTTTCTCTTCATCGTTAAAATAACCGAGACTCACGGTATCTCCTACTATCATGAGCTCACCCTTTTGAGGCGGGGCTACCTCTTTTAAGCTCTCATCTATTACTCGAAGCTCCGTGCCGAGCTCCGGAACTCCTATAGGAAGGTCACGTGAAATACTCAACATTTCTTTTTCTATCTTTATTGAGGTGACCGCAACGGTTGCTTCTGTGGGCCCGTACGTATTTATTATTTCAGCATTCTCAAATCGCTTAAACAACCCTGCTGCAGTCTCCTTTGTAAGCTTTTCTCCGCAGAAAAGAAATTTTTTAATATCACCCAATGTATCACCGTTAAATAGCGGTTCTGAAAAGCAAAGATCCACGAAGGAAGGTGTAGATACCCAATAGTTTATATTCGCGTCCTTTAAATATTCCATAAGACTCTTAAAATCGCTTTGGAGCTCCTTATCTATGCTCTTAAGCGTACCTCCTGAGCAAAGAGATGTATACAGATCCATTACCGAAAGGTCGAATGAAAAGGGCGCCTGATTTAAAAAGTGCCGCCGTCTTCACCTGCGATGCCTGCCATCCAGCCCACAAAGCTTTCTAGCGATGCCGCCGATATCTTGACCTTTCGGCTCTCCCGTACTTCCTGACGTAAATATTATGTAAAAACATCATCGTCCTTTACCCAGTAGTCACCACCTATCTGCACTCACGCCACATCGCTTCTAGAACCTGCACTGGGGTTGTTCCTGTGTTTACTGCTCACAACAAGCATCATCAATTATCTCATTTTATTTCATTTGTAGATATGAAGTTCACGAGCTTCCGCCTCTTCGACTTCGCAGGTATTTCTTCCGTCGCAAACGCCATATCGTTACCCACTTTTTAATTATGGCTGCGATCCTTTCATGCGGCATGGATAAATCCACCGGACAATATGCCCTTCCCGCCTTCACGCAGGCTCAAAGCAAACGAGCATAAACGGAGATTTATCACCGTACAACTATAGGAGTAAGATCTTCACCTTTTACCCTACCATCCAAGTAGCCAATTTATCCGATTTTTCCCATAATTCCTTATATGCAACCCTCGCTTTCTCTGGAATGAAAAGCAATTTTTCAGGATTAATTTTTATACGATTGTTCAATTCTCTGGCTATCTCTATACTGCTTCCTCCATTACATACGCCAAATTTTACCAATATATTCTATAGTATTTACCTCACAAAAACACAAGTCCACTCACCTTCTATTAACCCTTTTCTTCTAAGTGTAAAGACATATATTACATTTCGAGAAATATTCTGATATAGCGTAATTTTGGCCTTTTAAACCTGCAACTGTTTTTGCTGTATTATATATTTTTCGTGCTCTTTTACCCATCTTAAGTACTCCCTTCACTTGTGAAGACCTTACAATTGGTCAAGGTCTGACCGGACTTTAAACGACTTGGTATTATTTATTAAATTGGCGGAAGCGGTGGGATTCGAACCCACGTGCCCGAAAGGCCACCGCATTTCGAGTGCGGCCTCGTTATGACCACTCGATACATGCTTTTCCAAACAAGGGCCACATTAGCTCCTTAATGCTCCTTTCCTCCATCGAATAAATATAACTTTGACAATGAAATAACGTCATCCCTATTCTATAGCATCGCCCCTCACCAGTATTTTCGACATCTTGGCGGTAACATGGCATCCGCCCTGCTCTAGCAATCTTCCTTAAGAGCCTTGAGTGATTCGCCTGTGCTTATCACATCGTTCACTATAAGTATATTTTCCCTTGAGTTTGTCAACATCCTCTGCCCAAGACAGAGGTGCTCTCTTTTGCGTTGTAATGGATCCAACCGTTACATCCAGAGCTCCATTCATATATACCTTTCTTGCCCTTTCTCGCTACCACGTAGTCTCTTGAGTTTCAGACTGTCGCGACATCTCATACACCAAGGGTATGCTCTTTGCTTCAGCTGTGAGGATGAGGTCAAATTCAGGAGCCTTCGAAAGTAATTCCGTAGCTGCCACCTTTGTGATTTCCACATCCCCGAAAAGTATAAATGCAGCTATTTGAACATCATCGCTCACCTTATATAAAGGGCAACTTCCTCTTAATACCGCTATTTCTATTTCCTGTATTCGCCATATTACATCCCACTCGCATCTACTTGATTCATAAACGAGCTTTACTATATTTAAACAAAATAGCGCTCCACTCACCCACATTACAGGGTGGATCTCCCTTGCCTTCTTCTGGAACACTCTAATTATTATGAACGCCAGCAATCCGAACATTATTCCGTTTGCAATTGAATATGTAAACGGCATCATCACTATAGCAAGGAAACCGCTCACCATACCCGCCGGATCATCACTAAGATCCATGTGAGTCACAGCCCCCATCATTAAAAGTCCTACAAAAATGAGTGCAGGAGCTACCGCAAACGCCGGTATGGCTACAAATATAGGAGATAACACCAACGACACTATGAATAACAACGCCGCACAACCGATGTGCGGTTCTTCCTGCCTTGCGCAACGCCGGCACTTGATTCCACATAGCTTGTAACGGTGGAAGTACCCATTACGGCACCGAAACATGTACCTAGCGCATCTGCAAGAAGCACTCTTCCAACCTTCGGAAGTTTACCATCCTTATCTAGTAAATTACCCTTATGAGCTACGCCGATTGCCGTAATCTACTGTATCAAACAAATCCACAAACAAGAATGAAAAACACTACCACCATAAACGATATGAAACATATGGCTATAAAGTTGAAGTCAAAGGCTGCAACATGTGGAGCCGCAGGAACCAATCCATGCTTAAAGTCGGGAATCAATGAAAACACTTGGTTTTGAACGTCCACAACATACCATCCTGCCTTTTCGGCTATCATGCCGAGTCCCATGTGAGTAATATTCCCCACAGTATTGAACCCTTAACCTTGTAGTGATGAAGCACGGCGATAAACAGCAAGCCCACAAACGCGAGAACCAATTGAGGAGATTTTACGCTGCCAAGACTTACCAGTGTATCCTTATTAGCCGCTACGATGCCTCCGCTCTTAAAGCCTCACGAGCGTTATGGAAGAGCCCTATGCCCACTGTAATACTCGGGAGTTTTAAATTTTCTTTGAACTTCGTTTACAAGTGTTTCTCTGAATTTAAAAAGGATAAGATTATGAAAAATAATACTTTCAACGAAGACCGCCGCAAGCGCAACTTTATAAGGATCTTGATTCCTGTTGCGCGAGCCTCGAGCATACTTCAAACGCAAAATATGCATTCAGTCCCATTCCGGATGATAACGCTATAGGATAATTCTGCTAAAAACGCCATCATTAAAGTACCTGCAGCCGATGCAACGCATGTAGCTGTGAAGATGGCTCTGGGATCCATTCCCGTAGCGGACAGTATACTTGGATTTTACAGCCAGATGTACACCATCGATAAGAACTGGTAATGCTCTGCGACCACTTTCGTCTGACATATCTGTGCCATGCTCTTTAACTTAAAAAGTCCTCCATAATTCCTCCTGATAATATATATATAAATTAAACATGCCTATAAAGAGCTCTTCACTCAAAACCCTTTAGGCACTACTTAATTATACCATATTTCCGCACATTTTATTTATGGCGACTTGTCATCAGCAAGGAAGGCTATGAAATAAATTGCGATTGCCACTCATGAGCGTAAACTTCGGGAAACATGACGCTATCGAAGAACCCACAACCGCACCAAGTATGAATGACATATCACTCCAAACGTACAAAGACCTCGATGTCTGGCTTCCTTATCTCCGGTTCTTCTTGGAAGAACACAGAGCCTCCGTACTCTTCTCAAGCTTTCCGTGTACACATGTCGAGGCATATGAATGCCCCTCACCTTTTTAAACGTCTGTACCTGCATAGCACACACAAAGGCTATGATGACGTTTACGGCGCTATTCCACTTGCCTATAGGAATGAAGGCGGCAAGAGCAAGCTAGCCTATCTCGAGTGTCAGCATGAGGTGGCGCCAATGCAGTAGCTGTGCATCTTCAGTCTTAAATTTGTTCTCTGCATGCCTCCGTGATAAGTATGCCCAGCATAAATGCTGCGACCGGTATAGCCGCTGAAAGCGCTCCCCTAAAATTTCCATGCGCCGCATTCATGCCCACCAGAACTATATTTCCGGTTTGGGCATTTACAAACACACCGCCTCTACAGAGATAGCTATATGCATCCAGGATCCCTCCGCACACGGCTAACAAAGATGCCACTCTAAAGCTTTTCAGACATCTGAATCTACATCTTCCATATCCACCTGCCTATTTTTAATCACTAATGATTTACCGTTGTATTTTTCAACCTTCACAACGTTAAGTCACTATGAATTTATTTATGGAAAAATGTGCTACCATGTTGTTTTTTAGTCATCTTAACCTTAAACTCATTATTCTACCACATACATTTCCAATATTAGATTTATTACATTAACCCACTATATTCTCTATCAATATTGAAAAACTGCCATACTTTGGCGGTTTTTAAAAATATAAACACAGCTGCAAGCTACAGCTTCTTCTCTACAATGCTCTTACTGTCATAGGTATTGCATGTCGGACATACTCTGTGCGGTAATCTCAGGCTCCTTGCATTTAGGACAAATGCTGATGCGGATACCGTCATATTTTGTGCTCTTTCTAGAGTCTCTCTTGCCTTTGATGTTTTTCTCTTAGGTACTGCCATATTTCTATCCTCCTGATCTCATATATAAATTTATTCACTGCAATAGCAATATTCTAGCAAACGCAAGCTGTACCTGTCAATCATTTTGCAGAATAATTTTCGTCTCATTTACAAAATACCGCCCATACCTCACTGATCTATAACAGAACCCATCATATTATTGAGGTATCTCATTCACGAAATACTGTTCATACCATACGAGGAAGGTATAGATGTTATACACCTTACGTCCGGTATTTTGAAGCCCCTTATAATGCATGTCGAGAAGTTCATTTATTTTTTCGCTGTCAAAATTCAGCTGCAAACGGCTTGGCAAACATCTCCTTGACCATCTTGTAATACTTTTTCTTCCTTTATAAAACTCACAAACGGCACCATAAATCCTGCTTTACGCCTGCGAGACCATCCCTTTGGAATGATTCGCTCAGCAGCCTTTCTGAACGCATACTTGGTCGTAGATTTTGCCATCTTGTGCTTTATAGGAATCTTCCTTGCTAAATCCCACATTTCCTTATCGAGGAACGGCACTCTGAGCTCCAAAGAATTTGCCATCGTCATCTTATCTGCCTTTTTAGCACATATCATCAACTCATCCACATATTCATATCGAGGAAGAGCATCTTGGAAGCATCATCCATATCCCTTACCTTGTCATAATATTTTATGGAGGTCACCTCGCCTCTCGGCATTTTTGTATTTGTTCTTCAAGATATTATTAGCCCATCACTCAGACATCACATTTGCCTGCCCTATGTATGCAAGTTCAGGCTTTTCACCGTATTTCATAATTATCGTACGCCCTCTGAAATGCTGCTTTATCCTCACCATATTAGTAGAGTTTATGTCTCAGTGACAAATGGAAGCAACTTGTACACTTTATGTAAAAAGGCACTCGTAATCGTTATACCCTGCAAAGAGCTCATCCGCACCTTCACCTGAAAGCAACGACCTTGACATGTTCTCGCTAGCCTTGCTAAAAAGTAAAGCGCCACCGATGAAAGGTTTGCATGCGGTTCATCCGAATAATACTGCACCTTGTCTATGCCTTCAAAAATTCATCAGTACGATATCATCTTGGAAAAATTTTTATTCCAAGCCTCTTTGAAAGATCCTTGAATATACGGTTTCATCAAAGCCGTCGTTTTCAAAGCCTACGGAAAATGTTTTCAGGTCTGCTCTCTGCTCACAACAAAAACTGGAATCCACACTGCCCGATAAAAACGCTCCCACCCTCCACATCGCTGATCTGATGATATTTTTACTGATTCACTCACGGCCTTATCAATTCTTTCTATAGAGTCATCAAGCGACATATCTTGGTAATCGAGTACGAGGTCAAAAATACTTTTAATGTCCATCTTACCATCTTCATAAGTGTAGTAATGCCCCGGACGCAACTTATTTACTCCCTCAAAAAGCTTTCATCAAGAGGATTGTACTGAAATACCAACACGCTTTTAAGGCTCTTTGTATTTATCTCTTTTAAATTTCGGACACTCTTAAAAAGCTTTAATTTCAGAGCCAAACAAAAATCATCACCCTCGTTTACTGTAATAATAAGGCTTTATTCCGAAGTGATCTCTCGCCCCTACTATGATATCCTTCTTTTTATCATAAATCGTAAATGCGAACATGCCTCGAAGCTTTGAAAGAAGCTATCCATGCCGCACCGTTCGTATCCTGCAATTATGACTTCGCTATCCGTATCCGTCTTAAATTCATAACCGGTCTTCAACAAATCTTTTTATATCCTGATAGCTATATATTTCGCCGTTAAATACGATCACGGCATTTCCCGTACTTTCGATGATGGGCTGCGAACCCGATTCTAAATCTATTATGGAAAGCCTTCTAAACCCGAAATGCACAGAACCTTCTTCAAAAAAGCCGTCGCTGTCAGGTCCCCGGGACTGATCATCTCGGTCATAGCCCTAAGCACTCCGGGATCATTTACATCCCTCACTTATAAAGCCCACAAAACCCGCACATCTCATCTCCTATTCTCTAAAGCAGCATGCTTACAGCATAATTAAACTTCTCCGAAATCCATTATAGCACAATGGTTCCCAAGTCCGCCACCAAAGGAAATATACCTGCAGAGCATCGCAAATATATGCTCATTACTCGGATTGTGCTTCTTCGGCCTTGGAAATTATATCCTTGACCTTCATGAGCCTTGTGATGGTAGCTCTTTCGTTTTCGTCCAAACGAAGCATGATAAACCTGATAGTCTCTTCCAGGTCAGGTATCATCCTGTATTCCAATGCATTTACCCTTCGCCTTGACTTTTCAAGTTCATCTGCGAGCAACTGGCAGGTTTTTTCTATTTCCGCAAGCCTTATAAGCTTATCGAGCACCTTGTCGAGTCCGTCTACGGCCTTATCCAATTCTGCAGACGTGAAAGGTATAACCATATGGATACACATCGTGCTCTGCATCCTGATTCCCCAGATCGCTTTTACTGATTTCCATCTTAGGAACCATTACACTCATGACATTTTCAGAACTGATATCAAGCTGTACATCCGCCTTAGGAAAACTTACAGCCTCTGCAAGCATCTAGGAGGGTAACTCACAGAAGCCACCAAAACGCCGCAAATGCGCTTTCCCATCTCCTGTTCCACTTCTTTTCGAAGACGTCTGTTTTCAGATATCAAATCTATAAAACGCCTCATAAGCTCATCCTGCTTATCCTTAAGCAACTTATGCCCACGCTTGCTCTTTACAAGCTGAGCCTTAAGCTCTGTTAAATTCATTCTTGTAGGGGTTACCTGCAATTTAGCCATTTGAATATACCTTCCTTATGAATTTTTTTCCCTTATACTTTCTTGAGATATTTATCGATATGCTGTTCTTTTATTCTCTTGTTCGTGTCTAGGTCATGAGTTCGAGAAGCTTCCATCCTAAATTCAAAGTTTCTTCGATGCTTCTGTTTGTATTATAACCTTGATTTACATATTGGTTGTCAAATTCTTCCGCAAACTTTGAAAATGCTTTGTCACGGGATTCTGAAAGGCGGAATCACCCAATATTACGGCAAGTTCTCTCGCTTGCAATCCCGCAGTATAGGCTGCATATATCTGGTTCATCGTATCCGCATGGTCTTCACGTGTCTTGCCTTCACCTATTCCCTTATCCTTAAGCCTTGAAAGGGATGGAACAATATTTATAGGCGGGTTATTCCCCTTCTTGTGAAGTTCTCTTGAAAGGATTATCTGCCCTTCCGTGATATATCCTGTAAGGTCAGGAATAGGATGGGTAATATCGTCTTCAGGCATTGTAAGTATCGGAATCTGAGTGATTGACCCCGGCTTTCCTGAAATCTTACCGGCTCTTTCATACATTCCAGCAAGATCCGTATATAGATATCCCGGATAACCTCTTCTTCCCGGTACTTCCTTACGTGCAGCTGACACCTCACGAAGAGCATCTGCATAATTCGTGATATCCGTCATTATTACAAGCACCTGCATACCCTTTTCAAATGCGAAGTACTCAGCACATGTCAAAGCCATCTTAGGTGTTGCTATTCGTTCTATCGCAGGGTCGTCTGCAAGATTTATGAACAATACCGATCTGTCTATTGCTCCGGTTTCCGTTAAATTATCTACAAAGAACTTTGATTCTTCAAACGTTATACCCATAGCGGCAAACACCACCATGAATTTCTCATTTTGTCCCAATACCTGTGCCTGTCTTGCAATCTGAGCCGCAACGTTGTTGTGCGGTAAACCGGAACCTGAGAATATAGGCAGCTTCTGTCCTCTTACCAAGGTATTGAGTCCATCTATACAAGATATCCCTGTCTGGATAAACTCTGACGGATAGTCCCTTGATACCGGATTTATCGGCGCACCGTTAATATCCATCTTCATGTCCGGCACAAGCTTAGGGCCGTCGTCTATAGGTCTTCCAAGGCCATCGAATACACGTCCTATCATATCTTCAGAAACACCGAGCTCCAGTGGATGTCCCAAGAATCTCACCGTGGTATCCGGAAGATTTATTCCCGACGAACCTTCAAATACCTGCACCATTGCCCTGTCGGCATCTATTTCGAGTACCTTGCCTCGCCTTCTTTCTCCCGTTTGCATCTTGATGTCTACAAGTTCGTCGTATTTTACACCCTCAACGCCCTCTACTATCATTAGAGGACCGACAACCTCGCTTACGCTCTTATATTCCTTAAGCATCTATCTTCCCTCTCTTTCCTGCAAGCGCATCTATTTCTGCATAAATGTTTTTCTTAAGCTCATCTATTTCAGCTATCTTATCCTCAGGGATTTCCTTCATTCTTCCTAGCCTTTCAAGAGACGGTACGGATGTAATCTCGTTTACATACACACCATCCTCAATGGCCTTGAGTCCTTTATCGTAAAATCCTAGTATGATGGACAGCATCTTAAACTGTTTTTCAAGCGAACAGAATGTGTCCACATCATGAAAGGCATTCTGCTGCAGGAAGTCCTCCCTTATGGACTTTGCAATTTCTAGCTTTAGCTGGTCGGGTTCTGAAAGTGAATCCTTACCTACAAGCCTTACAATTTCCTGAAGTGAAGCCTCTTCCTGCAAGATTCTCGCAGCTCTCAGCCTATTACCGGAGAAGGTATCACTTACATTTTTATCGAAATACTTATCCATCTTATCTTGATATAGCGAATACGAATCTATCCAGTTTATAGCCGGGAATGTCTGGCATATGAAAGCGCATAGTCGAGCTCCAGAATACCTTTACGTTTCTCAGCGTTGCCTGAGATACGGGCTCTGAAATATCTCCGCCTGCAGGCGATACAGCTCCAATGAGCGTTAACGCTCCCTCTTCATCCTTAGAACCGTTAACTATCACCTTTCCCGATCTTTCATAGTAGTCTGCAACACGTGTACCGAGGTATGCAGGATAACCTTCATCTCCCGGCATCTCTTCAAGTCTTCCGGACATTTCACGAAGCGCCTCTGCCCATCTTGATGTGGAATCCGCCATCATCGCCACGGAATAACCCATATCTCTAAAAATACTCACCTAATGTGATTCCTGTATATATGGATGCTTCCGCGCCGCTACCGGCATGTTTGAAGTATTTGCTATGAGCACCGTCCTCTTCATGAGCGATGCTCCGGTCTTAGGATCCTCAAGCTCCGGGAACTCCATGAGTACGTCCGTCATCTCATTTCCACGTTCTCCGCAACCTACATAGATCACTATCTCAGCATCCGCCCACTTTGCAAGCTGATGCTGTACCACCGTTTTACCCTGAGCCGAACGGTCCCTGGTATAGCTGCCGTACCACCTTTTCCAACAGGGAAGAACGTATCTATTACCCTTTGTCCCGTAACCAATGGAATGTCCGGATCCAATTTCTTTTTATAAGGCCTTCCCTTACGAACCGGCCATTTTTGCATCAGTGTGAGCTCGTGCTCTTCGTTTTCACCCTTTATTTTACATACGACATCTTCTACCTTGTAGTCTCCTTCGTGATTGAAACGACTTCTCCGCCTCACCGAAAGGGTACCATTATCTTGTGGTCTACTATTTCGTTTCCTTGACTATTCCTATGACATCACCTGCCTCAAGCACATCGCCGGCCTTCGCAACCGGTGTAAAATGCCACACCTTTTCTCTGTCGAGCGCCAACGCCTCGATACCCTTTATCAAGAAATCACCCGACTTATCCTTAAGTACATTTAGTGGCCTTTGAATACCGTCAAACATTCCTTCAAGCAGACCCGGCCCGAGCTCTATAGATAGGGGCTGTCCGGTAGTGTACACAGGCTCCCCGGGGCCTATGCCGGACGTCTCTTCATATACCTGAATAGAAGCTCTATCTTTTCGCATTTCAATGATTTCACCGATCAACTTGTTATCCGAAACGTATACTACATCATACACGTTCGCTTCTTCCATTCCCTCTGCAACTACCAGAGGTCCTGCCACCTTTATAATCTTACCGGTTTTCAAAATATGCCTCTCTTTCCTAAACTATACTGGATCCTATTGCTTTTTCTATATTTTTATCTATGCGCTCAAGCCCGACTCCCAGCGAACCCTTGTTGCTGGGTACCAATGTGATAGCCGGTGTCACTGCGCTGTCATATCGTGCTATTGTATCCTGCACTAAATCCGCCATCTGCTCAGTGATCAATATGATTCCGTAGTCCTCATCGGCCAAAGTATCTATGGTATTTCTTATCTCATCCTTGCCGTCCGGAGTAAAAACCTCCACCCCCAAGCACTTGAACGCAAGTACGCTATTTCTGTCTCCTATTATCGCAATCTTTTTACGCATATGTCTCACGCAACCTTTCTTTAATGGAATCAGGACTCTTACCGTTCATCTTCGAAATATATATGAGCCTCATATTCAGCAGTTCTATATCCTTAGCATGGACGTAGGCAAACATTACCTCAGGTCCTGCAGATATCATCTTGGCTTCTTTCGTCTTTTTCATAAGATAATCTTCAAGCACCCTCTCAAATTCCAATAAATTTTCGTTTTTCTCATCCTTTGATATGGCCTCTAAAAGCCCCTTATGCATGTCTGAAGATACCAGCCTCTCTATCACAACCTTAGGTGTCTCCAGATAAGACTTTCCTAAATGTCTGATGTCGATATTGCCGCTTTCCGAGAGAAAATCTTTAATGTTTATCCATTGCCTGCCGTGATCCTTTGCCCTTATCACCATTTGAATATTGGATGTATCTATGAAAAGCTTTGCATACTCTGTAAAGAAATTTTTGGATTCGTTTCCGAGTGAAGCGTCTATCTCCTTACCGATTCTTAGAAGCTCATTCAAGAAGAACTTGTCTATGATCATTTCCGCCTGCTGCGCATCCTTGTTTTGCTTGTAAAGATCGTACGCCTGTATAGCTATATTGCTATACAGCACATCCTTGCTCTCGTTCTTGCCGCTTTCCAAGAGTCTCTTTATCGCAGGGACGCTGATTCTTCCGATGCTTGAATAAAGTTCGCTAAGATCCTCATCCAATATCATGGACTTTAACAGCACCTTTATATTGTGCATGTCATACTTAAGCGCTACGAAGCTATATACCGCTTCTCCGCCCTTTTGTTCTCTTACAAAATTATATGCATTTACAAGCTCCGGTGAAAATACATCCCAGTATTTACTTATTGATTCCATAGCAAGCACCCTCTCTGCATATATTGAATCCGACAACGCCTTGGAGACATCTCCGGCGCTTTCAAGATCCGTGAGCCTTAGAAAATAGCTTTGATTTAAAAGCCCCTTTTCCTTAACTCTTATTGCAGCTGAGCTATGTATGTAATCTGCTCTTTGCATTAGTTCACCTCATCAAATAGTAGTTTTTTTCAACATTCTTTCTATATTTTCACGGGCTTCATCCACCAAAGCATCGAAGTTGAAATTCAAACCATAATTATCGCTGATAATCACAAATCCCGATTTAATAGCGTCATCCGCTTCTACATTCATAGAAGGCATGACTTTTTTCGCCTCATTCAAAAACTTGCCGGGTACACGAAGCACTTGAGCATCCTTGAAATTTTCGCCGTCAAGCGCAGACTTTAAAAATTTCCCGTATTCGCCCTCGTTGATGTCTGCAAGCCTTTGCTTTGCCAAATCGAAGGCCTTTGCGATCACGGCTTGCTTTGCCATAAGTACTTCATCTCTTACCTTGAGCTTTGCGGACGTAACCGTACGCTCCTTTATTATGGCTGCTTCTCCTCATGCTTTCTGTTTTATTTTCTTTGAGATTCCTGGGTTTGCTTTTTCCACATTAGACGCAAGCTTTTTCGGCATACTCTTTCTAATTTGCTAAGTTCAGCATCGCTTTCACCCTTTGCATCACTCACTCATTTTACTCTATCATGTTGTCAAGGTTTGCCATCTTCCACCTCGCTTTAAAATTTTAACAGATGTAAGTAATATAAGTGAAAATACAAATGCCAATATTGCGTATGTTTCTACCATTACGGCGTAGATGATACCCTTAGTCTGGTGCTCTTCGTTCTTAGCCAGTATATTTATTGCCGCTGCAGAAACCTTACCCTGTGACTTAGCGGAATGAAGACCTACAATTGCAATAGGAAGACATGCTGCAAATAGATAAAATCCTTGATGCAATGGCATATCGGGCTTTTAACTGAAGCATTGTGAAGCAACGCTATTACAAACCATATAGACCTTGCGTACCCGGTAGTAGCTGTAATACCAGTGATTTACTGAATTTTTGCAGGTTCGTTCATCATCAGCGGAAGCCGCCCCACCTGCGATACCTACACCGTATGCAGAACCGATACCCGCCATAGCCGCTGCAAGGGTCGCACTCTAAACCGGCCATCGCCGTCCTCCGATAGACTCAAAACTAGTCCTACTCCTGCAGCCAAAGCTGCATTTGCTGTTACCGTACTCAACATCATCTAAGATACCTCCTTCAAAAGATACAATAATCTTGCTATTTCAGCCTTACATACTTTGGCACAGCCTTTTGATTCTTAAAGGCTATACCTCCACCTTCATAAAATTTACCGAAAAATTCCACATATGTAAGTCGTGCAGAATGCACGTAACCTGAAAGCGAACTTAAAAATATATTAAACCCATGGAAGACCACAAGGATGATAACACTCGCTATCAAACCCGGTCCATGGCCGACTAATTTTGCAATTAGATTTACCGCATATGCTATGAATGCTCCTGCGAGTCCGAGCTCCATAAGCCTTGAATACGATACGAAGTCACCTATGTAACCTGTAATTCCGTATAACTCGTATATTCCTCCGCCTACCCTCGCTCCTATGCTTTCTCTATCTCTTGCTCCGAATACCAATATGCCTACCATGCTCGCTATCATAAGCACTTTAAACACCATCATTGCCGCAGACCCCATGTCTATCATATTGCCACCTATAAGTCCTATGAGACCCACAAGCGCAAACACCCAAAGCCCTACATCCAAGAATGCGTCTACCGGCTTTCCGTCTCTAATAAGCATGTACGCCTTAACACCAAGCCCTGAGAAAAGATGCACAAGTCCTAAGGCTATGGACACTCCGAGAAGGAGCATGAAATCTTTCTCGGTATTAAATATCGCTATCGGTCTTCCGTTCATTTTTAAGGTGACTCCAAATAACGAGCCATACATCACTCCCCAAAATATTACCGCTATGCTGCAAAGGTTTATCATCCTTAGCAGCGAATCCTTAGGCGGCTTGGAGTTGCTCTTCTTTATGCCGAATAAAGTTCCTAAAAATAAAACCGCACCATATCCTATATCGGCTACCATCATTCCAAAGAAGAACCAATAGAATGGCGCCAATGCAGGAGTAGGATCCAACTCATTATACTTTAGCAGTGAATACATCTTTGTGAGCGATTCAGCGTCGATACGAATTTGTTGTTTTTAGGTACTATAGGTACATTTTCATCGTCTCTGTCTGCCGGCTTTATTGACAAATCACAGTGGGACTTCGCAGTTTCTTCTATGCTTCGCTTAAAGTCAGCTTCCTTTGATGTAGGAATGTACCCGCTTATAAGCTGTATGCTGTTCGTCCTTTGAAATTCTCTATGCTGCTGTGCTTTACCTTTTCGCTCGCCTCAACCTCGTAAAGCGCTTTTAGCTTTACAAGATATTCGAGGTTGCCCGCAAAGGCCTTTGCGTTTTCTGAAAGAGCCTCGTTCAGCTTCGCTTCCGCCGCTTCAAGACTCTTAAGCTCGGCGGCGGGCTCTTCAGAAAAGGCGAGCTTCACCTGATTAAAGCCGTTTTTCCTAAGCAGCTCTACAGCCTCCTGTCTGTCCTTTGCAAGCGCTACACAGAGATAATACTTTATGCCTGCCCTCTCCGATACAAGGTCTGCATAGACCAAGTCATTTTCTTCTATCATGGCTTTAAATGCCTGATCGTAGTCTGCGTGCACGGTACCCAGCATTTTAACCGTCATTGCATTTTCGCCGATATCTTTTAAAAGCTATATTTTAAACGCTTCCACGGCATAAGATCCATGCTTTTCGTATGAACCTCCGTGATTTCCTGTTTTATCTTCTCCTTTTCGCTATATAGCGAATATATTTCTTCGTATACCTTGTCAAAGTCTATCGATGCTGCGATATCCTTCATTTCCTCTTCCGACAGAACGGGTATGACCTTCTTGCTTCCTTCATATTGCGAAAGCTGGTCTATACACCAAACTATCCTCGATAACCTTGTAGAGATCTCGGACACCCTCTCCTTATCTAGAAGCCTGAGCTTCTATTTCTTCATCCGTTTTTTTATTGAGATCTGCGTAGTGTGCGTATTCAAGCTTTTGTATCTCGGATACTATGGCTTCCTTGTCCGATTTAAACGCAAGAAGCTCAAACTTACTCATATTAACAATTGCCATTTTCTAATGTCCTCTCCACGATGAACTCTGCGGCCTTGTCAATGTTCTTTTCACCTGAAAGCGTAACTGCCTCTGCGGTAGCCTTACCCTCTTCTAAAATCGGTGTGATATCCCTATCTGCTTCTTCCTTTGCATCTGCAAGTATCTTTCGCAATCTTTTTCATCAGTTTGCTTTCGACAGCTCTTCTGTGTCTTTTAGCAATTTCTCCTCAAAATCAGTTTTTACTTTCAGCTTTTTCTCCGCTTTCTTCCGTAATCTTGATAGCCTTTTTCGCTTCTTGAATTCTGCTTATCGCCTCTAAATCCAAAGAGAACCTCCTTTGATTAAAACGCTGTTTTCAATATCGCACAAAATTTCAACTTAATAAAAAATAAACCGCCTGATAATCGACGTCTAGTGTGAATTTATTGCACTATAATTAAGTATACTCGCATTATATTGTTAATGCAACACAAAATATATTTAAAACCGAGTTAATGATTCTTTTACAAAAATTGCTTGGATTTTTCTTATTTTTATTAGCGTTTTCCATCATTTTTACAAAATTTTAGTAATTATTTTTCGTCGTTTTCAACAACCTCATCGTCCCTCTTCAGCCTCTTTCACTTGTGATGTTTTACAAAGCCTTTTCGGATATTCTGAGGTTGTTTTCATCCGTAAGCAAGATAAATATATGCAGTAATGCTATCCCGATAAGAGCTATGGTTTCTACCCTAAGTCCCCTGCTCGAAAGCACCGCCGCAGCTCTCATAACACCGCTGATGCAATACAGCGTGAGCACTGAGCGTACCTGTCCAAGTCCCATTCTGAGCACTTTTATGATGTATATGATCCTTATCTCCCATGCTGAGGGGCATACCTTTGATCAATCTTCTGAATATGGCAAGCAACGTATCTATTATAGGAAGCGCTAAAACCAACAGCGGCACCACCATAGCGACCACCGTTCCTGTCTTAACATTACCTCCTACGGAAAAAGCACGCAAGAGCAAACCCCAGCACCAGCGAACCTGAATTCCCATGAAAGCCTTTGCCGGATGAAAATTATAAGGTAAAAAGCCGAGCGCAGCTCCTGATATCGTAAGCATTGCGGTTGCCTCCAGGTAACTCCCGTGAATGTATGCAACATATGCTACTGCAAAGGCCGCGATCGTAGCAACGCCCGCAGCGAGCCCATCCAGACCGTCTATTAAATTCACGGCATTCGTTATGGCTACGATCCATATTATGGTAACGATCGCAGATATTGCCGTGCCGAACTGCCAGTAACCATCTCCTATTATATTTCTGATGACTGTGATTTCAACACCCATGGCGTATGAAACAAGTGCACTTACGATCTGCCCTATAAGTTTTACCTTGGCTGAAAACTCAAATTTATCATCAAGCGCCCCTACTATAAACATCAAGGTGATTCCCGCAAGTGCGCCTCGCATGTTGGAGTCTGCAGGCAGAATTGTCATGCACGTAACCGTAAGACTTATGAAGATGGCAAATCCACCAAACCTCGGTATAGCCTTTGTATGAACACGTCTGTTGTCCTTCGGCACATCCACTATCTTAAGTTTATGCGCTATAAATATGCTAAACGGCGATAAGAATACGGATATCCCAAAAGACATTAAAAACGCCAATATCAAAGGTTCGTAATACTTCATTTTTCTTCTCCCAGCATAATTATGGAAAGCCCTGCCTCTGATAAAATCTGTTTCGCAAGATTGTCGGGATACCCCTCTCTCACGACTATTCGCTTTATACCGGCATTTATAATCATTTTAGAACATATGATGCATGGTTGATGCGTAATGTATATCGTGGGTCCTCTCGATATTTCCTTTTGCCTGACATCGCACACTGAATAATTGCATTTTGCTCCGCATGGAGCGCTCTACAAAGCTCGTGCCTCTCACCCGAGGGAACATTGAGCTTTTCTCTAAGACACCCTCCAAGATCCTTGCAATGAGGTACTTTTTTGGGTGCACCATTATATCCCTGTAGCTAAAATATGCTTGTTCTTAACGATAACAGCACCGACACTTCTTCTAAGACAGGTAGTCCCAGAAGCTAAGCTCTGCAAATCGCATGAAAATATCTCGTCCCAGCTGATCTCTTCGTTGTCATCCATCATTGTGTTTCTCCAAGTCTCCATGACGTTAAACGCCGGGAATTCCTGCATTCATGAATACTTCATCGAGATACAACCCTTGAGGCGGAGCAGTAATCCCTGCCATTTGTCTATTTTTAGATTTTAACACATCGCAAACCGTCTTATCAAATTTATTTTTGCCCACTTCAAGCAGTGTTCCCGCCATTATTCTTACCATATTGTATAAGAACCCTTCACCTGTAACCGCAAAAAACACATAGCCCTGTAGGTTACTTAAATTTAGCCTCGGTAGCAGCCTTTTCTTTAAAGCTATGATGTCCGAAATTCTACCGTATTCATCTGTAAGCGGCCTCATGAATCCCATCGTTTAATTCCTCGCAAGATATTACATTTGCGCTGAAGACTTTGCGGATAGGCGATCTTCCGTCTTGAGTTCTAAATGCCGAAAAATCATGTTCTCCTACAAATGCCTTAGCTTCCTCTTTCATTCTACCCACATTTAAATCACCGTTTGTCAAAAGCATGTAGTTTCTGGCAAAAATATCACTGCCGGCATTCTTTTTAAAAACGTAGATGTATCGCTTGCCTTTTCACAAAATATCGGGGATCTCATAGCCCTACCGAGCTCCGCCCAACCTTCTATTGCAGACTGCGGCCTGCTTTCGGTAATCCGACTTCCTAGTTGAAAAGGCATTAGTCAAAACCTCAACCAATCTACCGTGCGGTATATTCGTATCATATGAAAAGCTGAATATTTGTGAAAAAGCATGGACGCCGGCATCAGTCCTGCTTTACAGCTGAAATCTCTACGTCGCCAACTATGGGCTTCAATGCATTTTCTATCTCGCCTCGCACGCTGGTTATTCCATGATTTTTGAAAACCCTTAAATGCACTGCCGTCATATGATATTTTGAAAGCAATATGCTTTCATAACAAGTCCTTTATCACTATCTCGCCCCAAAATGCAACCATGTAAATGACACCCGCAAGTGAAATAAACGGCACGAGCGGAATATAGCCTCTTTTAGCATTCTTATTCTTTATAAGTACGCAGGCTGCAACACACCGGCCATCAGGAAGGCAGAGACGAGCACAACCACTATTCCGTCGAAACCCCAGCACCGCTCCAAGGGCGGCGCCACCTTGACATCACCGGAATCCCAATGTTTCTGTCTTTTGTAATCAACTCCACCCATTACGGATATTAGTGCAAAAAGCTCTCCGCCGGTCAGCGCACCGTAGAATATGTCTGCTATGCCTCTGTGCTGTCCATAGAAGCCTATGCAACTTGTAGCAACAATATCACAGCTTCATCCACCACTATCATATACTTAAAATCACCTATGGCTATGAATACCAACAACCAAATAGTGATCATCGCAGGCAGAGCATAATAAATATCGAAGTAGGCGAGCTTCGCATAAACAAGTCCGAACCCACTGCTAAAGGACGGGGCATGCGAATCCATTTAAGCCTTCTTCTGTCTCCTAACTTCTTCACTCGGAGTTTGTCCTATTCTGTGTGCTCAAGACGGAGGAATTCCTATTAGAAAAATCGCAACCAGCAACACGCCGGATATGATCCCGGCTACCGAAAAACCCAGAATTTTTAACAAAACTTTCCTGCATCCGGCACCCTATTTCTTCCATGAAGATTTAGAGAGGTGTTATCCGGTTAAAGCCACCGTCTTCATCCTTGTATAATATCCGTGCCTGAAAAATTGCACCTTTGTCTCCCGGATTCATCTCCTCTCATGGAGGGCTCTGCAAAGCATTCTCGCCGTATCTTAGACCCTTCCATTGAATTTCACTTTCATCGCCATCCCTAATGAACAGATCTTCGTACTCGTTTACATCTATCTTGACGGCAGTCCTCTTATCTCATCCAATGTATGGTACCCTTCACTTTTCCTGCCATCAAAAACTGCTACTGCTTCTCGTTTCGGGATCATAGGTGCACAGCTTTCCATGACCTTGCCTTCATCATCGGTTACAACATCATTACACCTTATAAAATATGCGCCCTTAAATCGCACTTCATTTCCTTTGAACAGTCTGAAATATTTTTCACGGATTCATCATGAAATCTCTCACCGTCTACATATAATTTCTTGCTGAACGGCACCTTTCGGCTACTGAGGCTTGTTATTTCTGTTATTTTCAATCTCCATGAGCTCTTCCCTCCTTCAGGATACATCTGTAATCACAACCTTGATAGGGTCAAACACAACGTTTTTACTCACAACAACTTCTTTAAGATCGTCTCTTATGCAACTTTCAAGCATAGCTGTATCTACAATGCCGTTTGATTTAGCTACACCTATGTCATCGCAAAATCTTTTCTTATGCTGCGGGCGTATAACCTCCTTCTTCATACTCTGCTATGGTGGCATCCCAGGATCATCCCATCCTGAGACCTTGCCTTCATCTACGAGCTTTTTAAGTTTTCGCTTACTCATGATCGTCCCTGTGAGATTTAGCCTTGCAAATTCTATCAGTCTGGGCGGATTGGGCCACTTCAGTTTTTCCAAAAACCAATCGTATAGCGGTCTGTGATCCTCAACTCAAGCGTGCACAAAGAATGCGTCACTCCCTCTATAGCATCCTCCAGCGGGTGAGCAAAGTCATACATCGGATATATGCACCAATCATCGCCCAGTATTGTGATGGTGCATCCTTGCTATTCTATATATCACAGGATCCCTCATATTTATATTGAACTCTGACATATCTATCTTAGCCCTGAGCACCTTGCTCCCGTCTTCAAATTTTCCCTCTCGCATTTCTCTAAAGAGCTTTAAATTTTCATCTATCGTTCTATTCCTGTATGGGCTATCGACGCCGGGTTCTGTCAAAGTCCTCGTGTTTCCTGATTTCATCGGCATTAAGATCACACACATACGCATCTCTCCCTGTTTGTATCAACTTTCTCGCACATTCCACATTTTTCTCAAAATAGTCCGAAGCCCAAAACTTTTATCCCAACTAAAACTCGCCATTTACTCCACGTCCTCTTCTATAGAATTTTACGCATTCCATATCCTCGTTTGCAGGATTCGTATCATCGAAGCGAAGGTTGCACTTGCCTCCGTATTTGGCGGCCGCACTGAAACTCAAGCAAATTGCCTTTGCATGTCCTATGTGAAGATAGCCGTTCGGCTCCGGAGGAAATCTTGTAATTATCTTTCCTTCTGTTCTTATTGTTTTTAATATCTTCCTCGATGATATTGTAGATAAAATTTTGCCTTCACTCTTTGACTTTTTCATTTTTGTTCATTAGGCATATCTTCACCCCTTCTTATAAATCCTTTATTTCTGCCTCAAAATTCTTAAAATTCTCTTAAATTCATACGGCATCGCTGCAGTAAATTCCATTTTCTCAGAAGTGATAGGATGAAGAAATCCTATCTTCTTAGATCTTAGCATCGGCCACATGAGATTGAATTTATCCTTCCTCTTACCGTATAGCATGTCTCCGAGTACCGGATGGTGGATGTAATTCATATGCACCCTTATCTGATGTGTGCGTCCTGATTTTATAACTCAGACCCTCACATAGGTGAATTTGACGAATCTTTCTCATCCTAAAATTCTGTGTGTGCTCTTCACCTTCCTCCCGCACTCATCTTAAGTCTGTTTTTGTCTCTTCTCATCTTTTGCTGTAATAACACCAGAATCTCTTACTATATTATCATAAACCGTAGCCCTCATATTCTTACTTACTTCCTGTTTTTCGAATGCTTCTGTAAGATGCTTCAAAGCGGTATCCGTTTTTGCCATAACCATCACTCCGCACGTGCCTCTATCGAGCCTGTGCACTACCCCGGGGCGGTTCGCTCCGCTTCCATTTGCAAGGCTTCCCTCGGTATATTCAAAGATTTTATCGGAAAGCGTACATTCAAAAGGACTTATCACCCTTAGCGTGCGTGAGGAGCCCCGCAGGTTTATCAACTACTATAATGTAATCATCTTCATACAATATGCCTATCTTGAGTATGCCCTCTCTGTTTGCGTATTATAAAGATCATTATCCTCAGGCAAATCTTTAATGACCTCGACATCATCACTGCTTATGTGTACACACTGGCACTGTCCTGTTCACTTTGGTGTAACCCGCCTCCCTGATCATCTGAAATTTCCAATAAATCGTTTGCATTCATCCTATGACTTTTAGAAATCTTTATTCCATCTAAGGTAACAGAGCCAACATCACAGAGTTTTGCTGCCTTTAGTCTCTTGATATTTTAAGCGCACCGGCGATGTATACGTCCGCCCTTCGTCTGATTATTGCCTACGTCCACCTTTTAATCTTCAACTTTTCCTCTCACTCAGAATCAAAGACAACAATACAGTGTAGAGCCACAGGTGATGCAGATATCAGCGAAATTAAAAGACCGGGAAGCTGCCACCGATATATAGTCCACGACATTTCAGATACAACCTGTCTATGAGATTCCCCAGTCCTCCTCCGAGAAGCCCTACAAGCCCAACACTCATCTTGGGCGAAAGATCGCTTTGCATTTTTCAAGAAAAATACAGCATAACCACTATTGTAACGGTGGTGGAACAGCTACGAGCATCTGACCTCGCCCGCTTTGTAAATTAAAAGCTGCCCCATAATTTCTAATATGAGTCAGCTTATATGTTTTGTTATTTCTATCGTGCATTTGCGGAATATCATTCATAACGGCAAGTTTAATCATGCGATCCACAAATACCGAAACTAGAATGGACGTAATTAATACAATCCTCATTTTATACCCAAGGTTTTTCGGATGTCTGAACCTTTTGTTCGCTCGAGCCCCAGCGCTCCGGTATCAAGCTTTTGCAGTAATATCAACGCTTTTCAGGTGCAAATACATAGATGTTATTTTGCAACTTTTTGAGCTGTACCGTTCAAGGCCGTAGCACCGCTGAGAAAGTCAACACCTTTCTTCCTCAAAATCCTGATCGATCTTTTTCAAGTTTATTATGATAGGCCTCTTGCTTTCAAGTCTATCTACGTCTTAGGCAATCCCTCAAAAGTTAGCGGTCTCGATTATAACCATCTTAAACGGGTTGTCGCCTGCACCGATAAGCCCGTTATAGGTAGCTTTAGGTGACATAAGCAATACTTTCCCCGGCAATGAGTTTCCGGCATGACCTTTCTTTGTGGTGGCATCGGTTTTGCAGGTTCCGGAGTTTTTCAGCTTTCTAAAGCTGCATCATCTTCATAATCTTCATCATACTCTTCAATGCCTACAAGATCTTAAAACTTTCAAAAATCACCCATAAAGTTTCTCCTCCCAATCGGCTAACAAGATCTGGGACTGAATATGCCTCGTGCCTACTCGCACTCATATTGGCTCCACACCAATAGCAACCTCACTAATCTCCGCTCATTCCATAGATAAATATTCAAACTGCGGATATTTCTGCCTGTAATTGTCAAACATCTTCTTCTGTTTTTCAAAATACTCTCTCGCATCCTCGCTCTTTCTCTACTATCGGAGCCATGCTCATAAGTCCCTTTACGAGTAACTATCATCAGTCGTGCTGTCACCGATCTCGATAAACTCATCCACTTCATCGGGCGGCGCTCATACTTGCTTTCTTCATCTCGAAATGTTCACCTGCACAAGCACATCTTGCTGTAATGCCATGTTGCTTTGCACGCTTGTCCATTTCCTTTGGCAAGTTTAATTGAATCCAGCTGAGTGAATTAAAAACTTTTGTCAATGATATATTTTACCTTTATTAGTTTGTAACGTCCAATCATATGAAAAATTCTACGCTGCTGAAATGCTCAAACTTGCTCCATTATTTCTCCTGTCACCTTATTTTTCACCCAGATGAATTTCTCCGGCATCTACCGCTTCCCTTTATCTCACTTATACTCTCCGTGCTTTGGTAACGGTGCAGAGCATTACCCCACCATTTTCATTATGAAACTCTTTTGCCCTGTCATAGGGACTCCCATCTATTTTCCCGTGCACTTCTTTTAAGTTTTCTAACTATATCCACCATATTTCCCTATTTATAAACAGATCCTGTATATCTTTCAGGTCTATGAGCACTCATCGTAGGCGCTGATGGCATTACTATACCTCTCCCTGTCCTGCTCTCAGCTTCCTTGCGTCACTGCCGAAACTTTTCCATCCGTAGTTTTCACATCCACAGGGGTAAAGACAAAATCATCATCCCTTGTTTTGAGGTATACGCCCTTTTGTTCGCCAGTTTTTACTCATAGTGGTGTTTTTACAATGAGACCTCTTTCCGACATACTCACTATCTTTTGCAGAGCACTTCTCTCTTGACAGGAGACCGTCAAAGCACTCATTTGACTTCAATATTATGAGAGGCTTCTCTCCCTGCTTCTCTTTTTATATACTACCTCGCATTTATCTCCTTATTACCTGTCTCTATTATTTTTCTCTCCAACCTTATATCTTGATTTGTTTTCTTTTTACAACGCCGCCATATACCAGTCTTCATTTTTACTGAGCTTGTAGATAGTTGACCTTCAAGTGCTTTTTCCCTGTGTTTTGAATGTTTCATGTAACCTTTGAAATCACTTGAATCTATTTTTCTCATATTCCCCGCATTCAATTTTATTCTCACAACCGTCTATGCTATAACTTATCAATGCGGAACACATTACGCCTTGAGGTCTATATCATGTTTCGGTGTTACGTATGAGGTTACTTTTTTATGGTTTTATATCAAGGCTCTCCTTTTTCGCTGTCCTTGACCCTATATTCGCTCTCTTCTCCCATGAGTTCTCTCTCCTCTTGAGTAAATCACCTTCGCCAGCTTTAAATGAGACCTCCATGTTTTGCTTTTTGCTAAAAATACTCGACTTTCTAAATACTCTACATATTTTCCGTCTAACCTTTAAGATCACCGTGTTTTACCACTTCCGTCGGATTGAGATCCTACTCTTTTCGATTGCAATAAGCCCTACTGCAAGCAAAAGCACTGCTGCGAGATATATATATAATATTTCTCACTTTTCTTAGGTATCGTACAGATCATCCTCACTTATCGATATCTAAATTATTTTCCATTATAAATTCTTCGAGAATCTTACGCCTTCTCTTATCAAGGCTGTCGCTTCCTGCAAAGGAATTGATTTAATAAGTCAGGCCTCTGCAATGTAAGCTCCAGTGAATTTTTAAACTCCACCTCTATCATAGCAGCAGATTTTCCACTTTAATAATCATATCGGGAACCTATCTCCTTTGAAAATTCTCAGGCCTGTATATGAAGGCGACTCAAGAAGCCCTGAAATATATAGATTCTTCAAAGCTGCTTCTATTATGCAAGCATTCCGTCTATGAGCCTCGACACCGCTTTCTATGAGTGCCTATAGCAGCCACCTCTCCTCCTGTAGAGAATGTAATCACTATTAGACACCCTCTTCAAAAATCATAGCGTTTTAATCACCCTCTCATCAATCCTTCATATGTCCACAGTAGCGCTATATTATCAAGATGCGAAAGTCCTCTGCAATAGTCCGCATCCATTTTTCACCCTTTGCAGACATGTACAGTAGTTTATCAGGCATTTTACTATTCGATATGTAGCTTTCATCGCCTCGATACGGCTCTGCTTGCATCACCATTCCTCCGCCATAAAGGGTAGTCATCCACACGTTTGTGTTTATCCTCCGTATACATGCGAATGTCTATGTTTATGATATACCTCTCTGATCGCAACCTCCGGCCTCTGATGCTGTATTCTTAAACGAGCCCAAAATATCCGCGATATGTAAAAACATCATAGTCACCTGATTACCTCGCTGTTTCCATTATGCCCGCCGGTAAGACCACCCGCATTTTTCTATCCCGCATATTCTATACTGATAAACTCAGCTGCACACGGTAGCAACAATTCTTTGCCGCGGTACACATCGGACATAATTCTCTCCCCGCACACTTTCAGCCCTTAATATTTCGCTCAATATATTCATCTTTCATAAACCCAAGCCTCTAGATCCTTTTATATACACTTTCGCTCGGTGGCTCCAAAAGCGATGCGGTCATGTAAACATCTCTCCATCGCTTGCTGCATCCCTGTCGTCAATTCCACTCAACGACAATGTTACTGTAGCAGTGATCTTGAATCTTTTGGAGATTCTACTATGAGGTTTATCTCCGATATGAACTTCGGGAGCACTAAACCTGTCCGGACTTTTGCGCAAAACTTTTCACCTTTTATTTCTCTCGCACACCAAACGGTGCAAGGGTTTTACCAATAACGAAGTACTCTTTTTGCATTTAAACAATCTCCACTAACATTTTTGCCCTGTTTAATTAGGAAACCCCGCAAGAGCTCTTATGGACTTTGTGATTTTACCGTTTTTGCTCATGATTCTGCTCCTTGTCTTCCTCTGCGACGATAATCTTAATCACCTCATATTCACCGCTTCGGGTTTTGGTCTATCATTTACCATCAGTATCAGTAACAAAGCTTCTCACGAGCAACCTTTACTAATTCACTCATCTCTACCTGCCCATCTTATGATGATATTTTGTTTTTAAGCAATGCTCTATGGTGTCTGTAGGCCCTAGCTCCATCGTTTATCCATGCCTTTTCTTCATTGATCTTTTACTCAGCCGGATCTTTTTAGCGGATCAAGTCCCTAAGATTTCAATGAATTTACCATCTCTCGCACTGCCCTTTGAATCTGCAACCACAATACGATAAAAAGTTTTTCTTTGTTTGCTCCCTCTCTGTCAAACGAATCTTTACCCATCTTTTTCACTCCCTTTTATATACAATCTCAAATTGAGATTAACGAACATATTTAATTTAAAAACGGCAATCCCATCTTGCGCCAAATCCTAACCCCTCCTTATATCGCTTCATCATCTTTTTCACTTCTTCGTATCTTAATTAAATTATTTATGAGCGCTAATGGTTGCCCTGAACCTTTGATATGCGCCTTCTCCTGCTTGCGTTTAGGAGTGCAGGGTTATCTCTTTTCATCCGGTCATGGAATAAATTATGGATTCAAAACCTTTAGCTCCTCCTCCTGCTTGCTGCCATCTATTTTATTCATTTGTTTCGAAGCTCCGGGCATCATCCCCAGCAACCAACTTCATCCGCCCATCTTCTTTATCTGAGCTGTCTGCTCCCAGAAATCCACGAGGGTGAATTGGTTTTCTAAGTCTTTTTCTATTTTCTCTGCCTTGCTCTTTATCTATAATTTGTTCGCCTGCTCTGCAGAGTAGCATCACCCATTCCAAGTATTCTATCCGCCATTCTGTCAGGTGGAATACTTCAAAATTCATCTTTCTCCAAGCCCACACGAATTTTATGACTGTACCGGTGACCTGCGGATAACTGCTCCGCCCTTGCATCTCCATCGAGCTTTATGTCATTGTCCGCGTCTACTCCCAGTTTATCGTGAAAACCGGAGGCGGTTTACAGCGTCCGCCGTATAGGCGCATCCCACCACAGCAGCTCTCATGCGGATGTACTTCACATCTTTATGTCTGCAAGCTCATCCATGAGCTCGGGTCGATTTGTAATCTGCCGGCGGTATCGAGAATCAGCACGTTCCATGCCAGCCTTTGCCGCTTTTCTCATCGCGGCCTTGCGATCTTTACGGTGTGAAGATTCTTCTCCTCCGATCAAACCTCTCGCCTACATCTTTTCCACTACTCGCTTCGCTGGTCAATAGCTGCGGGTCTCATAAACCGTCGCAGGTCTGCGACTCAGCTTCGTGCCCCTGTTCTTTGAAGAATACCCCATGTTTTGCGCAGGTTGTGGTTTTTCACCTGCACGAAGACCCACCATCATGCTATATTGTAACCTTGAGGTGAAAATGCAGCTTGCTACCGCATCACCCATGCTCACGAAAGCTCGGTGTTTCACGAACCTTTATCACTGCTGATCCGGTGTGGAGACTCTTCTTACCTCACTGCCGAGTGACCTTTTTCTTTTTACATCGTTTACGAATTCTTTTACTATCTTATAGCTGACATCCGCCTCATGAGTGTGTTTTATTTCATGCATACGCATCTATATCCTTTTTCGGATAAGGTCTTTTCCTTTTAATTTCGAAAAGGTTTTTGCATCTTTTCGTCACTTTTCAAAAGCCTTGCCGTCCTCCTTTTCATATTTTTCAGTAATTGCTGCCGCTTTAAGAAGCTTTTTGATTTGTCCTCGACTCTAAACACTTTTCGCCTTCTACGAGTTGCTCGGGCCTTGCAATATCTTTATCGTTCTTTTCCATTCTTTAAAAGACCGAGCTTGTCCTCCGCTTCACCCTAGCTGCTACTGCTCAGTGACGTACATTGCTGGCATTTTGCTTTGACATCCCAGGCTCTTCACCGATTTCCTTCAAACGTGAGATTGCTCTCATGGTATAGCCTTACACTCGGCTCTGCGCCTGCGTTAGAAGTCAAGGCATAGTCCAGTGCTAACAATATATTGTCATTTTTCAATATCTTGCACCGAACCCTCCGCAGACCTCTTCCTCACGGCAGTCAATAAAGCACACATCTATCGCTTCACACCAGTTCTAAATACTATCGCACAATGCACTGCACCTTACATTTTCCATGAACCCTTTTCACTGTGTCTCATAACCACTCTCGATTAAGTTCGCACCGGCCATTATACATATGTCCATGTCAACTTTAAGATTGACAAGGCAGGACCTATCGCTCGGGATGAGAAACTTGTTCTTTGCTGCCCAGAATTCATAGTTTTCACCAAAGCGGAGGAGCTTTTATGTCTCACAGGAGAAAGTTTCTATATTTATTCTCCTCTTACTGTTTTGAAACTCACTGGCTAAGTCCGTCCCTCTGCCACAGCCAGCCCGGTCGATTACGTGAAACTGTTATAATGGCTTTCCAGATTTCCGGTAATAATACATCGATCATGTGACGCCCTGTGTGCGGTGGAAACTTATGGGTGCTATAAGGTGAGTGCTGCCGATAGTTTGAGTCTCGATCCATTATAAGCCCCGCTCTAAAAGAATAGATTGTAGCCTGTACCGCCGGCTGATCGTAGCGGCCAGGAGTGCCGTCAGCTTCGAAAACGTTTCTGACCGACTGATCGTTTATGCCATATATCTGTGCGCGTGAGCTTTGTGGCACCGGCTCACCGTGATTTCATTTGACGTCTCGCTTTAAAACTCTGCTCATCTTCACTTTCACAGTTAAATACTATATTATCTTCCGTTTAGTGCTGGGCATGCCCGTACGTACATCCTCGCACTCTTTTTGGATCGTGCCTTATCTTCACGGCAATAGATGCCTGTAAACCATTTTGCAATGTCTGGAACGCTATACCTGCCTCTGACCAGACGCCGCTTCTATAAAAGATTATCAAGCTCACCGGTGTTTATCCTCCTGCAGCCCTCGCGAGTGTTGACATCCCAATGGATGCTTTTGTTCTGGGAAACCGAGGCTATGGAACCGCTTCTTACAGTACCGTCACCACTCATGCGATTATAAGCTGTGCCCATCCTCGGTACGCCGAGTTTACACCACTCCCAGAGAATTAAATTTCTTTCTCGCACAATCTTTTCGTGCACCCTTTTAGAGTCTTCAATGGTCGTTTCCTTTTCAAATTTTATCAAAAGCGTTTTTCATTGCCCTTACCTTTATTTTATGTACAGGGCAGCTACTGCACTGCGTCCTTTCACAGGCTTTCAGATTTGCTCATGCTATACTACGCCGGCGATTTTCAAAAAGCTACCTATGGGATGATCGCTTGCCTGTCTTTAAGAAGTCCAGGTAATCGTCTCTCTCCTGTCGCCGCCCTCAAGTATTCGCTTACGCACATGGCTGCAGCACACGAAACAGTAGCGTGCGCCTGCACGTAGAATGAGTTGTAAAATGAGGGATCTCGCCCACCATATCATGACAGATGCAGTACTATCTCTGGCAATATCACCAGTAATAATCTATATATTCGGCTGCTTGTAACGTCTACTAAGTTTCTGTAGGCGTGAGCTCTTCTCCCCGCTCGCTTCCTTTCGTGAACTAACTGTCAAACCGGCAAACATCGTCCGCGACGATACGGTGGTTCTCGAAACTCTTCAAGACACACACGCGGCACTCGAAGCATTTTCTTATGCCATCATCTTTCTCGGTATCCAAAAGGTAATTTTACAGGCGCGATTCATTAACGGTGGATACAACGCCGTAATATTGATCTCCGCCATATATGTATGCTGGGTTTATTGGAGCTCTCGTATTGAATACGGAGTAGCCGCAGCCCATCTCGCGCTTACTAAAATAGCACATCCCAGAGCTGCAGCATTTCTTTTAAATTCAGCAACAGTATGAAGGGATGCTGCTCCATAACTTCCGGAAGCTATAAGCTCCGCTGCTGTCGGGTCTCGTCCATACACATCCACCACGCACTTTGACTCTGCACGCTTTTTGCGTATACATCTAAATATTCATCACCCGACGGCTTACGCGCATTTTCGCATGATGTCTACGCCTCCTCAGCAGTGAGCTCTCTTCATGCTGGCTTTATTGAAGATCGGCGTAACCTGGAAACCCGCACATCCAGCTTCTCAAGCCCCAGTTCCTTCCCTCTTGGCCTCAAGATATTTCCTGGCATATAAGGAGGACACGCTTCTATGTGCCAACTGATTAAATTATCGTACTACACGCTTGTCAGGCGCTCCATCCGAATAAAGTGCGTGATGGGCGCCGTTTTATACTTTCCCAGTTTCGTGAAAATCACAGCTTGTTTGTACATTGTATGCACAGCAGTGCCAATGGTATTTATGGAGCTTTTATACGCTCTTGTGCATATTTGCAAACGTTCATGGCCCTCGCCTCCAGGATCGTACATTTTGAGCAACGTTATGCTGAATAGCTTCATGCGTAAGCTCCAATGCTTTGCCTGAAGCATCCAGAAACATTTTCACATGTCACGCGCATCCAGCATCTTAACATACATTGTGGTAACTCCCATTATAGGGCTTTAATTTTCGAGCTATGGCTCTCTTCCGTGTTTCAGATAATATGTGCTCCTTCGCCTTAAACTGTCTCCTTTACACAAATTCATATACCCTCGGATCTTCTTTCCTCCTCAATCAAATTCCTGGATCTTCGAGACAGTCCTCTTTCCAGTAATTCAGGCGCAATGAAGAGCAAAGCGTGACGGAGATTTTTAGGTCACTGTGACATCTCGTAACTCTGTAAGGAATTCGCTGTAGCTGTGTATCTTCATCTCATCGTAAGCATTATATCGCAGGATTTTCTCAGCGGCATCTGTCTATAGGTGCCTCGTTTCAAGACATACAAAAGCGTGGGTGCACTCTGCAATCCCGCCCCTGTAGCTCGCTGAAGCCCTGCAAGTTCCAGCGCTGTATCCAATGTCTTTTGCACCGCGCCTCAACGCTTCCATACCATCGAGATATATCCACGCCGTACTTCTTATCTCTGTTCACCACGTACTTGTATTTCATCCTCCAATATATAATGCGACTTTAAATTTTCAGAGTTAAGACATTTAAGCTCGTCAATCCCGGGCTGCTACCGTCGCTCTCTGCGAGTTTCATCGGCCCATACCACTCCGCCGCCACATATTCCAGGCTGCAGCACGTCACAAGATCCCCGTGGATGGCTGATTTAGTCACCGTTGCCCAGCATCTTCACATGCCATACCGGGCAAAATGAAACTCCTGCGACCTTTCTCGTCGAAACAGAATGTCGAGCATAGGCACAAGAACCAACCTGGATTCACTCTGGCCGCAAACTCCTCCAAAATATCTTGCTCCTCGTCGGTATCAAGGAGTTGGCTATTTCATCTTCCTCATTGTTGCTCGTAGCTTCCTTACTATCTTCGCCGTTCTCTCGTCTCAAAAGCTGATGTTTTCGTATTTTACTCCTCGATATTCGGACTTGGTGTATTGCCATGAGATCTTACCGTTTGTAGAATCTTCTGTACGGGTGCTGCATACACCCTCGCCGTCGTCAGGGAATGTTTACGCTGTCACACGCGACCACTGCCAGTACGGTCCTATTGAGAGCGTCAGATCCGTGTTCTGCGGCAGCCAGCCTCACTTTATCGGTTTTATCCGCCGGCGCTCGCTAACGAATCTGATATGCCCTGCTCATCTTGCTGTAATCAGCAGTGCATGCGTTGAAACACAAAGTCTTCAAAATCGCTTCAAGCTCATGTTGGCAAGCCATGCGCATGGAATTATTAGGGTACGCTCAGATCACCCACTTTTGACTCTTTACCCTGTGGTCTGCTCGCTTCTTCTTGAAAGAACTCCGGCAGCTTTTATATTATCTTTCTGCTCCCATCGCTGAGCTCTGCGAGATATGTCCTCGCACGAGTCGCAATGTATGCATCCATATGTTTCATTTGATCATTGATGTAGCTTTAGCTGTTCTTCAGTGCAGGAATGTAACAATTCTCTGTATTCTGCTATCTGAAAGAGTTCACAAAAGGGTACCCTTTGCTTCATATACCTTCCTTACAATCATCACTCACTAAATCATGGCATCGCTTCACACTCTATCAGAACCTTTCTCCTGCCTGTAGTTTGCACGAATAATTCTGTCGTCCATGATTTCCTGGTCTACTGCCATAACATTCCTCACCTTTCATATCGCCATCTTAATTACGATTGGCTTTATACTGCTGTAACCGTCGCCACATGGCTTTGCCTGGTTTTATAGCGCAACCCGTATAACATACTGCTTTCGCGGGCTCTCTGCCTCTCTTCGCAATTCTATAACTCAAGTATATATATTTTTAACATAAAATGCATCCATCAGCCAACTCCAGCAAAATATTATAACCAAGATATTCACGCATTTCTCTTGCCAGATTTTGTGGCAAAATCAGGTAGCAAATTTCTCCCTGTTACCTGCCTCACGTTACAGGCAACAGGAGTCGCTCTTAGATTTATCGGTGACTATGTTCCTGCGGACTTTCACAATAAAACTGTAGCTGCCCGTCTGCGCCATCGGCGCACTCACCGATTGTATTTCACTATGTAGTTATTGTACCAAGCTAATCCATACGATACGCTATCTAAGCATCCTTCAAAAATGTCAAATCTAAGTTAATTACTTTACTCTTTAAATGCCCTTTGTTGCGTTGCTGCATTATACCCGCCACTACGAGTATAATTACACAGCTCTGGCTTCATGAATCCAGTTGCCGCATTCGAATGTCACTGTTATCGCTAAATTGCGCCAAATGTAGAGTAAACAAAACCAGTCACGTTGAGCCAACCCCGAATATTACGATTCTCATAACACCTGGTAAAACAAAATACTCGCTAAAAGCGGTTGCAGAGCAACGTAGTGTCTGTTTTGCCTTGAGTCCTTATACGCATTAAAATAAGATCACTAGCATCTTTTTTCTCCCATAGAATTTGGCCTTATATAATATTAGAAACAATGTGCAATTATCATCAAAAGCCAAACCTGCCAACACAACTACTTATGCCTTTTCGTTCTTATCCATAACATCCCTCCTAATCAATAAAACATGGCGAATGCTAAAACCCTACACTGCCTTTCTCCTTTACTTCATGGCTATATCGAACAAAGCTATACCATCCGAAAATGCCAGTATTAACGGCGGACGTTTCCGACATCGACTGCTTCCTATTTACAAATGGTTAACACGCTCCAATATACTAAAACATTGCTGTTTTAATAAAAAATTTGCTTTGTTTCACTCTTCCTATATATTTAAGAAGAACATTCGCCAATCAAATAATTTGTGAGAGGCAATGGAAGCTATATCATCGGAATATCCGCTGTAAGCTCCGGTAGTTCTTTGCTCACAGAGATGCTTATAAGCAGGTACCTGGGGGCCGACGGTGCCTATCTGCGGTGACTTATCACCGCAAAAGTTCGGCCCTAAAAATAGGACCAATCCTGCCAGCGCCAATGCACCTTATCGGCGCGTTCTTCCGGTAACGAGCGCCCCATCAGGAAGCGGCTGGGTCGCCGAAACTCCATTGCCATATTTATTAATAGAACGGCTTTCCTTCCATCACCTGCGACAGAGCTCTCCTCCGACCCTGTCAGACATCTAATACCTTCTCTGTTACAAGGTAAACCGTAACAAAGATACCTCTTTTCTACATTTTCTTTTCATTTTCGAAACAACAGCGTTTGATGAACTGATTCTTGGCTATCATTAGCCCTGTAGTATCATATCAAAACGGTTATAAATCGATCTTGATTCTTCCCCTACAGTATCAACAATAGATAAAACGCAACTACAGTGGCTCTTCGCCATCATGCCGTAGGATGCACCACGCCTGCGTTTATCCTCCGCAAGCAGATGTCCATGTGCCTGCGGCTAATTTCATGCTGCTGCCGGGCGTAAAATAACTTCGCTCTTTCGGCGCATCCAGCTCTATCATCCCCGCATGGGCGTGTGCAGCGGTTTGGTCTAATCAGATCTTCCTGCCTGAGCGCTGGCCTCGAGATATACAGCATTCCTCGGCAATTATGGACTTTACTTCTGTTGCCAGGTATATTCAACATATTTATTACCTGCACGTCGGTCCTTTCCATCATCGAAACTTCTTTTGCAGATTCAATTTCCTGACTTACGCTCTATCGCTGTGCTCAAACCCGCCGGCCCCAGCCTTCTTTTCAACTTCCGGTACTTTCATTACGCTACCCGCTATCAATTACTCCATTCCGCATCGAACGCCTTTCTGCTGCCGCACTGTGCATGCTGACGGTTGACACCCTGGCCTCTCCATCCTGTACTTTTGGCCTCCACTTTTATCTCCTATATATCTTTACACTTTTCTCTGCGAGATCATCTTAGGTATATATACCTTATCCGCATTTTGCAGCTCATCTACAAAGCTCTCTCCCTATGTAGGCCTTCCCTCGGAGTGCCGAACACTAATCGCTATCTTCTTGTCCGGTCTCCTTCTTTACAGCTTCAAACAACTTGTGGCAACATGCCGACGAAATCTACGTTACTGTCCTTCACCCTTGATTTTACCCCTCCATCCTGCCGGGAACCTTTTGTTGCCGGCTTTCTCTTCCTTCGCAAAGGGGACATTAAGTTTCCAAATCTATAAATTTACTGCAACCAGGCATTATCGATATTGATTCTCCGCTACTTGGGTGTAAAATTAACGTGTCAAGCCTCCGTGAGCGTCGCGATAAACGATATTCATTCAAACTCCGTTTTGCGTTGATATCGCAGCTTCTCTAAATCAGCATCCTTTGCTTGACTTTCCTTTTTTTACATCACGCCTTTGTTTAAAAATCCTTACATAATGTTAAGTCCTTGGCTGGAAGACATCACGGGCTTTAAAAACGTGGCTGACTTTTGCAATCCTCAATCACTATATTCACTCCCCAGTTATGATCACATCAAGTTAAGTAATCACCAAAATCAAACTAGATCCATATGTCCTATAGTATTTCCAACCTGACTGAACACTTCCATAACAGATATTCCAGCCCGTTTCTGTATTCCTTTCACAATTCAAACGTCTCAAATTATGTGAAGGCTTCGCTATAATCTGTAATTAAATACTGATTAAATTGCCGCAGGCTTTTCCTGAATTAAGCAAAAAGTATCTAAATGCTTTCATATAATACGCTGTCGTTGTGCCTTCCATGCCTGTAATCTATGAGTGGCTCACTGTCCGGGTGATCATAAACCCTTCCTGCGATAACATGCATCGCCTTTCCTTATATCGCCTACGCCTCTGCGGTATGTTTACATCCCGCGTGTCTTCATGACGTAACAGCGGGCTCCTTCTCAATGGCTTCTTCGGGCGTCGCCTTTTCAATGCCGCCCCCTTACACTGAAGTTCGCCGACTTTTTTTTGAATCATAAACAATATTGGAAGCAGTAAACGACATCTCGAAATAAGCAGAGGTGCCATCTGGATGTCTAGCGCACAACTCATTATCATTTCCGCACAACTTGCGGCCCATTCGCTTCTTTTATTATTTCATTGGATCTATATATCTTATTTTAAATACAGAAACAAACCTGATTTTAAGCGCCGACTCCGTGCAACCTAAAATTACCCTGCGCGTCTTACGGTATTTGCCGCGCTCAAGAATCTTTATATCTTCCTCTGGAGGTGTTTTGCAACACATAATATATTACCTTCACTGTAGTTCCTGCTCAACATAATGATAAGACACGCCCATCTGCCAGCTTCTCTCCTCCCTACACGCCCGACCTCCTGCATTCCGTCAAGCCCCATAGATGCACATCACCGCTTGGTCAGTTCTTCAAACACCATCTATCCTTATCAAAAGTATTCCACTTCCTGTGATATTGTCCATGTTTTAAAAATGAACACCTTTTGATAAATACCATGACTTATGTTGCGTGAGTAATCCCTCTTGTGCTGCGCCACTTTGCAGAAACTTAAAATCTATCAAAACTTATACACTGCTTTTCATCCGTCTCATCTGCGGTATTGCCTCCGTCCTGTCCATGGGCCTGGTTTGCAATTATGATATCAGACAATTCCCGATCTGACTTTCCGCCTTCATTGTTTTCTAAATTTCCATTGAAAAGAAATTGCTCGCAGGCGCGCTTGTGCCACCTGCCAGTTCGGTATCATGTAACTGTCCGTTATCAGTGGACTGCCTGGTTATCTCTAATTAAAGTGCCATTTGCCCATAAATAAAATTTTCATCTCAATCGCGTTTTTGTTTTAATTCCAGTGCTTCTTCATATACTCATCAAATTGCAACATACCTAGACTATGACAGGTACCTGAGCGTCTTCAAAACCTCTGTCTTCGATTCCAAAGCGGATTTACGCATTGCTCCTCGGCGACGGTCTCTCTTCCTTATCATCGTGAGTAATTCTTATTTGCTGACTACAAGGCGTTTCTTCGGAATCACCATCACGAAATTCGCTGTGGCGCTATGATATTCAGTGAACTACCACCGGTAATCTTCCTGTGGCTTTGCAGTTTTCATTGCTGGCGGTAACGTAATAATTGCTTCTTCCTGCCTGGTCTCGTAAAACATATTTTCCGTCCTCTCATCATCTTCGTATCAAGTTTGCAATCCCTGCCTGTCCTGTAATGCTAAAACCAGTAGCTAACTGCTCCGTTTCTTCAGCGGGCTCTTTTGCCGTTATCACTGCGGTACCGATGCCTGTGGTGCCTCCTCAGCGGCATGACACATACAGGTCTGTTTCTATAGCATCCTTGATTTGAATACCCTGTCATAACACGCATGTAGAATCATCGCCCGGGACGGGTACACCTTGATATCGCCACCATCATCATAACCGGACTCATAAAACCTTCTTTAGAACATCTATAGGCTTTCTTCATATGTTTCTAACACATATGCTGCTGACCTTCAAATGGATGTGCAGGAAATATTCTAATACTCCGGAAAGGTTTACAATATATGGCGAGTCAAACAGCAGAAGAAAAATCGGAGCCAGGTTTCCTTCCCTGTACGTATGTATCGGATAATCCACACCCACCGCGCACGCGCAGCGTAGAACTTCTTTGACGCCATCTCCTTCATCCACGTCACCGTCTATGTACCGATTTGCATTATTCTCATCAAAATGATTTACCGCGCATAAGCTCAAGATAATGGTCTCCTGACGGAAATGGGCGCATCACTTATCGTAAGCTATTTTGTTTATTAAACCGATATTACCGTCTCGGTCCACTCTATGTTCATGCTCTATAATCCCCTATTATTTTTGCTGTACTTTTAGGGTCTGAATCTGTGTTTATGGCTGTAAGGCTTGACATGGCGTATTCGTCACCAAAAGCTCGAGACATTCCTGCTGCATTGATATCTTCGAGGCTTCCAGCACCACCATCTTTTTGCATCCTAATCCTCCTGTCAGGCCTGCTTTTTTGTCGCTATCTCGCCCGCAAGCATCGATAAATTTATCTATGCTGGTAGACGAATCACCTTCCTTGGATGACCTTACGCTTAAAGTATCCCACTTCCACTTCTGCCGCCTGTGCCGCAGATACGAGCGCTGTTTGCTTCCTGCAGCAATTTGCTCGCCTATCTTTTCTTCCTCCCATCTGCCCGCTTCGATGCGGGCGCTTTCAAGCTCTTCGAAACCTTTTTCACGCTGGCGTTCTCGGTAACCGCAGAAGTCTCACCTGCTCAAGGTGCGACAAAGCGAACTTGCCTAAATATATAATGTTCCTATCTAGAATCTTTCTATGAATCGAAAATTGCCCTGTGAATGATAATGGTCTATAGCCTTCACCGTCTGCCTTCTACATACGTGGGGTCAGAACACGCGGCATCCCCGAAATCAAGCGAATGGTTTCACTGCCAAGTCCTTCCCCAAAGAATCTTCAGGACCGTCCGCTTTGGCTATGGCACCATCGCCTCATTTAACCCCATAGTGCCCATTTCGCCAATAGCGCCTCAAAAGCAAAAATCTATTACGCAGTTCCTCTTCGTCAATACCCGCAGAATCCTCAAGTCGCCCATAAAAGAGGAAGCTCAATGTGATACTTGAATCCGATGATTATACACATCATCACCGCGAAAATACCCTCTTGTTCATCGCCGGCCAATATCGGGGTGTAGATATGTGCGCATCATCTTGGGTGAACGACCCTAACTCCGCGACATCAATCCGTAGCGCTCCGTTGGCAGCTCGTGTCTATACACTGCGAGCTGCAAGGCGCATAAGGAAAATCCTGCTGGCTGTGCCGTTTCCTCTTGTGCCAGGCATTGCGCCGAAGGTAATTATGACACACATGCATGCATCGTCTATGCTCGTAATGCATATTCTCTTTATAATGATCATAGCCAGCCTGGTGTACAGCTCTCCTCAGATATCAACGGTGTTTTTATCTGTCTTTTCTCTTTTCTGCTCCTGCTCAATTCTGAGCTCCGTCCTCCAAGTATCATGCCGTTCGAGCTAAAAACAGAGCCAGTCCTTCTTCCATCAGCTTGAAAAGATCCACATTTCCTTTCCGATCTTCCTGTAGTCTCACGCACCGCCTATTCTATCTATATTCTACATTCTTGCTTGGCTCGAAGACGCTGCGCCCTGCTTCCCTCTGCAACATCTTGTTTTTCTCGTTACCTCCGCCAATATGCTCCGGCTTCCCACTCACAAGCTTTATAACTTTGATCTTACCTATACTTTCATGAGGACTGCACGCCAATGTAAATTCACCTTCGTGCCAAGCTTATCTCTCTTCATCACTGACAGGTCATTATAAAGCTCCACCTTATAATCCTCTCACCTTTTACCTTGATTCAAGCGCTGTATCTTGATAGTATGGATTTTCCATTTCACGGTATTTGCCTTTATGATCTATACCATCTCTTTTGAATTTTTAAGATCATCGTCTGTAATCTTATGATCCAGATCTGTCATAGTAAATCAAAATCTTTTGAGCTGAAGATCCTGTCTTGGTTTTCTTAGCCAGATACCCAGTCTCTTACCAAGCCTGCATATAATATACGAAGAAGTGTGTCATAAAGCTGCACACATTCTCATCGCTGAAATCAGCTTTCTCTTTCCCATCTCCTTCTCACGCTTCTCTTCATTATTCAAACGGCTGTACCGCCTTCGCATTAATGCTGCTTATCATGTTCAACTGTATTGGGTGGTTATAAATTCTTCTGCGAGAACAGTTTTCGTATGGTTTGTCACATTGGTCTTAGGTGATGTAACCGGGAATATCGCTTAATCGCTTACCGCTTCTGCCTCCATATGCGCGCCAGGCCTTCCTGCCACAAACTATATCGGAATTTGGCTGCAGATATTGCCGGTCCATCTGTCGATCGCGCCATATTGGTTTTATCATCAGCAATACCATAATGGCGGAATTGACCAGTGCTTGCTATCGGCATATATATTTGCAACTTCGCCGCGTGCTGTAACGGTCGCCCATTCTCGCCGCCCATGTAATCGCCGCCGCAAATGAATACCTTATTCTGCGGTACGGTTACAAGCCTCACGTTGCGTGCAGTGCTTTCCGGGCCCCGGCTTTTGTCGCTTCTGATACACAAAATACCGTTTCCTATGAAAGCATGGTGATTAGGGTCCGCAACCTCAGGCTGCTTTATATTTATGTCCGACCTCTCTGGCATCTATCCGCATTGGCAACAGTTCCCAATTTCCACAACATTCCAATTCTTCAATATTCAGGTCTAAGTTCCTGTACAAAATGACCACCATCCTGACGGCCCGCCATAAAATGTCATAGTTTATCTTGTCGAGACCTCTCTGTTTCACTGTCAGACATATTACTATACACAGATGAAGTCTGACCTTATTCAGATTCGACCTCTATACCCAAAGCTATCCTATGGTATCCAGAACGTGCATCTATGCTCGTCTTTTACATCTCAGGTATCGATTCCGAGCAACGATATTCCAATTCTTAGGCTCCTCGCCACCCAGGATCTATCCCGAGTTTTGATTGTCGACTGGTTTACTGCCTTGTCCAGTTTGCCTTAACCAGTTGCTTCGATCTGACGCTCCTGCCATTTACGGCTGTCCTCGTTATTAAACTATCTCCGGCCCTCTTTTGCCATAGTCCTTGTTACTTTTGTTGGTTATTCCTTTCCTAAAACATTATATTATTGCGCAACCTGTATTTGCAGGGTACAGGCGTTTTCGAAAATATCCGCCAAATGTCATCTCTACGTGCCGAGACAAGATTCGTCATCGATCAAGATCACTGCCCGCATTTTCCGCCGAAGTATCCTCCACTAAACTCGCAGATCAGGATTGCGAATACATATTTTCTATCCTGCAGTTTATCCTCGCGTACACCTCGGCGACAAAACTCCACGCGTGGGCCAATACTTCCGCATCGCCAAGCCGCACAACCCTTCTATTTTCGCTCGTTGCACCGCAAAGAAGTGTGTTTTCTCTCGTTTCTTGTATATACTGTGTACCCTTCCATTATATCGGCCATGCGCCTCTCTCTTCACATTTGTCTGCGAAGCCGCTAGACTGAACCACTGGTGCTCGCCCAAATTTTCTCTGTTGACTTTGCATAGAGTGAAATCTCATCATTGATCCCAAAATATTTTTCAATACAAAGCCTCTATGCATTCTACATAGCTTTTATTTCATTGCCGCAAAAATTCCCATCCGTGTGTTGCTCCAAATGCTGCAGCATCAATACTTTTCACTAACTTACCGGCTCTATCCGGCATTTGAGAATAATCGCTCGTTTCTCTGACTATAGAATTCCTGTTAATAAGCTCGTAAACGCCAGCGCACCGTATGGGAACATTTCACGCTGAAACAATTTCTAAAAGATGCCTTAACGCCGTTAACGTGCCGGTGCGACCTCTATCCACGCCTTACTGCTTCACATATTTTCATGCCATGGCCAATATGACGCATTTCCTTCTGCTGTGCGCCTGCCTGTAAAATATTCACAGCTTTGATCAAACAAAGCCCTATATATCTCCGCATCATTTGCGGCATCTAAACTCAAGATACATGGGTGTCAGCATCTACGTATTTAAAGAGTATTCTCCCATGTTCATGGTCATCCACAAGATACCTCAATCGCCCTTCTCGTCTTGTCCCGCTTGTTTGACAACGTCTATGAACCTTTGAGCACCATCTTAGCCGTCACGTGGGCATCGTGGCATTCGCAATCATCCTCGAAAAACTCTTTCAGCTCTATGGCTCGCTTAAGCGCTCTTTCCGAAAGATACCACTTTATATCATGGGTTTCACCAGTGCTGTCTACTTCGCAGGCGGTTTGGCCGCCATGCAGGCTGCTAATCTTATTCGGCACCGCCGATGGTAGCTTCTTCTTTGAGCGATGCTCTCCTGCTAAACGAGTGTGCCTTACCCTTCATCGTTATCGTCTGGGTGTTTTGCTCTCTTTTCTGACTCATCGCCGATCGTCGCCATATCCAGATGTGATCTGTCTCATCCGTATCGTTTTGCTCTTCTCGGTTTTCATCATCACTCGCAATTTATCTATGAACTTTTCTTTATATTCTTCTTCCGTTACCTTTCCTACTTCCGAACTTGAACTGATAACCTCTGCTGCTGTTTGATGCGATAATACGGTGTTGATTAGTTTGCATCTCCCTTTTCGTCATCGTCGTCTTCACCCAGAGTTGAAACCTAGTCCTAGCTTCAGCCTTTCTTTTCCTGCTCTTCATTATCCTGGCGAAACTCCTGCTCAAGCTTCTTTTTGTGAGCTCTTCAATCTCTTCGCTGTCTTCACCGATGCCACCGATGAAAGTCTTATTATTCCGTGTTCATCCTTCCTGTTTGCTCACTTCTCCATCCATTCGATGTTACGTTTCTTCTTCTTCACTTTATCAGTACTAGTCACTATTCGAGTTTCTTTTTCATCATGCTCTACCTGTAAGTATCTCCTCTAGCCTCGTGCTAGTCAGTCTCCTTGTCTCTGCGCTGTCATCTGAATTTCTGCTCTCAAGTTTGTCATTTTTAGAGGCAGCATTTGGCATCGATCCACAAGTTTCTCATCCCTCATCTTTTCTGTTTTTCTTGGCACTCCAGCTTCCACACTGGTTTCTAGTTTAATCGCAGAATCGCTCAGTTTCCAGATTCTTGAGCTTTCTACTCCTGTCTCTACCTCGAGTCCAGGCTTCACTTCTTCTGCAACTTCTGGCCTCGTTTTCTCTTCTTTTCAGCAACTGCAATTCCGGCTGTTCACGCAGGTCCTTTTATCGAAATCGAGCCAGTTGATCCTCGTCTCATGACAAAGATCTTTCTCATCTTCAGCCACTACCTCTTTGCATATTCTCTTTGTTTCCTCTAGTTACGTGACTCACGTTTCCACCAGCACCTCTCTCCCAAGTTTCCTTGAATCTCCTACCATCTTTCCTAATATTGCTTTTCACCTTGTTTTCATTATCTGCACTCGCAAAGATCGACTTTGTCATAATGCTGATCTACATGATAAGAGCAAGCTTTAGTGACGTCGCTTTGGTCAGCCAGAGAGCTCTAACATCATCACCTTCTGGCGTTCCTGCATGCTTTCTGCCTAAAAGTCCGAGGGCTTCTCAGCACCTTTAAGATATTTATCCCAGTCAGGATGAATTATATCAAAAGTCTACTTGTGCCTTTTCCCGACGTGCTCGCTTTGCTTCTTTGCGTTTCACGCTAAGATCACACTTTTTCTAGTCGCTGGTTATGCGAATATATCGCGAAGTTTCTTACTATACCCGTTTGTCAGCGATGAGCACCGTCCGTAACACGAATCGAATGCCAACGGATATAGGGTCGCTTCGCCGCTATACATCGCGCGAGTGCCTGAAAATCGTAGTTTCGTTCGGCTAGCTGACTGCGTCAGTCAGATTATAAGCGGTAGATTTTCAAGTTTATCGTAGTCTTCTTCCAATGTTGTTTCCACTCTTATGTGCGCCGTGTTATCATTATCGCCCATCTTTATATATATATTTCTTAAGTAAATCACGAATTTGAGCCTTATCTCCTGAAAGTTCCTTAGCTTCTTCCAGTAAATCCTGTCCATCCTTTAAATCCCTATTATTTTCTGCTCATTTCAAACTTAGCTCATACATACGGTAACTATGAGAGTTTCATCCGATCCGAGACGGTCAGCATCTTTTCAGCCAAACTGATAGCCTTGTCTGCTGATCTCAGCTTCCTTTTCTATATCAACCAGTATTTGGTTATAATCATCTCGCATTATTCTTTTGAATTTCCCGCTTCAACCTGCCATGTCGTTCGTCTTGTTCGAGCTGCAAAATCACTCTAGTAGGCAAGTTGTCTCTATCTTTTTATATAAAATCTCCTCTATCTTATCTGTATCGCCATCATCCCTGCTCCACTTCCTTCAGTCTTTCTACGGCCTAGACCAAACTCACGTCCTTGCGTTTCTCTCGCATTCATCGCCATCTTCTTTGCAAGAGAGAAAGCATACGCATACGTTATATGGGTCCTTTTTATTACCTTGCTCACCAAGCCCTTATCGCCTCATTTATATTTCCTTCATCCGCACGCTGCTTCTCCTCCTTATCATCTCATGATATCAATCAAATCTTGATCTTCTTAGAAGGGTTCGCCTCGTTTTATAAATTCTTCAATATTCTCCTTGCCTTATACACATTTCCGTGAGACATCAGAGTCTTAAGCCCGACGTATACGATCGCAGTGCATCTCTATGATTGTGTCGTCAGCTCTTCAGGTAATAGCTCACAGGCCGTTTTTATCCGTTATGAATGTGTCAGCTCGCCTGCACTGCGAGATAATCTACAGTATATTGGATAACTGTATGTGTTTTCCCTCCAGATTCAAGCTGAATAGCTCTTCTATCTATTCCTGTCGCTGGAAATATTATCAAATTTCACCTCCACCTGAGTGGATGTCAGTTGCCTCGTGCTGGCTCTCACACTCTGAAAGCAGCTCAGCATTCTTTGTGCAACCATGGCTTTCTGTTTTTAAAGGATTTTACGATTCCCTTTTGGCTGAGAATACCGCCATTCATATCTGCCGCCTTTGATAACGGAGCGAACAATGCAGTTTTCAGATTCTTTAAACGCCACCGTTTCCCATTCATCGCCGTACCAGTGCTATCAAAAGTCTTACGCTCTGCTTAGGCACAGGATATTCATCACCCAGAAAACTTGCGGTCCTGCCCTTTACAAAGACATCCCTCGTAAGCGGTTCCTATCAAATGACCGCTCCTTGAAACAACCATTCCTGAATGTTTTTGCTCCTCACCTTCCTCTAAATTCGTCTTACTTTTGGTGAGATTCTTCAACCCTCATTCCTGAACTCTATACTTTTTGCATTTGCTCACATCTATTCCGTAATCCATGTGCAGGATCTGATGACATCATTGAGTGCAAGATCCAAAGCGTGGATTCGAAACGTTTTCCTCATCGCCACTGGCGGTATCGTCACCGTAATATCTGATAAACTCCGGGAAGTTTTACCTGATATGTTATAAAGGCTCCGTACTGTATGCCAGCGGATGTATCGATGTATCTTCCGCCCATGACGGTAGAATCTTCATCCATGTCCAAAACCGTCCAACCCTCTATTTTCAATATTATTATTTGCAATTAAATTTTTGAACTTATCAAAGTCACACAAGCATACATATGTTTACGTTCTTGGATCTATCGATTTTTCAGGACAAAAACCCTCCCATACAACAGGGCTTCCGCCAAGGTTCTGCTACAGAAAAATGCGTTATGTCGCATCACTGCAGATCTGATTTATTTCATTCAGCAACTTCATCGAGCTTTTTCTAATTTACTCATTTTACCCCGCTTACGTGGCTATTTTTCCTTCTTCTTTTCGCTACCGCCTTTTTCTGCGCCTCTTTCTTGTCACTGATTATGGATTCATATACATCTGCGGCTTCTGCAATATCACCCATCGAATATCTTTTTGCCCTTCCTCATCACTATTCCTCTGCTGCAAAACTCCAGAGCCGTTGCAGTTGAATGCGTTACAAATAAAAGCGTAACATCCTTTTCATCGATTAGAGATGAGACTTTTTTAAGACATTTTTCTTTAAACTCAACATCTCCCACACTTAAAGCTTCATCGACTATCAGTATTTCCGAGATTTCATATTGGCATTTATCAAAGCCGAGACGCGCCTTCATTCCGGAAGAAAAAACGTCCTGAGCGGTTGCTCTATATAGTCTCCGATTTCTGCGAATTCTATTATATCAGGCATTATTTCTTCGATTTCCTGCTTGCTGAGACCTGCCAAATGTCCTTTCAACCTAATGTTTTCAATGCCTGTAAACTCCGGATCAAAACCGCTCGTAAGCTCTAGAAGCGCACTCACCCTTCCGTTTATATTTATCTCTCCCGAAGTAGCATAGCATACACCCGTTATCATCTTGAGGAATCGAGACTTTCTGCCCCGTTCCTCCCAAACATTTGCACCGATTCGCCTCTAAATATATCGAACGAAACATCATCTACAGCCTTCTTTGTCTTTGCCTTTACGGCCTTGGAAAAAATTGCCCTGAATCGCTCTTTGTCCGATTTGTAGCTTGTATGCTTGGTGATATTTTTAAACTGTATGATTGGACTAATTTCTGACATACTCTACCTACCTAAATCACATCCGGTATTTCTTTTATCAACTTTCTATATGCCCACAGCCCGAGCGCAGCAAAAAACAGATAAACTGTCAATATGCATGCAAGGTCTGTAGGGTTTTCCCATATCCATTTTTTAAACACGAACACATTTCTATATCCTTCCGAAAAGAATGTAACGGGATTAAACTTGAGTATTACACGCACCCAATGATGTTCTTGCCGGGATTAAATTCACATCCCACATTACAGCCGATAGCCAAAAAGTGCAGATGTGGATGACTTCACGAAATTTAAAAATCCTTGCTCATAGCGGAGAGCAAAGATGAAAAGAAGGCCCATATCCAGCCGAATAAGAATATCAATACCAAATAAATGGGGAGCTGCAAATAGTATATGCTGGGATGTACCCCGAGCAAATTGTATATTATTATCATAAGCCCCAGTAAAAACAAATGGACATAGAAATGCGCAATATTCACAAACCCGGGGATCGTAGATATCGGGAAGGTCATCTTCGTTACAAGATGCTTGTATCTCTGAGCGCACTCCGCACCTCTGTAGAGCATCTCACGCAGAAAAAACCATGGTACCATGCCCGCTATTATCCACAGTACATACGGAACGGGATAGATGTTTTTGCCTGACCTGAGACCCACGGAAAAGGCAAACCAAAATACCAGTATTGTAGTGAGCGGCTTTATAACGGCCCAAAGCCCATCCAAGAGCAGGGATCCGTTATACGTTTTCAAATCCGCAGTAGCGAGCTTGAAAATCTGGCTTGAGTAATCTTTATATTCATTAAATACATTGCTTATAACTTCTCTTCGCTTCACTTAACCTCCTTAAATATTTATCGCTCCCCTACATTGTAATATATTTAAAGCTTATATGTCACTAATACAATAACTTTAAGCGTTTTTAACATCATCACAGCGTTTTTTAACATTTGTTTGTATTTGACAAGCTGTTTCTAGCATGTTCGGTATGCGCTCTCACATCTTCTGCTTTAAATATATATGTGCCCATAACAAAGATATCGCTACCACTTGCAGCGGAGCTTCTCCGCATTGTCAAGGGTTACACCGCCATCCACTGCGATTTTAAAACCGAGATCCATATGTTTTCTTTTTTCATCCAAGGCCTTTATTTTGTTATATGAAAGATCCAAAAATTTTTGACCGCCGAATCCGGGGTTTACCGCCATCACCAGCACCATGTCCACATCCCGGAGCACTTCATCGAGCATCACTACCCGAGTTGAAGGATTTATAGCTACTCCCGCCCTTGCGCCTGACGACTTTTGATCTGATCTATAAGCCTGTTCAAGTGAACGCTTGCTTCCTCATGCACGCAGATATACTCCGTATTTTTTGTGATGAATTTCTCTATATATCTTTCGGGGTTTTCTATCATGAGGTGAACATCGAAAGGCATATCTGTGATTTCTGAAATCTGTCTTACGATATCAGGCCCATAACTGATATTCGGGACGAAGTGCCCGTCCATTATATCCATGTGAATGAGGTCCGCTCCGCCTTCTTCTATTTTTAATCTCAGACTTAAGATCCGTAAAATCGCTGGCCAATATACTGGGCGCTAATAACATATAATTCTCCTTTAATTAAAATTGACGTACTGTGATTCTACTATCTTTCCATTCATCCTTATAACCACTTTAGCTCTGCCTGTAGCCTTAACCTTAACGGAAGTTCCTCCTTCACTCTTTCTTGCATATCTGTCAAGTACCGTTCGAGTGCCGTTTTTATCGCTCACCTCCACCTGAAGTCCTGAACCTTCCTTTCGGCGCCTTGCTGAAATCCACCATAATATTCTTGGTTTTTGCACTTTCACTCTTGCCTTTAGAAAGTTTTTACGTAAATCGTAGTATCTTTCTTAACCTTTTCTCCCGGCTTTATAGATTGGTATGCCACCTTGTCCTTTTCCTGATCGCTCTCTATATATCCTGAAATCGCCATTTTAAGGTCATTGCTTGCACACACTTCTTTGGCTTGAGATTCACTCATCCCCTTAAGATCCGGAACTCTCGCCTTCTCTTCCTTTTCATGATACCACAATCGAAATTTCTTCATCTTTTTCCGCTTTTTACCCGCCTTAGGGGATTGCTCTATGACCGTTCCTTTATCCTTGCTTGAAGGCTTTCGCTCTATATCTCCCACCTTGAATCCCGCATCGGTTATGATTTTTTTCGCCTCTTCTTCCGTTTTTCCTACGACATTCGGAACTCTGCCGTCTTCAGGTCCCTTGCTGAGGTGCACCACAATCTCTTGCGGACCCTTAATCGTTTCTCCTGCATCAGGCTCCTGTTTTGCAATTTTACCCTTTTCAACATCGTTATCATATACTTCTTCGCCTTCTTTTAACGTGTATTTAGTGTTCTTTATAGCCTCTTTTGCCTCTTCTATCGTTTTTACCTTTAAGATCCGGTATTTTATTTTCAGAACCCGAAAATCCGCCTGAAACTGCAAATATTATCGCAGCGAGCAGGGCAACCGCAGCTATACCCTACAATAATGTATTTTTTTCTTATTGTGCTCTTCAAAGGTCCTCTTCTCTCTTTCGCACTGCCCTTCATTCATCGGTTTTTCACGTTTCTGATACATTACCCCTTGTTCAAGCATCGTTTGGACTTCGAGCAAGTCTTCAAATAATTCGTCTGCCGTTTCGTATCGATCGGTTTGTCTTTTTTGAAGTGCCTTGTTTATCACGTCTATCAAAGGTTTCGGCACCCCTCTTATTACGGATTCTATAGGTTTCGGCTCTTCTCCGATGTGCTTTATCGCAATATCCAATGCACTTTTTCCATCGAACGGCACCCTTCCTGTAATCATTTCATACATTACAACGCCAAACGAATATATATCGGATCTTTCGTTTATGTTCTTGCCGTTAGCCTGCTCAGGGGAGAAGTAGTGCGCAGAGCCCATTATCACCGCCTCCGTGTTTTTTTCGTTGCTGCTCTTATCCATTGCCCTTGCTATACCGAAGTCCGTAATCTTTGCGACTCCCTCTGAATTTATCAAGATGTTATGCGGCTTTATATCTCTATGTATTATCTTGTTTTGATGCGCAAATGCGAGGGCGTTTACCACCTGTATGGCTATGTCAACGACGGCTTTGGGCTTCATTGGTCCTCTATCTATAAGATCACTAAGCAGTTTTCCTTCTACAAGTTCCATTACCATGTAATACACATCGCCTTCTCTTCCTACATCGTATATGGATACAATGTTTGGATGGCTGAGTTTGGCCGCAGCCCTGGATTCTCTTACAAAGCTATCTATAAAATTTCTGTTATGCGTAAATTCCGGTTTCAGCATTTTTATAGCTACGTTTCTCTTGAGCAGGCGGCACTTTGCTTTGTACACGACCGCCATACCGCCTTCGCCTATCTTCTCATGTATTTCGTATCTACCAGCCAGGATCTTCATAACTTCCCCCTATTTTTTTATACACATCACCGTTATATTATCTCTGCCGCCGTTCTTATTCGCCTCACACACCAAGGCTTTACAAGCACTGTTCATATCGTTTGATTGTGATAATATTTCTTCTATTTTGTCATCCCCTACTTCATCATACAGGCCGTCGCTACAGAGCATCACCACATCTCCTTCACCTAAAAATGCCGTGAAAAAGTCCGGATGAACGTCCTTATATGCTCCTATAGTCCCTTGTTATATAGGCTCGCTTTTCATGCGTTTTCGCTTCCGTTTTGGAGATAGCACCTCTTTTTATAAGTTCGTTTACACTGTATGATCCTCGGTTATTTGCTTTATTTTATTGCCGTGATAGAGGTACGCCCTGCTATCGCCTACATTTGCAATGAGCACCTCATCTCCTGATATATAAGCTACCAAAAGGGTGGTGGCCATCCCTCTGTGCGCAATGTCTCTTTTGCCCAAGGTTATTATCTCTTCATTTACTCTATCTATGCAGATTGCCAAAAGTTCCTTTGCTTGGTGAAGGGTAATATTTTTGTTCTTGCTTATTACGTAGCTTGCCATCTGAGCTATTCCGTCTGTAGCCAATTTACTTGCAACTTCACCCGCTTTTTCACTGCTTACTCCGTCAGCCACTATATATAGTCCGATGGCGGGCATGGCAATATAAGAATCTTCATTGCTGTTTCTTCTCTTCCCAATGTCGTTATAATATCCCACATCCATCAGCTACCTCTTTTCAGGTCTGCAAAGAAAAATCCGTCCGTTCCGTCTTCCTCCGGCGTGTACTGCCTGTATTGCAATAATTTAAATTCGCTATGCTTTTTTAAAAAAGCATCTATGTTGTCCATGTTCTCCTTTTGAAATATTGAGCAAGTCATATATACTAAGTGATCTTCGTCATTCGTAAGTTCCGATCCTCGCTCCAGCAATGTTCTCTGTAATTTTACAAGGTCGGTAAGCTTAGTATCCCCTCCTGCATATTTTATTTCAGGTCTTCGCCTTACGGTACCGCTTCCCGTACAGGGAACATCTAAAATCACATATTTAATTGTATCATATAGGCGCCAATGTTTTATCTAAAATTATTCCCGTCAAATAAATCATTCACGCCGATATTCACCTTGTGCCCAAGCCTTCCCGCCCTCATCTTTCAGCTGCAATATCTTATGTTCATATTTATCCATCGATATTACTTCAACGTTTTTGCATTGCTCGATGATAGCAAATGTTTTCCCGCCTCTTCCGCAGCAAAGGTCAAGAACCTTACAGTCCTTAATATCCAAAGCCTCTATAGCCAGCTGCGATGACTCATCCTGCACGCTGAAATATCCTTTTTATAAAGCTCCGTATCGAAAAATACCGCTCCCTTTTACGTTGATTGCGCCTTCAGCCCTACTGGAAGCGCCTCAATCCCGAGCTCATTAATTTTTCTACAAGTTCTTCCCTCGTTATCTTTTTAAGGTTTGTTCTGATACATAGCAGAGCTTTTTCATTGCCGACTCGCAATATATTCTCTACTTTCCTAATTAACTTTTTATCTACAACTTCATCATCCGTATTGCCATAGATTATAGCCCCATAATCTGAAGCTCCACCACTCACTTCTACCCCGTTTATGGCTTTACGAGCAAACCATGTACTTGAAGATAAATTCCTTTTACGTGCAACGGAAATAGTCTCCTTATCTTCTGCTTCCTGCTTAAACAAATTCATAGGAACTTTTTTTGTTACAAGAACTATTTACTTCATCATTTAAAACTTCCTGCACAAACCATGTGGGGTATGAGTACCGCACCACCAGCCTTTCAATGTATGGTAAATCATCTATGCTATCTTCTATCTCTTGTCTTTTCCTAATATAGCCTCTTAAAATCGCATTTATTAAACCAACCTTGTTTTTCACAAGCTTCTTGGCAATTGCAATCGTTTCATTCACGGCGGCATAGTCCGGCACCGAGTCCATGTAATCCAGTTGATATAGCCCAAGCCTTAAAAAGTATTCTGTCTTTGAGTTTTATTCGAGCCTTCTTATCCTTGAGGTAATTTATAGCATAATCCAGTTTGATATTTAATTTGAGCGTGCCGAAAACAAGCTCTCTTACAAATGCCGCTTCCCTAGCTGAAAGCCCTTTTGTGCTTTCTTCAAACGCAACATTCGAATACTTGCCCTTCTCTATATTATATAAAAGCCCAAAATGCAGCCAACCTTATATTATCATGCGTTTTCGTTACGCCCATTTCTTTTAAAAATCTTCCTCTCTTCGCTATTTGCATGATATCATTATACATCATTAATATGATGCGATAAAAACAACGTTTACGGTATTGAAAAGGATGGTATAAATCCTTCCATAGAAAAAATATCGGAATATTGTAAACAGTATTTGTAGTATTGCAGAAAATGATGTAAAGCTCTTTACGAAAAGATATCGAGATGTTGTAAACAACGCTTGCAGTATTGAGGAGGGATAGTTGATATGAAAAAGACAATAATAATTTATGAATCCGTTCATCATAAGAATACAGAAAAAAAGTAGTAAATTATATTTCGAAGCAGCTGCCGATTGAGGGTTTACAAGTTGCAAGATACAAGTAATTTGGATTTAAAAATTTGACTTAATTATTCTTGCTTCGGGCATTTATTACAACAAGCTTCATAAAAGGATACTTAAGTGGCTGGAAAGCACAGATATTAGTAATAAAGAAATAGGAATACTATATACTTGTGGTTTCAGGTATATGGATTTTTCGAAAAACAAGCAAATACATTGTAGATAAGGGCGGAAAGTATATTGGTAATTGTTGGTGCTGAGGCTATGACACCTATGGTTTGCTGGCTAAAATCGGTGGAATTGCAAGGTCACCCGAACAACCAAGACCTTAATAATATCAAAACACAAATTGAAAGCTGGATGGTATAAAAATTTATTTCGCTTTCGATATCGCAAATCTGATTTTTATCAGCTGCTTGTCATTTACCTTTGGTTTTACTCCCAATTTATAAAATAAAAATCAACCTCGCCTTTATTAAAGGAGCTTTTCAAGCGAACCTCTAACCTTGTTTTCCTCATATGTTTTCAACTTTACAGCTATAAATACCCCCCGCCACTATTATAAGCAAATGCGGTACTGCCAGATATAAAATTTCATATTCATATATCATCCCCACTGTTACTACAGACTGGAATAGCAATGCTACTAATATACAACAATCCCATCAAAATTTTTAACAAATATATTTTTTCAGAAAAAATCACGATAGAAAAAGCTAATGCGACGTAAAAAGGGACAATAAAAAGGTGATGTTATAAGTGTAGTATATATTTCAGGAAGATCATCTTCGTTCAAACCCATAAGCCCAAAAATATCCAATTAAAACCAAATAATATGCACAAGGCAACACAAAAAGTAAAGAAAAACAAATAATATTTTTTTGTGTTTTACTCCTTGAATCGCTTGTCTGCATTTATATATTTTTGATTATCTTCTGCATGAAAACCATCCCCTGATTTTCGATATGCGTCTTGTCTTAATAAAAAGCCATGCACGCATAACCCAAAGCTATCCTTCTTGCTTTCCCACGTAATTTCATTCCACGTAATTCTTTTTAAATTTTTTTATCGCATAAACACCGATGATAGCCTTTACGATGATAACAATCATCATGTCTCGCACAGGCAGCATCTAATCTATCAATGGGTTTTCCTGGTCCCGAATGTCCAGGTCCGCAATAGTTGCCATATATAGGCCACTTCTTCTTTTTAGTGGAGCTACCATTTTCGGTATTCACAATATCTCCATAATATTTCATAAACGAGTCCCCTATGTCTAAAGGCAACTTTATTAACCCCTTCTTTTATTGCTTTTTCTTATGAAATACAGCCTTATTATGTTTATCTATCGTAATGTACTTAACTATTGTTTTAATATCTCTTGTTTCCTGATCTATTTCCTTATAACCGTCTTTACCAATATCAATACTATCAAAATTACGATCAGCAACTTATATTGCTAATTTTCTACAATCAGTCCTCCTCTTTTTCTAGTTTACCCATTATAGCCTTAGTTGATTATATAATACATTTCAACGAGAAGCAATTCTAATTGTTTTTTTACTGGCAAAAAAACATATCTTAATTTGTCTTACTATCATATATGTATATTCTATCACCTTTACTCAACTTTCATATCTCATTATTATCTCGGTATAATGTTCAGTAATAAATTGAAGTTTTACCATAATACTACATTGAATTTCACGCTTTATCCTCTCCTACAATTTAAGCTTTATAGCTATAAAGATACCTGCCAATAATATAACTAAATGCGCCCTGCCAAATACAAAATTTCATATTCATATATCATCCCCATTATCACTACTGATTGTATTAATAACGAGTAAATATATAAGATTCCATTAAAATTTTTGACAAATGGATTTTTCAAGAAAATCAATACTACAAAAAGGCTAAAGCCGTATAGAAAGGCATGCCTGCAAGCGGTGAAATTAAATATGCCAGCCACTCTACCAAAAAGCAACTTTTACTTACATCAATGAGAGACTTCTCCCCGTGCCTGTATTAGCCAAAAATATAATCACCGATACAAATATGTAGTATATCCATGGCAATGCAACCGCAAATGAAGCAAACACCGTTTTCTTTGTAACGGATGAAGCTATTGCCTGCTTGCCGTTATAAAAACTTTTTCAATTATTTTTCTGCGTAAACCTCCTCGCATCCTATCCCTACACTTTTTATTTAACTCTAATCTAATTTGCATTTACAACATAATTACTTTTCTACTTTGCTGTAATACCAGAGATTATTTTCCGGCTTATTCACCTTATACTTTTTTTGCTATTTTTTTAGCAAAAAGCATAAAATAATCAGGCTTTCTTTTTACAACGCCACAGGTTCTTGATTTTTTTCTATTATATACGCATATATTTTGCCACCCACGTATAACTTATAATCTCCATCATCGTCTCTTTCCCCAAGTTCCTGCGGTTATTTTCGTCCCATTCATCTCCAAGCCGTCTTTGTAAACAAAAATTATTTTGTTTAGGATTCAAATCTAAATTCCATTCTTTTTATAATATTTTGTATCAATATCTTTATCATATAAACTCAATCTGAACCCTTGCTCCTCCCCGGTTGCAGAAACACCACTTTCAAAAAGAACCTATATCACGAGACATTAAATCCTTGATGTTCTTATTATGATTTATAATCTTTACAGAAACAACCGCCCCTATTAACAGTATCAACACAAGACAAAAATATGAGAATCTTTTTACCTCTAGAATTTTTTCTTAGTTTCCTGTTTTAACATAATCTAGCCTATATTATCCCTTTCATTAAAATCCCACTCCCAGCTTGTCGCTAATTGTACCACTCGAAAAATTTGCATGTCAAAACATAACCAATTTTACCTCATCTAATTTATTGACGAATATAATCAACGTGGACTTTTTACTTTTTCATCCCTGATTAAAGAGGGCGCATATGCGCCTCTTCTGGTAAGTTATTTAAACAAGTGTTATCTCTTAGAGAATTGGCTTGCCTTTCTGGCTTTTTAAGCCCGTACTTTTTACGTTCTTTTGCTCTGGCATCTCTTTGTCAAAAAGCCTGCTGATTTCAACGACGCTCTATATGCTTCTCTATCCGCTTCACAAAGCGCCCTTGATATACCGTGCCTCAAAAGCTCCGGCTTGTCCTGTCATTCCTCCACCATGAACCTTTGCAATCACATCAAACTTGCCTTCACAACCTGCAATCTCAAAAGGTCTTTTCTGCTTCTCTTGAAATTATTTCCATTGGGAAATATTCTTCCAGCTTTTTATCGTTTACAGTTATATTTCCCTTTCCTTTTATCAATCTTACCCTTGCGATGGAAGATTTCCTGCGCCCTGTGCCTCTGAACTGTACTTTTGCCATTTATATCCTCCTTTAAATCTCCAACTTTTCCGGTTTCTGTGCACTATGCCCGTGCTCAGCTCCCTTGTACACCCTTAATTTTTAAGCATCTGCCTTCCTAATTTTCCCTTAGGTAGCATTCCTTTCACTGCATGAATCATAACATCTTCAGGTTTGTCTTCAAGCATTTTTTCAAGGGTAACGGTCTTCAATCCGCCGGGATATCCACTATGACGCTTGTACTCTTTATCCTCTAATTTCTTTCCTGTTACCTTCACCTTTTCTGCATTGATAACAACTACATAGTCCCCGCAATCAACGTGCGGTGTAAAGATAGGGCTTGTGCTTACCTCTCAGCATGCTTGCAATCTTTGAGCTAAGCCTTCCTAATGTCTTGTCCGTTGCATCAACAAGATACCATTTTCTTTCTACCTCGTGAGGTTTTTGAACATATGAACTCATATCTTTCCTTTCTACCTACTAAAAATCACTCAGGATCCGTTTCGGTCTCAATAAACAAGCACTATAAATTCTAACACAACAGCTACAGCAAAATCAAACACTCCGTCACTTTTCGTATACTTTTCTTCTTAGTTGTCAAGGCATATGTTACATTTTGAGAGACACTTTTTAGCATATTCAAACATATGTGACACGTGATCTTAAAAAGTATCCAAACTTTATATTCTTATACTACTTAAGATGAGAAATGATAACACACCAATATGCTCAAAATTAAAACCCATAGTATACTCCCTTATGAAACAGCGGTAATATTATCAGAAAGGTGGAACTCACAATAAACAAAAAACATGTGCAAGTTTTGCAATTTCGCTTTTACAACATGATTACTTTTCTACCTTGCTGTAGTACCAAAGATTGTTTTCCGGCTTATTTACCTTATACTTTTTACTATTTTTAGCAAAAATAAAAATAATCAGGCTTTTCTTTTTACAACGCCACAGGTTCTTGGTTTTTTCTATTATATACGCATATATTTTTCACACCCACGTATAACTTATAATCCCCATCATCGTCTCTTTCCCAAGTTCCTGCAGTTATTTTCGTCCCGTTCATCTCTAAGCCGTCTTTGTAAACAAAAATTATTTTGTTTAGGATTCAAATCTACATTCCACTCTTTTTATAATATTTTGTATCGATATCTTTATCATATAAACTCAATCTGAACCCTTGCTCCTCTCCGGTCGCAAAAACACTACTTTCAAAAAGAACCTATATCACGCGACATTAAATTCTTGATGTTCTTATTATGATTTATAATCTTTACAGAAACACCTGCCCCTATTAACAGTATCAACACAAGACAAAATATAAGAATCTTTTTGCCTCTAGAATTTTTCTTAGTTTCTTGTTTTAACATAATCTATCGTATCTCCCAAAAGCCTAACTTTACTAACCCAATTAGAAACTTCCACCCACTTATATGTAACCTTTTTAGTCTTTCCATTATTAGTAATTCTTATTGTCCTATATTTATACAGAAATCCTTTATAACGCAACCTCCATTTTTGCATAATATACAACTTTATACCAGTGTCCTGTTGATGGTAGCTTTATAGACAAACTAACACCTGAAGAAGCCGACACTACATAGCCAACTGTAAGGTTTATTCTTTTACCAGAAACCCCTGATTCAACTCGAAAAGTCTTTGTCCCACCCCAATAAATTCCCTTTAATAATATGCTTCCTCTTGCTAGTCTTAGTCCCATATGCCCCTTGACCTGGAGGGTATGCCTTTAGCCATTTTGAATAAGTTTTTTTAACAATAGTTTTCGAATCAACTATGGTAGTCGGATCTGCCACAACTGGGAATTTAGTATTTTTATTAAAATCGATATACTGAATTAAAGCATTACCTTTAATTTTATAATGCGTGTTAAGGTTATTCCATCTGCATCTTTTGCCCAAGGAGCCCTAATAACACCTATCACTTCTGTATTACTCTTCACGATATATACATCACCTTTTATCATTTTTCATCAACGTTTTTTTACATTGATTCGCAAATATTAATTTGCAACCTTTCGCAATGTTATATCTAAATTTATACGATTTATCAGCCGAACTATTTTTATTAATATCATAGTTCTTGTACCTGACGATACAATATTCTTCCCCTTATCTTCTTCAATTACTTGCACAGCTACAGACGCATTTCCTTTTCTATCATCATATAAAATCGTTCCATCATCATTCTTAATAGCTTTAGCCTTTTTATTTTTCAGGCAGGGACATATTTAAATGCTCTCATTGCCTTTAAAACCAAGCTTTTACTTCTTTTTCTCCACTTTTTCCGATGCGAACATTTAAACCTTTCAAATTCGCTTGATATTCATTTTTGATTCGAAATAATTTTGCACTGTATTTTTGTACCCACAAGATCTTTGATTCTTTCTAATTGGTGTGCACACCAGCTTTATTTTGAATAATCCCAATTAATGTATCGCTTGCAAAACATATCTGTCCATTACACGCAAGCAACATGCTAAAAACTAAACACCAACTCATAAATTTCATTTTCATTTTATCATTCCTTTCATTAAATTTTTCCTAACTTATCACTAAGTGTACCACTCAAAAATTTATATGTCCAAAAATGACCTATTTCCCTTAAATCTTCTAGTAGAATCAAACATATGTGACACATACTCATGAAAACTAGTTTCTACTAAACTTTTCTATTAGACAATCCCAACATCATGCCGGGATTAGAATTTGACTTTCAATATCATATTAATTAAAACCGGGTGAAAAAGCAATTCAACAACAGCAAACACTACAGCACCCACGCAGAATACATAAAAACATGATCGAAAAATATAAGTCTATTTTTTTCTTTCGTTTTAATATAGGCAATTGTTTCGTTTATTCCCAGCATAAGACCGGCTACAGCTGTTAGTCCGGTTTTTAATGATTCATTATCAACTATAAGTCGGAGGATTACAGATAATAATAAATAACCTTAGAATATGCATATTCTTCTTATTCATTTGTTTACACGTTTTTCTTCAGAAAATTTACGCAACTTGTCTATATTTCATATTAACTTCTTCAGCTAAGATCCCTCTTTAATTCTAACAACACAAGGAGTTCCATTTGATACGAACTGTCTCTTAGCATAATTTACCTCTCTCGTAGGCATTTTAGATAAGTCGTAGTAATATATTTTCTTGTTGTTTTTACTGTTTATTATAGATGAAATTATTACTTTTTCCGCTTCTGAATTCGCTTTTTGTCACCATCAGTAAAATACACAATACTTTCTTCCGCTTTCTCGTCTGACATATCATAAATAGCCTCTTGCTTAATCGGAGTAAACTCGCTCGGTATAGTCAACGTTTCCACTTTTTACTCTTATATTTTTCGTACGCAATTTTTGTGTTGATAATATATGTTAGCGGGAAAAACTTATTATAAGGGCAATAGATATAATAAGACTGATATACGATACTTTTTCTTTTTCACTCACATATAAGCTCACAATTAGTGATATAAACCCGCAAAAGGATACCGCAAACCATAATGCACTGAGCTTTTCTATAGGCAATGCAACAAAAATCAATACCAAACCTAAGATATTAAACACCACACTGCTTAATAACAACTTTTTGTTTTTAGTGCTCAATTGTATTCCTTTTAATCGCAAAACAATCTTTGTTTGATACTGCCCTTTGGATTGATAAATATTTTAGTTATCCGTCGTATAGTTGTCGAAATAGCCCTGAATATACACAATCGGCGTACCCTTATCTCCGCTTCCCGATGTCAAATCGCAAAGAGACCCTATGAGATCCGTATACTGTCTGGGCGTTGTACCTTCAGACGCCATGCTTCCAAGCAAGTCGATATCCTTTTCGGAAATAGCATCCTTCATTGCAGACTCCAGTTCCTCTCCATCCAATGCACCGAGCTCATTGTCCACGATGTACTTAAGCTTTAGCTCGTTAGGAGTCCCTATAAGCCCGTCTGTAAATCCCGGAGAAACTACAGGATCTGCAAGCTCCCAAATTCTGCCTTGAGGATCTTTTAAACGCCCCTGTCACCATACACGAGCACCTCTATCTTTTTCCCTGCAACCGCAGTTAACTCATCACTCAACTTATCTGCAAAGCTTTTAGCATCTCTTGGGAACAATTTTACCATATCTTCAGTAGACTTATTGGATCCTAAAAGCCCATACTTTTCGTTATAGCCGCTACCGTCTATGGATTTTGTCATTATCATGTCAAGTGAAATAGCCTTAACACCTTTCTCCGCATTCAAATAGTCGGTCAACACCTTCCTTGTATGAGTGGTCGCAACTATGACATTCTTTACCTTTTGAGTGATCGCCTTCGGATCGTTTGAAATGATTATCTCAACATCTACACCAATTTCTTTGATAAGATTCCTATAATATTCAAGATAATTTACACCTGTAAATGGATGCTTCGGCTGCCCGTATTTTCTATAAACTCCTTTTCCGTAAAAATGCTACTGTTATCTACAACCGCTTCTTTAAAATCAGGCACAAGGGAGTTCCCGACTTCATCTGAAGGGAATGAAAGTTGCAAATAAACCTTTTAAACGGCTTTGCAATTCCTTTTTAAGCATATCGCAAACCTGTTCCTGCTAAGTATCGGAAATAATATGCCTATTTCATCTCCCGAAAAACTTTGTCGCTACATCTCTTGCTATATCTGAAATACCGGCATAATTTGCTTCACCCTTTGCTACTATCGTCTCCGTAACACCTACTATATCTCTATCTCTAGGAGTAATTTCTCCATTATCTATCGCCGCTTTTATTGTGCCGATTACAGCTTTTGCCCACATCATCACCTTTTTTAATGATAGGAGCCCTGAGCCCCATTGATGCTGTTCCTATTACTCTTTTCATGCTACTCCATAAATTTTTATTTAATATGATGCACTCACCTCAATTAGCTCTACTTATTATCTCAAGGGCTATCTTTCTTGCAAGCCTATCCGAACCCTTTCTTGTAGTAGTTACATTATCTGCATTTAAACATTCCCTACGATCTTTGGCATATTCATACCAATCTATCAAATGAATATTGGTATCATTTGCCTGCAAGCGTCTTTAGCAAGTTGTTGTTACTCCTTTTCGAAAGCTGCGCAGAACTGTTATTAACTAAATAAATCGTTCTCCTTCCAAAATTTGCAAGCAATTTTTCCATCTGAGCTTGACTGAGACTTTCACTATTACCAAGCGCTATAACCACGGGATCCTTTAATCTCTTTGCGGATTCAAGCTTCTTACATGAAGAAATTGCCGATGATACGGTCATGTCCTTGCTACTTTCAATGTTCATATTAGGGAAAATTCTTTGCATGGCAGCTGCGCTTGTCAAGAACAATCTATCCCTATAAATGTCACCTTACCTTTGTATTTCCCTATTTTTTCAAGTTCCGCATCCTCTGCATCCAACTTCTTCCTGTATTGTTTTTTCTTAACATCTTCTTTTTTTGCAGTTTCTTTATTCATTTTCGCATTTTGTTCTTCACTTATTTTTTTGGCAGTAGCTAAACTGTTGTTAAGTTCTTTTTCATATGTGGTCGCTCGCTTTAGAAGGTCCCGTGTATGCAAGCACCCTGCAGTTATGACTGCAGCAGTATTGTGCCGATCCTTGCAAACGCTACTCTATTTACCTTAAATCTGCTTCGTTTTAACTTCACGACATTGGTCTGTTTTACATTTTTGAATAACACATAGGTAAGCTCCGCCATCACTACTGCAATAATGAGCTGGATCACAAACATAAACACATACGGCATACGAACATTACCCATGAAATTCTTCGTGATTATCACCGCAGGATAGTGCCACAGATAAAACGCAAAGCTTCTCTTAGCTATTATATTAAGGTATTTATTGCTCATAACACCGGCTATTTGGCTGCCATTTTTATACACGAACGCCACAAGCGCAATCGAAACCACCCCATAGATAACGGGTATAACAACTTCCGCAAATTTACTTTGGGTGACAGGGATTAAAACCATCCCGACTAATGCTGCAAGCATGCAGCCCATACAGATGTTATTCTTCAGTTTGCCGTTATCAGAAGCTTCATACTTATCCATATCTAAGCGCCTTGGAACAGCGAGTGCCGCCGTGATCCCTCCTGCAAAGGCAAGGACTTTAACATCTATGCTGAATAAGGTCTTATCCTTGCTAACCCCGTAAACCAAAGCACTTACGTATATCAAGACCGAAGCCGCAGCTACTATGGATGAAATCCTCATCATCGCTTTTCTGGCATCATATTTTGCTTTACGGGAAACCTTGCTCGCCAAGTATTTCATACCCTTAAATAGCAACAAGAATTGAAAGCTATCGCCACCAACCAAAAAATTGGAGAGAGGGCTCTTAAGCGCAGCCGAATCCATGTATGCATTGCCTGATATCATCTGCCATATATTGTTGGACATGGATACCGTAGAAAAATACGCTCCCCTTACATTTATGTCAAGACCGTTCCCGACTATTGCGGAAAACAAACCTACAACGGATGCTACAAAGACCACGGGGAAAATCAATGATACGATTTGCTTTTTAAGTTCTCTGATCTGCTTTTGCGGCTTTTCTGAGCGCACGTTGAAGCTATAGTCACACAATGTAAATCCCAGCGCTGCAAAAAACACGTTGCTCGCAAGATATCCCCTGCTCATAAGCTCGGGAAACACATGAAAAACGGACATCATCAATGTCATAAACAAAAAGAGATCCGGATAAATACGCCCTATGCTTTGGGCATATTAGATGCCTTGCGAAATGCAGTTTTATGTCCCTTTTCAATATTTAAACGCTGCTGTTCTTGTACTTGTTTTATGTTGAATTCTTCTGTAGCGGTTAATGCCAATGTCTTCCCTTTCTTGTCATCAATCTTCTTTTTGAACCTTACATTTTTATTCTATCATTTATACAAATTGCTGTAATGCAATTACAAAAATCATTTCTGCAAATTTCGCTGTACAAAATAATCATTTGTGACTAACAACAATTTTTGACTTTGCTGTTTTTATATTAGTATAATATCCAATAAATTCATGTGGCTCGGCTCAGCATATACCAAGGAGAACTTAAAATGAAGGCGAAAAATATTCACTAGAATCATTTATATAATAGTTGCAGGGAATATTTTTATTTTCAGCAGGCAAATTAATATATCATTACGGTGACAGCTATCTGTCTGAAAAGAATTTGATGATCTGAAAACCAATAATCAATATGAACTCAAGCAGCTCAAAAAGAAAAATAAAGATCTGGTAGGCAGAATCAAAAATTAAAAGGCACCAAAATCGATTATCCTGTTATGCAAACCCAAACGATCCGCAGTACTACCTTCGCCGAAATTTTGAGAAGAAATATTCTCTCTCGGCACCCCGTTTTTAGATGCCGCAAGTACATTAGGGAAGTCAAAAACTACTTGATCCACGCACATAATATGAAAACCGATACGATGTTCAACAATCTGCTAAAGTACGAAGATGTTAATTTTTATAGAGAACACACAGTGTTTTTCTTTTAATGAGCTTAGAGGTAAAAAAGAGATAACCGAACCTACAGAATAATCGCAATATTTAAAAGTCAAATTTACCCAAGCAAATCAAAAACAATTTAAATACTATAACTACCCCTCTATCACAAATCCAAAAATTCAATAAATATGTGAATATGTGCAAGGCCTCTCCTTAATAGATACCGGACAAACGGCGCAATGGGGCGATCAATTAGTAACACTATCCACTTGCGCATACCACACTGATGAAGGACGCTTTGTAGTAGTTGGGAAGAAGATAAACTAAACCGTTGCGCTAACATATTACCTCGCAGTGTCTTGAATCATTAGCATATATATTAGAAAAATAAATTGAAAGAAAAATGGAAAAGAAAGAGGGCGAAGCCCTCTTTTCTTTGCTATGTATTTGAATCAACTCAACTGACTCCAGTCTATACACAACCCTGTGCGATCATGGAATCTGCAACCTTCAAGAAGCCTGCTATATTTGCTCCTGCTACAAGGTTGTATCCGTATCCATACTCTTCCGCCGCGTTCTTAGCCGCATCGTGGATATTCACCATGATATCCTTTAGCTGAGCGTGAACCTGTTCAGGTTTGAATACTGTCTTTCCGCTGTTCTGCCCCATTTCTATGCAAGAACAAGCTACACCGCCCGCATTGGCAGCTCTTTTGACGGTCCTAGGATGATGCCGTTATTCAACATGTATTCAATAGCTTCGTTTGAAGAAGACATGTTTGAACCTTCGCAAACATACTTAGCTCCGCTTGCAACGATTGCCTTTGCATCGTCTATCAATATCTCGTTCTGAGTAGCACATGGGATGTACATATCAGCCTTAACTTCCCAAGGCTTCTTACCTTCGATGAATTTAGCAGACTTGAATTTATCAGCATATGGCTTACAAATGTTCTTGCCGGATGCTCTTAGCTCTAGAAGATAATCAATCTTTTCTCCAAGTACACCCTCTTCATCCAAGATGTATCCGTCCGGACCTGAAATTGTAATAGGAATAGCACCAAGCTCTTCAAGCTTGCTTGCTGTACCCCAAGATACGTTACCGAATCCTGAAATAGCTACTTTCTTACCCTTGAAATCTTCGCCGTGTGCCTTTAGCATACATTCAGCGAAGTATACGATTCCGTATCCTGTAGCTTCCGTACGTCCGTGTAGTCCGCCCCAGTCAAGACCTTTTCCTGTTAGCACACCTTCAAATTTATTTACGATTCTCTTGTACTGTCCGAACATGTAACCGATTTCTCTTGCACCTACGCCGATGTCACCGGCAGGAACGTCAGTTGATGGTCCGATGTGTCTGTAAAGTTCTGTTATGAATGACTGGCAGAATCTCATAACTTCGGCATCACTCTTTCCGTTAGGATCGAAGTCCGCACCACCTTTACCTCCCCCGATAGGAAGTCCTGTAAGGCTGTTTTTTTGAATATCTGCTCAAATCCCAAGAATTTGATGATGCCGGGATAAACGTTAGCTGCAAGTCTAAGTCCGCCCTTGTAAGGCCCTATTGCACTGTTGAACTCGCATCTGTATCCACGGTTTACCTGCACCTTGCCGTTGTCGTCTACCCAAGGTACTCTGAAGCTGATCATTCTTTCAGGCTCAATCAATCTGTCAAGTACGCCTGCTTCGATGTACTTAGGGTTCTTTTCAAGAACCGGCTCTAATGAAGTAAGTACTTCCTCAATAGTCTGAATGAATTCCTCTTCACCCGGATTTCTCTTCTTTTGCAATATCGATGTATTGCTGAACAAGTTTTGCCATTTTTATTCTTCTCCTTTTTATGTAAAAGAATTAAGTTACCATGAACTACTATATCACCAGCAATCTTTAGTGTCAATTATTCCGGATTCTTTTGTAATATAAAATAAATTATATTAGGCTTTTTAGTTCCCCGGACATGTATTTGACGCTATACAACAACCTGCCCTACTCTCAATTCCACTTCGCTGAGTTTTAATATCTCGTTTTTATATATCTTCGCGCAGGTGACTGCAACGTATGAAAGCCAATACCTCGGCGATCGGATATGCCCACCATATATAATATGTTCCGAAAAATTTTATGAGAATGAACGCCGCTCCCACCACGCCGATAAGTTGCCTTAATACCGAAGCAAACAACGCCTGTCTGGCTTTTCCTATGGCAAAAAATGCAGTGTTTACGGTAAAGGCCGTGCCCATGAAGATGAATGACAGCGCTATAATCCTGAATATCCTAGGGCCTATCTCAAGCATCGCAGGACTTGCATTGAACACTTTGAGTACCGGCGTTGCAAAAATTTCAAGAAGCACCAAACAAACCAGCATGAATGTCGTAATGGACAGCCACGTGACATTGAAGGTGTGAGTAAATCTTTTTTGATTTCGTGCTCCATAGGAATAGCCCAGTATAGGCATGGTTCCCTGCGCTACTCCGACCACCGGCAATACTATAAATTGATTTATCCTTGAATATATCCCAAGGACGGCTACGGCAGCCTGCTCCTTTGCAAGCATGTACGCCATATACATCATGGCTATCGACACGAGTGCCTGCATAAAAAATGTAGGTATCCCTATGCTCAATATGCTTCCTGCAGTCTTGAGCGACAGTTTTTACTGAAATGTATATTCAAAGTCTTTTCGCTGACATATAACTTATAAATTCAAAACCACCGTCACAAGCACTCCGATTCCCGATGCTACCGAAGCTCCGATTATGCCCATCTTAGGCGCTCCCCACAGTCCGAATATGAGTATGGGATCAAGAATCATATTTATAACTCCTCCCAGTACACTCGTATACATGGGAAATTTCATTTCGCCCGTAGCCTGGATCATCTTTTCCGTTGTGATGGCACCGAGAATCGGTATGAAAAACCATGAAAGCGCTGAAATATATTCACTTCCTGCCACTATCACCTTGCTGTCCGCGGTAAATATGAACATGAATTCAGCTGAAAGACTACCCCGCCTATGGTTGCAATTATTCCAAAGTATGCAGGTAATTAGAAGCGTAACTACGACTTCCCCGCCTCTTGTATCTTTTTAGCACCAGCCTTCTCGAAATAAGCGAATTTGCACCTATTCCAAGTGCGATGCCTATACAAAAGACTATATAAAAAAACGGTATGACAATTGCTATAGCGGTTATAACGCTCTGCCCTAACCTTGCCAAAAAGAAACCGTCCACGACATTGTATAATCCTTGCACCGTCATCGAGATGACGGCAGGTCCGGACATTGAAATTACCAGCTTTTTAATAGGCCACTCAGCCATTTTTTCATGCATAAATCCTCCTAAAATAATAAAAGGCAAGCCATAAGCCGGGTTCTGTATTTGATAATCATCTGTCTAGACACACCATCGCTGATGTGTTCATGCGATCCACCACACCGAGCGAATAGCGAGCAACTATTCTTACTGCCCATTTTGATCTTGCTTCAGATGGGGTTTACAAGGCCAATATATTACTATATTGCCGGTGAGCTCTTACCTCGCCATTTCAACCTTACCACAGCCTTACTGTTTCGGCGGAATATTTTCTGTTGCACTTTCCCTATGGTTACCCACGCCAGACGTTATCTGGCATCCTGCTCTGTGAAGCCCGGACTTTCCTCATGCTAAAGCATGCGATTATCCGGCTTACCTTTTTATCAATTTTCTTGCCGAAATATAATAACACAAATTTTAACGTATAATCAACGGATCAATATTCACCGTGCTTTCGTAAATTTTAACGTCTTTCCTGCATCGCCTGCATATTGTCTCTTAAATAACCTGCCATGTTTTTGATGAACAATTTTTCCATATGATAATGCGTGGCATCTATGAGCAGCCCCATCGCAAGCGCATCCTGAGCCTGATGATGTCGATATCTCCCGTTATAAAAGTTCACAATCGTTTTCTAAACGTGCGGGCTCGATCAGCTCGGCGCCGGCTCCTGTACACATACCGATTCTCCTAACCCTTCTGTTGATATCTCCGCTTACGGCATGTACCGTACCTGAAATTTGTTTTACCCTTTGCAGTATCTCCTCAATGCCAATGGGCTCCTGAAGCACGACGATTCGCCCCAATTCTCCACGCACACCGTCTTTAGTACACTTTAGGGGTTCACCTGCCGGCAGTCCGATGTTTTTTATAAAATAATCGTTATTTCCGCCATCACCGATGTCGAACGGCGTGTGTGTGGTGTAGACGGAAATGCCTGCCTTTATGAGCTTCATCACTACGCTTTCTTTAAGGATTCTATCCACAGGCTCAAAGATAACAGGGTGATGCGAAACTATGAGATCCACACCCTTTGAAATTGCATCATCCGCTACTTCCGGTGTAATATCAAGGGCCACGTAGACGCCGTTTATCCCATCGCATGCACCTATCTGAATTCCGCAATGATCCCATGGCTCTGCAAGCGATAACGGGAAATTCCTCTCTATGAGCTTTGCTATTTCGTTTATCTTCATAACACCTTCTCTTTCATATGGCTACCCATATTCTCATTTATATAATCGATTTTTTGCTTCGAAGCTCTATACGCTTCCTTCATTTTAACACTGTGTTTTCGCTTCGATTGATTGATACTTTCTATGATTGCAATGTTTTTCTTCTTTTCAAATTCTATTGCCGGTAAAAATGATTCATCTTCAAAATACCACAGAGGTAACTCGTACCCGAAGTCCTCAGGAACCGCTTCATGACAGGCACTGTTCTGTAAAGCAGCTTTTTCTACATATTCGTCCTTACCTAAATACGCCAAAATTACTGGTGTTATACTTTCCTTTTCAAACGCCAATTTTTCAGATATTATCGCCATTCCATGGCTTAAAATGCTTTTTCTAGCTATCCCGAATTTTGACTGCGGTTGTACTATGAGCACCTGACCCGTTTTAAGTTTAGAATACCCGGCTTCTATAATAGCCGCGATTTCTATTCCACCCATTCCGGATATCGTAATTATATCAGCTTCTCCTTCGGATATCACGGAAAGCCCGTTACCTTGCCTTGCATCCGCTACGGTGCCTACATTCTTTTTCCCAGTTTATCTTTGCATTATTTAAAGGGCCTTCTCTGAGATCTGCGAGAATGCACCTGCCGGCGTACCCCCTTTTAAATAAATATATCGGTAAATATGCATGATCCGTGCCTATGTCTAAGAGTGTTATTCCTTTGCTTTCCGGCGTAACCCGCTTTATCAGCTCCTTGCCCTCCTGCACGGCATCCGCAATTATTTTAAGCCTGTATGGTAATTCCATCTAATCTATATAATCCCTCAGTTTTTTGCTCATATTCGGATGTTTTAACTTTCTTATCGCCTTTGACTCTATCTGCCTTATTCTTTCCCTTGTAACGTCAAACTGCTTTCCTACTTCCTCAAGCGTACGTTGCTTTCCATCTACCAGCCCGAAACGCAATTTAAGTACGTTCCTCTCTCTCTCTCCCAAGGTATTTAAAACCTCTAAAAGCTCGTCTCTCAGCATGGAAGAGAAGGCCACATCTAGCGGTGATGGAACTTCCGTATCCGGGATAAAATCTCCAAGATGGCTGTCTTCCTCCTCACCTATAGGTTTTTCCAAGGAAACGGGTTCTTGTGAAATTCTGAGTATATCCCTTACCTTTTCCGTGGTTATATCCATTTCCTTAGCTATTTCTTCAGGCTTAGGCTCTCTACCGAGTTCCTGTAATAAAGTCCTCGATATCCTCGTCAATTTATGTATGGTTTCCACCATATGTACAGGTATTCTGATTGTTCTGGCTTGATCCGCTATGGCTCTTGTTATGGCCTGCCTTATCCACCACGTCGCATAGGTACTGAATTTGAAATTACGGTCTACATCAAACTTGTCGACGGCTTTCATAAAGCTAAATTTCCTTCCTGAATAAGATCGAGAAGTGCATTCCTCTGTCCTTGTGGTTCTTGGCAATACTCACAACAAAGCCTTAAATTTGCTTCCTAAAAGCTGATGCATCGCCTTATTGTAATCCTGCTTGTATTCATCCAGAAGTTTCATTTCTTTTTATATGTTGCAGATCCTTCTTTTAATCTTTCAAGTCTTTCTCTTATTTCATTTTGCTTTTGCAAGCGCATGCTTTACCTGAGTAGCTAATATTTTTTCTTCTTCCCTTGTTAGGAGCGGTACCTGCCCGATCTCCTTAAGGTACATTTTGACAGGATCGTCTATGCCTATGGATGTTCTTACTATTCGTCTTATATCTACTACCTTGTCCGCTCTTTCACCGTTCTTTTGCGATGTTTTCTTCCGCCGCTCGAATTCCTTAATTCCTATGCCGTTTTTCTTTAAGCAGTTCATACATGCATTCCACATCGTTTTTCATCGAAGGATTTCATCACTGAGCGTATAGATGGACTTTATCGGCAATTTGCCTTCCTCCGTCTTAGCTTCCCTGATTTTAATGCCAAATCCACTTTTTTTAAACATGGCAACACCGAGATCTCCATCAAGATCTATATCTACACTTTCATCCTCTGCCAATGTAGCGGCGAGTTCGGCGAGCTCGGCTTCTAAATCCTCCGTAATTTCAACATCAATATCTTGACCCAGATTTTTCATCTTTTTGGCATTTTTCCTCCTCATGCATGGTTAATTGTTTATATATCCTTTAGCGATTGCTATCAACTTATTCTATCCTTCGTTATACTCAGCCAGCTTTATATTGATTTCTCTTGCTTTTCATCATAGGCCTTACTTTTATCCCCTTCCAGCAACTCTAATTTCCAACATGTATTCTCTATGTTTGTCTTCCAATATAAACAATGCTGCCTGTATTTTTAAATGCTCCCAAAAGATCTCCGGATCGCCTATCTTTATATTGGCAATCACCTTTTGCAGATACTCATAGTCTTCCTGCGGTAAAACAGAACATGCAACCAAAAGATCTTCCTTATAATCCCCGCTGCCGTCATAGCTGTCATTAAATTTCGTCAATACTTCCAATATATGATACCCATTTTCGGTAAAAAAATTCATGCTTGATGAAACAATTTTTCCCAAATACTTCTTGCCGGACATACATAATGCTATTGCGCCCGCTTCAACATACTTTTTCTTCCTGTTTTGCATCCGCTCCGATGCGCCTTTATTGGCGTTTTCCCGTCTAGGGTGATTAACATTCCTTTTAGCGTTTCTAACCTTGGAAATAAGGCTGTCTTCATCTATATTGAATCTTTCGCTTATCTTTTTGCCGATTTCCGCTATTTCCATATCATCGGCTACCGTCAGAAACTCTATTATGTCTTCCTTTGCATCTCTTTTCCCCTGAAGTGAATCATCATGCATGCCTTCTATATAATCCATCACAAAAATCTATGTATGCAATGCTGTTATCAAGTTTAGCTAAATAGCCATCTCTGCCTTCCTCTGTGATTAACTCATCAGGATCCTTATAAGCTCCCAAGATCCACCACTCTCAGGCTGAGCCCTGCTTTACTATTCTTTGGATCGCTCTAAATGTCGCCTGCTTACCAGCTGCATCCGAATCGTATGAAAGAACTATATTTCGCGTAAATCTTTTAAGGAGTTTCACCTGTTCTTCCGTAAGTGCGGTCCCGAGAGATGCAACGGCTTCATCTATCCCTGCTTGATGCATGCTCACAACGTCCATATACCCCTCAACCAGTACCGCTCTGTCTTTCTTACGTATATTGTCCGCAGCGATATTTAATCCATACAGATGATCCTTTTTATGGAAGATCACAGAGTCGCTGGAATTAAGATACTTAGGTCCCTTATCTGCTGTGAGCGTTCTTCCCCGAATCCCTATGACATGTCTGTTTTAAATCTATGATGGGAAAGATCACTCTGTTACGAATTTATCAGTAACTTCTATTTTGTTTTGATCCTATGATGCCAAGCTGAAGCGCAGTGACCTTTTCGTCATCTTCAAGACTATTTAATATATTTGCCCAATCGTTTAAAGCGAATCCCATACCAAATTTAGCCATCGTTTGCTCATCGACGCCTCTTTTGAGAAGGTAGGCCTTCGCCGAAGATCCGCTGCCTGAAAAAAGATTTGTTACAAATTGCCTTGCTACCTTCTTTGTAAGGCCATAATACTTATCTTTTGATATGCCTTTCCTGAATGATCCTTCATCTATGGCTATTGAATATTCATCCGCAAGCTTCTTGACAGCTTCCATGAAATCCAGGTGGTAATATTTCATAACAAACGCAATGACATCTCCTGATTCTCCGCAGCCGAAACATTTGAAAAACTGCTTTTGTTCAGATACCTTGAATGAAGCTGTCTTTTTCGCCATGAAAAGGAGCAGAGCCCCAGTAATTGGCTCCTTCTCTTTTAAGCTTAACTTCCTTACCTATAACGTCGACTATATTACAGCCGCTTTTAATTTTATCTGCCGTTTCGCTCGCCATCTTTTATCCCTACACGTTACCTATCGTGCCAGCTTATCATACAATGATAATGCGTATCTATCCATATTCCCGCTACGTAATCTTTAGCCGTTTCTTCGCTTACTTTGGATGTCTAAAAACCACCTCATATCCTCAGGTATATCCTGCGGGTTATCTATAAAATAGTTATATAGAAACGTTATGACTTTTTATATCGAGTTCCTCTTCAGCAGCCTTTACCTTTTCAGATAAATACACCCTTTCAAAACATGAACTTTCTAAGCTTCAATATCATTTCTTGACCTTTTTCACTCGGTGATATCTTGGATTTGCCCAGGCTGTTTTTCAATTACATCCTTCACCATAGCATTCATTCGCTGTCCATGGGTAGCCCCGAAAAACCGAACTATTTCTTCAGGTATATCGCTATTTTGTATTACACCGCTTCTAAGGGCGTCATCTATATCATGATTCAAATAGGCAATCCTATCACTAATTTTTACAACTTGCCCTTCTAAAGTATAGGGATCCACCTGCCCGTTATGGTGCACTATGCCGTCCCTCACTTCGTCCGTCAGGTTCAATCCTTCATGATCTCCGTGCCTTTCTATGACATCCACCACCTTAAGACTCTGCTGTGCATGCTTGAATCCCGCCGGATGCAAACTGTCTATTATAGCTTCTCCGCTGTGCCCGAAAGGCGTATGTCCGAGATCGTGTCCATAGGCTATCGCTTCTGCCAAGTCTTCATTCACGTTAAGCGCCCTGGCTATGGTTCTCGCTACCTGCGAAACTTCGATGGTGTGCGTGAGGCGAGTTCTATGATGATCCTCATCCCCTTGCAGAATGAACACCTGTGTCTTATGCATCAGCCTTCTGAAAGCCTTGGTATAGATAATCCTATCCCTGTCCCTTTGAAAATCCGTACGAAACTCGCATGGCGTCTCTGCTCTGCGCCTGCCTCTATTTTCTTTTGCTTTTGCGGCTAAATGGAATAAATTTTCCTCCTGCTTTTCTCTTTGCTGTCTATAATTCATACCCTTAATTTCCTACAACATTGCACTCTCTAATATGTTAGCTACATCTTCGCACGCATCTATGCTATTTTCGAGTTGTTCAAAAATATGCTTCCACTTTATTAGCTCTATAGGATCCTTCTCGTTTTTGAACAGCCTTGCGAGTGCCCTCCTGTACACGACATCTCCCTCGTTTTTCTATTCTGTTTATGTTTATCACGCTTTCTCTAACACTCTTTTCTTCGAATTCTCCATAGTTTAAAAGCTTTGAAAAGAGCTCTTCTATCTCCTCTGTCGCCTCAACGACATATCTACTGAGCTGCATGGTTTCGGACCTTATTTCCTTTACATCAAACACATATAACCTGTTTGCCACCTCTTCTATGTAGTCCACTATATTATCAAGTACCTTTATGAGCTCGTATCTTTCAGTTTTGAGCCAAGATACTTCCTTACTTGCTTTAAGAGCTTCTATCACCTTGTGGGTCATAAGGTCGCACTCCGTCTCAAGTTCTTTCATCTTGGAGCTTTTTTTCTTCCACATCTTCGAAGTCGTTTATAAATTCATCGAAGAAGACCACGCTCTTATGTATCTTTTTCGATAAATCCGATAGCCTAACGAACACATCATCTTTTTTTCTTCTTACTAAACATACATCTCTCCCTATTCTATACCGGTATGCCCGAAACCTTGATCTTGCCTTCCTTCGCCCTTATCTATCTCCTCACGTTCTTGCCAATTTATCCTCTCGCACCTCGCAAGCAATATCTGTGCAATCCTATCATTATTTTTCACCACTAATCTTTCTCACCCTAAGTTTATAAGCGGTATTATGAGCTCTCCCGTATAATCACTATCTATTGTCCCGACGCCGTTTGCAAGACCTATACCGTGCTTTGAAGCAAGTCCCGACCTCGCCCTCACTTGAATTTCAAACCCCTTAGGTATATCAAGAAAAGCCCTGTATGCACCATACTAATTTTACCACGCTTTATGCATATTTCATCTTCTATATATGCCCTGACATCAAGCCCCGCAGAACCTTCGGTATGGTATTCGGGCAATATTCCCGATAACGATTTAATCCCTACATTCATAATGATTCCTTGCGTCTATTTTTACTTTTTCTTGGTTTATATGCTTTTTTGCTGACCGGCGGGTATTTTTCTGTCATATGCGTAATACTCCGGTACCTGTGTCTTGCTATACTGCTTTTACCTTCTCATCTGAAAGCAGGAATGCAAAGATTTCTTTCCTGCGGATGCGGCTTTGCATCAAAAATGGAACCAGCCCTGGCTGACACACACCAACAACCAGCTGTGTTCTCTAAGCTGACTGTTTGCAGTCACCTTAACGCTCGGCACTCCCGCATCTAAAAGCAATGCTCTTGCGAGGTCACTTCTGTATTTTTCTATTACCTTGCTACTGGTAAGGCCTTCATAGACTGCCACGGGCGCCCTAATTTTCTTGGTTTCGGTTGCCTCTATTTTATGCACCCACTCAAAGATTTTTCTCATTTTTTTCTTCTTGACTCATTTTAGATGATAAAATTTCAGAATTGACGGCGCTCTGCTTCTTTTGATGTTTTCATTCGTTGCAAGCGCATCGTCCATGCCGTCTTTTACAAGTACCATGCCCGTTTTTTGAGATACGTTTTTAGAATGATCTTCCGCTATATATTTCACCTTGTACTTGCCGACTTTATTAAAATCAATTTTTGATGTATCCACCTTGAGGCTTGGGTATACATCATTTTTATCGAGTGCATACACGCCGTATTTAAGGTCGATTTTTCGCCTTTCTTTTGCTATGATCGTCCTCACGCCAAAAATATTAGGTGGCTTCCTATCACGCGGCTGCACTATGACGTTTACCTTTTTAGATGTTTCATTATGCGCCTTGTCCTTTAAAATATAATATCCTTCATATGTGCCCGGTACGCTCTTATTCACTTTACTGTCATCAAACGATAAACTTATAGCCCACGGCCTATTATCGGATATGGAAATTCCTTCCTTATATGGAATGCTCTCGCCCACCGACATAAAAATATCTTTAGCACCCTGTATCTCAGGCCCTTTTCTATCACCGAAGATGAAAAGCAATATAAAGAAAAATACAACTAAACCCGCATACGTCACTATCTTATTGCCCTTGATCACCATTCTTTTAGATCCTAATTTAATCTTCATCTTTTCCTCTCACACTTAACTTTCCCCTATGTTCCAGGATTTCACCCCTTGTGAATATTATAAGACCTACCCAGATAACTAAAAACGCAATTAGCAACACCTTGTTTAAATTTTCATGCAAGACCAATATCCCAATTAAAAATGTTATCGTCGGTGAAAGGTATCCCGTAATTCCCAGCGTCACAAGCGGCAAATTCTTAGCACCGACAGCAAATAACGCAAGCGGTACGAATGTCACAAATCCTGAAAATAGCAAGAGTATGTAAATCTTGAGGTCTACCGCCGCCAATGCGCCATTGCCCACAGGTTCTCTATGCACTATATATGCAATCACAATGGGCATCAAAAATATATTTTCATAATATAGCGATATCACAGCGCTTGCCTTTACCTTCTTTTTAAGAGCGGCATATGTTGCAAAGGTGATTGGAAGGATGAGCGCCACCTTAGGGAGCTCGTGAAAATAAACAAGCAATATCAGTACCCCTGCAGCGGCAAAGCAAATCGCAAGGATCTTATGGATGTGAAACACCTCTTTAAATATAAGCGAACCCAGAGCACAGACAAATAGCGGCTCGATATAGTATCCGAGCGATGTTTGTAATATCTGTCCATTATTTACAGCCCATATATATGTGCTCCAATTAAACGTAATTAGTACCCCGGCCGAGACCATTAGAGCCAGCTGTTTCCTATCTTTTAGCGGAGCCACAATATCCTTCATAGGATAGCCGAGAGGAACGATAGAGCACACGATGAGCCCCATAGTGAATACTCTGTATGCCGTGATGATGTTATATGGAATATCGTCCAGTAAATTCCAATATAAGGCAGGATTCCCCATGCGCTCATTGCAAGCAATGCCGCAAACAATCCCCTCCTGTATTTACTTTCGCTCTTCCTGATTATCACTTTACTTTCCTTAATATCGCATCAAATCGCTAAATCCTTAATATTTATCGCAATGTTCGTATCTTCTGAAATCTCTTGCACCATCCTGATAAAATTATCGGAGACATCACTTGCGTAAAATTGCTTATTTCCGTCCTTGCAAGCTACTATATCCTTCTTTTTCAATATTTTTTCTATTTGCCTTGAAACTTCATCCGATGGATCTATAAGCTTAAGATTCGGGTAATTCCTTTTTATATTGTTTGCTATGAACGGGTAATGAGTACAACCCAGCACCAATGTGTTTATCCTGTTTTTCCGCTATAAAAATGGTCAAGGTAATACTTTACCGAAAGGTTCATGATATCATTTTCGATTATACCTTCTTCAATTAGCGGTACAAAGGCGGGGCACGCCTTCTGCGCTACATCTGCGCCCTCGACGCTTTGCTCTATTATATTCTTATATGCCATGCTGGATATCGTAGCCTTGGTGCCTATTATCCCGATCTTATTCCCTTCTTTCGCGTCATCTATCGCCTTTTCCGCCGCGGACTCTATTATACCCACGATAGGGAATGTCCTTATATTTTTCACGCAAAAAACCAAGGCTCGTAGCACTTACGGAATTACATGCAATCACTATCATCTTTACATTTTTTTGCAACAAAAAATCGCATATTTCAGCCGAAAACCGTTGTATCGTTTTTACGCTTTTAGAACCGTATGGCGTCCGTGCCGTATCACCAAAATATATTATGTCTTCATGCGGCAACCTTCTGCTGACAGATGCAATGCATGTAAGCCCGCCGAGCCCTGAATCAAAAACCTATGGGTCTATTATCCATTCACATTCCTTTTATCACGAAAAACTTATAATTCATTATACCTTAGATTTTCGCAAAAACAAAATATCCGTATGAATAATAATTATCTTGTCATACCAATTGCTAAAACACATTGTTTTTATGCACCTCAACTCAACAGAATTTCATTTCCACATATGTTATTTTTATCCACTATGAATTTCGCGATATCGGCGGTTTCCGTGCCTGTCGCCTTTACATATTTATCAACAAACTTAGCCAATCTGTCGAAATCATATTCATCTTGCGTTATTTTTCTGCATTACTTCCTTCGCTGTATAACATATATCACTCGGCATTTCGTGAATGTGGTCTATATATATATCACGCTTTAAGGAATATTCTTCGTAATCATATGCGTAGAAATACACAGGCTTTTTGGCAATGCCTGCCTCATAAACGATACAACTGTAGTCTGAGATAACGACATCGGCTGCAGTTATTACTTCAAAAGAATTAAATTCATCGGCGGTTATAACCCTGTCATCATTGAGCCTTGCAAGATCAAGCGGATGAAGTTTCACTATTAAATTGTATTTATCATAGTCGATATTGTCTGCAAGCGCTTTGACAGCTTTGATGATAGTACTGTCGTTTTTCCTGAAAGTGGGCAGGTACACTATATTTATCCTATCCTTCATGGTAGGATACCTTCCTTTTATCTTTTTAGAAGTAGCACTCACATAATCTTTATCTTGAAGCAGCTCCACTCTGGGTAGAGGCAATATCGCTATCTTATCGGAATCGACATTAAAGCCATCCATCAAGTGCTCTCTATACTCAGGCGATGCGCAAAGCACATAATCATACCCTTCGTGCATATGTAATGCCTTGGCCATGCCTTGGCTGCTACCTTCCGCCTGATCCAAAATGCTGAGTCCGAATTTCTTCATGGTCCCTACCGAATGCCACATCTGTATAACTAAAAGTCCATTATGCTTCAATATACTTATAGGTATACAGTACGAATCCAATATTGCGGCATCTGCCGTAGCTATGTGAAAAATTTGCCTTATCACATGAAAGCAATACAGTATCTTTTGTAACGCTCCCTCTCCAATGCGCTTTGCAAGTACGACAACCTTATAATCGGGATACAATTCGTTTAGCTTGGCCCTTAGCAACTTCATATCGAGAGGCACTGAATCCGCTTGCCTGCTGAGCATAACTATTTTCTTCCCACGCTTAAAGATTCTGCATACGTAATATATTAACTGTAAAATGAAAATCAAAACCTTCATAATCCACCTATAAGAGTTATCATAACGGCGATAAGGATGCTGAAGTATCACTTCCATACCCGCCTGCTTTAAAAGCTCACCCTTATCAATAACTGATGCGGGTGAGCTTTAATCTTACGTGTTAAACCTTGACTAAAAGCTAATTATTTTAGCTTTATCTTCTTGAGAACTGCCATCCACTTACGAATTTAGCATTGCCATACTTGAATACGGCTCTAATTCTGTACTGAACAAACCACTTCTTCTTTAGAGCTTTCTTGTCAACAGCCTTCATTTTGCTGAATTTAATGCCCTTGAACTTCTTAAGCTTTTTAGCGTTCTTAGCTGTAGCCTTTTGCAATTCAAATGTCATTGCGCCTTTTACGCCCTTCCAAGTAACGGTAGCTACATACTTGCCCTTTACTTTCTTGATTTTAACTTTGAATGTCTTCTTGTTGACCTTACCTAGAACTGCTGCGCCTGCAACTTCACTCTTTGTTGAATATACAACTCCATCTACCTGCTTAAATATCGTAACTCTGTAGAGGTATGCACCCGCTTTAACGCTTGCATCGGTGTACTTTGAGTTTGGTGCCAATTCTTCAGCGCCTGCAACAGGTTTAAATTCTCCCTTAGGATAATCCGCTCTCTCAAGTGCCATAGACTTTATGCCTTCAAGTGTCGCAGAAGCAGGTGTTGTATCTACAACTACCTTACCCTTTTCTACGGATAGCTTAGGTGCATCTGCACTTGCGTGCCAGTATCCTACTAGATCTTCCGCTGCGCCTTCTATTTTTACGTTTTCTCTTTCAACAATAGCTGATACGGCATATAGATATGTCTTGCTTGGCTCCAAGTTTTTCTTATCTGTATAACTGATGTTGCCATCTGCATCAGGCTTAACTGTAGTCACTTCTCCGATGCCTTCTACGTTATCCTTTGTAGTTCCTCTGTAGATTTTGTAACCTACAACCTTGTCTCCTACATTTAGCTCGTTAGTAGGGAAAGGTTTGAATTTTAGGCTTACTTCAGTACCTGAAACCGTTTTTACCTGTATCATTTCTTTTTGATTCCAAAGCTTCTTGTTGTCCTTGTTTACGCCTTTACCATAAACAGCATATACTGTCATAGTTCCTGTAACAACGGTGTCTTTATCAAAGTCAGGTGCTGTTGCACTTTGAGATGCGGCCCATCCTAAGAATTTATTTTCTTCCGGATTTGATGAAGCATTAGGAATAGGTTCTTCAGCTAGGAATTTATCTCCCATTGCAGTCCCTCTTTTAATGTCTTTAACTGTCTTAACAGTTGCATTGTCACTGAACTTTCCACCGTTAGCATAGAAAGTTACAGAAACTTCAGCACCGTCTTCTATCTTTTCCCACACTGCATACAAAGTAGTATTTGCATCGAATGTAGTTTCAGGTGTAACATCAGGAGTCTGTGCGTCTCTTGTAGTTGCCCATCCTGCAAGAATGTGTCCTTCCTTATACATGCCTCCCGTAGGTAGTAGATCGCCCAAAGCGGTTCCCTTATCAATGCTTGCAGGTTCAGGTTCACCTTCACCGCCATTCGGATCAAAGGTAATACTTATTGATGGAGTGCTTTTTTCATATACTGCATAAACATCAGTATCTCCTTTATTTACTCCGGCATGCGCCTCATTTATGTCAGCCTTTGTAGAGCTTGACGCTAATGACCAACCTAGGAAATTAGATCCGTCCTTTTTAGGGTGCTCTATGTTTGCAGTAGCTTCACTCCAAGCAGTACCCTCGTCAAAACTTTTCTTAAGCTCTTTCTTCCCATCAGCAAACTTACCACCGTTAGCATGGAAAGTCACTTCGTGCTGCACTGGATTTGCTGACGCAATATTAAGATTGCCAGCCACTAATCCTACTATCATAATCATTGCGATTATGACAGAAAGCGTTTTGTTTTTCTTCAACTTCAACATCACATTCCTCCTTCATTAAAGTTACGACCAAAATGTCTATTTAACATTTTACCTCATTTTATACAAATTAAAAGTTTTTGCAATTTTTATGAAAAATTTCACATTAAATTCAAAAACCTTGCCTCAAGTAGCTTATATACACTTTATTTTGTAATTTCGTCTGACTCCTGAGCTTGGTAACAGTCACCACCACCGTCTTTCCCTTAACTAAAACTATTCTTTTGGTTTTAACGTGCGCTCTTGCATCTGAAAGCTTCAATTCAATTTCTAAAAACTTCTTTTTCGGTTTAAGTTTTGCTACATACTTAAATCTATATCTGTCCCACTTGCTAGTGAACTTGCCTCCAAATATCCTGACCGTCCTGATGAAATTATCGTTGTTTCCTTGTGCCCTTGGTTTGCTGCAGGCATTTTCAGGCATATTTGTATATATTGGTATTCTAAACGTTAGCTTTGCGTTCTTTCCTCTCTTATATCCTCTTACAAATCTCCTCGTCTCAGTGAACGCTCCTTGCACGTTGGTCATATATTGATGCGTGGCTTTGCCCTTAACTACATTGAATTTTCTAAGATAAAAGGTGTCCTGTCAGCCTCTTACATAGTTTACACCATAGTAAAGCGCTCCACCCAATATGGATTTTATCTTGTTATTCCAAGGTCTTCCATATGAAGCCTTTTTCATTTTCTTGCTAGAAAAATAAGCCCGTTAAAAACCGGTCCTCTGTTACTGTGCATACGCTCCTATATTAAAATGATTGTATATATTCTTAAACCCCCTGTGTTTACCGCTTATGCATCCTCCGTAACCGCTAAATCCCTGCTCAACCAATATCATGGAAGAAAGCACATACGGATTTACGCCTGAACGCTTCCCTGCTTTTAACAAATATGCGGAATAACGTTTGCTCTCTTACCGGCTTTCCATCCAAAAACTGTTTTTCACTACAGCCTCTATGCCTTCAATACTTTGGTATGATTCGTATCTATGACTCAAAACTGAAAAACATCCGCAGTGTTCATGAAATTTCTGGGGTCCATATAAAACTTCGTGATGCCTTCGCTCGCCGCAACCCAAGCTCCGCCGTCTTTACCTATATATCTATGCCTCTTCCAATCATAACAGCCTTTCTCCATTGATTTCCAACTGCTTGGCGAGTTCCAATAGATCAGCGAGCAATTCCTCTGACTCGATACTGCCGTAGCGAAATCTCCCCGCTTATCCGCCTTGAATACCCATTTTAGGGATATGTATAACTAACAAAGCCTCTTTATATAGCTCTCAGGAAATCCCTGTTTTTCTCAAACCTGCAACAAATTTATCGGGTTTTCCTTGGTTTAGCCTTCTTAAGCTTCACCTTTGCGCTATTTTTAAACCCACTTCCATTATCTCCAGCTTGTCGATTTACGCTACTTTTTTTAAATTTACGTTATTTTTAGACTTTATAGGCTTCGCTTCAGAAGGCTCCCGCTTATAAAACAGGAGAAAACACCTGCACCGCACACAGCGCCACAAGTATCCCCGCTAATATCTTTTTATTGATTCCTTAACTCTCATAATTCTCCCCACACTGACCACTCCGGCTTGTAACCTTATATTTCATACATATTTTGCATTCCACTCTCTTCGCTACCCATTAACTTTTATTTTTCAGTAGCTACAATGTGAATCACTATATCTTTGCATCTTCCCAATATACTATTTTTATATCACTGCGTATTTATTAATACATAAACTTTCGGGTCAGTATTATAACAATATATTGAAAACAATGCAAACAAAAGCTTCTCGAGCTTTTCAGAAAAAGCACGTTATTTTTAACAAATCGCACCCAGCTGTTAAGTATATTTTATCCGGAGCTACCCAACTAGCCTTTGCTTCTTCTCCGCCCTTGCTTCTCCCCGATGCCACCGCTTACCGCCTTTGCCATGGAGCGTAAGATCATATGTATACTTTGTTTTAGCCTTAAAAAAAACTTCAGCATTTATATGCTCTCCCGAATCGGAAACTCTCTGATCCCATTTATAGTTTTTCGGTAGCTTAAGCACCTTTATTTTACTTTTAGCTGTTGCAACATTCAGCACCAATTTTTTATTCACACACTTTTTATGGTTATTTCCTTGAATTTTTGCGGGTCTTTGAGCCTCCCTTCGAATTGAAATTCATCAGATTTTAATAATTGGTCGTCCTCTGTGATAGCTACCATTCTAACCCTGCTTTCTTGTATGTCCAATGCTTGCGGGATAAAATAATCATCTTTATTTGACTTCTGTAACACAACATTGTCCTTCCAAGCTATACCTATGGCTTTAAACTTCACATTCGTTGAGTTGGTTATATCAAGAGATTTTTGGCATTTCATCGGAAAAACGTTCCTTATATATATAACGTCCGGCAAAACCTGCCGCCACTATAAGCACTAAAACTATTATCCCTATAACAACATATTTACGCTTCATTTGAAACCTCCAATTTGCCATCTGCTATAAAATAACTTTTGCTTGCGATTTTCTTAAAATCCTTATCGTGACTCACCACTACAATAGTTTTGCCCTCCTTGTTTAGTGCCAGCAAGGTGTCCATAACCATCTGCTTGTTCTCATCATCAAGCGATCCTGTAGGCTCGTCAGCTAGCATTATATCAAAAGGCTTTTACCATATTTCTAGCTATCGCCACCCTCTGCTGTTCACCACCCGAAAGCTCGTATACTTTAGACTTCAGTTTATCACCTACTCCCATCTTATCAAGAGCAGTTTGAATGAGCTCCTTTTTATTCTTTGCCTTATTGTACTTCACGGCAAGCTTCATATTTTCCTCTATTTCTTTTTCATACATAGAAATTATGTGTATAATTAAGTTCAAATTTATCAACTTTGAACATTTTTATATTTTCAGAGCCATCACAATCCACTCATTTTCTTTTTAAGTTTTTGAAAATATTACTCTGTTTTCAATCTTTACCAGTTATTTTTGCATACTCAAGATTTTTGTCTATATGTGCGTACTTTTCTAAACCAAAAATTATAACGTCTTGGTGCCAACAAACGAAAAACATTATAAAATGAATATCATTATACTTAATCTTTTTGCTTCTCCAATATATGCTGTATATAACTTATAATATAAACCTTTTTGTAGATAACTAGCTCCTTATGTCTGCCCAATTCAACGATTTGTCCTTTATCCATAACTAGAATCCTATTTGCTTTAGTAACTATGTTTGTTAAATCTATGCATTATACACAAGGCTATTTCACTCTTGGTTTTGTACATATATAGTATCCCAAATTTTTCTCTGCAATCAAATCTAACGCTGAATTAGGCTCATCAAAAATATATAGCCTGCTTCTCTTATCAACGCTCTCCCTATTGCCAAACGTTGCCACTGCCCAATAGAAAGTTGTCTGCCATCACTAAATTGATAACCTAACATTTGTTCTGCACCAGCTACACCAGAATCAAGGTTAACTCTAGAAAGAATATCATTAATACATTTATTGTCATCCTTATACTTTAAATTTCCATACCATATATTTTCATTTATAGTACTTTCATATTTGATATAATCTTGGAATATAACACTTACTTTATCCTATAACTTTTAAGATTGATTTTTAAATCAACACCATTTATAAGTATTGTCCCTTCGTAATCATGATAAACTCCCATAATTATCTTTATTAATGTAGATTTTCCAGAACCATTTTTGCCCATTATAACTGTAAAAATTGTTTTTTTGACAGGTTTAAATTTTTAAGAACATACTCTCCATCAGGGTTTTATATCGATATGAAAACATTTTTAAGTTCTACCGTCTCTATGTTGTTTAAATGCACTCCTTCTCATTAACTCCTCCTCTTCCATATCAAAAACCTCTTATTTGTTGTAAAATAGCATTATTTTTGTATATTACAGAAAGCTGTACAAAAATTGAACTCATATTTCCTTTAGGCTATCTACAGAATTACTATAAAGAATAAATTTACCAATCAATATTTTTCTCAAAATGTATCTTTAAGTACTACAAGTACAATGATCAAGAACTGTTTCCACGACATCAAGAACACAATATACTATACTTTTTCGCTTATACAGAGCGATCATATCATCGTTCCAGAATTTTTCAGATTTTTATATCGATTTGTAAAAATCGAATAGTTGAAACGTCTTGATTTCCTAAAAAATGTTCAGAATTGGTGAGCAAATATGATATATATGACGTTTTACGACTAACTTCAGTATTTGATTTTTATTTTATCATATTCCTGTATACTATACTTTTTCTCAAAAAATAAAGCTCAGACCTTGCACAAGTAATATAGCTATAAAAAAATAATGGATTATAGCTAATCACTATTAACCCATATGAACCCGTGCTTATAATAAGCGTAACCAAAAGTAAACAATGTTTTGACATTGCCTAGAATTCCAGCATTTGCATCATACTGTGTTCTATAATACAGATCATATGTTTTACTGTTTTCGAAAATCTTTTTGCTTTTTAACCTGAAATCTTATTCAATATTTGAACCTGAGCAAATGCTTCAAATTCAAGATCATACTTTTTAGCTTCAGGTTGATTATATTCATTATAAGATCACTAACTAATTCAAAAATCACTAATGCCATCAGCAATATAATTAATAAATTAAAAACTGCTTGACTTGATTTGTATTCTATCAATTAATTCCTGAGTAATTAATAAAACCACAACAGGAGATAGTCCTTTAACTATAGCCTCAAAAACCATGCAAACGATATATCTTTTTCTTATATTTGCAGATCTCTTTTATAGACCATATAAAATTTGAAATTATACCGTATTCTTCCTTCCTCATTGTGCCTCACTTTGAAATTCTTCTTGCAAAAATATGTACAGCAGTACCGATTCGGCTAAAATGATTGATAAAACCATACTTGATGGGAATACAAACATCCCTATGCTCTGATATTCCAAAACTAAACATTGAAGTGATTTTATCAAGATATGCGCTCGTGTTGATTGGCTGAATTAGCGCCCACTTTTTATCACACTAGGTAATATTTCATTGTCTTTGAGTAACATAGGGTACACTCATTATTGCAGCAGACAATACAAGAGATACAAGGTCTCATTAACATTGCATCTATTAATAATGTTTCCCTGCTACTGCTACTGTAGCTAAATACTTGATACTACAGCAGTAATTACGAAAAACCTCCATAGATAAATTATATGGAACTGAAAACAAGCCACCGACGACATGTATGCTAACATCCCAACCGCCTGTCCCAAAAATCACCATCAAATTCCAAGTACAACAATTGCTGGGATTAAAAGCTAACAAAATCACGTATACAATTACTGCAATCACTTTTTATATGAAATTATAGCTACTTTACACCCTTTAAGTGAAGCCAGTAAAGATCCATCTTATATTTTTCTTTCACTAGAAAAATATTTGACTCGCTACCAACATGGCGCAAAATAACACAATCGTATATATGAAGATCAAAGATTTGATAGCAATTTTCTAAGTGATCTGTAAATCCATACATAAATGGTTTTAATTTTACCTATTTGCTTATAAGCGAATGCCTTTTCATCATTGGACAAATCCACCCCTCTATCTTTAAGCTTCTTAATTTTGCTTTTAATTACAATAGCATTTCTGGAATACAAAACATTCGCATTTTTAACGCTTTTAACTTCAAAGTCCCCTTGTTGCGCATACTCAGAATACGCTTGCGCTAAAAATTCATACATTCCGGGATATTTAGCGCACCCTGCCATAGCTAGGTCTTCAGAGTTAGAAAGATTTAAGGAACTTAAGAATTTCATTGCTCTTCTCAATTGATAATTTTTCCTTCTGCTTTTGACTGTCGCTCCTGTTTTGCTTTCAATGCTTCAATTCCATTAATAACTTCGATTTTACCTGTTTTCTCATTATACGCTTCATATTCAAAATCAAGCATAAAAACAATCGGAACAATCACGGAAACCACTGTAATAAACAACGCAATTATAGCAATGGCTTTTATTTGAATATAACTTTTTAAACTCATATAACATAAGCAGCCTGTATTATATACGAATATTCCTACTGAATAATTTTGGAATAAGCACAAACGAAATTACTGATACTAATATAGCCAATATAATAGTACCATTTTGCTGTCAATACTTCTACAACGCCTAAATTATAGACATGAAATGAAAGGATGTTTTTCTACAAGAAATGCATTTAAGGGTTGCAATAAAAGATTTTTCTTATACCTTCCCTACTATGCCTATTTTTATAAGAATGGAAGGAACAATAAATAACAACATCATAATTACTAATGCTAAATTTGTTTTTCTTAACACCAAACCCAATAAAAAGATACAAGACCTATTGAAACCACGCTTAACCATCCTACACACATGAATATTAGGTATACTCCACCAAACGTAAAATTATATAAAAGTAATATACCTCAATTGCGTTCGAGGCCCCAAGCATCAAAACCGGTATTAGCAAAAACAAACTTGAAGATATAATCATAGATACAAAAATATACCTGTTATAAATATACCGAGTGCAAATGCTTTTGACTGTCCAACTTTGCGTGTTCTGCTTGTTTATCAATCCGGATAACACAATGTTCATTCTTCGATCTTTTTCATATGCAGAAAAATTTCACACTGATTAGTATGGATATTAATGCTAATAAAAATAAAAAGCATCAGCATCATCGTATATAACAATTTCAATGATTATTAAATCCATTATTAAAAAGGTGTTTTTTTGTTTTTTAGCTATTTTTATAGCTGCCTTTTTCTCATATGCGAAAAATATTCATCCCGTTTTTGATTTTCTTCTATGGCTAATTTAACAGCCTTTATCCGATCTTTATAAAAATCGTTAGCATTTTTAAGATCCCGATGTCTTTTGCCATTTGTATCATTAGATCCTGAATAAACTCCATTCAATAAATCAACCATCCCGGGATATTTTATATCTGCTGCCGCTTCAGCCGCTTCATCACTATTAAAAGCTCTTATAGTATTTTATGACTTTGTTCAGCTTTTTCACTGTAACCTTATCATTAACACTAGAATACCGGTTTTTAAAAATTTTTAATCGCCTCAGTTCCCTTTATTTCTTCATCACTATTTTGCAGATTTATAAGCACTCAAAGCCAAATGAAAGAGCTGATAATGTAACAGCAATCGTTGCAATTATCATCATTCCTATCAATACTTTGACATAAAGTTCACCAACAATTTTTATAAGCTCGTACAGCACAATACCTCCCCGATTAATTACCAAAATTAGCTAAATACACATCATTTAACGTCGGTCTAACAGATATTGCCTCAAAAGGCGGTTTAGATTCGCTAGAAATCTTATCTTTTGTGTATCGCCTGCATCATAAACCGAACAAACAGGATAATTTGAAAATTTTCTTTTAACCTCAAGTTCATTACTTATATCAGCCTCCCAAACCATTCCTTGACACACCTTAATTAGCTCTTCTTCGCTGCCTTCCATAACAAACTGCTTATCCTTAACAATATAAATTTTCTTCGTAATCAGCTCTAAATCTGTAACAATGTGTGTTGAGAGTAAAATAGTACACTCCAATGCTATGCTAGAAATATAATTTTTAAACTTAATACGTTCAGAAGGATCTAATCCGGTAGTAGGCTCATCCAGCAATACAATTTTCGGGTTTAACTGAAATGCTTGAGCTAACCCTACTCTTCTAAGCTGTCCGCTCGAAAAGACTCTTCAGTTTTTATTTTTCAATTGAGTTAAATTAAAAAATATCAAGTTTTTCTTCAATATCATTATCAATCGTTCGCCTGCTAACACTAGATTTAACGCTTCCTAAATAGCGCAAAAAGTCATAAACCTTCATACTGGGATAACCCATAAATACTTGTGGCAAAACCCTAACAATACATCCTTATTCGATACGCTTGGGTATATCACATCTCCAGTAAAATCTGTATCATATCTACCAATTATTTTAAATAAAGAACTTTTTCCAACACCATTTTTGCCTAGAAATCCATATATCCCTTCACAAAATTTGGCATTTATACCTTCTAATACACATGTGTCCCATATGCTTTTTAGATTTTTAGTTCCAACACTGTCCAAAACCTCCATAATAAAAAAACGATATGTTTTACAGCAAACATGTCGTTTTTAACTATATTCATACTTTTGCCAAAAAACAGCTTTTTAAAGTTTCTCTATCTTGCTCAAACAGTCTATAATAATTAACTAACATATCCTTAATGATCCTTCTAGAACCGTCACATAACTTTCCAGCAACATACGGGGTATCACCTGTACCTTCCATAGTACTCTCGTAACAAATTGAGCAGAGCAATCTTGCCCAACACTCATTACAAATTGGTCTGAAAAATTCCGAATACTTTTTTATGTATAGCTCATAATTGCGCTCATAATCATATCCAGTTTTATAGTCGCTCAGCTTAGGAGAATTTCCAATTTTTCTCAAACCCTAAACTCTCCATCAACAGTAACATACAACCTTCTTTTCCCCGGAATGCAATTACCATGTAAAAACTTCCTTTATAATTTCGTTAGTAGTCCTAAGTCTGTTAGCAATCCGCGACAAATCTTTAGTTAAAAAATCAAGATAACTAGATTCTCCTTTTTTCTCTATAAAGTCATTGGCAGTCCATTCTTCTATGGGACTAGATTCTAAAAACTTTATCATCATCCTCATATACAATCAAATTATTTTGTTCAAAAATCCATATCCCCCTATATCCAAATATGCATAATTACATGTGATATCATCTGGAATTTTTAATGTTTTTTTGAAAAAAATCATTAATTGTTTTCAATTTGTCTTTACTATACGGCGGAGTTAATACACAATTGATTGATAAAGTACGCTTCTTTTTCTGGCTTGTAGAATATTTCTCTTAATATTTCAAACCCTCTCATCGCTCTATCAAACGATCCTTTCCCTGTGATATCTTTTCGATACATATCGTGAAAATTCTTTAGATCCATCTATGCTACACATAATATCAATATCTTTCAAGTGTGGCAAAATATTCTGCCATTTCCTGTGTGAGTAGCACTAAGTTAGTAGTAAAAGCCAACTGAAAATTTAACATCACTGTACTCATTGCGTATATATTCTATACTCTTTTTCATAACAGAGAAATTACATAGAGGTTCACCCCATAAAAAGTTAATCCGAATTCATCACCCTTGTAATCTTTTAATAAATAATCTATACTAGCTTTCGCTATTTCAAATGTCATATTTTTATTAGAAAACCCTCTGTGTTCTGGATGGTGTGGGTGGTAAATGCAATATGAACATCTCAAATTGCATTTTTCTGTAAGCTCCAAAACCACCTGCTCACAGGAACCCTCCACTGCTAATTTAAATTCTTGCATACTAGGAACACTAAAAGGTCTATCTTCCGGGCAGGCAAATAGATTCTCGTTTTCAACAAATTCTTTAAACTCTTTATTCAAAGCGAATGCTTGTTTAAGACTTAGTTGATCATTCAAAATTTTATCAATAAATCCCGCTTCTTGCTCATTGCATTCAACAACTTTCCCAGTGCCAGAATCATAGTAATAAAACCTGTCACTTCCAGTGCTAAAAGTGATACCAAACCTTTTGTTGTTCATAATTCACTCCTAGAATAACCATACACATGGTGCTATTTCAATAACACCATGTGTATACAAACTGTTACAGATCCTTATCTGCTTTCTTGTGGTTGGCTTTCTTGTTAGCTTTGTGTCCTTTCTTGCAATTACAATTACATTCAAAGAATGGATTCCACCATCCACGAGTACTCTTATACCCACTGTAACAAACGCAACCAGCTTGTGGAGTATCTCCGGTCGAAAAAATCATTAACGATCTTCATTTTTCTCCTCCTTCCCTAACATTCAAAACAGTTGCTAATAAAGTAATATGCTTAAGTCACCGCAAATATAGCATTTTTTTATGTCTTTGTCAATCCTTTTTGCATTTCTCTAAACCGAAAATTATAATATCCCGATATACCACAAATGAAAAATTCCCGAACTTAAAGTTTCAATATACTCCCCTATAAAAGGAAGGCTATATTAATAATTCCGTCGCTTAATTTACGCATAAATTTAGCCCCTTTTCAGGGGCTAATGATTATCATTCTAATATATTTTTGTTATGCTTGCTCTTTAATGCTTGCTTGAGCTGCTGCCAGCCTTGCTATAGGTACTCTAAACGGTGAACATGATACATAATCCAAACCTACTTCATGACAAAATTCTACAGACTTAGGATCGCCGCCATGTTCTCCGCAAATACCGAGTTTGATATCAGGTCTTGTAGATCTCCCAAGCTCTACAGCCATCTTCACAAGCTTGCCTATGCCCACGGTATCAAGCGTCTGGAACGGATCCTGCTCAAGGATACCTTTATCCACGTATTCCTTAATGATCTTTCCTGTGTCATCACGTGAGAACCCGAATCCCATCTGCGTAAGATCATTGGTACCGAAGGAGAAGAATTCCGCTTCCCTTGCGATTTCATCCGCTGTAAGTGCCGCCCTTGGGATCTCTATCATCGTACCTACCATATACTTAAGCTCTCTCCCCTTTTCTGCAAAGCACTTCTTAACTTCCTCTACAACAGTCGCCTTTACATCAGCAAGTTCCTTTTCAGTGCCTATGAGCGGAATCATGAGTTTCAGGAATGATATCATAACCTTCCGATTGTGATACATCGAGTGCAGCCGTTATGATTGCACGGGTCTGCATCCTTGCGATTTCAGGATAGGTTACAGCGAGCCTACAACCTCTGTGCCCGAGCATAGGGTTGAACTCGTGTAATTCTTCTACTTTGTTTGCAAGCTTTGTTTCGTCAACGCCTATCTTCTTGGAAAGATCTGCAATTTCTTCCTTTGTATGTGGCAAGAATTCATGTAGAGGCGGATCGAGCAACCTTATGGTAACAGGCTTATCCTTCATCACCTATATATTCCGTTAAAATCATCCGTCTGATACGGCAAGAGTTTAGCAAGCGCTACTTCTCTCTCTTCTACAGAATCTGTCAATATCATCTGCCTTACGGCTGTAATTCTATCCTCTTCAAAGAACATGTGCTCCGTTCTACAAAGCCCTATACCTTCCGCCCCGAATTCTACCGCCTGCTTCGCATCTCTAGGGTTATCCGCATTGGCTCTCACCTTGAGCTTTCTCGCATCATCGGCCCACTGCATTATAGTTGCAAAATCACCAAGCAACTCAGGTTGAACGGTCTTAATCTCCCCTTCATATACGGTTCCCGTAGAACCGTCCAATGAAATTTTGTCGCCTTCTTTAAATACCTTTCCGTCTACCTCTACAGTTTTCTTCTCTTCATCTACATTTAGCGCACTACATCCTGCGACACAGCATTTTCCCATGCCTCTTGCAACAACCGCAGCATGGCTGGTCATACCGCCTCTGGCCGTCAATATACCTTCAGCAACAACCATTTCCCGCCAGATCTTCAGGAGAAGTTTCAAAGCCTCACGAGCACAGTCTTCTCGCCATTCTCACTTGCCGTTACCGCTTCTGCCGCCGTGAAGTAAATTTTTCCTGTAGCGGCTCCCGGTGAAGCCGGCAATCCCTTCGCAAGCTGTGTTGCCTTCTTGAGCTCCGCATCGTCAAACATCGGATGTAACAGCTGATCTATCTGAGCGGGCTCTATACGCATTACGACCGTTTCTTTATCGATGTGACCTTCCTTCACCATGTCTACAGCCACCTTTACGGCTGCCGCTGCAGTCCTCTTTCCGTTTCTCGTCTGTAGCATGTAAAGTTTGTTTCTTTCAACTGTAAACTCCATATCCTGCATATCACAGTAGTGATCTTCCAATTTTTTAGCCGTATCCATAAATTCATTATATACATCGGAAACTCTTCCTTCATCATGTCGATAGGCTGAGGGGTTCTGATTCCTGCAACTACATCTTCCCCCTGTGCATTTACCAGAAACTCACCAAACACCTTTTTTTCTCCGTTTACAGGGCTTCTTGTGAATGCCACGCCCGTACCCGATGTGTTTCCCATATTGCCGAATACCATGGATTGCACGTTTACAGCCGTTCCTATGCTTCCCGGTATGTCGTTGAGCTTCCTGTATAATATTGCCCTTTCGTTGTTCCATGATCTGAATACCGCCTTTACCGCCTCTAAAAGTTGCTCCTTAGGCTCCTGCGGAAAATCACGACCCATTTCCTTCTTTACAAGCTCCTTATACTTTACGATGATGTCCTTGAGATGCTCTGTAGAAAGGTCTACATCCTGTGCGCAATTTTCCGCATCCTTCTTTGCATCAAAGATTTCATCAAACTTTTTCTTGCTGATTTCCATTACAACATCGCCAAACATCTGTATAAATCTTCTATAGCTGTCATATGCAAAACGCGGATTGTCCGTAAGCTCAGAAAGCCCTAAAAACAGTTTCATCGTTAAGTCCCAAATTCAAAATTGTATCCATCATCCCAGGCATTGAGATCTTTGCGCCGGATCTAACTGATACGAGCAAAGGATTCTTAACATCTCCAAATTTTTTGCCGCTCTTTTCTTCAAGCAACGCAAGTTTTTCAAAAATTTGCTCTATAATTTCATCTGAAATCTTCTCACCTTGCTCATAATATTCGCTGCAAAGCCTCGTACTTACCGTAAAGCCAAACAGTACGGGCAAGTTAATCTTTGTCATCTCTGCAAGATTAGCACCCTTCCCCCTAAAAGATCCTTCATATCCTTAGAACCTTCATCGAATGAGTACACAAATTTTTCATTATATTCCCCTTCTATACAATAAACTACTATTATCAACTGCAGTTGCAGCTAATTACAAAATTCATAACAAACCGCTAAAGCCCTACCCTGTCACCTATATAACCGGATACTTCGTCTATACCTACCCGTGCCTGTTCCATCGTATCACGATCTCTTATGGTCACTTTTACCGTCTTTTTCCCGTATCGAAATCTACACAGATGCAATATGGCGTTCCGATTTCATCCTGCCTCCTGTAGCGCTTACCTATAGAACCCGTCTGATCATAATCCACCGGAAAATCATAATTAATTTTTCAAAAATCGGCTCCGCAACTGTACTTAATTGCTTGCTTAAAGGTAAAACTGCCGCTTTATACGGAGGCAAGATACGGATGCAGCCTCATCACTACTCTTGAAGTGTTTTTCTTCATCTATTATTTCTTCTTCGTACGCATCATTTAACACCGCCAAGAGCAACCTGTCGCTCCGAGCGACGGTTCAATACAATACGGTGTAAATTTTCGGTTGGTTTCAGGGTCCTGATACGAGCTCTTCTCGGATTCCTTCGTGTGCTGTTTCAAATCAAAATCCGTTCTGTTTGCAATTCCCCAAAGTTCGCCCCTCAACCAAAGCTGAAATTATATTCAATGTCTGTCGTAGCCTCACTATAGTGTGAGCTCTTCCTTTGAATGCTCTCTCTTCCTATGTTTTTCTTCTTTTATACCCTATGGTTTTTAAAAAACTCCACACAATAATTTTTGCCAAAAAGTCAAAACCAATCCATACTTTCATCAGGGAGCACAAAAAAATTCCAATTCCATTTGCTCAAATTCTCTCGTTCTAAATATGAAATTGCCCGGCGTGATCTCATTCCTAAAGGACTTCCCGATCTGGCATATCCCAAACGGGAGTTTTTTTCGCATGGATCTCTGCACCGATTTAAAGTTTACAAAAATACCTTGTGCGGTTTCAGGTCTTAGATAAATTTCCGCCTTTGCGCCTTCCGTAACTCCCTGATAGGTTTTAAACATTAAATTAAACTGCCTTATATCTGTAAAATTATGCTTGCCGCAGTTAGGGCATTTGACTTCGTGCTCTTCAAGAAAGCTCATCATTTTTTTCATTGGTCCAGCCGTCTACTACCTGCTCTTTGCCTTCTTTCTGCAGTTCATCTTCTATCAATTTATCCGCTCTGAATCTACTTTTGCATTCTTTGCAATCTACAAGCGGATCTGAAAACCCACCTACATGTCCGGAAGCTACCCAAGCCTGCGGATTCATTAGTATAGCGGCATCAAGCCCTACGTTATATTTCGACTCGTGGACGAATTTTTCCACCACGCTTTTTATATTGTTCTTAAGTTCTACACCTAAAGGACCGTAATCCCAAGTGTTTGACAGGCCTCCATATATTTCGGAACCAGGGAAACTACAAACCCCTATTTTTAGCAAGTGAAAAGGATTTTATCACGTTTATCATTGCAATTACTCGTCATGAATTCCCCCGCCTAATTAATCTCATCCTCAAGGTCTATTTGCACACCTGCATCCTTGACGCCTTCAGCCACATCATTTTCCGCGCCTTTAGACATATTGCTCATCTTGTCTTTGCTCTCTTTAGCCTTCTCCATGGCACTGCTTGCATATGACTTGGCAGCCTTATAAGCTTCTTCGCCCTTATCCTTGGCTATATCAAAGTACTCTTTTCCTTTTTCGGCGCCCTGTTCTAAATAACTGCTTACATCTATTACCGTTCCGTCTTCCTTCAATGGTTGCCTTGCGGCTGGTTCCAAACGTAGCTATAAGCCCTGCGATTATACCCCAAGGCGCAAGCACCGCTCCTATCATTCCAACGGTAAGTGGAATGTTTATCAGCTTTTGGTCATCTTTTTCTGACAACGACTCTCATCGCATGCCTTTTTGCATGTTCTTTCAAGGTGCTCAATATGGCATTCGTGTACGTCTTCATTTCTTGTTTGCAGACTCACCCTTTTCTTCTGCAGCAATGATAGCATCTATAACATTACCATCGCAGGCTTCGAGTATTTCCTTCGCCTCTTTATATCCAAGGCCCGTTCTATCTTTTTGCAAGATCTATTTTTCTAAACTAATATCCATCTCAAGCCTCCTTCTCTAAACTATATGTAACTTATCAACGCTTTGATAACGTTTTGAAAGTACGCTCTCGCTAAATTCAACTTCCCCAAGTGATGGGACGTCACCTTCTTAAAACATCCAGTATTCATTGGTTATCATCCGGTATGTGTCAGCTCACCAACCTTTGAAATATCAGCATTAGCCAGATAACGCACCGTGTTAATTATATCAGATGAAACTTTTAAAATCAACGAATCGTGGTACCCGCCACCTATCTCGGTTTTAGCTTTTTTATACGTTTCGTAAGTTTTTCCGCTTTTAATGAAAAGTAACAACTTTCATTTGCGGCGTCCAAAACTTCATTGTTATAACAAACACCCCTGTCATCGTTAATATTTTAATAAAATCAATATATAGGGAAGATGGCATATTCAGATTCTCGCCTACGTGCAGCATCAAGGAAACTGCTGAGATGATTGTAAGCACCATGTTCGCCTGAATTTTCAGGTATGACCTTATCCGTTATCTCTATCGCAAACATAGTGACGGCAGGTTTTTCAATGTCACTTGCGATTTCCATAGATAGTCCATCAGATCCACTTTTTAAGTACATTATAGTATCTGTTTTGCTTTATTTGAAGGATTGATTTCGACATCGGCTGTAGTATGTTTGCATCTCCGCTCTTACTGCTCCCGCCGCCGTATGCAGACACCAAGATTTTTTTATCATCCTTTGTAAGCAGAGTAAGCAGGTTTCTCCCGCCTGTCATCTTTATGCACCTCAGTACTATGGCTTCTGTCTCAAATTCATCCATGAAAGTCTCCTAACGCATATGGATTTTAGATATCGCCATATCCAAGATTTTTAAGCTGCACATCGCTTTCTCTCCAGTCTCACCCTCACCCAAAGTTTCATATTTACCTTTACACCGAATATATCTTCAAGCTCTAACCGTGCACTTTTACCTATGCCCTTGAGCTTTCTTCCGGACTTTCCTATGATTATGCCCTTGTGAGAATCCCTTTCGCATGTGATGACGGCTTCCATGTCTATGATACCTTTTAATTCTTTGAATTTTTCAATGCCGACCGCAACTCCGAAAGGCACTTCCTTGTCCAGGTACATGAATAATTTCTCTCTTATAATTTCGCTAGCCAAAAATCTTTCTTGCTGATCCGTATACATATTTTCAGGGAAATGTATATTTTCATCATTACAATACAAAAGCAACCTTGTCCAATAATGCATCTACATTTTTCCCGTCTTTTGCTGTAATTCCTATTACATCTTCGAAGCCTTCCTTGGTTTTGTAATAATCATACAGCCCTTTAAATTGATCCGGCTTCATGACGTCGAGTTTATTAATAACTATTATCTTGGGGCTACTTATGGATGCCAGGTTTTTAAAAATCTTGTCTTCCTCCTCAAGTTTAGAGCGTTCATCCACAAGAAGTAACACCAAGTCTACATCCAGCATACTTCGCCTTGAACTTGCTACGAGCTTTTCTCCCAGTTTATTTTTCGGCATGAATTCGGAGTATCTAAAAATACCATCTGCTTATCCTAATATTGATCTGTAAATATACCTCTTATGAGTATTCCTGGTAGTTTGAGGTTTTAGCGTTGCAATTGCCACCTTCGTGCCCTATTATCATATTCAGCAATGTGGATTTGCCGGTGTTCGGTCTTCCTATGATACTATAAAAGCCTGATTTCATATTCCTCGTTATTTATCAAAAAAATGTATTTAAAACGGATCCTGATACACTTCGGAGAGTTTTTAACAGTTATTTCGTCATTTGCCGCCTGCATTATCAGTTTTATATCTTTATTGAATTCAGCAACGCTTGTCTACAGATCCCGCAGGGAACTATCCCTTCGGTATTGCTCGCTATAGCTATAGCTTGAAAATTACTCTCCATCGGTAACGGCCTTCGACACCGCAACCCTCTCTGCGCATATTGTAGCTCAAAGGATGCATTTTCAACATTTACACCTGTATATATCCTGCCTGAAGATGTGAGAAGCGCCGCCCCGACTTTGATATCGGAATAAGGCGAATACGCATTATACAAAACATTCTTCGCTTCATTCATCAACTTCTCTTCCATCTTCATATTACCGTTATCCATATAGTTTTTTAACCACCTTTTTTTCAAAACTTCTCATCATTTCTTTATCCGCTTCATCAATGTGATCCATTCCCAATAGATGAAGCACGCTGTGTATGAATAAATACACGACTTCACGGCTTAAAGACTGTCCTATATCCGCAGCCTGCTTAGAAGCCCTGGCGAGACATATTACAACATCTCCAAGCATTATTTTATCACAGAAACCAAGATCCACATCATATTCAGGATTAAACTCTTCTCGAGTACTTATCATCGGGAACGAAAGGACATCCGTAATACTGTCCTTCCCTCTATAGTCTAAATTCAATTGCTTTTTATGCTGTCTTCAGAAACAAACGATACGCTCACCTCAAAGCAGATCTTTAGCGGCACAGTCCGCAATTTCATGCGGCATATTCTGCATCACTCCATCTATATCCAAAGATTACCTTGAGCGTTTCATCATATTTATCGAGAATGTCCGCCTCATCCAAACCATGCGCTTGCACTCCTGCTAAATTCTTCCTCGCAGCATACAATGCTCATGTTTATTCACCCTTGCCCATGCTGTTATTCTTTTTCATAGGCAGTGGTAGTTTCCCTAACCAAGTTATGCCTCACTACATCCCGCTCTCGAGCTTTACAAAATGCAATTCCTTCTATCCCCTTGAGGATTTTTCTGCACTTTTAAGTCCCGAGACTTTGCTGAGCGGGAGATCTATCTGTGTTACATCGCCATTCACTATGACCTTGGAGTTTATTCCCATTCTGGTGAGGAACATCTTCATCTGCTCCCTCGTAGTATTTTGAGCTTCATCCAAGATTATATATGAATCATCAAGTGTCCTTCCCCTCATGAACGCAAGGGGTGCCACCTCAATGATTTCCCTTTCTCTGAGCTTCATAACGGTATCTCCTGCCTAAAATATCATAGAGCGCATCGTAAAGCGGCGCTTAAATACGGATCTACCTTATCCGCCATGTCACCCGGCAAAAACCCTGAGGCTTTCCCCTGCCTCTACGGCAGGTCTTGTAAGTATTATTCTATCCACCTGTCTGTTTTTGAACGCCTTTGCCGCCATGGCTACGGCAAGGTAAGTTTTACCGGTACCTGCAGGTCCTATACCGAATATCATATTTGCATTTCTCATTGCCCGTATGTATTCTCTTTGTCCCAGCGTTTTGAGGGCTTATAGGCCTTCCCTTTCTGTTAAAGCAGATAACATCGCTTTTCCAGAGCCTCATCTGAAAAGCAAGATGCCATCCTCGTGAGCATCTAAAATATGTCTCGTCTTCTGAAGGTTTATCTCTTCTCCTTTTTGCCGACAATCTATCCATTTCAGCTATTATCAGTTTTTGCCTTTTTAGCGTTTCTCGCCTTTTTGTGAGCAATCCTCCGTCGTTTTTCATACATTCACCTTCATGAATTTTTCTACAAGCCTGATGTTCTCGTCGAGCTTTCCGAACAAGCTCTTCATATCCAACGTTTCAGGGCGAAGTAACTCCTGTTCCATATGCCTCCCCTACTATTTAAACACCATTATGAGCGCATCCGCTTCAATATTGTTATTCTTGGAAGCCACAACCACTTCAAACCTGTCTCCCTTTACATGGAGCAGTCTTTTTCATCAAGCGCCTTTTTCAGTTTTGCATCGTTTTAAAAACACTGGCTTTTTCGCACCAAGCATGTATGCAAGGTTGTCCGATGAAAGGCGATACACTTCTTTTGCCGGTTTAAATATCTTAGATGAAGTCTGCTAAAATAGCCGTGCATTTTTTCATTTCCTTTAAGCTCTGTGGCATTGTGTATCAAACCCGAAGAAAAAGTGGTGTTGCCATCTTTAAATTCAAAGAAATTGAACTTTTCCCACTTTGGAATAGTGCTCTGAAAACTTATATTTTTCATAACTTCATCTGCAGTTTTCCAAAGCATTCCCGTTAATTTTAAATTTTCTTCACAGGATGCCGTCTGTTCGTCTTCCTTCGTTGTCTCTTTGAGGCTTTGACTTTTCCTCACTGCTACCGCAGCCTGTAAAAAGCTACAGGTAAGGTCAATATCAATGCTATCGCCAGTACTGCGGTTAAAATCCTTTTTTTCATATTTAACTCCTTTACAATGCCGATGTCATATATTATACAGTCCGGTTAATAAAAACGACTCATCGCAGAGCCGTTTTCTCTATAATAATATAGCTTTTTCTCGCTGCCTCTGACTTCTTCTTTCTCTTTACGCTTGGTTTTTCATAATGTTCACGTTTTCTTATCTCAGACATCACGCCGTCTCTTGCGCAAAAGTCTTTTAAAATCGCTTTACAGCGCTTTCTAAACTTTCATTTTCCTTCACGTATACCTGTGCCATCCATCTCACCCCTTAACATTCTTAATTCAATTTCGCTAAGCTATACAGCTCTTTCTACTTTGTCGGACTTCATGCAGCTTGTGCAAACGTTTGCTTTGCGCACTTTGCCGTCTTCTACGATCTGAACCTTTTGGATATTGGCATTCCATTTTCTCTTAGGTGAATGTTTGAATGAGATACTCTGTTCCTGACACCTGTCCTTTGCCGCAAATTTCACATTTTTGACATCTATTTCACCTCCAGTACAAATTTCATATACCTAAGCCTTGAAAATATATGATACCACAACTTGAAACCGAAAGCAATGCCGGCAGCGTATGTGTCATTGTATAAAAATACTGCACCTAACTTAATTTCTCAGGCCTGTTAACTTTTGCAAGCCCCACAATCATTATCACTACGAAAACCAATAAGTAACAAACAACCGTAATTTTATACGTAGTATTGTGCCTATTACCATGAATATGCACGCCAATATCGCAAAGTATCGGCACAACATAATGTTTTAAACGGGTTATGCGATCTTTCCGTTTTCATCATGAGCAAGAAGATCGGTATGTACATTGCATATAGAGTGATTATCGGTAATTCGGATGTGTCAAAGGAGAATGCCCCGAACCAAGGTTTTGGAACCAAATTCGCCCCATAAAAATACGCATACCATATGCCTGTAAGCGTAATTGAAAGCACCGCGGAATTAACAGGCATGTTGGTCTTCTCATCCACCTGAGATAGTAATTCCGGCTTGTAGCCCTCATTTCCTGGCAGCTAATGCATGCCAAGCCCTTAAGCAGCCGAGCATCATACCGTTTTGGCGTTCGAGGCAGGAAATTATTACAAATATGAATAACCCTATGCCGCCTATTCGTGAGAATAAATTCGAGAATGCGATTTTTGCGCCCTGTTCTCCACTGGCCATTACGACGTCATTGCTTACCGCACCGGCAAGTCCTATATAATATAGTACGTACGTCACTACAATTATGATGCTACCCCACGCAAGCGCTCTGGGCAAATTCTTCTTTGCATCCTTAAGCTCCGCATTTATGCTGGTAGCTACTATCCAGCCTTCATACGCAAAGGAACTTGCAACTACCGCTGCGAGCAAAGTGCTACCTACCATGCCGTGCTCTGTCGTTACGGCCTTGAAGTTTTGCATGGTGGTACCGTTACCTAATCCTACTATACTGCCTATGATTGCCATAGCGTATAGCGGTATCAGCTTTATTACCGTAGTGCTGACCTGAAATTTTTCAGAAAGCATCGGCCCTAAGGTGTTAAGCCCGAAACTGAGCAGGATGATTGCAGCTCCTATAGCCATACATCCACCGCTCGTAATGTCCATCCCAAGTAGAGCGCAGATGTATCTTGCAGGCACCCAACCTATTACCGCCGTAAGAGACAGGGAAGTAGAGCGCAGCCATAAACCATCCCACCATATAGCCGTATTTTCTCCCGACTACCGCTTCCGCATAATCGATAAGTCCGCTTTCCTTTTCATACTTCGTACCTAAAATAGCAAATGCATATGCACACACTATCATTATAATTCCGCCCAAAATCCATGAAAGAATACCGAGTTTCAGGTCTCCTTTGGTAGCTACGAGGATTTTCTCCGCCTTAAAAAAGACTCCGCTACCTATCACTATTCCTACTACCATTGCTATCGCCATTGCGAGTCCGTATCTCTTCTTAAAGCTTAGCACCCATAACTACCTCCTTTTCTTTTTCCACAAATACCGCAGATTTGCGATATTAGAATAATTATATAAAATATTTAAAAAAATATCAAACAATATGAAGTATTTTTCTTTAAAAACACGAAACTACCTCTAAAAAGTATATTTTCAAAACGCCCTCTTAAGCGCAGGCGAGTGCGCTCCACATTTTCCTTCATTTAACAAGTAAGATTATTTTAAAAAGCATCCGGCTGTCACTGCAGCTTACCCTCCTAAAAACCATATTCAAAAATATTTAAGCTCACATAAAACATAGGTTACCGCATTGTGTGCCGCGAAAGCATATTTCTCCAATACAATAAAAATCAGAAAGCTCCCTCACGGGAGCTTTCTCAAAATTTATTTTGGGCTTATACACAGTCACTTGATGAGCCTGATTTTACTCGCAATCCCTTCGCCGAGCACGGTGCTAATACAGTTCATATAACTTTTTATAAATCTTTCATCCCTAGGATGCATGATACAAATTTCGTCAGCCAAATCCATTAGAGCAAGCCCTCTCTCGGTCATATCTACGCCGAGGTCTACAACGATAACATCAAAGTCATTATAGTTTGTAATGCCCTCTATGTACCTCATGATTTCATCCTTATCAAGGTGGATCAAGGGATTTATGCCGCTGCCCTTGGTGAAACTTCATACCCCGTCGTGAAGACTTACATAATCCATTACATCCAGCCCTGCATTCGACCTTTTATTTAATATCTTGTATATAAATTCTCTGTGCGTATGTCCATCTTCGCCAGCCCCTTCTTCCAGGCGGCTCAATGTTGTCAAAAGCCTATAAGAGCACCTTCTTTTGCTCACCCGCAAACCTCTTTGCCATGAGCCCTGCAAACGAACTGCACCCCGTACCGCCTTGAGCGGCACTGCAATAATTATCTTATATATGCAATCCTGTACACTTGCTAAATCAGTCCTTTGGACATCTTCAATTTTATAAAACTTCTTTTTGGCTTTTCGATGCCACATCATGCATACACTGATTAACCTGCTAACTTCCGAATACTTATATACCTGCAGAACTTTCCCCGCCCTGTCTTCATTACGTGCATTTAATAAATCGTTTAAATTCTCATCAGCCTTCTTTTCGCACATAAACACGACGGGCATCTTTCTCGCCCATTTTTCTGCAAGACCGAAATCATCCGTAAGAATCAACCCTTGAGCCGCTCCGCTTATACCCTGAGCTCCCTCGATTACATCAATGTCTCCCTTGGCTTCGCTTTGTGATGGCTTTAATCACCGCCTTGGAAAAACTCTCATCCATTATCTCCGTAGCTATTGTCAATTACTTCCTCCTCTTGTGTGCGCCTCGTTTACTATACCGCATTCTACGCATCACTTCCCGAAGGTCGACCTAATTAGACAAAATTAATAACCTCTTATTTACTCCGATATATGATAAAAATATAGCCTTGGGGGTAAACATGAAGAAAAAGATCGAAAAAGAAGAAAAGCACGGATTTTTAAAAGCATATTCATATCCATCGTTGCGCTTGCCCTCATTTCGGGCTTGATCGTCGCAATACCAAACGGCTATATAATACTGTCTACGATGAGATGACATTAAACTCAATGTCACCACGAAAAAGATAAATCCGGACGAAGCCAAATTAAAAGAAATAAAAAAACAAAAACCGCAAATCGCCATGGTTCTCGGCGCAGGGATAATAAACAACAACAGACCCAGCAAAATTCTAAAGACAGGCTGAATATTGCCGCAAGCCTGTATAAAAATAAAATCGTAAAGAAGATCTTGCTCACAGGGCGACGGCAGAAACAAAAAAACCATGACGAAACACAGGTGATGTATGACTATATAATCAAAAAGAGAATACCCCCCGAGGCGCTGCAGATAGACCCTTACGGAATATCCACATACGAAAGCATGGCTCGCGCCACATCCATATATAAAATAAAGCGCCCCGTTATAATAACGCAGCGCTATCATTTGATACCGTTCTCTTTACCTCGGTAAATGTACAGGGAATGAAGTGTATAGGCATAGGCTCCAATCAAAGCAGAGCTTCTAAACTATATACTATTTTTTCAAGCAGAGAAACCATAGCAAGAATAAAGGACTTTGCGACGGGCATCAGAAAACCCGCTCCGCAATTTACCGATTATCGCTAACCTCTGATTAGATTTATTCTGCCTTGGTCGTCTATCTCCTTAACCTTTACCTTTACCTTGTCACCAAGGTTCATAACATCTTCCACCTTGTCAACTCTATAATCCGCCATCTTGGAAATATGTAGTAAACCTTCCTTACCCGGCAATACTTCTATGAAGGCTCCGAAGGCCATGATCCTCTTAACTTCACCCTCGTATACTTCGCCAACTTCCACATCCTTGGTAAGCAGCTCCACAGCCTGCTGACATGCGTATGCGCTCTCCATATCAGGTGCAGTAATAAATACCGTACCGTCATCCTCAAGATCCAATTTCGCTCCTGTCTCCTGAGTAATCTTATTGATTGTTTTACCTCCGGGACCTATAACCACACGAACCTGTTCAGGATCTATCTTCATTGTAATTATTCGAGGTGCATACTTTGAAAGTTCGGCTCTAGGCGCATCTATCTCATCGAGCATTTCACCCATGATATGAAGCCTTCCTTCTCTCGCCTGCTCAAGTGCCTGCGACAACACCTCCTTGAAAGCCCGTGCACCTTTATGTCCATTTGGATGGCCGTGATACCTTCCTTGGTACCTGCAACCTTAAAATCCATATCCCCTAGGAAATCTTCAAGCCCTTGTATATCACTTAGGATAGCCATCTTGCTGTTGCCGTCTTCTTCCACTCTTTCTATAAGCCCCATCGCTATTCCCGCTACAGGCGCCTTGATAGGCACACCTGCATCCATGAGAGCCATGCAGCTTCCGCATACGGATGCCTGCGATGTGGATCCGTTTGAAGACAACACATCGGATACAACCCTTATGGTATATGGGAAGTCCTCCTTACCTGGGAGCACCGGAAGAAGTGCTCGCTCAGCTAAAGCTCCGTGTCCTATCTCCCTCCTTCCGGGACTCCTGATAGGTCGTGCTTCTCCTACTGAATAAGGCGGGAAGTTATAGTGATGCATATAACGCTTTTCCGTCTCCACGCCTATACCGTCGATCACCTGTGCATCGCCAATCCCGCCGAGCGTCGCAGCGGATAACACCTGAGTTTCGCCTCTCTTAAAAAGTCCGCTGCCGTGCACTCTCGGAAGAACCGAAGTATCACACCATATAGGCCTTACCTCCGTTCTTTTTCTATCGTCCGGTCTGATTTCATCATCTATTATCAGATTCCTAACTTTCTCTTTCTTGAGTGCATATAACGCATTGGCTATATCCTTTTCCGCACCTTCAAATTCTTCGCCAAGCGCTTCCATCGTATCTGTTTCTACCTGTGCCATAGCAGCAGTTCTTTCTTCTCTGCCGCTAACATGAACGGCATCATACATCTTCTGCGCAGCAAAGTCATTTACTGCCACTGTTATCTCTGCAGGCACCTCATATAAATCGTAGTCTCTCTTCTCTTTGCCCACTTCCATTTGAATATCTTCAATAAATGAGACTATTTGCTTTATTTGTTCGTGTGCAAACAATATAGCTTCAAGCATGACGGATTCCTTCACTTCGTTGGCTCCGGCCTCCACCATCATTATTGCATCCTTTGTGCCGGATACCACAAGATGAAGCTCGCTTACGGCTCTTTGCTCCTGCGTCGGATTTACTACATAATTTCCGTCTATATAACCTATTACAACCGAAGCGGTAGGACCGTCCCATGGAATATCCGAGATTGTAAGTGCAATAGATGAACCTATCATGGCTACAGATTCCGGTGTACAATCAGGATCTATGCTCATTGCGGTGCACACCACCTGCACGTCATTATAAAATTCCTTAGGAAACAACGGCCTTATGGGTCTATCTATCAGCCTCGATGTAAGTATTGCCTTTTCGCTTGGGCGACCTTCACGCCTGATAAACCCTCCGGGGATCTTACCCGCGGCGTACATCCTCTCTTCAAAGTCTACGCTTAGCGGAAAAAAGTCTATGTCCGCTCTCGGCTTTTCAGATGCGGTAGCCGTACGTTTACCACCGTATCGCCATACTTTATCATAGCCTGTCCGTTTGCCTTCTCACAAACCTTTCCGATTTCTACCTCAAGTAATCTACCGCCGATTGCAGTCTTAAATACTCTATAATCTTCAAACTTCATCTTCTCTCCTTCTTTGTCTTCTTAATTGTCACATGTTATTAAAAATAGGCGAGAGTTCCCCACCCTATTAATTTTGCTATTTTCTTAAGCCCAATCTCTGTAAAGGGTTCTATATCTCTTTTTCGATATCCTTTCCCTTTAAGTAATTTAGTAGGTTTCTTCTCTGCCCTACCATCTTTAGAAGCCCTCTTCTGAATGATGATCCTTCTTGTGCTCCTTTAAAATGTTCATTACATCATTGATCCTTGCTGTAAGCAATGCCACCTCCACCTCCGGTGATCCTGTATCACCTTCCTTTAGCTGATAATCGCCATGATTATCGTCTCCTTCTGATTCTTGTCTATCATTTTCTATCCTTTCTGTACGGCTTTACCTAGAATGAAGAATACCTTCAATCCAAGAAAAAGCTAATTAATAACCTAGCTCATCTGCTTTTGCACTTCTTCTGCAAAGTCTTCCTCTTTTACTTCGATTCCTTCGCCCACTTCATACCTTACGGTCTTGGTAACGCACATCTTTTTCCGATTTCCTTTGCCTTGCTGTTTATGTATTCCGCTACCGTCATGGAAGGTCCTTTACAAAAGGCTTGCTCCTGCAGGCATACTTCTTCTAAGCTGCTTATTTAGCCTGCCTTCCGCATATCTTGGTAACTATTTCTTCAGGCTTTGGCTTTGCTGCCTGCTCATTCTCATTTAAAGCTTGCTTTTAGAATTATTTCCTTTTCCCTTGCGATATAGTCCGCATCCACGTCTTCTCTGGTGTTGTATGCGGGATTCATAGAAGCGACCTGCATAGCAACGTCCTTGCCGAGCTCCATAACCTCGGAAGCCGCCGCATCCGTTTTCATCTCTACAAGCACTGCAATCTTACCGTTACCGTGTACATAGCTTTGCGTACACAGCCTGCCGCACAGGATTCAAACCTTCTTATGTTCATATTTTCGCCTATGGTTGCAATCTTTTCTGTAAGCTCTTCCTTTACGGTAGTGTCGCCGTCGAACTTAGATGCTTCAAATTCGTCCACGCTCTCAAAACTTCCTTCAAGAACCAATTCATTCAATTTCTGAACAAATCCTACGAGTCCTCGTTCTTTGCTACAAAAATCGGTCTCGGCATTCACTTCTATTATCGCCGCCTTGTCACCCTGATTCAGCAACCTTTGTAGCCACAAGCCCCTGCGCCGCTACTCTGTCAGCCTTCTTAGCCGCCTTGCCAAGTCCTTTTCTCTTAATACTTCTACCGCCTTATCGATGTCTCCATCCGTTTCAACCAGCGCCTTCTTGCAATCCATCATGCCTGCGCCCGTCATCTCTCTTAATTCTTTTTACAAGTTGTGCTGTAACTGCCATATTTCCTCTCCTAACATCTATTTTATATTTATTTTGACCTTCAGCAAATATCCGAATATCTATTCTTCCGTTTCCGTTGTTTCTTCACCGGCTTCGAAGCCTCTTCAATGCCTTCTTCCGCCTTTTCATCCTCATCGGCTTTGGGAGCCTCTTCATCCTAAATGATTCTCCCTGCTTCCTTCAAGTATAGCGTCCGCCATGAGCGATGTTATAAGCCTTGCACCTCTTACACCGTCTACGTTTCCCGGAATCGGTATATCCACCTCTTCAGGATTTGCATTTGTATCTGCCAATGCAACAATCGGAATCGAGCTTCTTAGCTTCTTTTACGGCATTGTTTTCCGTTTTTGGATCAATTATGAAAAAGTGCCGCCGGTATGCCCTCGCATATCCTCGATACCGCCTAAAAACTTCTCGAGTCTCGTCACCTTCACGCCCGAGGCTGTAAAAACTCTTCTTTGAGCTTCTCGAACGTTCCGTCTTCTGCCATTTCTTCTATTTTTCTGAGTCTTCTTATTCTCTGTGTGATGGTTTTATAGTTTGTAGCATTCCGCCCAACCATCTGTGATTCACATAGAACATATCACAACGTTTTGCTTCCGCTTCGATCACGCTTCTCGCTTGTTTCTTCGTACCCACAAAAAGAATGGGCTTGCCGGTTTTTACAACGTTTGCAAAGAATGCATACGCTTTGTTTACCTGCTTCTCCGTCTTTTTGCAAATCAATGATGTGCACCGTTTCTCTCCGTAAAGATGTAAGGCGCCATTTTAGGATTCCATCTCTTTGTCTGATGACCGAAATGAAGTCCTGATTCCATCAACTTTCTTACTGTTACAACTCCCATAATTTACCTCCTAGGTTTTCTCTACCACCATGGATTACTCTGCGCAAAACCGTTTGGAACCTTCGCAGCTCTTCCAGATGTGCTCTTTCTTCGCGATATTCTCAAATTCGTCAGCTGTCGCTTTATTCAAAAATACCGCCAACTTCTTACTTTCGTACGGTGTACCCATACTATATATCACCGCTTTCGCGATAAATACCGATTTTTATTCTGCTGCTTTCTCTTCTTCTCTAACGTACGTAATGAGCCCTTCGTCAATCTCGCAGCAGCCACGAAAATCGGTCTGTCAACATCGACATTTGTAAGCTTGGGCTTTCCTTCCACTATATCTTTAGCACGCAGAGCGGCCAGCATAACCAGCGTATACCTGCTATCTACCTTTTGTCTCAATTCATCTATCGACGGATAAAGCATCGTATTCCTCCTTATACTTATCGATCAATGCGTTAGCCTTTTCTTTTATAACTTTATTCTGTAACAATTCTTCCTGTGACTCGCTCTTCTTACCGGAAATTATACTCTTGAGCTCAGACGTGGCCTTTTTCCAAATCGTCATTCACAATGAAATATTCATAGTTTACAAGTTCAGAAATCTCATCTATCGCCTTGGAAAGTCGTTTCTTCATACTGTCCCAATCTTCCGTGCCTCTTTTAAGCATCCTCTGCTTCAAAGCTTTCATAGATGGCGGCAATAAAAAATATCCCAACGCTGCCTTTAAGTTTTTGCATTACCTGCTAAGCCACCTTGCACGTCTATTTCCAGTATTACATCCGTGCTACGAGCATCTTCGATTTCACATCGGTGTGCCGTAATAATTATCGAACACCTTCGCATATTCCACGAAACCGTTTTTCTCGATCAAATCTTCAAAGCAAGCCTTGTCCACGAAATGATAATGCACTCCGTCTTCCTCTCCCTGCCTCTTTTTCGAGTCGTCATGGATATCGCTATCTTTACAGGCATCTCTGACTTTCGATCTTCTTACAGATCGTGCCCTTTCCCGTTGCCGAAGGACCTGATAAACACAAATATTCGTTTTTCCCAACTTTCCTCCTCACATATGCGGATAAGTATTTTTACCATAAATTCACTAGGTATTTAACAACTTTCCTGCAAAAATCTTCCTTATTACATCTGTTCTCAATAGAAACTCTTGTGCTTTCATTTCATGTAAAATCATTTTTAACTCAAGTTTATTTTTATCTTACTTTATAGCTTTTTAAAAAATACAGCTACCCCAGCTGTAACTGTAGCCTATTTCTCCCAGAACTCTTGGTAGCCCCGGGTTTATGGTTCCAGTGTTGTTTTTATTTGTGTTTTTAAGTTTTAAAACTTTTGGGCTATAACTATATTATCTATTTTTCATGCAGTTGCACTACATATATTACCGGTAGCAATTACTTTTAGTATAAGGTCGATTGTGCGGTCGTACGCATTTCCGTCATAGTCTCCGAATTGATCTTTTACAAACTGTACACTTTTTTCGAAATCATAGGTCTCATTTTCAAGTGCATGCATAAGTTCATCAAGGTATCGCATACCTTTCCGGAGCATTTTCTTTTACGCTCCTGTGCACTCCCCTTGTAAGCTCGTAAATTTCACGGTCTGTAGGTATAAAAGAGCATGGGTTTATTCATTAGTGCATACTCGTAATAGTTGGACGAATAATCCGTAATCAAAATATCCGTGATGTAATATAAATCGTTTATATTCGGATAATCCTTGAAATTAAATATACGACTCTCATATTCTTTCGGGATTTCAACATCCTCTATAACAAACGGATGCATTTTTATCAAAAAACATTTATCGTTCCCGCAATAATCGTAAATCCTTTTAAAATCAAGCTTTGAATAGTTGTAATACGCCGTTCTTTTGCCCTCCGCCTCTAAATGTAGTGCAAATAAAATTATGGTCTTGTCCTTTAAATAACTATAATCGCCATAAAATTTCTCCTTAAACGCTTTTATCTTATCTTCATCTAAAAAGTCATCCAATCTCGGCATTCCAACGGGCAATATTTTCTTTTTTTCAACACCGAATACTTCCTCATACACCCTTATCAATTTCTGAGAACCCACTAAAACATCGGTGTTTGCCTTATGACTGCTACCTACAGGGTACGGAGACTTATCTTTCCCGAACCTGCTGTACCCTACTGATTTAAATCCTTCTCCGGCATGCCATACCTGAATGAGCCGAGTAGATTTGTCGAGTTTTAAAAACCCGAACACCGCCGTATAATCATCCACAAAAATATAATCCTGCATGGAGATCTCCAATATCAACTTTATCCAGCTAATAGCACTCTGCTTGTTTGAAACAGCCTTTCTGAATGAATGCGATATCTTAAATTCTTTATAGAGCCCTCTTTCCCTCATGCGTCTATCTATATACTCCAGGTTGCCTGAAATTCTATCCTTAGTCTCCGACATAAAAAGTATTCGCCTGCTGTTTTTGAAAAATATATTTCTTAAAATTTACACAGCTTGTACGTAGATTCATACAAAATATTATGAAGGTATACCTTGTCCTCTTAAAGCTTCATGAGATGCTCCGTGCCTTCCTCTATATAATGCCTTTTCTTCCATTTTTTATTAAGCTTAAGAAAATAGCTGTTAATAATTAATTCCAACCTCTTATCTTCAATGTTTTTTGCTTCGAAAGTCACGTTGTAAGCATATTTATCAATGCCGTATTTATAGACCTTATCCATGTTCTGCAGACTATATGCGACATCGTTATCTACATTTGCAAAGGTAACCCCGCCATCAATAAACGCGGCAATGCTCCACTGCCCGTTATCTAGAAAGTTTCCAGCATCTGCATTTGCGATATTGATCTCCAATGAATATGTTCCGTCGCTGTTAAGTTCATATTCTATATTTACCCTGTCGCTAATCTGAACTTCAGGAAGAAAAATTTCAAGCCCCGCAAACTCCTCATCTTTTTTCTCATTCTCAACTTGAGTATATTTTTGAACGAGCGCAAACCGTACATCTCCGTTATAATTCGTCTTGATCTTAGCCCTGAGAAAAATCCTTTCCCACTCGAGTTCTGTAATCACAAACTCTATATCCTTATACCACTTTGTGAATTTAAGCCCCTTCTCAAACATTATAGATTTACTCCCGTTTTCCTTCTTAACTCTTTATCCTAATATATCTTCTCTTATTTTTATAAGTAAATTTAATATCTGCCATTATACCGCAGGCGTTGAATTCAATCAATTCTTTGTTTGTCTACATCTTTGCCTTAATTAAAGTTTTCTGCTATCATAATCGAGATACGGATAAATGTTTTTCGTAAAAGGAGAATGAATAGAAATCCCAGAACAATAGCATTTTTCAATACTCGGCATCGATGTTAAATATTACGGCATTTTGATTTGCAATAGGAATGGCGACATGCATAATAATATCCTTAAGGCGCACCACTCATACAGCTATTGCTAAGGATAAACTGCTCGACGGCTCCATAATAGCTATCATTGCAGGGATTATAGGTGCCAGACTGTATTACGTTGTATTTTCTTTCGAGGTGTATAAGGATAATATCGGGGAAATTTTCCACATCCGAAACGGTGGCCTTGCCATCCACGGGGGGTTGATCCTCGGTACTTTGGCGTTGTTTGCATACTGCAAGAAAAAAAACATTGACTTTTTAGAATTCGCAGACCTTGTGATTCCGGGTGTTGCCCTCGCCCAGAGCATTGGCAGGTGGGGAAACTTCTTCAATGAAGAAGCCTATGGTAGCCGCACAAACCTCCCGTTTGCACTGAATATCAACGGGGAAATGGTGCACCCGACATTTTTATACGAATCAATATGGTGCCTTTTAATTTTCATCGTGCTCAGCTATATATTTTATAAAAGACACTCATTTAACGGCCAGCTTCTCTTCTTATATGGGATGCTATATTCCGCAGAAAGATTCTTTGTAGAGGGGCTCAGGGTGGATAGTCTGTATTTCATGAAAAATGAGGCAGGGCACAACTCATAAGTATATTGATATTTTTAGTATGTGCGCTGTTATACTATAGTAAGCAGAAAAGATATTAGAACAATTAAGTCTGAGCGCATGCTATTGAATGCAACGTATTTTTATAAAAATATGTAAAAATAATGTAAAGAGGAGGAATGAATGCAACTTGGAATCGTAGGCCTGCCAGATAGTAGGGAAGAGTACTTTATTTAATGCAATCACGCAGGCCGGGGCTGAGTCAGCAAATTATCCGTTTTGCACTATAGAACCGAACGTCCGAATGGTTACCGTTCCCGATTACAGAATAGATAAACTGAGCGAAATATACAAACCAAAAAGACAACCTACGCCACGATAAAAATTCTCAGATATAGCAGGGCTTGTTAGGGTGCGTCTAGGGGTGAAGGCCTTGGGAATCAGTTCCTCGGTCATATCAGAGGCTGCAGCAATTCTTCACGTAGTTAGATGTTTTGAAGATCCTAATATCGTGCATGTTCATGCCGGCCTTGATCAATAGATGACATCAGTAATAAATGCGGAATTGTTGCTTTGCGGACATATCTTTACTCGAAAACGCATAGCCAAAACTACAAAAGGCAGCCAAGGCTGATAAAAAGCTGCCAAGGGTGGATTTTTGAGCTACTGCTTAGCCATCTTGAAGGTCGCCGCAAGAACCCTAAACCCTGAAGACAGCAACCTTAACTATATGCAGGGCTCGACTGATAACATCCAAGCCGATCATCATATGTAGCAAACGTCTCAGAAGATGAACTCAGCTCCATAGATACGAATGCCAATGTAAAAAGGTAAAGAGTATGCAAAAATAGAGAGGTGACAGTGATAACTATAAGCGCAAAGATAGAAGAAGAAATTTCATCTCTAAGCATGAAGAGCTATTCATGAGGAACTGGGACTTGAAAGCTCAGGACTTGATAAAATCGTAAAAGCCTCATATTCACTGCTGGATCAGATATCCTCACATAACTGCAGGCGAGCCCGAAGTAAGAGCATGGACTATAAAGTACCAAAATAGCGCCTCAAGCGGCAGGAAAGATTCATACGGATTTTGAAAAAGGTTTTATACGTGCAGAAGTGATCGACTACGACTCGCTGGTGGAATTAAACGGGAACTTGGCGGTGGCACGAGAAAAAGGCTTAATCCGCGCGGAAGGAAAAGACTACGTAATAAAAGACGGAGATATAGTGCACTTCCTCTTTAACGTATAGAGTGTGAACCATGTATGCGGCTAGAGGTAAAAGCAATTTTTAGATATTCTGGAACGGATGTACTCGATGCGGGTGCGCCTTAGTGCGCAGGGAATAATTACGAACTGATAGTGGCGGTAGCGTTATCGGCACAGACAACGGATAAGAGTGTAAACAAAATCACACCTGAACTTTTTAAAGCCTATCCGACTACCGAAGCCCTTGCAAAGGCGGATGTAAATGACGTCATGGATATAATTCACACAATAGGGATGCGTAGGTAAAATCTAAAAATATCATAGCTCTTGCTAATAAATTACAAAATGATTACGGTGGAGACGTGCCTTCAAGCTACGAGGAACTCGAAAGTCTTCCCGGTGTCGGCAGAAAAACAGCAAACGTAGTGCGAGCGGTGGGCTTTAACATCCCAAGCCTGGCTGTGGATACTCATGTGTTTAGAACCGGCAAACGCATCGGCTTTTCAAACGGTAATACAGTAGATAAAGTAGAGCGGGATCTTGAGAGATCATTCCCAAAAAGCGTTGGATACGTGCACACCATTCTCTGATATTTCACGGGCGAAACCTCTGCACCGCAAGAAATCCGAAATGCAACCTATGTGACATAATGAAATACTGCGAATACACGGAAAAATCCGTCAAATAAATTCGCTCGTTATTTTATTATTTTGCCTATGGAATATGCCTCTACTCCCATCTCGTTGAGCTCCAATAGAATAGGGCTCCACCTTTTCATCCACAATGATCGCAAGTCCGATACCCGCATTAAAATGCTTAGTATAAAAGTCGTCCGTAAGATTTGCTTCTTTTTGCATGAGCTTTGTAATCTTAGGGTATTCCCAATCGCTGACTGTATTTTTATTTTTATCTTCTCCGCCTGTAACAGCTGCTACTATCCGGCACCAACCCGAGTTTTGAAATAGGTATTATATCTTTTACATCGAAGCTGTCATAGAGCTTTTGAATCAAATTCGCATAATTTGGCGGAGGTGTTATCATTGCCTCGCCTGCAATTTCATCAAGTTCTTCTATAATCAGTTTACTCCGTTTCGCATATCTTCAAAATTACCTTACTATATATCTATACCTATCCCGGCAGTAGAAGAGGTGCATATTCCGATAATGCTGTCGCCCTCAGTCGGCTCTTTCTTCGCATAACCGTTTCTCTTAATTCCAAGCCCGACTCCAGCAGCAAGCACTCCGTCAGTAAATATTGACGTTGTGACATCTACGCTTGAAGAAGCCATGTATACGGCATGTGCCTTACCGGCAGCTGCAGCCAAGTAATGCCTGGATTTAGCTACTTCATCAGCTGCGCCTTCACCGCATATAATCTGATCTGCAAACGATACGAAATATCCCCCTTGGGCTGCAATATCATTAGCCGCCTTGACTATCAATGCAAGCGCTGCAAGATCATATCTCTCCATCTCGCGAGCCATCTCAAGTCCTCTTTGCTGAGAAGCCCTGACTAAAATAAGCTCATCACCATCCTTGAGATTCGATATCTCATTTTCTTCAACTCCCAAATCCGCTGAAAAAGATTTTTTTGTCTTAGTCATAAGATCTTTGCTGTTTTGAGCCAACGCCTCTTGCCTCTTTACAGCCTTATCAAATCCCCTTAAATCACCCTTTGTCATATATATACCTCTCTATATTAACAATATATTTTCGTAAAACTCCGTTATTGGATCTATTATTGTCATTTTGGTCTCTACGTTTTTAACAATATGTTTTACCTGAACTGCTTTTAACCTGTTTTTCTTGTCCTCTATTCATTTCTCCTTGCCAGTTCCTCAGTTATCTCTGCAAGACTTACTCCCTGTTCTATCAAAGCACCATCATATGATAGGCAAGATCCGCACTTTCGTATATCACTTCACCCTTATCGTCGTTCATCGCCGCTATTATCACTTCAGATGACTCTTCTCCGATTTTCTTAAGTATCTTTTCTTTTCCTTCTTTAAATAAATAGCTAGTGTAGCTTCCTCTGCAGGTCTTCCTTTCTCTTTACAAAGCTCATCACTACAAAAGCCTTATGAAAACCCTTCTCATCTTTAGCTGCTAAAATTCTATTGAGAAAACAGCTTTCCTTTCCGGTATGACACGCAGGTCCTGCTTTTATAACCTGCACCGCGAGTGCATCACCGTCGCAGTCACTCGTTATGGTCACTACTTCCTGATAATTTCCGCTGGTTTCGCCCTTTCGCCATAGCTCTCCCCGGCTTCTGCTGTAAAAGCACGTCCTACCTTCCTTGATGGTAATATCAAGGCTTTCCTTGTTCATATACGCAAGTGTCAAAACTTCCTTGGTGTAAAAATCTGTACCACCGCAGGAATGAGCCCTCTCATCATATTTTTAGCATCCACAGTAAACCTCCCTTCCTTATGAGTTTACATCAATGCCTCTTTTCTAGATATTCTTTGGGTCATCTACCACTATTTCTTTATAGTAGAACACGCTTGCTGCAAGTGCTACCTCAACCTTAGGCAACATCAACGCTTCCTTAAAATCCTGCATTTTCCCGGCGCCGCCGGAAGCCACTATTTTAGCATCTGTAACCTCCCCTGCGGCTTTTAACATCTCAATGTCATAGCCGGCTTTTTACACCGTCCGTGTCTATACTGTTAAGTACCACATATTCCGGCTCCTCGATCGCAACCTCGCTTATCCATTCAAGCGCATCCATTCCCGTATCCATCATTCCCGCATTCCTGAAGCATGGTATTCTCCGTTCACCTTTTTGGCATCAACGCTCAATATAACATTTTTCGCACCTATCAGCCGCTTCATTTAAAAGATCCGGATTATCTATGGCTCCTGTATTTATGCTCACCATATCGGCTCCCAATTTTATTATATTATCCACATCCTCTATGGTTTTGAGCCCTCCGCCTGCAACAAGCGGCAAGTCGCTCACAGCTCTTACGCTTTTAAAAAGACCTTCGTATATCTGTTTATCCTCTACACTGTCAGCAATATCATAAAATACCAGAATATCTGCTGCCTGTAGCATCATAATATTAGCCAGTTCTACAGGATCCGCCACATCCTTTACTCCTTCAAACTTTATGCCCTTCACTACCTTTCCATGTCTTATATCCATACATGGCATTATCAACTTTTTCATCTTTCCTCCCTTGCGTTAATTGCCTTCATAGGTCTTGACAACTTCAGCTAAATCGAGCTTCCCGTCGTATAAAAGCCTTTCCTATAATCACACCGCTTACATATCTGAAAGCTCTCCTATCTCTTCCATATAGGTGACTCCTCCCGATGCTATTATCTCCATTTTGGGTATTTCCGATAATTTTTTATATAGCTCTGAATTCGTACCACCGAGCATGCCGTCCTTGGATATATCTGTAAATATAATCGCAGCAACACCCTTGCGTGCGAGCATTTTGGCGTACGATATCGCATTTATCTTCGTAGTTTCCTTCCAACCGTTTACGGCGATGTTCCCATCTCGTGCATCTATTCCTACGGCTATCTTTTCGCCATGTATATCCAAAGCATCGTTTAAAAAATCCGGGTTCTTTATTGCGGTCGTGCCAAGAATTATCCTGTCTATCCCCGTGTTTATATATCTATCCGCCTTCTTCATGTCACGTATGCCACCACCCACCTGAACCCAAAGATCCGTCTTGGATTTGATAGCTTCTATTATTTCAAAATTTGCGGGTGTCCCTTCTCTGGCGCCGTCTAAATCCACTATATGTATGTGTCCGGCACCTGCCTCTTCAAAACCTTTTGCTATGGCGAGGGGATCATCACTATATACGGTGCTGTTATCATAGCTACCCATCACCAATCTCACCACTTTGCCATCCATAATATCTATAGCCGGAAAAATTTTCATCTACATGCTTCCTTTCACTATACCCAACATAACCCTGCAACTTCCGTGTGCTTTAAAACTTTAAGCACGAATACTATCACATCGTTTAAATGGTAACACCCGTATGCGCCACCCACTATGGATCTTACACTCTTTGAATCTAGCTTTGAAAACTCAAGCCCGATAAATCCCCTCATATGCTCCGTATTTTCAAAACAAACTGCACTCGGCCCCCTGTCGAAGCTCGCTGATGCTTCCATTACGCTACCTTCTTCCACAATAAAATCCACCTTCATCTGGTGGTAGCTATCTATGAATGCGCCCTTGACATGAAGCTTACCATCGATTTCATTGAATTCAAAATACTTGCTTCTGTTAAAAAGATTTCGCTTTCTTCGGTAATCTCCAAGATACCCGTACCATGTATTTTCTTTCAGGTCAGCATTCGTATAGTGCCTGCATCCGTTCTTTTCAAGTTCCTGCCAATGTGCTTCATATTCCTTCTCACCGCTGTATCCTCTCTCCTTAATTATATAGGTCTCCGCTTGGGTCATGGCCTGCGTAGATTGTAAAAACATCATTTTTAAAAAACCTGCAAGTTCGTTGCCACCCTGCGCTACCACTTCATCTTTAGACGCCAATACTCCTATATATTTGACATCGTTTCCAAACCCGTCATAGCCTATAAATTCCGGGATTGCCTGCCTGCCTGTCCGTATGGTTTCATTGCCTCTAAACACTTCATATATTGCACTTTCCATCTTTAGGGTAAACACATCGAGCGTGCACTCCGCCATTATTTCACACATCTTGGAGTTGAATATGGTTTTTATGTAAATTTGATTGTTTTCTCTATCCACCGTAGTCGACATCGTGCCGTAGTCTATAGTCTTCACTTATATTACTCCTTTTGTAGACGGTATTTTGCCCGAATTCCTCTCGTCTATCGTCGAGGCCTTAGCCAAAGCCCTCGAGAGCGCCTTAAATATCCCCTCTATGATATGGTGGCTGTTCTCTCCTGCGAGCTGCCTTATATGTATGTTTGCTCCGAGCGTCCTTGTAAACGCAAGCATGAATTCCTTCACAAGTTCCGTATCAAAGTCGCCTACCTTTTGAGCTGGTATAAAAACTTCTGAAAAATCCAAGTAAGCCCTTCCACCGAGATCCACGGCTACCATGATTAGAGTTTCGTCCATCGGTAAGATTATATCGCCGTATCTTAAGATTCCTCTTTTGTCTCCGAGTGCCTTTTGCTAAACGCTTCTCCCAAGGCGATCCCCGTATCCTCCGTAGTATGGTGATAGTCCACATCTATATCACCTTGACATTTTACATTCAGATTAAAGTTTCCATGCCTTGCAAAAAGCTCCAACATGTGGTTTAAAAATCCGCATCCGGTATCTACATCGTATCTGCCCTCTCCGTCTATATCTAAAAAAAGGTCTATCTTTGTCTCGGTAGTATACCTTTTTATGCTCGCCGTTCTTTCGCTACTCATGCTAACCTCGATTTCCTATTATTCCTCTTAAAAACATCCGCAGTGTATTCCATATTTTCATCACTGCCGATGCTGATCCTCACATAATCCCTCAAAACATTTTCATCAAAATACCTTACCAGTATGTTATTTTCCCTAAGCTGTTTATATAACTCTTCGCCTGAAATTATATCATTTTTCGTGAAAACAAAATTCGCCTTTGAATCAAACACTTCAAATCCTAATGTTTTTAACTCTTTTATGAAATTTTCACGTGTCTTTATCACCATCTTTGTCGTACTTTCAAAATATTCTCTATCCTCAACAGAAGCTTTGCCGCAAGCACCGCTAAGCTCGTCCAAGCTATATGGATTTAAAAGCTGTACTTAATTCTGTGAAGATCCGATATGAGAGATTCTTGGCCGAGGGCATAACCGAGTTCTAACGCCCTGCTCCTGACTCTGGAAAATGTCCCCACTCGATGAGGGTTGTCATACTTAGGATGAGGTCTGCAGCTGATTCTGCGCCGAAGTCCATATATGCTTCATCAATTATCACAATTGCGGACCTCGCATTCTTGAGGATTTCCTCTATTTCGTCTGTACTTAGAGCAAGTCCCGTAGGTGCATTCGGATTTGCAATTACTATCATCCCTTCCTTACCAAAATAGTCCGTTATGTCTATCTTGAAATTCTTCTGTTCTACCGGAATCGGTTTTGAAGCAAACAGCTCCGCATACACGGGATAAAATCCATAGCCGTACCTCGGGAAATACACCTTACGCCCATTTTGCTCCGTATGCCAAAATGCAGTCAATATCTCGTCCGATCCGTTGCCGACGATTACGTTTTTAGAACTTAAATTATAGAACTCTCCAAGAGCGGCGCAAAGCGGTTCATTCGTAGGATTGGGATACAGTTTCGTACGAATCAGCTCGTAGTCCTCTATCGCCTTTACCGCCTTAGGACTCAGCGGATATGGGTTTTCATTCGTATTTAACTTGATTATATTTTCGCTTTCCTTAGGCTGTTCCCCCGGTACATATTCTTTCAAATTCCTAAGTTCATCTCTAAGATACTTGCTCACGCTCTACCTCGCAATCCCTTTTGGTGTCTGAAGCATCTCCTCAATCCTATCTCTCTCATACGCTAACTGTTTTGTAGCTATAAATCTGAGCACTGATGTCGGCTATCTTTTCACGTATTTCAAGCCCGTTTGCCCTAAGGGTATTACCCGTTTCCACCAAATCCACTATCATGTCGGAAAGCTCCAGCAATGGTGCTACCTCAACGCTACCACCTAATTTTATCACTTCCGTTCTTATATTTTTATTTACAAAATATTTTTTTGTGGAATTTACAAATGTACTGGCCACCCTATACTCTTCCAAGCCCTCTAGATTTTCATCCTTTTTGTTGCAACTGTGAGAATACACTTCCCTATGCCAAGGTCTGCCAATTCGTAAACAGACGGATCATTTTCAAGGAGTATATCCTTTCCTATTATTCCTATATCCGCTATTCCACGCTCCACATATATGTGCACATCACTGGGTTTTACAAAAAGATACCTGATACCGTTGCATTCTTTTTATTAATTTTCTGCTGTTATCATCGTTATCCAATTTATGTCCCGCCTCATCAAAAAAGCTTTATGACCTTATCCGCTAATCTTCCTTTCGGCATCGCTATTACAAGGTCTTCAGCGGTTTTCATTTGTTTCTCTTCTATGCAATCTATATAGTCGCAAAGCCCACCCCTGACATCGACTTCCCGAATTTTTCGAGCGTATTATCATAACGCCCTCCGGAAAGCACCTCTTCTCTCACATTATGTACATATCCCTTAAATATAATTCCACTGTAATAACCGATGTCGTTTATCATGGAAAGGTCTATGATCACATCTATTCCCGGATTTTCATTTTTAATTTGCTCTGCCAACTGCCTAAGACGGTTTAATTTCGATATAAGCTCACCTTCTAGACCTGCTCATCAAGCTTTTGTATACGCTTCATTAGCTGAACCTACATTTTTAGGTAAGCCCGCAATAAGTTCATTACCCGTAAGAGCCAATATGTTGTCCGATGCTTTTTTAGAAAGCTCGTCCGCCACCTGCTCTCTCAAATTATCATCTTCTATACCTTGTAAGATTCCTACCGTTATGTCCATATCGGATATCACCAATGTGGCCTTGGTGTCAATTTTATGAAGCGATTCAGCTGCAAGGTTTAATATATCTTTAACATCTACCTTGTTCTTTTTATCAAGAATCTCTACCCCGAGCTGCTTGATTACACTTGAACCGTTGGTATGTCTGTCTTCTCTTCACGTCTTCTATGTAAAACAAGTTTTCCTGCCGCTTAAGCTTATCATCACATCTATTTATTATGGATAGCGTAACATCAGGTCTCAATGCTTTTAGGCTGCCGTCTATATCACTGATAGGCATTATTCTTGTGTTGGATATGAAATCGCTATGCTCAAAAAACAAATGATAATCTTCAAGTTTATCAAGATGTATACGATGATATCCCTTCCGCTATAAATTTGAGCCAGTTCATTGATTAACATCTCTCCCTTAGTCATCCATGTGTTTCCGACATCCATAACTCACCTCTATCTGTTACTTTTTCTAATAAATACAAATTATCTCACTATATAAAAACCCCATCCTTTAATTTTAGGAAGGGAGTACAGAGCATCTCAAAAAGATACTTCAGTCGATATGATGCTCATACTCCACTATATCTCCAACAGTCTGGAACTCTCACTTCTTCATCAGATATCTCTATTCCAGAACTCATCAGCTTATTTCATCAAAATTTCCACAGCCTCAAATGAATCCGCTTCAAGGTCCTTCAAAAGGCTCGTTTCCATGGTAATCTTTTCTTCTTCTATATCTACCTGTTCTGAAATAATTTTTCTGATTTTCTCAAATACCATACTAATCCTCCTGCTCATTTCAAAATACGAAGATATTGTATCATGCAATAATTTATTTTGCAATTTTTATTTGTATTTGACCTCTATGTAGTATAATTTTTATCCAGTAAGGCGTTTTGGAAGGAAAAAGGTAGATAAATGCGTTACTGCATCAATCGAAGAAATATACCAGTTTGAGGATGTTTGCACAAAGGGTGCACAGGACTACAAAACAATGTGGCCTTTTAAAGAAAGACACCAGGGCAGGGAATACATCAATAACATACATGAAGCTATTTAACGATGTAAAAGCTCTATCACATGTCTCTCTGCTGGATTTGCCAAAGCAACAAGGTGGCAGTAATCGGTGACAATTCATAGATGATTGGGTGGCGATACTGCAACTTCACAAGTGCAGGTATGGTAATCATGCCCATAGACAAAGATCTGTCACTCGAAAATGGAAAACCTGCTGACTGATTCCAACTCTTCTGTGGTGTTTTGCAAAAAGCAATATGCAGACGCCGCCAAAAACTGCAACATCGAAAAAATATACACGATAGATTTTTACAAGAGCGAGAAAGAAAAAGCACCAACCGAGGATGTCCTACCTAATCGATCAGGGTAACATCATGCTTGAAAATGGAAATACTGCGTTTGATGAAGTTCAAATCGACCCCGTCTACAGTATCTCTTCTATACACATCAGGCACTACAGGCAAGCCTCAAAAGGTGTAATGCTGAGCCACAAAACATAACGACCGTTATAAACAATACGCAAAAATAGTAAAAATCGAACAAACAGACAGATCTCTATCCATTTTGCCTTGTCATCACACCTTTGAAAGCACTGCTGTCTCTTCTTGTTATCACAGGAGCTTCAATCGCATTCTTTGAGGGACTGCGTTATATTATGGATAACTTCAAAGCGAGGCACAAGCCACAATCCTTATGGGTGTTCCGTTGATATTCGAATCCATCTACATTAACCAAAAGTATCAAAAAGAGCGGCAAAGAAAAATTGGTTAAATCTGCTATTAAAATCAATAAAGCTCTGTCTCTGCTGGAGCCAGGACAAGTCCAGAACCTTATTTGAGGATATTCAGAGCCTTCGGCGGACATCTGAGACTCATCATGCGGAGGTGCCAGCGTGATCGGCGATGTGAAGGTCTTACGAACTTCGGTTTTCGTTACTCAGGAGGGTACGGTCTTACAGAAACAGCTCCGCTTATAGCTGCAAGCTGAGTTTTTGACAAACAGCGTAATAAAAATTCAAATCCGTAGGTGCGGTAATTCCATCAGGAAAACTTAAAATAGAAAATCCGGACGAAAACGGTATGGGCGAAATATTCTACAAGGGTGACAATGTAATGCAGGGCTGTGCATGCCTGAAGAAACCGCCGAAATCCTGGAAGACGGGTGGATTAAAACCGGAGATCTCGGGTTTATAGACAAAAAAGGCTGGCTGTTCCTAACAGGCAGAAGTAAAAATGTAATAATCACAAAAACAGGCAAAAATGTATATCCTGAGGAACTCGAGGTGCTGGTAAAGAATACCAAAATTATCAAGGAATGCATGGTGTACAGAAGCTGAAACGGGATCCGAGGAGATACTGAAAATAACCATTCAACTGATTCCGGACTACGACTATATAAAAGACTCACGGTACAGGTTTTGATACGGAAAAATGTAATGCTCTCGCTATAGATGCGGTGCATGATATCAATCAAAACATTACCGGTATACAAACAAATGCATATTCATAAGGACAAAGGCATTTTCAGGCTTACCAATACCAGCGAAAATAAAAAGAAAGGATAAAAGAAAAATCTCACAATCCAATAACCATTAACCGACGTGTAACAGGAACTGCTTGAAATTATAATCATCACACTGAAAAGAGTTTCTTTTATGCTGAGAGCTCTTCTTTTCTATCGTTCTCATTTAAAAATACATAGATAGCTCCGGGCCACCATACTACGAGACCTTCCGTGTTGGTTTTGCACCCGGCCGTTATGTTCATCTCTTGTCGATGTTTGAAGTAGATGATATGAGCTTTCATCAGCTACTGTTGTTTTCATCCCGTGCCTCTTCAAGCCTTGGATAAGCATGGAAAGCCGGTGTGGTTCAAATCGTTGATAAAATGTTCATCTAGAAATCTCATTATTTGCCAGGGCTTTTTCCATTTTATCAACCATCAGAGGACGAGGCCTCGCAACCCCTACTCCATCGCTATTTTTATAAACACTGCCGGTATTCACCTCAAATCCGATTTACAAAACAATGCCTTGAATTTTTCATAGATATGTCGTGATTTGTTCCCCGTACCGCCTACATCTTTGCCACAAAGCCCTTATCCGCTACGGATGAACCCGGAATCGCAAGATGATTCATTATTTTCATTTAAAACAGCCTCAATACAGAAGGGTACATCACTTCCTATGCCATGGCCTATCTCAATGAGCTGACCTTTGCTCAGCTTAAGATCAAGCAGCTTATTGAGTCCCACAATCACTGCCGCAGCATCTGCACTGCCTCCTCCAAGCCCTGCTCCTACGGGAATGCTCTTCTCTATGTTTAAATTGATATCCGTCCCACTAATGCGCCTGCCCGTGTATTGCAATATTGCAGCGGCCGCCTTATAAGCTATATTGTTACTCCCCTGCATTCTTTGATCGGAGCAGGTAACACGAATATCTGCGCCGCCGTGTTTCGTTATGCGGATCTTGACCGTATCGCATAGATCCGTAGGTGCCATAAGCATGTCAAGCTCATGATATCCATTTGCTTTCCGGCCTACAATACGCAAGGACAAATTCACCTTAGCCGGTGACCTTAATGTTATCTCCATCATATGTATACTACTCTAAACCTGAGCAATTTAAAACGTGCTATAGCCTGTGTTTATTTATCCAATAACTTTTTCCAACGCTTTGAACCGCCCTTATCAACAAATTTATGCTTAGGCTTATTGACATCCATTATGATCTTGTCATTTTCCTGTTTTTCCACTGCATTTTTCAATCTGGCATTTTCACGTCTGGCTTCCGCCTTCTGCCTTTCTTTTTGGTTTTTCTTTATTATCTCTTCTACCGGTTTGCCCGTTCTCTTAGCTTCCTTATATGGATTTATCGGCTTAGGTGCTTTCTTATCATCTGCATTCTTAGCTGCCTGCTTCTTTTTATTATCCACCACCGAAAAAACTATCATTCCACCAACCATGAATACCATCATACCGATATTCACCTTGTTTGCCGTACTCTGATTTAAGGTTTTAAAGCTGACTTTCTTATCTTCTTTAATCACATTACCTGAACCTAAATCAAGTCCCTTTTTTATCTTAAACGTATATTTTGTATTAGGCTGCGCCTGTTCTTTTGCCGGTTTGGTCTGTAGCCTCAAGCACCATCAACATCTTTGCTTTCATCGCCATCCTTTGACAGCTTGCTGAGATGCCGCCTTTTCTCTTTGGGAACGCAACCATTACAGGTAACTCTTTACCTTTTTCATCTTGTATGGAAAAATATTTTTATATTTTTCTGTTTGCTTCTTTTAGGCTGTCTTCCGGTTTTAATATCACGGTTAAACCATATTTTTAATGGACATGTTTTGATACGCCATACCCTCGGCTGCGTTTTCGGGATATGTTTTGACTATTTTTAAATTCATCTTCTGCGCAATAACCGACGGCACTGCTTATTCCAAGCACCACAACTACCGCTATCGCCGCCAACAGTTTCTTTATATTTCCGGCTTTTAACATTCCCTTATTTCCTTTCATCCCTTAATTCTTTAAAAACGTTTTTAATATCTCTCTACATTCTTCTTCAGTATCCCAAATCTAAGCTCAGCTCTATAGATTCAGTTTTTCATTCTCAAGTACATTCAATATTGTATTTGCCGCTCCGCTTTTAAGATCCCGAGTCCCTATCATAACCTCAGGTATTCTCGCCTGTACTATGGCTCCTGCGCACATCGCACACGGCTCAAGCGTTACATACATCTCCGTATCTACAAGTCGCTCGTTTTCAAGTTTTTTGCAAGCCTTGTCTATCGCCAGGATTTCAGCATGTGCTACGGCATTTTTCTTTTTGCCTCGTCTCATTATGCGCTACTAATGACTTTACCGTTCTTTACTATGACCGCTCCAACAGTGCTCCCTTGTTTTATAAGCCTTCTTCGCTATCTTCAAAGCCACTTTCGATAAAATCTTCAAGCATCGTCTATAATACCACACCTCTACTGCGTATTCAGGAAGCTACCTTATGAACTTCTCGCACCTGACCTAAAAGGAGTTTGTTGTATATACATGCTGCAGCGTAAATGAATCGTTTATCGGAATTCAGAAACCCAAGATTCTATTCCGCCACCGCTCGCGAGCGCCAGAGGCACCAATATGAGAGCAATACAAACTTATAACGATGCGCTTTTCAGAGCTCCTATCCACAACGCCGAGCACCAGTGTCCGTAATACCGCTTGCTGCGTACTGCGATACTCGAAAAATAACCTCCTAGACGAATAAATTAACTTCACAAGCACTACGGCTATCCGAGTAAATTACCACTACCAGGCGTTTGCCGTATAGCCGTACCGTCGGCTCCTGCTTTATTATCCCCGCCATGGTATCTCGATCTTCTCCGGGGAAAAGCGTGAGAGTTCGACTCAATTCGGATATGTTACCCTTTCCCTTTTGCTACAGCTACGCCTGTAGTTTTTCATATAATGTAGTGTGCGCCAGGTGAGATGTTTTCACGTGTGGTTGTACAAAACTGCGCACTGTAAAACGAACCTATCAACCGATGGTATACAATGTGACCATAAACCCGCGCTCTATGGCCGAAGACTATGCGCAAAACTATCGCCAAAAATAATTATATCTATGCATGTTACCTCCATAAACAAAACCATGAAATCTCCTATTGAAACTGGCGGCAGTATAAATTGGTATCCGTAGAGAGTTGAACCTGATTCCGCCTTCAGAGGGCGACGTCTTGACCACTCGACCAACGGGACTAAACACAATAGATAGTTACATTCATTCCCTATTTTTGTCTATAGTTTTTAAAATTGTAATTTTCAATGCTAATTTAAGGTTGATACCCTCTGTGACTAAGCTCTTCTGCTTGCTCCAATCCTTCAATGGTTTCCCACTTTTCAAAGCGCTGCTGCTTGGGACCCACACCTTCTATGTTTTCTAAATTGACTGTCGTGGATCTATCCCTGAGGCTGATATGATATGGATCGCATATCTGCACTTCTTCCTGTATTGTCCCTACGTATGCAAACGCCGAAATTATCGCTGCCTGCAAGCGGATACACCTTAAAGTTATCTCACCTTATATACCAGCTCTTTTGGTCACTGTGTTTTATCATCCTTCGCCATTTTCCAATTGCCGGTGATTTTCAGGGTCTAAATGTTTAGCAGCGTCAAGCGCCGCATTAACTGTCTCTGCCACCGTCCATAAATATAATATCGGTAAATCACTGATCCGACTTCCTTCTATGCCGGGAGCAAATCGACGAGTAGAACTTCTCGTAGCTTCCGTAATCGTCCTGACCCGCTATACTATCTTGAATTTCCTATATCTTGAGCTTTTCCGGTGCAAATCCGTAAACTACCACCATACCCGCTACGTTATCTATTCCATTTTATATTGGATATATCATAGGCTTCGACGGTATACTCCCCCCCCGCATCATTGAAGCCATATTCATATCGGCCGCCGTTCATCTCATTCAAAATTCGCCCTAATTTATAAGATAATTCCTTCTTCCTTTCCCTGCTCGCTTCATCCTTGGTCTTGATTACTCCTTTCAAGTATTCCGCGTCCTTCTTTGCCATCTTAAGCAGCTCTCTTTTCTTGCCTCGCACGGGACAAGTTATGTATACCTTTTTCCCTGCAAACTCATGCAACAATTCCTCAAGCAACTCCTTTTGATTAAGCTCATATCCCAATACTATTTCATCGGGGAAATAAGCACCTTGCACATAATTTTGTTGTATAAAGCCTTCAAGCAAAGCCTCTTCACCTTCGGCTAATTCCTGCTGCATATTATAGATTTCACGTCCACAGGTTTTCCCGTCCCGTATGAAAAACACGAGCATCTTAATAGCAGTATCCGTAACAATGGGCACCAACACATCAATATCACCCATGCCGACGGATGATGCCGATTGCTTTTCCAATATTGATTTTGCGCTCGTTATATAATCCCTGTACATCGCTGCGGATTCATACAGCATCCCGTCCGATGCTTCCTGCATCTTTCTCCTGAGCGTATGAATGAGCGACTTATCCCTCACCTTGCAAGAAATCCTTTGCCTTTTCTATCCTATCAGATAATCCTCACGATTTCCTTTTACCGATACCATTCCGTCGCCATTTGCCCTATATGATGGTTTAAACACGCACTCATTCCGTCGGGGAATTTTTGCAGCTTACATCTTTTCGTCTATAAATTTTGTTTAGCAAATCCATTATCTCATTCGCCGCAAATTCATCGCTATATGGGCCGAAAATACTTCGCCCCGTCTTTTTCTATGCGACGTGTCTTTGTGATCCTGGATATTCTTCATCTTCGGAAATTTTATATACGGATATGTTTTATCATCTGTAGGAGAACGTTATATCTCAGCATATATATATTAAATTGCACTCGAGAATCAACGCTTCCTTTTCATTGGCGGTAACGATGTATTCAAATTCGGTGATTTGTCTCACCATATATGCTACCTTACGGGATTTTGCAGTTTTAGAAAAATAGGATTGCACCGTAAATTGTTTGCTTTACCCATAGATAACCTTACCGTGCTGTCTTTATGTAAATATACACGGGTTACTTCAGAAGTTTTTGACATTGGCTTCAATATCAAACATTATTACATTCTCTTAATTCTTCTTGGATACCTTTTGCGTTGACGCTGCAATGCCCTTTCTCGCATCAGTGCTCTCTTTTTTCTCTTCCTCTTATTCCATATTCTGAGAATAAATACAATGAACATCATCGCTATCAATATTGATACTATAATCTTTATGATCAATATAATAACTCCATGCCACGCCGGCTCCTTTTTCTTATCTATGCTTCCGGCAGTTACGAGCGGCAATGTTCCTATCTGTGCGCCACCTCGGTAGATTTTAAGCTTTCCAACCTTTGTCCCTGCCTTCACAGGTGCCGTAATCGCTTTTTAAACCACCTTCTATATATACCCAATTTTTAGCATTCTTCAAAGACCATAGCCTTGCTTCCTTTACTTTTGATGTCCATTATCGCTCGCCCTGCAAAACCTTTGGCTTGGCTACTTTTTCGCCCTTTTTCACTATCTTTTTTAGAGCGTATTTTTCAAAAGCATAATCCAAAGTTTCGATGCTAGCCGCAAACCTCTGTTTTTTACTCGTTCCCATTACGACGCTGCATACCTCTACACCGTGTCTCTTTGCCATTGAAATGAGACATGCTCCCGCATTTACCGTATCACCTGTTTTAAGACCAAGTGCACCCTCATAATAAGCCGGTCGTAGTTGCCCGAAAACTTCCACGTTATGGCTCGTATCAAAAAGCAGTCTGTTATGATTCTGCAGGACTCTCACCCCTAGATTTATTGGTGCGTGGGTGTCGTATATTGAAGCTTGGTAACTATCTTCCTCATGAGCTTATTCTTCATAAATTCATTCGACATGATGAATAAGTCATATGCGGTGCTCTGGTGTCCGGCTTCATCTATACCGTTCAGATTTTTAAGGTGGTATTCTTGCACCCTAGTTCCTTCGCCTTTTGATTCATTTTTTCAGCAAACTTTCCTACACTGCCTGAAACCGCATGTGCCAAGACTATTGCCGTATCATCTGCTGAAGCTATGAGGAGACCGTGCAATAAATCAATTATGCGCATCTTCTCCCTGTTCTTAAATTGATACCGTCCTTCAGACCTTCAGCAGCCTGGGTACTTCCACAACCTTCTGCAAGTTTACATTTTCAATCGTAAGTAATGCCGTCATATTTCGTAGTGCTCGCAGGCGCCACCGGTTATCAGCGTTTCGCTGATAAATCACTCGCCTATATCGCAATCAGCCACAAGCACCGCATTTGCATCCGCAGCAGGAGTCATCGCCGCATATCCTTTTTGTGTAAACGTAAAAAGCCACCAATAATAGCGCTACAGCAACAGCTCTACTTATCCATCTATGCCTCTGAAACAAAATCATTTTTCTATCCTGCAAAGAAATAATCCGCAAGCTCTACTCCCGAACCAAAGTACTGCCGTTTTCAGCATACTTCTCTCCATACTTCTTTTCATCAGAAAATTCGATATCTTTTTCCGCTGTCATACAAAACAAACGGAACCGGTTCCGGGGAATGCGTTCTCAAGCTAACAGGTGTTCTGTGATCCGGCACTACTAAAATTTTATAATCTTCTCCGCAATCCTCAAGATACTTATGAACCTTATCCACTATTATCTTGTCGATCCTGGAAAGACATGTCAGCTTACCCTTAAGGTCTCCCTGATGTGAGCATTCATCGGGTCCTTCCAGATGAATATACACAAAGTCCTTCCCCTTGGAAAATTCGTCGATTGCCGCAGCCGCTTTTCCTTCATAATTTGTATCCACGGTGCCCGTTGCACCTTCAACATCTCTGCTATCGAGACCCGCAAATATTGCTATTCCCTTTATTAAATCCACTGCAGAAATTGCCGTTCCTGTAATTCGTACCTTTCAAAGAATTTCTTGAGTTTGGGTTTTGTGCCTTCACCCCCATATCCACAGGCTGTTTGCCTGATTTTTACCCTCGGCAGCCCTTTTTCTTGTTGACGGGATGTTCCTTGAGAATCTTATAACTCCTTATCATCATATCCCTTAAAAATTCACTGTTTTCACCCGACGGCAAATATTCTCCCACCTTTTTCTCCAAGATGTCATGTGGAGGGATTAACTTCTGCTTTGCAGTACCGTTTTTAACAATCAAAACAATGCCTGTAACTTGTTCCTGTGTAAAATTTTATTTCATCCGTTTGAAACTCCTTGTTGATTGCTTTTTATAAGTTCATCCGCCTCTGCCGTGCTTATATCACCTGAGCTGTGATCTGAAACAACCAGATCGGAATACTCACCGTCCCCAGTTAAGGTGACTAAATTTTGCTCTAAACGAAACATCGGTATCCGACATCTCTATCCCTATGCTCGCCGCCTCAAGAGGAGAACGCCCGTAAGATATATGGACGGGTCATATCCCATTACAGATAAATTTGCCGCATCACTTCCGGGTGCAATGCCATCCGGTATGGTTTTAACCATTCCTATTTCTCCCTTGGCCGCCAAAGCATTGATATTTTCAATGTCGGCCGCCTCTATAGGCGTCTTGCCTCCTAATTCCTCAACAGGATAATCACCTGCTCCATCTGTCAGAACTACTAAATACTTCATCTTAATTCCCTTATTACGCACTCTCAAACTTTACCGGCTACGCATGTGCCTTTTCAAACTCCTTCATAAAAGCGATGAGCTTATCGATTCCTTCTTCAGGCATGGCGTTATATATGCTCGCCCTCATACCTCCGATGGATCTGTGTCCTCCTAAATTATGCAAATTTTGCTTCTTAGCCTCTGCAACAAATTCCTTGTCTAGCGCTTCATCACCCGTTACAAACACCACGTTCATGAGAGAACGATCTTCCTTGACTGTAGGACATTTATACAACTTGCTGTTATCTATGTAGTCGTACAGCCTAGCGGCTTTTTCCTTGTTTATTCTTTCAACTTCTGAAACTCCGCCTAATTTTTTAATATGCTTAAACACCTCTCCTGCAACGTAGATTGCGAAACATGGCGGCGTATTATATGCCGAGTCATTGTCTGCGTGAATTTTGTAATCTAAATACGTAGGAACGTCTGCCGCAGCCTTTCCCAAGAAATCTTCTCGTATTATAACTATTGTAGTACCTGCAGGTCCGATATTTTTTTGTGCGCCAGCATATATCAATGCGAATTTTGATACATCCACCGCCTCTGAAAGTATGCACGACGACATGTCTGCAACCAATGGAATATCTCCAGTATCAGGCTCATCGACATAATGCGTGCCGTAAATGGTGTTGTTATAGGTAATGTGAACATAGTCTGCATCACTTCTGAAATCGTTCTTAGCAACTTTTGGTATGTACGAAAATACAGATTCCTCAGAGCTTGCAACTGCCTTTGCGTCCAAGTATTTCGAAGCTTCCTTCAGCGCTTTCTTAGACCATGAACCCGTTATTATATAATCCGCCTTCTTGCTGCCCACTCCCAGATTTAGCGGTATTGCAGAAAACTGCAGAGTTGCTCCTCCCTGCATAAACAAAACCTTGTAGTTATCCGGTATCTTCATTATGTCTCTTAAATTTTGCTCCGCATCCGCCAATATCTTTTTAAATTCAGCAGACCTGTGGCTCATTTCCATCACGGATTCACCGCAACCTTCGTAATTATCGAGCTCTGACGCCACCTTCTTTATTACATCTATAGGTAACATTGACGGTCCCGCCGAAAAATTAAATGCTCTTTCCGTATGCATTATTACTCTCCCTCAATTTTTCTCTAATTTATTACCCTTACCGATATTATGTTATCAAAGCTTAAACTTGATTTTTATGATCTCAGGATCTACGTCTTTCTTAACTTCTAAAAGCGTGTATGCATAATCTCCTTGCTCTTGTTTATAAGATTTTCCACATTTATCCCTACATCTCCGAGTGCTCCCGTAATTTTGCTGAGCATTCCTGAAACATTGCTGTTTATTATGGATATCCTGGCCGCTTCATCCTTTTCGCCAAGTGAACAGTTCGGGAAATTCACGGAGTTAACTATATTTCCGTTTTCAAGGTAGTCCATCATTTCCACCACCGCCATGGTTGCACAGTTTTCCTCCGCCTCTGCTGAAGATGCGCCGAGGTGTGGAATTGAAATTACGCCTTCCTTCCCGAAAAGCTTCGCCGTAGTGAAGTCCGTTATATATTTCTTAAGCTTGCCGCTCTTTAACGCATATATGAGCGCATCGTCGTCAATCAACTTATCTCTTGCGAAGTTAAGCAGTGTTGCCCCTTCCTTTACCTTGCTTAAAAATTCTTGATTAACCATACCCTTTGTTTCATCTATTGCAGGTATGTGCAGTGAAATATAATCGCATTCCGGAAGAGCTCCCTCTATAGACGTAACCAGCTTGATTTTTCGAGTCAACTTTACAGCAGAGTTTACAGTCATGTAAGGATCATAACCTATCACCTTCATGCCGAGCTTCTCAGCCGCATTTGCAACCTGTACACCGATAGCACCAAGCTCCCAACACGCCCTAAGGTTTTTCCTCTAAGTTCCGTGCCTGCAAACTGACCCTTGCCCTTTTCTATTTTCTTCGCAACATCATCAGTCATTTCAAGGGTATTTACCCATTTAAGCGCTTCGGGAATGTTTCTGGCTGCCAAAAGCATTCCTGCAATCACCAATTCCTTCACGGCATTCGCATTTGCTCCGGGGGCGTTGAACACCACTATCCCCTTTTTTGTACATTCATCCACAGGAATATTGTTTACCCCTGGCTCCTGCCCTTGCTATGCACCCTCAAACTGTCATCGAAGTCCATGTCGTGAAGGTCATAACTTCTTACGATCAGACCTTCCGCATCCTTTGCATCTTCCGCCACTATCGTGTAATCATCCGTAAAGCGTGACAATCCTACAGAAGATATTTTTATTAAACGTTGAAACCTTATGCATAAATTCACCTCTTCCACAATTTCCAATTTAACATAAATCCGGATTAATACTTCTATTATACTATCCGGATCCGTTGTTTACTTAGATTTATCGCTGTTTTTTTACAACCTATGAAAATTTAAATACGTATTTAGTATCTATGGTTGTGTTTTTTCGGTTGCCCGAAAACCCTTCATCGCTTTGTTCTTTTTTATCCTTAAGCATGCTCAACTTCTCAAAAACCATTGTCCTCATCTTTGCTCCAAAAGTCCGCATATGCCTTAGAATACAATAAACTTGCGCCATCTGCAGCTTGCTCCCTCCTTGCGAAAAACTTCTCTGCAGCTGCATTGAACTTCGTCGTTCCTTCGCCATACTTATTAAGTCCTTCTGCAAACTTGGGATATGTTTTCGCCATGAGTGAAGCTCCCATATGATACCTGGAACCTATAGCAAAAAGTATCTTCTCAGCAACCGCTATTTTTTTATATCCCTCATCCATTGTTTCTAAACCTGCCTCAGCCTTCTTCATACCGTATGTCATCTTATACAACGCTTGATTTATTCCTGCATTTTGCTTATGTATTGCTTCGACTTTAGGTCCATATGTAGCGCCTATGGACGCCATGCCGTCAGATATCTTCTTAATACCAATGAGAGCTTGCTGTATTTGCGTTCCGCCTATTACAGTTGCATCTACACCATAATGCGATTTGAAATTCGCTTTGAGCGCATTTATCTCCCTGTCCATACCTGCCGCCTTAAGCGCCGAGATGGAATTGGCAAATTCACTCCCTGCTGCGTTTTCTACCGGTTTTAATGCTAAAGTTTTTTCAAAAATTTCGCTTGCTTTGCGGAACCGCTCTACACTACTGCGAGTTATAGGTATCAATTCTCGTTGCATATAGTTTTCTATCTGCCTTGATGTTTTCGGTATGGTACCGCTTTTTTCATAAATAGCTTTTAACAACTTCATGGTATCTTCAACCTTAGGAGCTTTACCGTCTATTCTAAGTGATTGCAATAAACTTCGTTCCCTACTTGCAGCTTCCACCATGGTTTTTGCAGTATTGCTTACAGCCGTTATAGAGCTGTCACCTGCTATCTTATTTAATTCCTTTGATAGTGTTTTTCTATACCGTCCTTTTTAAAAAATACCGCTCATGGCTCCTGCCGCTGCATATCCTTCTACCGGTTTAAAATTCTTTGTTTCTCCCTTATCTCAACGCTGTTTGCTATCCCGTTTAACGCACTTATGTTGCTTTTCCTATGGACATATAGCCTACTGCGAATTTATCCTTATCTTTGTCTAAAAACCTCAAGATTATCGCCTTCGATATTGCTGAAATTTGCGCCCTTAAAGCCTAACCCTACTATGCCGAATGTATTTTTCTTTATCAATTTATTATCATCAACATCAAAACTTATGCGAATTTTTGAATTCGCCGCTTCTTCCTTTTATTTCATCGGCTGAAAGCTTTTCTCCGTCCAGATAGTATTCGACGTTCAGCTTTAAAGGAAGCGTTTTTATCAGTTTCGCCTCTGTAGCAAATGTCCATCTTTCTGGTATCCCATCTTATTTTATCGCCCTTTTTATCATAGTCATTTATCCCTGAAAGCGAAGTTATAGAATCAAGCATGCTCCTGTCCTGCACTATCTTCTCGCCTGCGGGGTTACTTATATAATTCTCTACGATAGTCTTTTTATTCCCTTTTTATTTCCGTCTCCGTCCGTAATAACATAAACTATCTCTTCCTTGCTGAATTTAGATTTACTTTTTTCTTTGCCCGCTGTAGAGATGCTTCCCATGCACATACCAACCAGCATCACCGCCATCACAATGCTTAAACATTTTTTTGCTCTTTGAAAGTCTATTCATACCTACACCTATTTCTACGCTCCAATATCTTCTGTTCTAATATAAAATCTACACTTGATTCAACATTTTTCTTTTCCAGAAAAATTGTCATAATTGTTTTTTAGCGACAGTTTGTTAAACAGTCTGTTCTTTGCATTGCTTTAGGGCACCTTCTATAGCCCTTGCCAATGGATTTTCAGACTTGCCTCTAAGTTTCTCCAAGATATTTTGCAAATTCTTATTACCGTCTATGGCTACTCGTATATTAGCCGATAAATCCGTATACCCGCCTATTTGAGTTCCTGAATTTATCTTACCAAGCTCTCCTGAAAGCGCTGCCAAAAACGTCCGTTTCATCTACGAGTCCCTTTAAACTTTCCCTCAATGGCGCCATGCTTTGCTCTGCATAGTACCTACGCCTGCAATTGCTTTTGCACCGGCCTTGGCTCCATCTTTGGTGAAATTTGTCTTCTTTACCAGTGATTCCAATAATTTTTCCTTGACTTTTCAGCCGCATCGATATTAGCACTTAACTTATCCGCTTTCTGCTTTTAATTTGTCCATGAGTTCATCAACCTTATACTTCCCGCTTATCTTTTCATTTTGATAAACTGCATTCCCGCCGGCTTCAAGCCCCCTGCCTTAAGACCTATTCGTGTGTTTTCTATGGTTGCGTGTAATTGTTGATCCAACTGCTTTGCCTTTTGCGTTACCTGCTCTAATTGAGTGAGCGCCGCTACCAACTTGCCTTCACCCTCTATGATGGCTTTCATAACTTCTGCTGCACTTTTGTTGTCTTTTACGTCCGCAAATCCTTTTTCAAGCTTTGCTAAGCCTTTTCCGATTTTATCGAAATTCTCATCTAATGATCCGCTTGCCTTATTTAAGCCCTGTCCGCCTAATGTCAATCCCTGCATTCCGAGCCGTATTAAAAAAATATCCTCCGTTTATTCTTTCGCCCGCATCCTTAATCTTAAAAATAGGCTTTTTGCAAATTTTGAAAGTCCGTCGTTTAAACTTCCGCCGCCACTTTTTAGCTTATCCAATCCTGCATTCAGCTCTCCCATTTTTCCGTTCAATTCATCCAAAGGAATTTTTTTGCCGTTACCTATTTTAGAAAACAGTTCATTGTCCGCTATTGTTGTGCTTCCGCCCATCTTAAAACCCGTGGTCTCTCCGCTTATCTCAAGCGGTCCCGCCAGCAAGTCCTGACTGCCCTTATTCTTTGCAGCTCCTGTACCGTAACTCCTGCCGTTATAAACTTTCTTCCGGATGCTATCACCTTGCCTTGATTTATCTGCACATCACGGAACTGATCATTTTCAAATGCTATTGCTGTAAGCATTGCCAATGGAGACTTCGTGCTGTTTATATGCCATATCTTAATTTTAAATTTGCCCTTAGCATTTTTCATCTCCTGAGAACTACGCTCTTTATCATTTATATAATATTTCACCTTAACAGAAACCGGAGATCTCTTTGTACTCTTTCCTCTATATGAGACATCTTCTCCTCCTGTACTCCAATTGATGTGCTCTCCCTTTTTGCTTTTTATCTTAACTCCTTCTTTGATGCTCTCAATATCTGAAAGATCGCTTACATCCTTGATTTTTTTTAATCCGCCGTAATTTTTTATATTTACGCCAACTATGGTTTTATTTATCTTTCCATTTGCATCGGATATTACATAAACATTTTCCTTCTTCATATATTCTGAGTTGCTTGCTGAAACTGTCATCCCTGCGCAACCGGCAAACGCCATAACAAAAACTACGGTAATTAAAATCCACCTTTTATTAATTCTATCTATCACGTTGTACCCCCTTTAATGAGCCTCCTGCTCGTATCCACCTTTAATTACTTTTTTAAACCCTTTTGTCGTATAACAAATAAGTTTATCAAACGCAACCAGCAAAGCCGGTAACAAGAAGATTACCATTATCATGCTTTATTATAGCCCCCTTGACATAAACTGACAGAGTGATCTAACCTGGTCTATATCGGAAATGATAGCCACTCCACAGTTGCCGCAAACAATGCCATACCGCTGGAAATAATAGATTTAATGCTGTTTTTGAGTGCTACTTCGGCGAGACTTTAACTTATCCAACCCATCCTTCTTGTCTCCAGATATTTATTTGTAAGCAACAAGGCATAAATCACAGTCGCACGCAAGCTGAATGGATCCTATGATAATCAGAGCAATAAACGGAATGGTGTAGTTTGTGTAATAAGGTATCCCCAGATTTATGAAAATCGCCACCTGTATAACAAATATCAATATTACAGGCAGGCTAAAGGATCGCATTACAAAAAATATTATCAAAAATACCGCAAGCGCAGAAAACACGTTAACATTCTTAAAGTCCGTATCCGTAACTTCTACCAATCTCTTCGTTGCTGCAACCTCTCCCAGCGCCATTCCTTTTTATCGTATTTTTGAACTATTTGATTTATTTTTTCAGTCTGCTTATTCGCCTCATCCGTAGCCGGTTTATATGCGCTTGGCAATAGAAGCATTTGATGCTCGTTGCCCACGAATTTGTCTTTTAATGCCTTGGGGAAGGCCTCATCAGGTATTAGCGGCTCTTTCAAGCTGCTATACCCGATGACATTCTTTATCCGTCCACATTTCAAGCTCTCGCACCATTGAATATGTTTTGCCCTCGTTCATATTTTCTTTATCCACCAATATAATCGTATTTGACATAAGTCCGAATTCTTTTTAACTTATCTCCGGCTTTAATGCTATGCAAATTTTTCGGAAACCCATCCAGAAGATCATAATATACATTTACCTTTAAAATAACCAAATAATGCCGGCACAAGGATAAGCCCCGCAAGTACAGCGAATATCTTTCTCTTATCCACTATAAACTTTGATAATTTAGGAAAAATCCGGCAACAAACCCCTATGCGAAGTTTTTCAATAAGTCCGTCAAACATCAGAATGAGTGCCGGTAAAATTGTGATGCTTGCCAAAACACCCAGCACGACTCTTTGCCATAACAAGTCCCATATCTACACCCAGGTAAAAGTCATGAAACACAACGCTATAAATCCTGCAACCGTAGTGAGTGAACTTCCGAAATTACCGATGCCGTAGTATGTATAGCCTGCGACATCGCCCGTTGTTTATCCCCCGGATAAATAATTTTCTCTCTTTTATATTCATGCCACAAAAATATGGAATAATCCATAGTCACCGCAAGTTGCAATATCGATGCTATGGATGCTGTAATAAAACTTATTTCACCGAAAAAACTGTTCGTCCCCATATTGTACAATATCGCCAAACCTATGCTTGTCATCAAAACAAACGGAAGTAAAAATGATTCAGTAAACAAAATGAGAACCAAAGCTGCAAGCAAAGCTCCCATTCCCACATATAGCGGCTTTTGTTTCGCTATAACTTCTCTGCTGTCCATTATAGCGGAAGCCATTCCGCTCACCAATACCTGGTGCCGTGTAATACTTTTTATTTCTTTAATTGCATGTGTAGTGCCAACATCTGAAATGTCCGTATCAAGGAAAGCAGCCATAACAGTGCTGTTTTCCGGAATTAAACATCTTATATGTCTTTTTAGACAAAAACTCTCTAGGCATGTTGACATCTACCACGTCATCATACCAAATTACTTTGTTAACATGCTTCACATTTTTGATCTTTTCCTTAAGCTCCAATAATTGCTTATCTTTCATTCCTTCAAAAATCAAAAAGACAAATGCCCCCTTGCCAAACTCTAAAACCTTTGCCCTTTAACGGTATCCAAATCTTTAGGCAAATAGCTGAGCATGTCATAATTTATCTTTGTACCTATTATCCCCATTACCGCAGGCAAGACGAGTAATACCGCCACTACTAAAACCAGTATATGCTTTTTACTATTACCTGCCCAAACCTTTTCATTTAACCTCCCATTCAAAACCTAACTATAATAAACCTTTGTACACAGCGACGACAACGCCTCTATGTAATTGCAAGCTCATCTCTGCAGACTACTGCTGCCTTGATCCTACAAAATCAACGGCTCTCCGTAGCTACTAAATTTAATGTTAATTATAATAAACCTTCTGTACGTCGTCATTTTCTTCAAGCGTATCTATGAGCTTTTCAAGTGCTTTTTCGTCGTCTGTAGGGGTTGCATAAATATTAGGGAGATATTCTATATCAGCTTCGATGATGTTTGCGCCTGACTTTTGAATCGCTTCTTTTACGGCTGCAAAATCTTCACTATTCATGATCACTGATATTTCATTCCCTTCGCTTTCAATATTTTCTGCTCCCGCTTCTACAGCTACATCCATGATTTCTTCTTCCCCCATGTCATCTGTAGCTTCTACCGTAATTACGCCTTTTCTCTCAAACATGTACGATACATCCCGAGCACCCAAATTGCCGCCATTTTTGTCAAATGCATGTTTTATTGCCGATGTTGTCCTATTTTTATTATCCGTAAGCACATCCACGATAACCGCAACACCCCCGGGCGCATAGCCTCAAACCTGCCTTTCTTCGAAATGATCCCTCGTCAATCTCGCCGGTACCCTTTTTATAGCTCTTTCAATGTTATCATTCGGCATATTGATCGCCTTTGCCTTTGTCTATGGCGTGCTTTAAAGAAAAATTATATTCAGGATCACCGCCCTTCTTGGCAGCTACCATAATCGCCCCTCGCATGCCTTTGTAAACACCTGCGATCGCTTTGAATCTTGCTTTTCCTTTCTGCCCGCTATTGTTCCATGTCTTCCCATATATCCTCCTAAAATACCGGATATAATTCTACTCCCTTGATATTTGCCTTTGTCAAATTTGCATATTATTTAATATCGTAATAAAAATATAACTAAGATTGCTCCTAGTTATATTTTAAAATAATGTTGGCTCTATTTGTGCGTTTTACTATTTCTCCTTTTTGTTAAAGCCTTCATCTATTTGCCCTGCATCAAGTCTTGTAAAGTAATCCTTGGTTTCTCGTTTTATTATGCCACTTAATGCTATTAACGCAATCAAGTTCGGTGCCGCCATGAGTCCGTTAAAGATATCGGCAAACGTCCAAATGAAATTAAGTGTTACGAACGGGCCTATCAAAACGGCCAAAATATACAGCACTTTATAGGTATTGATAACCTTCGCATTTCCTCTTGTAAGATACGCAAGGCATGACTCTCCATAGTAATCCCATCCCAATATCGTGGTAAAAGCAAACATCGCCAAACAAATCAAGAGTACGAAACTTGCAAATGCATGTGTCCAAGGTAGTCCTTCACCGAATCCGTAGATCGTTACATCAACACCCTCAAGTGCAGACTGCTTGTAGGCTCCCGTGATAACCAACATCAATCCTGTCATGGTACATACGATGATGGTGTCCACAAAAGTACCAGTCATAGATACAAGTCCCTGTCTTACAGGTTCGTTCGTCTTTGCCGCCGCTGCCGCTATAGGGTGCAGTACCGAGTCCTGCTTCGTTTGAGAAGATACCCCTTGCAACACCGTTTTGGATGGAAGCTCTAATAACCGCTCCGATACCGCCTGCTATAATCGGAGAATATCCGTGACCGAATGCTGATTTTACAACAAGCGCTATAGCTCCGCCTACCTTATCACCGTTATATATCAAGATAATTAAACAAACCGTTATGTATAGCACTGCCATAAACGGAACTATGTATGTAGTAACTGCGCGATTCTCTTAATTCCACCTATTATAACCAGCCCTACAAATAACGCTACAACAATAGCCGTGATAACCGTAGACCAGCTGTATGATTGTTCACCTAGGGAAAATGCAATGTTTGTCTTGTTCGGATCAAAGAAGGTATCTGCCGCCTTTGAAATGCCGCTTATCTGCGCAAAAGTTCCCGTTCCCATGAGTGCCGCAAATGCACCGAAAATTGCAAACAGATTACCCAGCCATCTCCAATTCTTTTCCTGCAAACCTCTCGCCCATACCTTTTTCTATATAGTAGAACGGTCCGCCTAATGCCTTACCTGTCTTTTTGTCAAATTGCCTATACTTAACAGCCAGTATTCCTTCAGAATACTTCGTTGCCATACCTACTGCCGCTGCAACAAGCATCCAGAATAAAGCGCCGGGGCCGCCTGCCATAACTGCCGTCGCCACTCCGACGATATTTCCTGTACCGATTGTAGCCGCCAAAGCCGTACACAACGCACCGAAAGAAGAAACTTCTCCTTCTCCTCCCTCTTCATTAAACCACATGTACTTAAGCGCTTTTCCTAAACGCCTAAACTGCAATCCTCCTGTACGAACTGTAAGAAGTAAACCTGCTCCCATGATCAAAACGATCAGCGGGATTCCCCATACATTGTCCCTTACCGTCTCTACTACCTTCATAAGAGTGCTGCTCTCACCGTCAGCCTGTATACTAAATGTAGATGACGTAAGTACGCTCAGTATACCCATCGTATTCTCCTCTCACCTAACACAAACACTTATTACAAATAATCTTATCATTAAAAACCCTTTAATTCTTCTTGCAAATTGTAATTACCGTATTGAAATTTGAAAAGGAAATATTTTTAGTATTTTTAGCAACAAAAACGTTTTGTTGTTTTGTGATTTTTACAACACTTCGATGCCTTCTCCATGGAGAGCCTTATAGCTCTTTTCATACAGACGCTCTTCCAACTCATAATCCTGTTTTGCGCTGCACCAAGCTCTAAGCTCCAAAAACCGCATTCCCTTTTTCTATACCTATAACAGCAACGGAAGGTTCCGGTGACTTCAGTACCAGCTCTTCTTTCTTTGCCGTTTCGATCAGAATTTGGCGCACGGCATCTATATCCTGCCCGTCTAAAACGTGTAAGACGCATTCTATTCTACGCTTATCTTCCCAGGTATAGTTCACAAAACCCTCAGACATAATCTTTTGCGTTCGGTATGAGAACGAGCTTTGAATCCGTACCCTTGATGGTTGTAAACATGAGATCTATCTTGGTGACATAACCTACCTGTCCGTTTGCGACGGATATTCTATCTCCAAAGATTTACTTTTTTTAGATGCAAGCACCGAAATGCCTCCCATCACATTAGCCGCTGCATCTTTTAAAAATAATAGCGAGCACTGCTACACCTGCACCTGCCGCTCCTAAAATTCTAACTATCTTTGTATCTAAAGCAACGGACACCGCAAGCATTATTGCTAAAAACACGGCCAATACTGTCTCGGCAGATACCACAAAACCAATGAGTACGTTATCTCTCTTCGACTTTTCAAGTGCCTTTCTCGTAAATCTGGTAAACAATTTCCAAAAAATGTAAACGAGCAACAAATCTATAAGCAGTATAAAGTACTTGTTATGAAACAGATCCTCAAGCGGCCTAGGCATGATTCCTCCTTCTCTCAAGCTCCTTTAAATATTTCTTTCTAAGTCTGATTGAACTCGGAGTCACTTCTACAAGTTCATCATTTGCAATGAATTCCAAAGCTTCTTCCAAGGTGAATTCCGTATGTGGCGGCAACTTCACTGCGTCATCGTTTCCGCTTGCTCTCATGTTAGTGGCTTTTTTTGACTTGGACGGGTTCACTTCCATATCCTGCGACCTCGAATTTTTCCCGACTATCATTCCTTCATACACCCTATCACCCGGCTTTATGAACAGCTCCACTCTCTCAGCTATATTGTTTAATGCATATCCTGTCGCCGTGCCGTTAGACTGAGCTATAGCCACTCCGTTTACTCTCTCGACGATTTCACCTTTATACGGCTGAAATTCATATACTCTTCTCACCATGGTACCTTCTCCACGTGTATCATTGATGAATTCCTGCCTGTAGCCGAGCAAACCTCTGGTGGGCGCTACAAACTCAAGCGTCGTAAAATCATTTTTGTATGCATGTTTTTCAAAACGCCTTTGCGCTTATTCAGCTTGAAATTATAGTTCCTGAATACACTTCGGGCGTGTTGATAACAACTTCTTCCACAGGCTCCAACGTCGCTCCCGAAGCATCCTTTTTCATTATCACTTCAGGTCTTGAAACAGCAAGTTCATATCCTTCTCTTCGCATATTTTCTATGAGTATGGAAAAGGTGCAATTCTCCTCGCCCCTGATACCTTAATGGTATCCATGCTCTCCGTATCCTCTATCAACAGTCCTACGTTTACCTCAAGTTCCTTCTCAAGCCTTTCACGAATATGCCTTGAAGTCAAATATTTTCCTTCTTCACCTGCAAACGGCGATGAATTAACCATAAAGTTCATAGCAATTGTAGGATCGTCTATCTTTATCATCTCAAGCGGCATGGGATCTTCCGGATCACTATGGTCTCCCAATTGATATATCGTCTATTCCCGATACAACCACGATTTCACCGCTACCGGCCTCTTTAACCTTCGCTCTTCCAAGGCCTTCGTAGGTAAACACGGATGCTATCTTCTTGGTTACCAATTCTTCCTGCCTGTTGTAGACTACAACCTGTTGGTTCTCTTTTAATACACCCTTGGTTATTCTCCCTACACCGAGTCTTCCCAAATAAGAATCGTAATCGAGTGCAGAAATTTGCAGTTGCAAATGCTCACCATTCCTGTCGGGATATGGATCGCAATGCTTGACAATGGTTTCCAAAAGCGGCTTAATGCTTCCACTGTCCTCCCCGGGATCTTCAGTGACCATACCCTTCTTTGCAATTCCATAAAGTATTGGGAAATCGAGTTGCTCGTCATTTGCTTCTAAATCCATGAATAATTCATAGGTCATTTCAATCACTTCGTCAATTCTTGCATCCTTCTTATCTATCTTGTTTATGAGCAAGATTGGATTCAGCCCCTGTTCAAGTGATTTCTTAAGTACAAATCTCGTTTGCGGCATAGGGCCTTCACTGGAATCCACCAGTAATATCACCGTATCTACTGTTTTTATGATTCTTTCAACTTCAGAAGAAAAAGTCTGCATGCCCGGGCGTGTCTACTATATTGATCTTGTAATCTTCGTATTTTTATAGAGCAATTTTTAGAATAAATTGTATGCCGCGTTCTCTTTCTATCGCATCACTATCCATGATGCAATCCACCTTTTCTTCGTTTTCCTAAATATTCCGCTTTGATCCAAAAAGCATCCACCAAAGTCGATTTCCCTGCATCAACGTGCGCAATTACAGCTATATTAATTATTTTTGACATATTTCTTTATTCTTTCACCCTTACAATACACCTGCTTCAAACTATACAACGGCTACTCAAAGAGCCGCCGCCACCTCCGCCCAGCCTAGTTTACTTATGATGTCCAGCCCTCCTAGGCCGCCCGTAGAAGCTTCAACTGTAGACAATGCTGAAAATTCACCTTCCATATCTCTAGTCCATGAACTCATGAAAGTAGAATAGAACAATATGTCATATGCAATGGCACCTGTCAAAAATTCAGGCTGTTCTATCCTTATGGTTTCAAACTTCTTTATCCACTTATCGGTTAAGCCGAAAATGTACGCATACGGCAGTACTTTGAAGAAATATTGCGGATCTTCATCCACCAAAAGTTTTATCCTGTCTACTTCTGCTGTCTTTATAAATGTCTTAAAACCTAGCAACCTTCCGAGCATTCGATTGGCATAAGGTGTAGGCCTCTGAATTCTTATAGCAAACAATGATGCAACCAGCGTCATCGCTATCGAAGATACGGCAGCTATCAAGGATTGCTCCGCTATAAAACGAAATGCCAACACTTGAACGACGGCAATTAACACCATCTTGATTCCAAGCCCTATATATAATGATTTTTTCGATTTTACAAAACGTTTATCGTAATTCCTCGCCATGAGCGCTATCAAGCCCAACGTTAAAAGTCCCCCAAGCCCGAGCAACGGGAAATAAACGTTCCTATATTAGTCAAGGACGAATTTGCAAAAACAGCCATAAAAGGCAGTGCAGACATTATTACCGCAAGTATTCTAATCATGGTTGCGGACGACGAAGAAAGACTCTTTTCTCCCACATGTTCTGCCGCTATCGCATTCCCTGCCGCATCTGCATACATTGAAAATTCTTCCGGCAATTCCTTTAAACTTACAGTATCACCATTTAAGAACAAACCCTCAAACAACTGCTTGGAGTATACGGCTTCATCATCTGAAATATCCTTCGTCTTTATAAGCTTATACGTACTATCCTTGCCGTCGAGCTGTTCAATTTTTAAATATCCTTTTTGCGCAAGATATAAAATCTGACCTATCATGTCTTCATTATCATATGTACCGTCTATTATATATCCTGCCTGCATTGGAGAAAGCCCATCGGGAGCCTTGACTTCGACCGTTTCAATCATGTTGCGCTTTTTTCTGAAAATAAACCACAGTGCAAGGCATGCAAGGGTTATCACCGCACCTGCCGCAATTCCCTTATATGGATTGATGCTGAGCTTAGGTGCATTTTCGAAAAGGTTTTTTGGCAATATTGTTCTTAGAACGACCGTTTGATTTAGCTGCATGGGCTTTGTAAGCTCTATGGTTACTGATTTTTCACCCTTTGTCGTCTTTTATAAAGTCGCTTTGTTTTGAATCGATCTCTCCCTTTTTACCATAGATTACATCTACGCCTTCCACATCGATATCTTGGTTTTTAATGGATTTATGAAAGTCTACATTAACCTTTGACTGCTCTATTTCGGTCATCCACCTCTGCGGTAAAAATTATATGCCAAAAGATCATAGTCCTCTTTTAATGCCGTACAGCTGCACCTTGTATGTGATTGAATATTTATGCCTTCCCGTTATTTTTACATCCTCGTCTCCTATTTTAATAACGGTATTGCCGTTTTTTTCTTCGACATTATATTCATCATCCACAACTTTTTACATCTTTTTATATTCATTCGAATTGCGTTTCTTTTGGTTTTTCCGTCTTTTTATACTTGATCGTTCCGGTTCTTGGAATCGTGCGAATGATACCCCTTCTTGATTTTTAAAATCCACATCGATGGTTTCTTGATATCAATGGATTTGTCCGCCCCACCTGTGCATCAACGTCGAATCTTTTTGTATCAAAATTAACATCCCTTTGTACGGGAGCCACTTTCGTTTGTGAAATGTTCCCCTTAACAAGTGTCCATACATCTGTTTTGATCACTATAACAACAGATAAAATCATCATATCGTAGCAATGGTTGCCAAAGCGGGTTTGACACCACCTCTTTTTGAATGTATGTCCATAATCATCCTCCTAGATAAACAATCTTTTAAAAAGATACTTTGACATTCTTTCTTTCCTGTGCATCATCCACCTCAAACATAGGCTTTTTAGTCATCTTGAATATGGATGCAATTATATTTGAAGGGAATGCCTCTGTCTTGGTATTGAACTGTCTTACAACGCCGTTGTAATACTTTCTGGAATTTGCGATATCTTCTTCCAAAGCGCTCAACTGTCCTTGCAAATCCATAAAATTTTGATTCGCTTTAAGGTCAGGATAATTTTCACTTACGGCAAACAGGCTTCTTAAAGCGCCTGAGAGGATATTTTCGTTTTCCATTCGTTCCTCTGCAGAACCGCCCTGCGCAATCATGGATCTTGCCTTGGTAACGGCATCCAATGTGCCCTTTTCATGAGCCGCATAACCCTTTACGGTTTCTACTAAATTAGGTATTAAATCGAATCTTTTTTTAAGATATACATCCATGGTAGAAAAATGCTTCCTCCACCATATTTTTAAGCCTAACAAAACCGTTGTAAGCAGCTACAACATATAGCACCAAAAAGCACTACTATTCCAAGTGCCACCATTACTCTGATATTCATGTCAACCTCCTTGTAATTTCACAATAAACCCATAAATTATAGCACATTTGTCGGGGATATCTTATTTGTCAATAGCGCTTCGTTAATTGGGTTTTAAAATTCACGCATGCAGTGTACTGAACAATAGAGCAAACCACTTTTTAAATTTACACCGAAAAACAAACTGTATAAATAATCCTGCCGGACACGAAGAAGTTTGAGTGTTTTCCCCGCCTTTGCCACTAGCAAAACGATCCCCTAGTCATAGCAACAAAAGGGAAACTTTTTAGTGTAATTTTATGTACCTACATCGGTACTCCTGCATCATATATCTTTAATTTTTCTCCGGTCAACAATCCCATGGATTTTACATAACTCGCCTTAAGTCTGTAATATCTGTTATGCCCGATTTCTATCTCATCACCACATTCAAAACGAACCCTGAAGTCTCCGATTCTGTTTACCCATCCGAAATTTACAAACAGACTGCTGCCGCATGCATGTAAATATCCTTCAAAAACCCTCTTGCATTCTTTTGCTTTCCATGCACAAGACAAATTCTCATCGATACAGCGAATTTTCACCCTCCTCCCCTTAGAAATTACGTAACAAATGTCCATAACGTTTATCTTATGAACCACCCCACGTGTCTTAATAAGAATGTTGGCTTCCTAGTCATTCTAAAATCCTCCTTTTCTCAAAAAAATGACCGTTCTGAAATTATAGGTTCTTTAAAGTAATAATGTTATATATCGGCAAAATTCGACAATGATCGACATGTTGTTCTCCGTTTGCTTTAGTTTTTAATCGTTTACTTAATAGCAACTTGTATTTTTATCAATTTCTGTTACCATGGGTTATATACTCTCTCTATTACAAAAGGATGATGGCTATGGCATTTGATGGAATTTTTACAAGATGCATTACAGATGAATTAAACACGATGTTTGCCGGTGCAAAAATAAATAAAATCGTAAGTCCCACCTACGACGAGATCATTTTTTCCATGCATAAAAACAAGAAGAAAATAAACCTTTTCATCTCCTGCAATAATGAATCTGCAAGGATTCACGCAACAGACGACATCCCGAAAAACAATAAAAAGCCCTTCGCCTTTTGCACCGTATTGAGAAAAGCATGTTCAGAGGTGCCAACATAGTCAAGATTAAACAAAAAGGCTTTGAGCGCATCGTGGAAATACATCTTGAAGCAAAGGATCAAATGGGCTTTGTAACTCAAAAATATTGATAGTGGAAATCATGGGCAAACACAGCAATATCGTTTTAACAGAACCTCGCAATGACAAACTGTACACGGTGGATAGTGTGAAACACATTGAACCCCAGAAATTCTCCTGTAGAGGGGTATTGCAAGGGATTCCTTACTCCTATCCTCCTCTGCAAAACAAGATTCCTCTTCCAACATTTTCAAGTCGTAACGGGATAACATTGATAAAAGCGCTGCTCAAAGAGGATTCCGCCTTTCTATCTTCATTCAGCACGTCACTTCAAGACGAAGAGATTGATTCTGCAAATTTATTGAAAGCATCGAAGACATAGAGGACAATTTTTCAAAAACAAATAAAATTTCATTTTCGGATAGATTCTTTTTGAATAATATAGGCGGAATATCTCCTACGGTCTCAAAATGGCTTGCAACTTTTAAGACCGAATTTACATTTGCATCCGCCTTGCTGAATGTATCCCAGCCCTCGCCTCGCATTCATATGCCGGGGTCCTTGATACTCCTAAGATCTATTTTGCCGCAAATACACGTGAAAAGCCTTTGGATTTTCACATCATAAACTTCACAGGCGCAGCCGAAGATGTAGACTCTTCTAATAAGATACCGTCGTCAAACGAAACACCTGGAATTAGCCTGCAAGCAAAAGATTATCCAGCATTTCGTCCTGCGTAGAGGACTTTTTATGTGCTCAGAGGCAATGCGGGAGAATAAACGCCTAAAGACTGAACTTTCCAAATTATGTAGCTCCAAAATATCCAAACTCTCCGCTAAAATGAATGTCTTGCAGGGTGAGCTTGATGAGGCTTTGCAAAATGAAAAATACAAGTTATACGCAAACGTACTAAGTTCGCACCTTCATGAATTAAAACCGGGGCAAAGAAACGTAAAGCTTCTCGATTACAGCAACGTAGAAGAGATAACCATAACTCTAGATACAACTTTGTCCCCGGCACAAAATATGCAAAAATACTATTCTCTATACACAAAGTCCAAGACTGCAGCTATAGAAAAGCAAAAGCAAATAAACTTAGCTAAAATGCAAGTAGAGTTTTTAGAAAACACCCTTTCGTTCATATCGCTTGCCGAATCTCTTGCAGAGCTTGAAAGGATAAAAGAAGATCTGATCGCTGCAAATTATTACAAGGCCAAACAAATCAGGGGCTAGAAGAAACGCCCTCAAAAAGCTCCATTTCTCCCGCTACCTTCGTAGATGAAAATGGAAATAAAGCTTTTGTGGGACGAAACAGTAAGGAAAATGAATATATAGTTTCAAAGGTCGGAGAAAAAAACGATATCTGGTTTCATTCAAAGGACATTCCCGGAAGTCACGTTCTTCTTAAATGTTCTTCTCCTTCCGATGATCTGATTGCCTCCGTTGCATCAATTGCAGCATATTACAGCAAGGCAAGGGAGTCTGAAAATGTGCCTGTGGACTATCTTAAGAAAAATACCTGAAAAAGCTCGAATGGTGCGCTCCCGGCTTTGTAATATTTACTCACAACAAAAACGATCTACTCGTCTCCAAAATCCGCCGAACGAATTCGGGTTTGAAAAATCTAATCTCCTATAGCGGAGTAAAACAAATATTGCTGCGCTATTCCCGCATAGGGTGAAAATTTTACTTCTACAAATTTTTGAACTTTATCCTTATCTTTCTTGCTCTCAACCTTCATTGCATATTTTTCTTCCATAATTTTTTTAATCCACGTGTCTATAGGAAATCTGTTCTTACATGGCGTAGCGAACAGCATTATGCAATCCGCAACCTTCGCTCCAACTCCCGGGAACTTCATTAGTTCGTTAAATAAATTCTCTTCTTCTTGCTTTTCATATTCCTTTGCCAACTTCTCAATACACCTTTGTATGCGATCTTTCTTCTTTATAGTGCTCTACCGATTTTACAATGTACCCTGCCCTATATCCTAATTTCAACACTTTTAAATCCTTTTCTTTTGCACCCGCAAGCTCTTCTGCTGTCGGGAATGCATATATGCAGCTTCCCGCCTCCACTTCGCTTCCATAAGCAGCACATATGCTTTCAATATTCTTCCTTATCCGTGAAATGTTGTTGTTTTGCGAAATAATAAATGTTATGAGCGTTTCAAAAAAATCCTGCCTTAATATCCGTATGCCCTCACCCTTTAAAATCGCTTTCTTCATAACCTCATCTTTCGCTTTAAATTTTTCTTTTATCCGCTCATATGAACTCTCTAAATCGAAGAACCGATATAGCTCTTCTTCATCTATGCTCTCACCTAAAATTCTTTTAACTTTCATTATATTTCCTTGCTCCTGCAAGGACACATTGATAAAACTCCTTCTAAATACACCTGAGTATGACCTGTCCTCTTCACAAACAAATCTAAAACATTGCCCCACAATCAAAGATATGCTTTTAAAAACAACCTTATCCCTCAGTCTAAATTCAACTACATCGCTCATACTACTTCCCTTCCATTTCTCTTGCCTTCTAATTTACCACAAACTACACATTTAAGCACGCAGGGGCCCGTCAAGTAACTCGTATACCGATCTTGACGGGCTTTATTTGACTTTCCGTGTCATAATGAATATAATGATACCCGAAGGTAGTATTTCGGATGAAAACTATACTTCGTACTGTATAACCACAAAACAATATGAAAGAGCTTATATTGATGACAAATAAGACTCCAACAATAGTCACGATTCGATACCCGTTTCTTCATATTTTTGTGTGGAGAAACGGTTTTTTTATTATTGGTTTTAACTTGATTTAAGTTTTTGCGAGGAGGAAAAATAATGACTTTAGAAATGCTGCACGGGAAGATACACCGGGCTACCGTAACTCAAGCGGATCTGAATTATGTTGGAAGCATAACCGTGGATATGGACTTGCTGGAAGCATCAGGAATTTATGAATACCAAAAAGTCCAAATCGTAGACATTGATAACGGTAACAGGTTCGAGACCTATACCATAGCGGGCGAGCCGGGCAGCGGATTGATTTGCCTGAACGGAGCAGCCGCCAGATGCGTATCTCTAGGAGATAAGCTCATAATTATGAGTTACTGTACCTGCGATGAAGAAGAGGCAAAACACCATAAGCCAAAAGTGGTTTTTGTAGATGAAGATAATAAGCCCGCACGCATAACTAATTATGAAAAACACGGCACTCTGGAAGACCTTTAGCACTGAGGAGGAATGAAGATGAAAACTGTATCAGAAATAGCTGAAATAAAAAGAACTTGTGTACCAATGGAAGAGCAAAGACCGATCCATAGGTTTAGTTCCGACCATGGGATTTTTACATGCAGGACACGGAAGTTTGATAGAAAAAGCAAGAGCGGAAAATGACGTTGTCATAGTTTCAAATTTTGTAAACCCCACACAGTTCAGCGCTAACGAAGATTTAGACAGCTATCCGAGGAATTTAGAAGCCGACTATGAATTATGCGAAAGTCTGGGTGTCGATCTTATGTTCACTCCCACGCCGAAAGGGATGTATGATAACCCGCTTACATTTGTAGATATCAATCTCCTTTCAGATGAACTGTGCGGAAAAAGCAGGCCGACGCATTTTAGGGGGGTTTGCACCGTGGTAACAAAGCTTTTCAATATCACAAAAGCCGACCAAAGCCTACTTCGGTCAAAAAAGATGCTCAGCAGCTGATCATAATAAAGAAGATGGCACGAGACTTAAATTTTGATATAGAAATTATAGGCTGTCCTATAGTCAGGGAAAAAGACGGTCTTGCGATGTCTTCTCGAAACGCATATTTAAATCCGAAAGAACGGAAAGCCGCTACCTGCCTTTCAAAATCCATTGCTCTGGGGGAATCCATAATAAAAAAAGGACTGCCTGCTAGAGAACTTAAAGATCGCATGAAAAAGATCATAGAAGACGAGCCCTTTAGCAAAAATGGATTATCTTGAAATTGTAGATTTAAACACCTTACAACCCGTAAAGTGCTTAAACGACTCCGTTCTCGTTGCTATGGCGGTACATTTTGGCAAGACAAGACTTATCGACAATTTTTATATACGAGATATAGGCAACTTATAGTAGTTATCACTGTTTTTAAAAATAAAAAAAGAAATGGATGGAATATGAGTATTTTTAAAACAAAGTCAGCAACTTCATAACAAAAATATATCTGGATCCTTATAATTGTATTTTCCGTTATCGCATTTTTCAACCCTGAATATTTTAAATGGATTTTAAAACATACCGCCCTGCTACTCGGCATAGCCATGTTCGGTATGGGAACAACCATCAAAACTTCCGATTTCAAAAAGATTTTTACAAGACCCAAAGAAATGTTACTTGGGTGCCTGGCACAATACACCATCATGCCTGTCTTGGCCTGGCTACTTGCTGTAGTATTCAAATTAGAACCTGATTTGGCGCTCGGTGTGATACTCGTAGGTTGCTGTCCCGGAGGAACAGCCAGCAACGTTATAACCCATATTGCGAATGGAGACGTACCTCTATCTGTAGGAATGACTATAACTTCAACATTACTTGCTCCTCTCTTCACCCCTGCATTAGTATACCTGCTTGCGGGAACATGGGTTAAGGTATCATTTTTTGCCATGCTCAAAACTGTAATAACGATAATTTTAATACCGGTTCTCTTAGGAATAGCAGCGAATCACTTTGAAGGAAAGATCATAAAAAGTATCCTCCGTACTGCCTTCTGTCTCTTCCGTTGCAATCGTCATTTTTGATTGCAGGGAATAGTAGCAGCAAATTCCGAAAAAAATATTGACAAGCGGGCTCCTAGTGCTTATTATAGTTGCACTCCATAATTTATTGGGCTTAATTATGGGACTCGGTCTCTCAAAGCTTTTCAAGTTAAATTACGACAAAGCTACCGCTGTAGCGATCGAAGTAACTATGCAAAAACAGTGGCCTTTGCTATATCTCTAGCGGCCATAAATTTTGTAGCAAGCCCTCTTGCAACCCTTCCGGGAGCAATATTCAGCGTATGGCATAACTATGTCAGGATCAGCATTTGCAGGAATAAGACGCATTAGAAAAACATTAAATTTTGATAAGTTTCGGAGGTTAACATGAATGATTTTTATACAGCATACCGGCGGAAGTAATATTTGGAGAACTAAAAAGAAAAGACCTTAATCAAATATCTGAATAAGTACAAAGCAAGCAAAGTTTTGTTGATTTACGGCAAAAACAGCATAAAGAAAAACGGACTTTACGAGCTTATAACATCTGCTCTCAAATCTTCTGAAATAGACTTTTTATGAACTCGCAGGTGTAAACCCAAACCCCGATATCACGGATGTTGCAAGGGGATGCGAACTTGAACCTCACATAAAATTGATTTGTTGCTCGCCGTCGGAGGCGGTAGCACAATAGATTGCGCCAAAGCCATAGCTTGCAGCGCCGGCAGCGACTACAGATCCTTGGGAAACGTTGATGTCAAGACCTCGTCTTAAGACAGCCATCCCCATAGGTGTAGTTTTAACAACAGCTGCAACCGGCTCTGAAATGAATGCGAACTATGTGATTTCAAACAGAAAAACACAGGAGAAGGTTGCCTTCAACCAACCTGTTTTAAAGCCATCTTTTGTTTTTGCAGATCCTAAATACACCTTTGGCATTTCAAAATACCAAACTGCGAGCGGTGCCAGCGACATACTGGCGCACCTCCTCGAACAATATTTCGACAGCCATGACGACGACGGCGTTACCGACAGAATGATCGAAGGTGTGATGCAATCCGTGCTTCACTATACACCTGTCGCTTTAAACGAACCTACGAATTATGAAGCAAGATCTAATTTAATGTGGGCCAGCAGCTTGGCTTTATCAACGCTCTTTTTTCTGCGGCAAAAACCGGAGGAGACTGGGGTCACATACCATAGAACATCAGATAAGCGCTATTTACGATATTGCACACGGAGCCGGTCTTGCAATTGTATTCCCGAATACCCTTAAATACTTTTTGAAAAAAGACCTCCAAGAAAATTTAAGCCTTATAAAGTTTCACAACCTGGCTGTAAATGTTTTTCACCTAAACCCTGCTGATTTTAAAAACGAGGAATCCCTTGCAAATGAATGCATAAATCTCTTCACTGAATTTTTTAAATCCATTAACATGCCAACCACCCTAAGGGAAGTAAACATAACAGATGAACACTTCGGTGAAATGGCAAGAAAAAATCTCAGCTATACAAAAGCATAGGTAAATACCATCTTCTCGATGCTGACGCTGTGCTTAAAATACTGAATATGTCCTTGTAATCGAATTTTTACTAAAAGGCTACAGCATTTTCATGAAATACTGAACCAAGATCGATACGCTTGCTACTGCTATCCAGCAACAAAGCCCCAGCACAATCGGTTTTTTGCCTTTTTTTACGAGCTCTATAACATCCGTATTCAGCCCTATGGCTGACATTGCCATAACTATTATAAATTTACCGCTTCGTCCGAGATACCCGTACGCCTTTGCGCCCGGCATAAAGAAAGTACATATACATGCCGCCAACAAAAAAATCCGATAACAAACCATGGAAAAATTTTACTTATTTTTACCTTGGATACCTCGCATTCACCGGACTGTGATTCAGCTTTCGCCTTCATCTCTCTACCCGTAATGGCTGCCAGTATAAACGAAACAGGTATTATCATCAATGTTCTTGTAAGCTTTACTATAGTTGCAAATTTAAGCGCAACATCATTCCCCTACCATTTGGCTCCACGCTGAACCTGTAGCAACTACCGAAGAAGTATCGTTTACGGCGGTACCTGCCCACATTCCAAAACCCACATCACTTAGATGCATGATTTTCCCAAGCGCAGGGAAGATAAACACAGCTGCTATGTTGAATAAAAATATAACCGATATGGACTTTGCCACCTCTTCATCTTTTGCCCTTATTATAGGTGCCGCTGCAGCTATTGCGGATCCTCCGCAGATGGAGGTGCCCGCTCCGACGAGTATCGCAGAATTCTTATCGATTTTTAATGCTTTGCTTGCTATATATGCCACACCAAATGCGGTTCCAAGTGTAAATATCATCACCAGCAGGGACTTGCTCCCCACTCTCAACACACTCATAAGATTCATTTCAAAGCCCAGTAGGATTATGGAAAATTGTAATAATTTCTTGGCGGTAAGCACTATTCCTTCTCTGAAACTTGACACATCTACCAGCTTAGCGGTGACCATGCCTATGAGTATTCCAAATACAGGGCCGCCCACAACAGGGAACTTCATGCCCAAAAGCCATGCTACTACAGCGATTATAAAACAAATGACTATTCCTGTGAGTTTTTTCATGCTACCTCCTTTCATAACCGTAACCACGGCTCACACTAAATCCGAGCCCCTATATCTGCGTAGGCGACTTGTAGATAAAATTTGTGAATTAGCAGACACATATTTATATTTGATTTAATAAATTCACCATTTCTATCGCTGAATTCGCAGCCTCACTGCCTTTATTGCCCGCCTTTGTTCCGGCTCTTTCTATAGCCTGTTCTATATTGTCCACCGTAAGCACTCCAAAAATAACGGGTACTTCGCTGAGTAATCCCACCTGAGCTATTCCCTTGGATACCTCGGCGCTGACATAATCAAAAATGCGGTGTATTTCCCTAATTACGGCTCCAAGACAGATTACCGCATCATATTTTTTAGACATTGCAAGCTTTTTTGCTACCAACGGTATTTCATATGCTCCAGGAACCCAAGCAACTTCAATATCGTCCTCATCTACTCCATGTCTTATCAACGCATCCTCTGCTCCTGCTAAAAAGCTTGCTTCCGATAAATTCATTAAATCTGGCTAAAACTATGCCGATCTTCATTCCTTTTCCTATCAGTTTCCTTGAATATCTTTTCATCTTTTCCCTCCTTTATAATTCAAAATTTAATATTCATAAATTTTCTATACCTTGTTTAAAAATATGCCCCATTTTTCTTTCTTGGTTTGCATATACTTTTTACAGCTGTCCTTGTGCTCCACTTCTATCGGAATTCTGGAATGCACTGTAATTCCATAGCTTTCCAGTCCTTCAATCTTTTCCGGATTATTTGTCATTATATCGAGATCACGAGCCCCTAAATCTTTGAGGATCTGCGCCCCTACGGAATAGTCTCTTAAATCCGCATCAAATCCCAATGCTATGTTTTGCTTCGACGGTATCCATTCCTGCATCTTGCAGCTCATAAGCCCTTAATTTATTTATAAGCCCGATGCCTCTTCCTTCCTGCCTTAAATAGACGAGTATGCCTCTTCCTTCCTTTGCAATTTCCTTCATCGCCGCATCGTATTGATCTCCGCAATCACATCTTGCGCTTCCCAGAGCATCCCCCGTCAAACATTCTGAATGTACTCTCACAAGTACCGGCTTTCCGTCGTCTACACTTCCCTTCACCATGGCTATGTGGTGCTCTCCGTTTATCTTGTTAACGTATCCGTAAATCTTAAATTGCCCGTATCTAGTCGGAAAGTCGGCTGCACACACCCTCTCCATGAAGATATCGTTCTTCTTTCTATATTCTATCAAATCTTTATTGTTATAAAAAGTGTTTATGCTTTTTAGCCATTTCTAATAACTCGGTTTTTCGCATCATATGCCCGTCATCTTTCATGATTTCGCAACATATCCCACATTCCTTAAGCCCTGCCAGCCTACAAAGATCCACTGTCGCTTCCGTATGCCCTCTTCTTTCAAATACGCCCTTAGCTTTTGCCTTTAGAGGGAACATATGCCCCGGTCTTCTGAATTCACTTGGTTGCGCATCATCTCGAGTACATTCCACCGCCGTCTTCGCTCTTTCATGTGCTGATATCCCCGTTGTCGTATCGACATGGTCTATTGAAACGGTAAAGGCCGTTTCATGATTGTCGGTATTTTTATCTACCATCTGTGAAAGGCCCAATTTATCAATAACCTTTTCGCCCATTGGCATGCATATCAATCCTTTTTCCATAGGTAGCCATAAAATTAATTATTTCAGGTGTAGTCTTCTCCGCTGCACATATCAAATCTCCTTCATTTTCCCTATCGGGATCGTCTGTGCATATTATCATTTTGCCCTCTCTGATATCTTGGATAGCTTGTTCTATGCTTCCAAATTCGTTGTCCTTCATCTTTCCTCCTAAAATCCGTTCTCTATCAAAAATTCTTCCGTTATATTTATTTCCTTTTTTTCGCTTTTCTCACTTAAAATGTTGTTTATGTACTTAGCTATCATGTCCACTTCAATATTTACCACATCGCCTGCTTTTTACCAACCAATGTGGTTTCTTCTCCCGTATGTGGAATAATGCACACCTGAAATTCATTCTCGCCCACGTTCGCGACCGTTAAGCTTACGCCATCTATCGCAACGGATCCTTTGAGAACGATATTACCCATCAGTTCCGGATTGATCACAATAGTTATCCATGTGCCGTTTTTTTCTCCGGATATTGAGCGTATCCTTCCCTGTACCGTCTATATGTCCGCTTACGATATGACCTCCAAACCTTTTACCCGCTTGCATGGCTCGTTCCAGATTAACTTCATCCCCTATTCTTAACTTTTCCTAAAGTTGTCATTCTCAGCGTTTCTGCCAATACATCCACTTCAAAATGACCCTTTTGTAAAAGCTGTAACGGTAAGATAAGTTCCGTTCACCGCAATGCTGTCTCCGATCTCCACATCGTTTAAAATGTCACCTGCCACTATGCTGAAACTTCCCGCTTCTCCTTGAGGCGTATTCAATATTTTTCCCTTTTCTTCTATGAGTCCGGTAAACATACTCCCTCCCGTTATGCATTGTTTCGTTTAACATTACCTGATAAAACAACATCTTCGTTTATCTTCTCTACTTTCATACCTTCTATGCGAATTGCATCGGAAACATCATCTATATCAAGTTCACCTTCTAAAAATGACTTTCCGCTTCCAAATATCATGGGCGCCATATACAATCGAATTTCATCTACCAGTTGCTCTTTGAACATGCTCGCTGCGAGCGTTGCTCCGCCTTCTAATAATACGCTGTCTATCTCAAGCTTAGCGAGCTCTGCCATGAATTTTCTAAGATCCACCTTATTCTTTCCTGCTTTAATTATTTTTACTCCTTTGTTTGTAAGATCTTCAATTTTTTCACGTGAAACATTTTCGCAGCATCCCACTATACAGTCTTCTCCCACTACCTTAGCTTCCAAAGGCAATCTAAGCTTGCTGTCGACAATTATTTTTACAGGATCATAAGCGCCTTCAAACCTCGCAGTAAGCCTCGGATCATCCGCCAAAACCGTACCTATCCCTACCATTATTGCAGAACACCTACTTCTAAGCAGATGCGCATCTTTTCTTGATTCTTCGGAAGTGATCCACTTGCTTTTTCCGGTGCCGGTTGCAATCTTACCGTCCAAAGTGATTCCCGATTTAAATATTACATACGGCATTTTTTCCGTCACGTACTTTAAAAAAACTTCATTCAGCTGCCTGCATCTTTCTTCTAATATCCCTACTTCGCACTTTATCAATGCGCCTTCCAACTTCTCTATACCTCCTCCGTTTACGAGAGGATTGGGATCCCTCATGCCTATAAACACTCGCCCTATCTTTTCTTTTATGAGTAGGTCTGAACAGGCAGGTGTTCTTCCCTTATGCGAACACGGTTCCAAAGTCACATACATATCTGCACCTTCGATGTCGTAGTCTTTACTATGCGCATCCTGTACCGCTTCAACTTCGGCGTGGGCGCTTCCTGCTTTTTTATGGAAACCCTTCCCTATGATCTCCCCGTTCTTAACTATAACAGCGCCTACCATGGGATTTGGGGAAGTAGTTCCAAGTCCCTTCTCGGCAAGCTCTAAGGCCATGCTCATATATTTTTCTTTATCTTCGATTGTACGGTCGGTCATTACTCGTTTCTTTCTTGCAATAAAAAAATCGGAATAACTCCGATTTTTTAAAATAATAGCACACAATGTTCCATTACTTCTCACATCCAGACTATACTGTCGGCATTGGAATTTCACCAATTCGTGTATTTCTACTTGCGGGCTTTACCGCCGGTATGGATTTTCACCACTCCTCGAAGTTATACTGCTATTATACACATAGCTTAACTTTTTTTCAATACCATTTTTTAGGCACATAAATCAAGTTTCTTAAGAATCTGATCTACTTATCCTTTGCCTGATCCTCATCATTTTTTGTGACATCTTGATCTTCATTTTTTTCATCTGTAGTGCTTTTCTTTATCTTTATTGCAGGAGGCAGATGCTTCTAATTTCGCTTTTACCTTATCAATATCCGTTAGCTCACTTACATCTACCGGCTCTTTATATTCACCATTCTTATCCGCTCTTCCTGTCAAGATATCATATGCCGTTGCCCGTGCTACCGCATTATATGCAACCACAGGTATGCTAAGCAATAGAGATATGATCCCGGCTACTATAACGGCAGTAGCGTACATCAAAATAACCTCAACAATATCTCTTACCCCAAAACTATGTAATTCTCCGAAAACTTGATTCGCTTCCATCTCAAGTATTGCCATCTTAATCCGCCCTATTGTAAGTAAAACAGCTATGATTACCGGTGCAGCAGCAGCCAGCCCCCAGCCTATAAAGGAAAGGTCGAGAAAAAACAGTTTTTTCTTGTTGTCAAGCGTGAGCTCCTTGCTCTTCTCAATGCATTCCTTAACTTTAAGTTCCGGATTATCAATAAACACAAAAAGAGCTTGGCTATATCTATATACCGCTATTACTGCAGGTATCAGCATCAATACAACTACAACCACTGCAAAAAATATAAAAGCTACCGACCCTTTCGCTCCGCCTCCGGCAAGAATTCCTAAAAATATCACCCTGGGGATTATTCCTGTAAGACTCCAAAGTACAACAAACAATGCTATCAGACAATCAAGTCCTATGGCTTTGAAAAATATGCTTTATAAGGAAAGAACAAATCAGAAACCTCTGCTCTTCCTCCTCTTGCAGTCTTGAGAACCGCAATGCACAACCCTACCTCCAAAGGTGCGGCCAGCAATATACCAATGGTTACTAAAGATGACGGCATTAATGAAAATAGATATCCTCCTACGTTTGCCAAAATAATTTGAAGCACCACCAAAGGCATTAATGCCTTCCAATGCTGCTTAAATTGCAAAAGCCCCTTTGCCCTAATTCTTGATACGGGCATATCCAACATTACCTTCTCTTTATTCTCCATATTATTCCCCCATCTTTAATAAGAACACAAACTATACTGTCAGACAAATTAATATACATCTTTCTGTTTTTTTCATGACCTTCGGCAATATATTCATTTGCATATATATTTTAGTAAATTTTTGTTATGTGTCAATGACAACGTACAACTCTTTTGAGTCCGATCCTGCTTGCAATTTCTAAATGATGTAAATTTATGGTAATATTGCTTAAAAATAAATAAAAGGAGTGTTGCTATGAAATATAATTCCGGTACGGTAGAAGATGAAATATTGCTTGAAGTCGCAAAGAAGATGTGCGTTGCGGCAAGAACAGCACCCTAAGGCTTGCGGGCAGGATTCAATTGAAACCCTGATAATAGACGGGGAAGAACAACAAGCCCTCATAAAGGCTATGAAAACCCATAGCAAGGAAAGTAACCAAGCTTTTTTTGCAAGAGATGCAAAAAATTTAGAAAACTGCGCTTGCGTATTTTTAATAAGTGTCTATTCTGCGCCTACTGCCCTTCCTAAATGCGGGATTTGCGGATATGATGACTGCAATGAATCCATAAAAAACAAGTCACACTGTACGTTTAAAATCACTGACCTCGGTATAGCTCTCGGCTCTGCTGTCAGCATTGCGGCAGATAACAGAATAGATAACAGAATCCTATATTCTGCCGGCAAGGTTGCATTAAAGCTCGACTTCTTTCCGAAAGATTGCAAGGTATGCTACGCTGTGGGCCTTTCTGCGAAGGGCAAAAACGTATTTTTTGACAGACAATAGGAGGCAAATATGTTTAGAAAACTTAGGATAGTAATTCTCTTGTTATCAGGACTTAAGAACATAAAACCGTTTATAAAGCCTATCGATGCGGCGAGAGCAAACAATGATGACAAGACTGAGTTTGAATTAATTAAAAAGGTCGTAAATAGATGGGGGAATTTTTTCTTAAAGGCATACAATGTAGATGTTACCATAGAGGGAAAAGAAAATATCCCGAATGAAGGCCCCGTATTATTTTGCGCAAATCATCAAAGCAATGCGGATTCCATCGTTGCGGCAGCCACGTTAAGTAATATTCCCTTCACCTTCATCTCTAAAAAGGAAACTCTTAAAATTCCGTTTTATGGAGTCTGGCTTCAGCGAGTACGCTGTATTTTTTTGGATAGATCAAACACGAAGGATGCTATACGCACACTTAAGGTTGCCGAGGATTTAATTTCAAGAGGTATGTCAATATTGGTATTTCCTGAAGGAACGAGAAGCAAGTCTCCGGAAATGGGAGACTTTAAATATGCCGCGCTATCGTATGGAACCCGTTCAAAAATCCCTGTGGTTCCGGTATCTCTCAGTAACACCTATACGCTGTTTGAAAAACCTTCCAATGAATCACCTGCAAGGGTAAAAATACGTATTCACCCCGCAATAGAAACTGCAGCCCTCTCACGCCCGGAGCTGAAGGCACTACCAAAGCAAGTCGAAGAAATAATAAGATCCGGAATAGAGGAAAAATTATCATGAGTACGGCGGTTGTAAGCGGAGGTTCTCGAGGTATAGGAAGGGCGATATGCCTTGATCTTGCAAAAAACGGATACAACATAGCATTTAATTACATAGAAAACGATATCGCTGCTGAAAAAACAGTTTTTTGCCTTAAAAAAATTTCTCGTTTCATCAACATAAAAAAGTATAAATGCGATGTTGCGGATAATGATGCTATCGAATCAATGGTGAGTAATATCAAAGGCACAATGGGAAATATTTCGCTGCTCGTCAATAATGCGGGTATCGCAAAGCACCAGCTTTTTCAGGATATATCGCCCGCAGATTGGAAAAGAATTTTAGATGTAAACCTAAACGGCACTTATAACTTAATCCATTCCGTTTTACCTGATATGATTTCAAAAAGTGGCTGTATTATAAATATTGCATCAGTTTGGGGAATTACGGGAGGCGCCATGGAAACTCATTATTCAGCGTCAAAGGGCGCCATAATAGCCCTTACAAAGGCCCTTGCGAAGGAAATCGGGCCCTCAAATATCAGAGTCAATGCCATAGCTCCGGGACCCATAAAGACAGATATGTTATCTGCCATAAAGGAAGAGGACCTTGTTATGGTTGCCGGCGAAATGCCCCTTCAAAGGTTGGGAACTCCTGAAGAAATAGCTGCCACCGTCTCTTTTCTGGCTTCAGACTCCGCTTCATTTATAACCGGGCAAGTCATAAGTCCTAACGGAGGATTTACCATATAAGAATTTTTAATCGGTCATCTCTTCCCTAAGGCGCATGCCTTCTTCTTCTATATATTCCAATTTATTAATCGCTTTTTCAAGGTATTCATCTGCCTTATCGCCGTCATTTAACCCCGGAAGATTGACCCTTACATTTACGATGGCCGACCTTCCTGCACATTCAAAACATGCTATCGCAACCTCAATGTCACTCTCAACATTGGGGTTACTCTTGTTTATGAGCATATTGGCGAGCTGAATCCCTTCTTCCGCCTTTTCCAATATCCTTAACGGAACACCTACAGCCTTAATAGATGCCTCGCTAATAAGCGTATTTCTTTCGCTCCCCTTCTCCTTGAATGCCTTCATGAGAGCATTAAAGGCATCCATATCATCCTTAATCAAGGCTCTACCCTCTTTCATCAAAGCCTGCACCGATGTTTTTGCATCCAGACAACCACTATGAAAATGCTGATAATTTGCATTTGCAACAGTTATCTCTATAACCATTGATAAGAGCGCCGCTCCCTGCAGCAACGAAAGAGTAGCCACCGCTCCCCCTCCCGGGGTCGCCTTCGAAGAACTTAAATCCCTTACGTATTCGTCGATACTTTTTATAAATTCCCTACAACATCCTCCTTCTTGTTATTGTTTTCATAGCATCTTTTTATAGCATTTCATCTAAGTCATCTAATTCCAACTTTACTATGTCATTTTTATTACGCTTTTTCTCATCCTGAAGTAATTTCAACCATAGCTATGTTCTATTCGCCTTATTCGCCTTATTGAGGCTTATTTTTTTCAAGCTTCAGGACGATTTAAAAAGGGTGCTTCTTTTTGGATTTTGGTTTACATAATTATACAGGGTTTATTTGCGATGATATCAGCGGTTTTATCCGTTATTAAAAATTAGCTGTTATTTTTTTGTTTACCATTTCACCGCACAAAGGCATTTATAGCGTTTTCTCTTAAGATTGCGCATTTTTTTGCCCGTGCACAAGCTAGAAATTGGGTGTTTCCATTGGAATCTGCATAAGTTTACAATAAAGTTTTTATGTTAAATTGCTCGCAGTACTTCTATCAATCCTTCCAACTCTTCTCTGAATAATATTCTATCTCTATCTTGCCTTTATTACCGTTTTGGCTTAAATTTACCTTGGTGCCCAGAGCGGAACTCAACTCGCTTTCTATCTGCTTCACGGCTGCATTTTTCGTTGGATGCTTTCCCGGTTTTTTTCTGTCAAAGCTTAATCCTTTTTAGACAACTTTTTCAGCCTCTCTACGGAAAGCCCTTTGGTTTCAACATGTTTGGCTATTTCCGTTTGTTCCTCTTCCTTTGCCGAAAGGATTGCTCTTGCATGCCCCGCAGAAAGCTTGCCTGCCGATACCATATCAAGTACGGCATCCGGTAATTTCAGCATTCTTAAGGCATTCGTAATATATGGTCTGCTTTTAGATACGGCCTTGGCCACTTCATCTTGTGTAAGCTCGTAATCCTCTATCATTGCTCGTATTCCCCCTGGCCTCTTCTATGGGGTTTTAAATCTCTCTTTGAACATTCTCTATTATTGCCACAAGCATGTTTTGCTCCATCCGTGAGCTCCCGAACTATACAAGGCACCTCTGAAAGGCCTGCTATCCTTGCAGCCCGCCATCGTCTCTCCCCTGCAACCACTTCGTAGTGAGAGCCTTGCTTTCTCACGACTATAGGTTGAATGACGCCGTGCGTCTTTATTGATCTTGCAAGCTCTTCCAGCTTTTCCTTGTTGAATGTCTTTCGTGGCTGTGATTCATCTCGGGGCAATTTCATCTATTTCTATAAAGTTGATATCTTCCTTGTTCGCTTCACTTCTCTCTATCTCGGTCGAATCTATGTTGACGTCTTCGAACAGAGCTCCCAAGCCTTTACCTAAGCCTTTTCTTTCAGCCATTTTATTCTCCCTTCTCTACCCTTTTTAAAAATTCTTTGGCAAACTTCTTGTATGCCTTGGCTCCCGCACTCGACGGGTCATAGTGAACGATAGGAATCCCATGACTTGGAGCCTCAGCCAGTCTGACGTTTCTTGGGATTACAGTGTCGTACAGCAATCCTTTAAAGTATTTCCTCACCTCGTTTTGTACCTCGGCAGATAATTTCGTTCTGTTATCGAACATGCTAAGTACTACTCCTTCTATTTTAAGGTCTTCATTGAGGTTCTTCTTGACCAGATCTATTGTGCTCATCAGCTGCGACACGCCTTCCAGAGCGTAAAACTCACACTGTATAGGTATCAATACGCTGTCTACCGCCGTTAACGTGTTTATAGTCAAAAGTCCTAATGACGGCGGACAATCCACCAACACATAGTCGTAATCGTCTTCCACACTTGCCAGTGCGTTTTTCAGTCTTTTTTCCCTCCCGTATTGTGCGGAGAGCTCCAGCTCTGCTCCTGCCAATTCCACGTTGCTGGGTATTATATCCATGTTTTTGATGCCTGTAGGTATAATGACGTCCTTGGCATTCACCTTCTCGTCTGTGAGCAGTTCATAGATCGTGTTGTCCAGTTTGTTCTTTTCGATCCCCAGTCCGCTGGTTGTATTGCCTTGCGGGTCTATATCTATGACTAAAACTCTTTTTGTTTGTAGCAAGGCAGGTTGCTAGGTTGATGTTTTGTTGTTGTTTTGCCGACTCCGCCCTTTTGGTTGAAGATTGCTATTAATTTACTCATGTTTCACCTCCTCGTCGCATTATACTATTATATAAAGAAAAAGTCCAGATGTTTCACGTGAAACATCCGGACTTTTATAACGGCCTTTTTAAAATAGCAGGCATTCGCCGAGGATACTTAGTAGGTGTTTCCTTCTTCTTTACAAATACAAGGAGAGCTCTTTTGTGAATTCCGTCTAATGTGTATTCGTGTTGCTCTGTCAGTTCCACGCCCATCGTTTGAATTGCCGTTTTTGACAGCCTCATCTCTTCAGCTACACTTTCCGCATCCTTCATGGCAATGATTTTTCCTTTCAGCTTAACAAGCGGCACGGCAATCTCAAGCAAAACTCTGAGTTCTGCAACCGCTCTGGCCACACACACGTCGGAACTCTCACGTAACCGTCCTTCCTTGCTCGCCTCTTTCAGCCTCTCTGCGGCAAGAAAGATACATTGTCAATACCAAGGTTGTCGACAATGGCCTCGATTACATTGAGTTTTTCTTCTTTGAATCCAAGAGGACGACCTCACGGCCGCCACAAGCAACAGCAAGCGGCACTCTGGGGAATCCCCTCCGGTCCCTAAATCCAATATCCTCCTGTCTTCTATACCAAACGCCTTTCTCCACTACAAGGCTGTCAACAATATGCTTTACTGCCGCCTCTTCCGGATCTCTTACTGCAGTTAAATTTATCTTTTCGTTTATCTTAAGAAGTTCAAGCAACAATTTGCCAAGATTTCGGCTTTGCCTTCGTACAGAGCAATCCCTTGTGCCTCAGCTCCTTCTAATATGATTGTCTCTATTTTCTTTTCTCATTTCGCTTTTTCTCTCGTCATTCTTTTCAAGATAAACGAGCAAAACTCCGATGTCCGCAGGTGACACCCCTGATATTCGTGACGCCGCCCCTACCGAAGCCGGTTTAATCGCTGCAAGCTTTTCCGCCGCTTCCAATCTAAGCCCTTTTATTGACAGGTAGTCCAAATTTGCCGATAGCGCCTTATCTTCAAGTTGTTTGAACCTGTCCACCTGTTCAAGCTGCTTATTAATATATCCTTCATATTTACAAGATATTTCCACCTGAGTTATCACTCCGTCATCTAAGGCAGGTCTCTTCCCGTCAACCGCTCCGAGCTCCTCATAGCTCAGCTGAGGTCTTTTTAAAAGTTCATACAGGCTCGTCTTTTTGCTTATAGCTCCTGTTCCTTTTTGCTCAAGGATGTCGTTGACTTCTTCAGGCGAAGCCTTGTGTTTTTTAAGCCTTGCGAGCTCATCTTCTATTCCCTGCCTTTTTCTCTTCATTTTTCAAGTCTTTCAGCGCTTGCAAGTCCTATCTCATATCCCCTTTGTGTTAACCTTAAATCCGCATTGTCTTGCCTTAGCAGCAATCTGTATTCCGCCCTCGATGTCATCATTCTGTAAGGCTCGTTTGTTCCCTTGGTTACCAGATCATCTATGAGCACACCTATATACGCCTCATCTCTTCCAAGCACGAACGGAGGCTCGTTTCTAAGCTTCAACCCCGCATTTATACCTGCGATCAGCCCCTGCGCACCTGCTTCTTCATATCCTGAGCTCCCGTTTATTTGTCCCTGCACAATACAAGTTGCTAACCTCTTTGGTTTCAAGGGTATGAAACAGTTCAAGAGAATCTATGCAATCGTATTCTATTGCATATGCAGGTCGTGATATTTCTATATTTTCAAGTCCCGGTATAGTCCTGTAAAAAAGCGCCTGGACGTCCTCGGGCAGGCTCGATGACATGCCCTGAATGTACATTTCTTCAGTATTTCTGCCTTCAGGCTCTATAAACAGTTGATGCCTTTTCTTATCGGCAAAACGTTTTACCTTATCCTCTATAGATGGGCAATATCTGGGGCCTACGCCTTCGATTTTTCCTGAAAACATAGCGGATCTGTTAAAATTATCTCTTATTATTTCGTGTGTTTTTTCATTTGTGTATGTAAGATAACATGACAACTGATCTATATTTATGTTCTTTGTAAGAAAAGAAAACGGCACAACGGGCTGATCTCCCTCTTCCCTTTTCATAAGACTATAGTCAAAGGTGTTTTTTAAAGCTCTTGCAGGTGTTCCCGTTTTAAACCTTCGAAGCTTCAAGCCCAGTGTTCGTATGCTTTTGGGACAGTTCATTACAAGCTGCCATTCCATCGGGACCCGAGCTATATTCGCTGTGCCCTATGAAGATTTTCGACGAGAGGAAGGTTCCTGTCGCCAAAAATTACCGCCTTTGCCTCATACCTTGCTCCTGTCTTGGTAATAACCGCTGTTACTCTCTTTTCTCCTTCCGTATAAGCCGCCCTCAATCGTAACTATTTCCGCCTGTTTTAATTCCAAATTTTCTTCTTTTTCAGCACAGACTTCATCCTGGCATGATATTCTTTTTGTCCGCCTGCGCTCTAGAGACTGAATTGCGGGTCCTTTTCCCGTGTTTAACATTTTGCTCTGCACCATGGTGGCATCAATATTAACGCCCATCTCACCGCCGAGAGCATCTATTTCCCTTACGAGCTGTCCCTTTCCGGTTCCACCCTATAGAAGGATTACACGCCATCATCGCCACGGCTTCAAGCGTAGATGCAAAGACCACCGTCTTAAGTCCCAACCTCGCCGCCGCAAGCCCCTGCTTCACAACCTGCATGCCCTGCACCTATGACAGCCACATCGAATTTTCCCATTTCATAGATTGCGTTTTCTTTATTTCCCAAGGCAAAACCTTTCAAATACCTTATTTATAACTTCCTCTGATGCCGTATCTCCCTGTTATGTTTCCAAGGTAGGCGTAAGCATTTTTACATCAACCTCTACAAAGTCTAAACTCAAACCTTTTTAGCGCTTTTTGCTTCATTTAGCGACTTTTTAGCCTTTATCGCCTCATACACCATTCTGTCTCTTTTCCCTTCTGTTTTGGCCACATTTTTTTCTTCTGCGATTTTGCTGAGTTCAGATTTTAGTTCTTCCATTCCACTTTTGTTCCTTATGCTGATATCAATGCTCTTGTCAAACAATCCTTTGTTCTCTTTATTTTTGGCAGATGTTGGGAGATCGCTCTTGCTAAAAGCATACTACAAGGCTGTCTGCCCGAAGCCTCTTAATCACATTTTCATCTTCTCTGTCAGGGCCCTTGGTGCTGTCGATAAGATATACCACGACATCCGCTTCGTTTGCGGCCTTATAGCTCCTATCTATTCCTTCTTTTTCTATAACGTTATCACTTTCTCTTATTCCGGCAGTATCTATTAGCGTTATGGGAATTCCGGATAACAGAATCTGCTCCTCTATTACATCTCTTGTTGTCCCTTCAATGTCTGAGATGATCGCCCTGTCCTCCATGAGAAGCTCATTGAGAAGGGAAGACTTCCCGGCATTCGGTTTCCCTAAGATAGCTACCCTTATGCCGTCTCTATATACCCTTCTTTTTCTGGTTATATCAATAACTTCATCCAGCTCATCTATTACTTCTTCTATGCTTTCTATGGTCTTTTGACAATTTATTTCCTCTATGTCTTCATCCGGGTAATCTATATTCACAGCCATTTCAACCAATATTTCCTGAAGTCTAACCCTTGCATTACCTATGCTTCGTTCATTTTTGGCCTGCAAGCCCTTGCAAGGCAAGATCAAAAGCTTCCTCGCTCTTTGCATTTATCATCTCTATAATAGCTTCGGCCTGAGTAAGATCTATCCTGCCGTTAAGAAATGCAAGTTTTGTAAATTCTCCCGGTTCTGCAAGCTCTGCACCTTCGTCTATAACAGCGTCCAATATTCTTCTTTGGCACACGGCATTACCATGAGTATATATTTCTACAACATCTTCCCTAGTATATGTGTGCGGTGCCTTCATATACACCGCCATTACCTCGTCTAAAACCCTGTTATCCTGCTCTATTGTTCCGTAATAAAGCCGTTTATTCTGCCATTTATCAGACTCGATTCTCTGCTTGCCGGCATTTTTAAATAACTCTTCCAGTATTTTTTTTGACCTGTTTCCGCTAATTTTTATAACGCCTATAGCTCCGTATCCCGCCGTAGAAATTGCTGCAATAGTTCTGCTCATCTTTCTCCAATAAAAAACCCTCAGAATTTACTCCAAGGGAAATTATAACACAACATTTTAATCGTAAGTCTACGCCTTGTTTATCACTACTTTTCTGTACGGCTCCGCTCCTTGACTGGTGCTTTCTAAACCTTCCATCTGCTGAATTACTATGTGCACCACCTTTCTTTCATATGGAGTCATCGGATCCAAAGTCACCCTTTTTCCTGTATCTTTCACCTTGTTCGCCGCATTTAAAGCAATTGTCTTTAGCTTCTCGTCTCTTTTTGTCTGTATCCCTCGACATCTATTATCACTCGTTTATAACCCTCATCATTATTGTTAACGCAAAGGTTCATGATAAATTGTAACGATGTAAGTGTCTGTCCCTTCTTTCCTATGATAAGCCCTGCGCCTTCTCCGCTTATATCGAAAAATATGAAGTCTTCACCTTCTTTGCCCTTTATTTTTAAGTCATTAAGCTCCCATTTTATCAACGATTCTCTTAAGAAGCGATAGATTTTTCGTTATCTTCCGTCACATCCTTGCCTTCTCGCCTAACTTTAAGCAAAATATCTTCACTAATCTCTACATCTTTTTCATTTTTCCTCAGAGTGCTTGAATTTTTCCGGCTTTTCTTTCATTTCTTTACAAACCGCTCCGGTATCAAACGCCTGTTTTTTTCCTTTTCCGACACCCTTACCTTTTGCGAGTTTAGATCCAATCCCCAAGAAACCCTTGGATGGCTCTTCCAACACTTCTATTTCTATATCATCTCTTGATAAATTCAATTCTGCAAGAGCTAATTCTACTGCTTCATCAATGCTCGCTCCCCATTTTTCAACGCTTTTCATATTTACCTCCTGTATTAATTTACAGCCGCTTTTTCATTCTTTTAGATTTTTTTCTTTTTGCTGATTCATTTTTTTCCTAACACTATTTAAAATGAATCGATATGAATATCTGTATAAACTGCCCGAAAAACCAGTATATCGCAAGGCCCGCCGGAAAAGATCTTCCTATCAGCACTATTGCGACAGGAAAAATGTATTTCATTACCTTCATCCCGGATGCAGGATTCGCCTGTCCATGACCCATCTGGGCTTGTTGAGATAAGCTAAATGAAATAAAGGTCGCTACGCCGGCAAGTATCGGCAATATCCACTTATCCGGATGGCTCAAATCAGCTATCCACAGAAAAGGCTCGTGAACCGCAAAAGATAAGCTGCTGATCGCTTATATATGATAGCGGATCCCTTAACAAGGAAAACAAGCCGAATATTATAGGCATCTGAATGAGCATAGGTAGACACCCTCCGGCAGGATTATACTTTTCTTCCTTGTATAATTCTTGCATTTTTGCTCCTAAAAGAGCTTTATCATGACCGAATCTAGCCTGGATATCCTTCATTTTTGGCTGTAGCTCCGCCATTTTTCAGTGTGTTTAACATCTGTGATTTGTATAAAGGAAAGGTTACCAATTTTACTATGAGCGTCAAAAGTATGAGAGTCACACCGTAGTTTCCTATAAATGAATACAGAAAACTTAATATTTTTCCCATTGGTAATACTATTAAATTCAACAATTTGGTCATAACAACTTCTCCTTTTAAATTATTTAAGCGGATCATACCCGCCCTTTGAAAAGGGATGACACCTTAAAAATTCTTTTTATGCCCAGCATACTTCCCTTTAATTGCACCATATTTTTCAACAGCCTGCAAAAAAATAATTTGAACAGGTGGGATAAAATCTACACCTTGGAGCAGATAATGGAGATATAAATCTTTGATACGCTTTCACTAATTTTATCAAAACTATCTTCATTTCTCTCATCCCTTTAGTATGTTTTTGAAGAAAGTACTTTTGTAAGACTTTTTTTCCACATCGTGTGATTTTTGCTTTTTAGTATCATCTTTCTTTTAGCTACAAAAATATAATCACAACTTTTTAAATTATCGTTGTTTTTCTGTAAAATTCTCTTATAAGCCGTCTGGCTCTATTGCGTTCTACGCTGTTTCCTATCTTCTTGCTCGCTATAAACGCTCTTCTATTATAGCCTAATTCGTTTTTATATAAAAAACTACTACGTATTCAGATGTAATAGTTTTTTTCCCTTGTTATAAATTTTTTTGAAAATTCATTTTGCTTTCTAAGTATGGTTTTTATCAAGCATATCTATGCGGAAAAGAACCTTTCTTCCCTGATTCTTCTTCTTTTTGAGTACTGCTCACCGCTCTTTGTCTGCATTCTATTTCTAAATCCGTGTTTCTTTTTCTAAGCCTGGCTGATACGTCATTTTCATATCTCTCTTCCCCGTAAATATTTAAAAATATCTTCAATATAAGCCATAACATTATACACATTACTGGATTGCTTGTCAAATTTTACTTTTTCCACAATCGGTTAATAAAATGTGGAAAAACTTAATATCTGCTCTGTCCATCTTTTTATTCAGCTGTTTTAAAAGTCTTCACAGGCTGTTCTTGATTCGTTTTTATTTTTTTGTTATCATACTTTATGTGTTTTATTTCTATTCAGGAGATGTTGATGAATATAGAAGATTTATGGAAGAAAACTAAGAAAAATATTGAAAATTCAATATCTCCGACGAGTTATGACAGCTGGATTAAAAATTTAGAGCTCATAGGTTTTGACGACTCCACAAGCACTCTTACTTTATCCACAGATAACATGATATCTATAAACATAATAGAAAAAGCGACTTTTGCACTCAATGAAGACTTCTGCAAAAAGAGGTTTTTGAACAGGATATAAACATAAAGATAGAATACAGAGAAAAATAAACGTACTAAGAATAAAATTAAAGATTCAAACAAGGGTGATTTTGATATCCTGTTTGAAGAAAAATATATTAAATCCAAAAATACACGTTCGATAATTTTGTAGTAGGTGATAATAATAGACACGCTCATGCTGTTGCTCTTTCTATTGCAAATAGCGAAATTTCAGAATACAATCCTTTTTTTCTTATACGGGGGTCCCGGACTTGGAAAAACCCATCTGATGCATGCTATAGGTATGACTATAATGAAAAATTTTTCCTTATAAAAAGGTTTTATATGTACCTGCAGAAACCTTTACCACCGACCTTATCAATTCCATCAGAAAAATCCTCTCAGGAAGAATTTAAAAAAACAAATACAGAATGGTGGATGTTTTACTCATAGACGATATACAATTCATGCAAGGTAAGGAATCCACCCAGGAGGAATTTTTCATACTTTCAACTCTCTAACAAGACTTGGAAAAACAAATTGTTATTTCTAGTGACAGGTCTCCCAACCATTTAAATAAATTAGATGAGCGTTTTGCGTTCTCGTTTTATGCAAAATGTTACAACGGATATTAAACCCGCAAATTTTGAGACCAGAGTGGCAATACTACAAAAATGTGAAATAGAAAATTTTAAAGTAGACGCCGATTTAAATGAAGTAATAAATTTAATAGCTCATAACATAGATGATAATATACGTGCACTTGAAGGAGCTTTGACTAAGCTCATAAGTTTTTTTCAAGGCTTTTTAAATGAAAAGATAACTATTGATTATGCATCTTCCTGAGATATTTAAAAAATAAGGAAAATAAAATTTCCCGTGAAACTATTAAAATAATCGTTTCTAATTATTTCAATATTTCAATTTCGGATTTGGAATCAAAAACAGAAAAAAGGAATTCACTATTCCAAGACAAATAGCCATGTTCTTATGCAGGGAATTAACTGAGATCTCTTCCAAAAATAGGAGAATTATTTGGAGGAAAAAGATCATTCTACCGTATTACATGCATGTAGAAAAATTAAAAAATTGGAAGAAACTGATAACTATATTAAAAATTTCGATTGAAGAGATAAAAATAAATTGTTATAATGAAGGCTGTGGAAATTGTGAAAAATATCCTTTTTACCAACATGTTTATCAACTGTGAACTTATTCAAATTTAGCTGTTTTATTTCACTTTTTCAACACTTTACACAAAGCCTACTACTACAATTACTACATATATATAATTATTAATATAAAAATAGAAGGAGAAAATATGAGATTCACTTGTTCATATTCATGAAAAATTAAATTTGTAATAAAATCTATCACAAATAGAACCACTATGCCTATTTTAAAAGGAATATTAATAGCAAAAAGAAGAAAAATATTAATTAAGGGAACAGACTTAGAAATATCAATTCTCAGTAAATTAAAAAAATAAAAACGATGAAGTAGGGAAAATAATAGTTAATGCAAAAGCTTTTTATGAAATAATAAGAAAATTACTGAAGGAAATATAGAATTTTTACAGATGAAAGTAAAAATTACACATAAAAATCTAAATTCGGAATTTGAATTGGAATACCTGGAGGAAGAAAAATTTCCTTTTTGCAAAAAGAAGTGAAGGGAGAAAAGTTTTCGTTTGATAGAGATATATTATGTAATATGATAAAAATCATCTTCCTGTGTAAGTAGAGAAAGCACTCAAAAATGCACTTAGAGGCTTATATATTGAAATCAATAAAAAACGGTATAAGATTAGTGGGAAGCGATGGATACAGAATAGCTATTACAAAGGAAAAATATAATCAATGAACAGGGAAAAAGATATTTTGGTTCCTGTAGAAAACATATTGAATATAGAAAAATATTAAGAGAAGAAAAAAAGAAACGGTAGAATTAATAATAGGGGAAAAAGGATATAAAATTTGAATTAAAAGAAGGAGAAATATATCTAAAAATTGCTTGAGGGGAATTATATAGATTATAAAAAGCCATTTTTTTAGAGGAAAATGAAAACGAAGTTATAATAAATAAAAATGATTTAATAAATGCAGTAGAGAGAATGTATTTGTTATCGCTGAAAAGAAGAATAATAAAATAATAATGAGACTTATAAATAATTTATTAAAAATAGAAACAAACTCTGATATAGGATATGCAAAAGAAGAAATAATAGTGGATAAAATGGGAGAAGATAATGAATTTGCAATAAACTGTAAATTTTTGCTGGATGCAATAAAAAATATAGATGGGAAGAATTAAAATTAAAAATAGGAAAAAATGAAAGATTTATATTGATAGAGGAGGTAGAAAACGATAGATCCCAGTTTTTAATAATGAACTTAAAAATAAGTAATTTACAAAAGAAAAGTGTAAATTAATATTTAAAGAGAAAGGTTTAAAATGTCAGAAAAATCGATAAGAAATACGGCGCAGAGGAAATACAAGTATTAGAAGGATTGGAACCTGTAAGAAAAAGACCGGGAATGTATATAGGTTCAACAGGAAAAACCGATTACATCATTTGGTTTATGAAATTGTAGATAATAGTATAGATGAGGCGTTAGCAGGACATTGTAATGAAATTAAGATATGTATAAATGAAGATGTCTCTATAAGAGTGGAAGATAACGGAAGAGGAATGCCGGTTGATATACATCCTAAAACAAAAAAATACCTGCAGTAGAGGTGATACATAGCATACTTCATGCAGGAGGTAAATTTGACGAGAACGGAGGGTATAAAGTTTCAGGTGGTTTACATGGAGTGGGAGCTTCGGTAGTAAAACGCATTATCTTCAAGGATGGAAGTTAAGATAAAAAGAAATGGGAATCTCTATAAACAGGAATATTCTGTGGTAAAACCATGACTAAACTTGAAATTATAGGGACATCCACGGAAACAGGATCCATAACGGAATTTATGCCTGATGATCAAATTTTTGATGATATAGAATTTGATTACGACACATTAAACTACAGATTTAGAGAAATGGCGTTTTTAAATAAAGGACTGAAAATACAGCTTGAAGATAAAAGAAAAAGGCAGAGAAAAACAAACACTTATTGCTATGAAGGAGGAATAAAGGAATTTATTAAATATCAGAACAAAAATAAAGAAAATTACATGAGGATATAATATTTTTGATAAAAACTGATAACAGTCAAGTTGAAGTTGCCATACAATATACGGACAGGTATAGCGAAACACTTCTTTTCTTATGCAAATAATATAAATACGACTGAAGGAGGATATCATCTGTCAGGGTTTAAGTCGGCATTAACGAGGGTTATAAACGACTACGCCAAGAAGGCAAAACTCATAGGCGAAAAATGATAATTCTCCTTGGAGAAGATGTGAGAGAAGGAGTAACTGCGATAATATCTGTAAAAGCTTACAAATCCCTCAATTTGAAGGACAAACTAAGACAAAATTAGGAAACAGTTTTTATAAGAGGTGAAGTTGAAACAGCGGTAAATGAAAATGTATATGCATTTTTGATAGAACATCCGAAACAGGCAAAAATAATAATTGAAAAATGTATAAAATCTGCAAGGGTAAGAGAAGCGGCAAAAAGCCAGAGATTTAACGAGAAGAAAAACAGCTTTTAGACAGCTTAGCCTCTACCCGGGAAATTATCTGACTGTAGTGAGAAGGACCCGAAATTATCCGAAATATTTTTGGTCGAGGGAGATTCTGCAGGAGGTAGTACAAGGCAGGGGCGTGATAGAAATAGACAGGCCGTACTTCCATTGAGAGGAAAGATATTGAATGTTGAAAAAGTAGGTTAGACAAGATTTTAAGTTCTGAAGAAATTAAAAATATGATAACGGCATTTGGATGTGGAATGAGCGATGATTTTGAATTAGATAAACTTAGATATCATAAGATAATTATAATGACGGATGCCGATGTGGACGGAGCGCATATACGAACACTTTCTTCACATTCTTCTATAGGTATATGATGCCTCTTGTGGAAGCAGGACATGTTTATGCCGCGCAGCCACCGCTCTATAAAGTAAAGAAAGGGAAAAGAATATTACTTATTCTGAAAAATGAACAGAAGAAATTGATGAAGAGTTTTAACGGAACAAGGCGGGAAGTCGGATATACAAAGGTATATAGGGTCTTGGTGAAATGGATTACAATCAACTCGGGAAACTACCATGGATTATGACAAGAGAACACTCATACAAATCACAGTGGAAGACGCATCCGCAGCAGATGATATATTCACAACATTAATGGGTGATAAAGTTCCTCCAAGGAAGAAATTTATAGAAGAAAAACGCCAGATACGTAAAAAAATCTTGATATATAGAAAAGAAGGGTGAAATGGATACAACAAAATAGTTGGAGAAAATATAATACAGAATGAAATTTATTCAGAAATGAAGGAGTCTTATCTTGATTATGCCATGAGCGTAATAGTTGGGAGGCTCTGCCTGATGTTAGAGACGGTTTAAAACCCGTTCATAGAAGAATATTATATGGAATGCATAATTTAGGAATAACACCTGATAAGCCGCATAAAAATCTGCCAGGACGGTAGGTGAAGTTATGGCTAAGTACCACCCTCATGGTGACAGTTCCATATATGATGCAATGGTGAGGATGGCTCAAGACTTTTCAATAAGATATATGCTTGTAGACGGACATGGAAACTTCGGTTCGATAGAGGGAGATGGCGCTGCTGCTATGAGGGTATACGGAGGCCAGGATGTCTCATTTGGCGCTTCAGATGTTAAGGGATATAGACAAGAAAAACGGTTGATTTTGTTCCGAATTTTGATGATGAGGAAGAAGAACCGAGCGTACTTCCATCCAGATTTCCGCAGCTTTTAGTGAACGGATCAAACGGAATAGCTGTAGGTATGGCGACCTCAATCCCGCCACATAATTTGGGCGAAGTAATAGATGCAACGGTAAAGCTCATAGACGATAGGGAAACTTCGGTTGAAGAGCTTGCCAAGATAATAAAGGGTCCGGATTTTTCCCTACAGGTGAAGATCCTTGGAAGAGCAGGAATAAGGGAAGGATATTTAACGGGGCAAGGAAAAATAAAGATAAGATCCACCATAGATATTGAGCAGACAGGAAAGGAACAGCTTGTAGTTTCAGAAATTCCTTTATCAGGTAAATAAAACGAGACTTATGGAAAAATAGGCGAACTCGTAAAAAGAAAAATTATAGAAGGCATTTCGAGATAAGGGATGAAACAAACAAAAGAAGGAATAAGAATAGTAATAGAGTTAAAAGAGATGCAAACGCAAGCATAGTTCTTAATAAGCTTTATAAACACACGTCACTTCAGGAAAGCATGAGCATGATAATGATTGCGCTTGTAAATGGAGAACCTAAAAATTAACGCTTTTGCAGATTCTAAATGATATATAAAAACATCAAAAAGAAATAGTTACAAGAAGAACGCAATTTGATCTTGAGAAGGCGGAAAACAGGGCGCATATTTTAGAGGGTCTTAGAATCGCATTGGATAACATAGACGAAATAATAAAGATTATAGAAGCAGTTATGACGATGCAAAACAAAAAATTGATGGATACATTTTCACTGTCAGAGGTTCAGACGCAGGCAATTCTCGATATGAAATTAGCGAGATTGCAGGGACTTGAGAGAGAAAAGATAGAAAATGAGTACAGCGAACTTCAAAAAGAAAAATAAGTTACTATAAAGAAATTCTTTCAAAATGAAGGGTTGCTCATGAATGTAATAAAGGAAGAGCTGCTTGAAATTAAAGAAAAGTATGCGGACGAAAGAAGAACTCAGATAGTTGATGATGATACGGACATTGAGGAAGAAGATTTAATAGAGAGGAAAAACGTCACCATTACTTTTGACGCATAAGGGTTATGCGAAGAGGATGGATGTGGACGAATATAAAACGCAAAAGAGGCGGAAAGGGCATAACAGGACTTAAAACCAGAGAAAACGATTTTGTGAAAAATATAATAAACACATCTACACACGACGACCTTCTCTTTTTTACTAATTACGGAAAAGCGCATAAGATAAAGGCTTATCAGATACCTGAAGCGACGAGAACCGCAAAGGGTATACCGATCATAAACTTTGTGAACCTCGATAAGACGGAAGAGATAACGGCGGTGATCCCTATAGATGAATTTAGAGAAGATAAATATTTGATAGCGGTTACCAGCCAAGGATTGATTAAAAAGGTAAAGTTGAGCGAGTTTGAAAGTAACAGAAAATCGGGACTCATAGCCGTAAAGCTTCACGATGGAGACAAACTCATAGCCATAGAAAAAACAAACGGCGATGATGACGTTTTGATAGTTACCAGAAAGGGAATGAGCATACGCTTTAATGAAAATGACGTAAGAGCTACAGGGCGCCAGTCTATAGGTGTAAAAGCGATAACCTTAAAGGATGATGATGAGATAATTTCTATGCAGCTCGTATCTAAGGGCAAGGAACTTCTTGTGGTGTCTAAAAAAGGATATGGAAAAAGGACGGGAACGGATAAATACACTCTTCAGACTAGAGGCGGCAAAGGAAACAAGACGTATGACAATAAAAAGTTTGACGTCACGGGAGAATTAACAGGAGCTCTCATTGTGGACGAAGAAGATGATATAATGTTGATTAATTCTGATGGAATAGTGATAAGAATAAAAGCGAAGGAGATTCCGAATTTATCAAGAGCTACTAAGGGAGTAAGGATAATGAAGGTAGGTGAAGACGCTAATATAATATCCTTGGCAAAGGTTATGAATGAGGAGGATTCGGAACAACTTACGTTATAAATCTGGATGAGAGGTTAACATGTTTACGACGAAGACAGGAGATAACTGCATTGAGTTTATTGCGGCGGGCAAACCTGAATATATTGATGCCGTGTGCCTGGCCATTAAAATTTTTGCGGAAGATAAGGGCTTTAACGAAGAAAATTTGGAAGACATCGAGCTGGCTTCGAAAGAGGCTTGCAAAATAGTGATATGTCATAAAAGAGATGGGTATGCGTCCAAGTATAAGGTGAAGTGCGAAGGGCTTGAAGACGGAATAAAAATAGCAGTGGAAGATGTATCCTGCGAAAAACGCATAAGGATACCTGAGCAGAGAATTTGCCTTAACTGTCCGGAAGAAGGAAACGTATGTTTGGAACTTATTAAATCTCTGATGGACGAAGTCAGATAGAGCAGGAGAAACTTGTAGTATAACTATGGTGAAAAAGCATGCAAGATAGAGAGCGCTTTGAAAAATATGCAAAGACTCGTGATATAAACGAGCGAAACGCCATAGTGGAAGACTATTTATACATAGTCGATATTTTAGTACGAAAATATCTCAACAAGGGCGTGGAATATGATGATTTGTATCAAGTAGGTGCTATGGCTTTGATTATGGCCGTAGAAAGATTTGATGCATCTCGAGGCTTCGAGTTTTCAAGTTTTGCAACACCTACAATACTTGGTGAAATAAAAAAATATTTTAGGGATAAGGAATGGAAACTCAAGGTGCCGCGTAGCGTTAAAGAAGCGAATGCAGCGATACAGAGCGCAAGAGAGAGTTTGTTTGCAAAGTTACAAAGAGATCCTACCGTAAAGGAGATCACTGAAGAAAAAAATATGAAGGAAGAAGAGGTGGCCAAGCTCATAGACAGCAGCATGGCGTATAATACGTTATCCTTAGACGTTACTTTTGATGATTCAGGTAGTGACAGTGGAGTCAGCAGATACGAAAAATATATGGCGGTAGAGGGTAGCGGTATAGAGAGCCTAGAGTATGAAGAGATGATAGAGTCGATTCTATCGGTGCTCAGCGAGAAAAACAGGTATATATTCAAAAAAAGGTTTTTAGAAGGGAAGACGCAAAGTGAAATAGCGGAAAAACTCGGGGTATCGCAGATGACCATATCACGAGCAGAGAAAGAGATTAAGGAGAAATTCAAAGAAGAGCTTAAGAGAGGGGAATATATAGTATGAAGAAGGTTTTTTCGGGAGTACAGCCGACAGGAAATATACATTTAGGTAATTATCTCGGAGCAATGAGGCAATTTACAGAGCTTCAAGATGAATACGATACGATGTACTGCATTGTAGACCTTCATTCCATTACTGTAGAGCAGGATCCTGCAGAGCTTAAAGAGCATATTTTAGATGTTGCCGCATTGTATTTGGCAATAGGTGTGGATCCTAAAAAGGCTACAATATTCGTTCAGTCAAATGTACCTGCGCACAGTGAACTCGCTTGGTTACTCATGTGCAATTCATATACGGGAGAACTTTCCAGAATGACGCAATACAAGGAGAAGAGCAAGGGAAATGAATCATCTATAGTAGGGTTATTTACTTACCTCGTGCTTATGGCTGCAGACATATTACTCTATGATACGGATGTGGTGCCGGTGGGAGAGGATCAAAGGCAGCACCTTGAGTTAACAAGGGATATTGCAAGGCGTTTTAATACCAAATATGGCGAAACATTTACGATGCCCGAGGCAAGGACGCTAAAGACCGCTACCAGAATAATGTCGTTGGATGATCCCGTTAAAAAGATGAGTAAAAGTAATGAGAGTGAATACAGCAGGATAGCATTGCTCGATGATGAGAAGAAAATAAGCAAGGCCATTGCAAAGGCGCAGACGGATTCAGAAGGCCATGTAAGATATGATGTAAAAAATAAACCCGCAGTTAGCAATTTGATAAACATATATGCTACAATAGCAGGCAAACAGGAAGCTCGAGGATCTCTATAAGGACAGCAGGTACAGCGACTTTAAAAAGGATCTCGCAGCGGAGATAGAAAGGCTTATAAAACCGATAAGAGAAAGGTTCAGCGAGGTTAGAGGTTCAAAAGAGCTTGTAGATATTTTAAAAGAAGGTGATATGAAGGCAAAAGATAGAGCGGAAATAATGATGAAAAAGGTGAAAGATAAAATAGGTTTAGGATATTAAAACAAGGAGGGCTATATGTTAAGCGAAGAAGATAAAAAAATTGATGTTGTGGAAGAGAAGATGGAAGAAAAGGGAAGTAAGAGCAACAGAAAAAAAATAATAACCATAATATTGCTTGTAGCCATTGCCGTTATCATAGTAGGCTTTGGAGTACATACGTTATTACCTCACGGGGATAAGGATTCTAAAAGTTCAGGAAGCACGGGACATTGAACGGGAAGCTCAACCTTGAAGAAGCAACGGGCTCAAAAAAGAAGATAAGCGAAATTGCATCGCAGGCAGGGCCTTCCGTAGTGGAGATAAGAACGGAATCCGTAGGAACCGACGGTTGGTTACGTCAGTATGTAAAGAAGGGAGCAGGAAGTGGAGTAATCATAAGTAAGGATGGTTATATAGTAACGAACCATCATGTAATAGCAAATGCCAATAGAATAGAAATAACCACCAGCGACAAAAAGACATATAAGGCCAAGTTGGTAGGAGACGATGCTCAAACGGATCTTGCGCTACTTAAGGTATCAGCAAATAATTTAACGCCGGCGACGATAGGGCGAAGCGATAAAATAGCAGTCGGTGAACTTGCAGTCGTTATAGGCAATCCATTGGGAGAGCTTGGCGGATCGGTGAGTGCAGGTATTATTTCTGCCAAGGATAGAAAGATGACGATAGAGAAGAAGAACATGAAGCTGATACAGACAGATGCAACGGTTAACCCGGGAAATTCCGGCGGAGGTATGTTCAATCAATATGGACAACTCATAGGCATTGTGGTAGCGAAATCATCGGGAACAGGGATAGAAGGATTGGGCTTTGCAATTCCTACAACCACTTTAAGAGATGTATTGCCTCAATTAAAAAAGAACGGCAAGGTTACCGGAAGAGTTGATACGGGCATAGAAACGATAGATATACAGTCGAACATGGATTTGTATACAAAGGTGGACAAAAAGGTGTATATGTGTTAAATGTAAAGACAGCCTTAAAATCCGGGCTGATATAGTGGTGACAGGCTGGTTTTCAGTAAATGGCAAGAGCATCGACAAACAGGAAGATTTAGAAAAATCATCAAGGGTAAAAAGGTAGGTGATAAATTAAAAATCAAATTTGAAAGAAGAAATCAAAGCATCAGCTGCAACGCTAGAGCTCGAGTGATCAGTCAAAAGAGGAAGAGCTAACGGAGCAACAGGAAGAGCAACAAACAAAAAACAGGATCCGTTCCTCTTCATTCTTTAACAACTTCTTTTAAGCTGACATAGAGTATCTTTATAATATTTACGCAGTTCCTGCATATATTTTGCAAGAGGTATAAATCTTGCTGAGGACAGATTTTTAGGTGTAATTAAGCAAACACATAAAATAAAAACTTAGACTACAAGAAAGACAAAAAGTTCGCCATGAGGGTTTTTGATAATTGGGACTATTTAGTGTACAATTTTGAGAATTTTTATAAAAATAAAAACAGAAGAGCAAAAATTGTGTTATATTACTACGTGAAAAGCACAATAGATTGAAGGCTGTAACATGACATGTGCATATTGGTAATATTTTATGTGTAAGATAATTATGCTACAAAATGCAATGAACGATGTTTCTATAATTGATCTGTGTTTTGTATAAGTTAAGATTGGAAAGTTAAGGAGAGAAGACCATGAGAAACAAATTCCTTTAGTATTGTATTAATGTTGGTGCTTTTTATGGGATTGCTGCATTACGGCGGAGACAGCAAAGTGCATGCAGCAGAACTACCTAATGTAGTAAAAAGCGCAAGAATTACTGATACCGAAGGAAATCCACTTACAGGACCTATAGGGGCTCAGTGCTATTAGAATAACTGCAGACTATGAACTGCCCAACAATCAGGTTCACGCAGGGGATACTACCACTATCGAGCTTCCACAAGGGTTTGATAGGGCGGCACCGTTTAATTTTGAAATTAAAGCAGGAGGGCATACGGTTGCCACGGGGAAATCAATAGTAACAGCAGAAGGCAAACATCAGTTTATTCTTACGTATACGGATTATGCGGCAACGCATTCCGATATCCATGGCTCATTTTTCTTTAATGTGCAGATTAACAATGCAACTCAGACTCAAACAGGAAATATTCCTGTAACACTTGTTTCGAGCGGCGTGAATGTTCCCGCAGGTACAGTTCAGTATAACCCTCATAGTGTTGAAGGAGTTCCTGTAGTTAAAGCCGGTTGGATGGATAGTGGAGATAATACTATAGGTCACTATAAGATAAATGTTAACCAAAAAAATGAAGAAATGAAGAATGCCGTGCTCGAAGATACATTGTTGACACTGAGGATGTCATGTGAAAAGGCTCTCTTTCTGTAACGGAAGGTGTGTGGGTTAATACCGGAACGGATATGGTTTTAACTAATCAGACGGACGTAACGGATCAATTTGCTAATAAGATTACGTATCACGGAAATAGTTTTAAAATTGACATAGGAAACAGACCTGCCGGTAGGTTTGCACTCAGGTATAAAAACTAAAATTATCCTATGAGCCTATGCCGGGCGAGATATTTAAAAATGAGGCGAAGTTTGTTAATGACGGTCGAGAATACAAACATGCCGCCAGTTATAAAATACATATAGCCGGAGGAACAGGAGAAGGATATAAATTTAAGATTAAAAATCAAAAAGAGAAATGAAAATGGAGAGCCTTTAAAAATGCAGAATTCGATGTAATATGTGTTAGATCAGGAGTTGTAGTAGGGAAGCTCGTTACTGATGATAACGGGGCAGCCGAAGTAGATCAATTGCTTAAAGATAAGTATATCCTCAAAGAAACAAAGGCTCCGAAGGATACGAAAAGCTTACGCAAGATATAAAATAAAACCTGAAAGATTTTGACAGCGGCAAGACGGCATATAAGACTATAAAGAATAAAAATAAAGTCTCAAAAAGATTTCTATTGCAGGCAAGAAAATTTTGGAACGATCACAACAATCAAGACGGAAAACGTCCTAAACAAATTGTGATTAACCCGTTTAAGGAGGGAACCAAGATTGCATCGAAGATCGTGAAAAAGGAAGATGGCTGGAAGTGGAAATTCGATGGATTGGACAAATATTCAGGCGGTAAAGAAATCAAGTATACAATTACAGAAGATGCAATAAATGGGTATTCTGTTGAAATAAAGGGCTATGATGTAAAAATTCATATATGCTCGGGGAAGACAAGTGTACAGGTAACAAAAGTATGGAAAGATGCGAATAATAAAGACGGGAAGAGGCCTGAAAAGTAAGAATTAGATTTGCTTTGCGAACGGGAAAGAAGTGCCCGGAAAGATTTTGGTATTGAGTAAACTTAACGGGTGGACAGGAACCTTTAAAAACCTTTCTATAAACAAGGACGGGAAAAAGATTAAATATACAGTCAAGGAAGAACCGGTTGGACAAGGATATGAAAGTTCTGAAAAAGGAAACGCCAAAGATGGGTTTGTTATAACAAACAACAAAAAAAAACCGGACGATTATAAAGCCTAAAGAAAAAGATCCCTAAAAACCCGCAAACCGGTGATAATACCAACATAGCACTTTATGCAAGTTTATTGGGAATGTCGGGGATCGCATTGTTATTGTTTCATATTCTAAGGCGCAAGAAGAACATTAAAAGATAATTAAATAAGGATTAACCTTAGTTTGTACCTGAAGAATGGGAGTAGAGAGTTACCTTAATTCAATATCAGGGCTTATGTAATAAGTGTATTTACGCTTCTTGCAATAGGCTCTGATTTTTATTTATGATGGATTTTTCTTGGTGTATTCAAGTAAATATATTTTCACCTTGTATCTTTTGAGTTTGGAAAGGTAGCTAAAAAAGTATTTTTCTCACGGAAGGTTTTTGTGAAGTTGTGGTGTTGTGCTGAAATCAATAAACGTGAATACGCATTCCTGATTTACTCCCGTCAAAACATACGGTGCAAGTTTTTGTGGGAATGTGAGTATTTAGTTACGAATGTATCACCTCCGTTAATGATCACGGGGTGTTTTTCTTTCGTCAAAAGCTTTTTAGCAGGTGAATTAATCCGGAATATATAGCTTTTAGGAAAGTTGTAATATACATCGCAGTTATCTACAAAAAGCCTGAAATGCCTTTTAAAGTTGCGGGCAAGTTTGTTGGAAATGAAGTTTTGCCAAGAGTTATCGGCTACGTTTATCCATCTTTCTTCATCCCAGTTTTACTATATTGTCCGGAGAGCTAAATGTTTAAACTCATTGTAATAAGGACGAAAAATTTTCTAAAGAGCCTATGTTGATGTATGAATAGACTTTTGATCTTATGGTTTTTCAGCTTGTGGATTTCTTTTTGAGAAAAATTGGGCATCTATTACGACTGCTTTGTAGCGATATAATTTTTGGATGTTTCGTTTATTTAGTTGAGGAATAGTGTATGGCTTTTTGTTTTAATTTTTTAGCGTGAGAGGTAACGGCATTTGAAGGGATTGTAATAGAACTTATAAAAAATTGAAAATATCAATCCTACATGTTAAAATTCGTTTGCTCATAAGTTATTCCTCTTTCAAAAATTTTTGCAGTTTTCAATCAGTTCTTTAGCTGATATTATGTTGTTTTCAGTTACGTTGATGCCGCCTATGAGCTTAGCGATTTTCATGGATTTTTCGTCAGGATTTAGCTTTTTAGCATTTGTGTAGGTATTCGAATTATCAGATGATTTTTGATATCAGGTAGTTGTGGATCACCAAATGCGGCTATTTGAGGCGAATGCGTAATGCAGATGATCTGCTTTACCCCTGCTTATTTCATGAAGCTTTTTGCCCACGACAGCCGTTTTTCCGCTTATGCCGGAGTCTATTTCATCGAATATAATGATGGGTACCTTTTTCACTTTCTAAAAAGCACTTTTTGATGGTCAGCAGTAATTCTTGAAGCTTCTCCGCCGGATATGATTTTAGCTAGAGGTTTAGGAGCTTGACCTACATTTGTGCTTATTAAAAAATCGATGGAATCATTGCCGTTTTGGCTGTATTTGGAAAGACTTGTATGTGATAAGGTAATTTTGGGATTCGTAAAGTTGAGTTCTTTGAGTTCATCTTCTATTTTTGATACCAAGATCTTTGCGGCTTCTGAGCCTTGCTGTACTGAGTTTTTGTGCGGTTTCTATCAAGCTTGATTTTAGCTCGGCTGAGTTGCCTTCCTTTGATTTAATTTCTGCATCTATTTGCTGAGATGAATCCAGTTTGTTTCGTAGTTGTTCTTTGAACTGTATTATTTCATTTAGAGGACGCATATATTTGCTTTTTAAGGTGAGCAAGTTCATTTGAGCGGTCTTCTTTAGAGGTTAACTCCGCAGGAGAGTAGCTGTATTTCTGCCCGAGCTCCTCAATGTATCCGAAGCCTCTTCAATATTCGCTTGGATAGAAATTATATTATTAAGTAAAGATTCAAATTCAGGGATCTTTCAGGAATGTTTTCAAGGGCACGGATGGCAGTGGAAAGATTTTTCGTAAGCAGAGGAATTACCCTTATATAGAGAGAGAAAAGAGTCATTTATAGCCGTATAAATTTTTGCTGTGTTTTTTAGCGCAGAGAGGCTTTCGTCTATTGCTTTATCTTCGTTTGGGTCTGAAAGCTTTGCCTTTTCCAATTCATCCAGCTGAAACTGCATAAAGTCCTTTTGCTGCTTTATTTCGGCTCTCTTTTTTAGGAGGCTGTTCAGTTCCTTTCAGCGCTGCCTTAAAGCAGCCGTAGTATGTATCGTAGTTCTTTTTAACGGGCAGAATGGTCTTCTCTCCGAAAGAATCAATTATTGAGATATGATTATCAGGATTTAATATATCTCGATTCTCGAACTGCCCGTGAATGTGCAGTATATCATTATAATTTTCCGCCAATTCAGCGGCAGATACAGAAGCATCATCTATAAATCTCTTGCTGTAGGACTTCGTTATGATTCTTTTAATGTCGGTGTCATTTGTGCCATCTGTAAAGGTCAGAGAAATAGCAGCTTCCTCGGTATTATTTCTAATTAAAGATTTATTTGCGCGTGGATTGAATACCGCACCTATGGCTGTAGCGAGTACGGATTTGCCTGCTCCTGTTTCGCCGGTAATAATATTGAGCCCTTTTGCGAATTCTATATCAAGCTCAGCGATGGTTGCAAAAATTTTTTATTTGAATCTTAGATATTTCCATTTTCTTCATACACCACTTTTTAATTTCAGCCAAAAGTAGAGGCAGTGTTTTTAGAACTGTCTCATAACGAGGAGGAGAGTATTATCGCCCGCCACAGAGCCTATGATATGCTTAAATTTAAGGCAGTCGATAGCTTCACCGACCGCACTCCCAAAGCCTGAGATGGTCTTTAGCAAAATTATATTTTCAGAAGTTGCAAAATCTACCAAAGAGGCATTGATGATATGTATGTATTTAGACCGAGATTCTTTTTTGTCGGAAGGAGCGGAGTATTTGCTAAGGCCGTTATCATCCGGAAGTTTGATGAGTCTCAGTTCCTTTATGTCCCTTGAAACTGTAGCTTGAGTTGTCTTATGACCTGCTGCAACCAACTCATTGATGAGCTCATCCTGGGTGTGGATGTCTTTTTTTGCTATTATTCGTAGTATATCGAGTTGTCTTAGAGTTTTCATAACTGCACCTAGAGTTTAAATATTATCGGAATCGTCTTGCGCCTTTTCAATGGTGTCAAACAGATCTGAAAGTTTTTCGTCGATTAGATCAAGATACTTTGACGGAACGTTGTTTTCAAGAAAAAGCCTTTCTATATGTTGATTTAGATAGCTCATACGGCTGCTTAGACTTATGAACTTATCGAAATTACTGCTTTTTGCAGCATTTTTAAATAGCGATACGTCCTCTACAATGCGAAATACAAGTTCATCGTCGTTTGCAGGTTGACCTAAATAGAGGGGATAGGGTGATACACGTTGTAACGTGATGACACCATCTCTATTCAATGTATACAGGTATTCAAGGCTTTTGTTTCCGACAGCCTGAATTCCACAGTGGTAAGTCGTGCGTGCTTCATATCAATGGACTGAGCATCCTGTTGATACAGCATGGTGTTTGCCATTTCGGCAACTACTTCAAATTTTTCATCCATTGTAATCTCCTTTATATGTTATTAATAAAACTTTGCATATCGTAGCACCAGATAGGCAGATGCAATCAGTACGGAAAATAACATTACAGGTAGTCCGAACTTCAACAGCTTTTAAACGTTATTGGAAAATCTGTTTTTGTTACTTATGCTACTTAAAACAACATTGGCAGAAGCTCCGATCAAAGTACCGTTACCTCCAGGCATGCCCTCAAGGAAATGGCTCCACCATAACGGAGCGACATCTACACCTGTCGCTTCCATTGCTCCTATAAGAGGGATTAGCGTTGCGACAAACGGTATATTATCAAGCACAGCCGAAAGAATTGCAGATGCCCAAAGAAGGATCAACATCGTTGATATTGGATGCCCATGTGTAGTATTTAGTAAAAATATGGCAATGCTGTGAATTACGCCTGTTTTTCAAGACCCCTCAACTATTACGAACAGACCTATGAAGAATATCAATGTTGGCCATTCAACGCCTTCTATAACATCGTTTACATCCTGTTTTCCTATTAGAAGCATTATTCCGGCAGCGGATAATGCTATCGTAGCGGTGTCTATGTGTATGAGATCGTGTAGTATGAAGGCAATCGTTACACCGGAATCATTATGCTGCTCTTCAGTAATAAGGAGGATCCGTGATCGCCCTTGCCTTTCGTCGAGTTGCATCATTTTGAGATTGTCTCATCGCTTGCTTTTTAATTTTTCTGAATAGTTTGTTTTCACTATGCACATGAGAATAACCATGGTTATACTGGCAACGGGTGCTGTATTTCGTAAAAAATCAATAAATCCAAGATTTGCGGCGCTACCTATCATTATATTTGGCGGGTCGCCGATGAGAGTCGCCGTACCTCCTATGTTTGAAGCCAGAATTTGATTTATGAGAAGCGGTACAGGATTTATGGAAAGAAGTTTTGCAATGGTTATAGTCATCGGACCTATCAGCAAAACCGTGGTAACGTTATCCAAGAATGCGGATAAGAAAGCCGTGATGGCTATGAAAAACACCAGTATTTTTACGGGATTTCCACCTGCAAGTTTTGCTGTTTTGATGGCAATATATTCAAACAATCCGGATTGTTTTACCACGCCTACAAAACAGCATCATTCCGAGAAGCACACCGATCGTATTAAAGTCAACATGTTCAATTGCTTCCTGAACGGTGAATATTCTGGTAATAAAAAGCATCACCATCCCGAGGATGGCGATAGTAGCCTTGTGTATTTTATCAAGAGCTACGGAGGCAATAACAACAATAAAAATAGCTATTGCGATAACATTTTCGTGCATAATAAGACCTCACCTTTATAAGAATTCTCAATCAATGATAATACATTAATGCATTCATGGCAAGAGGTAATAGAGAACTATATTAAACAGTTACCGCTCATTTCTTTTGGGATCTCAAGATTCAGCATTTTAAGAAAAGTAGGAGCGATATCCGCAAGTTTTCCATTTGATCTCAGGACAGGCGGATCGTTAGAAATTATTATAATGGGTACCACGTTTAGTGAGTGTGAAGTGATTGGTTCGCCTTCTTCGTTTTTCATTGTATCTGCATTACCGTGGTCTGCAGTGAGAAGGATTTGACCGTCTTTTTCAAGTATCGCCTTTGTTATTTCACCCACGCATTTATCTATTGCTTCTATTGCCTTTACTGCGGCATCAAAATTACCGGTGTGACCTACCATATCAGGATTTGCGAAATTCAGGATGTATACATCGAAATTATCGTTTTTGATTTTGGAGATAACGGTTGAAGTTACTTCATATGCACTCATTTCCGGTTGCAAATCATAGGTCGGAACCGACGGAGATTTTATTAATATGCGCTCTTCTCCGGAATGAGGAGCTTCGTGTCTGCCGTTAAAAAAGAAGGTAACATGGGCATATTTTTCCGTTTCCGCTATTCTTAACGTGTGTATCCGTTAGAAGATAAATACTTCCCAACGTGTTTTTGTGAAATTCCGGAGGAAAAGCTACTGTACATTAGGGCATGGCTTCGTCGTAGTTCGTCATGCACAGAAAATTGAGGTTAAGAGGTTTGGTATTAAAGCCTTTAAATTCAGGGTCTACCAACGCCCTTGTGATTTCTCTTGCTCTATCCGGTCTGAAGTTATAAAAGAAGACATTGTCGCCAGGCATGATGGAGACGGGGTCTCCTATAACGCACGGCACGACGAATTCATCCGTGGTTGAGGCTTTATATGCATTTTCTACAGCGGCTGTTGCAGTCTTTGCAACCTGCCCTTTGAGTTTTACGAGAGCATCATATGCAAGTTGTAATCGTTCCCACCTTGAATCTCTATCCATGGCATAATATCTGCCGGATACCGTTTTTATTTCACCTATGCCCTCTTCCTTCATGAAGTTTTCTATATCGGTAATGTATTCTATTGCAGATTTTGGTGGTACATCACGACCGTCTAAAAATGCATGCAGATATAAGTTTTTGACTTTTGAGCTTTGGCCGTTTTGATAATTGCCTTTAAGTGAGAGATATGACTATGAACACTGCCATCTGAGAGAAGCCCCATAATGTGAAGTGTTTCGCCTTCCTTTACAGTGCTTAATATTTTTTCATTTGTTTCGAAGCTATGGTCATCAATGCTGTTTGAAATTTTAAGAAGATCTTGAAAGACTATCCTGCCGGCGCCTATATTCATGTGTCCTACTTCGGAATTCCCCATTTGACCCTCAGGAAGACCAACGGCAGGACCGCTGGCCTCTAAAGTTTTGTGGGGATATTTGGCTTTTAAGGCATCCAAGTTCGGCGTGTCTGCAGCTAAGATGGCATTGCCGTAGGGAGAAGGATTCTCACCGAAGCCATCCAGTATCATGATCATAGCAGGGTGTTTTTTAGTTTTCATCTCATTCCTTTTCTTTCACATAATCTGACATTAGATTTTTGATTTTTTGTTCATCCAGAAATGACGATATCCGCTCTTTTTCTTTGCCTCCGTAGAATACAACGTGTGTTGGCAGTCCCATGATGCCTTGCTTTTGTGCAAGAGCCTGATTCTCGTCAGTATCTATTATAGCAATTTTAAACTTTGAATTTTTTTCATTCGCAAGTTTTTTAAGAATAGGCTTTTCTTTTTGGCAATAATGACACCAGGAAGCGGAGAAGCAAACAAGTAGGGGCTGTTTAGTAATTGTGTCTCGAAATTTTTCGTTTAGATTGATTATCTTGGAATTCTTCTTGATTAGTTTCGTAGTAGAGTTAAGATTTTATTTGTTGCCGCACGATGTTTCAGGAAGAAAAACACCGATAAATGCCAGCAACACAATCAGTATTATGGCTATTAAACTGCTCTTTTTCATGATATATCTCCTTTTATTTACAAAGTGGTATGTACTTGTCAAGTCTAGTGGACGATCCTGTTCAATATTCTTTTATTAGCCTGTGTCCACCTTTACTTTAGTCAGTATATATTTAAAACGTAGCCTTAATCAGCTCAGGTAAGTTTGTAGCAATTGACAGTCCTAAGAGAAAAAGTAAAAATCCCGGATATTATATTAATTTTATCCAGATGTGCTTTATGAAATTAAGACTTCCCTAATGTGCTCTAAAAACATTGCCGCTATGAAAAACGGAACGCCGAGGCCTATCGAATAGGAAAGCAAAGCAGCGTTCCTTCATTACATGCCCTGCTTGAGAGGCCTGTATCAATGCCGCCCAAGAAACGGACCGATACACGGACTATATGTTATTGCAAACACTATACCGAAAAACAGCGCAGAAAGTGCATTTAGCTTTTTATTCACGTTTTTGAGGAATTGACTTTGCATTTATTAAATGGAAAGGGTTTGGAATCAAGCCTGTAAACATCAACCCGAAAAAGCATTATTATTCCTCCGGATACAATCCTTGTGCCGGTATTTCTAATGCTTAGAAACGAGCTGAGACTGTTGCAAACGCACCTAGAAGCGTAAACATTATAGAAAATCCTATTATAAAAGAAAGCACTTTTTATAATCAGACTTTTTGTAGACGGTTTTTCATTAGGATCGAGTGCCACCTGAAAAGTAAAGTACGAATACAGGAAGCATGGGAAGGATACAAGGTGATAAGAAACTTGATTCCCTCTAGAAAGGTAGTAATGAAAGTCACAACAAAGCCTCCTAAAATAATAGGTTGACCGATAAGGCCAACCATACAAAGCAAAAATTGATAGTGGAAAACTAAGCGTTGAGCATTTCAAGAAGCTTGTCTTCTGAACGGAAACCTACTGCGGTTTCTTTAACTTCGCTGTCCTTAAATACTATGAGGGTAGGGAATGCTCATAACGCCGTATTTTTGAGCAAGCGCAGGTTCATTGTCAACGTTTACCTTGCCTACTGCAAATTTTCCGTCACCTTTGCCTCGAGATCATCTAAAATAGGGCCTTGTCTCTTGCAAGGACCACACCATGTAGCCCAAAAATCAACCAATACAGGGCACATCAGATTTTAATACCTTTTTCTTCAAAAATTCTCGTTTGTTAATTCGATTATCATATTAAACCTCCTTGAAAACAACCTCATGGTAATACCATCTTCTAAGTATACCCTCAAAAATTTTTACAAACAGAGAGTTATTTATTTAGTTGTCTTATGTATTTTGATGCTGCCATTCCTGCTCGTGCGCCTTCTCCACAGCGACGCTGGCTTGAAGTATGCTCCGATGCAATCTCCTGCGGCGTAAAGTCCGTCGATGCTTGTTTTGCAGTCGTTATTCTACGGTGATGTCGCCTTTTTCATTTAATTCCGCTCCGAGCTGTTTTTGCCATATCGGATGCGCCTGCAGTGCCTAGAGCTATGAAGAATCCGTGTAGCAGGGATTGTCGAGCCGTTCTGCGAATTTTACACCTTCCAATGTGTTTTCTCCATATAGATCATCTATTTTTGAGAAACAATTTTTATGTTTTTTCGTCTGCGGAAATCGAAGGATTTTTCATCGCCGTTGGTAAGAACATAAACATTAGAAGCGATAGGGCTCAGGTGTTTTGCTTCAGCCTCTGCAAAGCTGCCGTTACCAAGCACCGCGACATCCGTATCCTTGTGGAAAAATCCGTCGCACGTTGCGCAATAACTTACACCGGAACCTTCGAACTTCGTTGTCCCTTTGATGGAAGATTTTACTCGCTTTGTACCGGTTGCAATTATCGCAGCCTTGGCGGTAAAGTCTCCGGCGGTAGTTCTAACAGAAAAACCCGTCATCAGGGTTGTCCGCATAGTTTATATTCAAAACGTCACCTTCTATAAACGGGATCTCAAGGCGCTTTGCCTGTTTTATGCCCGCTTCATATAGTTCGCTTCCGCTTATGGTGTTTTCAAAACCGTAGTAATTGTCTATTTCCTAGCTTTTTGCAATGCACTTTCGCCGTTTGAAATAACCGTTACATTCGTTTTCCCTCTTTTTGCATAGATCGCTGCAGAGATTCCTGCAGGGCCTGCGCCAATTACTATTAAATCCATATTTCCCTCCATTCAACTACGTAGTGACTAAAATACCCTAAAAGGTGCACTTGAAAACAATGTTGTTAAAAATCCTCGTCCGGAAATTTTCTTTAAGAAAAATTGGCAAAATCTATATAGTGTCCCTTTGTGAATTCTTCAAACAGCTCTTCTTCTGTTGAGAAGGATTCCTTTTTTCTGAGGTAAAGAGATAGTGGAGACTCGGACAGTAGGTATACGAGATCCTTCATCGATTTTTTGTTCTTGGTGCATATTATCAGATCTTGGTAGTCCGTTACGAAAATCTCAGCTTCCATGCTGTCGATGAATCTGTATGTGGTCGTGTCAAATTGTTTTTCGGTGCTGTTTGGAATGGCAAGAAGGGTTCCCGTCAATAAAAACAGAGGACGCATGTACGGCAAGTGCTCTGCGATTACCTTGACTACAGCCTTGGCTGACATGGTGGCTATGGTAAATCTCACTACGTATTCGGTAGCTCTATTTATCGACAGCATTTCAAATCCTGAAATTATATCTCTTGAGACTATGTTGCATTCGGAAACATAGGGGATGGCTACGTCATATTCCACATCGAATGAAATGACGGTTCTATAAAATAGTCCGGCCTGTTCATAAAAGACTTGAGCTAAAGAGCTCGATAGGCCACCTTCGTTTTGTACTATTTTATAAATTATGGAATGTGCAAAAGCATCGACCAAGGAGTCCGGTATATCGCCATGAAACAGGTATTTCGCAAATGAGAATCTTCCTGAGAGATTAATACCAGGAGATAGTTTATGAGGGACTTCCCCGGTATTGAAGCAGGCAAGAGCTTTAGAAAGATATTTTTCATTTCCTCGTCATCTCCGGAGTCTAACAGCGATGATTTTTGAAAGATTTCGTATTCATCGTATCCTCCCGGGAAATAATTCGAAGAGTTTGATACAGCTCTTACAAAATAATGCATTAGAGTGAGATCTGATTCTCGTCCATGGACTTCCACTTTGTTCTGTCTGCGCAAAAATCAGCGAGATCTTTTTCTTCGTCGTTTATTTCAGATACTTCCTTCTGAAAGGATTCGAAGCGCTTCGCTTCCACGTTTATCACGAAGTACTGATATAGGGCTACGTTTTCAGACCTTCCCTTTATGTCCCAGCGGATTCTTATCCACAGATAGCCTCGCATGTATGAATTCGTAATGCGAGCAGAGTGAAATATTCTGTTTTCCAGCGGCACTACGGGGTTAAGACCTCCGTTAACGAGTTTTAGTTCGGGTTTGTGTTTATTCATATTGTATGTACATATTTATTTACATTGAAAAACTACTGTTAAGTATGTAACATGAACGGTAGAGGAAAACAAATTTTAGGAGAGGATATGAGATTTTTAGAAAATGAAATCGATAAGCTCGGCGAAGGTTGGAAGAGGGTGCTCCTACCTGAGACGGAAAACAAATATTTTAAGGAGTTAAGCAGTTTTATAGAGGGCGAATATGAGAAGGGGAAGATTTTCCTGAAAAAGCGCAATATTTTCAGAGCCTTTAGGAAAATGGAGTACGAGGATCTAAGGGTGGTGAGTGCTTGGGCAGGATCCATATCATAACGAAGGGGAAGCGGACGGTTTAGCATTTTCTGTGGGAAGAAATGTAAAAAGGCCGCCTTCGCTCATGAATATAATCAAGGAAGTGACGCTTGAAGAGGCGGATATGTATTTGCTTAAAAACAGGAACTTATACATTGAATCTCAAAATTACGACAGCGTGCTTCTGCCGTGGGCAAAGCAAGGGGTGCTGTTGCTCAATGCTGTCCTTACCGTAAGAGAAGGAAAGGCGCATTCCCACAAGGCAAAAGGGTGGGAAAGGTTCACGGACGCAGTGATATCTCATATAAGTAAAAACAATGAGAATATAGTGTTTATTTTGTGGGGGAATTATGCTAGGGAAAAGAGGCGGTTGATTGACGGTTCAAGGCATAAGATAATTGAAGGCGTTCACCCAAGCCCTTTATCCGCACCGAGAGGCTTTTTTAATAAAGGATATTTTCTTAGGTGTAACAATTATCTGGAGGGGAACGGCAGAGGACAGATAGATTGGAGGGTATAAGGTTAATTAGTGGCGAGCTTTGGGTACATAAGAGGCATATGCTATAATATATGGATCTTATAGGACGAAAAGAGGTGTATTATGAAGAGGGAAATAATTGCTTTTATAGGTGGTTTGGTTGCCGTGAAACTTGCAAAGGCGGCAAGAAAGAACCCGAAGGTAAGAGAATATGCTGTTAAGGGTGTAGTAGAAGGAATTAAATTTCAAAAGGTGGCAAAGGCATCTTTGCAGGATATAAAGGAAGAAGCGGAAGATATTTATAAGGATGCACAGGTAATCACAGGCAACTAAATATAGCTTGTATAGAGTGTATTGTTTGGAGTTGCACAAAGGCTGCAATGTTTTTGTGTGGAATAAATTAGGGTGAAGATGAAATATGAATTAAAATATGATCGCAATAACAGGATTAGAGTAAGATGCGGCATGGGCGCATTCAGCTTTGAAAAGGCAAGAGGTATTGAAGCCTTGCTTTTAGACGATGAACATATACTAAATGCTACTGCGGCGGATGCAAACGGAAGCATAACGATAGAATATGCAGTGGCGCCCGAAACAGCATCATAGAGAAGCTGGATAGCATGACCTCGATGAAATCAAGCCAAGCACGGAACTTTCCATGAAGGTGCTTGACAATAAAGTTTTCTTTGACATAATAAAGCAAACGATTTTCAGAGGTGTAAGTAAGTACCTTTTGCCTACACCGGTTTCTACCATATATACCTTGTACAAGGCATGGCAATTTGTAAAGGAAGGGCTTAAAGAACTGAGGCAGCTAAGGCTTAACGTTGCAGTTTTGGATGCGGCGGCGGTTTCATCGGCTATCTTGATGAGGCACTTTTTCACTGCGGCTCCATCATGTACATGCTTTCGATTTCAGAAATTTTTGAAAACTACACTAAAAGAAAAGCCAAGATTACATTGGCCAAAAGCATAGCTATCAATGTCGATAAAGTTTGGTTGGTCAGCGAGGGCAGCGAAAAAGAGGTGCCGCTCAGCAGCGTAAAAAAAGGAGACATGATAAGGGTGCGTACAGGCTGCATGGTTCCGGTAGATGGAGAAATTTGCAGCGGAATGGCTGATGTAAACCAGTCCACCCTCACGGGAGAAGCATTAGCAATCCCTAGAGAGGAAGGCGATACAGGTATTTGCGGAACTACGGTAGAAAAACGGGGACATAATAATCAGGACTGACAAATTACCGTCCGATGCAAGAGTAAGCAAGATTGTAGACCCTAATAGAAAAATTCCAATGACTTGAAAGCAAACATTCAAAACTAAGGCGGAGCATATGCGAATAAAATCGTACCGTTTAATTTTTCTCGAGGCGGGACTTGTATTGTTGTTCACACGAAACATCACCAAGGCGGCGGCTGTGCTCATGGTCGATTATTCATGCGGGCTCAAAAATCACCACGTCTATTTCGGTTGCAGGCGCTATGAAACAGGCAACCACGGAAGGAATGATGATGGTAAGGGCGGTAAGCACCTTGAAACATTGTCCGAGGTGGACACCGTAGTATTTGATAAAACCGGTACCCTTACAAAGGCAACGCCGGTACTTGAGCGCATCATATCTTTGACAGATAAATATACTGAAGATGAATTGCTCAAGGTGGCAGCCTGCATTGAAGAGCATTTCCCGCATAGCGTAGCCAGAGCGATAGTAAAGGCAGCTATGGATAGAGGAATAGAGCATAGAGAAGAGCATACCGAGGTAAATTACAGTTGCGCACGGCATCAGCACTACGCTTTATGGTGAAAAAGTGGTGATAGGGAAGCAAGCATTTCATTTTAGAGGATGAACAATCAGATGTCAGCAATGAGGCAAAGGAAATTATTGCAGGCATAAGCACTACGAATTCTGCGGTTTACCTTGCTATCGGTGGAAAAACTCGTAGGGATATTTTTGGTAGAGGATCCGCCTAGGGAAGAGGCAAGAGAAGTGATAGAGAGCCTTCGAAAAAGCGGTATAAAAAGGTCATCATGCTTACGGGGAGACAACGAGAATGCGGGCGAAGGCGGTTGCAGAAAAATCGGAGTTGATGAATACAGGTCTCAGGTGTTGCCGGATGATAAAAACAGAATCATAAAAAGAATTGCAGGATGCGGGCAGCACGGTTATGATGGTGGGAGATGGAATTAACGATTCGCCCGCATTGGCGGCAGCGGACGTTTCCGTTGCTATGAGGGACGGCTCTGATATAGCGAGGGAAGTGGCGGATATAACCCCTGCCCTGGTGATCTATATCAGCTGAAACCGTAAAAATATAGGCAATGCAGTGATAAAGAAGATCAATAAGAATCATATGGCGATCATAGGCTGTAACAGCCTGTTTATGCTGGGCGGAATAACAAATGTGATAGGACTTAACACTGCGGCGTTTTTGCATAACGCATCAACCATGGCGATAAGTGTAGACAGTATGAAACAATTGGATATAAAAGAGAAGTCATAACAAAGAAGGAGCTGAGCATGAAGATAAAATTTTGCGGAGCTGCAACAGGGGTAACAGGATCATGTCATTTGATAGAAGGTGAAGGACATAGGATCCTTTTGGATTGCGGGCAGTTTCAAGGAGGGCGAGCCCAAGAAAAGCTCAATGCGGAGCCCTTCCCCTTTGACATAGATCAGATAGAAGACGTCGTATTGTCGCATGCACATATAGATCATTGCGGCAGGTTGCCGTTATTGGTAAAACGTGGGTTCACGGGCAGGATATTCTGCACGGATGCAACAGCTGATTTATTAGGAGTGATGCTTCGTGACAGTGCACATATACACCAGATGGAAGCGGAGTGGCAAAATCGCAAAAATGAAAGGGCGGGAAGACCTCTTGTGGACCCCCTTTATACCATGGAAGATGCTGAGCTTGCGCTAAAGCAAGTAGTGCCGATATTGTATGATCAGCTTGTAGATATCAATGACAAGATGCAGATAGTCTTTAATGATGCCGGACATATTTTGGGCTCGGCAATTACGGAAATCTGGGTAAAAGAACGGGACAAAACCAGCAAGATAGTTTTTACGGGAGACTTAGGTAAAGACCGTCCTATATTGCGAGATCCGACAATCATCAAAAGGCGGATTATGGATTATGGAATCGACCTGATGAACAGAACCCACCCAGCTTAGAGATGCAAGAATCGATAAACTCGTAGACGTAATTATAGACACGGCGAAAAAAGGCGGCTCCGTAGTGATCCCGGCGTTTGCCGTAGGCAGGACACAGGAATTGATATATGAGCTTAAGCGATACATTAAGGAAGGCGGTAAATGGGGAAAGAGGCTTTTGGAAATACCGTTTTATGTAGACAGCCCGATGGCGACATCTGCAACGGAAATCTTTAAAAGAAACGCTCAAACATTTGACAAAGAGGCGAGGGACTATATTTTGAACGGCGATAATCCGCTCACCATAGAAAATCTAAAGGTTTACGCTCAGCAGCAAAGAGTCTCAGGCGATAAACTTTAACAAGGATCCGAAGGTGATTATTTCTGCCAGCGGTATGTGTGAAGCGGGAAGAATAAGGCATCATCTCAAGCACAATGCATGGGACCCCAAAGCATCCATCGTTTTTGTAGGATATCAAGCCCAAGGAACGCTCGGCAGGAACCTTTTAGACGGTGTTAAGGACATAAAATTGTTTGGTGAGAAGATTCACGTCAATGCGAAGATATACAATTTGGAAGGATTTTCAGGGCATGCTGACATGTTGGGGCTCTTAGATTGGGTTGGCGGTTTCAAAGAAAGCCTATATTCCTTTGTTCATGGAGAAAATGAATCAAAGGATTATTTGAAGGGTGAAATAGAAAAAAGGTATGGATATGATGTCGAGGCGATTCACGAAGTGAGTGAATATGAGCTAGTGGGAGACAGCATAGAAGGAACACCGAGTGCGGTACACGAAAAGACGGATGAAGAAGGAATAGAAAGTGATGCGGGAAAAGGTTAAATAAAATACATAACAGCATTGAGGATATACTGTATAATACCGATCTCGTGATAGCCAAAAATGCCGAACCCGAACACGTTGCCGAGATAAACAATGTAGTATTGAGCTTGAAAAGAAAGCTTTTAAACTGGGTTCGATAGTGACGGATAAAAAGGTTGCTCAGCAGATGCCGGACCAACAAGAACAGAATAATGTGGTATAATGAGGGATATTTTAAATACATATCTTGTGGAGGAATGAATGGTGAATAGATTTAAGAAAATTTTGATAGCGAACAGAGGAGAGATTTCTATAAGGATAGCGAGAGCCTGCAAAAAGAATTAGGAATCAGAAGCATTGCTATATATTCAGAAGAGGATAAAAATTCGCTGTTTAGAACCAAGGCGTGATGAATCATACTTGATAGGAGAGGAAACGCCTATAGGAGGCCTACCTTTGCTAGTAGATGAAATCATAGAAATGGCAGAGGCTAAAGGAGCGGACGCCATACACCCGGGATATGGATTCCCTGTCTGAAAACGTTGAATTTGGTAAAAGGCATGCGAGGATGCAGGGATTGTATTCATAGGGCCCGACTATAAAAATGATGGGACAACTGGGAGATAAAATACAATCAAAGCTTGTCGCGCAAGAAGTGGGAGTGCCTACAATCCCCGGTGTTGAGGAAGCCATACCGTCTGAAAAGGCTGCATGAATTCGCAGAAAAATGTGGATATCCCGTTATGCTCAAAGCTGCGGCAGGTGGAGGCGGTAGAGGAATGAGGATAGTGCATTCTGAAGAGGAATTGATTCCAAGCTTTTTAGAAGTGCACTTTAGCGAAGGAAAAAGGCGTTTGAATAGATGATATATTTATAGAAAAATATTTGGAAAGCCCTAAGCATATTGAAGTGCAGATACTGGGAGACAACTACGGTAATTTAGTTCACTTGTACGAAAGAGATTGTTCTATACAGAGAAGGCATCAGAAGGTGGAGAATTCACACCGGCACTTTGTCTGGATGATGCAAAGAAACGAGCGATATGAAGATGCACTTAAGATAGCAAAGTTTGTGAATTACAGAAGTGCAGGAACTGTGGAATTTTTGCTCGATAAACATGGAAATCATTATTTTATCGAGATGAACCCCGAGAATACAGGTGGAGCACACGGTTACTGAAATGACTACCGGAATAGATATAGTGCATGCCCAAATAATGATAGCTTCAGGGTGCAAACTCGGGGATGATGAAATCGGAATAAAAAGTCAGGAAGACGTAAAGCCTATAGGTGCGGCCATCCAATGCAGAATTACAACAGAAGACCTACAACGATTTTGCTCCTGATACGGGCACGATCAACTGTATAGGAGTGCTCTGAGGTTCGGTATAAGACTCGATGGAGGCAACGGATTTACAGGCGCCGTTATTTCTCCATACTACGACAGCTTGCTTGTTAAAATTACATCTTACGCAAGGACATTTGAAGAGGCAAGGAAAAATCCTTGAGAGCGCTTAGTGAGACTAAGATCAAGGGCGTAAAAACAAACATGGCCTTTCTTGCCAACGTTTTGAATCATGAGAAATTCAAGGAAGGTAACTGTGATACAGGATTCATAGCCGAGAATCCTGAGCTGTTAAATATAAGACCAAGCAAGGATAGGAACGCAAGTTACCTCACATTTATTGCAGAGAAGGTGGTACAATGATACAAAGGAGTAAAACCTGATTTTGACGTTCTGCACTCCTAATGGATGAATCCAAGGTGGCTGAGCTAAAGGAACAAAAACAGCTTTTTGATGACATGGGTGCTGAAAAGTTCGGCAAGTGGATAACGGGTCAGGAAAGCTGCTAATTACGACACCACAATGCGTGATGCGCAGCGTCACCAATGGCTACGAGGGTAAGAAGCCTTGATATGGAAAAAGATTGCAACGGCAACTGCAATTTAGAGTATGATTTGACTTTTCATGAATGTGGGGCGGCGCAACCTTTGATGTTGCTTACAGATTCCTCAAGGAAGATCCGTGGGAAAGGCTTGATATGTTAAGACAAAAGATGCCGAACACCTCACACAGATGCTGATAAGAGGTACGAATGCGGTAGATGTAAAGAATTATCCGGATAACGTAATAAGAAGATTTATACAGGAAGCCGCAAGAGCATTGACATATTTAGGATATCTGACTCTTTAAACTGATAGAGGGCATGACGGTATCCTTGGATAGAAGTGCTAAAGCAAGGCAAGATTGGTAGAGCCGTGCTTTAAAGCATACGGAGATGTGCTTGACGGTAAAAGGACGAAATACAACCTGGACTATTAGTGAGAATGGCAAGGAATTGAAAAGAGAGGGCACATATCCGGCATAAAAAGATATGGCGGGGCTTATGAAACCGCATGCGGCGAAGGTGCCCAGATGCGCTTACGCCATAGACATTCCTATACATTTCGCTACTCATGATACCAGCGGCAACGCCGTGCGTAGCAGCTTATGGCGGCAGCCGAGCGGGGAGTGGATATAGCGGATGCCGCATACAGCAGCATGGCGGGGCTTACCGAGTCAGCCGTCACTCAATTCATAGTGGCAGCCGTGCAAACACCCCTAGGGACACAGGTATAGATCTTGATGAATCACAGAGGATATCCGATTACTGGAGTGCGGTGAGACCTATTTATTACATTTGAATCAGACCTCATCACCGACTGCGGAAATCTATAGCACGAAATACTGAGGCCAATACTCAACTTATGCCGCAGGTTGAAAGTTTCGGCTCGAGCATAAGTTCTGGTGAAGTTAAGCGAAATGTACAAAAAGTAAACGAGATGCTCGGTGATATAATCAAGTAACACCGCTCAGTAATCGGATGTCCTCTGTGATTCATCAAGATCTATACCTGTGTCCTAAGGGTTTGCATTGCCGCGGCCAGTTGGTGGGCGACGACGTGGCTTACTCATGCTGCTGTGCGGCATCCGCTATCACTCGCTAAACTGCCGCCTGCCGCGCGGGCTGCTGCTGTCATGGTGTGGAAATGTGTAAGTGTCTGTAACGTTTTTAACGTCTATGAGCATACTGTGTTTTGTCGCCGTATATCTTATGGTCCGGGGATTCGTCTGCAAATCTGTAACAAGCGCGGCTCTGCAATCTGCCTTGCTAACACTCATCAGAGATACCGTCGCTCCCTCTATCCGGTAAGGATCGGTGTCTAAATATCGTCGGTGGTGCTTTGCGACTCAAATAACAACTGACCGTTATCGACCAGTGTATATCTGCCGTCTGTCGGCATCTGTTCGTCTTTGTTGACCTTTCCCCGGATCTTCGCTGGTCTGTAGCTGACATCAAAACGCGCCGCTGTAATAAATGTTCCGCAAATTGCGGTTGCCGTTCATATCAGGCCTTACCACTAAATTGCCATCACCTGATGTCGATAACGGCTGACCCGTGCTATTTCGCCATCGGCATGTTTTCGCTGGCTCGCGCCACCGTAAAGTACGAGGCGTCAGGTTTACTCGTTGCCACTGTGTGATGACTTTGCGTTCCATCGCAGCGACTCTTCGGCGGCTCGGGATACTGTAATCTGTCGGTTACCGCTCGCCGGGCATAAACGTTGACGAAAGGCCGTATTTGATGTGGAACATATGGCAGCTACTTACTCGCGCCTCTTCAAGCAATACTTGCAGATGTGATTTTGACAAGCTGAGCTAATGTGTATCGGAGAAACGACCGTCGTTGTATCCATCGGTCTTATGCGAACGGCTGCTCGCCGTGATCGTGCCGAAACAGGCGGGTGCTGCGTTGAACGGCCTGCGCAGGCTGTTCCGGGCCGGCCCGGACGCGCCTGGCTGTCGTGCGGGCATGCGCCGACCAGTCTTCGTGACCGTGATGGCTACTCGGGGTTCATCGACAAATGACGGATTTCCATGTTTATCGACAATGCGGTTCTGCCGGTGCAAACTGGGCCGGCTGTCGCTGTGCGCGCTGCGCATCGTCAGGCCGGTGTGTCTTTCGTACAGAGGCCCAGGATTATCTCCCCAGCTCTGCACTCAACATGTGGGGCTAAATATTTTCTGCAATGCCTCGTCTATTCAGCCTTTTCTAGCTGGTGCACTTCTAAACTTGGGATCAGTTCTCTAGGAATGCATTCTCTGCTCACTGCCGCGGCTGACAGGTCGACACTGCGGTCACTGCGCTCGGTTGATGTCCTCATGCCGGGCGCTCACTGGCAACGCGGCTGGCGCCTGGATAACGTTTAGCTCCCGGTTATCATCATTATCGGGCTGATCTGCGTCGCGTGCTGCTGGGTGGCGTCCTTCGGCACGCCGCATTCTGTGATTTCGTCTGTAACGAATTGAGCTCTGGGCATTCTATCGAAGTGCGTCACTTGAATTTGCTCCTCTTCTGATAGCTATGACGGTCTGATTCTGTTCTTTGCGGTCGCTCGGCGCGAAATGCTCATTCGCTGTCGAACACTCTTAATCTTCGTTCTCGCAGATATCGTTTAAATGTCCTCGTGCCACGTTGATATTGGTCGGCATCTGCTGAGCGGCGCTTTGTCCGTCATCGAGCAGTTTGCTTTCTTCGGCTCAATACCGTGTTGTACGGCGTCGGCACGTACCCAACTGTCATGGTCGACGATTGACAGCGTGCTGTGTGTTGTTGGCGCTTTCGCATCACCCTTACGCGTTCGCCATGTGCGCTCGCTGTTCACTCGCTGAGTGAATCTTTCGACATCGCTGTCCATGCCTTTTCTGTTGCCTAAATAATCCTTTGGGTCATTTTCTCATGTTGAGAATATTTGCAGGCTTTGGCTGAAACCGCCGGCCAGACCCCGGCATGCCTGTCGCTCAGTGGCGCTGTCTTCGTTGACGTGAATCTTCTCGCAAGCTGAGCTTGCTGTCGCCGCACCGTCTGCGGCTCGCCAGGCGATATGCAAGCGTGGATGCTGAGACCGGCCGTGCGGATGACCGCATTCTTTCCGCTTCACCGCGGCGAAAACTCACCTTCGGATCTTGACCAGGACGCGCGGTTTCTTTGCTGCTGACGTAGATTTTCTGTGGTGACGGATATCGCCGTTCGCTATGGTCACCTCTTCCTCGGAAATGTTTGAGCGTTTCTTTAAGGTTCCGTTGCAGTGTCGCCGTCGACTGTTCGCTCGTGTTCAAAGCCTCTTTCATTACCGCCTTCTGGCTCATCGCTTAGCTCATATCGGTCGCAGTGCACGGCAACGCCGGGATATCTGCGAACCGCGCAGCGTGTTCTGTGCGTCTGCGGCTATCATTCTTCGTCTCTAAGCAGGTGGTCTGTTCATGGAGTCATTCCATGTCACTCAATCCGCGGCGGTGTGGATCACGCGGGTGCCGTGGCTGGCGCACGGTTTGACTCCCGTTCTTTGGTCGCGTGCCGGGCAAGTATCGTCGCTCGTGGCGCACGTCTTGTCATTGATATCTGGCTGATCGCTGTCGACGCTGCCGGCGCAGCTCTTCCCGTGACCATGAGGATTAAGGTCTTCCGCCCTTCATTTGCGTTTTACCGCTCCGCTTCCGTCTGTTCAATATGATGCGAAGCATCACTGTGGGCTCGGCGGTCGGTGGGCGGGCCCCGTGGCGGCTGACCTGCTGACCGCGTTCGCTCTGTCTGATCATGGCCGCGTTAACCATGACGCCAATCAAAAGGATCTGTCGCTGCATCAAATCGACGTGATCTGTTGCTATTGCAACTCACTATCTTTCGTAACTCAACTCGCGTTGTGAACTTCTCTTCGCTGTCGGTTGTTCATGCTGATGGCCGTGATGGCCATGCCGAGCGCCGCGGTGGTGAGGCTGTCGTGTTCGCCGGCGAGGCTGTTGCGACTGTGATCACCATGCTGTTCTTCCTCGGTCGTTGCCTGGGCCGGGTTTGGCTGACGTTGCCGCCGCTCGGGCCAGTCGCCAACTGGGCGATCGCGCCAATGCGGCGGATGGATTATTCCGTCCCGCCGGCGTGCGCCCTGCCGTTCTTTGTTCTGTTTGACATTGCCGAACCCTGTGATTCATCGGCTCCGTTTTCTGCGACCGCATTCGCTGATATCCCGGCAACGTTGACCTTTGCGCTTTCGAGGCTCTCGCCTCTTCTGGGCGATCTCTGTGTCACACGGTTTTCCACGCCGATAGTGAGAACCGGTGTATGCCTGCAATATTTCACTGCTTCGTGGTATCGACCGTCGTCTCTAAAATGATGCTTGCTGTCACCGCTTTTTCGCCATGTATTATGTCGGTTACCTCGACGTAATATGTATTCTCTGTCTGGCGCCTTATCGCTCACCAACGCGCTCGCGGTATCGCAATGCGAGCTGCCTGCCAAACGGTCAGCCTTATCTGTCGAGAATATGGGCGGCTCAGCCTGGGCGTTGTGGTGCCGGTTTGTCAGGCTCTCTTTACGGTGTCACCTCGGGACAATCGTTTACTATCGCTTCGTGTTGCCGACTCGCCAGCGCTTATAACCGATGAACGTGAACCACGTAATCGCCTGCTGCTGATGCGTGATTTCGTGACGGTGCGGTCTCGCAGACTGATGTTTTGCTTTCAGGTAGTGTATTAGTCTGATCTTTAACACTCTTGCGTCCGGACGTTGATTGATCCCCAGTATACGGTTACTGCAAGCAATTCGCAATCGTAATCGCCTTCTCTCACCGAGACTAATCTTCCGTGGGGGACTGGTTCATCAACCGTTCGCTGATTCCGTGCCCATGTGCGCCCGCTGTCATGTCCTTTTGGCTGCTGACGACGCACTGGCACCGCGCAACGCAAACTGGCTAATAACGACCAATGTGACTTTTCTTTGAATGTGGATGAGGCCTGGTCGGCATGTATCGATGAACCCGCGATGAAAATTGCTCATCAGGCCGATGAAACCACTGCCGCATCAAAACTGACGTTAAACATGGCTGCCTAGTTCTTCAAGCCTTCGCCTGGAGGTGCCGTGCCTTCAACTGCAGGTGACATGGTGAAACCGATTGGGCAGGTGCTTGCACGCCTGATGGTTTGACGGTATCGGCGTTGTCGGCGCGCGGCTTCGTGGTGTTCGCCACGTCGGCGCTGCTGCGGTGGCGACAGGGCGCCTGCCTGTTCTGTGGACCGCTGCTCGTTTGGGCTCCGCCGCGGTAACGTTGGTGGCGTTCGTCGTCTGTGGGCTCGGCCTGCTGGCGGGCTGGTGCGCCCGTGCCTCGCTGTCCTGTTGTTAGATCCTGCAATTCATGTTCATCTTCACGCAATTCACTGGCGTTGCGGCCTGTTTGACTCAGGCTGTTCGCTGCTGGTGTGTTTGTTTGCCTGTGTTCCTGTGCAGTCGGCTGTCGCAGGATGCGGCACGGTTGGTCCTGCGCGCCATGGCGGCGTATTCTCTTTGCGCTCGGGTTCTTTCTGCCGCTGCTACGGGTTCTGGCCACCCTGTGCGGTGTTCTCTTCTGTAATGCCTCTTTTGGTCTATGGATCCATGATGGCATGTGTAAGCATCCTGGCGATGGTGTTACGCCTGGAAAACGCTGATAAGGCACTGTCGACAGGATCAGACTGTTCAATGTCTTCGTAGCGGCAGACAAATCGATCTTTCACGGCGTAATTCCCGCAGGTAAACGCTGTTCGTTGCCTGTGGACCATCTTTCGTCGTGTTCTTCGCGCTGATGAGAATGGCGACGGGTTTGACGGCTGTGCCGCGCGACGAGAGAAACGTCGACACGGTTCGTACGCGGGCAACGGAATGCTGTTCAGCGATCGCTTCGCGATTATTCGTGAGCGAGCGACGCGCATTTCTTCCGGAAAATGCTGAGCCGCTCGTTGATATGGATCGCGGCTGCTACCGCCGCCGACTGAGCAATGTTGCGCTTTCGAAAGTCTCGGCAGCCCTGAAACTGGCAACTCGCTGGGCACCAAAGGTCAGGCTGGCGCTCTTCAACCTTCGCCGACATCGTTCGTACTAAAATCGCCATCTCGCGTTTCCTCTACCGCCATCGACACTAACAAATAATAACGCCTGTGGTGGTACAAACCAGACTTAAACTCGTTAACGAAGACGGTCTTTTTCGTAATGCTGAAACTGGTCTCACTCTGCTGCGTACGGTCGCCCGTCGAACTATCTGTGGATAATCGCTGGGGCTGTAAAGGTCAGGCTGGCGCTGAAGTGATGGCGATGAGCTGAAGGCTGTCTGAGGCGACGGTCGCCGGGCTGGCTGAGCTGCGTCAGCTCTTTCGGGCCGGAACCCGATGATGCGAAATCTTCATCGCTGTTCGAGGATGACGAGCGAAAATAACTGGCTGCTAGCGTACTGGGGAGATCGACTATGCTCTGTTGATAAACATCTCTCGGGAAGATCTCGTGACCTGTTCCTGGCGACTGCTCTGGAGCTTTACGTTCCTGATTCTGCTGAAGGTGACACTATCGGCTCTTTGCTCAAGTCTTTTATGGACCCGGCTATTTGGGTATGTGGTGTGCATCTGCGTTTCCGGTGGCTGAAGATATAATTTCGGGATTTGGCTGCTGTCGACAAATAGAGCACCCATGCGGCGGTGGTTACCATAACCGCCATGTCGGCAGGCGCGGTCAGACCATCACTGAAGGCACTGCCATGCATGCGTCTCTCGTTGTTTCTCGTCCAAGCGCAACACCAGCTGGTTGTTACGACCATCTGGTCATCGACGGCGCGGCGGATTTTTAATGTGAACTGCAAACAAAAATCGATGAGAAGGATCGTACTGCTGTCCGGTCTCTTTGCCGAAAAGGGTCTTCTCGACGAAGCTGTGCAAGGACACTATGGAGCATGGGCCTGAAGCTTCCGGACGAAGAACCTGGCGTGTTCAGTGCTGGGGTATTTGGTCGCTGCATCGGACCCGAATGGAGAAATAACAGTTTAATGACCGGTACGAAAGTCTCTGCGGCGATCTATGCAAAAGAGGAAGCGATGTAACGTTACGACAATACGCAAAAGCAAATGAACGGCCTACGGTTTTAACACCATAACCGGAAGCGATATGACCGTCATGAGCAAGCGCTGTAGTCCGTTTATGAAAGGTGACGTTCGAATATAGTATGCGGACGGCGATGACCGGGACGCTGGCGAAACCGCCCGTTTCCGCCAGGCTGTGATCAGGCTGCGGCCGCAAACGGTAAATCTTTCCATCAAGGACAACAGACCAGTGGTACGCGATACGGATTTTCTGGAGATAAATGCGGTCGCTGCGGGCGAGCAGCATCACTCTGTGTTTGTGTTGCTGCCAGCGACGATAATCGTTCCTGCGAACAGGCTACTGCTCAAGAAATAGATGATCCTGTGAAGCGGGTGAGCGTGGTACCATGACGCTCCGCTGCAGTTCTTCTGTTTCTGGGCACTGCGGGCGTCCGGGCGGCTCGGTGAGTGCGTGAGGCGACGTCGCAAACAGACTGGCGACTTTGCAAAACAGCGTCGGGCAGACTTTACGCCGCGGGAAAGGTCGGGCGCTCACTGTGTGAAGGCACGAGCGCAGGAATGACGTCAAGCCATCAAGAGATGACCGTAAATAACTGCGTTCAACAGGTTACGGTATACCAGAAAGATATTTCAGTGGGTTCGGGGAATTTAATGTGATCGGTGGCTGGGCGGTGAGAAAATGGTCAATCGTTGATGGTTGATTACAGACTCCTGTTATTGATCGCGGGCCTGACCACAAGTCTCCGGTGACGCGGTAAACAATGAAACATTGAGCAATAATTCTTTTAACTCAAAAAAATACGGCGTTATGACATTCACTGCCCTCACGGGACGACACGGTGAGGCCGCGATGGTGGTTCGAAAGACTCTTGATGTCGGCAACAGTCTCGCCTGGCTCGCTGCTATGTTGTCGACCTGGTGAACTTCGATACTGCAGAGGGGTCGCCGTTTCTGCCTGTATCCTCACATCTTCTGTCGTCTTTACTCGCTTGGTCGAGCCGTCTGAGATCTGATTATAAAGGGTCTTCTTTATCAATAAGTTTTCTACTCAGCTCCCGCTGATGGATTGCACAACGGTCTCGACCGTTCAGCGTTAAATACCGGCACAGATGCTTTTCGGTTGACACGAAGCGATTAGGCTGCTGATAAATGCGAGGTCGGTCTCAGGCGACAGACAAAAGCTGAAATACGCACTGCTGTTCGACAATGGTTTGACGTCGGTCACTCAGACGACGTTGACGAGCCTGCTCAGCGAGGCTGGTGCTTTGCTTTCCTGTTCGACCTGAGCCTCGACGTTCCGTTTCGCCAACGTGTGTTTTAGGCACGATGAAGTCTTAATTTCATAAGCGTCGGATAAATGTATAATATCCGGTTACTGTCTGGAATTATCGGTGCTGAGCTACCTGACTGATTGAAACTACGTTTATATGCTGACAAAGCAAGGTGGACACAGTATCGAAAAAAGAATGGATGTCACTGAACGACAATACATACAAAGGAGATGCTCAACGTGAAGAACGGTTTAATACCATGGCTGCTGACGTTGTCGATGTTTTTTCTTCCTGATCGTGCGGCTGGCGGCTGCGAAACAATCGAAATTCCTCAATCGGTGGCCTGATGGTGGCGGCCTGCTCTTTCTGTCGTGTGCCGAAATGGCAAAACGCGTGTGGTTAAGGTAACTGTAATGGTGCTGACCGGAGAATCGGGCTCGCCTGGCACCGGGCGTCGGACCTGCACGTTACGGGCGAGAAAAGGGCGAATCGTGGATGATTAAAATCAGGAAATCAATCGGCGGGTATGTGAAAGGAATGAATGACTAAAAAAACGCCTGCTGGATGGCTTTCGATGATCCTTTCTCCCGGTAACTGCAGCACGCCAGGCTGTTCTTAAGCAAGCGAACCGGCGTCTACCAGACAATCTTCACAATGTTCAGTGGTTTGTTTATCAACCGGCAGATCTTCTTCAAAATTTCGACAACGTGATGACCTCAACGGTGCAATCGACTGTTGAGCGCAACGAGGCGAACACTCGTTGTGGAGACTATGCTCGGATATGACGTGTCATGAACGATTGAGAAACAGCGAAGAAAGTCGAACTGTCTGCGTGCGTACGGACGAATAATTGATCTGCAAAATCTGCGATGAAACCGTTGCCGGGCTGTAAAACTGCGTGAAGGAAGGCGCGGACAAAGCGACCGGCGGATGTGTGCCGTGGATGGAAGGACCGAGATGAACGACCACGGCTTGCGTGATGTGCAGACTTTCTGACGCTGCTGGCAAATGCGTATAAAGCCTCGACCGCGGTCGTCGGTCGCGGGCAGATATGGGGACCGTCTCCGTGCAACGGCTGGCTCGAACCGGACAGGCGGAGATGCAGGGTGAACCCACGAACTGGGCTGGGCACTGTAACCTCGGTTTTCTGTGCATGACGACGAACCGTGCTGTGGGGCGCTCTCGGGTTTCAAGCGGACGGGGCTGTTCGACGGGCACCGCACGGTTAAATAGCGGAAACAGGCTCTGTATGATTACGCTGGCGGACCTGGCTCGTTCGGAGGAAAACGTAAGTCTCCGTCGGTTCCGACCTGCGTTGCTGACCGAGCTGAACCGTATTGACTTCGGCCGTTATCGAGCGACCGGACTGGGCAACCCGTACGAACTCGCAGGTATGTTGGTCACCGGTAACCGGCAGGCGGCCAGCGTGAACAAATGCGTGGGTGAGGAAACAGCGAGGCGTGCGGTCAAGCTCGCTGCCACTGCAGACGCAGTGTCTGCCGTGAAAACGAAGAGGCGAGCCATCGCCACGCGGCGTGTTGCCCATTATGTGTTTTCGGCGATCGCCTATCTGAGATCAAATGGTTGCGGACATCGCTGCCCTAACAGGTAACGAGATCGCGGATCGAAAATGATGACGTTTATGGTTCTATTTTCGCCATCGAATGCGACCGTCGTATCGATGAGGGTGTAAGGTGATGTCCTGCAGCGTGTCGCAATATCGGCACGGTATTCGCTGACCGCAGGCCTGTCGCCATCCTCGGGATGATGCTGTGCCGGGCTGTTCACCGTTCGGGCGCAGTGTTATGTTGTTTCAGCCGATCGGTGTCTTCTCGGAAATGCGTTGTGACGATGTTTCGGCTCCGGTTGTTGAAGACTGTTAGCGTCGTGACAAATTTAGGGTGAGTCATGAGTACTGATTGTTTCATGGCCGTCACGACTTTCTTAATCTTATTGGACCAACACGATGCCACGGTTTTGTGATAGTCCGTGTTCTCGGCCGTTGAAACTGAAGTCTGTTGCCACTCTCATCTTGACTCAGGCGTAGGGAGACGCGGCGACCTCGTCTATCAGCGTCAATGGGCGGGTGGCGCCGTCTTCGGACTGTGTTTTTTGCGAATGCGGCGCCGTTGCCGATACGTGGTTGTTCATGCATGACGAACAGGCTGTTCGAAAATTGAAGCAGCGTGTTCTCGAAATGATGCTGACCATTGAGGCTCGATCGCAGATATCGCGGTGCGACGGCCTGTGTTCCGATTAACGTTGCTTCATGCATACGCAGACACTGATGGCGTTGTCCGCTGCTAAGTATCTTCTGTGGGGAAGGCGCGGGATATGGCTGACTGTTATAGAAAGGCGTTGTGTGTTTGATGTTCTTCATGGGTGTTCGCTGTGGATGGGGGTCTTGAAAAACGGGCGTGATCACAACGTTGCCATATTTGCTAAACCTACACGTAAACATCGCTGATCTGAGCGTCTGCGGATCTTCGGGCATTAACTGATAATGTGCCAGTTGATGCTGACATCTCTTGGAACGATGGGCGATAAAGATATCATCGGCCGTTCACTGAGGTGGAGGAAATGACGACGCGTTAACGAGCGGATTTGAAAGCATTTCGGATCTGATGTTGTTTTCCGTGCTGATGCGTCATCTGTTGCGATATCTGGTTTGTTAATGACATATGAGGATGCAGTGGATGAAAGACGGTGCGGTAACCAGGCTTCATCTTTTGTATCGGCGGGATGTTCGATCCGCGTTATGAGCGCGCGTTTACCACTGATGATTCGGGCGTCGGCTGCGGCGGTCTGGCCGTTGGACGGAGACGGTGTCGTCACGTTACGGCCGCCTCTGGAATCGACCTGCAGGCTGTTGTGTTCGTTATGCTGACCGTGCTGCTGGTGTTCGACAAGTTCTCGTCCCTAACGACCGTATGACAAACTCGGCGTATGAAGGGCACTGTGGCTAACGTTCATCAATATCGACGGCGTCTGTTTGACGCCATTGAGGCGCAGACATTCAATAAGCTCAGATGCGATTATGAAAACTCAAGACAACTGTGCGAGATGGCAGACATCCACCCGAGACAGGCCATCGGCGGTGGACGCGGCAGATGTGAACAGCCAGCTACAGTTTCGGGACAGACAATCGAAGCTTTCCGGATGAACTGGCGACGCTGGCATCGCTGCGGTCATCGCCACGTAATCATCGTGCTGCTGACGGGCCTGCGGCCTGATATGGTTGGCAGGGTCATCTCGGCGGGCTTTGAGATGCGGATGGAATGACGCCAAGTGGCATATCGCGGAAGCTGTGGCGAACGATCGCTCGTTGAACGATTCTGGCTGCTATGCTGACTGGTGAGGTGTGTGAAATGGATTCGATGAAGTTGCGGCCATCGCTGACTTGTTCGCAGCCGTATTGCCGGCGAAGGCTGAGTACGCGCTCGCTACGACGCCGCAGGTGCGGTGATGTCCGCGCGCGAAATCATCTTTGATTGAAACCAATGCCAGGGCTTATTCTGACGCTACGGGTAACAAACACCATTTGTCTCATAACGATCTGGCTGGGCCTGAATCTTCTGCCGCTGATGGCGAGGCAGGTTCGATCAGGACATGATGGGCTCACGATGATCGACGGTGGAACTCGGGAGGCCGTTCTGCCGTTGGAACTGCGTTTTGCTCTTGCGACGCAGCTTTTGAGAGCGGCAACTGAACAGACGACCTGAGGCCGAGGCAAGAGGGCTTTGTCGGTTCGGCTGGACGGTGGAAGGGCAAACTCGAGACAGGCAGACTGAAAACGATGGACGAGCCTGCTGCGTAGCGGCAGAACCGCTGCGACCTCAATGAGGCAGTTCCTCTGTACGAAAATCGCGGTAACCGCTGGCGTTCTGTTTTGAACGGTCAACAGCAATGACGGTGCAATCGAGCAGGGCGGGGGCCTGGGTGGGGGCGGTGAAATGACTGCTGCTGCGGGTTAACCTGAAGACACTCAGACATGTAGGCCTGAGGCTGTGGATCTCAGGCAGTGTGGGTTCGGGGCTGACACGAGGCGCTGGTTCGCTCTCGGCAAATAGTGCGAGTCGTCAGGGAAGAACGGCAGCAATCAAGCGACTCGCACAGCTTTCGTGCGGCGAACTCGGCCACAGATGCTGATCAGGATGACTCAGGGGCACAACTGATCCCAGGCTCATCACATACAGGTGGCTCAGGCTGCGGCCAAGGCGTGTTCAATCGTTGCAATGAGCAAAATGAGATCAGCTCTGTTTCTCTGGCTGAGGCTCGTGATCCGACAGACTCAGTGCTGATAACGGGGATGAGGGCAAATGGTCGCTGTTCGATGGGAAAAGACTCCGGTGAGCGGGCGACTCGATGAAGACGAAACTCGTGGCGAAGGCAAGCGAGACCGGATGCCGTGCACGTTCTTCAGGCTCAACGCGTTGGTCTGTTTACTGCGATATCGAAATCGTCTGATTCTTCCGCAGGTGCTGGTGATCGACCAGGCCGTGAGAATCGCTGAGCTCATGGGCGGGCGTCGGCGGGCGCGGTATCGGCTGAAACTGGTTGAACTGCCGGGCGAAGATAACATCGGTTGAGCGGTATTTTCGGTGCCGCAAGTTCTGACCTGATCGCTCAGGCCGTGCGCGCTGAAGTGAACGAAGCCATGCGACGTGAAATGAGCGAACATCCAGCCAGCACAGGCGATCGTGATGTGTAGTTTTAAAGAGGGTACAATGACCATGGATCAATTCGATCAACATGGGCTGAAAAATTTTCAGGTCGCCAGCCTGATGAGGTTCAGCGTTGCTCTCGGGGACAGCTGAACTGAGGATGAAGAAGATGGATCGACGTGACCGCAACTGCGGCAAACTCGTTCCGGCAAACCTTTCAAAAGGGCGTTTCGGCTTTTGTGAATATTTGCGATATTGACTTTCTGAAATATCCGGATTAATCGCCGCAGCACGGCTGCCCGTGGTCGTCGGAGGTGCATGCTGCTGCGTTGGCTGCGCCGTGTACGACGGATAATCGAGTGCGTGTTCGTTTGTTGATTTCGGCTGACGCACGGCTCTGGCCTTCCGGTGACTGCAACTCAGGCTCAAAGACCTGAATGACCCTTGAGGCCGAAAATCCGTGCGTGAGTCGGGCTGTTGCGGAAGCGCAATGCTTTGTTATAAGCTGATGATTGGTGCTGCTCCGACCTTCGGTGCAAACGGGACCAATCGCCAGCATTGACTCTTGCGCGCTAAATATCGAGCAATGAATCTGGCGCATTCAATAAACGTGCTGTTGTTATCACCGATTTTATCTTTCTTGGGCTTTATCGTCCGATTTTGTTCGTTATAATAAGCCATCTTCGGCGTGAACTCGCATCTTGTCAACCGATTCTTCACGTTCTGGCTTTCGTCATGTTTATAAAGGTTTTACTGTCCGCCGTTAAACACTTTCAATATGGCGACACTGCTGAAACAATCAATTGTGCGCTTTGGGTGCCTGTACGCGGCTTCGGCATGCTGCATCGCCGCTGACGAGTGCCGTGACCATCTTTGCTGACGGTGTTCTTTGCCGCCTGACGTCGATCCGTCAATTTCACTTTCAACCATCGCACCGCGATGTTCGATGCGATGGTTCCCTCGCCAGCGGGTTGTCCTGTTCGTTGGGTTTGTTTTCCATCTTGTTCAAATACTAACGCTGCAATAAAGTATGGCACCGGTTTATTTTTGATGTTATGATTGTATGGCAAACGCCTGTCAAACTGTTCTATATCTTGCGTAACTCTCGCTCGGGAGCCTTTGTTCTTTGAGGATATGCATCTTTAACGAGATGATCTTTGACGCCCGTTATCGCGTGACGGCTCTACAACTTTCTGATCTGCATATTACATCGGTGCCAAGGCTCTCCATTCATTTTCTTTGGTACAATCTTGAAATTCCTGTCGCTACTGTTCTCGGCTATATCAACTGGCGGCATTTCTCGACCGTCGTGTTAATGCTCGCCGGCAGCTCGCTGGAAGACAAGACTGGTTTTGGCGTACGACACGGTCTGTTTCTGTCGGTGCAAGGCGGCACCAAATGATGCCGTCGCCGTTACGTCGGGCTCTGGTCAGTTAGGCCGCTGTCCGGGTGGGCGTGATGGCTCGGGAGAACGCTGCACGCGCCATCCCCGGTCGCTGTAATCTTCGACGCGGCGTTCTTCATTTCTTCATTTTTCGGTTAACGTTGTCTTATGGTGACCTATGTTCCGCGCTCGATCGACGCTTTGCTGGGAACTCCTTCGGCGCGCGAGGTTATGCTGTGCGGTGTTCACGCCGCTCGGCTGAAATTACAGGGGCTGTTTGATGCGGTTACGTGGTGTCTGCGCATTGAAAATGAGCCGTAGATATCGAATAGACCGCGCCAATCCGTATGCCGCCAAATAGGCGTGTTTGCCTGCTGGTACCGATGACCATATCACTGCTGTTCAGGTGAAGCAGAATATCAAACGCTGTGTCGACAGTATCCCCTGCGTGTTCGGTGGTGGGCGGTTCGCCAGTCTGGGATGACCATTATAGGTGAATTTCCTTTCGTATCGTAATTCTTCGCTTTTACCGATTGGATGCTGTGCTCCTCAATAACGATCCGCCAGCGCAATACTGACCACCAGGGAACTGACGGTCTTAACAACGCTGAGCGCGAGATCAGTGTAAAACATGGATGGGTACATTTTGTGGCGCGACCCATCTTGCGCATGAATATTGCCAACCATGCTGTCGTCGCCGCGACCTTCGATCATTGTGCTTTCGCGGCAGTGATGGCGTTTTGGCTCGCTGCGGTTTACATCAAATGCAAAGTGTACTAAATGGTCTGGTCGTCAAAACCTGCGGGCGATGTTTCTTGGGTCTGGTTCGATACCCATGTTGGCAATGTAAATCTGTCGCCGCTGCCTGTGCAAATATGCGGGGTGCGTGGTATTAAAGATATGTTCGGCAAAGGATGATTATGAAGAACGGATCTGTTTAACTCCGTTTAACTCTTTCTCTTTGACGATCGCGACTCTAACGTTGACAACGTGCTGTTCTTCTTTCAATTTGGTACAGGCCATCATACTGCCCCACCCAGCAGAACATTTTTCTAAATCTTCTGTTCGTCGATATCTTCTGCTGAAACCGGCCTGTCTGCTATCGGCGAACTGGGCTTTTTGTCTTTACATTGGCACCACGCACACACAATCCGCAACCTTCGACACGAATCGCTTCGACTGTATATCGTTTCTTGTATCAACCGATAACATGCCGTTAACGCGAACGTCGCCTGGCAAGGCGGTTGTGTGCGAAACCCATCGTTCACGGTGTTCGCCACGGTATTCCATGATGAACTTCCGGTGCATCTGTATCGGCTGTGTTTCTTCTGCTCTGGTCATCTTTTGTCGCGGCATGCGCTCGGCTCCGCCAAACTCGCTATGACGTTTCTGAGGATGCCGCTGCTCGCTTTCGCTAACGGCATTCGTATTGCTGTTGATACTGGTAGCGCAGATCGGCGATCTCTGCTGACCTTATATCTTTTGTCGCTGGCTCTGTGGCGACGCAGCCCGCCGGTTCGTTACCTCATAACCAAGCCGCTGCTTCTGCTCCCTTCTTCCCACATGCCCGTAACAACCTCGTTCCAGTTCTGCGCGCGAGCGTTGCTATTTCAGGTTGACTTCCCGTATCGCACTCTGTTTCGTGCCAGCTCCCCGTGATTGACAACGCCTCGAAACTGTAACGACGGTAACTGGCTGTGGTTATTTTTTCTGTTGCTCTACTCCTTTCTTCCTTCTCTTCACGACGTGATTTTTATTTCGCTCGCGTTTGTATCTGAGCCTGTTTGTCGTTATTTCCGCTATCTTTGGCTATCGCAGCTATTTCAAGGCAATCTGCAATGTTTCTTTCTTGTCGATTTTATAACCTTTTATCTCGCGCAATCGCACAAGAATAAACTGGCTGCTGTCGCCAGCAATCCTCGACTTCGCACGTTTTGCCTGCTGACAACATATGTTTGTCGGTGTAACGGTTGTTGCCAATAACACGTATTCTGCGGCGTGCGCTGTGATCGTCGACGATGCTATCGCAGCGTGTTCACTCGTACTGCTCGTCTTTGCCAGCGATCTCAGCGCGACGGCATTCTTCGTCGCCTCGGGCATCGTAAAGCATGACATTGGCGCCGCGCAACTGGCGGTGGCTGAATTAACTGCGCTGTCCCCACCATCCATCGTAAATGATCTTGCGACCATAACGCAGGGGTAATATGTTTCTATAGTGATTCATTCCTGCTCTTCTCACAATATGCATCGTTGAAGGATGCCTGTAGTGCGTGACTGGCAACGGACCACTGATGCGCGGGCGTGACGAACGAATATTGTAACGCTTTGAGATCACGCAACCAGGCGCCTGTCTTGACGCCCATCTAAGCGCTAACTCTGCGGGACTCTGCTCTGGAATTGAGCTGACTCTGTTTGTCATCGTCTTGGGAAGCTCTGTGCCTCGTGCTCCGAGGCAACCACTAAATGTGTGTTCCTGACTGCTCAGGCTGTTTCATGCCCTGTAGCTGTTTCAGACTATATCTTTCTCTGCTCTATGACGGTGGCTGCAGTTCCGCTGTTCAGCCTCTGGGCTCTTTTTTTGAGATAACATTTTCTCGTGACGCCGACAGAATCGATATCGCTGGGCTCTGCTGCTGCGCCACCCTCCGCCCGTGCGGGCACCTGGTCATCGAAAGCGTCTGAGATAACGTGTCGCGCCGTATGTGACCTCTTCGCTGTTCCACTGTTCAGCCGCGCAGTGAGGTCTCTTGTAACAGGCTGGCTCTTGCGCTGTCCTCATGCGTTGGCTGTTAACGCTACGCGGCCTGTATTTCCGTTCATATCCCTAAAGATGTTCTGTGTGGTGTTGAAACTTGTCGAGCCTCGGACCGTCAGTCTCTGCGGCAACCTGCCGATAAAATCATCATGTTCACGCCCGCTAACGGACCTGGGTGCCCGTCATGGGCTATGTCAATGATCTTCACTATGGCGGGTCCGTTTATCACGAGTCTTGGCGGCGTGGCACCGCGGATATGCCTGGTTTCTCGCTTTTATGTATCGATAAATCACATCGAAGTTGTCAAGTTCCCGGGCTCACGTTTCCTATTTCCGGTTGATTGGTGATTCTCTGTGAGCAATCGCCGTACTGCGGTATCTTCACTGCTTATTCCTTCAGCCGCTGCTACTTGTAACTTCGGACATGCCCATCTCGGCACGGGCATGTCATATTTGCAGCCTCTTTCGAGAAGCCGGCTCGACTCCAGAGCCTGGTTAAAGCGCCATCTTCGCAAAAGCCCGCAATGACGGTACCGTGCATCATGTTCGGGTTTTGCCCTGCTGCAAACTTCATCTCTGTAGATAAACAATGTGTTCTTCTCGTCGAACGACAGTGTTCGAAATCTCGTGCCTTTGCCGAGATCGTCGCGGCGTCTTCTACCTCTGTCACTACAGCTTCTTGACAGAGATGGGAATCAGCATCGTCCATCGAGAACCAATCAACGTTATAAATAGATCGTGAGCTGTGCTCCGTGAACGGTCCCCGTGATCGCCGTCTTGTTCGCACTTGTTGATCGTGTTATCGTGCTTTCATATCTTTTTCGGTTTGCCACCAGGACTACAGCCGCAGGCTGCATGCGTCGCTGGGCCAATAAACGCGGCGCTCTTGCGTCGTTGTTGACGTGCTCGTTGACGACTTGTCAGGCGGTCGTCATCTTTCGCATTTCGGCTATGATTGTTCCGTCGCTTTTGTGATCACGGTGGGCTGGCTTGCAATCGATCGCGGCTGTTCCGCTGTCAATATTTGTCTTCTCAAATTATCGCGAGAGATGCCCATGGGCCAAATGTCGGTTCACAAGGTTGTGATCGACGCTGCTGCGGTTCTCATCGCTGATGAAACGCTGTCTTGCGCTCCGTGGTGGCTGAAGAGATGTGTGTGGCTCAACCGTTGATATTTTCTGCAAAATCGTTTTCTCTGGTTTTATCTGGTGCCACTACCTCTTTGTTCGTCATCGGTCTGCGCCAGCTTATGCGTCAGTAATGTCGCCATCGTCATCGGCTATCTGGTTCTTCTTTCGTCCTGCCTTCTGACCGTTGTGACAACCCTTCGTTGAAAATTCTTTATAATGACTTATTTCTTTGAGATTAAGCATGTACCTATCTTTTCTCTCTCAGGCTCTGCAATCTCGCTGTTCATAATCGGCGCGTCTGGGCTTGCTCATTCAGTGGCTGTCATCATTTTGTTTTGCATCGTCGCTGCTGCAATCTTGTTGACTGGGTCTGTGACCATCCAGTATAGGGCCTCTGAAACCGCCTGTTTCCGCCGCTCAGATCAGGTGCTGTGACATTTCTTTGATGTTTATGGGCTGGGAATCTGCTGGCGGTGTTCAGGTTCTCCACAGCGCAATCTCATGCTCTGGTGACGTGTTCGCTTATTGAAACGCTGGTTACCTCTTTGCTCTGTTCTTGTTCATGTTTGTTCTCGAGTATTTTACGGTTCATATTTCCGCGATTCGTTTATTACCTGATGACCAGCTGTTCGCTCGCTTTGTCTTTCGGCCATAATTGATCTTGTCTTTATTTTTCGCTGCCCGATCGGACGGATGGTCGTCCA
>BNJU01001610.1_pt1:47500-228059 | contig 228059 bp, 256 predicted proteins | sample 8539281 | NCBI WGS metagenome assembly BNJU01 (sample SAMD00202456, study PRJDB9452) | human saliva metagenome | isolation source: human saliva | place: Japan | reverse complement strand
TTCCTGTCAAAACCATCTTTATCAAATTCCAGAACCCAACCTAGACCATTTTTTTCCAGGTTCCTGCAATACTTGAAAAATCACCGTTCTGAATTTCTTGAATGTTCATTCCGCTGCTTTTCTTACTTGAGCTGGCTGATTTAGAACCATCCACCCGCGTTGTATAGTCAAGGGCAATCCAGCCTTGTCCAGATTCCAATTTGCCCCAAGTATGACCATCCGCCTCTACGGTTTCCGTAATGGTGTGAGTTCCTTTTGCGATCATCCCTGCAGAGGGGGCTGAGGTAGATGGTTTTTTTCGAATACGGAGATCCGACACACTGACTTGCACTTGGAAGCTTTCCGATTTTTTCTCTTCTGCTTTTGCTGTTGATTTGGAGTCGCCTGAACCGTCAAATTTTTTCCAGTCTAGCTCACTGAGGTCCAACTGCTTGGCTGAAATCCCAAGAGCCTGCTCTGCTGTTTGGTCCCCACCAATTTGAATGGTTGCTTTCTTTTCTTCCTTGGCTTCCCCTTTTCCTAGCGAATAAAGGGTCAATTCCCGGTCTGGGCTCACAGATTGCCAAGTCGCATAGACGATTTGCCCATTGTCAAAAACATCTAAACTGGAGCGATAACCGCCCACCGCAGCTGTATAAGCTGTATGGAGCAATTCAGCTTTTTGACCCTTGAGGTAATAGATAGCAGAAACATACTGTTTGTTTCCAGTGTATTGATTGGTCACCAAGAGCTCATCCACACCATCTTTGTTCAAGTCTGTAAAAGCGTATTGGAAAGTTACCGGAGTTCCTAAGCGTTCCAAGGCATCCAGATAGATGCTTTCTTCTGAGCCAGATTTTATCTTACCTAATTCCGCAAACAGGCCTGCTTTATCCCCATTTTTAAGAGCAGTATCATACTTGGCATACCGCTCCAAAACCTCTTGATAATACTTTTGACCTGTATCCTTCTTCTCTTTTTTAACTGTCGATGATGTGGCCGTCTTTGGTTTGCTTTGGCGTTCATAACGCTTAGGCGTACAAGCCACTAGAGCTAGAACGGACGCACCCGCCAGTAGTGAAATCATGACCTTTTTCATAAAAACCTCCTCATATCTATCCTAGTATATCAAAAATGGTCAATTTTTCCAGCTCTTTTCAAGATTTTTACACAAGCATTTTCCCCTCTCCCCCTATGTTTCTGTCCTATTTTCTGCTATACTTAAGGAAGAATACCGATCAAAAGGAGAACATTATGGAATTAAAAAAACGTTCTGAATTTCCTGAGAACGAACTCTGGGACCTCACAGCCCTTTACCAAGACCAAGAAGACTTCTTGCGTGCCATTGAAAAAACACGTGAAGAAATCAATGAATTTGTCCGTAACTACAAGGGCAACCTCCACACCTTTGAAGACTTTGAAGTCGCTTTTGCGATTTTTGAGCAAATTCAGATCCAACTCAGCCACATTGGCAACTACAGCTTTATGCCCCAAACGACTGACTTCGGCGACGAAGCTTTTGCAGAAATTGCTCAAGCGGGGATGGATTTTGAAACTTGGGCAAGCGTCGAACTTTCCTTCTTTGATGATGCTTTGGTAGAAGCGGATGAAGATGTCCTTGAACGCCTGGGGCAACTCCCTCACCTCACTTTTGCCATTCGTCAGGCTAAAATTAAAAAAGCTCACTACTTGGGAGCTGATGTGGAAAAGACCTTGACCAACCTGGGTGAAGTCTTCTACGGACCGCAAGACATCTATACCAAGATGCGGGCGGGCGACTTTGAAATGGCTGATTTCGAAGTGGATGGAAAAGTTTACAAGAATAGCTTTGTTACCTATGAAAACTTCTACCAAAACCATGAGAATGCAGAAGTTCGTGAAAAAGCCTTTCGTTCTTTCTCAGAAGGTCTCCGCAAGCACCAAAACACGGCTGCTGCTACCTATCTAGCCCAAGTCAAGTCTGAAAAACTCATCGCAGATATGCGAGGCTACGACTCTGTCTTTGACTATCTCTTAGCTGAGCAGGAAGTAGATCGTGCCATGTTTGACCGTCAGATTGACCTGATCATGAAAGACTTTGCTCCGGTCGCTCAAAAATTCCTCAAACACGTGGCCAAGGTCAACGGCCTTGAAAAAATGACCTTTGCTGATTGGAAGTTGGATTTGGACAGTGCGCTCAACCCAGATGTCACCATTGATGATGCTTATGATTTGGTCATGAAATCTGTAGCACCTCTTGGAGAAGAATACTCCCGCGAAATTGCTCGCTACCAAACTGAACGCTGGGGTCGATTTCGCAGCCAATGAAGGCAAGGATTCTGGTGGTTATGCGGCCGATCCATACCGCGTCCATCCTTATGTCCTCATGAGCTGGACAGGACGGATGAGCGATGTCTACACCCTGATCCACGAAATCGGACACTCTGGTCAATTTATCTTCTCAGACAACAACCAAAGCTACTTCAACGCCCACATGTCGACCTATTATGTGGAAGCTCCTTCTACCTTTAACGAGCTCCTCCTCAGCGACTATTTGGAACACCAGTTTGACGATCCTCGTCAAAAACGCTTTGCCTTGGCTCACCGTTTGACAGATACCTACTTCCATAACTTCATCACCCACTTGTTGGAAGCAGCCTTCCAACGCAAGGTCTACACCTTGATCGAAGAAGGTGGTACCTTCGGCGCTAGCAAGCTCAACAGCATCATGAAGGAAGTCCTAACCGAATTCTGGGGCGACGCTGTGGAAATCGATGACGACGCAGCCTTGACCTGGATGCGCCAAAGCCACTACTACATGGGGCTTTACAGCTATACTTACTCAGCTGGCTTGGTTATCTCAACAGCGGGATACTTGCATTTGAAGAACTCCGAAAACGGAGCTAAAGATTGGTTAGATCTCCTCAAATCAGGCGGCAGCAAGACCCCACTTGAGTCAGCCATGATCATCGGAGCAGATATCTCAACTGACAAACCACTCCTCGATACCATCCAATTCCTTTCAGACACTGTGGATCAAATCATTGCCTACAGTGCAGAATTGGGAGAATAAGTACAATTTTCAGACTTAGTTTATTCTAAGTCTGATTTTTTATTTAAATATTACCAGTTAGTAATTGAAAGCGCTTTTATATTATGGTATGATTATTCTTGGATAAATATCCGAAGGGAGTAACATTATGAAAAAAACGGTTGATTTTAACAATCTTAATTGCGTTATTATTTGGAGCTTGCTCAAATCAAAATGAAGCTTCTCAAAAAGAAACTGAAAAACAGGTAGGTTTCGTTCAAAAAGAAGAAAAAACAAAAAAAGAACGCGACGAACAGGAAAAAGCAGAAAAAGAGAAAAAAGCAAAGGAGGAGCAAGAACGAAAAAGAAAAAGAAGAGCTCGAGAAAAAAGGCGAAAGAAGAACAGGAACGAAAAAGAAAAAGAAGAGCGTGAAAAGAAAGAGGCTGAAGCAAAACAACTTGTCGCTCAAGCTGAAGTCGCTGTACAAGCCTTTAGAAAACAATCAAGTAACAGAAAATATTGCCCCAGCCCAAGCTGCTATCGCAAATGTAGCTGATCAAGGAACAAAAGATCGCTTAACTCATCGTGTTGGATTAGTACAAAATGCCATTACTGTCAGAGAACAACAAGCTGAACAAGCTCGACAAGCCGCAGCCGCTGAACAGGCAAGACAAGCTGCAGCTGCCCAACAAGCGCAGCAACAACAAGCATTTGTCACACAACCTCAACAAGGAGGCTATCGAAATTGTAGTGAAGCACGCGCTGCAGGTGCTGCACCGCTTCGTAGAGGGCAACCTGGATATAGCGCTCGCTTAGATAGAGACGGAGATGGAATCGCCTGTGAATAAAAAAATTACGATTTCCATTTTTTCCATTTGTACAATCTCTCTTCTTGCTATTTTATACTTGAATTTCAAAAAGAGAGAAATTATTACTCCAGATTCTTATAAGGAAGCAATGACTTACGTCAAAAAGATTCCGCTATCTGAAGTACAAGAGAAAATCAACAATAAAGAAGATTTCATTCTCTATATCGGTCGCGAATCCTGTCCATACTGTCAAAAATTCGCTCCTAAATTAGCAGTTGCTATTCAAAAAACGAATCAGACCGTTTATTACCTGGATAACGACTCAAAGGAGCGAAAAGACATCACAGCTTTTGCACATGATATGAATGTCAAAACGGTACCAAATTTGTCAACTTTTAAAAAAGGTAGTAAAGAAAACTATCTAAAAAAAGGTAGCAAATCAAGTATCGAAGAGATTATGGATCTCTTGACTCAATAAGCCAATTTTAAAAGGTCAATATAAAAAGAGTAAGATAGAACGATTCGTTCCTATCTTACTCTTTTTACTAACTCAACTCTGCCACAATGGCCTTAATTTGTCGTCAGGTGTGCACTCCTGCTACTTGTTTAACAACCTGCCCATCTTTTTTAAAGAGCAAGGTTGGGATAGACATAATGCCGAAAGCACGCGCTGTTTCTGGATTTTCGTCCACATCCATTTTTAGGATTTTTAACTCATCTTCCGAAAGTTCTTCCGATAATTTTTCTAAAATAGGAGCTTGCATACGACATGGACCACACCAGGTTGCCCAAAAATCTACCAAGACCAAGCCTTCTTTTGTTTCTGCTTCAAATGTTGCGTCTGTAATTGCTTTTGCCATTTTCTTTCTCCTTTAGTTTTGGTACTGGGTCAAATCTTGCTTCATCAGATAGAAGAAGACATCTCCGTAAGTCCCTTGGTAATCCAACTCATGCCCATTATAGGTCAGTTTCACAACAGGATAAAAATCTGCTACCCCAATTAAGCAAGCTTGTTGGGAGCGTTCAAACTCATCGTAGGAATCAAAATGCATGACTCTTTCTTGTTTTGCACCGTCTAGATATGTAATATCAATCATATCGATAACCTCTATTTCTTATGATGTATCAATTGTAACTCTAGACATTACATCTGTCAAACAAAACGACTTCCTCAGAATAATGGATCTCGTTCGATAAGGAAAAGACAAGAAAAAGCCCTCTGAATTCAGAGGGCTCCATTCTTGCTGGATAAAACGTTTCTAGACAAGGCGACGAACCGAAGATTGTACTAATGGTACATCGAGGCGAAGTCAACGAAGTATAGAAACGTTTTAGACGCAAGATTAACGACGAAGTCCAAGAGAGTTGATCAACTCACGGTAACGGTTAACGTCGTTTGTACGAAGGTAAGCCAACAAGTTACGACGGCGACCGATTTTCTTCATCAAACCACGGTAAGTAGCGTGGTCTTTTTTGTGTTGTTTGATGTGTTCGTTCAAGTGGTTGATTTCCCAAGTAAGGACAGCAACTTGTACTTCTACTGAACCAGTGTCACCTTCGTGACGTGCGTATTGTGCAATGATTTCATTTTTTTTCTCTTTTGAGATTGCCATGATAAGCTCCTTTTCTTTATGCTCTATCCGAGTGGCAGGTTTGGCATATCCTGCTACCAAGAAAGAGTTAGTTGTCTATTCGACCTTCTTATTCTACCAAGATTTCATCTTTCTGTCAAACACTTATGTTTCCTTTGGGAGGAGCTTTTCTCATTTCTAAAAAGAACCTTGGGAATATGGACAGTTTGATGGATCATTCTTCAAGTAACTTATTCAAAAAAGACAAATATCTCTAGGATATTTGCCTTTTATCGGTATGAATCTTATTTCTTTCCGTTTACCACGCAAGAGCAAAGCCAAAGCAAAAAAATTGCTAAGAGTGCACTGAGTATGGTCAACCCGTAAGCAACAACTTCACCAGTTGATGGAAGAATTTTTTTCTTTCCTTCTTTTGGTGTAGTTGGAGTTTCTGGTTTTTCCGGTGTACTTGGTGGCGTTGTTGGTGGAGTTGTAGGAGGTGTTGTTGGTGGTGTCGTCGGTGGAGTTGTAGGAGGAGTCGTTGGCGGGGTGCTTGGAGGTGTTGTCGGTGGAGTCGTCGGTGGCGTATGACGATTGGTTACCGTGAAACCATCAATGTTGCTTGTATAACCTGCTACTGGATCCTCTGTAATCGTGTAGGCAATCTTCTTACCTTCCTTGTATACGGGTAGATCCGTAAAGCTTGCCTGCCAATTATCAGTAGCTGTGATTTCTTTTACAGCCACTTCTTGACCATCCGCAAGGAGGCGAACTGTGATTTTTTCAGGACGAAGACCCTCTTTATTTTCTGCATCATCCCAGATCTTCTTGACCGCTACTTCCGTTACTTCTGGTGTGCGGCTATTGGTAATCACTACATTTCCCTTGTTACTGTCATCGACCGTACTAGTATAGCCTTTGACTGTTCCAACTTCTTTCACTTGGTACTGAATCTCTTTGCCTTTCGCTTTTAGAGGCAAATTGCTAAAGGTATGGGTCCAGTTATTTTTAGCAGAAAGTTCCACTTCTTTTCCTTGAGCTTTGCCATCTGCATAGAGCTGTACCTTAATGGCGCTTGGACGTTTGCCATCTTGGTTATCATTGTCTTTCCAACGTTTTGTAACAGTGACGCTGGTTTTACCTGGCTTGTAGCTATTGGTAATGGTTGTTCCATCAATCGCAACAGAGTAATTGGCTACTGTGTCTTCTGTGACTGTGTAGACAATTTGTTTGCCGTGATTGTATTTTGGAAGATTGGTAAAGACTGTCTTCCAATCAGTTGCTTCACTGAGCTCTTGGCTAGCTACTTCTGTACCATCCGCAAGGAGACGAACAGTAACCTTGTCCGGACGAACGCCATCTTGGTTGTCATTGTCTTTCCAAATCTTCGTTACTGGAATCTCAACGACTTCTGGTGTCCGAGTGTTAGTAATATTGGTTCCCTCAATAGTTGTTTCATAGCCTTCAACAGGTTCTTCTGAAACAGTGTAGGCAATGACATTGCCAGCATCATCGACCACATCGAGATTATCAAAATGATAAGCCCAAGTTCCTGCTACATCTGGTTTCACTTCTTTAGAAGCGACTTTGACACCATTTGCTAGGAGGTTGACTGTGATTTTTGACGGGCGCTTGCCATCTTGATCGTCATTATCACTCCATGTTTTTTGACCAGCAACGCTTGTTTTTTCTTTTTGGTTCACGACATCACGGGAAATTGCGAGGTCATTTCCAAAATCATCCTTGCTGATCTTGATAGGTTCTCCAGAGAGAACATAGCCTGTTGGAGCTTGAATTTCTTGAACCGTATAAGCTTGTTTGATCAAGCCCGTAATGGTGCCAACACCATTCTCATCTGTCGTAATGGTTCCCACTTGCTCACCTGTATCATCTGCTATCACAGCAAAGATAGCACCTGCAAGCGCTTGACCATTTTCACCTTTTTTGTGAATCGTGAAGGAATATTTCTCACCATTGAATTTTCCATCAAGGAACTGATACAGAATGTCTGCAACCTTATTTTGTTCCTTGATTTCTGTAGCTGTCATGCTAGCATTGTTTTTAAAGGATGTATTGATGGCTGGAACCTTGTCCAGATAGACATCATAGCGAACAGTCATCCCTTGTTCAGGAGCTAGATCTCCAATATGAACCGTTAGAGAACGACCATCCGCACTGACAACAGGGGAATAATTCTTGGTGACGTTTGTGGTATCTTTTAAATGATAAGCCCCATCTTCGTCACTGACCTGCCAAGTTCCTGTATGGATGTTGACAGAATCTGCTTTGATCTTCCCATCTGTAAAGGCCAATTGGTCTTTAATGTCAATATTATGAAGGGCTGTGTGGCCTTGATTGATGTTCAAGGTATAGGTCAATTTTAATTTATCATCTGAGTTGGTCCACCCCCACTTGCTAAAGACTTCTGGAGTAGGAGGATTCTCACCTGGATTGACCCCTTTGTAATCGATATTCCCACCTGAAATCACCTTCTTATCGATCGTAAGAGTAAAATTAAGTGTCTTTTGTCCTTTGACGACTTGGTGGTCTACACGCGCAAAGAAACGCAGTTTCCCTGTCACATTGGCCATTCTTTCAGGATAGTCCGTATAGGTTACGGTGATGACCTTTCTTTGATCATCTACCGTTGCTGTCGCAACTTTTTGACCACTTGGATCCAGCAGGTCAATGGTGTCCGTTTCAAAGACCTTAAAGTCATCTCCAAGTTGGATAACGGTCTGATCTCCCTTTTTTACACGTCCATTCGGCAACACAAAGTTTGCTTCAACTTGAAAACTCTCCCAAACACCGAGTGGATCTGTAATCGCTCCACCAGTTGATTTCGAGATATTTACAGACGTCACAACATCATTGATCGTATCTGCATGGACTTTAGCTGGACTATTGGGTTTGGCAAATCCTAAAGCCGCTAATAAAAATAGGGCAACTGTTGTCACAACAGAATAGAGCCACTTTTTCATAAACGATTTTTTTCTCCTTTTTTTCTACGTTTACTAGATAAGGTATGTGAGTCGAAAAAAATTATCACTATATATTGTGAATTTATACACAACCTATCTTTTTTCATTATAAACAATTTGCTTTGATAGTACAAGCAATTAAATTCATTTTTTGTCTTTTCAGTTCATTTTCTTGATACAAATAAAAAATAGCAGTCTGTAAGAATCAGACTGCTTGGTTTTTTGCTTATAAGGGAACTCCGAAGACCTCTAGGGACTTGAGTTCAGAAGGCTGGAGTCTCCGCCATTCTCCCAATTTCAGGCTTGGGTCTAGCGTTAGAGGACCCATAGAAATCCGCTCTAAATCCACCACTTCCTTGCCACAGGCGACGACCATGCGCTTGACCTGATGGAATTTTCCTTCAGCAATTTCGATTTCGACGTAGGAGCTGGCATTTGCCTCATTCACCTCTACGATCTGCAATCTCGCAGGCAGGGTGGTAAAGTCTTTGAGGGCAATGCCAGCTTCAAAACGGGCCACATCTGCCTCATCCATGATCCCAGCCACCTGGGCACGGTAGATCTTCGACACATGCTTCTTCGGCGAAAGCATGGCATGAGCGAGCTTGCCATTATTGGTCAAAAGCAGCAAGCCATGGGTATCGATATCCAGGCGCCCGACAGGAAAGACTTCCTTGTGACGGGCTGTCTCATCCAATAAATCTAGCACAGTTTGGTGGTGATCATCTTCAGTCGCTGATATGACCCCAGCTGGTTTATTAAGCAGATAATACACGAAGGTTTCATGGACCAGGTCTTCTCCCATAAAGGTCACCTGATCCTTGTCTGGATCAATCTGCAGCTTTCCTGCTGTCTCTTTTTTTCCATTCACTGCGATTTTCTTTTGCTTGAGGAGTTGTTTGACCTCGGACCTGCTCCCCACGCCACAATCCACTAAAAATTTATCTAGTCGCATGATTACTTCCCGCTCTTTCGTACAATCCAAAGACCAAAAAAGGAAACCAGGATCATGAGGATACCAGAAAATCCAAAAATGAAGACTGGAGCAGATGAGATCGTCCCTAATAGACTAAGGACAAAGGTCGTTGCGATCGAACCTGTACTACATCCCAAAACCGCAATGGACGTTGCCTGGCTCAAGACCCCTGCTGGCATCTTATCAGATAAGACATTGTAAACTGTTGTCAAAGCCACACTGTAGGCGAAGCCAGAAGCAATGGTTACAAGGGCAAGAATCAAGAGATTTGGAGAGACCCCGATCAACATTTGGGCCACACCAAAAGCTACTCCCGAAACCAATAATAAACGATCGCGAAATAGATGGGTCAAGGGCGAGAAGGCCAAACCTGCTAAGATCCCAACAAATTGCATGGCTGCTAAAATAACCCCCGCAGTTTGGGCAGTGCCATGTCCAACTTGTTCTACCACACTTGGAATCCGAATGGTGATCATGACATTGGACAAGACGATAGCTGCCGCAACGACCGCTAAGCCGAGCGCAGTCCGCCATTGGCCCCCTGTCATCTTCACATCCCGGTGTTTTTCCTCCACTGCTTCCGTTGTAGATCCATAAGGCACAAATAAGAGATACAAAAGTAAGATAGGAATACTGATGCCGTAAACAAGAAAGGCAGCCTGCCAGCCAAAGCGAATCAAGAGGCTGACTCCAAAGGTTAAAACGGCCGTCCCAACAACCTCTGCAGAACCACGAATGCCAAGGGTTTGGACGCGTTCTTTTCCTTTATAGCGCTCACTGATAATGGCAATGGCAGAAACATTGAGCAAACCAACTGCCATCCCGAAAATAATCCGAGACAAAAAGACAACCGGATAGGCTGGACTGATTAAGGGAATAAAGCCACATAGAGCGTAAGCAACTAAGCCCGTCACAATCATCTGACGCTCTGAAAATAGACGTCCAATCCATTTATTGAAGATGAGCGAAACCATGATCCCTGCTGAAGGAAGCGAGACCAAGAGCTCAATCATGCTGTGAGGAATTCCCTTGTAATAGGCAAACATGGCCGACTGCGCACTCGAAATCGAAACGAGGTCGTCAATATAAATGAAAGCGCGAGAATACTCACTTTCTCCATGATTTTTTTCATTATTCTATCCTTTAAACTAATCTTTTTTTCACACTCCTCCTATAATAACACGAGCTAGTGACAGGACGCAATAGATTGAATTAAAAAAACGAAATGATTTCTCCATCATTTCGTTCGTGCTAGCAATTGCGAGGCAAAGACTCCCGTTCCAACCATCAAAGCACCAATCCAGACAAAGAGCAGATGATTGGTAGGAGCTAGTGGCGTCACTAACTGGATGAAGAAAGAAGAGAGGGCTGATCCGAGATTGCAACCAATCAAGACCAGCGAGGTCGCAAGGTTCAGGAGATTGGTCGGGATTTTTTCAGATAAGTGATAAAAGATACTGGTGACCCCTGTACTGTAAGTAAATCCTGCTAAAAGGGTTCCTAAAACCAGGCTCCACAGCTGTCCGGACAAGCCAATCAAGGCCAGAGCTAGTCCGAAACCAAAACACATGATCATGAGCAAGTTCTTTTTGAAAACATGTGTCAAACTAGCAAAGCCCACTCCTGCTACAATCCCTGTCAATTGCATCAGACTCAAGACGGTTCCAGCTGTTGTCGCCGTTCCCATACGAGCGTCAACAATGATATCCGGCACGCGCAGGCTAATGATAGAATTGAAGCAAATGATGATACCAGCAATCACAGCTAGCATTAGACTAAAACGCCATTGAGGAGAGCGAAGGCGGACGGATCCTGACTTTTTCACCTTCAAGCTAGCCTGTTTTTTCTCCTTAGGATAAGGGACAAAAAGGAGATAGAGGAGTAAAATCAAGTAACCACCACCATATACGGCAAAGATCGCTGGCCAGCCTAGAGACAAGAGTTGCCCCACGATAAAGGTCAAGATGGCGGAGCCCACCACTTCAGCAGACCCCCGATAGCCCAGCATCCGGGTCTTGTCATTGCCTGAGTAGCGCTCACTGATAATTGAAATAGCCTTGGCATTGATCATTCCTGTCCCCAAGCCAAAGAGCAAACGACTTAGAAAGATGAGAGGATAGTCCTGCACGAACAAAGGCAAGAGGCCACTAGTTGAAAGAGCAAGAGCCCTGCAACAATCATCTGGCGCTCACTCATCCACCGCTCGATCATGCTATTTAAAAAGAGCATGGCCACGACCGCAAAGGCTGGCAGGGAAACCAAGAGCTCCACCTGACTTGCTGTATAGCCGAATTGGCTAAAATAGGCCTTCATAGCTGGCAAACCGGCTGTAATTGAAAAAGATGAGATCAGCATGAGCGACAAGCTCAAGAGACTGATTCTTTCCATTGTTTTTTTCATTGTTTATTTCCTACACTTTACTGCTAACATTTTGATTTTACTAGTTTTTTTCAGACAAGATTCAAACTAGTATTTTCAATAGAATCCTAGTATAATCAATTTAGAAATAGAAAAACAGGACATTTGTCCTATTTTAGGAGAGTGAGATGAAAAAAATTTCCCCATCTACAAGACTCAAGGAAATCATCACAGACTACCAATTGGACCAGATCTTTCCAGGCGACTGTCTTAGCCAGCTGAACCTCGTTCTCTACCAGGCTGGAGATTATATCTGTCGCCAAGGCTCTGAGCAAGATGTCATTCCTTATTTTCTCAAAGGCCGGCTCAAGATCATCCACAGTCTTGAAAACGGCAGTGACACCATCCTTGAAATCCAAGAAAAACCTGGACTCTTAGGAGAGATTGAGCTCCTACTCGATCGGGTCTGTATCACATCGGTCATTGCAGACCAAGACTCGCTAGTCGTCCAGCTCCCAGCCCAGCATTTTAAGAAGCGCCTCCTGCTTGATCCAACCTTCTTGCGCTCTACGGCCAAGACCTTGGCTGAGAAATTGCACCAGATCAACTATTTGGCTCCTGCCAACTTTCATTATTCGGTCAAGGAACGCCTCGCTACGCATTTTCTGGAGCATTGCGATGAAAATGGGACCCTCAAGCCCAAGATGAATCAGCTGGCCCTGCGTTTTGGGATCAGCTACCGCCACCTTAGCCGTGTCATCAAGCAGATGATTGAAGAGGGCTTAGTCCAAAGAGAAGGACGGATCTATACGATTTTAGATGCAAAAAGGATGAGTGATTTGTCCATCAAACATGAGGAAACCGTCGGCAGATAACTTTAATTTTAGGCTCTTTTGTGTTATCATGGAGGGTAGAAAGAAAGTGAGAGTAAAACGATGAAAGCAATTGAAAAAGTTACAAGAGCGTCCCATTTGATTGATATGGATGACATTATCCGCGAAGGAAATCCAACACTTCGAGCTGTTGCAGAAGACGTGACCTTCCCTTTGTCTGATCAGGAAATTATCCTGGGTGAAAAAATGATGCAATTCTTGCACCATTCTCAAGACCCTGTCATGGCTGAAAAACTCGGCCTCCGTGGAGGAGTGGGACTCGCTGCACCACAGTTGGATATCTCTAAACGAATCATCGCTGTTTTGGTTCCCAATCCAGAAGATGCCGATGGCAACCCACCAAAAGAAGCCTATAGCCTTCAAGAAGTCATGTACAATCCAAAGGTTGTCGCCCATTCTGTTCAAGATGCGGCTCTTGGCGACGGGGAAGGCTGTCTCTCTCTGTAGACCGCAACGTCCCAGGCTATGTGGTTCGCCATGCTCGCGTGACTGTTGAGTATTTCACAAAAGATGGGGAAAAGAAACGCATCAAACTCAAAGGCTACAACTCCATCGTCGTTCAACATGAAATCGACCACACCAACGGCATCATGTTCTATGACCGCATCAACCCAAACAACCCATTTGAAATCAAAGAAGGACTTTTGATATTAGAATAGGGCAAATGACAAAAAGTAAGGTAGTAGTGAATCATCACTACTACCTTACTTTTTTTTTACGAGACTGCGTCTACCGATTTCTGTCTCTCGGCGCAGTGGTTGATTGGAACTACTCCTACCTGCGGTACTCGTACTTCCTAATCAACTGTGCGGGGGCAGGACTACGAAATCGAGACTGCGTCTACCGATTTCTGTCCTGCTCCCTATATTGCCCAATCTCCGTTGCGGAAGACTGGGACACGGGTTCCGTCTTCTCGGATGCCGTCGATATCCATTTGGCTTGAGCCGATCATGAAGTCGACGTGGACGTCTGAGCGGTTAAGGCCGGCTGCTTCGAGTTCTTCTTCTGTGAATTCTGCGCCACCTTCTACACTGGTTGCATAGGCTGCTCCGATGGCCAAGTGGTTAGATGCATTTTCATCAAAGAGAGTATTGAAGAAGGTAATGCCTGATTGGGAAATTGGGCTTGGATCTGGTACGAGAGCACATTCACCCAAGGCACGCGCTCCCTTGTTTTTGAAGACCAAATCTTTCATGACTTGATCGCCTTTCTGCGGTGATATCTACGATTTCTCCATTTTCAAAGGTCACTTTGATGCCTTCGATGATGTTCCCATTGTAGCTAAGCGGTTTTGTAGAGGTAACATAACCTTCAGCACGACGGAAGTCAGGAGCTGTGAAGACCTCTTCTGTCGGCATGTTTGGCAAGAAGCTTTCACCTTGGGCATTGATGGCTCCGGCAGATTCCCAGACGTGGTTTTTCGGCAAGCCAAGAGTCAAATCAGTCCCTGGGGCTGTGTAATGAAGAGCTGAGAATTGTTCCTTATTCAGTGTATCTGCCTTGCTCTTGAGAATAGCAGCATGCTCTTCCCAAGCCTTGACTGGATCTTCCTCATAGACCCGGCATGTCTTGAAGATTTGATCCCACAGGAGATCCACTGCTTCTTCATCGCTCGCCGCATTAGGGAAGACCTTTTTCGCCCATTCTAAACCTGCTGCTGCAGCAACGGTCCAGCTGACCTTGTTAGATTGAGTAGCGATGCGCATTGGTTTCATGGCCATGCCCAAAGCCTTGGCAGAGGCAGAAAGCTTCTCTGCATCAACACCATTTAAGGCACCTGGATCAGACGAGCGCACACCCAAGCGACTGGCCTTGTGTTCCAAGAGGTAGTTCATCTCAGCAATCTTGTAGTCAGGTACATTGTCCAAGCGATCCATCGGTGCATGGAGGAATTTTTCCCGGGTAGTAAAATCATCTGCCCATTGGACAATCACTTCATGCGCACCCAAAGCATAGGCTTCCTTCACAATCAAGTGGGCCAATTCTCTTTGTTCCACATCAATGTTCAAAGCCAAAGTATGGCCAGGTTGCACGTTGATACCGTTCGCCACTAACAATTTAGCGTATTTTTCAAGGTTTTCTTTAAAATTTGGTAAAACCATTGTTTTCTCCTTCATAAGTGAATAATCTTCTCCTAGTATACCATAAGTTCATGCAAAAAGAGAGCGGGACAGAAATCGGTAATTCGTTAGAATTCGATTTCGTCGTCCCACCTCCGCACAGTTGAGTAGGGCTGTAAAAGCTGATGAAATCAGCGTAGTAGAGCCCACTCAACCACTGCGTCTTGCTCGACAATCCAAAAATAATTGAGAGGCTAGGACTTTTGTCCCAGCCTCCTTTTTCTTGTTCCTTCTAGCTTAAGGAAGAACATAGCCTTGATCATCCACGGTATGGGGTTGTTCAGAATTGCTATTCTCTCTCAAAGCTTCCAAATCTTGATCCAAAATCGAATTGTAATCCGTACTACCTTCACGGGTTACCCGAGTTGATACTTGGCGCAAGAGTTTTTCATTAAGATTGCGGACCCAGCGACCATTACTATGGTCATTGGCACGCATATAATTCCCTTTCACAATCTCTCCATAAAGAGCTTCATTGACCTGGTAACCTTGCTTACGCAATCCTAACAGACCGATCTCCACGATCTCATCTGGGCTGTAGTCTTCAAAATCAAATGTAGTCGGGATTCGGCTTTGTAGACCTGAATTGACCTGCAAGAAGTCGTGCATCTCTTTCGTGTAACCAGCAAAGATAATGACGATATCGCGACGGTGATCCTCCATAAATTTGAGGACTTCATCCAAGGCTTCCTTCCCAAATCGTCATTTAAACCGGTATAGAGCGTATAGGCCTCATCGATAAAGAGGACTCCACCCAGTGCACTTTCTAGGACTTCGCGTGTCTTCAAGGCTGTTTGACCTTGGTAGCCTCCAACCAGATTGCTCCGCGATACTTCGATGAATTTCTTTTGCTTGATAACCCCTTTTTGGAAGAGGATATTGCCCAAAATGCGGGCCACGGTGGTCTTCCCTGTACCAGGATTTCCAAGAAAGAGGGAGTGCAAGGTCGTGTCTTCGACGATGCCACCTTGTTCAGCTCGTTTGATTGAACTCAGCCATGGCTACGAATTGTTCGACTTGCTCTTTCACCTTAGCAATTCCAACCAAACGGTTGAGGGCAGCCATCCCATCTTCTTCCTTGTCGGCTCCTGCTTGATACTTACCTTGGTTAAGGACAGCATCGATATCGCTATTGAGGATGGTCTCAATATCGTCAGAACCTTGGGCCACCACCCGATCTGCCATGGTCTTGGTCAATTGCTCATCCAGGTTACGAATCCAGCGACCATTGCTCTTATCTAGCGAGCCATCATAAGCCCGCTTAACATGCCGCGCATAGTAATCCCGGTCTTCGAGCTTGTAGTCTCCTTTGCTTAGGATCATTTCGCCTAGTTGGACAATCTCATCTCCTGTGAAATCTTCAAAGATGAAATTATTTGGCACCCGAGAACGAAGGCCTGGATTGGTCTTTAAGAACTCCTCCATTTCCTTGGTATAGCCGGCAAAGATAATCATGATGTCGTCACGATTGTCCTCCATAAATTTGAGGATAGTATTGATCGCCTCGATCCCAAAGTCCGCACCGCTGTCCTTTTTATCCAAGCTATAAGCTTCATCAATAAAGAGGATACCTCCACGCGCTTTTTCAAGCAGGGCCTGGGTCTGTTCAGCTGTTCCTCCAATATTCGAAGAGATCAGATCGGACTCCGTTGCTTCCACGAAACGGAATTCTTCCCCTGAGAGGACACCTGCATCAAAGAGCACTTGTCCCAACAGACGGGCCACCGTCGTTTTCCCTGTACCAGGGTTTCCCATAAAGGCCGCGTGGAGTGTTTGCTTTTCAGGAGCCTTGCCACTGGCGATTCGTTTCTTGTTAAATTCCACCATGTTGATCATTTTCTTGATCTCATGTTTGACTTTTTCAAGACCAATCAGGCTATTGAGTTCTTGAAGAGCATCTTGTTTCTTCTCTGGTCCAGAGTCTCTTGCAGTGGTTGGAGCCACCGTTGCATCCGTCGCCTGTCCCGTAGGAACGACTTGCGCATTGCCCTTGGCCACTTCTCTGCCAACAAGATAGTCACAGTCATCCTCGATTTCCTTGGTCAGATCACGCGCATCCCCTTGCTTATAGGTCATGGTGCCCACCTTCGCAAAGGCTCCACCTTGAAGCCGTATATTAGGATCCGCAATCTTATGACAAATCATATGCTCAGCCATCAGCACACCATCCTCAAACGCCAAATGAAATGGTTTCGGCATTCTCATTCAAGAAGGTTGTTTCTCCAGTCAGGGAAGCAAAGGACTCTTCATAGACGCATAAAAATTCTGTAAATGTAGCCTGGTGAGCTCGGATCATACTATTGAATGAATTGATGGAGGTTATACGATCCGAATCCGAATTGAATTGAACATTATTATCAAGACAGACCCCAGTACCGGTAGGTAGCTCAATTTTACAGTTTTCAGACTCCCAGATGACATTCCTCAACCAAACTGGTGGAAAATCCTTTTCCAGATCCCCGCCTGTAATCGTTGAATTTTTTTCGATCACTTCTGAGTCCTTGGCATGGATCGTATTATTCCCAAATATTTCAATATGGACATTTTCTAAGGTCAATTTAGATCCTTCTGACAGATCAATCTTAGAAAAAATCGTTGAATTGCGAATAGACAATTCCGAAGCGGACATACCGATGGCACTTTGGTGTTTTTCCGGAACCTTCATCCCGACTCCTTCCAGTGTCAACTTCGAATGCGTATCCATATAGATAAAAAATTCATTATTTGTTGGAGTGGTTGCTTCAAAATAGACCTGTTTACAGATGATATCTGAGCTATTCCATAAGAGCAAGGTAGTGTAATTCCCACCAACTTTAAACCACAGATCTTCAAATGTCACCTGAGCTCCCTCTACAAATCGGAAGGAAGCCTCAATCGTGTTGTTAAACATGCGCCCATTGCCATTTGGATTTGGGACCACATGCCCCACAAAATGAAGGTTCTTGTCGATCTCGATCACTTTATTTGTCGGCCATTGAAAGACATACCCATTTTCAAACTCGATGGTATCACCATCCTGCGCTTTTTCAAGCGCATCCATAAAGTTCCAACTATTATTGTAAGGCCCTACTAAATATCTTGCCACGCGCTTTTCCTCTGTTTCATTTTTCTGTTTCCTTGTTACAAACACTTGTCACTAAAAAAATTGTAACACAATCCAGTGCCAAAGAAAAACACTTATCAGATCTGAAAGGACTGAAAAACCTCTATTTTCAAAAGGAAAATAGAGGCTGTCAGTTAATCTTTCAAGGCTGAAAATAAGCCGGCTAGAGCAATCGCTCCTGAGATCATCGCGGTGGAAAGGAGCAAGACATTGTCTGCCACTTCTAGCTTGTACTCAAAGACTTTTTTTCAGCTGGTTTGTCTTCTGCAAAAAAATTTCTACCTTCATGTTCTCCTCCTTTGTTTCTAGAACAAATCATCAAAGAGGCTCAACTGGTTATCCTCTGGCATATTGCCAAGAATGCCCATCTCATCCATCTTTTCAACCAGGGTGGACGAAACACCGTCGCGCTTCCGGAGCTCGGTCTTAGAGAGGAATTCTCCTTCTTCACGCGCCCGCACGATTTGCTTGGCAACGTTCTCTCCCAGACCATCCATAGCGACAAATGGCGGAATCAGGGTATCCCCATCAATCAAGAATTCTGTCGCCTGACTGCGATAGAGGTCTAGCTTGCCAAACTTGAAGCCCCGCTCCCACATTTCATTGACAATCTCAAGGGTGGTGTAGAGATCGATCTCTACATTAGAAGCTTCGTTGTTCTTGCGTTTTTCAGCGATTTCTTTCATCCGCGCTTTCACGGCCTCAAGGCCTGCACCCATGGTTTTGATGTCAAAAGCCTTGGCCCGAATCGAGAAGTAAGCACAGTAGTAATAAAGTGGATGATGTACCTTAAAGTAGGCTACACGAAGGGCCATCATAACATAGGCCGCCGCATGGGCTTTCGGGAACATGTACTTGATTTTTCCACAGGACTCGATGTACCATTCAGGGACATTGTTTTCCTTCATGGCTTGGATGTAGCCATTGCGCTCTTCTTCTGAGATCTTGAGCCACATCCCTTTCCTCACGCGCTCCATGATGGTAAAGGCCATCTTAGGCTTGAGACCCGCGTGCATGAGGTACACCATGATGTCGTCCCGACACCCGATAACGGTCGATAGATCGGCAATGCCCGCCTTGATCAAGTCTTGGGCATTTCCCAACCACACGTCGGTACCGTGAGAAAGACCAGAGAGCTGAAGTAACTCTGCGAAGGTCGTCGGATGAGTCTCTTCGACCATGCCCCGAACAAAGTTGGTCCCAAACTCTGGAATCCCCAACATCCCTGTCGGTGTTCCAATCTGCTCGGCTGTTACCCCTAGCACTTCTGTCCCAGAAAAGAGGGCCATGACCCCTGGATCATCCATAGGGATATCATTTGGATCAATACCTGACAAGTCCTGGAGCTTCCGAATCATGGTCGGATCATCATGTCCCAGGACATCGAGTTTGAGGACGTTTTCATCGATATCGTGGAAGTTAAAGTGAGTGGTCTGCCATTCAGCGGTCACATCATCTGCCGGATACTGGACCGGAGTAAAGTCATAGACATCCATATAGTTTGGAATAACAACGATTCCCCCCCCGGGTGCTGACCGGTCGTCCGTTTGACCCCAGCTGCACCAAGAGCTAAGCGTTCGACCTCGGCATCTCGGTAGTACTTGCCAAAATCCCGCTCATAGCCCTTGACAAAACCATAGGCGGTCTTAGCTGCGACCGTACCTACCGTTCCTGCCCGGAAGGCATATTCTTCCCCAAAGATATCCCGGACATCTAAGTGGGCACTCGGCTGGTCTTCCCCAGAGAAGTTCAAATCGATATCGGGTACCTGTCCCCATCGAAACCAAGGAAGGTTTCAAAAGGAATATCTTGTCCATTTTTGCTGAGCTTATGGCCACAGTTTAGACAATCCTTGTCCGGCATATCAAAACCAGATCCATAAGAACCGTCGGTGATGAATTCACTGTACTGGCACTGGCTACAAACATAGTGAGGCGAAAGTGGATTGACCTCGGTGATCCCGATCATGGTCGCGACAAAGCTGGATCCGACGGATCCACGCGATCCAACCAGGTAGCCCCGCTCATTGGAACGGTGCACCAGCATCTGTGAAGCCAGATAAATCACGGCAAAGCCATTCCCCAAGATAGAGGTTAATTCCTTTTCAATCCGCAGATCGACAATATCAGGGAGCGGATTACCATAGATCTCAAAGGCCCGCTTATAGGTCAATTCCGCAACCGTTTCTTCGGCCTTGTCGATAAATGGCGTATAGAGGTCCCCCTTGACCACTTCGACCGGCTCAAAGGTCTCTGCGAGTGCATTGGTGTTTTCAATAACAATCTTGCGCGCCAAGTCTTCTCCCAAAAAGGCAAATTCGTCCAGCATTTCATTGGTAGTTCTGAAATGCGCTTTTGGCAGAGGCGCTGGCTGGGCATCTTCTCCGTGCCCAATGGTCCGGTTGATCATGGCCCCTTGACCGAGACTACGGACAATGATCTCCCGATAGATCTCATCTTCCGGCTCCAGATAGTGGACATTTCCTGTCGCAAGAACGGGCTTGCCGAGACGATCCCCCACTTCGATCAAGCTCTTGATAATGGTCTGGAGCTCGTCCATGTCCTTGACCTGCTCCTTGGCAATGAGGGGCGCATAGATAGCCGGTGGCATAACCTCGATAAAGTCGTAGTACTTAGCCACTTCGACTGCCGCATCCACACCTTGCGACATGACCGCATCAAAGACTTCCCCTTCTGAGCAGGCCGATCCGAGGATCAAGCCCTCGCGGTGGGCGTCCAGCACAGTCTTGGGAATCCGAGGGACTCCTTCGAAATACTTGGTCCCAGAAAGTGAGACCAGTTTAAACATGTTCTTAAGGCCGGTCTGATTCTTGACATAAAGAGTCGCATGCTTGACTCGAGCCTTCTTATAAGAATTTTCATCGATCAAATCGATATTCAGATCCTTGAGATTGGTCACCCCGTGCTTTTCAGCGACATCTTTGATGAAGATAAAGAGCAGGCGCCCCGTCGCTTCCGCATCGTAGTTGGCCATGTGGTGATGCTCCAAGCCTACCCCAAAGCGCTTGGTCAATGGCCCCAAACCATGCCGTTTAAAATCTGGATAGAGGTTGCGGGCGAATTCCAGGGTATCGATGACCGGTTGAGTGATCTTGGGAAGGCCATGACGTTCATAGTTGGCATTCATGAAGCCCACGTCAAAGGTGGCATTGTGAGCGACAAGAACGGTTCCCTCACAGAAGGCCTGAAATTCCTTCAAGACCTGCACCAGGGGTTTAGCCCCACGGACATGCTCATTGGTGATCCCTGTCAATTGGGTCGTAAAGGCCGACAAAGGATGGCCCGGATCGATAAACTCGTCAAACTCCTCAATGACATTGCCCTTGTACATCTTAGAAGCAGCGACCTGGATCAAGTCATTGTAAATGGCTGAAAGTCCCGTCGTTTCCACGTCAAAGACCACATAAGTCGCTTCATTAAGGTCCAGATCCACCTCGTTATAGGTGATGGGCACTTTGTCTTCTACGATATTAGCTTCCATCCCATAGATCAGCTGAATCCCAGCTTTCTTGGCCGCTTTAAAGCCATGTGGGAAGCTCTGTACATTGCCATGGTCAGTGATAGCCACCGCCTTGTGGCCCCACTCAGCTGCCTTGGCGATCAGCTCTTCGACTTCCGGCAGGGCATCCATCGTCGACATATTGGTATGGGCGTGAAATTCCACCCGACGCTCGCCTTCTGGCATCAGGTCCTTGCGGGCATAATGCACGACTTCCTGGATGTCTTGGACATTCATGGTCAAGTCGCGCGTGAAATTGTTCATTTCGATATTTCCCCGCACCCGTAGCCAGCTGTTCTTCTTGATCATGTCAAACTTCTGGGCTTCTTCCTCATTTTTAACCCATTTCTGAAGGGAAAAACTCGAGGTATAGTCGGTCATCTTAAAGCTGATCAAGACCCGACCGGTCCGCGTCACCTTGTGCTCCACGTCAAAGACCACACCCTCAAAGACAATCCGGTTCTCTTCTGTCGTAATCTCGACCATCGGAGTGATCTCAGCCTTGTCTAGCTTCGGTTTAGCCGCCGCCTTCTTAGCCTTGAAATCAAAGGCAGGCTTTTCTTCAACTGCTGGTGGCGGAGCCATCTGGGCCAAGGATTCCATGGCCCGCAAGGTCTCTTCATTGGCCGCTTGGAAGATCTTTTCATTTTCCTGCTCAAAGCGCGCCACTTCTTGCTCTGTCAACTCTTCATCAGACTCCACCCGACAGGTGAAATGCGGAAAACCAAAGGCTTCCAACTGCTTGGCAAGATTGGGCAAATGGTTCTTACGGAAATGCTCTGTATCGACCGAAGAAGGCCCAGAGATGATCAATTCCTGCCCTTCCGCGCGCACCTGCAAGTCTTGGTAAAGCCCCTTAAAGCCTTGACTCGCGCAAGGGCCATCCTCAAAGACCTCCCGGTAGTAGGCCTGCAATAAATCCGCAGAAAAATCCTGATTGGCCACTTGGATGGTAAAGGTCGCCTGGTTTCCCGTCTTTGAAAATTCGTCCTTCAAGCGCTGGCGCAATTCCTTAAACAAAGCAATCGGCAAGACTTCCGCAAAAGCAAAGCGGAACTCCCAAACCCGACTGACCTTGTGCACCACGACTTCTTGAATCTCCGCATGCAAAAAGGCACTGGAAGATCGCATCTCCAGCGGCATATCCAGCTGATCCATTAAAATTTCAAAGGTGTTGGACATTGTTTCTCCCTTGATCTTGATTCTTTTGCTCGCTTTTGACTGACCTATTTTATAGCTGGAAAACAGACCATTCAAAAACATTCGTAACCCTTATTTTATCACAATTTAAGGATTAATTCGAGGGAGAAGTGAAGACGAAAAAATCACCGGTCTAGCGGTGATTTCTCCCCATGTTTCATTTCTTCAGTTAGGGCTGATCCATCATTTATACTTCATCCCCATGATAATGGCCACAACTGCCAAATAGGCAATAATATCAACATCCAGATTCCAATCCACATTTCCCGCTTATAAGATTTATCTAGCCCACTATAGCGTTCAACGTATGATTCTTTTGGACAAGCTGGATTATACCAGACCGTCATCTTCGATCCCAATGGAAAAGCATCTTGAAAAAGATTTCCCTTTGAGACTGTAGAATTGGTGTAGACGGTTATCCTTTGCGCCATCAAATCGATGTCACTAGCCGCTTGATTCGTTTTCCAAGGAAATGTTGCCCGCACCACTCAATAATATTTCAGGCTATTTCGATAGGTCTGACCATCCACTCTATATTCTACAATTGGAGCCGCTACAATTTGTGTCCTCTTATAGCCAACTACCACTCCCTCAACGCTCTTTGACGAGAGGGTCTTAATCCTAACTTCTCTTCTATAAAAATGTCCAAAAAATAGTACGGTAAACAAAGGAAATCCAATAACAGCCACAGCAATGACTAGAAGTATTCTGATATCGGGCATGTCCATCACCTACTTCATCATAATGTCTGTGATACTCAGACTCATCTTCGTTTCATCCGATATCTTCTCTACGATCGAGCTTTGTTCACTCGTCAAAGGCAGCAACAAGAGAGTCGCTGATTGGGTCGGTAACTTAGGATTGTTCGATAGACTATACTGAACCACTTGATCTTGGTAAACAGATTGGCCATCATAACTCCAGCTAATTTTAAATGTTGCATCATGGTCAATATTCGTTGTAGTTTTATTGACCAACATAAATACTGCATATTCCTGTTGTTCTACAGTATAGGTGCTCCCTGTATAATATACAGTGATATCCCCTTGATCACCAACTTCCGGATGCTCCTTAACTAACTTCTTCCCCAGTTCCATCAAATCCGATGTTTTTCCTTCAAATTGAGGCGCGACTACAAATTTCAAGCCCTTTTCCTCTTTAACAGACGAGGAGGCCTTTGTACTTTTCTCGATTTTACTTGCGGTTGACTCCTTGGCCTCTTTTTCAGCTGAGCACAAGCTGTTAAAACAAGAACACTCGTCAGCAATACCATCATCTTTTTCATGTATCATTTCCCTTCTTTTATGATTGAGTTGGATTTAAAAATATTTTCTACTATCATACCCGAGATTACTTTGAGAATCAAATTAATTGCTAGGTGGAGAGAGTTGAAGGAATGAAAAAGAGAGAACCAGGTGGTTCTCTCTAGTTTAATGAAGGATGCAGTAAAATTAAATCTGACCATAGAAAATATTCTTACGAACTTCGTCACTCATTTTTGACCTAAAATTTTGTCCTTCTCTATAGTCTTTTACATCACCTTTTCCTTCAATTCTTGATGCTAAGAATGAATCTGTATCTTCAAATGCTGTAGCTACTTGATCTAAATAGTCGTTAAAACTTACAATTGTCTCTTGAATAGTGCCAGCAGTTTCTTTAAATCCATTGAAACATTCTTCTAATTTCGCTTTAGAATCATCTTCAACAATCAATCCAATCCCAGATCCAAAATTTATAAATGCATCATCAAATTTCGCCTTAACATTTTTTATATTTTCAGGTTTAATATTCTTTTTACTCATTTTCCTACTCCTGTTTTGGATGGGTCTTTATCCATGAAACAAACTCGTCATACGAGTGAATTTGTGTTTTTTCCCCAGTTGTTTCATCTGTGGCATACAATTCCATGACTTCTTGACCTTCCGGCGCAAACCAATGAATGATTTTATCAAACCATTCGCGTTCATTGTATTGTTTAGGACGGAAATATAATCCACCTAGATATTTCATCTGTTTTTCTAACTCTGGATATAATTTGGCAAAGTTAGAACCAGAAATATTTATTTGAGACGGATTAAAATTCATTGGATAAATTAAATTTACGTTTCTTGAAAGATTATACTTTGCTAGATTATCGTCGATCTGTTCAGAGATCCCACCCCTATCCCAATCATATTTTTGGTTAAAATATAGTTTTTGTTCTCTGTCAATCTTCTCCATTTCACTTTCAGAAATATCTTTAACTTTCTCTCCGCTAGCAGAAACTAATACAGATCTAATATCATGACCTGCTATATCGTACATATTTAGTTTCTCCAAATTCAGTGTCAGGTAATCATCGTCATTTTGTAAATAACTATAAGGAATATTATGAACAGAACGGTATAAATTATTTTTTTCCCAAGTAATTCATATAAATTAAATTTAACAATTTTTCCTTTATCATGTACACTATAACTAATAATTTGGAAATATTCTTCACTCCCAATTGGAGGAGTTTTTTTAAATTAGTAGTATCAAGCGTATGCGAAGAAAAAAAGTTGTAACATAATTCTGACCAAATAAAAACAACACCGTCTAAATAGTTATCGACAGCCACAAAAAACAAATTTATCATTGTCCAATAATTTTATTTCCCTAATTTTTTTGAAGGAGTTTCATTTCTATAAATTTTTTTCTGAGGAATTTTTATATTTGAAAAAAATTATACTACCAACAATAAGCATAATTAGGAATATAAGTAACCTAGCCTTATTTTTGTTTCGCATTATGAATTCTCCTGTTTTATTCCGAAATTAGAATCATTCGTACTTAATCCATACGGATCCCATTTAAGATAATTTTTCTCTTTGAACTATTCTAGATTTCTTTTGTACAAACATATTATCTAATTTAGTTAGTCCTTCATAAATATTTGATGAAGTTACGTTATTTACTCCTATATTTCCTTTATTAGTAAACAAATCAAAAGTATTTTGAGTTAATAATCTTTCATTTTTTTCATCCTTTGGATTATCAATATTGTTTGTTGATGCAATTTCCTTCATAGTTCTCTCATACTCTTTAATAGAACTTATCTTTTTTTAGAGATGTCTCCTTCAGTATTGTGGTATACAAACGTTTTTAGTCCATTCTTTTCTAAATCATAAATCTTCATATTCGCTTGCAAGTCATAAGTTAGATCATATTTTACAAATTTATCTTTAGAATTACCTGTTAGATGACGTCCACCTGTATCAAAGATACTGCCCGCTAGAAATTGCTCACGTTTTGTTATTCTCTGATCATATTCATAATATTTTTCTAAATGATCTGAAAGCGTTGAAGAATCTGACATTTTCTCTCCCACTTTTTTCTTGTAGAGATCTGAAAAAGTTACAGTTCCTGCTTTATCTCCAAAATTTAGACTTGAACTAAGATTATTCTCAATTCTAACGCTAGAAGAAATTAAATCCAGTATTTTACCCGAACCAGGAATAAAAGAACCTATGGCCATTTTAGCTAAATCAACTGCAAATAAAGCTGCCTCTTTATCCCGTTTCTCTCTTAACTCACGAATTTCAGATATTGCTTCAGCATTTTGAACTCCACTACCCGCATTGAAAAATTCTGTTGAATAGCTTTCATCTCTACGAATTCCCATAGAATCAGGCGCTGAGATATTAAACTCAAAACCATTTTTCTCATTAAACGTTAATCCACTTAAAACAATAGATGTATCTAGTGACATATTTGAGCCCATGGAAGGATAAACCTTCTTTGACTTTCCAATGCCCACTACGTACAGTGATTCAAATAAACTTGTTAAAACCCCAGCACGTTTTATGTGTTCATTAAATCCTTCAAGCTGAGGTTGGATTTTAAGTTTCTCCGCTTCATAATTCTTAAATTCACTTTCACTATCGTTAGTTTTAGGAAAATCAGGAACTAGAGCCTTTGCCAATTCAGTTATTGTTTGAGCATATCTATCTCCAGCCAAGACTAAATTCTCAAAATAAGTTTTCGCTTTTTCTTGGTCTTGATTAGCAATTGCTTGAATATAAGTACGAAGATTTTCCATTGCAGGACTCTTATCTTCTTTCACATTTGAAAATTCTTTATTAACTCGGTTATAAACAATATCCATCATTGCATGGCTAACTTTTGTCGTATCTACACTTCCCAGTGCTGTAAAAAATCCTGTTGAAGTGCTATAACCTTGTTCTCCTAAAACAACTTTAAGAACTTTAGCATCTCCTTCATTCTGTATAGAATCCAGAAAATCCATATTTTGTTCATTTAAATAACCTTTGGAGATTAAATCCATTGCTGTATTTAAACTAAAACTACTGATAAATCTTGCGTTATCTAATGTTGCTTTCACACCAACCAAACGTTCACTTACCACAGTTAAACCACTAATAAATTGCTTTAAATTATTCTCTAATTCATCATGAGTTTTCTGACGTTCATCTCCATGTCTTGCTAAATTCATTGCTATGGAGTGAGCACGTGCTCCCGCATCTCTTGTAAATTCAATTGCTCCTGGTTCTAGGGCTAGCGCTTTACTTGCTGTTTGAATTGCCATATCAAGATCTTCACTTTTTTCCAAAAACTCTTTACTTTTTGTTTCCCCTAACCATGTCTTAATACTTTGAATATCTGTTGCTTTTGTTTTTACCACTTCAGAAGAAAAACCAGCTGCCGTTAATCCTGCTTCATATTTAAGGACTGCCTCACTATATAATTCTAATGTTAATGGATATGAATCATGTAATGTTTGAGATAAAGAATTCAACTTTGCTATAAAGGCTTTAATGGCATCTGCCTCTTGCCCCGTCACTTTTGCTTCAATTTTCCTCTGAACAGATGATATCTGACTTCGGTACTCTACTGCAGCTTCTTTTGTTTTATTACCGTGATCAAGTAATCCACTTTTTGAAATAACTGTAACGGTCATAAATTACCTCCTACTTATCTTCCTATCCATTTTTTCATATTCTTCTCGAGCAATTGCATCTGTAAGTTGTGTATCTAATGATCTCCTCACTGCGTCCAATCTTATAATCTCTGCATTGATAGCATCAATTGTAGCTTGTTTATATGTTTTATCAAGATCCTCTCTTCCGTCAACGATAACCTTACTTTCCTGAAGTCTTTGTTCGTCATATTTTGTTCCAAACACATGCAACTTTTCATAGCCTTCCATTACATCATCTACGTTAAGATCCACACCTTGAACTTTAGTTAGTGCACTTCTCAAAGCTTGAACCTTTTGATCAACCTGTGCTATCTGGCTTTTGAGATTACTTACTTCACTCATTTTCACTTCCCTTTCTTTAGTCAATAAATACTTTTATAGTTTGAGCTATGCCATCTACAACAAAATAATTCACTTGTTTTGGTAACACTGGTTCTCTTAATGTTTTATTTAAAATATTGATAAGTTGCTGATCATTTTGTCTCACTGCTAAAATAGCCTGTTTATAATTTCTAATTGCTTTTGATGCTATATCAATCTTACGCACTAGAACTGGTGTAGCTAATACTGCGGTTAGGAAACCAACCTGATGACCTTTTTCAAAAAGTTTAGCAAGAATTCTAATGTCCTCATCATTTAACAAATCAACAATTTCAGATAAGTTATACACAATAAAAGTTGTTGTGTAATTTGTCTCATTTTCCGCAAATCGATCATCCATTTTAACCGAAATAGTTTGAATCATTTCATGTAATTTCTCTTTATCTGAAATTAGTGTTACAGAAGAATCAATATTATTTATTTGATGATATTCTGGTGCGAGTATAATTGTCTTTTTACCAAGTTTTACACTCATCGAAGCAAGATGTTTTGTAATTTGTGACATTTGTTCTTCTTTTTCAAGAATATAAGCCAAATGACCTCGTTTTACATTCCATCCCATTGCCTTCGCAGTTTCCATGTCTAACCCAACAGGAATTTCACCTTCATCCAGCAAGGCTGCTACATCCTCACGTCCGTAGAAGGCTGCTTCTGTCAACTCATTTGGCACCATTGGGATGCCTGCTGGGGTGCGACCTGTCCACATCTCTTTGAGGCTTTGGACTTGGTCGCGGAGGTTGTTGATGATTTGGATATCATTGTCCCCTGCGACTGGCAGAGCGAACTGGACGACATCGACTTCGTCACGTTTCATGAGGGCGCGTCCCTTGATGTCTTCCATCGTGGCTGCTAGTGGGGTTGCTCCCACGATACCACGGACTTCAGAGATATCATTTTGTGGCAAGGTCAGCTGGTGCTTGAAGTTTGAATAGAGCTGAGCCCGTAGGTTGTTCTGACGGCTAGCTGTGATAATCAAGTGCACACCAATGCTGAGACCTTCACGGGAGATCCGCATGAAGAGCTTGAAGAGGTCTGTCTCATAAGGCTCATCCTTCATCGACTCATAGCTATCCATGAGGATGATCATGGTTGGCTCTTGCTTGCCGGTCACTTCACGGTAGAGGGCGATGGTGCCGACACCATGCTCAGAGAGGAGCTTCTTGCGGCGATCCAACTCGCGGTTGATGATCCGGATGAATTTCTGGATTTTTTCCGTCTGATCGAGCAAGAGACTATCTGCCACATGTGGCAATTGGCTTAGCGGTGCTAGACCATTGGTTCCGAAATCAAGCAGGTACATGGTCAGATTTTCTGGGCTCTGCTTGCGAGCCAGATCCATAGCTGCTGTCTGTAGGAACGTGGTCTTTCCTGTACCTGGACTTCCGTAAAGGAGGATGTTCCCATCTTTTGACAGATCGATGGCGACAGCTTCTTGCTTTTGCGCCTGCGGGATATCGGCTACCCCGATCAGGACGCTTGGAGCTGTCCGTTTTTGCCAAGCCTCGATCGGCACGACCTTGTCCAACTCATCCAGCGTGATCCGCTCTTTGAGCGGAGGCAACCATGGTTGGGCCACAGCTGCGATGCCTTCTTGTTGGTGCAAGTGGTTGATTTCTTGCACGATGACATCCAGTTCTGTCGGCACTTCCTTGATTTCTTCTGCCATATCCAGACCGGATAGGTCTTGGTTGAGGACTTCGTATTGGCCCAGTTCATTAATCAAGTAGATGGTATGGTCTTCGATCCCTAGCTGCTCCTTTTCAGGCTGGTAGTCTGCTCCAGACCAAGCGGTTTGGAAGAGTTCATAGACTTCGTTATTCCCGACTTGGAGATAGGCACGACCTGTCTGGGTGATCTCAGCTGCATCTGCTGTCCGCAGCATCTCCATGGAGTCCCCACGGTCAGCCACCTTGAGAGCTAGCTTGAAGCGGGAGTTGGACCAGATCTGGTCATCCACGACCCCAGAAGGTTTTTGCGTCGCAAGGATCAAGTGCACCCCGAGGGAACGCCCGACACGCGCGATAGAGACCAACTCCTTGATGAAGTCTGGTTGGTTGACCTTGAGTTCGGCGAACTCATCACTGATCAAGAAGAGGTGAGGAAGCGGTTCTGTCGCTTCACCTAGTTTAAATTTCTTTTGGTATTGGTTGATATGGTTAACCCCATATTGGCCAAAGAGACGCTCCCGACGATGGATCTCCGCATTGATAGAGGCTAGGGCCCGCATAGACTGGGCACCATCCAAGTTGGTGATAGTCCCAAGCAAGTGAGGCAGATCCTTGAAGAGGTTGGCCATTCCCCCACCCTTGTAGTCGATGAGGAGGAAAGCCACATCGTGTGGGTGGAAGTTGACGGCAAGGCTCAAGATGTAAGACTGAATGGTCTCAGACTTACCAGAACCAGTTGTCCCTGCGATCAAGCCGTGTGGTCCATGAGCTTTTTCATGGAGATTGAGGTAGACCAAATCGTCCTTCCCGCGCAGACCAATCGGCACGGCCAAACTTTGGTAAGGGGCATGACTCTCCCAACGACTCAAAACCTTGAGGTCATTGAAAGTTTCTGCCTGATACATTTCAAGGAAGGTCACCGAGTCTGGAATTGAGCTCTTGAGCTGTTGGATATGTTTCAGTGGGGCTAGGCCACGCGAAATGGCTTCCTTGTCATAACCTTCAGGAAAGTGATCCAATTGGGAAGTCGAGTTCGCGAAGAACCCCTTCTTGCAAGAGCAATTGCCCTTGGTTGCGGTCCTTAATAGAGATAACCGTTTGAATATTTTCAGAAAGAGATGAGAGTACGTCTGCCACATAGATAATGGAGCAGCCTAGCTCTGTCGGATCCTCACGGAAAAACTCCATGATGACATGATCCAAAATCAAGGTTTCATCAGTGATGAGGACCACATAGTGAGGGTGGAAGATCTTGGTATCATTGGCTTTTTCTTCCTCTTTTTGCGCCTTGCGGAGCTTGAGGATCTGGTTGAGACTGTTCAAGACCTGATCACGTGTCCGCTGATTGTAGACAAAACTACGGACATTCATGTCTTGCAGAGTCGCATGAGGCAACCAGCGCATCCAATCCCAGCTTTCTTTTTCTTCTTCTGGAATGATCGGAATAATAGTCAGATCATGGTAAGAGTGAAAGACAGCCAATTGGGCAACGAGGAGTTGCAGTTGTTCTAGCACGATAGGACGAGGGCCAACGTACCCTACTGGTCCCCGATTAAGGCTGGCTACAATCGGAAGATTGTCGATCTTTTGGTGAGCTTGGAAAAGAGCATAGCCTTCTTCTTCCAAGGCATCTTTCTTCCCACTACGCTCTTCCTGACCATATTTGAGCTCATAGCTGGTTGGAACCTTGCCCAAGCCCAAACGATAGGCCAAAAAGTCAAAATGAAGCGGTGTTTTTTCGTAGATCCGCGAGTCATAGCGTTTGACCATCTTGGTCAAGTCTTCAATCGCTGGGAAATGGTAAAACATGCCTTCTCGCTGCTTCCGAGATAGTTGTTCCAAGTCCTTGGCCTTGTCCTTGAGATAGAGATGGTAGAGCTCCACGCGCTCTTTCTTGTCTTCTTTGTATTTCTTACGATTCTTGAAGAAGCCTTGGACCGAAAAGATCACACTAACCACAGACATGGATACTGTCGCGATGATGTAGAGCCCCCGCGGTTGGAAAATGGTGATCAAGAGGGTCACCCCAACCATGATGAGGGGTGGCATGATCAACTTCAAGAGTTCATCAGATGGCTTTTGAGGCTCCGCTCCCGGAGGATTGATCAAGATCTTGTCTTCCGAACTCCGGTAGATGATCCGCGGAGACCGGTGGTACTCTGGATAGTCCTTGTAGAAGTCATAGCGTGAATGCAAACGCGGTACCAGATAAGGACTTACTTCGACTGTCCCTTCCACGCCAAATTCTTCCGGATAGAGCTTAAAGGTCACATCTCCAATGGCAAGTTCATCCCCAAAGGCCAGTGGAAAAGTCGCTTCACTGACGAGTTTGTGGTTATGGTAGAGTTTTCCAGATAAGAGCTGGCAAGTCCAGGTCTGCTCTTTTTTCACAAGGAGAAAGCGTACTGGATAGTCCAAGCGCACATCCGCACCCTTTTCATCTGCTACGAGAATCTCTTCCTTGTCTAACAGTTCATAGGTATGGACTTCTCCTGTCGCCAAGTAGCAGACCACATCCCCAAGGATCTTGCTATTTTCAAGCACGCCCTTGTCTTCACCATACTGGTAGGAGATTTCTCCTTGACTCCATTGGAAATGAAGGGGATTTTTTTGCGAAGCCAGGGTCAACTGAGCTGTTTCTTGATTCGATACGGTCGCTGTTTTTCCCTCTTCTAGCGCTAGCTCATAGCGAAAACCTTTTTTATAGAGTATGATACGTTTTTTCATAGACTACTCCTTGTGTTCGCTAGACTCAGTCGAGCTTGCAGTTGTAGAAGACGAGCTTTCTGTTGAGGAGCCTTCTGTAGATGAAGCTGTTGTTGAGCTGCTAGTGGAAGCTTTGGTTTCATCTGTCTCTGCTTCCAAGAGTTTAGAGCGGGCATCCCAGTATTTCTTGTATTCGCCTTCTAACTCAGAGAGTTTCTTCTCGCGCTGTTCACCAGAGAGTTTTTCGCTATCACGTGTCGCCTTGATTTCTTTACGAAGGGCATAGATAATCAAGTCTGAATCGTCGATCCGCTTGGCTGTATCCAGCGCTTGGGTAAAGTCATGACGTCCGATATAGATCCAGTAGTGGAGATAGAGGCTATCTGACTTGAGCGTAACATTGTTAAGGATGACCTTCTTTTGGTCCTCCGAGAAATTCAAGCCTTGCAAGTAAGACGTCGCCAACTCATATTTCTGTGTCGTTGGAAGACTGCTTGGAGCTACTCCCTCCAACTCATCGATCACACCAGTGTAGTCTACCTTGAGATAGGCTGTATCCGCTTGAAGCAACTTTTCTTTAAAGGGTGCTTGGAAAAAGACCAAATAAATCAAGGGCAAGAGTAAGAGGGTCACTACAGCTGAAAGCCAAATCGTTGCCAACTTAAAGATTCGGTGTTGACGACTTGAAACCAAGGTCAAGGTCTTTTCTTCCTCTTCCTTGCGTTCTTGGTAGGCTTTCTCTAAGAGAGCTTTCATCTCTTCTAAGCTAGCAGCATCACGGATTTCCACCAAGAAATCTGGCAGATCTTCTAATTCGAGTGTCCCTTGATAGAGCTCCATGAAATCCCAGTCTCCAAAAAGAGTGACCGCATAGCACTTGGCCTGACGCAAGAATTCAACCTGATCCCACTTGCGTGGCACCATCATTCCCGGAACCCCGCGGTAAGCGATCTTGACTTGCGCATCCTTGGTCACAAACAAATTGATGGGATGCAACATAAAGGTCACCGGAAGCTCCAATGCAGGCGCTAAATCCAAAACATTGATAGCTAGACGCAGACGGTCTGAAACCGGTAATGCCTGGATTTCTTCTGCAGTCAAGCCCAGAGCATCTGTCTGATAGGTCAGATGAATCTGGTCTTGATCAGCTGTCATGCTTTGCTCTAAAAACAAGGGATGATGGAGATCCAAAATCCATAAATTGCGTAAATCCTGGCTATCCACTTCTGAACGCTTGAGGTCCAACCGCCAGCTCGTTTCTTCTTTTTCAAAACGGAAGACTTGTTCTTCCAGTGTAAATTGTTCTTCTTTCACCTTACCACTCCTCAATCTCGATCAGATCACCACTAGTGATCGGATACTCTTGTACCACCTTGCCTTCATCCAGCAAGATGCCCTTATTTACCACGCGCAACTGATACTTGCTTCTAGGCTCCATGGCAGACCCAAAGATCTGATCCAATTCCCGAATCAAGCGTCGCACCTCCATCCGCGTTGGAATTCGGAGGTCATGGCTTGCACCATTCATACGGAAGGTGACATTGATATGTTGGTCCATTTAGGCCTCTTTTCTATAGATTCGATAGGAAATATAGCCAGCAATCCCAAAGAGAAGGGCACTCCAAGCCAGCATTTGCAAGGCTGGAATAAAATCCGACAAACTAGCCGAATTGTCCTCCACATTGGACTCAAATTTAGATAATTTTTGATTTTCAGGCTGGAACAGGTCCGCTTCAGGCCCTGTTTTTTTCTTTCCCTTTATAGCAGAAAACAACTGGCCGTCTGAATCGGTCAATTGTTTCTCTTGCTTGCGTTTTTCATCTGCTATTTTTTTCTGATCCTTCTCATTGAAAAGAGACTCAGTCGCATCCAATTGGCCCCCAAGTGTCTTTTCCTTCTCTGTCTCAAGACGTGAGTTGTTGACCTGCAGACGATTATCAATAAAATCATCTGCAGAAACAGCAACTACTGGAATGAGACTAAAGACAAAGAGAAGATACATCATTTTTTTCATAAGCTTGATTCAATTTCCTTTGTTTGAGTAAACTTCTTTGGAATGAAGATATTGGCAACCGCCAAAAGTCCGAAGAAGACCAACAATCCGAAGAAGACGCCGATACCGGCTGTTTGTCCATCAAAGTAACCCGCAAACTGTCCTTCTAAAATAGAAAGGAGGTTAACATTTCACCAGTGCTGGAAGGCCTGACAAGGTCGCGGTCGTTCCGATCGCACTTGATAGGTAGACATAGCTGATCAACATGAAGAAGGCCAGTCCCATTCCAATCACACGGAAGTGTTTCAAGAGAAGGTATTGCAGTTGTACCAAGACAAAGCTTGCTAGAACCGCTAAGAATACCCATGAAGGTACATATTCACGACCAACAGAGAGTTGAATACTTGAAATCATTCCGATCACCAGTCCAAGGATGAGAGAAAGTCCCACAAGGACACCGACAGACAAGAGATCTGATTCTTGCAAGCGATCCAATTTGAAACGATCCTTAACCTTACGGATGATTGGCTGAGTCGCAAAGAGACAAGCTGTAAAGAGGCTCAAGACTTCCAACATAAAGATCCAGATAAATGGACGGTAGACGTTGATGGTCGCTTTCACAGAAGACGATTTCTCTGCAACTGGATTTGACAAGAAGTCAAGCAAGACTTCATTCGGCACTCCGTTTTCATAGGCATTGTTGAAGACCTTACGGAAGGCTTCGACGAAGTTCCCGTTTTCAGACAATTCCTTGTCGAATTCACCCATCAAACTTTCCGCATTGCTAGACAATTTCTCTGTATTGCCTTGGGCTTTTTCCAATTCTTTGTTCAATTGACTAAAGATTTCATTGGTAGAGTTAGCAGCTTCTACATTGCTACGAGATGAGCTCTTAACGCCTTCTGTCGAGCTCAATAATGACGTGTATTCAGAACCAAGGGCTGACAAATCTGCATCGGTCTTGGTTTGAGCCTGTGTCACTGTTTCTTGTGCAGCTGAGATAGCTTCTAAGCGTTTTTGAAGGTCTGCATACTGCGCCAATTGATCGTTGATATTTTGGGTTAGATCTTTGTTGGTGTTTTCGATTGCTTGAAGATTGGCCTGCAATTGCGGTCCCAAGTCTTGCAACTGTTGGAGGGTGCCATCTAACTGGGCTTTCACACTCTTCGTTGCATCCCCAGATTCATCCGTTTCAATACTCTTACGGTAGTCCTTTATGTTACTTGAAACGGCAGCCTTCACGACATCGACCAAAGCGTTTGTCAAATCCATATCTTCGATCGGATCATAGAGCGAATGACGAACATGGTTGTCATCTTCTGGATAGTAGGCATCGATCAATGCTCCTGCGCGTTGATAATCCAAGGCGATTTCACTAGCTTTCGATGCATAGTTAGCGACAGCTGCTTTCAATTCATCTGCAGATACAGTCACACTGGTTGAGGAAACTCCATTCACAAGAACTTCAACATCAATCGCGCTTGGCATAGCTCCTCCATCTTCAACAAGGTGAATTTGAATTTGTTTGCCATCTTTCAGTTCGACTTCCTGCTCACCACTGCCTGCATAAGTCTGTCCATCATAGGTCCAAGTATCAACCTTGACCCCTGCAGGGACATGAATACTAACTTTCTGTTTCCCAGATTTAGCATTAAGGACATCCGCAACTGCCGTTAATTTGGCATCCACTTCTGCAGCCAATCGTTTTAATTCATCGGCATTTCCTTTTGCTTGCGCCTTCGTTCCAGCAAAAGCACTATCAAAATCAATCGCTGCGTTGAGATTTCCATACTTATTCAAATTCAGACTAGCAGGATCTAAAGACGGAAGTTTTTCAATTGCTTGACGAATGTCATCATCCGCTTTATCTCGAGCTTTGCTGATAGTTTCGATTTTTGGCTTTCCAAGCAAGGTACGAAGAGTGACTTTGTCTCCTTCTTTTAGACCATAGTAGTCAAGGATCTTCGCTTTTACAGAAGACTCGATTTTATTTTCGTGCTCATCTAATTTGTCGCGTTCTGCCTTGATCCCTTTTTCGAGGTCTGCCACACGATCATTCACATCTTTTGTCAAGCCTGCATAGGTCTTGGTACCTGAAGCATCTCCTGCTGTTTCAGCTGGTTGACTCAATTGTTTGGTAATTGCCTCTTGGTTTTGTTGTAGATTCTTATACAACTCTTGGGTCTTTTCACTGACAACAGACTGGTTCATAGACATCAGCTGGTTCATGAACTCTTCATGGCTAATCTTATCCTCAGAGCGTTGCTTGATCAATATGTCGAAGTTTTGACCGTACTGATCCTGAGATTGGGTCAATTGATCAAAAGCCTGTGTATAAGACTCAAGGACTGTCTTCAAGGCATTGTTCGACTCAACAGATGACGTAGACAAGCTATAGAGACTTGGGAAGATATTCTTGGAATCCAAGGCCGAATCCAGCAAGTTGCTTCGGTAAGAACCAATATTGGTGGATTGAATTTGTTACTTGTTTCCACGTTCTTCTGAGCTGTATAGAGGTTGCTCAAAATGCTAACCATATACATATCAACCAACTGGCTATTCAAGTCTGAAACAATATCTTTAGCGACTTTATTGGCCTCGTTTTCAACCTGAGAATTTCCAGCCGCATTGACCTTATACGTCACCGTGGTCTTCTCTGCATTAACCGCGTTCACTTCCAATACCTTCTCTGAGAAGTCACTTGGAATGACAATCATCAATTGGTACTTGCCATCTGCAAGCCCTGACTCAGCGGCTCCACGAGGGAGTACAGACCAGTTTTGCGAATTATCCCGTTCGATATTCTTTACATAGCTAGCCCCAAGGTTGTATTCTTTATCATTCAGTTTGACCGCCTTGTCTTCATTGACAACCGCAATGTTGAGCTTGGTGTTTTCTGTCGTTTGCACGGTCTTGGCTTCGTTTTGCTTTTGGTCCTTTTGAACAGTCGTATAAAGACCCACGACAGATCCCATCAAAAGGAGCACAACCGCACTCTGACCGATGTATTTTAACCATTTTTTATTTTTAACTTCCATACCTTTTCCTTTTTCTAATTCATAGATACAAAATAGGGGTTAGGAATTAAGAATCTAACCCCTATTTTCTATATATCAAAAGACAAAAGGGTGATCTACCTACAAGAAGTAAGATCACCTCCAAGACTATCTTAGTGGATTTGTGCAGCGATATCTTGGTCAGTTTGTTCAACGATATCAGCAACTTTGATCAATTGAGCGTTGATGTCTTCCAACAATTGAGCGAATTGTTTGATTTTTGGAGACAATTCGTTGAATTGTGCTTCAAAGCTATCAAATGCAGATCCATCCCAGTTTGCGTCGATGACTTGTTGTTCATGAGTCAAAGTGTTAAGGATTTGATCGATTTCTTGAGAACCTTGTGCATAGCGTTGTGCTGATTGACGTAGTTCTTCTGGAGTTAATTTAATTTGAGCCATATGTTTCTCCTTTTGGGCTGATACCCTTATATTTTTTTCATAAACAATACATTTTAGTACGAATTAGTAAAATGCCAGATAACTGTATATTTTACCTTTTGCTCCCTGTTTGTATTATTTACTTAAAATATCTTAATGAAATATTGCCAGAATGTCAAGTTTAGAGGGCTAACTGATAAAACATTGTAACTTTGTTACAATTGTGTAACATTTTGTCATAAATCTGTAATATATTTTCTGAATTCCTTGCCCCAGTAGTCTCCAACTAGTATTATTTCTGAGAAGAAAAGAAGACACTCTGTCCTTTTATATTAACTCAACACATAGATAAAAATTGTTGATTTTAGGTGTTTTTAAAAGCTAATTTTGAAGATTTTTGTATATTTTTTCATTTTTAAAACTTTTATGGTATAATGAAACCTGTTCAAAACTTGTTTCATTCAAGATCGAACACCATTAACCTATAAGGAGTATATATGAAAAAATTTCTACTTGCCTCTGTCTGTCTGCTAGCTCTTACCGCTTGTAGCCAAGGCCAACAAGGCAAAGGAACTACTGCCGCTTCTTCCAAGCAAGAGGCCACTCAAACCAAAAAGGAGCAAGTCCAAACCAAGACCTTTGTTAGTGACCTCGGCGATCACCACCAAAACAAAATTCAAATTGGCTACAAGAATGAGGAAATTGTCTCTTTTACTTTCCTTAGTTTTGAACCCATTTCCTCAGATTTGCAAGACATGGATCTTCCTGAATTAAAGGAAATCTACCAAGAAGAATTAGAACATAGCGATATCTATAAAACCTTAAATGGTAAGCCTGGACTTAGCTTCCGCATTCAAATTTCAAAAGATAATCAATCCTATGCTAAAGTCTTACAGGCTGACTTCTCAAAAATCAAGAAAGATGAGTTTGCTACCATCTACGGAGATCAAGGGGAGGAAGAAAGAGCCGAGTTCAAGAAATACCTCAATGGCAAACCTCAAGATCTCTTTACCTATTTCAAAGATCAAGGCCTTAAAGAAGAAAAATAAAAAGAGCTTCCTGAGTTTCATCACCACACTGGTGAGAGCTCAGAAAGCTTTTTCTTATTTGTTCAAGATTGAAAGGGTTTCAAGGAGATTGTCCGCATGAACTTCGATGGTATCTCCTGTCGCTTTGATTTTCACTTCAACGATACCTTCAGCTGCTTTTTTTACCAACTGTTACGCGGATTGGAAGTCCAATCAAATCACTATCGCTGAATTTGACACCAGCGCGTTCATTTCGGTCATCCACCAAGACTTCATAGCCTTTATTCACCAAGGCTTCTTCGATCCGATCGGTCAAAGCAAGACTCGCTTCATCCTTGACATTGACTGGAATCAAATGCACATCAAATGGCGCCAATTCTTTAGGGAAGTTAATTCCCCAAGCGTAACGGTACTCCCCTTTTGGAGTCTTATTGACAAAGAGGCGAGCATGTTGCTCCATAACGGCTGAAAGAAGACGGCTGACACCGATACCGTAGCAGCCCATGATGATTGGAACCGCACGACCGTTTTCGTCCAAGACATCTGCTCCCATGCTAGCGGAGTAGCGTGTGCCGAGTTTGAAAATGTGACCGATTTCGATCCCACGTGCAAAGTTCAAGACCCCTTTCCCGTCTGGTGAGATTTCGCCTTCACGAACTTCACGGATATCGACGTATTCTGCAGTAAAGTCACGTCCTGGGTTGACACCAGTCAAGTGGTAGCCTGTTTCATTGGCACCGACTACTGCATTGCGGCTGTCTTGGACCTTGCGGTCTGCGACAATCTTAACATTTTCAGGAAGATCTACTGGACCGAGAGAGCCAAAATCTGCTCCTAATAATTCTTTCACTTCCACTTCGGTTGCAGGTTCAAAGAAATCTGCGCCGAGGTGGTTTTTCAACTTCACTTCATTGAGCTGATCATTACCTACGAGAAGGGCAACAACAGGCTCACCATCTGCAATGTAAACCAAAGTCTTGATAGTAGCTTCTTCTGGAACATTCAAGAATGCAGCTACTTCATCAATCGATTTGACACCTGGTGTTTCCACGCGCTTCACTTCTTCTTCCGCTACGACACGGTTACTTGGCTTGTATTCGTTAGTAGCCATTTCCAAGTTCGCAGCATAGGTTGATTCACTTGAATAGGCAATGGTATCTTCACCAGAGACCATCCATTTGAGCAATTCTACTTTGATTTCTTCTTGGACTTCTGCTGGGATCTCATCAAAGGAAGCTACTGATTTGTCTAAAACAACCCAACGGTCCAAGTCCGTACGAGCAGGCGTAACAGCCATAAACTCTTGGCTATCTTTTCCGCCCATAGCACCACCATCACCGATGATAGCTTTGTAGTCGATGCCACTGCGGGTGAAGATTCGCTCATAAGCTGCCTTGTACTCATCATAAGTAACATCCAAGCTATCATAGTTAGCATGGAAGCTATAACCGTCTTTCATGATGAACTCACGGGTCCGAAGAAGACCGTTCCGCGGGCGTTTTTCATCACGGTATTTTGGTTGAATTTGGTAAAGATTCAACGGCAATTGTTTGTAAGATTTTACTGAGTCGCGCACAATAGCGGTAAAGGTTTCTTCGTGAGTTGGACCTAAGATAAAGTCAGAACCTTCACGGTTTTTCAACTTATAGAGGTCTTCCCCGTAAGTTTCGTAACGACCAGATTCACGCCAGAGATCCGCACTCAAAAGGGCTGGAGCAAGCATTTCTACTGCTCCAATTTTTTCGAATTCTTGGCGCATGATGCCTTTTGCTTTTTCAATCACTCGATTTGCTAATGGCAGATAAGAATAGACACCAGCTGAGACTTGGCGAACATAACCTGCACGCAACATCAAAGCATGGCTAATGACTTGAGCATCGCTTGGCATTTCATGAAGCGTTGGAATCAACATTTTACTTTGTTTCATGGACAATATCCTTTTCTATTTCAAAAATAATTTCATAATATCATTCCAGGTGACAGCAATCATCAAAATAACCATTACAGCTACACCTGCAAGCGTCATATAGGTTTCTACTTCTTGTTTCAGTGGCTTTCTCCGGACAACCTCGATCAAATTGATCAAGATTTTCCCTCCATCCAAAGCCGGAATCGGGATTAGATTGAAGATCCCAATATTAATAGAGAGCATGGCCATAAGAGACAAGACTGCTGGAATCCCTAATTGAGCAGCTTGTGAGCTGGCATTGTAGATGGCAACCGGACCACCCAGTTTATTGAGACTAAAGTGGAAAATGATATCTTTCAAAGCTCCCAAAATCCGTGTCGCTGTATTCCAGGTATCTGTAAAACCAGACAAGAGTTTATCTACAAATCCTGTCTTGAGGCCATTTGTCACACCCAAATAGTAACGATTCCCTGACTTGGTTGGCTTCACTTTGACTTCTTTTTCTTGGCCGTCCGTTTTGACTTTCAGGGTCAATTCAGGAGCCGTCTTGCTGTCCTTGGTTGCCTTCTCCACAGCATCTGTCAGCTCATCCCAGTTGCTAACGGTATCGTTGTTGACTTGAAGGATCTGAACATTGCTTTTGACACCGACCTTAGCCAGCGCCCCATCGGGTGCCACCTGAACATTGTTGCTGTAGTAGTCAATCGCACCACCGCGCATAAAGGCTAAAAGTGAGTAGACGACAATACTGAGGATAAAGTTGTTCATAGGACCCGCAAAGTTGGTGATCAACCGTCCCCAAATGCTGGCATTCTGATACTGAACATCTCTCGGCGCAATCCGCACTTCTGTCCCATCTTCCTCAACAATAGTCGCATCATGATCGACATCATAAGTCTTGGTCTCATCGAGAACCAAGCCCGTGATTTCTAATTTATCTTCAAAGTCAAACTGGGTAACATTCATGGGAAGGGCTGTCTGATCCAGATTCTTTCCTGAAAGATTGATCCGGACGACCTTACCAGCCTCATTTAGCGTCAAGCTGACAGGCGTTCCGGTTTTAATCTCAGTTGTGTCCCTCACCCCAGCCAGCCATACGCACATAGCCACCTAAAGGTAGAATGCGAATCGTATAGGCTGTTCCATCTTGACCAATATGGGCAAAGATCTTTGGACCCATCCCGATCGAGAATTCTCGCACCAGGATGCCCGATTTTTTTGCAAAATAGAAATGACCAAACTCGTGAACGAGAACGATCACTCCAAAAATAACAATAAAGGCAATAAACTGCATCGTTCTATACGTGGTTTCCTTTCTATCTCTTCTGTCTTAGAACAAGCCCAAGAAATGCATCAAGGGAAAGACAAAAATCAAACTATCAAAGCGGTCTAGAACACCACCATGTCCTGGAATAAATTTCCCAGAATCTTTCACACCGAAGTGGCGTTTAATCGCACTCTCTACCAGATCTCCAAACTGACCTGCAATACTAAAGAGGATGGTAAAGAAGATCATCGCAAGAAAACCATGTCCACCCGCCACAGAACGATCCACGATCATATAGATCACAGTTACCGCAACTGCAGACAAGATTCCCCCAAGACTGCCTTCAATCGTTTATTAGGAGAAACCGCAGGCATAAGCTTGCGTTTCCCAAACCGACTTCCTACCAGATAAGCACCTGAATCTGTAGCCCAGACAATAAAGAGTGCCAATAAGACCTTATCAATACCAGCGATTCGCGCATCTACTAAGGAATGGAAACCAAGTCCAACATAAAAGCTAGACGCAATGGGGTAGACCACATCTTCATAATTGTAATTCTGAGCAAGAACAGTTGTCCCCATGAGAATCAAGACAACCAAACCATAGGCAATCATATTGCCATCTGCTGGAAGGTAAGGGAGGTAGTCCTCAATCGGCAAAGTCAAGACGAAGGCCGCCAACATGGCCAGCGCTCCTTCAAAGGTCGCTGTCTCAAGCCCCTTCATCTTGAGCAATTCATGAACCCCTAGCATGGCGATCAAGCCAATCACAATCTGGGAAGAACACCCCTCCAACCATTACTGTTGGAATGAAAAAGAGCAGGGCAATTCCTCCAAAAATCACACGTTTTTGTAAATCTTTCGTCATCATCTTCTCCTAAACACCACCAAATCTCCGATGGCGATGGCTATATTCTACTATGGCACTTCTTAGTGCCTCTTCTCCAAATCTGGCCACATGACATCTGTGAAATACAACTCACTGTAGGCGGCCTGCCAAGGAAGGAAATTACTCAAACGGATTTCTCCGCTGGTACGGATAATCAAATCCGGATCCCTTAGGACACGTGGCAAACTCTCGGTATAGAGATAATCTGCGATCATCTCTTCTGTGATATCTTCTGGACTGAACTTCGCATCCAAGACTTCATGAGCGATCTGCTTCACGGCCTGGGTGATCTCAGCACGTCCACCATAATTGAGCGCGAAATTCAGGATCAAACCTGTATTGAGATGGGTCATCGCTTCTGCTCTTTCCAAAGCCTCCAGCGTTTCTTTTGGTAATTTCTTGGTATCACCGATCATTTGAATCTTGACATTATTGCGATGCAATTCGGGGACGAAACGACCATAAAACTCAACCGGCAAGTGCATGATGAACTTGACTTCATCTTCAGGGCGTGTCCAGTTTTCGGTCGAAAAGGCATAGACAGTCAGGACCTGAACCCCCATATTTTTTGCTGCAATCGTCACTTCTTGGAGAGCTTCCATCCCTGCCTTATGACCGAAGACGCGCGGTTGCATCCGCTTTTTCGCCCATCGACCATTGCCATCCATAATGATCCCAATGTGTTTCGGGACTTCTAAAGGTATCTCGATTTTTTCTTTTTTCTTAAAACGAAACATGTTTTTCTACCTATTTCAATATTTATCGCTTCATTATACCATAAATCCCCATAAAATAGGGACTCTGGCCTCTTTTTTGAACCAGCAGGACTTTCCTTCATCACGTCGTCCTATTTGCCCAGCAAAAAAGAGGCCTTTGCCTCTTCTTTGATGATTATTCTTCGATGGCTGAATCGGCATCTGAGCTAGCGCCTTCTGTAGCAGTAGCTGAGATTCCTTCTGATACAGGAAGAACTGTTTTGATCGCTCCCAATTCAAAGGTCAGGTAGACACCATCAACATCCAAGACAACGGTCTTGCGATCTGTATCGACTTCATCGATGGTTCCGTACAAGCCACCAATCGTGATGACTTCATTTCCTTTTTGAAGTTTATTCAAACTTTCCATCCGTTTTTGATACTGTTTCTTTTGGCTACGGCTCATGAAGTACATCAAACCGACCATAAGAACGAGCATAATTAGCAAACTTCCGCCTTGCATATGTTTCTCCTTTAATTTTCATATATGCTATACTATATCAAATTTCGCCCGTCTTTTCAAGTTTTCCCATCCTCTTCAAGCAAAATCAGAGTCCAGTCTCATAGAGGAGGCAAGTTTTGATGAAAAAGAAAAAAACCACGAAAAGTGGGCTACTGACTAGTCAATCGTAATGCCATACTTTTCATGATTCTCATCATACCAATCAATCAAGGCCAAAGCCGTTTGATAGGTAATATTTTTGATTTTACTCGTTCCCTTCGTCAAAGTCGCCAAGCTCATTTTGCTGATGTTTGTTTCAGTTGCGACACGATAGCTCGTCAAGCGACCGTCAACCATCAGTTGAACAACGGCTTCCACTTTTCTGTATTCGGGAGTTGAGTAGATATCAATTGTATTGCTCATCTTACTTCCATTCCTCAAATTTTATTCTTGTATAGATTATATACTTATTTTCTTTATTTATTAATAATTTTGCTCAAATTGGATTAATTTCACTAATTATTGATGTTTTTTTACCCCAAATAGGAGGATTTTGGCCTTATACGGCGAATAATTTCCCCCAGGTGGGAAGAAAAAATAAAGACTGCTATATGATAGCAGTCTCTATTTTTCACAAACTAATTCGCCTTAATCTGCTTGTTTATCAGCGTTTTCTTCCTTCTTTGTGTCTTTTTCTCTGATCACAAGGACACCATCTTCCATGTCTGCTTCGAGATGTTTGGCATCCAAGTTATCCAAGTGGAAGTCTGTGACTTTGTCACGGATTTGTTGTTCAACTACCCGACGGAGTGGACGAACACCCATCACTTCATCATAACCTTCTTCAGTCATGTATTCTTTAGCTGCATCGCTCACTGCCAAGTCGATTTCTTTCTTAGAAAGGGTCTTATTGACATCTACCAACATCAAATCAACAATCTTAGAAAGATCTGCCTTGCTCAAGTGTGAGAATTCAATGACAGCGTTGAAACGGTTCAAGAATTCTGGACGGAAGTAAGGTTTCAAACGATCCATGAGTTCTGGTTTATCCGCATCTTCTGTCAAGTTGGCTTCGTAACCAAAGCCAGCGTTTGAAGTGGCGATAATCACAGTGTTCTTGAAGTTGACCGTGTTCCCTTGACCATCTGTCAAACGACCATCATCCAAGACTTGAAGGAGAAGGGTGATCACTTGAGGATCTGCCTTTTCAATTTCGTCAAGAAGGACGATTGAGTAAGGGTTACGGCGAACACGTTCTGTCAAGGTATTGCTGTTATCATCGTAACCAACATAACCAGCTGTTGTACCAATCAATTTAGAAACGGCTGTGCGGTCGCTGTATTCTGACATATCCAAACGGATGATGGCATCTTTGGTTCCGAACATATCAAGAGCCAATTGTTTAGCCAACTCAGTCTTACCGACACCAGTAGGACCTACAAAGAGGAAGCTACCGATTGGACGGTTCCCTTCGTCAAATCCTGCACGGTTCCGACGGATAGCACGTGCCACTGCTTCAACAGCTTTATCTTGACCGATAACCTTAGTTTGCAAACGGTGACCCATATCTTTCAAACGTTCAATATCAGTTGCACCCATTTGAGACACTGGAATACCCGTCATCCGTTCTACTGATTCAGCCACATCGTTGATTGTTGCTGTTACTTTATGATCTTCCGTATGGTTTTCAATTTTCTTTTCAAGTTCTTCGATACGAACTTTTGCTTTCAAAGCTGCTTCGTAATCTTCTTTAGCCGCAGCTTCTTCTTGTTTGGTTTTTTCTTCTTCAATTTCATGTTCCACAGCATGGACATCTGTTACTGGATGTTGGGCTGCCAAGTGAGCAGCTGTCACATCGACCAAGTCAATAGCCTTATCAGGCAAGCTACGTTGTGGAATGTATTGGATCGAATAATCAACCGCTGCTTTCAAAACTTCATCTGGCAAGATGACATTGTGGTGTTTTTCATAAAGATCACGGATCCCTTGAAGAATCTTGAAAGTATCTTCAGCTGATGGAGCATTGACTTTCACTTCGTTGAAACGACGAGCAAGAGCTGCATTCTTCAAGATGGTGTTACGGTATTCATCTTGAGTAGTTGCCCCAATGACTGTCAATTCCCCACGTGAAAGAGCAGGTTTGATGATATCCGCAAGACCTTTAGAGCCTTGACCATCACCTGTGCTACCTGCACCAAGGATTTGATGGATTTCATCAAAGAAGAGAATGACATTTCCCATAGCTTTGACTTCTTGGATCAGATTTTGAATATTTTCTTCAAAGCTACCACGGTATTGCGTACCAGCTTCTAGACCAGAAATATCAATCGAGATGATTTCTTTGTTCTTGATAGCAGCTGGAACATCCCCGTTCACAATAGCTTGTGCCAAACCTTCTACAACTGCTGTTTTACCAACACCGGCATCCCCTACAAGGACCGGGTTGTTCTTGGTACGACGAGACAAGATTTCAGCCGTTTCTTGAATTTCTTTATTACGTCCGATGACCGGATCCAATTTCCTTCACGGGCTTCTTCAGTCAAGTTGCGGCCGAGCTTCGCAAGGATCCCATCTTGTTTCATTCCTTTACCTTGATGGTGTTGCACTTGCTCGCTTCCTTCATTTGGAAGTTGACCAGTTTGGCGGTAAATTGCAAATTCTTCAGGTGTCACTTCACGACCGTTGATCATGTAGCGACGGCTTTCAGAACGAAAACCACCCATGTTTCCCATTAGTTGATTGAAAAGATCATCCATATTGTTAAAGTTGTTATTCATATTGTATACCTCTAATTTACATAATTTTTAATTCATTCTTGAAAAATTAGCAGACCAATTGGTCGCTGTTTAATTGTTTACATAATTTTTAATTCATTTGTTTAATAATAGCCCTACAGGCTAACAGTTTCTATTTTTTTCCTTTTTATCAATTAGTTGTCTTAATTCTGGAAATAGCATATCACCATCTCCTTTCCACTATTGATCTTGTAAACCAGTAGGTTTTCCCAACCTCTTTTTGTTTACATAAATTATTATAACGCAGACTGATTTCTTTGTCAACACTTTTTTACATAATTTTTAAAATTTATTAAAAAAATCTGGAGTCACTCCAGATTCCATTTTAAATAGAAGTTCTTGGCTAGATAGATTTAAATTTCCCAGCTTTTTCTTGAATAACTGTCTGTACATTTTTAGCAAATTGCCCCACCATGGACTGATCCAGTTGTTTTCCAACTACCTGGACGTCTTCTTCGGCTACTGTTGTAATCGCAGTCAAGCCATCATTGTAACGTTTCTCAACTCCTGCCTTGCAGGTCAATAAAACGGGCGCATAGACAACACGGATTAAATCTTTTTCAAGTTTCTTTCGGCTTTCGATGATCCTCATCTTATCTTTCATATCTAAATCAAAGAAATCTTTGACTGGACTATCACCCATACTTCCTCCTCTTCTATACTATGAAACTTTATCTTGTGCAAACTCCTCTTCCAGTTGGTATCTATCTTTCCGGTAGGATTGCCATAAATTCTCTTCCTCGATTTCGATCTGTTTTAAGACTACATGTGCAGCTTCTCTAGCTTCGAGATCATACTCTTCGATACAGCGATGGAGGGACTCCCATTCACAACTGACATCAACCTCCTGCTCTTGTAAGAAGGAAGCTGCCATCGCATACTCTTCTTCCAGCATCTGGGTGAAGAGCTGCTGTTTTCTTTCCACTAGGCAACGCTTTTCATCTAGCTTCAAGCGCGCTTTGTGAAACTCTCTTTCCAAGTGATCTAGTTTCTTTTCCTTTTTCGAAAGAGTAGATGAAATTAATAAGCTAGTTGTTCCCACTGGTTCATTTCTCCTGCTATTTTTTGGTCTTTTGCTTTTAAGAGCTCAATTCCTGCATTCACTTGCTCGTTTAAAGCATGAAATTCATTTGATAAGGACTGATATGCAGCCAAACGGTTGTCGAATCTTTCTCTTACTTCAGTGACAACTGTTTGCTTTGTTGCACCAGCCTGTGCATAGGCCTCTTCTACTTCCGCAAGATTGAGAATGAAGCCTTTCGGAACGGTATGTAATACTTTCTCCAAAGCTTCTAAATCTGTATCCAGTTGTGCCTTAGATTTCTGAGCTTGCTCCAGCCCTTCATCCACTACTCGAATCAGCTCATCAGAAGCCAAGCGCGCCTGCAAAGCATCAAGATAAATCCGTTCACTTGAGCTCAGTCCACCACCTGTTTTTTGTAATTTATCTTTTAGGCGATAGTAAACCTTCATCCGCTCTTCAATGATTTCCTTGCGAGTGATGGCTTCCGTTCCCTTTTCAAGAACCAAATTTCCATTCTTATCATAGATATAACCATGCATCATATGTTGCAGGCCAGTATTTTAAATCATTAGTTTTGAGGTGCTTGACAATCCCACTGGATTCCTTGCTTCCAGAATCCTGATAGCCCAAGCTAACCAAATCTTTATGGTCAATGTGGTTGTAGATTTTGTACTTCAGCGCATCTATACGCGCTTTTTGCTCGGGTGTTAGGATAGGATAGGCATTAGGGCCATTATATAGGTGTACGGTCCCAATATGAGAAGCTTCCTCTTCCGTCAAACAGGCAAGCGCATACTGAATATTCATAGAACCCAGAGAGTGACCGTATAGATCAATCTTGGCATTGGGATATTTTCGAATCACCTCTTTCAAATGAGCTGCAGCATCTTTAAACTGCGGAGGCGGGAAAGTCCCGTTTTCATCATTGTATTTTTTTAAAAAAGCAGCTCCCACTAAAGCAGGAAATTTAACTTGTTCTTCGGCTGTTCTTTCTGCAAAAAAGCCGACCACATCTGATGCTTTTTCCTGTACGAAATTGCTGACAGGATTATCCAGCGCTTTTTTCATAAACCTACCTAAGGGTGTGGCCTCCGGAGGAAGATTAACAGAAGTAGGAATAATCGCATCTTCAAAAGCTTCTACAAAATTATTAAAACTATCCTTAGCCTTATCTCGCGCATAATTCTTCGCATATTCTGTTGCATACTCGCTCGCACCACCAGGGTTCAAAATATTGGAAGCTGCTGGCAAATCTGTCTTTACCCAATCCGTATATGTATCATGGAGTAATTTTTTTGTGTACTTATTTCAGTTTCAGATCCCTTCATCAAGACAGTCACGTCATGGATTTGGGCACGTTCTTCATCTGAAGCAGTATAGGGGACCGGATCTTGTTCAACACCCTTGCCACTATCCGTTAGTACGAAGACTTGTTCTTCATTGCCATTTACACTATCATAGATGTGAGAAACATTGCCAACATATTCACTACCTTCTTTAATTTTTTTGATTTTTTTCCTAATTTTTAATGATCTATATTCAATTAATGATGCTTCTACATGCTGTCTGTCTGAAAAATTTGTGTTATTTACCATATTCATCTCCCCTCAGTAAACGACTTAACTCTGCAGAAATACCATAACTTCCAGCCTCAAATTCTCCCGAATCTTCCATATGAACAGTAGTATCAATAGTTAGTTTTTCATCATTATTGACTTCCAAATATACATTCATCCCACCCATTGGATTGTATTCCAATTGATTTTCCAAGATTTTATACGAGTGTATTTTCCCCTGCGGAGTTAATGCTTCAGGATCAATATCCTTTAACATATTTTCAATCGCCACTTTCATCTTCTGACTCTCTGCAATTTGAATCATTTCTTGTTTCTTGGCAGATTGTCCATTAAAAAAGCTACATCCCCCTAAGCTCAGGCTAAATGCTACCATTATCAACACAATAAATTTACTTTTTTTCATCTTCTTCCCATTCTTTCTTCAGGTTTCTTAGAATTTATTATACAAAATTCCATCCATACCTGAAATGTTACTTTTGTTAAAAAACATTGCCAAAAGGTTACAAGCACTACATATTGATGTAACATACTTGGCCCAATCAATAAATTCTATAAAATAGATGAGGTTGCTATTGCTTGTCTCTTTCTATTAATTTCGTTAATTCTTTAGGCGTTCCTGATGTGGCAACAAGATATTCTCCTGAATCCTCTTCTATGACCGTCATATCAATCGTCAACCGATCATCCCTATTAATGACAATTTCGACAATAATTCCTTCCATTGGATTATATTTTAATTTATCTTTTAAAATTCTATAAGACTTTATTTTCCCATTTGGAGTTAATGCCTCTGGATCCAGATTTTTTAAATAGGTTTCAATTGCCACTTTCATCTTCTGACTCTCTGCGATCTGAATCATTTCTCTTCTCTCAGCAGCTTTATCCGTAAAAAGACTGCAACCTCCTAGAAACAAAGTCAGTAAGAATAGTAGTATAAATCGTTGTTTTTTATCAGTCATATTTCCCTCTCACTTATACTATTCGTAATGATTTTTAAAAAATGACCCAATTTTTAAAAATTTTTTCCAGATCCTAAAAAACACACCCTTACTGGGTGTGTCTCCTGTTAAATCATGTATTCAACGCTATAAGTGGCGTCGGATAAAATCCGTGAGAGGAATTGTTTGGTTCGTTCTTCTTTTGGACTGTTGAAGAATTCATGCGGTTCGTTTTCTTCGATGATGTGTCCGCCATCCATAAAGATAACGTGGTTGGCCACATCACGCGCAAAGCCCATCTCATGCGTCACCACAACCATGGTCACTCCTTCTTGGGCCAGTTGCTTCATAACACCAAGTACATCCCCTACCAACTCTGGGTCTAGCGCTGAAGTTGGCTCGTCTAGCAAAATCACGTCTGGTTTCACTGCGATGGCACGCGCGATTCCGATCCGTTGTTGCTGACCACCTGACAATTGAGAAGGATAATAATCCTTATAAGCGAGGAGGCCTACTTTTTCAAGGGCGGATTCTGCCCGTTGGATGGCTTCTTCTTTTGGAATCTTACGGGCTACAATCAGGCCTTCTAAGATATTTTCAAGCGCTGTTTTATTGGCAAAGAGATTGTAATGCTGGAAGACAAAGGCTGTCTTTTGGCGGATTTCTAAAATTTCTTTTTTGCTGAGTTTTGAGAGGTCATACTCTTTTCCACCCAAAGTCAAACGGCCTGTGTCTGCCTTTTCCAAGTGATTGAGGCAGCGAAGGAAGGTTGTTTTTCCTGATCCAGATGGCCCCAAAATAACGACGACATCCCCTTGGTTGACCTTGAGATTGACATCTACCAGGACTTGGTGGTCCTTAAATTTTTTCGATACGTGTTCTACTTCTAACATCTTCTTATTTCTCCTTCTTCTATACGAGTGTCAGGCGTTTTTCTAAGCGATTGAATCCCCACTGAATCACCCCACAAATGACAATATATAGAATAAAAATCACTAGATAGGATTCAAAATATTGATAGCCATAAGAGGCTTCTACCTTGGCAATGGCGGTGATATCCTTGATGGTCATGACAAAGACAAGGGAGGTACCTTTGACCAAATTGATAACTAAGTTACACAAATTGGGAAGGGCTGCACGCAGGGCTTGGGGAAAAACAATGCGGATATAGGCTTGGCGGTTGGTCAAACCAATGGCTTGCGCTGCTTCTAGCTGGCCCTTATCCACCGTCAGAATGGCTGACCGGAGAATTTCAGCCAGACTTCCTGTTGTCATCAAGCTAAAGATGATAAAGGCATAGTAAATGGGATTGATCTCAAAGACATTAAAGTGACTGCCTATGCTCTTAAAAAAGCTATTTAAGAGACTGGGGAAGAGACTATAAAAGAAGAGAATCAAGAGAATTGGAGGTGTCGCGCGGATAAAAGCTAAGTAAACCACTGAGAAACTGCGAACCCCTTTGACCTTATAGATCTGGCCGAGTGCCAAAAAGAGGGCTGGGAAAAAACTCAAGAGAATCGACACGACCATGATCAGAAGGGTCACTGGAACACCACCCAAGGTGGCTAGAAATGTTTTACTAATAAAATTGAAATCCATAAGCTACCTTTCTGTTACACTGAGTCGTTTTTCAAGCAATTGAGCGGAGAAAGAAATCACAAGGGCAATTGCCCAGTAGATTACTGCTACGGCTGTATACGTCTCGAGGGAATAATTCCCAAGATTTCGGCTGATCAAGTTATTTCCTGCTCCCATGATATCGATAAAGCCAATGGTATAAGCCAAAGCGGCATCGCGCATGAGGTTCAAGATGGCAGTTGTCATATTTGGAAGAGCCACGCGAAAGGCTTGGGGAAGGACAATCCGCCAAATGGTTTGAGCTGGCGTCAAGCCAATACTCAAGCCTGCTTCCATCTGACCTTTTGGAATGGCCAAATAGGCTGCCTTGAAGACCTCAGAGATCATCGCGGCAAAGAGAAGAAACATGGCAACAAGGACAAAGACAAACTTGGACCAGTGGTCAATGTCAATGCCCAACCACCAGTTCAAAAATTGGGGAAGTCCATAAAAGACCAAAAAGAGCAAGACAATCGGAGGGGTACAACGCAAGGTAAAGACATAACCCTTTGCCAGACCTGCTCCTACCTTATCTTCTGATACTTGTGCCCAGGTCAAAACCAAGCCAAATGCAGAACCGAGAACCGTCGTTAAAACCATCAAAGCTAGGGTCGCTGGTAGAGCTTGGACCAAGGTTGGAAGAAATGACCAGACCTTGGAAATGTCGTATGAGACCATGTTTCTTTTTCCTTTTCTGTATCCGTATAGAAATAAGGAAGCTGGGGCTATGCGCACCCAGTTCCATCTTATTTCTCTTTATCTACATAACTGAAGACATCTTCACCGAAATATTTTTTCGACAATTTAGCAAGTGTCCCATCTTTTTCCAATTCTTTGATAGCCTTGCTGTATGCTTCCGCAAATTTTTTTCGTTTTTTTCTTATCCTTATGGATCAATGGGTAAGTTGGAATTCCTTTGTAGGCAAACCAGCTCAGTTTGTCCGCGTATTGGTGGTAAGAACCATCTTTATCTGTGACAGCTTTTTCAAAGGAAAGTTTGATGTCAAAGAAGGCATCGTAACGTCCTTCAAGAACCCAAGCATAGGCATCTGCGACTTTGAAAGATTCCGCAGCTGTTAATTCGATTTGTTGGTCCTTATGCTTTTCATTGTATTCTTTAATAACATTCCACTGCGCATTTTGTGGTGAAATTGGAACCAATTTTCCTTTTTCTTTAGCGAAGTCATCGATGTTCTTGTATTTATCCGCATCTTCTTTCCGTACGGTAAATCCGATGATACTGGCTCCGATTGGTTCTTTTGGAATGATAAATTTCTTGGCGCGTTCTTCGGTATACCAAGCTCCTTTGGTTCCAATATCGTATTTACCAGATTCTAGACCAATCAAGAGGTCGTCGTCACTGGTTCCAGTATACTCAAACTTGTAGTCTGGTAGCTTTTCGTCAATAGCTTTGAGCACAGCTACTTCATAGCCATCTGATTCCCCTTTTTCATCAACGAAATCATACGGTACATAGTTTTGAGTGTGGGCTACTTTCAAGGTTGTTACCTTGTTCGTTCCTGTTGAGCCTTTGCTGTCGTTTGCATGGTTCAAGCTCCGTCCAAGAATGGTTGCACCTGCAATGGCAAGTACTGCTACCCCACCGATAATCCATGTTTTTTTACTCATACTCTGTTCTCCCTTTTCTATTTTCCTTATTCTGCTGCAGCTTCACGAACCCATTCGATTCGTTCTTCATCAATGTCACTTGGAATGGTACAATCGGCACCGATGACCAAGCCTGTGGTTCCTGTCTCTGCGATGATGCGTTTGGTTTCTGCTTGGATGGCAGCCTTGTCTCCTGTGTAGAGAAGACCAGTTTTGCCATTTTCAAAACCACCGAGAACCGTGCGTCCACCGAAGATTTCGCGTCCTTCTGCTAGGCTAATCCCTTCGGGTCCGACTGCCCAGTTAATGACTGGGGCTGGATAGTCTGTGAAGAGATGGATATCATTGCGAGCTCCTTCGTAGCCACAGATATGAAGAATATTTACGCCACCGGCTTCCTTAGCTGTCTCTAAGACATGGAGTTCACTAGGCGCGATGACTTGTTTGTAAACTTCCTGACTGACACGCGCATCTTGGATACTTTGAACACTGAGGTAGATCCCGTCTGCTCCTGCTTCATTGATGATTCGTTGGCTCAAACTGGCGATATCTTGGCCAATTGTATCCAATACTTTTTAAGAGTGGCTGCATCTTGATCGATGAAGTTTGCGATCAAGTCATCTCCTCCTGAAACTTCTCCGACCAACCATTTGAAGTAGGTCACTGGAGCAAAGATATTGTAGATAGCCACAATGTCTTCTTCAAAACCAGCACGGATTTTTTTAACGAGCTCTACTTGCTCTGTGATCCATGGATGATCTGCTCCGAGTGGTTCAATCCCTGCTAAGTCAGAGATATTTTCAAGGCCTTTGTGAATGGCTGGATTTGGATAAGCAAAGTAACCATCACTCATGAGTTTGACAAAGTCTGGTTTGACCTTGTGAAGGAAGTTTTTATGGCCATTGAGGTTTTTTTCAATAATTTCCGGATTTGAAAATCCTTTCAACCATTCTTCTTCTGTTGTAAAATGATGCCAAAATCCAACTGGCACACGGTCGACTGCTTCTCCTTTGAAAGCTTTTAACACTAATTCTCTTTTTGATGACATGTTCTTACCTCGTTCTAATCTTTTCTTGTTTGTTATCTTATCACTTCGATAATTGTTTGACTAATATATATTTTTTATCAAGCTCTTCATCTTTTTTTATCACTGATCTTCAAGGAGTAGAATTCCTGCTAGGTCAGATGGGCGAAGGAGGGAGAAACTATGAGCTGGAATCTTCTCCAGTCTTGCCATATCTGGATCTTTTTTTGCTTTCCCCTGACTGCTTGCTAGAGCTACTTTACTGAGCCCTAGAAGCAAAAACAAAACGGTTACCAGGATACACCATACATTGATCTTTTTCATCTCCCTCTCCTTTCTTCTTACAATACAGCTGCTTGACGTACCCAATCTAAGCGTTCCAATTGGAAATCATCTGGCACGGTACAGTCTGCTCCAAGAATCAAACCACGGCTTCCGGCTTCAGCCACCAAGCGACGCGTTTCTTGCTCAATAGCTTCTCGTTCCCCTTGGTAGAGCAAACCTTTCTTGCCGTTGACAAAGCCACCCAAAACGGCACGATCGCCGAAAGTTTACGACCTGCGGCTAGGCTCAGACCTTCATGATGGGTCGCCCAGTTAATGACTTGAGCTGGATAATCCTTGAAGAGCTCCACTTCATTGCTGGCCCCTTCAAAACCACAAATATGAAGGATATTGATGCCTCCAGCTTCATTGGCTGCTTCTAGGACAGCGATGCTGCTAGGCTCAATGAACTTGCGGTATTCTTCATCTGTCACACGCTCATCTTGGATCTGCTGAGTTGAAAAGTAAATACCTTCAATACCTGCTTCTTGGATCAAGCGGCGACTTAAAGTAGCGATGTCTCCTGCAATCACGTCAAGGACATGAGCTAAAGTTTCTGGATCTTCCTTGATAAAGTCTGCAATCACTTGGTCTCCACGAGATTGATCCGTACGGAACCAGCGTTTCAAATAAGAAATGGGCGAGAAGATATTGTAGAAAGAAGCAATCTCTTCATGGAAATGAGAACAAATTTCCTTGACCACCTCGATTTGTTTTTCAATCCATGGATGATGCTCTCCAATCGGTTGAATATCCTTCAATTCTCGGATCGATCTGATCTCTCTCGAATAAAGAGCACTAGGATAGCGGAAGAAGCCATCACTCATGATCTTGACAAAATCAGGTGAAATTTCTTCTACATAGTGTTGGTGGCCCTTAATACTTTTTCTACTACAGCCGGATTGTCTAGACCCAATTCTTTTTCTTCTTGGGTCACATAATGGAGCCAAAATCCTACAGGGATTCGCTCTACTGTTTCGCCTCGAATGGCACGAAGAACCAATTCTTTTTTACTCATACTGTACATCCTCCTCAATATTTCTCCAACAGAAAGATTGACTACTTCCCTTCTGGAATTTGTAACCATGATATCACCTCGAAAAGTGGCTGACTAATATATTTTCCCTATCAAGGCCTTAAAATTTCTTTATTGAGAAAGGCATCAAAAAAACGCAAGTCCTTGAAAATAGGGACTTGCGAGTATCTTTCTTTATTCTTTCATTTTAGAAGAAAAAGGCTACTTTGATCTTTTCTTGATCCGGTTATAGCATAAAACTATACCCCTTCTTTTAAGCTGAAAAATGGCATCTATTGAGGTGAAAAAGCCCTTCATATCAACATTTCTTTCTTCCTATTCATTTTACCATTCCCTGGATCCCCTTCTCCTCTTTCTTGTCAGGCAAGATTGAAAGGAGTATAATTTTTGTAGAATAATTTTAAGGAGTGTACGGTTTATGAAAAACAACAAAAAAACCACCTTTACCATCGTTTCTGCTCTTGCTTCTGTCATTTTACTGACGAGTTGTGGAAGCAACACCACTAAAACGCAAGAGACAAAAAGCAAGCGAGCACTAAAAAAATCAGGTGACGATGACCTATGATCAACAGCGCTCACAAGAAAAATACCATGTCTGTTCTCTGGTACCAAAAAGGCGGAGAAACCAAGGCTTTGTATTTACAAGGCTACAATGTCGCTACTGACCGTTTGAAAGAGATCCTCCAAACTCCTTCTGATAAGCCTTATTCCATCGTCTTGGATTTGGACGAAACTGTTTTAGACAACAGCCCTTACCAAGTTCAAAACGTCAAAGATGGTACGGCCTTCAATCCTAAAGATTGGGATGTTTGGGTAAAAAAAGCAGCCGCAAAAGCGGTGCCAGGTGCCAAAGATTTCCTTCAATATGCGGATCAAAACGGGGTTCAAATCTACTACATTTCTGACCGTACAACCTCTCAAGTAGATGATACCATCAAAAACCTTGAAAAAGAAGGCATTCCTGTTCAAGGACGTGACCACCTCATGTTCTTAGAAGATGGCGTCAAATCAAAAGAAGGCCGTCGCCAAGCTGTACAAGAAAAGACCAACCTTGTCTTGCTCTTCGGGGACAACCTGGTCGACTTTGCAGACTTCTCTAAGACCTCTGAAGCTGATCGCGACAAGAAATTGGACGAATTGCAAAAAGAATTTGGTGAAAAATTCATCATCTTCCCAAATCCAATGTACGGATCATGGGAATCAGCTGTTTACCAAGGTAAAAAACTAGACGCCAAGGGACAAACAGAAGAACGCCTCAAAGCCTTGCAAGGTTTTGACAAATAAAACAAATATCCTCGTTAGGAAAAACCTAACGAGGATGTTTTTTCTATATAGACAAGTTTATTCAACGGTTACAGACTTAGCAAGGTTCCGTGGTTTGTCGACATCGAGCCCACGATGAAGGGTTGCAAAGTAGGCAATCAATTGGGTTGGCACCACCATTGAGATTGGAGAGAGGTAAGGGTGAACCGCTGTCAAGACCAAATCATCTGTCTCTTTAGCGACATTTTCTTCTGCAATGGTTAAAACATGAGCCCCACGTGCTGCCACTTCTTGGATGTTCCCACGTGTGTGGCTGGCTAGGACTGGATCAGACAAGAGGGCAATGACCGGTGTACCGTCTTCGATCAGAGCGATGGTACCGTGTTTCAACTCACCCGCAGCGAAGCCTTCACATTGGATGTAAGAAATTTCTTTTAGTTTCAGACTGGCTTCCATGGCAACATAGTAATCTTGGCCACGTCCAATATAGAATGCATTGCGGGTTGTTTCCAACAAGCCACGAACTTTTTCGTCGATCACTTCTTTTTCTGAAAGGGTTGATTCGATCGATTGGGCAACGATAGACAATTCGTGCACCAAATCAAAGGCTTTGGCCTTCTCATTTCCATTGGCTTCCCCAACAGCTTTGGCAAGAAAGGCAAGGGCTGCGATTTGAGCCGTATAAGCCTTAGTAGAAGCTACCGCAATTTCAGGTCCAGCATGGAGCAACATGGTCATGTCTGCTTCACGTGAAAGAGTTGAACCTGGAACATTGGTCACTGTCAAGCTTGGAATGCCCATTTCATTGGCTTTGACCAATACTTGGCGGCTATCAGCTGTTTCACCAGATTGGCTGATAAAGATGAAGAGTGGTTTCTTGCTGAGAAGTGGCATACCATACCCCCACTCAGATGAAATACCGAGTTCTACTGGAGTATCTGTCAACTCTTCCAACATTTTTTTAGACGCAAATCCAGCATGGTAAGAGGTACCAGCTGCAAGGATATATATGCGATCTGCTTCTTGAACAGCCTTGATAATCGCTGGGTCTACCACTACTTGACCAGATTCATCTGTATAGGCTTGGATCAGCTTACGCATGACAGTTGGTTGCTCATCGATTTCTTTGAGCATGTAGTATGGGTAAGTCCCTTTACCGATATCAGAAAGGTCAAGTTCAGCCGTATAGCTATCTCGTTCTTTGACGTTGCCATCATAGTCTTGCACTTCAACGCTGTCAGCCTTGACAATGACCAACTCTTGGTCATGGATTTCCATGTATTGGTTGGTTTCACGAATCATGGCCATGGCATCAGAGCAGACCATATTGTAACCATCTCCAAGACCGATCAAGAGTGGTGATTTATTTTTCGCTACATAGATGGTGCTTGGATCTTCCGCATCCATCAAAGCAAAAGCATAGGCTCCACGGATGATGTGGAGGGCTTTTTTGAAGGCTTCGAGCGTAGACAAGCCATCTTCTTCAGCAAATTTTCCGATCAAGTGGGCGGCGATTTCTGTATCTGTTTGCCCCTTGAAATGGTGACCTGCTAGGTATTCTTCCTTGATTTCAAGGTAGTTTTCAATGACCCCATTGTGGACCAAAACAAAGCGACCTGTTTCAGAGCGGTGTGGGTGAGCATTGTCCTCAGTTGGTTTTCCGTGAGTGGCCCAGCGGGTATGCCCGATCCCAGCTGTTCCTTCGACACCTTCTGCCTTAGATGACAATTCTGCAATGCGGCCAACTGCCTTTACCAATTGGCTCTTGCCTTCACTAGCCAGGAAAACACCCGCAGAGTCATAGCCTCGGTATTCGAGTTTTTCAAGTCCTTGAATCAAAATATCAGTAGCATTTGTATTTCCTACAACACCAACGATTCCGCACATAGTTTTTACGATATAGCCTTGCTATACTTTCCCCTTTACTTAGTCAAACGACCCATGGTCGATTTCTCAGTTACTTTAAATTGGTCTAGTCTAATTTGACCAAAAAGCAACCAGCGGAGTCAGTATACAATGCTTCTTCGAGTTTGTCAACTAGGAAATTCAAGAAAATTGGTCTAGTTAAGGGAGGGTTAAGAAAAACCTATCAACATCTTGGTTGATAGGTTGCTTTTTCTACTCTTCAAATCCATTCCGCTGACTCAACTTACGGAACCAATGACCAGATTTTTTGAGGGTACGTTTTTGACTCTCGAGGTCCAATTCAACCAAGCCATAGCGGTTCTTGTAGCCATTGAGCCATGACCAACAGTCAATAAAGGTCCAGATCAAATAACCTTTACAGTTAGCACCATCTTGAATAGCCCGGTGGAGCTCACGAAGATGGTCTTTGACAAAGTCAATCCGGTAGTCGTCTTGGATCACGCCATCCTTGCGGAATTTTTCCTCTCCTTCAACCCCCATCCCATTTTCGGTCAGGATCCACTCGATATTGCCATAGTTTTCCTTGATATTTTGGGCAATGTCATACAAGCCTTGCTCATAGATTTCCCAACCACGGTGGGGATTGATCTTGCGGCCTGGCATAACATAAGGTTCATAAAATTGTTCAAAGAGTAGGGGAGATGCTGGATTTGGAGCATAACGAGGAGCTGCCACACGGAGTGGTTGGTAATAGTTAACCCCTAGGTAATCCACCGTATTTTCCTCGATCAAGCGCAATTCAAAGGGATCATAATCCGGTAAGAGATCGCGCTCCCGTAGGATCTCCACTAATTCTTCAGGATAATGACCAAGAACAGATGGATCTAAGAAGGATTTGGCTTGAAAGAGCTCGGCAATGCGCGCGGCTTTCACATCTTCTGGATGCTGGCTCCGAGGATAGGCTGGTGTCAAATTGAGCACAATTCCGATACGGAAATTAGGATCCACCTCGTGACAGGCCTTCACTGCTAGAGAGCTTGCTAACTGGGTGTGGTAGGCTACTTTTACAGCTGCTGCTGCGTCTACCTTATGAGGAAAATGGGCATCATAAAAATAACCAAATTCTACAGGGACAATAGGTTCATTAAAGGTGATCCACTGATCGACCAGATCCCCATAGGTCTTGAAACAAAAACGCGCATATTCCTGGTAAGCATAGGCGGTTTCTTTATTTTCCCAACCATCCCCTTGCTCTTGAAGAGCCATCGGTAAATCAAAATGATAGAGGTTGACCAAAAGGTGAATCCCTTTTTCTTTAATCTTTTCAAAGACACGGCGGTAGAAATCAACACCTGCTTGATTGATTTCCCCTCGTCCTTCTGGGAAAATACGTGACCACTGGATAGAGGTTCGAAAGGCAGTGTGGCCGGTTTCTAACAAGAGGTCCAGATCTTCTTCCCAGTGTTCATAAAAAGTCGATGTTTTCTCTGGTCCTTGCCCTTGATAAAAGCGGTTGGGCTCGATCCTATACCAGTAATCCCAGAGATTGTCTCCCTTTCCATCCTGATCTAGACGCCCTTCTGTTTGTGGACCCGAGGTCGAACTCCCCCATAAAAAATCCTTTGGAAATTGAAACATGTTCTAATCCTCCTCATTCTACTAGCTCTATTGTAGCGAATCCTCCCCCAAAACCTAGGCACAATTTACAGTCTTTCTTACGCAGATTAAAGAAAAAGCTCCCTTAGAAAAATTCCTAAGAGAGCTGGTCTTCATTATAAGTCATTCACAACATATTCAAAGAGTTTGTGGTCTGCTGGACTCTTGTCAAAACGCAGTTCCGGATGCCACTGAACGCCGAGGAAACGACTCTCATCTGTGGATTGAACCGCCTCTATGACGTCGTCTTTGGGATCCCGCGCGATTACTTCTAAGCCATCTGCCAAGTCTTTGATACTTTGATGGTGAAAGGAATTGATGCGACTGGTCTTACCATAGATCTCTTGTAAAACCGTCTGATCCTTGGTCACCAGCTCTTGGCTGGTATACTGACCTGGATTGTCCTGCCAATGATCCTCAATATCTTGATGCAAAGTTCCACCCAATGCAACATTGTAGAGTTGGGTCCCACGACAGACGGTAAAGATAGCTTTTTTAGCCGCACGCGCTTCCTCAATCAAGGCCAACTCAAAAAGATCACGTTTTAAGAGGTAGTCGTCGCTATCAATGGTGATTTCTTCTCCATAAAACTTGGGCAAGACATTTTGACCACCAGTAATGATGAGCTTATCAATCATCGACATGTAGTGTTTGGCCATGTCCGCATCTCCAATTGGCAAGATCAAGGGAATTCCTCCCGCCTCTTTGACCGCTTCGACAAAACCAGTCGCCGCATAACTCATGTTCGCGTCTGGATCATCTGGGAAGGGTCTTTCATTTCCTGTAATTCCAATCACTGGTCTTTTTTTCATACTTGTTTCCATATACTTTCATTCGTTTTCAAGGCTTATTGTAACACAATTTTAGGATAGACTCAATGGAGAGTATTTGAAGAGAAGGTCTCCCCCTCTACAACAAAAGCTTGCTGAAAGGGTTAAAATTGCTTTCTATTAAAAAATCCTCAAGTGCGAAGACTTGAGAATTGTTTATTAATTTTTGATAACCCCTTCTTTTACCAAAAAGTCACGCGCCACTTGAGCAGCAGACTTGCCTTCTACTCCGACTTGGTAGTTCATCTGGCTCATTTGCTCTGCTGTGATTTTACCAGCTAACTGATTGAGAATCCCTTCCAATTCAGGATGTTTCTTAAGAAGAGCTTCTTTCATGAGGGGTGCCCCTTGATATGGCGGGAAGAGTTGCTTATCATCTTCAAGAACCACCAGGTCATAGCGAGCCAGCTCGGCATCCGTTGAGTAAGCATCTGTGATCTGGATATCACCGGACTGGATAGCCTGGTAACGAAGGGCTGGCTCCATGGTGGAGACTTGTAGATGGAGTCCGTAAACCTTCTGCAAGCCCTTGTTCCCATCCTCTCGGTCATTAAACTCCAAGGTAAATCCTGCCTTGAGTTGTCCTTCCACCTTTTTCAAATCTGAAATGGTCTTGAGGCCATACTCTTGGGCAATTTTCTTAGGCACTGCGACAGCATAAGTATTCTGATAAGCCATGGGTTTGAGCAAGGCCAGGTCGTCTTGTCGCTTGATCCCATCTCGGGCTGCTTGATAGACTGCTTCTGGATCATGACCGACTTGTGGTGCTGGCTTAAGGAGACTTTCGGTCACGGTCCCTGTAAACTCTGGATAGATAGCGATGTCCCCTTTTTTCAGGGCTTCATAGAGGAAGGTAGTCTTTCCAAAATTCGGCTTGACGGTCACTGTCATGTCCGTGTTTTCCTCGATCAAGATCTTGTACATGTTAGCTAGAATTTCGGGTTCTGGTCCTAACTTCCCAGCAATGATCAGATTTTCTTTCTTCGGTTTTGGAAGAAGACTTGGCGTATAAGAAGCTCCTAATCCAATAACCATCACAGCAAAGGCTGCAAAGATGGTCCGCAATTTGGCCTTTTCCATCCATTTGAGAAGAAGGTTAAAGGCGATGGCCAAGAAGGCAGAGGACAGGGCACCGATCAAAATCAGACTGGCATTATTGCGGTCAATCCCTAGGAGGATAAAGGAGCCAAGTCCCCCTGCTCCAATCAAGGCAGCTAGGGTAGCTGTCCCAATAATCATCACGGCTGCCGTGCGAATCCCAGACATAATGACGGGCATGGCCAAGGGAATCTCGAACTTCTTGAGTCGCTCCCACTTGGTCATTCCAAAGGCGATCCCCGCTTCTTCAAGGCTTGGATCAATTCCCTGTATACCGGTGATGGTATTTTGAAGGATGGGGAAAATGGCATAGATGACGAGAGCTGTCAAGGCCGGAAGCGTCCCGATTCCCATAATAGGAATGAAGAGGCCCAAAAGAGCCATGGAAGGAATGGTCTGGAAGATCCCAGCTATCTGTAAAACCCAGTTGCTTGTTCTTTTGTGGATACTCAAATAAATAGCTAGAGGAACAGCTAGAAAAATCGCAAGGAGCAAGGTCAGTAATGACAGTTGCAAATGTTGCCCCAGTGCAGCGAGCCAGTCCCCAAAGCGTTCTTGAAAGGTTGCAAGTAGTTTAGACATGGTGAGCACCTCCAAATAGATCTGCGACAAAGTCGTTGGCTGGCTGGGCAAGAATGGTCTCAGAATCCGCTACCTGTACAATCTCTCCTTCTTGCAGCACTGCAATCCGATCCCCTAATTTTAAGGCCTCGTCCGTATCATGGGTTACGAAGATGGTCGTCATGCCGAATTCTTTGTGCAATTCTTTGGTAAGAGCCTGCAACTGCTTACGGGAGATGGCATCCAAGGCTGAAAAAGGTTCGTCCATCAATAAATCTTTGGTTCCCCAATGATAGCTCGCACAATGCCAATCCGTTGTTGCTCTCCACCAGATAGCTCGCTTGGTAAACGATGGGCATAATCTGCAGGGGGCAGGCCTACCTTGTTCAAGAGTTCTTCTGTTTTCGAAGCGATTTGCTCCTTGCTCCAGCCCTTCATCTCAGGAATAAGAGCTATATTTTCCGAAACCGTCAAGTTTGGAAATAGGGCAATGGCTTGAAGGACATAGCCGGTACTGAGACGTAACTCCCGTTCATCATAGTCCTTGATACGTTTTCCATCCATATAGATATTGCCATCAGTCGGCTCCAAGAGACGATTGACCATCTTGAGCATGGTGGTCTTTCCAGATCCTGAAGGACCCACTAGCACCATAAATTCTCCATTTTCAATGCGGAGATTGACATCTTTTAAAATATCCTTTTCTGTATAGCGCAAGGCTACATGTTTGTATTCAATCATATTTTTCCTCAATAAGTTTTCTGTCTCTTAGAATATCCAATAGGCTGCTTGCTGGATGCCCTAGGACTTTTTCGACATCTGTAGAAACCCCAGCTTGTTCTCCAGCTTTAATCGCTGTATAGGTGCTGACCCAGGCATCGTACTCCCATGTTTGTGCTGGCCATTTTTCCGTGACTCATAAGCTTCTTCTACCGATTCATCTACATACGTGATGGCGACACCCGTCTCTTTTGAGAGAAGCGCTACGATTTCTTCCATGGAAAGATCCTCTGGCCCTGTCAGATTCAAGGTTTGATTTTCCCACTCCTTAGGATTTAAAAGAATCTCTGCTGCAACCCTAGATGTGTCCTTACGGGCAACAGCTGATACCAGGCCACTACCGGCCGGACCACGAATCTCTCCATTTTCAAGTGCAATATCAATCAAGAAGTCCAAGTAAAAATTATCTCTCAAAAAAGTGTAGGTGAACCCTAACTCCTTGATATAGGCTTCCGTCTGGGCATGATCTCGAGACAAGGTAAAAGTTGCCTTCTCATCTGCCCCATAAAAGGAGGTATAAACAATATGTTGCACCCCTGCTAGTTTTGCAGCATCCAAAAACTCCTTGTGCTCCTTGACACGCTCTGGATTTTCCCGAGCAGAAATCATCAACAAGATATCAATACCCTTTAAGGCCTCAACCACCTCTGGTGTATTGGCATACACTATTTTACGAATTTCCGCTGAAACATAGATCTTTGCACGCTCTGGGCTTCGTGCTAGATGGACTGAAGCGATTCCCTTCTTATCGACAAGATTCGCCACATAAGAACCTAATTTCCCTGTTACCCCTGTAATACCAATCATAACTGTTACTTTCTTTCCCTAGATGTCATTCTCTTTAGCTTTTAGATTTGTGATAATCCGCTCTTGATAGGCCTCAAATTCTCGGATTTCTTGATCCGAAAAGCCTTGGTAGAAAATCTCCCCCAATTCTTTACTGACACGGTCTCCAATTTCTTTTTGTGCCCAACCGAGGTCTGTCAAAGAGATATATTTTTTCCTTTTATCCTGCGTGCAAGGTTGAATCGTAACCAAGCCTTGTTCTTCCAATTTCTTAACCATGCTGGTCAATGTATTGTTGGCTAGACCCGTCGCAAGAGCGATATCGGTCGCAGTAGCGCACTCCAACTCTTGCTTCCACAAAATCGTTAAAATTTTCCCTTGTTCACTTCGGTATAGGGCATCTGGTTCCTTGCTCAGCAGTTTTTGAAAGATACGCCCATTTAACAAGCGTATCTGTAAGCTTGGTGGCCCCCTTGCATCTTGTCCATTTTGTCTCCTTTTTATTTCGATATCGAAACATCACAGTCATTGTATCACTGCTCGTTACATCTGTCAACTATTTCGATATGGAACCAATAATTTTATCTAAATTCACCTTAAAAAGCCTTTCTAGCCCTTCAAACTAGTTTCTTCTCCCTCTTTCTAGCAAGTGTAACAAATGTTGGACTCGTTTTGCAACGACACCTGATTTTATAATGTGGTAATCTGTTAACGAAATTAAATCATACTAATGGAGAATTTGTTATGCATATACCAGATAATTACCTTAGTCCTGCAAGTTGTGCAGTTTTAGCGGTTGCTGCTGCGCCTGTTATTGTCTTGTCCATCAAAAAAGTCAAGGTCCAATTAAAAGAAAATAAAGAGCTAGCGCCGATGCTTGGGATTGCTGCTTCTTTGTCCTTCTTATTGATGATGTTTAATGTTCCTGTTCCTGGTGGAACGACCGCTCACGCTGTCGGAGGGACCCTTCTTGCCATTCTCATAGGTCCCTATGCGGCCTCTCTAGCGCTGACAGTTGCCTTACTCCTACAGGCCTTCTTATTTGGTGACGGAGGGATTCTCGCTCTTGGGGCCAATATTTTCAACATGGCCATTGTGATGCCTTTTGTTGGCTATGCTATTTATAACTTGTTCCGCAAGCACCATCAGGAAACGCTTGGCGTTATTATCGGTTCTTTTCTTTCGATCAATGCTGCTGCCTTCTTAGCTGGTGTTGAATTGGGCTTGCAACCCCTCATCGCGTCAGAAGCTGGTCAGCCACTCTATAATCCTTATGGATTGAGTATCACGGTGCCTGCTATGTTGGGTGCTCACCTCCTTGTCGCAGGTTGGGTCGAAGCCTTCTTCACCGTTGTGATTTACCGTTTTGTAAAACAAGTTGCTCCTGCAGAGTTGTACACACCAAGTACAGTCAATACAACTTCATTTGTTAAAAAAATTCGCTGGGTACTCCTTGCTTTGATCGTCCTCAGCCCACTTGGACTCCTCGCAGATGGGACAGCTTTTGGTGAATGGTCTACTGAAGAATTGGGTAGCCTGCTTCATGGCAAAGTCCCAACAGGGATCAAAAATGGATTCTCTTTTGAAGCCTTGTTCAGTGATTACACCATTCCTGGAACAAAAATTGCGATTGGCTATATCCTATCAGCCATTACAGCTGTTCTCATTTTCTATATCATCAGTAAAATCATTCGATCAATGAACGGAGAAAAGACTTCTCATGCGTAAACTCCCTGACTGGCTTCATCAAGAGCAAGCGACTCTAGAAGCTTCAAAAAGCCATCACTATTTACAAATGAATCTTCAAACATTGCGCCACTTTCTTGGCAAATGAAACAAACGACGCCCGCATTCAAGGCCAAAACTTCGTCTTGGATGCGGCTCGTTTCCTTTTTAATTCTAGCCATTCTCATTACGACTGCCCACCATCCCATCCAACTGTGGTTGATCGGTATCCTTTTGTTAATGCACATTGCCATGCTTCCTGGAGAGGTCCTACTCCACCTCTTTAAGGTCCTGTTCAAGGTGCTGTTGATTTCAACAATTGTGATATTGCCTAGCATCTTATTTCAAGGATTTCAAAATGGAGGACTCTTTTTGCTACGCGCAGGGATAATTGTCCTCAATATTTCTCTCTTTTTAGCCACTACCACAAGCATCCAACTGGTTGAGGCCCTAAGGCAGCTACATGTCCCCAAGACCTTTGTCCAGACCATTGATATTACGCTGAAATATAGTTATATTTTGGGAAAACACCTTCACCAACAAATTGAGTGCGTCCAACTCCGGACAGTTGGTCAAAAAGTGAACCTCCATCTCTTTGGCTCTCTTCTGGGTCTCTTGTATCTATCAACGAAGAACCATACCAAAGAGGTCTACGAGGCCATGTTGCTGAGAGGCTACGGTATGGATACAAAGCGCAAAGAAGCCTTCCACTGGAAGAAGGAAGACGTCTTTTTCCTATTGGAATTGGCGGTTCTCACGACCTTCACGACCTTACTTGGCTAGAAAGGAAGCCCTATGATTACCATTCAGGATGGAAATTACCACTATACCGAAGAAACTGGTGTCCACGATATTCAACTCCAGATTCAAAAAGGGGAAACCGTGGGCTTGATGGGCCCAAACGGAGCTGGAAAATCGACCCTCTTTAAAATTCTGGTTGGGCTCTTGCCCCTGTCTTCTGGTCAGTACCACTTCAAGGATTGGACCATTGACAAAGACTTCTTGAAAGATCCCCATCGTGCTGGGCAACTCTTCCAGCAGGTTGGACTCATTTTTCAAAACAGCGATACCCAATTGTTCAATACAAGCGTCTATGATGAACTGGCTTTTGGCCCACGTCAACTCGGCTTATCGGCAGTTGAAATCGAACAACGCGTCAATGATACACTCACTCTTTTAGAGATTGAGCACCTGAGAGATCGTATTCCCTACCATCTTTCCGGAGGGGAAAAGAAGCTAGTCGCTATCGCTAGTGTCCTCACCATGAATCCTAGTCTCTTGCTATTTGACGAGCCCTTTAACGGTCTCTCACCAAAATACCAGAAGCTGATTGTCGCCTTGCTCCAAGAACTCAAAACAGCAGGAAAAACGATTGTGATTTCCTCCCACCATTTCGAGCAAATCGCTCCGATTGTGGAACGGGTTCTGCTCTTTTCTGAAGAGCACACCATTACAGGAAGCTACAATCGAGCTGATTGGGAAAATCATCCAGATATTCAACAATCGTTTTCAACATGTTAAAAAGCCTCGGTAGGGTTCTTCCTACCGAGGCTTTTTTGATGAAAGAGATAAGGGTTAATATCCTTTATGCTTCTCTCTTCGTTTTTGCTGTTTGCGTTCGAATTTCTCTTGTTTTAGCAATTGTTTTTGGACACTAGATTGATGTTTTGAAATCTTTTTCCTTTCCTCATACTGCAACTGCAATAGTTCTTTCGACTTGGAAGAAACTTTCTGATTTACTTGTTTCTTCACCATTCGCTGTAATCGTTTAGGATTCTTGATTTTTACATGTTGCTTAACTATAGCTTCTGGACTAAAAGATAATTGAGTAAACTGAGTCTGTAAGATCTCTAGAATTTCATCATCTTTTGGCTCCTGACCAAATGTCACACGACAAACTTGATAAGTTTCTCGATACACTTGTTCGAACAAACCATGCCAAAATCCATCTTCAAAATAAACTGTCAATCCAATTGAAATTGTTTCCACGACAGCACCTCCTTAAATCTATCCCTAAGAATGGACAACCAAGGAGGAAGGTTACTGATAGGCTTGCCTACGTCTGGACTACCAACCAGAACTGTGTTTTTATCTTAGTTGGAACTATTATAGCATATTTATAATCTATTTTATTACTTCTTCAAATGCCTATCAAAAAAATGAATCGTAGCCAACCAAGAATCCTTACTCTCTTTCATCAATAAACGCCAATCTTTTCGATAACGATGATTTGGTTGATAAGCCACTGTCAACATGTGACCTGTTTCATGATATTTTTTAAAGGTAATGTAGTGGCCTTTATAATGTGAGACAATATCATCAATCGCTGACGAGGCATCCCATATTTCATCAACAGTACTTCCGAGCAATAAGATTGGTGAATGCATTTGACCAATATCTATCCTAGCAGAGCAATCTTTGGGGAAGGTTTTTCTAAAAAATTTACTGAATAGATAATCTCCAAGTCGAAACTTTTGATAGGGAAGTTCCTTTTGCAAATGCGTCCAAGAAGAAGTATGAGAGTTCCATTTCCCTTTTATCCCTTCATATACCACATCAGAGGGTGAATTTAGTACCAAACATTGAACGTCATTAAAAAGGCTCTCCTCAGCTAAAACGAATTCTGCTCCCTTAGACCGTCCATAGATTCCAATTTTTTCACTATCTACTTGGGGATGCTGACGTAGATAATCCTTTGCTTCCACAAGGCACTCTAAAGGAATACGTTCCAAATGTTTTGGTAACCCCTCTAAACCAAAGTAGGCAACTGCTAGGCAAATATAACCTCTAGAAGATAAAAGCTGAGCTATATTCTGTGCCTTTTCAATCCGTCCTTCACTACCGCTCACAATAATCAATGCTGGTGTTTTTATTGCCTTTTTATCATAGAAGAGTCTCCCTTGAAAATATTTCCCGTAAATATCTTGATGACTAATTTGCGAACTCATGTAATGTCTTGTGAAAGTTCTCTCTGCAATGATAGTATTTTCTTGCATAATTTTGATATCCACAAAAAAATGATCTAATAAGGGAATTTCAGAAAGAGAGTTTGGAAGTTTCTTTCTCTCATTGGTCAAGGGCTTAGCATTAAAAAATAGTCCCATTGTTGAAATGCCTTCATAAGAGCCAGAACAAGATGGAGTTTGTGAAATATCAATAATACCATACTTATCTGATACAAAAGTCCCTATTGATCTCCATAAAACATCATGAGCTAAAAGCATGGGAGCATTGATACAATAATAATCAGTTAGGTACATCTCGACTCGATATGTTTCTCTTGGTTTTAAGCCATTGATGACAATATTAAAAGATTCGTCTGCTAACTCAGACTCTGAGATAAGTTCAATTTGTATATTCATATCTTCCTCTTTTTTTGTTAATGTGATTAACAATGTAGTTTTAAAATTACCGTGATTTTTACCACGGTAATTCTCGCCATACCTGTTCAACATCATCCATCAGTTTCATAACCATTTGAAGGTCCTCATCACTATAGTTTCTTAAAACTGAAAAAATGGCTTTTTCAATATGTTCTTGCTGCTCTTTATGGATGTTAAAAACTTCAACCCCTTTTTTGGATAATATCAGATATTTATTTTTTTCATTATCCTGTGCAAATTCAAAAGCAACGAGGTCTTTCTTGGTTAAACGTCTAACACTCTGAGTAATAGCGCTCCTTGATACTTCAAGTAACTCAGATAATTTCACTAGATTCACAGGCTGATTCCGACCTATTAGATCAATCAAATGGACTTCATTAATAGTGATTGATTTATCAATACTATTCCTGTGCTGATCCTTTTTCAACCGTTCAAAGGCTAAAACAAAGCTGTTAAAACGATTATTAAACTTATGCAGTTCTTTCTTATTCATAGTTTCCTTCTTTTTGTTAATGATATTAACAAAATATCGTTTTCTTGTCAAGAAGAGTCAAAAATCCTCCAGAGCTTAGCTCTGAAGGACTTTTAATTTTATTTCACAACAATATTTACAAGTTTGGTTGGCTCAAACAGTTTGGGAAACTGTTTGAGGTTGGAAATCAGCAAATAAATTGGTTATTTTACAACAATATTAACCAATTTATTTGGTACCGCAATTACTTTCACGACTTCCTTGCCATCAATCTCTGCCTTGACTTTTTCGTCAGCTAGAGCGACTTCTTGCAATTCTTCGCGTGACAGGTCTTTCGCAACCATGAGTTTAGCACGGACTTTACCTTTGATTTGGACAACGATTTCGATTTCGTCTTCAACCAATTTGCTTTCGTCCCATGTTGGCCAAGCCACGTAAGAGATAGACTCACCTGTTGCTGCGACTGTTTGCCAGAGTTCTTCTGCCAAGTGAGGGGCAAATGGGGCAATCAATTGGATAAAGCCTTTGGCGTAATCCACATAGAGTTTATCTTCCTTATTAGCAGCATTGACAAAGACCATGAGCTGGGCAATGGCTGTGTTGAATTTCATAGACTCAATTTGCTCTGTGACAGCTTTAACGGTTTCGTTATAAACCTTGTCTAGAGCACCATTGTTTTCCGCAACGATTTCTTTACTTGTGATCAAACGGTACACACGGTCGAGGAATTTACGGCTTCCTTCCAAGCCTTCTTCAGACCAAGCGATCGAAGCATCAAGTGGTCCCATGAACATTTCATAGACACGAAGGGTATCGGCACCGTATTGTTCCACCACATCGTCTGGGTTGACCACGTTCTTGAGGGATTTAGACATCTTGGCTGGCGCCTGCTCCAACTCTTCTCCTGTTTCCACATGGCAGAAGCAACCGTCACGTTTTTCAACCTTGTCAGTCGCCACAAGAGCTCCACGGTGGTCACGGTAGCTAGTTCCCAAGATCATTCCTTGGTTAAAGAGTTTGGAAGGGCTCTTTAGTAGGTACAACACCAAGATCATAGAGGAATTTGTGCCAGAAACGAGCGTAAAGCAAATGGAGTACGGCGTGTTCTGCACCACCCACATAAATATCTACTGGCAACCATTGTTTGAGGAGGTCCTCATCAGCCAATTTCTCTGTATTGTGTGGGTCAATATAGCGAAGGTAGTACCAGCTTGAACCTGCCCATTGTGGCATCGTATTGGTCTCACGACGACCTTTGACACCATCTTCACGAATCACTTCCAACCAGTCTGTCAGGTTAGCTAGTGGACTTTCACCAGTACCTGAAGGGCGGATGTCCTTAGTTACTGGTAAGACAAGTGGGAGTTCACTTTCTGGAACAGCTGTTGAAGTTCCATCTTCCCAATGGATGATTGGGATTGGCTCACCCCAGTAACGTTGACGGCTAAAGAGCCAGTCACGAAGACGGTAGGTAACTTTTTCTTGACCGAAGCCTTTTTCTTCCAACCAAGCCACGATTTTAGCAATCGCTTCTTCTTTGTTAAGACCGTTCAAGAAGTCTGAGTTGACGTGAAGGCCATCTTCTGTGTAAGCAGCTTCTGCTACATTTCCACCTTCCAACACTTCTACGATTGGAAGACCAAACTGGTTAGCAAATTCCCAGTCACGTTGGTCGTGGGCAGGTACGGCCATAACAGCACCTGTTCCATAGCTAGCAAGAACATAGTCGGCAATCCAGATTGGGATTTCTTTACCGTTAACAGGGTTGATGGCATAAGCACCAGTCCAAACTCCTGTTTTTTCCTTGGCAAGGTCTGTACGAGCCAAGTCTGATTTGAGGCTAGCTTGGTGTTTGTAATCTGCTACGGCTTCAGCTTGTTCAGCACTTACGATGGCATCTACTAGTTCATGCTCAGGCGCCAAAACAGTGAAGGTTGCCCCAAAAAGGGTATCTGGACGTGTCGTAAAGACAGTGAATTCCTTGTCTGTTCCTTCACTTTGAAGGTCACATTGGCACCAGTTGATTTACCGATCCAGTTGCGTTGCATGTCCTTGATAGACTCTGGCCAATCTAACTCATCCAAGTCATTGAGCAAGCGCTCTGCATAGGCGGTGATTTTAAGCATCCATTGGCGCATTGGTTTACGAACAACTGGATAGCCTCCACGCTCAGAAGTTCCGTCAGGAAGGACTTCTTCGTTGGCGATGGCTGTTCCCAATTCTTCAACCCAGTTTACTGGCACTTCCGCTTCATAAGCCAAGCCTTTTTCGTAAAGCTTGGTGAAAATCCATTGCGTCCATTTGTAGTAGTTTGGATCTGTCGTGTTGACTTCACGGTCCCAGTCGTAAGAGAATCCAAGCGCATTGATTTGGCGTTTGAAGTTAGCAATGTTTTCCGCTGTGAATTCCGCTGGGTCATTCCCTGTATCCATCGCATATTGCTCTGCAGGCAAACCAAAGGCATCCCAGCCCATTGGGTGAAGGACGTTGTAGCCTTGTGCACGTTTGAAACGGCTGAGGATATCAGTCGCTGTGTATCCTTCTGGGTGTCCTACGTGCAGACCCGCTCCAGATGGGTAAGGGAACATGTCCAATGCATAAAACTTAGGTTTTGAAGCATCTGTTCCTGTCTTAAAAGTATGATGGTCAGCCCAGTATTTTTGCCACTTAGGCTCGATTTCTTTATGATCGTAAAAACTCATAGCGTCTCTCCAATTTTCGTGATGCTCCTATTATACCATTTTTAGGCGATTTTTAAAGGTTCAGACAAAGAAAAAGACAGGTCCCATACGGGACCTGTCCATCCTGTTTTCGCTAAGAAAAGTCTATTTCACATGCTTTTCAAGTTCTTTTTGCGCTTTTTTATTGGATTCTTCTTTTTCTTTCTTCCATTGTTCACGCGCTTTGTCATAGTCTTTCGCCGCTACGACCTTGTCTTGAACTTCTAAATACTTATAGTTAAAGGTTTGACCCTTGTGGCCGGTCCAAGCAAAGGCTGCAGAGTATGGTACAGTCTTACGAACGACTGGAGAAGCTCCATCCGAATGAATCGGAATCAAGAGGGCACTATCGGTCAACCAAGCCTGAGCCGCAGCATATTTTTCATAACGCTTGTTCACATCAGTGTTTTCTTTTTGAGCGTCCTCAATTAATTGATCGTACTCATCAAAGCCAGCTGCTTTTGCCGCAGCATTATCCGTACCAGCATCGAATCCAAAGTAAGAATTGGCATTTTCACCAGATTTACCACTGGTGATGTCGATGTAAGAAGATGGGTCCGTATAGTCTGGTCCCCAACCCAAGTTATTGTTCAAATCCCAGTCTTGTTGCGAAGCATTTTCAGCAAAGTAGGTCACCCGTTGAAGATCATCCTCAGAAACCATATTCAGGTCGATGACAATATTTTCTGCTCCCAATGTAGACTCAACTGATTGTTTAAAGGATTGGGCTTGTTTGATTCCTTCCGTAAAAGTCGAAGAAGTTGGAAGATCCAAATGAATTGGGAATTCAACTCCTTGAGCCTGCAAGTCTGCCTTAGCTTTGGCAAACTCTTCTTTGGCCTTGGTTGGATTGTAGAGGGTGTCTTTTCCATCTGCAACAGAGACCCCTTTCCATTCATCCCCATAAGCTTCCAAGTCTTTTTCTACTGCATCACCAAATTGTTTGCCATCGATTTGGACAAAGTTTGGTGGCGTAAAGGTATTACGGATCACCTTATTGGCACCCGCTTCCCCGTTAGCTTGCGCTACATAAGCCTTGCGGTTAAAGGCAAACATAATGGCTTGACGGAAGTCCTTGTTCAAGATTGCTTTCTTGGTAGAGGCCTTTTGAGCGTCCGTGGTCTTCTTTGTGATTTCATAGGCCTGACGGTCAATGTTGAAGGAAAGGTTATAGGTTGAGGAACCTTGATCAGTATAGACGATGTCGTCCTTATGCTTCTTCTCTACACTCTTATAGTTGGAACCATTTGGGAAAACACGGGCAACTGTATAGTCACCGTTATCAAATCCACGGATCAGAGACTCGGAGTCTTGACCATCATAATAAGTCAGTTTGACTTTACTGATCTTGACATTATCCGCATCCCAGTAGGTTGGATTTTTTTCTAATATCGCAGAAGATTTCGAAGTGATGGATTTGATCAAATAAGGACCGCAGTAGAGGATACTAGACGGAGAGGTTCCTTGACCGTAATCATCTCCCTTGGATTTCAAGAATTCTTCGTTGACCGGCATCAGGATCCCCATCGTGGTCTTAGAATTCCAGAAGCTTTCAGGCTGGCTCAAGGTATATTGAACGGTATAATCATCAATCGCTTTCACACCAACGGTTGAGAAATCAGATGTTTTCCCTGTAACATAGTCATCCAAGCCTTTGACAGATTTTTGGACCAAGTAAATCGCTTGTGATTTCTTATCTGCTGCGTGCTTGAGACCTGTCACAAAGTCTTGGGCCTTAACCTCTCCTCCATATTCTTCCCCCTTCAGAAGTCATCCATTTGACCCCTTTGCGGAGTTTATAAGTATAGGTCAAGCCATCTTTGGAAACAGTCCAGTCTTTAGCAAGTGATGGGATTAAGTTCCCATACTTGTCTACTTCCAATAATCCATCTACCGCATTTCCTGTAAACTCGGAAGTCGATTTTTTATTGGAAATCGAATAGTCGAGAGTATCCGGATCCTGGGTATAAACATAGCTAAACGTCTGTCCACCGGAACTTCCAGATTTTCCACCTGAGCAAGCTACGAGGACACCAGCTGATAAAAGCAGAGCGCTGGTAGCTAAGAGTACCTTTCCTTTGTTCATATAATTCACCTCATTGTAAAAATGTTATATTCAATTTAAATTATAGCACTTTCCAGGGAAATGTAAACGCTTTTACTGCGAAATTATTCTCTTTTTTCTTTTTCTAGAATTTTTTCCGTTTTAATCCCTAACCTGTATGATATAATGGAATTTATGAATTATGTGAGACATTTACACAAACGACTAAAACACAGCCTCTTGTCCCTCCTTGTAGGAGTCTTGACATTAGGCCCTATTTCCACTGCTTTTGCGGATGACATCTACCAGCAAGAAGATGTCATGAAAATCGCAGCTGATGCTGGACTGGTATTGGACGATTTTTACAAGCCTAAGGCTGACATCGTCATCGACGCCAATACTGGAGCCATTTTGTACGGAGACAATATCGACACGGTCCGGGACTCAGGAAGCATGGCCAAACTCATGAGTGCCTATGTAGTCTTTCGGGCCCTCAAAGAAGGCAAGATCAAATATGATACCGTGGTTACAGCAACAGAGGCAGACCAAGCCATCTCGGAAAACAATCTGTTAAGTAACTCACCTATTGTAGCTGGTGTTGACTACAAAGTATCTGAATTGATCAAGATGCTCTTTGTTCCATCTTCCAGTGCGGCCGTGATTATGCTGGCCAACGCCGTTACTGACAATGATCCCGATAAGTTTTTGGACTTAATGAATCAGTACGCACAAGAAATGGGGATGAGCCATACCAAATGGCACAATCCAAATGGAGCGATGATCTCGGTGCTTCAGGGCTACTACAACCCTCAGCGCTACGATGTCAATGCGAATAACGAAATCACAGCGCGGGACATGTCTATTCTGGCTTATCACATCGTAAACGACCTGCCAGAAATGTTGGAATACACCAAGCAAGCTCACACTACGATCATGGAAGGAACCCCCTACGAGCAAAGCTACGATAACTACAATACTTCGCTCGAAGGTGGAAAATTCGCCCTTAAAGGAACAGATGGACTCAAAACTGGATCCAGCCCGACTGCTGACTACAACTACACCGCGACAACCAAGCGGGGTAAACAGCGGATTATCGAAGTCATTTTGGGGGTTGGAAACTACGATGTCGAGATCGCCGAAAGTTACCGCAATCAAATCGGGAATACCTTGGCTGAGAAAATGTTCGCAGACTACCAGTATAAAAAAATCCTTTCTGCAGGCGATCATACCATCGACGGGAAGACAATTCACTTGAAGCAAGACTTCTATGCGACTGTTAAGAAGGGGACGAAGCCAGCGCTAAAACTCGAAAATAACCGCCTAGTCGTCCAAAACGGCTTGCAACAGGTATCTCCAAGCATTAAACCGGGCGTGGCCGTAAGTGAGTCTAAAACGACGACCTCTAGCAGTAAAAGCAAGGGACTCGATGTCATGTGGCTCTTCTGCTTCCTGCCTGCCGGAATTTTATACCTGATCTTTAAACAAACCGATCCAAAAAGAAGAAAATAGAAAAAGAACTCCCATTACCATAAGGTATGGGAGTTCTTGGTTTGTCGACAAAGTCATCTTAGAAACTTTCCTTAGGTGAGTACGGACGTCAGCGAACTTCGAAGAAGTTCCATGACTTAGTTTTGGACCTAAAGTTCCAAAACTCCCGAGTGCTAGAAACAATCGTGTTTCTAGCACTTTTCTCACGGCGGAAAGTTCCTAAGCATTTTTTAATGAGCCTTAAAAAGTATCTAATTTTAATTTTTTAGGCATCCATTAGTTTGTTTGATGTAAAAAATCAGTTTGTCTACATTATCTGTGAATGACAGATATTGATTTAGTCTAAACCTTGAACATAGGCATCTACTGCTACGATGGCTTGGGCAATATCAGAAGCCTTCACCTCAAATGGCATTTGATGGATGGTTTCTCCTTCGATGGTGGCTTGTTGACCAACTTTGAGAAGATCTTCATAACTTGCAGTTTCAAGATGCATTTCTTTCAGAGTTGTTGGCATGCCAATTTGTTGATAGAAACGAATGTATTTATTCAATTCTTCCTTAGGACGGTTTTCCAAGAACAATTGAACGAGCGTTCCGTAGGCTACTTTTTCACCGTGTGTCAAATGGTGGATGTCCCCAGTAAGAGCAGTAAAGCCATTATGGATGGCGTGGGCAGCTGCTAATCCCCCACTTTCAAATCCAATCCCACTGAGAAGGGTATTAGCTTCAATGATGTTTTCAAGAGCAGGCGTTACGACTTTGGCTTTACAAGCAGCCATGGCTTGAAGACCGTCTGCAAATAAGGTTTCTTCACAACGTTGTGCAATCGCAACACCCGCTAAGGTTTGTCGTTGACCCAACATGGTTTCCATTGGCTTGCATCACTGCACGCGCTTCTACCCAAGTTGCTAGGCCATCTGCGATACCAGAAGCGAGCAAGCGTTTTGGTGCTTGAGAGATGACTTTGCTATCCACCAAGACCAATTCTGGGTTTTTAGAATAGAAAATATAGCGCTCAAAGGCACCCTCATCTGTATAGATAACAGATAAGGCGGAAACAGGAGCATCTGTAGAGGCAATGGTTGGGGCAATCACAACTGGTGATTTTAGAAGATCAGCAATAGCTTTTGCACTATCGATGGTCTTTCCTCCACCAAGTCCAATGACCAAATCACAGCCATTTTCTTTAGTCAAACTAACCACACGATTGATTTCGTTATCAGAAGCTTCTCCATTAAAGAAGACTGGCAAAACCGTAAGCCCACTTTGACCAAGGTATTCTTCAAAACGTTTCCCTACGATATCATAGACCACTGAATCACATAGCAAAACAGGGTGAGTCCCTAATTCTGAAATAGATTGCGCATTTTCAAATAAGGCATTTTCACCTTGAATGTAACGTGACGGACTTGCAAAATTTCTCATAGTCTGCTCCTTTAAAATTTATTTAGTTCACACCCATAGTAGCATTTATTTCTATGAAATTCAAAGAATTATACAAGGCTCCAATCAATTAAATCTATCTGTTCACGCAGTCATTGGAAACGCTTCATTTTTATTTGATGAATCTTATTATCAAAAATCCCCACAGCTAGTTTCAGTAGGTTGAAACTTGGCTTTGGGGATTTTTTATTCTTTCACGAGCGATCAAGAAAATCAATCAATTGCTTAACTGAAGTCAAGACTACTTCCTTTGATCAACAAAACTAGTATTGCGAAATTGAACTCGCCCTAAAAGCGTCGAGAAAAAGAGAGATTGCCTGGTGGGCATGGCCCACATGGTCAATCTCCTATTTTCTTCTCGCTTTTTTTTACGGGCTTAGTATCTTGATTTACCAAATGATCACACGATCCTCTGGTGCGCGCCACATGCCGTCGCCTTCTTTGACATCAAAGGTTTCAAAAAATTCGTCAAAGTTTGGTAATTGAACATTGGTACGTAGTTTTCCTGGTGCGTGGACATCGACACTTGCGAGAAGTTGCATGTACTCTGTCCGAGCTTTCATGCGCCAGATGCGAGCAAAGTTGGTGAAGAATTCTTCTGCTGAGAAGTCTTCCTCTTTCTTCGCTGCTTCAAGGGCTGCAGCGATCCCTCCGAGGTCTGCCACGTTTTCTGAAACGGTCAATTTCCCGTTAATCTTAGCACCGTAAGAGTCTTGCCCTTCAAACTGATCGATGACTTTTTGCGTGCGAGCGGTAAAGGCTTCATAATCTTCTGGCTTCCACCAGTCTTTCAAGCTACCATTCTCATCAAAGGAAGCACCATTGGTGTCAAAGGCGTGGGAGATTTCATGGGCAATGACCGCACCGATTCCGCCGTAGTTGGCTGATGACGATTGGTGAAGGTCATAGAAAGGTGCTTGCAAAATCGCTGCTGGGAAGACAATTTGGTTTTGTTGCGGATCATAGTAGGCATTGACCATATTAGCTGGCATGTGCCATTCGCTCCGATCGACTGGTTGGTTCCACTTGCTCCAAGTATGGGCAATGGAAATTTGCGCCAATTTTTGAGCATTTTCTACCAAGTTTTTGCTCTCGTCGATGATCTTTTTGGCGTATGTTTCTGGTAATTTTTCAGGGTAGCCGATATGCGGTGTGATGACATTGAGTTTGACAATGGCTTTTTCGCGGGTTTCAGGAGCGAGCCAGTCTGCTTTTTCAAGACGATCCTTGTAGACCTCAATCATAGTCGCTACTTTATGCTCTACGTCTGCTTTCGCTTCTGGTGAGAATTTTTCACCTGCATACCAGAGTCCAAGCGCTTGACTATAAGGGCCTTCTGCCAAGGCCAGAGCTGCTTTTTCTTTTGGACGAGGTTCTGGAATCCCTGTAATGGTCCGTCCATACTCACCAGACAAGACACGAATTTCTTCAGTCAAGAAGGACGTCCAATCTAAGGCTGCTCCGAGTTTCAATTTGGCATGAATGGTTTCCCAGTTGGCTGCTGAGTAGAATGTTGGTGCGAATTCCTTCCAGAAACGCTCTTCTGGCACGATGATTTTATCTGGAGTTTGTCCGATCACTTCTGTAAAGAAGGCATCGAGTGGCAATTCTGGGACCAAGGCCTTGAAATCCGCCCACTCATAGGGATGGTAGAGTTTGTTGTACTCAGATCTTTCTTCATTTGATAAAACATACTTAGCCAATTCTGCATCCGCCGCGATGACTTTATCCAGGATGTCTTTGATTTCTGTCTCTGAAAATTCAAATTTTGGCAAGAGTTTTTCCATCATCTGACGCCAGATAGCCAGCAATTCTGGACCTTTTTCGTTGCCTTCTTCATAGTAGGTCGTATCCGGCAAGATAAGAGCAAGAGATTCTCCCCACAAGACATTCATTTGGGCATTCATAAAGTCTGGCGACACGCTAAATGGCAAGAGATTTGGTTTGCCAGCTAGCTCATAGGTACCCAACTTGCTGGTATAGTCTTCAAAGGAAGATAAGTCCTTGATTTCGTTGATCAAGGGCATAGCTGGAGCCACACCAGCTGCTTCCCGTGCATCAAAATCTGCCACCATCTTGTGGTATTTGACAAAGTTTTGCAGAATGCTGTCTTCAGGCAGCTCTTCTCCTCGTTGCCATTTTCCAGTGATATCCAACATCAAGTTTCGATATCTTGGATCAAGTCCATAAAACCACCAGTTGACGGTTTGTCATCAGGAATCACAGCTGTCTCAGCCCATGCCCCATTGACGTAATCATAAAAATCATCTTGTAAACGTACCATGATCTTCTCGCTTTCATTCTTTTCTATTAACCTTATCAAAAATAGGTCTATTTTTCAATGATTACATGCGAGTTAATCTAAATTATTTTAAAAATTAACTTGACTTAATTTTTTAATTCATGTATATTAATGGTAAAGGAGCAAAATCATGATTCAAATTGAACATCTCAGTGTTGCTTACCAGCAAACACTGGCCTTGGAGGATCTTTCCCTCACCATCCAGGGTCCAACCATCCTAGGCATTCTTGGACCCAATGGAGCAGGAAAATCAACCCTGATCAAGGCCATGCTAGGTCTTCTCCCTCATTCGGGAAAAGTCCAGCTCGATCAAAAAGATCTCAGCCAAGTTCTTCAACGGGTGGCCTACGTCGAACAGAAATCCGCTATTGATTTCCACTTCCCCATCACGGTGCGGGAGTGTGTCTCACTGGGCCTCTATCCTCATCTTTCTATCTTCAAGAGAAAAAGCAAAGAGGATCGCCAAAAGGTGGAAAATGCCTTGAAACTTGTCAATCTCCTTGATCTAGCGGATCGCCAGATAGGCCAGCTTTCGGGAGGGCAATTCCAACGGGTCCTGATCGCCCGCTGCTTGGTCCAAGAAGCAGAGGTCATCTTTTTGGATGAGCCCTTTGCTGGGATTGACTCTGTCAGCGAAGACATCATCATGCAGACACTCCAAACCTTGAAAAAGGAAGGCAAGACCATCCTGATTGTCCATCACGATCTGAGCAAGGTTCCTGCTTACTTTGACCAGGTCCTCCTCCTTCATCGCAAACTGATTGCTTTTGGGAAAACAGAGGAAACCTTTACCAAGGAAAATCTGCATGCAGCCTATGGGCATGAACTCTTTATAGGAGGTGGCGTCGGATGATTACAGAATTTATCGATGGATTACAGCAATTCCACTTCTTACAAAATGCCCTGATCACAGCTATTGCCATCGGGATTGTCGCTGGAGCTGTCGGATGCTTCATCATTTTGCGAGGCCTGTCCCTCATGGGAGACGCTATCTCGCACGCGGTCCTTCCTGGTGTGGCTCTGTCCTTTATCCTGGGCATCAATTTCTTTATCGGCGCCATTGTCTTTGGGCTTTTAGCTTCCATCCTTATCACCTATATCAAGAGCAACTCCATCATCAAGAGCGACACTGCGATTGGGATTACCTTTTCTTCTTTCCTCGCCTTAGGAGTTATTCTGATCGGAGTCGCTAAAAGTTCCACCGACCTTTTCCACATCCTCTTTGGGAATATCTTGGCCGTGCAAGACCAGGATATGTGGATGACCATCGGTATTGGGGTGGCGGTCTTGCTGGTGATTTGCCTGCTCTTTCGACCCTTACTGCTCACATCTTTTGATCCGGTTTTGGCTCAATCCATGGGCGTCCGGGTCAAGGTCTACCACTACCTCCTTATGGTGCTCTTGACCTTGGTTTCTGTTACTGCTATGCAAAGTGTCGGAACCATTCTGATCGTCGCCATGCTTATTACACCCGCTGCGACAGCCTACCTCTATGCCAACAGCCTCTGGTCCATGATGCTCTTGTCCTCTAGCTTAGGTGCTCTTGCATCCATTTTGGGACTCTTTATTGGTTATAGCTTAAACATCGCCGTCGGGTCTTGTATTGTCCTCACTTCTGCCGTCTTCTTTCTCATCAGCTTCTTTATAGCTCCTAAGCAAAGAAAGAACAGGCACGCTCTTTCATCTCATTAAAGGGGAAACATATGAAAAAAATCGCTTCTGTCCTCGCCCTCTTTGTGGCACTCTTATTCGGCCTGTTGGCCTGCAGCAAAGGCTCTTCTTCCAAGTCCTCATCTGATAAATTGAAAGTGGTCACCACCAACTCCATCCTCGCAGATATCACCAAAAATATCGCTGGGGACAAAATCGAGCTCCACAGTATTGTCCCTGTCGGTCAAGATCCCCACGAATACGAACCGCTCCCAGAAGATGTCAAAAAAACTTCACAAGCAGACCTGATTTTCTACAACGGCATCAACCTCGAAACCGGTGGCAATGCTTGGTTTACCAAGTTGGTCAAAAATGCCAATAAAGTAGAAAACAAGGATTATTTCGCAGTGAGCGAGGGAGTCGACGTCATCTACCTAGAAGGCCAAAACCAAGCTGGAAAAGAAGACCCTCACGCTTGGCTCAATCTCGAAAATGGGATCATCTACGCTAAAAACATTGCCAAACAATTAATCGCAAAAGATCCAAAAAATAAGGACTTCTACGAAAAAAATCTATCAGCCTACACTGAAAAACTCAGCAAGCTGGATCAAGAAGCTAAGCAAGCATTTAATAACATCCCAGCAGAGAAGAAAATGATTGTAACTAGCGAAGGTTGCTTCAAGTACTTCTCCAAAGCCTATGGCGTCCCATCTGCCTATATCTGGGAAATCAATACCGAAGAAGAAGGGACACCCGAACAAATCAAAACACTGGTAGAGAAATTGCGTCAAACCAAGGTGCCGTCTCTCTTTGTTGAATCCAGTGTCGATGAACGTCCTATGAAAACTGTCTCTAAAGATACCAATATCCCGATCTATGCAAAGATCTTCACTGATTCCATTGCCAAAGAAGGAGAAAAGGGCGATAGCTACTACAGCATGATGAAGTGGAACTTAGACAAGATCGCAGAAGGTTTGAACAAATAAGATTCCAAACTGATTAGATTCTCAAACAAATCAGTGGCCCCTCCTCCGGTATTGAGGTACAATAAAAACAAAAAAGGAGTCTTTTTATGGCAACATTTTTAGGAAACCCTGTTACCTTTACCGGATCTCAACTTCAAGTAGGGGAAATTGCCCATGATTTTTCATTGATTACTCCAACTCTGGAGAAGAAATCTTTAGCTGATTTTGCTGGGAAGAAAAAAGTCCTCAGCATTATCCCATCCATCGACACAGGGATCTGTTCGATGCAAACACGTCACTTCAACAAGACCTTATCGGATTTGGAAGACACTGTCGTCTTGACGGTCTCTGTCGACCTTCCTTTCGCTCAAGGTAAATGGTGTGCTGCTGAAGGGATCGACAATGCCATCATGCTCTCTGACTACTTCGACCATTCCTTCGGGAAGTCTTATGGCCTCTTGATCAATGAATGGCACTTGCTCGCACGCGCTGTTTTGGTCCTAGATGCAGATAACAAGGTCACATACGTTGAATACCTAGACAACATCAACAGCGAACCAAATTACGACGCTGCAATCGAAGCCGTCAAAGTACTTGGATAAACGAAAAAAGAGGTCTGCGACCTCTTTTCTATATCTACAAAATCTGTTCAGAGACTTTCCTTAAGTGAGTACGGACGTCAGCGAACTTCTAGGAAGTTCCATGACTTAGCAAGATACAAAGGGCGTTCGCGAATAAAGTCAAAATAGGAAGTTTGACACAGAATCTTTTGATTCTAGGAAAACTTATCTTTTTGACACGATCCGCAGCCCGTGTTCAATTAGTTTTGAACCTAACGTTTCAAAACTCCCGAGTACTTGAAACAACAATGTTTCAAGCACTTTTCTCACAGCGGAAAGGCTCATCACCTGATAGATCAGCTCTAAGAACTTAACTGTTTTAACTTCTTTTAAGAATCTCTTAGGCTATTTTATGTAAAATAACAGTTCTTTCGTTGTTATAAAATCCGATGGAGCCCATTCTGGAGGAGAACCCGCCAGCGTAAGCGAGGGATGCCTCTGAGGAAACTTCGCACGCGTCTTGCTACTTGTTGCTTGTAGCTATTGCCTCCTTGTGCAAAGACTCCTTTTCGACTCCAGTATCCCTCGATACCGCGGTCATTCTTCGGAGCTAGATAGCGAACACCTTGCTGATAGAGGACCTGCTTGCGAAAGGCTGGGTCCCAAGCTTTGACGGGGTCAATATCTAAGTCCTTATGGGTCCGGCCCCTAGCCAACCCGTAGTTAAAACTGGCACCATTGACAATGCCATTTTCAGAAATTTCTACTGGATCGACTTCATTGAGGAAATGCCCAGCTAGATCGAGAATATACTCCGTATGAAAATTTAACAAGACCTTAAAATTGACTTGTTGGGAGGCCCCTGATGGATAATGAAGGTAACCATCTGGCCTTAGGGAGACCTTGTTGTGAAGACGAGCAGTCGCATAAGCATCCACCGTGACAGCTTTAGCCTCCTGTAGGTAAGCTTGTAAGGCCTCTTCGTCAGTCTGTCCAGCTCTTGCCTCATGCGTCCGAATCCATTGTGCCTGGTAACTTGAAAGTAGGTAGCGCAACTGGTGAACCTGGCGTTTCAAGAGCTGATCTCCCGACTGATCTGCTAAGGGATCCCTTTCAAAGGCGACCTGCACGACACGTGAAAAAGCCGTCCAAAAGTCGGATCCTGGCGGACAATCTGGAGACATCCTACTCAGAAGAAAGGCTGTTTCTTCACAAGTTCCGGACAGGTCACTTGGCATAAGAAGAATTTTCATGACTCCCCTCAGCAAGTCTTGGGCAGCCGTTTCCGTTAGATCTTTGATCTCTTGAAACCACATATTTTGAAACAGAGGACTGGCAAAGAAAAAGACAGACTGGTATTGTTCTTGGTAGGCTTGTACATCTTTGTATTCCTGCAAGTATTTCTCTAAATAGGCTAAACTATTCTCCCTCCACCCTAGTCTCGCCAAGTCCTGTCTGTTCATAATGCCGTCCTTTCTATGCTTCTATACTACCATCTTTTGGAGCTTGAGACAATTCTCATTACTCCACTAGCGTTTTTGAGGATTTTTTTGATATACTAGAAGTGAGCGAAGAAAAGAGGAAAGCATGACACCAAACAAAGAAGATTACCTCAAGTGCATTTACGAAATTGGCACAGAAGTAGAAAAAATCAGTAATAAAGAAATTGCCAGTCGCATGCAGGTCTCTCCACCCGCTGTGACCGAGATGATTAAGCGCATGATCTCTGAGGGCCTCTTGGTGAAAGATAAAACCCATGGGTATCTACTAACGGATCTAGGATCGCAGTTGGTCTCTGATCTCTACCGCAAGCACCGCTTGATCGAAGTATTTCTTCTGGAAAAACTTGACTATACAACTGAAGAAGTCCATGAAGAGGCAGAAGTTCTCGAGCATACCGTTTCTGAACATTTCATTGACCAGCTGGATCACATGCTTGGAACTCCTAAGACCTGCCCTCACGGTGGGACAATTCCAAAAGAAAGGCGAAAAGGCTTTGTCGAAGCCTACCAAGACCGTCTCAGCGAAGCGACCCAACCTGGTCTGTATATTCTGCAAAGGGTCCATGACACCTATGAATTGCTAAAATTCTTAGACCAGATCCATCTCCAGATTGGGAATACTATCGCGTTTCAACGGTATGATGACTACACAGGCCTCTATCACTTAGTCATCCATGGACAAGAAATTTCTATCAACCAAGTGATCGCCCAACAACTCTATATCGAAAAACATGCAGTCTAATCCGACTGCATGTTTTCTTACTTATGGATTTTTTGTATCTAACAAAATCGTCACTGGACCATCATTGATCAATTCAATCGCCATATCGGCCCCAAAGATCCCTCGTTTGACAGGGACTTCTTTTTCTAATTGATCATTAAAGGCATCATATAACTGACTGGCCATATCTGGCTTGGCAGCCCCTATAAAAGCAGGACGGTTGCCTTTTTTTGTCTCCGCAAAGAGGGTAAATTGAGAGATTGACAAGATTTCTCCTTGGATATCTTTGACCGAAAGATTCATCTTATCTTCCTCATCTGAGAAAATACGCATCTGCGATACCTTGCGGACCGCATAATCTAAATCCTTCTGGTCATCCTCAGGTCCTACTCCCACTAAGAGTAGAAGCCCATCCTGAATCTGACTATAAACTTGACCGTCAATAGAAACCGAGGCACTCTTGACCCGTTGAATCACTAATTTCATTTTATTATCCTATTTTAACAATCTATTGAGCATTCACTGCTACCTTCAAAGAAAATCGACATCAGACAAGGCAGTGAGACGCAGGCATACTATCTGAAAAGTAAAGGCTGTTCAGTTGCTTTTAGTGCGAGGCAGCGAGACAAAGACAGTACTTAAGTACGGCGAGGCGAGCTAACGAAGCAATAAAAGATAACTGAGCAGCCGATTAGCCGTTGGTACGCTTAACAGAGTACACCTCCGGCACACTCTTAATCTTATCCACAACCGTTGTCAACATAGACAAGTTTGGAATCCCAAAGGAAATGTGGATATTGGCAAATTTCATATCTTTGGTTGGTTGGGCATTAACGGTTGAGACCATCTTAGCTGTATTGGAGAGGACTTGTAGTACATCGTTCAGAAGTCCGGCACGGTTGAGTCCGTAAATATCGATGTGGGCGATATAGTCTTTGGTCGTATTGTTATCTTCCCATTCCACATCAATCAAACGTTGCTCGTAGTTGTCTTGGGCACGTAGGTTCATACAGTCCTGACGGTGAATGGCAACACCGCGTCCTTTGGTAATATAACCGACGATTTCATCACCTGGAACTGGATTACAACACTTAGCAATCCGAATCAAGAGTCCAGAAGCACCTTGGATGACCACGCCACCCTCGTGACGGACCTTCAAGGTGTCTTTTTTATTTTCAACCTTGACCTCGCCACCTTTGACTAGCTCTTCTGCTTCTGCGCGTGCCTTAGCCCGCTCTTCTTCCCGGCGTTCATCCTCCGTCAAGCGGTTAAAGATGGTAATAGCCCCAATCTCTCCAAAACCAATCGCCGCAAACAAGGCTTCTTCTGTCTTATAACTTGATTTTTGTAGCACTTTGTCCATGTGCTTTTTGTCCATGAACTTATTGGCTACCAAGTCATGCTCGTGGAATTGGGCCATCAAGAGGTCCCGACCACGGTTAATCGACAATTCCTTGTCTTGATTTTTAAAGAATTGACGGATCTTGTTGCGCGCCTTGCTAGTTTTAACAAGGGTCAGCCAGTCACGGCTCGGACCAAAGGAGTTGGCATTGGTGATAATCTCCACCTGGTCTCCCGTCCGAAGTTTGGTATTGAGGGGCACCATCCGGCCATTGACCTTAGCACCAATCGCTTTTTCCCCAACCTTGGTGTGGATTTCATAGGCAAAATCGATCGGCCCAGAATCTTTCGGAAGCGAGCGCACGGTTCCATCTGGTGTGAAGACGTAAATCTCTTCTGCCAGGATGTCTTCTTTTACATTTTCAACAAATTCTTTGGCATCGCCTGACTGGTCTTGGAGTTCCATCATCTCCTTGATCCAGTTCATCCCAATAGCCGATTCCTTGCTGTTGACCTGACCCTTGATCCCTTTTTATAGGCCCAGTGAGCCGCAACCCCATACTCAGCAACCTCGTGCATTTCCTTGGTTCGGATCTGGAATTCAATCGGTCCTTTAGGGCCGTATACAGTCGTATGGATGGACTGATAACCATTGGCCTTCCGGTTGGCAATATAGTCCTTAAAACGCCCCGGCATTGGCTTCCAGAGCTCATGGATGTAGCCTAGCATAGCATAAACATCACTTGGAGTATCCAGGATGCAACGGATGGCAATCAAGTCATAGATTTCATCAAAGCGTTTCTTTTTATCCTGCATTTTGCGATAGATCGAATAGATATGCTTTGGTCGACCATAAATTTTCCCATGCAGATGGCGTTCCCCAGCATAGGTCTCAATCTTGTGGACAACCTCTTCGACCAACTCTTCTCGCTCGCGACGTTTTTCCTTCATCATATGAGAAATCTTGTAGAATTCGACTTCATTCAGATAACGGAAGGACAAATCCTCAAGCTCCCACTTGACGCTGGAAATCCCGAGACGGTGGGCTAGCGGTGCATAGATCTCCATGGTCTCACGCGAAATGCGCTCTTGTTTATCCTTGCGCAAATGCTTGAGGGTACGCATATTATGCAAGCGGTCTGCCAATTTGACCAAAATGACACGGATATCTTGGGACATGGCCATGAGCATCTTGCGATGGTTTTCCGCCAACTGCTCTTCATGGGACTTGTACTTGACCTTCCCGAGCTTGGTCACCCCATCGACAATCACGCGCACATCATGACCAAATTCGCGCTCTAAATCATCTAAAGTCGCATCCGTATCTTCTACGACATCATGCAAAAAGCCACAGGCGACCGTCACAGCATCCAGTTTCAGCTTGGCAAGGATTCCTGCCACTTGAATTGGGTGGATGATATAAGGCTCGCCAGACTGACGGAATTGCCCATTATGGCAATCAACCGCATAGACCAAAGCCTTTTGCACAAAAGCAACATCTTCAGGTGATAAATATTTTTTTGTAAGGGCAACGACTTGGTCCCCTGTTAAATTCTCTTCTTTCGGCATGTATTTTCTCCAGTTTCTTGGATACTATTTTAACACTTTTAGAAGCAGATGGGAACCAATGAAGCTACTTTAATATACGGATACTTCTCGAAGATCATTCTGGGATCCACCTTGCTTTCATCATTCTTGTAAAAAAAACTAACGAAGCGATTCCTTCACTTCGTTAGTTCATTAATTCTGTAACAACACTCACGGCACTGAGAGCGTAGAGTGGGGCCGTTTCCGCTCGTAGGATGCGAGGCCCAAGCCCTGCTAACACTGCTCCTTTAGCTGTAAAACTTTCAATTTCTGCAGGGGGAGAGGCCTCCCTCTGGCCCAAAGATAAAGAGCAATTTACATCCAGCTTCTAATCCTGTCAGCGACTGAATCAGAGCGGCCACCTCGCCTTCTTTGGCTGACTCTTCATAGGCCACCACGGTGCGGTCAAACTGGTCGAGTTGGGCTAGAAAGTCTGCCTTTTTCTCAAAAAGGGTGATGCTCGGTACCAGATTCCGCTTGCTTTGCTCGGCTGCTCCAAGGGCGATTTTTTCTAGTTTATCGACCTTTTTACCCAATTTTTTGCCATCCCATTTGGCAACGGACCAATCGGCAGGGAAAGCCCAGATCTGGCTAGCTCCGAGTTCTGTTACTTTCTGAGTGATGAACTCGAGCTTGTCTCCTTTGGGAAAGCCTGATGCGATGGTCACTTGAATTGGCAATTCTACATTGTCAGCCAATTCCTCAACCAGCTCCAACTGACGCGCCTCCACATTGACCACGCGCGCCATACGCTTGATCCCATCATCAAAGACTAGAGTAACTTCGTCATCCTCCTTCAGGCGCATGACCTGAAACATGTGCTTGCTGGTTTCCTTGTCCTCGATAGTGACAGGTGATACGGCAAGACCTTTTACAAAATACTGCTGCATGCTAGCCTCCAATCACACCGGAGACATCCTTGGTCTTCTTGAAGACGCAGGCATTCCATTCCCCTTGGATCATGTGGGTCTCAAGGAAAAATCCAGCCGACTCAGCTGACTCACGCACCATGTCCCACTTGTCCTTGATAATGCCACTCATAATCAGGTAGCCTTCGTCCTTGACCAAACGATAAGCATCATCCGTCAGATGGATAAGGATATCCGCTAGGATGTTGGCCACGATGACATCTGCTTCAATCTCCACACCCTTAAGCAAATCGCCTGGGGCTACATGGATGTTCTCCATGCCCGGATTGAGCTCAATATTTTCCTGAGCGACGCGAACCGCTACATCATCCAGGTCATAGGCTAAGATTTCCTTGGCACCTAGAGTGAGCTAGCAATAGAGAGAACACCTGAACCAGTCCCCACATCCAGCACCGTTTCCCCACCACGAAGGACCTGCTCCAAGGCAAAGAGGCTCATCTTGGTCGTCGGGTGAGTTCCTGTCCCAAAGGCCATACCAGGATCTAGCTTGATAATCTTTTCTCCAGCCGTCGCCTCATAGTCCGTCCAAGATGGCACGATGGTCAAGTCATGAGTGATACGAGCTGGCTCATAGTATTTCTTCCAGTTGTCGGCCCAGTCTTCCTCAGCCAAGGCAGTCGTGCCAATATTAATCTCTCCTAAGTCCATAAAGTCGGTCAATTCTGAGAGACGAGCCTGCAAGTCCGCTTCAACCGCTGCTACATCAACCGTTTCCGGATAATAGGCGGTTACCACGATCTCTTCTTGCTGCTCGACCTCAGGAAAAATCTCACCAAAGCGGTCGACATTTCCCACATAGTCCATACTGTCTTCAATCGCAACCCCTTGGGCGCCTAACTCGATCAAGAGATTAGAGACCAGCTCTTCTCCCTCACGCTTCACTGTAACTTTTAACTCTTGCCATGTTTCCATCATTAAGATACCAAGCCCGTAAAACACAAAGCCAAAATAGGACACTCTCTGAAGACACTTGTGTCTAAGAGAAGTTTATCTTTTTGGCACAGTGTTTAGGGCGGGTTCAGTTTAGAAATTTAACCGAACCATCCTTTCTATTTCTCTATCAATTTTTCATGTAGACCATATCCATGCCTTCTTTTTCAGGCTCGATATGGGTTTGATGGTAGCCATTCTTCTCGTAGAACGCGACCATGCCTGCATCCTGTAACACCGTACACAAATCCCATTGTCTAACGGTTGAAAATTCCTCTTCTAGCAAGCGCAATCCTTCAGATCCATACCCTTTTCCTTGATAGGGAGGTAAAATCGCCGCTGTTCCCAACCAAGCATTTGTTAACTCTTCATTGGTCTGAATTCGCAAAAAACCAATCTTGTCTTCGTTTTCTTTTACAAAGTAGTAATAGCTATTGGGCCGCTCAACTAATTTCCATTTGATTCGCTCGCGGTCCTCCAGATAAGGATCATACTCATCTTGGTATTTCTCATAGACCGCCTTAAAACTGGCTCTTTGAATCGTAATAATCGTTTCTAAATCTTCTGCTCCTGCTTTCTCAAGTGTTATCATAAACTTTCCTCCGCATAATCACGTACTCGTTCTTGCAATTGGGGAACAACTCGATCTGAAGTTAAAACTCTTCAAAGCTCACTAACTTATAGCTCTGTCCTTCATCTCCAAAGTCAATGCGATCAAACTCTTCTTGGGCTAGATTGCCAACTAGAAAAACGAACTGTTTCGTCTCATCCAAGAGGCCAGGATAGATCCCAGACCAGATTACGTCATCTTTCGACAGTTGGATATTTAATTCTTCATAGACTTCACGCGCTACGCACTCAAAGGGGGTCTCATCCTCTTCACGGCCACCACCTGGCAAGTCCCACATATTGGGGTAAGGAATCGTTTCTTTATCATCGCGCAAGATGGTCAAAATTTGCCCCTCACAAATCAAGGCAATTTTACAACCCGTAAATTCGAATCGTGCTTCTAAGCAATCCTCAAGCATGAGCTTTCCCTCTTAATATCTCGGATAGGGATAAAAGGTGCTTTCTTCTAGGCCAATCTTGCCTTCTTCAAAAACTTCTTGGTTCCAGACGATCTCAAAGCTCTCTGCTTCTTCGTCTGCTAAGAAATCCATGAGCTCATCCAAGGCCAACTCAGCTGTATCTCGGAGGAAAGTCGCAAAATAGGCTAGAAACTCACGAGACAAGCCTTTTTTAGGCTCATAAGGAATCGCCGTTAAATAGGCATCTTCCTCCACATGAGACTTGGCTGGATTGTAGAAGAGCACGGCTTCTTCAAAGAAAATATCCTCATCAGATTCTTCGCCAGCTTCATCAACCAGTGCAACCCCGCCTGTGTTTTGCGCTTCCAAGAGAAAAGCCACTTCTACCGCATGGTTTTTCTTATCCCAATTGATCTCAAAATCAAAAGGAAAAACCTTGTCCATCTCCTCTTCTAAAACATCCAAAAATCCGTATTTAGACATAGCGTCCTCTTTCTAATTTCCCACTCTTAGAGCGGAATATGATACAATAGTTACTACAATCTTACCATAAAAACCGTCTCTTTGAAAGGAGACAAAGCTAGAAAGGAGAAGGAAATGCCCGACAATCTCGCACTCCGTATGCGACCACGGACGATCGATCAAGTCATCGGTCAACAGCACCTGGTTGGAGAAGGCAAAATCATTCGTCGCATGGTCGAGGCCAATCGTCTGTCCTCTATGATTCTCTACGGACCTCCGGGGATCGGAAAGACCAGTATTGCTTCTGCGATCGCAGGAACAACTAAGTACGCCTTTCGTACCTTTAATGCAACGGTGGACAGTAAAAAACGCCTCCAAGAAATCGCAGAGGAAGCCAAATTTTCTGGTGGCTTGGTCCTGCTCTTGGACGAGATCCATCGCCTTGATAAAACCAAGCAAGATTTTCTCCTGCCTTTGCTCGAAAGCGGTCTGGTCATCATGATCGGTGCAACGACTGAAAATCCCTTTTTCTCTGTCACACCCGCTATTCGTAGCCGCGTACAAATCTTTGAGCTGGAACCGTTGACGACGGAGGAGGTCAAGCAAGCTCTGAAGACAGCGTTGGATGACCCCGAGCGTGGCTTTGACTTTCCTGTCGTGCTCGATGAGGATGCTTTGGATTTCATCGCTACCTCAACTAATGGAGATCTTCGCTCTGCCTTTAATTCTCTCGATCTAGCTGTGCTGTCGACCTCTGAAAATGCAGAAGGCATCCGCCATATTACGCTAGAGATCATGGAAAACAGCCTCCAGCGTAGCTACATCACCATGGACAAAGATGGAGACGGCCACTACGATGTGCTCTCTGCCCTACAAAAGTCTATCCGTGGTTCGGATGTCGATGCTAGTCTCCACTACGCCGCTCGTTTGATCGAAGCCGGAGATCTACCCAGCCTCGCTCGTCGCTTGACTGTCATCGCTTATGAGGATATCGGTCTGGCCAATCCAGATGCGCAGATTCATACCGTAACAGCCCTTCAAGCCGCTGAGCGCATCGGCTTCCCTGAGGCTCGCATTCTCATCGCCAACATCGTCATCGATCTAGCCCTTTCGCCGAAATCTAACTCAGCCTACGTTGCCATGGATAAGGCGCTAGCTGATCTTAGAAGTTCTGGCAACCTTCCTATTCCTCGCCACCTCCGCGATGGTCATTATGCCGGAAGCAAGGAACTGGGAAATGCACAAAACTATAAATATCCCCACAACTACCCTGGCAACTGGGTCAATCAGGACTACCTGCCAGACAAGCTTAAACACGCCTCCTACTTTATTCTAATGAAAATGGCAAGTACGAGCGTGCTCTCGGAGCCACCAAGGAGAAGATTGATCAATTTAAGAAAAAGTGACATCGGTTTCAAAAAATTGAGATTTTCCCTTGAAATATTTTCAAAATGTGGTATCATATACATATAGAAACGCTGTGGTGTACGACTTCACACTTAAGTGTTGACCGACTATTTTTTGTATTATTAGGGAAACAAAAGACTTCTGGCAGTATGCAGGCCGTTTCACGCGGAAGCAGCTAAGTCAGAGCGAGTTGCCCACCTGCTTAATTGCGCGGGTTCAATACAAATCGTGAAGTATCGGCACCAATACAGCTTTTTATATTTGCCTCCTTAGCTCAGTTGGTAGAGCAGTAGACTCTTAATCTATGGGTCACAGGTTCGAGCCCTGTAGGGGGCATCTAAATCAACAGGAAAAAGCCTTGATTTATAAGGCTTTTTTGCTTGTCTATAACTGATTTGCCCCATCATTTGCCCCACATTTTTTTATGAGCAATCTTTCCAGACATCTCTGATTACGAAAAACAAAAAAGCTATCCTACCTTTGCAAATTTGGATAAGATAGCAGAATATTTTAATGCAACTCCAACCCAACTATTTGGAACTAGTAAAGAGATTGAGTTAGAAAGAGTGTTCTTGAATCTAATGAATACTCTGATAAAGTAAGTGAGATTTTAAAAGCTGTCAAATACATCGAAGATTTTCTAGAAACTGATGGACAGTACTTAGAGGATTTACTTTACTTAACAAGAGGCAACCAACTATACACAGAAGATGGAGATGAGTTGTATATTGATCCAACTTCTCAGAAAAGAACACTTCATAACCAATATGAACCTGGTTTTATTGAAGCAAGGGATAAATCTCCACTAGAACTCTTAATTGAAAATAAGGAATTGTTTGATAAATAGAAAAAGCGAGGATAACCTCGCTTCAGATTGAAGTTAAAATCTTTAGAAGACACTTTTATAAGGACTTTGTCTTCAATCTGTGAAAAGGAGTGAAAACTCCTTTTCTTTTTGTAAGTCAGACTGAAACTTCCAAATTGTTTATTTATTTTATTGACATTTTCTATAAAAATAAGTACAATAGTTTTATTAGCAAACTATACTATATAGGGGGTATTGAAATGAAATTTTCTAATCGTTTACTGCTATTCCTTGCAGGAGTTGTTTTTGTCCTTTTAGGACTTTTCCTATTTACAAACCCAGTAGCTAATCTTGTTGCTTACAGCTGGTGGATTTCATTTGGTTTACTGGTTTCTTCTATAGCAGCTATTTTAGGCTATTTCTCTGCACCAAAAGAGCTTCGCTCACCTGTTTATCTTTTCCAAGGATTTGTTAGTCTTCTCTTAGCTCTTTACCTCGTTGCTTATGGCTTTGTGACCCTGCCGGTCGTCATTCCGACCATTGTAGGAATTTGGTTAATTGTAGAAGCCATTATTGCTTTCTTTAAAGGCAATCGTCTAGGATTGATTTTCCCTATTATTGGTAGCAATATCACGTGGGCGCCTTGCTTGAATTTTTTTACTAGGTCTAGTGATTCTGTTCAATCCAGTGGCTACAGGTGTCTTTGTCGTTTATGTCATTGCCTTTTTCATTTTTTTAGTTACTGGCTTCACCTACATTATTGAGGCCTTTCGTAAATAGTCTAGTTGCTATTTCTATCGCATTCAAAAAAGCTGGGAAATCATATTCTCAGCTTTTTCGTCTCTTTAATTATCACTTTTTCGCATTCCATTCTACGTAGAAATTTGTTTTTTTCCATTTTATTCTCCAATTTGATCTCGCACTGACATTTATTTATAACAAAACTATATATCTAGAATAGCATAATCATTAGGTATTATAGGTTTTCAAACAAAAATACGAGTCATTCGTTTTTTTGCCCCGCTTTTTGCCCCATTTTTTTAAATCCTGACATTGAAAAATACCTAAAAAGTATTTCCCTAAAATCAGCTATATTTCAACATTTTTGTTTATTTTCAATATGAAAAGTTCTTACAAATCCATGTAGGGGGTATCTAAATCAACAGGAAAAAGCCTTGATTTATAAGGCTTTTTTGCTTGTCATTTTGTTTTTTGTACCAAATTTTGTACCAAATAATTTATATTCACCAAATTAGAGAGTCTCATCCAAAGACTCGTTATTTATCTCACACTCGTTTTCGTCGAAAAAACCACCGCAAGGGTGGTTCTTTTTTATCAATCGTCAAATACTCCGCCTGTGAGTTGGTACATGAGATAAATGTGTTCCAGGACTTTTACTTTATCCATGTGATCCACATCTTTAAAGCCTCCTAATGCCAAGAGCGGGACAAAACCGAAACATTGGTTATAAGACAGAGCACCATGTTTTGATACAGCTTGTCTATATAAATCAAGTTCAAAGTTATCAGTCACATATGAGTTATCTAAATACTGAAGGAAATATTTCAAGCTCTTTATAATAATGTCGCAGTCTTGAAGGTTATATTTTACAATACCAACAAATTCATTCTCTTCCCAAGTAATAATATCTCCAAATGCTGTTACGAACATAGGAAAAGCGATATCTCCTCTGAAATAACTATCTTGGAGAAGTTCAAGATAGTCATCTGGATTAATGACTTTGAGATAACCATCTAAAAAGGTTCCCAAGCCATCTTCCTGCCAAATCTGTAACAACTCAGCAGGGACTTGGTCCTTGTATTTTTCAATAACTTCTTGGGGCATATCTGCCACTTTGATAAAGTTTTCTAGCATGTTTTCCTCCGATTTGATTTTTAGCATCATTTCTCTACAACCATAGTATACCATAAACCATATGTACCAACATTTGTTAAACAACAAGAAAACCACCGCGTAGGTGGTTTATTCTTTAGATATAACTATTTGCCATTATGCTCTCTTTGGAAGGCTTTCATAGCCTTGAACTGTTCTAGTTCTTTTTCATTAGCTGGTTGCTTTCCGAGATATTTATATTCAAAAAAGTCCATTTGTTGACCTGAACTATAATCACTTTCATTCCAAGGTGCATAGTCAAATTCAGCAGATAATTTCGTGCCAATTACTTTTATAGTACAAGAAGTCCACAAAGGTTGGCCTTCTTTCTCAAATTTCTCTCAACTCCCAAGCTAATCTAAAGGTGCGTCTTTCTTGATTCCGAAATTCTAAATTAGGAATACCATACCGCTTTGGAATATATAGATTGTAGATATACTCATTTTTCCCCTCTTCATTAAAGAAATAATATACCTCTCCTCCATCAAAAGCTAAACTTATGTTAATAAAAAGATTATCCCATGCTACTGGTATTGTCTCATTAACACTCTGTGCAATCTCACGAATTTTTTCATTAATTTGTTTTTCCATTTTATCCTCCGATTTGTTCTCACGCCGACATTTATTTATAACAACACTATATATCTAGTATAGCATAATCATTAGGTATTATAGATTTTCAAACCAAATGCGAGTCATTCGTTTTTTTCCCCACTTTTTGCCCCATTTTTTTAAATCCTGACATTGAAAAATACCTAAAAGTATTTCCTAAAATCAGCTATATTTCAATATTTTTGTTTATTTTCAATATGAAAAGTTCTTACAAATTCATTCTCTTCCCAAGTAATAATATCTCCAAAAGCTGTTACGAACAGCGGAAAAAGAAGTAAGGAACTATTCATAATAATAGCCGTAGCAAATCTTTGCATTTTTGCCTTATCTTTTTTAAGATAGTACTATTAAAAAAAAGAAAAGGTGAAAATCGTGGAAACATATACACTTGCAAATGGGGTTGCTATTCCTAAAATTGGTTTTGGAACTTGGCAAATTGCTGAAGGCGAAGAAGCCTATAACAGCGTTAGCTTCGCACTTAAGGCGGGTTACACACATATTGATACCGCACAAATTTACGGTAACGAGGTTTCTGTAGGTAAGGCGATTGCTGATAGTGATTTGGCACGTGAGGATATTTTCCTAACTACCAAACTTTGGAATGATAAGCACGATTACGAGTTGGCTAAGACTTCTATCGATGAGTCTCTCGAAAGACTTGGTGTGGATTATTTGGATCTTTTGCTTATCCATTGGCCTAATCCAAAGGCGCTTCGTGAGAATGATGCTTGGAAGGCTGGCAATGCGGGTGCATGGAAGGCTATGGAAGAAGCCTACAAAGAAGGTAAGGTGCGTGCTATCGGTGTGTCAAACTTTATGCAACATCACCTAGAAGCTCTTTTTGAAACAGCTAAAATTGTTCCACATGTCAATCAAATCCTCTTGGCTCCAGGTTGTGACCAAGAAGACTTAGTTGCCTATTGCCAAGAGCGCGATATCCTTCTTGAAGCCTATAGTCCACTAGGTACAGGTAGCATTTTTGCAAATGAAGATGTTGAAGCAGTGGCTGAACGTAACGGTAAATCTGTGGCACAAGTTGCTCTGCGTTGGAGCCTTCAAAAAGGTTTCTTGCCACTACCTAAGTCTGTGACACCTAAAAATATAAAAGCTAACTTGGATATCTTCGATTTCGACTTATCAGAGGAAGATATGGCAGTCTTGGATAAGATTCAAGGCATCAAAACTCAGGATGATCCTGACACAGTTAATTTTTAATAGGATTTTAAACCGTCCTCAATTTCCTTTTTCAACTTTGGTGTCAAACGAGACTTCCGACATTTCTTAACCCTGTGGTCGTATTGTTCCTGTGCTAAGGCTACGGAATAACCATTTTGGCATCGTCTTAACTCTCTTGAAATAGTAGACTTATGGACGCCAAGTTTATTTGCAATTTGGCAAGTTTTCAAACCTAATTCTAAGTAAGTTTCTATCTTTATTCGGTCGGTTATGGTAAGATGGGAGTAGCTCATAGTTTTTCCTCGGGTTCTGTTTGTGTGGTTACTTACAGTTTACACCAATGAAACGCTATGAGTTTTTTTCTTGCACTATATTTTACAATTTATCATTTGACATAATGATTTCCTCTTTATTTCATTTGATTTGTGAGATTATTATACAAAACAGAAACCGACAAGTAACTGACAAAAGAAGTTAGGGTTTTGACAATTCGCGCCACATAAAGTTATTTAAGCATCTCCTTTTCTCTCATTACCATTTTCTGTTATAATAAATTGTACTTCTAGAATAGAAAGGACTTAAGATGACAACTCTTATTAAACATAAACGTGTAGAATTTTCAGAACTTTTTTATGACTTAGTTTTTGTTTTTGCAATTTCAAAAGTAACTACTTTAATTGACCATCTTCATAACGGTATTTTGACTTGGAATTCTTTCCTTGATTTTCTCATTGCTACTTTGTTTCTCATCGATTCCTGGATGATTCAAACCGATTATACCAATCGCTATGGAAAGAACTCTTTATTTAACATAGTAATCATGTTTATCAAAATGGGAATTTTACTCTTTATAGCCAATATGATTGGACCTGATTGGCAACAATATTTTCATTATCTCTGTTGGGCTATTGGTACATTAACCCTTACCTTATTTTTTCAATATTTGGTTGAATTTTTTAGAAAATCAACCGATGATGCTAATCGGGAAAGTATCAAAGGTTTTCTATGGATAACAGGTCTAGGAAGTTTAGGATTCTATCTAGCAGCTCTTCTTCCTATTTACCTTAGAGTCTATATCTTATTTGCTAGTATTCTGCTAACATTTATTATGCCAAGTATCTTGCTTAATAAAGATAAGCATTACCAGGTAAATCTCCCCCATTTAATCGAGCGCATCTCCCTTCTTGTCATTATTATGTTTGGAGAGATGATTACGGAGCTAGCTAACTTCTTTACAATCGAGAATTTCTCGATTTATTCGGTTCTTTATTTCATTATTATGATTTCTCTGTTCTTGTTTTATTTTGGTCAATTCGACCATGCTATTGATGAAAAATCTAATCAAAAGGGGCTATTTCTAATTTACAGTCACTATCCTATTTTCATTGGACTTATGATGATGACTGTATCGATGGGATTTCTTCAGAATCCTGAAGCTAATCGTCTCTTTGCAACCAGCTTCTCTTATATCGGATTTGGCCTCTTTCAAGCTGCTGTCCTAGTAAATGGGCCCTATAACAAACACTATCTTCGCTATTCGAAAAGTTACTACTGTGTCCAAGCGACACTCTATCTGGCTGCCTTGATTCTCTCTTTAATCTTTGCTTCTAATCCTATAATAGTAGTGAGTATAACAACCATTTTAGCTCTAGCTATAGCCACTCATTTTATTTATTTTTATGTGACACAGAATAAAAAATATTCCAAATCTAACTGGGGGTTCTTTTAATGAGTTTATAACATAAAAAAAGCTTTTGGGAACCAAGGCTTTTTCATTAATTTGTTTTTCCATTTTATCCTCCAATTTGATCTCGCACTGACATTTGTTTATAACAAAACTATATATCTAGAATAGCATAAACATTAGGTATTATAGGTTTTCAAACCAAATACGAGTCATTCGTTTTTGCCCCACTTTTGCCCCATTTTTAAATCCTGACATTGAAAACACCTAAAAGTATTTCCCTAAAATCAGCTATATTTCAACATTTTTGTTTATTTTCAATATGAAAAGTTCTTACAAATTCATGTAGGGGGCATTTTTTATGCAAAAAAGCCTTGAAAACCAAGGCTTTTTTGCTTGTCTCAAGAGCGTTTAGCTCATATTTTTATATACTATAATGTAGCGTACGAAGTTAGAACATCCTGCATCGTTGTTATTCCATTTAAAATAAAAAAGCACCTTTGAACCCTAGCAAACATTTGACAGCTCTTCATCGAATCCGCTATGATAAGGGTACTTGAAATTCCAAGTTTTCGTTGCATCTTAAATGTAAGGAGTCCAAAATGAAGATCTATTATTCAAAATATATCGGATATGGCTCTCTGGCTTTTGCCTGTGCGCTCTTTATCCACTTAGCTTTTTTATCGATCCTAGGTTTTGAGGGTTTCCCAAAGTCAGTTTCGTCACCCTCATTCAGATCCTTTTATTTTTGATTGCGATCTATGCAACCATTGCTGGGATCAAAAGACTGACCAGTCGTCAGATCGCCTTTGAGCTGACTTCTGATGGGATCCATGCTTATCAGGGAGTGATTCTGACAAAAGATATCTTTATCCCCAAGGATGATTTGGTAACTGCAGCCTATAAAGTGACTGACGTCAGTGACCCGGATCACCAAAATAGCAAAAGTTATTTCATCGAGTTTCAACTGAGGGACAATACTGCACTAGAAAATATCTCAAAATCCAATACCATCATTGATACAGAGCAACATACCGTAAAACTCTTCGTCAATCTTTGTAAATTTAAGGAAGAAGATTGGCAAGATCTTTCCAAGTACTTGACGGACGAATACCGAATAACCGTTTTATAGCAAAGAAAAGAGAGTGGGACAGAAATCGGTAATTCGTTAGAATTCGATTTCGTCGTCCCACCTCCGCACAGTTGAGTAGGGCTGTAAAAGCTGATGAAATCAGCGAAGTAGAGCCCACTCAACCACTGCGTCTTGCTCGACAATCCAAAAACAATTGAGAGGCTAGGACTTTTGTCCCAGCCTCTTTTTAACTGCTCCTAGTTCCCCATTTTCCCTTTGGGTACGAGCAGATAGAAAAATAGCAAATTCAATCCAAATACGGCAACAAAGAGCGCCAATTGAGAGACATCGATCGTTTGTTTCTCGGTTAAATCTTGGATCAGCTTTGTATAATAATAGCCTGGGAAAGCCCGTTGTAGCTTGCCAACTATGTCCATAAATCCTCCACTTGCGCCAAGCGTATCAAAGGGAATAATGGTCATAGCGGCCAAAATAATGACAGGAAAGCCAATGGTATCAATCGTCTTAGCATCTACCCTGACCCCGAGTACAAAGCCAATCACACTAAAGTAGATCCCCATCAAGGATAAGAGGAAAAATTGTACCAACAGGCTAGTCGTCACCGGAAAGTGAAAACCTAGAACAGCAACTACTAGCACTGCTAAAAAGATCAAGCTGTTCAAAATCAGTTGTACGATGCTTTGATCCCATAAATAGTTCTTGACACTATAGCTTGTAAAGTGGGATTCAAAAGAATAAAACCCGATATCTGAGGCGATTCGCTTACTAAAAGTTGCAAGGCTATTGCCAATGACACCGATAAATACGGCAATACCTAATAAAATACTTGGCGAAACCCCTTTTTGAAGCTGATAAAAGAAGATATACCAGCCTATGGGTAAAATAATGGTGAATAATACAAAGCGCTTATTTCGTAAAACTTGTTTTAATTGAATCTTTTTCATGCTTGTTCCCCTCCTTTATTCATCTCTTCTCGGAAATACTGCTCAATGGTTTGACCAGCCTGGTGAATGTCCTCGACAGACTTTGCGGCAGCAATTCGACCCTCTTTTAAAATCAAGACTTTTGTAAAAAAGGCATCAATTTGGTTAAAATCATGGGTCACCACAACAGATGTAAACTCTTGCTGCTCCAGTAGTTTCCAAAAGTTATCCACTGCTTCCAAATCCATGCCAGTCGTTGGCTCATCTAAAAAAATCAACCTTGGATGATTCAAAATGGTTACCAACAAGGACAAGCGTCTCTTTTGACCACCAGAAAGACTTCCCACCATCTGCTCTTTTGAGCCTCTCAATTCGACCATCTCTAAGAGTCCATTGATATCAGCCTGCTTCAGCTGATTCATCCGGCTTTTTAATTCGACGAATTCAGCAACGGTTAGATCCTCGATGAGTAGATCCCCCTGAGGCATCATCCCAATTTCTCTTTGAAAATCAAGCGAAGTCTTTATCGTCCCCGAATCAGCCTGGAGCTGCCCAGCGATAATGTTGAACAGGGTGCTTTTACCTGCTCCATTATTTCCCAGCAAGGCAATTTTATCTCCTTCTTCTATCGAAAAAGACACCCCCTTTAATACAGCTTTCTCCTTAAATGATTTTGTAATAGATGCCACCTGAAACATACGATCCCTCTTTTCTTATTGATCTTGTGTCCATTATACTTCAAGAGGAAAACCTTGGAAGCTCTCTGTCAGAATCGGTCAAAAAATCGTCGTGAATGGTCAAAAAAGAGGCTGGGACAAAAATCCTAGCCTCTCAATTGTTTTTGGATTGTCGAGCAAGACGCAGTGGTTGAGTGGGCTCTACTTCGCTGATTTCATCAGCTTTTACAGCTCTACTCAACTGTGCGGAGGTGGGACGACGAAATCGAATTCTAACGAATTACCGATTTCTGTCCCACTCTCTCTTCCATTATTCCTTCCAAAAGGTCAGGCTCTGGGTAAATCGGTAGTTTGAACTCTTGGTAGACACTGTCGTTTTGGGATACTTTTCCAGTAATTGTTGGATCTTGTACAAGCCAAGACCGCGGCCATCTCCTTTACTTGAGAAGTCCTTTTCAAAAATTCTAGCCAGATCTATTTTTTCAGCTTTTGTACTATTTTCAACTATTAAGATGAGGGAGTTTTCCTCCTGGAGCATGGCAAGAGTCAGCTGTGGGTCATCTGATTCAAGACTCGCTTCAATAGCATTGTCACAAAGGATGGATAAGAAGGTGATGAAATCTAAAACCTCGATGAATAAATCACGAACAGGTTCATCGATCTCGACAGAGATCCCAATCCCTTTATTTTGAGCTTCCAACAATTTTGCGGACAGAACACTTTTTACAGCTGGATTTTCGATGTGACTGAGTTTGGCAATATCAAACTTGCTATCGTAAAATTGTTGGCCACTCTCTCGAAGAACATTCTCATAAACTTCCCTGATCGCATTGAGATCTTCATGCTCAATACTTAACTTGAGACTGGTTAAAATATTCAGGTAATCATGACGAAAGGCACGAATCTCCCCATAGAGCATTTCGACGTGTTGGCTATAGGTGGCTAACTCCTGCAGTTGCCTATCTTTTTGCTCTAGAATCTCTTGTTTCAATCGTTCTTTGGACACTGCATTGAAATACAAAAGCATCACAAAAAACAAAATCAGATAAATACTATTTAACTGTTCCCGTAAAGCATCTGCATGAGGAATAGCATCCTCAAAAACCACCAGACCTACAACACTGAGCAAATACACAAACATGGAAAGATCCATTGGGAGTAGGAAACGATTAAAATACTGCCGTTGAAACCCTACTTTTAAATCTGTAAAATCTAGTTTTAACAATTTAGTGATTCCTATATAAACAGGAAAGACCAGCAATTCAAGTAGAGCATCATACCAGCTGACAGATGCCTCATGAACAAGTACGATCCCTAACATTGGAAAGACATAAAAGGCTAAGAGACGCCCAATGAGACTCTCCATGACAACCGGATAGAGCCCATAAAAAATATTCAAAAGGTGTCGTATGTTACGATTTCGGTAGAAACTATAGGCAATAAATACTAAGAAATAGCCAAAAAAGCCTACCGGTGGTACAAGGGTAAAGATAATTGCAAAGAAGAAGGGGCACAAAAAGAGCCAGCGCAAGGTGAACTCTTGTCTACTGATATGACGATAGATCAGCATGCTGACGAAGAACTTTAGGTAAGACATTAGAATAGTTAACAGCAATTCTTTCTCCCTCTATTTTTTCAAAGCTTCCAGTAAGCCTCTATACTTGGTCCGTGAGATCAAGCAATTGTCTCCATTTTCAAAAAAAGCTTTCTTGGCTTCTTTATCAATCTTCGTAATATTTTGCGGATTCACCACAAAGGAGCGGTGGCACCGATACAAGCGGGGATCTGCTTTTTCGATATCGGCAATACTAGCGTAAAATTCCAAGCGCTCTTCCTGGGTGTGTAAAATGACCTTGTGAATGGCTGGAGACGTTTCAACATACAAAATCTTATTAAAAGGAACTTGTACACGCGCCATCGCACTCTCAAACGTAAAGGCATCTTGCGCAATCGTGGTCCCAGCTTGCTCCAAGGTATAGTCGATGGCTGAGCTGATTCTCTCTCTGAACTCTTCCTCACTCAGCGTTTTATCGATAAAATCCAAGGCAGCTACTTTGTACTGAAAGGTAATGGGCATGAATTCAGAGTGAGTGGTGACAAAGACAATGGTCGCATGGGGGTCTTTCTTACGAATCTCTTTTGCGATCTCCAGACCTTTTTTCTCCTCACCTTTAATCTCGATATCTAAAAAGAATAGGTGATGGGCGCCTCTCTCTGTGATAGCATCCAGCAACTGGCTTGACTTCCCAAACACTTCTGGCGCTTTGCATTGCAAGAATTTGACGGATGAGATCCTGCAAGACCGCTTCGATACGCGATTGTTGGATCCATTCATCTTCTAACACAAAAATCTTCAACAAAGTCCTCACTCCTTCCCCTCTACGAATATGTTCTATTTTACCATAAATGATGCCTGCTGAGCCACTCTTTCAAAAGAGACTTAATAGCCCTTCTACCTTTTCTCCTTAACAAAAAAACTCTCCCGGAGGAATCCGGAAGAGCTTGCGCAAGGGGAATTTGAAAAATATTTTTTAATATGAAAAAGGTCGATAAAATCTATGCTATGTTCAAACTCTCATTTTACTAACAGCGATATTACGATCAAGTTTTATTGTCAATAGACATGTATGTGGGAAGTTCTCCCCTTGCAACAATGTAGACCTGTGATCTACTCTTACTAGTATACACTAGAATTATTACAAAATCAGTTAATTTGTATTGCAATTTGTTGGCAAATATCCCTCTGCCTGAAAACACCGCAAATGCTTGATTCCCAAGCATCTACGCAAGTCCTCTTTAATTAGTATTTATCATTTCTGTTACAAAATTTAAAATAAAAATATTATTCCATAACAAATGAAAATTCCAAAATAAGATAAAAAGGGAGGAAAGAATCTTCCACTCCCTTTGAGCTAGTAGGACGATTAACCAGGCCGCAACATAGTGGCTACCGTCCAACGATGAGAGGCATAGCCTCAATCATTTGTAACAGTTACGACAGAAAATAAAGAAGGCCAATAACGCCTTCTTTATTTTCTTAGTAAGACACTACGGCAAGGCACCATGGTGCTTGCCATAACAATAAATGCACCTGATCAATTAATCAAGGGGTTACGACGTGAAAAGGGAGGAACGATATTTTCCTCCCTTTGAGCTAGTAAGATGATTAGGTAGGCCGCAACATAGCGGCTACCGTCCAATGATTCGGTGCTTTAGCACCAATCATTGGTATCAGGTTACATCATCCCACCCATCATGCTTGGATCCATTCCTGGTCCTGCTGGGGCTGCTGGTTCTGGTTTGTTGGCTACGACTGCTTCGGTCGTCAAGATCAGACTCGCTACGGAAGCGGCGTTTTGAAGGGCTGAACGGCTCACTTTAACTGGGTCGATGATTCCTGCATCAATCATATTCACCCATTCACCTGTTGCAGCATTGAAACCTGTTCCGACTTCGGCATTTTTCAAGCGATCAATCACAATAGATCCTTCGTAACCGGCATTGTGGGCAATTTGGCGCACTGGCTCTTCCAAAGCACGAAGAACGATATTGCGTCCGGTTGCTTCATCCCCTTCCAATTCAAGGGCTGCGACTGCAGAGATAACATTGACAAGAGCTGTACCACCTCCGGCAACGATCCCTTCTTCAACGGCTGCGCGAGTCGCATTAAGGGCATCTTCGATACGGAGTTTCATTTCTTTCAATTCTGTTTCTGTTGCAGCACCGACCTTGATTACGGCAACACCACCAGACAATTTAGCCAAACGTTCTTGTAATTTTTCACGGTCAAATTCAGAGGTTGTGGTTTCGATTTGTGACTTGATAACCGCCACACGGTTAGCGATCGCTTCTGGGTTACCAGAATCTTCGACAATGACAGTACTGTCTTTATCGACTGACACTTTAGCTGCTTGACCAAGTGCTTCAATGGTTGCATCTTTCAATTCCAAACCAAGGTCATCTGTAATGACTGTACCACCTGTCAAGATGGCAATGTCTTCTAGCATGGCTTTGCGGCGATCTCCAAATCCTGGTGCCTTGACAGCTACGACATTAAAGGTACCGCGGATCTTGTTCAAGACAAGTGTTGGAAGAGCTTCGCCATCGACATCATCAGCGATGATCAAGAGTGGACGGTTGCTTTGAAGAATGCTTTCCAACAATGGCAAGATTTCTTGGATATTTGAAATCTTCTTGTCAGTGATCAAAATGTATGGATTTTCAAGGTCAGCCACCATTTTTCATTATCAGTGACCATGTATTGTGAGAGGTAACCACGGTCAAATTGCATGCCTTCAACGACTTCCAGTTCTGTCTCCATTCCACGTGACTCTTCAATCGTGATAACCCCATCTTTGCCAACTTTTTCCATGGCTTCAGAGATGTACTCACCGACTTTTTCAGAACGAGAAGACACAGCAGCTACTTGAGCAATGGCTTCCTTGCTTGATACTGGGATCGCATTGTTTTTCAAAGCTTCTACTGCTGTTGCAACAGCGGTCTCGATCCCACGGCGGATGCCAATTGGGTTAGCACCTGCAGTGACGTTTTTGATCCCTTCACGGACGATAGCTTGAGTCAAGACCGTTGCGGTCGTTGTACCGTCACCTGCGATATCATTGGTCTTAGAAGCCACTTCTGACACCAATTTGGCACCCATATTTTCAAAATGGTCTTCCAATTCGATTTCTTTTGCGATGGTCACCCCATCATTTGTGATCAAAGGTGAACCAAATGATTTCAAGAACCACATTGCGACCTTTAGGGCCCAACGTAACTTTCACTGTATCTGCTAAGACATCGACACCACGGACCATTGCAGAACGTGCATCAGATGAAAATTTAATATCTTTTGCCATTTCTCTTACCTCTTTCTTCTCTTACTCTACAATTGCAAGAATGTTTGATGTTCCAACGATGGTGTAGGTTTCTTCCCCATCTTTAACTTCAATTCCTGCATGGCTTTCAACCAAAACGTGGTCTCCTGCTTTTACAGCTGGGGCGATGAGTTCGCCACTTAGGGTACGCACACCTTCACCAACGGCAACCACTTCAGCTGTTTTTGTATCAGCCTTGCTCGCACCTGCTAGGACAAAACCTCCAACAGTCTGTTCTTTTTCTTCTACTTTTAAGACCACACGGTCTCCTAATGGTTTTAACATGTTCATTCCTCCATACGTGTTTTTAGCACTCTCTATACGTAAGTGCTAACTTATGTTTCTATTGTATCACTTGGTCAGAAATAGTCAAGAAAAAAACACCTCAAAAATAGATGAGATGTTTCTAAAATATCAATTTAAAATTGTCAATTTTTGATTGAAATCGTCGATCACTTTTTGAAGATTGATCCGCCCGCGGTAGATGCCATATCCAAAAACAATCATGCCTAAAATTCCAACCAAGGCTAGTAAAATCCCGAGGATCAAGAGTGGGAGGAAACTTTTGTGAAAGAGATAGATCAATACCACACCAATACTGGCAATGATAAAGAGTAAGCTGAACCAACGACCAAGGTTTTCAAGCATGTGGCGTTGGTACTTGATTTCTGTTTCATATCCATTGACAAGTTCTTGTTTTGTAACCATGGGATTCCTCCTGATAAAAATTGAGAATGAAGTGCAAGTAAAGGAGGTCCATTCACTTCATTCTCAAAAACTCCTACTAGCAAATTCGTTTTTTTTTGACCTTAGTATTTAAGATGTGGGTCAAAGATACCAAGGGCAACACCGATCAAAGCAACTACAACGAGAAGTAACATAACTTTGTTTGGTGAAATTTTTTTCTTAGACATCAACCACCAGCAAAGAGTGATGAAGGCTGCTGTCAAGAGACCTGGATAAACACCATCGATCTTTTCTTGGATGTTCAAGAAGACTTTTCCTTCAGAATTCTTGAATTGAAGGGCTGTTGTAACAGATACCCAAGTAGCTGCTACGGCACCGATAACCATACCACCGACAACGCTGATCGCTTTACGAAGAGCTTGTCCTTTTGGTCCTACAAGGAATTCAACGGCTTTATCCCCTAATTGGTAACCTTTGAAGAAGGCAAAGCGCATACCAAAGTAGACTAAGAGGTTCCATACGACGATGTAGAAGAGGGCACCAGCGACGTTACCACCTTTAGAAAGTCCAAGGGCAATCCCCAAGAGAACTGGGATCAAGGTACCAACGACCAATGAGTCACCAATACCAGCGATTGGTCCCATCAAACCGGCACGCATACCGTTGATGGTTTCGCCATCTACTGCATCTCCGTTTGCACGCGCTTCTTCCAAACCAGCTGTGATCCCTACAACAAGAGATCCAAGTTGTGGTTCAGTGTTGAAGAAGGCCGTATAGGTTTGCATAGCATCCTTTTGTTCTTCTTTTGTGTCATACATTTCTTCTACGATTGGAAGCATAGAAGTCAAGTACCCGAAGGTTTGCATATGTTCTTGAGAGAAACAAGTCAAATGACCATAATACCAATGATGGAATGCTTTTGCTAATGTTTTCTTTGAAATTTTCTTTCTATCAGCCATTTTAAATATCCTCCTCATCATCGTCTTGGTCCACCACTCCGGCTGGAGCAGCTTTCATCGATTTGATCACTTCAAGTTCATAGTAGATTACTGCAAAGATTAATGAAACAACGGCACTGGATACCAAGTTCAATCCGAGAGATTTTCGCCAAGGTAAATCCAACAAAGAATGGAATGAAGTCAGTTGCTTCTGTAACAATTTGTTTCAACAAGATGGCAATACCGACACATGGGAGAAGAGCACCGACTGTAAAGAGGGCTTTCATCCAGTAACCATCCATAGGAAGGTATTGTTTCATCAAATCAACCATGTTTTCACCGTATTTGGTGATAATCATTGTTGGAAGGAAAGAGAAGAGGAAGTGAGAGATCCAAGGGTAAACCCAGTCAACTGCGTAGAGTTTTTTGAAGTTTCCTTCTTCAACGGCTTTCCAACCAATGTGTTGCCATACCAAGTTCATAGTAGCGGTACCGTAGAAAAGAACTGTACCGATTGTCCCAACGGCTGCACCGATTGGAGCTGCAGCTGCAGCGATTCCAGCTTCATCTGTGATGTTATTGGCATGCACAAACAAGATAGCAAGAGGAACACCGATGTAAGAGATGGCACGCACATCGGCAGATACGGTACCACCAGGTGTTACCAAGGCGATATAAACGACTTGAAGGGCAACCCCGACCATAATACCGGTTGTCACATCTCCAAGAATTAAACCTGAAATCAACCCACCGATCAAAGGACGACCGAGTGTATAGTTCCCGATACTGGAACCTCCCATACCAGGCATTGAAGACAAGCTGGCGAAAATACCAAGCAAGATTGCTTGAATCCATGAAATTGTCATAACAAACGCTCCTTTTGTTTGTAAATTTATTTACCTAACAGATAAGACTGTTAGTTTTAAAAACCAAATTTTGATTTGAAATCATCCCAATAACCGATGGAAACATCTGGCAACAATTGGAATTTCACCTTGTAGCCTGCTGCTTGAATGGCTTGGAAGGCTTCTGCTTCTTCCTGAGTGATGGATTGGTTATTCCCCAATTTCACAGCTCCAGGACGATCATTTGCAGGGCCAACAATGATTTCTTTGACATCACCTGGGACAAACCCTTGGTCGACCAAAATTTCCTTCATATCGATTGGATTTTTGGTGATCAAGAAGTAACGACTATCTGATTCTGTTACTTTTGCTGATTTTTCTTTAAAAGGCTTCCTTTGTCCATACAAAGGTTTTCTTGTCTGATGCGCCTTTGTAAGCTTGGATCAAAACCTTGTTTGATGCTGCTGCATCGTTTACGGCAATCAAACCATCACATGGTTTTTCCTTTTGCCCAGCGTGTGACTGTCTGACCGTGAATCATGCGGTCATCAATCCGTACAAATGTTACTACCATAAGGTACCTCCCTATTAAATATCGTCATCATCTTCTTCAGCACTAGTGGCTGAAACTTCAAAAGGCTGTAGTGCAGATCGTGCTTCTGATAAGATGGTGGCTGACAAATCGTCTCCATCCAACACATCCTTCATCACAACTGCCGTCAAGGCCATGGTGAGGTTCATCCCACCAAGGATCAAGGCTCCATCGAGCTTTCCAGCTTCTTCTAGAACCGTGGCTGCAGTGGTTAATGGACTACCACCTACGATATCTGCCAAGACCAAAACAGAATCATCAGCTGTCAATCCTGAAATGCTCTCTCTGAAATCAACTGCGAAGTCATCGACCGATTTTCCTTCTTTGAGTCCAACTGCGATGACCTGATCCATCTTATCACCAGCAAACATGGCTAGTGATGTTTTTAGACCTTCTGCCAGTCCGCCATGACTGACCAAAACGAGGTATTTCATTTTTCTACGCCTCCTTTATTTGACTCTATTGTAGACTATTTGAAAGCGTTTTTACATTGTCAAATGTCACATTCCTAATATGACATTTAGCAATAAAAAAATGACATCTGTCACTTGACAAAATGCCATCTTATTTTACTCTAAACTCCTACCTGTAGACTACTTTCAATCTCCCTCTGAATTTGAGGCAAGCGGTTCTCGACATCCTGATCGCGCAAGGCATTGCCGATCAAGTAGTCTAGCTTTTCTAACACCTCTTTTGAGACATTTTTCGGACTACTTTCAACAGCTTGTTCCATGATGCGGTTCAAGGTCTGATTGGTCAAGGAATCCGTTCCAAAGTCATCCACCTGCAGAAGGTCTTTACTAGAGCGACTCTTGACGACCTGTGGCATGACAGAGATCCCTTGGGATTGGGCAAAGAGGGTTTGTTGAATTTCTGGATCCTCTGTTAAGAGTTGCATCAATTCCCAAGCCAACTTGGAATGAGAACTTCGAGCCGACATAGCAAAAGAAGTCGTCGTGACCAAGGTTGCCTTGGTCGTTTTTGACTTAGCAGGCATCGGGATACAGGTCCAGGTGAAGTTTGAATATTTAGAAACGTGGTAGGGATAAGGTTTATAGGTCCGATATTGGGCTAAGGTCATGGGATAGAAGGCGACTTTCCCTTGGTCAAAATCTTTAGAGCTCACCTTGTAATTTTTATTTAGATCTTCCAATTTTTGCAGAAAAGTCAAAGACTCTTTCACCTCTGGAGCTGTCAGCTTGAGCATGCCTCCTTGAAAGAGATGACCTCCATTTGCCGCCAAGGCTTCTTTCCAGGTGTATTCTGTGCTCCCAAATTGGTCCAATTGCCCATCTCCATTGGTATCTTTGGTTAGTTTCTTGCAAATCGTATAGAACTCTTCAAGGGTCCAACCTTCTTTGGGAACCGCGATGCCTTCTTTATCCAAGAGATCTTTATTGACACACATCAAAATCGGATTGCTTTCATAAGGTAAGGCATAGGTTTGCCCCTGATAGACACCCGATTCAAAGGCAACGGGATAAAATGTTGCTTGATCTTTTCGATCCATATAGCCGTTTAACTTTTCTAATACGCCTCGCGCTGCTAATAAAGAAAGATCTTGCTCAGAGACCATAAACACATCCGGCGTCTTTCCTGAGACAATCTTTTCAGAGAGCCAGTCTGAATAATCCGACTGCGGAATCCCGTTTTCATACTCTACACGGACATGAGGATGGGATTTTTCAAATTTTTGAATCGCACGATCCAAGGCATGGGAACGTTGACTGGTCGGCACATCCCAGCTAGAACCTGCATAAACGCCGATATGGAGTACGGTCGGTTGCTGTTTCCACCAATAAAAACCCGCGCTCACACAGAGCACAACAAGGAGGCCGATCCCCCAACAAAGATGCTTTCGCTTCAATTTCATTCTGTATTTCCTTTAGAAAAATCACGTCTCGTCACTCCTGTTTGGACTGACCAGATCGCTAATTGCGTTCGATCTCGTAGGTTTAATTTCGCCAAATCGTTGATAAGTAATTGCGCACGGTTCCTTCTGACAAGAAAAGTTTGGCCGCAATTTCTTTATTGGACTCCCCATAGCCGACTTCTTGGATAATGCGCCATTCCGTCGTGCTCAAATCCTTGACATTGTCCTCATCTACAGCAATAGAGAAGTTGGTTTTGGCCATTTGTGAGAAAATTTGAAAGACTTTACTAGCGATATTCGGGTTGATCATGGCTCCGCCTTGATGCACCACCTTAATCGCTTCATAGAGTTCCTCTGTCGAGGCTCCCTTTAAAAGATAACCTGAAGCACCATACTTGAGCGCACTATAGATAAATTCATCATCATCAAAGGTCGTTAAAATAATAATTTTGATATCCGGATAGTGCTCTTTGACTTCTTTTGTCGCCAAAACCCCATCCATGCCTGGCATCCGAATATCCATTAAGATCAGGTCAGGATGTGTCTGTGGAATGCTCGACAAGACATGATTCCCATCTTCCACTGTGGCCACCACTTCGATATCGGGGTGGGCTGACAAAATAATTTTCAGAGATTCTCGAATCAAGGCCTGGTCATCTGCCACCATTACTTTTATCACCATCTCTATCTCCCTTCTTTATATTTCGGTAAACTGACGCGCGTGAAAAATCCATCGCGGCTTTCAAATTGAAGCTGTCCTCCTAGGATGGAAATTCGTTCCATCATCTGCTTGAGTCCATAGCCATAGGTCAAGGTTTCAAACCCAACCCCATTGTCCTGCAACTCAATCAGGTAATTTTCTTTATCCTCAAAAAAATGAAGGCTCATCTGACTGGCATGACCATGGCGAACCGCATTGGTCATAGACTCCTGGATCACACGAAAAATCGTATCTTCAATCATGACGTCCATATCGACATCGACCCATTCATAGTGTAAATCAACCTGCAAGTTGGAAAGCGTCTGATACTCGCGGATCATCTTTTCCAAAGCATCTTTGAGGGTTCGTCCCTCAAGGGCACCTGGACGGAGGCGGTTGAGAGAGCCTCTCACATCTTGAATCCCTTCACGAACCACTTCTGATACACTTTTCACCTGCTCTTTTGCCCGATTGGGATCGATATCAATCAAGACTCCGACAGCATCTAAACCTGCCGAGATCCCTGTTAGCGCATGCCCCAAGGTATCGTGAATTTCCCGAGCAATCCGCTTGCGCTCCCGATCTTCTGCAATCTTCTCAGACAAGGCCATATAGTTGTTCAACTCCGTATTGACCTTCGAAACCATGGCCAACTCTTCTTCTACTTCGTGGTTTTCCGCAAGAACATTCATAATATAGAACAAAAGCGAAATAATGAAGAGCACCATATTCAAGGCATAGAGGGAATTCTTCAAGAAAAAGGCCAGAATCCGAATGGAGGCAGGATAAAAATGAATATAGACATCCAGAGAAGGAATCGGAAAGAAAAGCGAAAAGACGTCTGAATTGGTCACAAGGAGCATCAAGAAACTCACTAGGATAAACGCAAACCAATACTTGCGGTCTCGCTTGGTATTCAACTCTTTGGAACCATAGAAGATATCCGCAAAAACCAATAGAATAAGCCCGTTATAAGCTACATTTTGGACCCACATCAAGAGCAACATCAGGAGGATCTCCAGAATGTTCCACTTATCAAATGGACCATCGACTCGTTTGAGACCGGTAACGACTCATGGAGATCAAGGCAATTCCAGCAAATAAGAGCGCAGACAACCAAAAAGTTGTCGAGGGCGCAAAAGGAATGCGCTCTAAGCGTTCTACTAATAGGGAAGCTTGTCGTTGGGCAATGATATAGTTGGTTGCTTGAAGATAGATGATACTGTTGAGCATCACAGCGATAAAATTCACGACCATCAGAATGGCCAAACTGTATCTCACACCTCTAAATTTTCTCATTACTGCCACCCATTCACATCAAAGTGATCGATGTTTTCCTTTGTCATCATTTGAACCGGAATGGTTATTTCTTTTTTGTAGCTCTTCCCATCAGCCATATCTTGGATGACCTCCATCACGCGGTCTCCCATCTTCAACGGAGACTGGGCAACGGTTCCTACAACATCATCTGTCGAGTGTAGCAAGGCTTTCATATCTGGTGAGCCATCAATCCCATAGATCGCAATGGGATGGGTGATTCCTTGCTCCTTGATCGCCGCTAAAGCTCCTATAGCCGAGCGGTCATTCAGGGCAACTAGTGTATCGACATCCCCCCCTGACTGCAAGAACTTACGAACAGCTGGCATGGCGATCTCCGTCTGACCCTTGGTTTCTAGTTCCGAGATGATCTCATAAGACCCATGCCCTTTGATGGTATCCTTAAATCCCTGAATCCGCGTATCTGCTGAAACAGTCCCCTTATGCTCCAAGAGAAGGATCCGAGCATTTGAAGAGCGTTTCATCAGCTCTTTCGCAATCAAGACTCCTGCTTGGTAGTTGTCGGAGACAATGCTGGCATCCGGCTTAAAATGCTTGAGCTGGGTATCAACTGCAATGATCTTAATTCCTTGTTTTCTAGCTTTTTTAAGAGCCCTTAAAATGGGCTGACTATCCCCTTTGACCGGATTAATCACAATCACATTTACTTTTTGGGCGCAAAAATCATCGATCTGCTGGCTCTGCCTTTTTTCGTCCAATTCTGGATCTCGAACAGATACAAGAGCCCCTCTCTCATCGGCAATCCGACTAATTTCCGAATGAATACTTTTATAGAACTCATTGTTCATGGTCATATAGGTGACACCGATCTTGGTCTGATCCTTGATGCTACTGGTTTGACAAACGGCATAGATCCACAAGAGGATGCAGGCCACTGGAATCACCAGTAAAACCCGTTTTATCAGCCATTTCAACCGTTCTTTTCTTTCTTCTTTCCCCTTCAAACTCCGTTCCTTTTCTGAAAATTTTGAATATATATTACTTTATTTTACTACTTTTTCAAGATAAATGCTGGCTTTTATTGTACAGATGCATATTTTTGATTTATTTTTAAAAGAGTAGTTCCCGAATGAAACCCCTACCAAGTATCAAAAAAGCTGGTCTATAAACGAACCAGCTTTTCTTTTTTTATTTCTAAAAAGGAAGATCTTCCTCTTCTAAGATGATATCGGCTAAATCTCCCGTTCCACCATTTTCACGCATCGCTCGCTGAGCGCGGCTCTCTAGCAACTGAAAACTTTGGCAGAGGACCTCTGTCACATACTGCATGACCCCATTTTTCTCGTAGCGGCGCGTCCGAATCTCTCCATCCAAAGAGATCAAGCTCCCTTTACTGGCATAACTAGCCATGGTTTCAGCCAATTTCCCCCAGACAACGACATTGACAAAATCAGTCTCTCGCTCCCCGTTTTGGTCCTTGTAGCGACGATTGACCGCAACGGTCACTCGGGCAACGGATTTGTCTGTGCTGGTTTTATGCAATTCTGGAGCCGCTACTAGGCGACCGATTAAAATAACTTTATTATACATCATTTACCTCCTATCTATTTATTCGAAAAAATTTTTTCAAAAAAATGGAGGTGACAAACCAAAATCAAAAAAATCTAGGATTCAAAACATCCTAGATTCTTCTCTTTATTCGTGCCAGTGACGAGCAGGATCAAAAGGTGTCCCTGCTACTTCTGCATCATCCAATTCAATAATGCCTCGTTTTTGAGGAGCATTTGGCAAGTGCAATTCACGCGGACTGCACATCATGCCATAACTTTTTTCTCCACGAAGAGCCCCTGGGAAAATCAAGCTACCATCCGGCATCATGGCACCTGGAAGAGCGACAATGGTCTTTAGACCCACCCGCGCATTTGGAGCTCCAGCTACGATCTGAACCGTCTTATCTGGTCCAACTGCTACTTGGCAGATATTCAAGTGGTCACTATCTGGATGGGCTACCATTTCAAGGATTTCTCCCACCACAAATTTTGGTTCCCGATCATTGACCAAACGTTCTGCGAAGCCTTCTTTTTCCAATTCTTGGTTCAAACGATCCACTTGCTCATCTGTCAAAAAGACTTGGCCCTTGCCTTCGATGGCGAAGAAAGATGAGGCATCAAAGATATTCCAGGCAACGGTTTCTTGGTTGTCCTCACGGTAAACGCGAGCCACTTTTCCTTTTCTCTCCACCGCGAGCTTTGCATCTCCACTATTTTTCAAGGTCAGCATCAAGACATCGCCGACTTGTTCTTTGTTGTATGTTACAATCATGATTTTCTCCTATTTTAATCCTGCTAAGAATGCTGTAATCTGCGCTTTGGTTTTCCGATCTCGATTGACAAACCGACCGATTTCCTTATCCTTTCCAGAACCACCAAACTAGGGATCCCATAAACATCCCAGACTTTCGCCAGATCCATATAGGCATCTCGGTCAATCAAGATAAAGGTAAATTCAGGATTTTCAGTCTCAATCTCCGGCAAAAAAGGCTTGAGGTAACGACAATCCCCACACCAATCTGCTGAAAAGACAAACACTTTCTTGCCATCTTGCTCTACATATGAAGCAATTTCTTCTAGAGAATTTGGTATAATCATAGTTTTTCCTCTTCGTAATGCAAGAGACCGTCCTCGTAGATAAAGCGGTAATGGCGCTCATCTTCAAAAATGACGCCTCCTACTAAGCGTTCTTCACTAGACTCGTAGAGTTCCACATACAGGGTCGCAATCGTCCCCATGGCTTCCATTTGCTCCCGTACTTCTGCTACCAACTCTTCTTGGGTACGGAGACGCTTTTGATCTTTGGCAATTTTATAAACACCAGCCGCAAGAGCTCCTGCACTTGCTACAGCCAGACTAGACAAAATAATTTTTTTAGCTTTCATAGTGCCTATTGTAACACAAAAATAAGCAGAGGGACAACGGTCTAGGCTGGATCTCTCCCTCCGCTTTTTAGAGACTGATTTCCATAATAACGCTACCATCCTTGTAGAAAAAGTGATAAAAATAGCATCAGAAAGAAGGTAACCTATGACTGATTTATTTTCTAAAAATCAAAGAAGTAACTGAAATCCCTGCTATCTCAGGGTCACGAAGCTCCTGTACGGGATTATTTGCGCCAACAATTGACCCCTCATGTGGACGAAATCGTGACAGATGGTCTCGGTGGGATCTTTGGGGTCAAACATTCAACAGCTGCCGATGCTCCTCGTATCTTAGTAGCTGCCCACATGGACGAAGTTGGTTTTATGATCAGCGAAATCAAAGCTGACGGAACTTTCCGTGTTGTCCCAATCGGAGGTTGGAATCCGATGGTCGTCAGCAACCAACGCTTCAAACTCTTTACACGTGACGGACGTGAATACCCTGCTATTTCAGGATCTGTTCCTCCTCATTTGACACGTGGAACAGGTGGACCAACCGTACCTGCCATTAGCGACATCGTCTTTGATGCAGGCTTTAGCTCTAAAGCCGAAGCTGAAAGCTATGGGGTCCGTCCTGGAGATACTTTGGTCCCAGATAGCTCTGCGATTCTCACTGCTAATGGTAAAAACGTCATCTCCAAAGCATGGGATAACCGCTACGGCGTCTTGATGGTCAGCGAATTGGCCAAGAGTCTTTCTGGACAAGCCTTAAACAACGAACTCTATGTAGGGGCCAACGTTCAAGAAGAAGTGGGACTTCGTGGAGCTCACACTTCAACCACTAAATTTGATCCTGAAATCTTCCTTGCTGTAGACTGTTCGCCAGCAGCTGATGTCTTTGGAGACCAAGGTGCGATTGGGGAAGGAACACTGCTTCGTTTCTATGATCCAGGTCACATCATGCTACCAAATATGAAGGATTTCTTGCTCACTACTGCTGAAGAAGCGGGCATCAAATTCCAATACTATTGTGCCAAAGGTGGTACCGATGCAGGTGCAGCACACTTGAAGAATGGTGGAGTCCCATCAACAACCATTGGTGTCTGTGCACGTTACATACACTCTCACCAAACCCTCTATGCCATGGATGATTTCTTGCAAGCGCAAGCCTTCTTACAAGCATTGGTTAAGAAATTGGATCGCTCTACAGTTGATTTGATCAAACACTATTAAACAACATCGATCTGAAGCCCCGTAAGGGGCTTTTTTAGAGGGAAAACAAACTTCTCTTGGAAACTTTCCACCGTGAGTCACCATTGAGCCCCTTGGCATCCACACTCCCCTTAGGAAAGTATCTTAGAATATTTTATCTTCCATCTGTTTTCTGATATAATATGAAAGAATGAAATGGTAGGGAACGGAACACTCATCCTTGGATTTGTGTGGCAGACCCTTCCCTTATATACAGGAGTTTTACATGAAAAAACAAGCTTTTAGTTCTGAAAAGTATTTGAACTTGCAACGTGACCACATTATTGAGAGGATCAACCAATTCGATGGCAAGCTCTACCTTGAATTTGGTGGTAAGATGTTAGAAGACTTCCACGCTGCTCGTGTCCTCCCTGGATACGAACCAGACAATAAGATCAAGTTGCTCCAAGAATTGCGCGACCAGGTGGAAATTGTCATTGCCATCAACGCCAACAACATTGAGCACTCAAAAGCCCGTGGAGATCTAGGAATTTCTTATGACCAAGAAGTACTGCGCTTGATCGACAAATTCAATGAATTAGGGATCTTTGTAGGCTCTGTCGTCATCACCCAATATGCTGGACAAGCTGCAGCAGACGCCTTTCGCAAACAACTGGATAAGAGCGGGATCGCCTCTTATCTCCACTATCCGATCAAGGGCTATCCGACTGATATGGACCACATCATCTCTCCTGAAGGGATGGGGAAAAATGACTACATCAAAACTAGCCGCAATTTGGTCGTTGTGACAGCTCCTGGACCTGGTTCTGGTAAGCTGGCAACGTGTATGTCCAATATGTACCATGACCAATTAAATGGGATCAAATCAGGTTATGCCAAGTTTGAAACCTTCCCAGTATGGAATCTTCCTTTGCACCACCCAGTCAACTTGGCTTATGAAGCAGCGACTGCAGATCTAGACGATGTCAATATGATCGATCCTTTCCACCTCCAAACCTACGGAGAAACAACGGTCAACTACAACCGCGATATCGAAATCTTCCCTGTCTTGAAGCGCATGTTGGAACGCATCTTAGGAACCTCTCCTTACGCTTCTCCAACAGATATGGGCGTCAACATGGTTGGCTTTGCCATTGTGGACAATGACGCTGCGATTGAAGCTTCCCAACAAGAAATCATCCGTCGCTATTACCAAACCATTTTGGATGTCAAAGCAGAGCGTGTCGGTGAAGGGAGCTGTCAAGAAGATTGAGCTCTTGATGAATGATTTGGGCATTACTCCAAATGATCGGAAAGTGACCGTGCTTGCCCGCCAAAAAGAAGAAGAAACAGGTGAGCCAGCCTTGGCCCTTGAATTACCAAACGGCGAGATGGTAACCGGAAAAACCTCTGATCTCTTTGGCCCAACGGCAGCCCTCTTGATCAATGCGATCAAGAAATTGGCGCATATTGATAAAGAAACCAAATTAATCGAGCCAGAATACGTCCAACCTATCCAAGGCTTGAAGATCAATCATTTGGGTAGCCGTAACCCTCGTCTTCACTCGAACGAGATCCTCATTGCCCTTGCCATTACAGCCATGAGCAACAAAGATGCTAAGCTTGCTATGCAAGAATTAGGCAAGTTGAAAGGCAGTGAAGCCCACTCAACCGTGATGCTGACAGACGAAGATAAGAACGTCCTTCGCAAGCTCGGTATCAACGTCACCATGGACCCTGTCTACCAGTACGATCGTTTGTATCGTAAATAAACTAAGACAAACAAAAACAATCCCTGCTCGAGGAATTGTTCAGATTGAAGACAAAGTCTTCTTAAAAAACTTTCCTTTAGGGTGAGTACGGACGTCAGCGAACTTCTACGAAGTTCCATGACTAATTATTGAGCCTAAGGTCTCAATAATTCCGAGTGCCTGAAACTGAGTCGTTTCAGGCACTCTTTCTCATGACGGAAAGTTTCAGAATATGATTGAATAACTATAACGAGTATAATTTTTTTAAAGAATTGATTAGATTTTATTAAAGATTCGTTTCTCAACGCTCTCAACAATCCCTCGAATAGGGATTGTTTTTTTATGATGCAAAGAAGAGGGACTATTTGACAGCCTCCCATAATTGGCGAATGGGCTTTCTTTGAACAGGGTCCACAAAATGAGGAGCAATTTCATTCAAAGATTCTAGGACAAAGGCACGTTCTGCCACATAAGGATGCGGCAAGATCAAGCTCGGACTGTAACAAATGGTGTCCTCCATGTAGAGCAGATCTAGATCAATCACACGTGGCCCCCACTTGACCTCACGGACACGTCCCATTTCCTGCTCAATGGCCAGTAAGGTCTCTAGTAAATCCTCTGGGGTCATCCAGGTTTCAACCTCTGCCACCTGATTCAAAAAGGTGTCCTGCTCCACTCCTCCCCAAGGTTCTGTTTCAATCCTTGTGGATGTCTGAAGAAGGCGAATGCCTCGATCCTTGAGTTTTTCTAGCGCCGTCTCTAGTTGCAGTTGTTTATCTCCCATATTGGTGCCAAGCCCAATAAAGGCCCGTTTTTTCTCCCGTTCGATTGTCACAGAACAAGTCTCTAATGGCAAGGGAACAGGAGCCCAGGGCTTTTTCAACTCCAGACGAACTTTTTCTACAAAGGCATAGCTTTCGAAAATCTTTTGAACCAACTGAAAGGCCACCGTTTCAATCAGATCGATCTTTTCTGCCTGCATCCACTCGGTCAACTGTTCCGCCAAGATCCCATAATGGATCGAAGCTTCCAAATCACCTGTGCGGGCAGCACGGGTCATCTCATAATCTACCCATAGGTCTAGGACAAAGCGTTGTCCTAATTCTTTTTCTGCTGGAAAAACACCATGATAGGCGTATACCTCTAAGTCCTTGATCCGTAATTGATCCACTCTCTTCACCTCTTATAGCCAGCCATTAGTGGCCCATGAGTTTATAGGCTTCATTTTTTAAGTTTTTATCTGTCGCAAGCAGTCCACGCGCTGCAGTTGTCACTGTAGCGGTCCCAGGTTTACGGACACCACGCATGTTCATACACATATGCTCTGCTTCTACCCAGACAAGTGCTCCTTGTGCTCCAAGATATTCCATCAAGGCATCTGCGATTTCTACCGTCAAACGTTCCTGAATCTGTGGTTTTTTTAGCGTAAACCTCGACCGTACGAGCCAGTTTTGAAAGCCCAGCCACACGGCCATTTGGAATGTAGGCAATGTGCACTTTTCCATAAAATGGCAAAAAGTGATGCTCACACATGGAATGGAAGAAGATATCCTTCTCGACCACCATATTGTTATCAATGATTTCAAATGATTTAGACAGGTGCTCTTCTGCTGTCTGCCCTAGTCCTGCAAAGATTTCTTGGTACATCTTGGCAATGCGGGTCGGCGTTTCCTGAAGTCCCTCACGGTTCTCATCTTCACCGACTGCCTCGATGATCATTTTCACTGCTTCTTCAATTTTCTTTGTATCCATATCATCTCCTAGTTGGATTTTTCTGTTTTTAATAAATAAGGTCGTACCTGACTAAGGAAGTAGAGCGACCCCGTTACAATGAGGAGCTCATCGCCTTCAGCTTGCCAGTTTTGTAGAAACTCTTGCCAGTTAACTTCCTCAAGCTGATGGTTTTTCGCAGCAGCTCTTATCTCTTCTTGAGAATAGGCTCTTGGATCTTCAAAGCTCGTGAGGATCAAGCGACTATTTTCCAGTTCCTGCCACTGAATGAGCATCTCTTCTAAGGCTTTGGTCCGGATGCAGGTAAAAAGAATGGTCTTTTTTTGACTTGGGAACAGTTCCCGAAGACTTGCGATCAAGGGCGCAACGGCATGGGGGTTATGGGCCCCATCTAGCAAGATCATGGGATTTTGCGATACCACTTCCATCCGGCCAGGCCAGACGACTTGATGCAAGGCCTCATCCACTAACTCTCTTGACAAGAGTTCACGCCCTTCTCTTTCAAAAAAAGTACATCACAGATACTGATCGCAAGAGCTGCATTTCTGGCCTGGTGATGACCCTAAGAGCGCTACTTGATAGGAGGCTGTTTCTCTTTTGGAACTGTGATAAGAAAAGGATTGGCCCGATAAACAAGAGGCTTCTAGCTCAACTTGGTAATCTCTGTCATAGGCTGTTATCGGTGCCTGCTTCTGAATCGCAATGCCTTCAATGACTTGGCTGGCTTCTGCTTCTAATTTCCCTAGAACCAGAGGAATTCCTGGCTTAATGATACCAGCCTTTTCACGGGCAATGGAAGCCAGATCTGGCCCAAGAAGAGCAACATGATCCAAGCCAATCGAAGTGATCGCAGTCAGAACAGGCTGGCAGACGTTGGTACTGTCTAGTCGTCCCCCCCATACCGACTTCCATAATCACATAATCCAGCTCCTCGTGAGCAAAAATAATCATAGGCGATCGCCGTCATCACTTCAAATTCCGTCAAACCTTGAAAGATGGCTCTTGATTCTTCAGCTTGCAGGAGCTGCTGGTAGCTATCCAGGTAGGTTTGCAGGTCTTGATCCGAAATGGCTTCGCCATTAATGGTGATTTGGTCATTGTAATGGATCAGATAAGGAGAGGTAAAGACTCCAACGCGTAAACCTGCCTGCCTCAAGAGTTGGGACAAGGTAGCAATGGCAGAGCCTTTGCCATTGGTCCCCGCAACATGAATGACCCGACAGTCTAGGTGAGGATTTCCTCTCAAAGCCAAGAGAGCTTCCATGCGCTCCAAGCCGAAATGTGGATCTTGGGAACGATAGGCTTCTAGCCAACGAAGATCCAACTGATGTTCTTTTGTCTTCATTTACTTGTATTGTTTTAAATTGGTATCTGCTGCCTCTTGGGCTTGGAAAATGGCTTGCCCCAGACTGGCTGCCATCTTGTGAAGGGGAATATCATGCACCCGCACTACTTCGACTCCTTGACTGGCTGCAATACTGGTCAAATGGCTCGAAGCCAGGTCCCGATTCCAAAAACCAGTCTCCGTTGCAGGATCTGTCTCAAATCCAGCTTCCTCAATAATATTGACCACAAATCGTTTGCGGGAGACCCCTAGAAAGATCGGATACCCCTTTTGGTGAATCGTCCCAAGTTCTTGTAATAAGAGTAAGTTCTCTCGCTTGGTCAAACCAAAACCGATCCCAGGATCCAACATAATACGATCCGTCTGGACACCAGCTGCTTTCGCTACCGCAAGCGAGCGGTCAAAGAAGGTCCACATCAAGTCTTGAATCGGTTCTTGAGCCATCTGTTGAAGCTCTTGCTCTGAAAGACTGGTTCGAAACCAAAACTTGGAAAGATAGTGGAACTTGGATGATGCGGTCTTGCCATCACTGGATTAAACATGAGAACTGCGCTCGCTTCATGCTCCGCGACGACAGCAGCCATCTTAGGATCTCCAAGAAAACCCGTAATATCGTTGACAATATCAGCCCCAGCTTCGAGCGCCGCCGCCGCCACCTGGGACTTCCAGGTATCCACTGAGATCAAGACATCACTTTCTTTCCGAATGGCTTTAATCACTGGAACCACGCGGTCAATCTCTTCTTGGATCTCTACATAATGACTACCTGGTCTGGTTGATTCTCCTCCGATATCGAGGATCTGAGCTCCTTCTTGGATCAGTTTTCTCGCCTGCTGCAAGGCTGCATCCACACTCGTATACTTACCGCCATCAGAAAATGAATCCGGAAGTGACATTTAAGATCCCACAAAGAAGGGTCCCTTGGCCACTCAGCCATTTATTATCAATCATTTTCGTTCTCCTTTGATTCCCTTCCTACAGCATGATTGCGAACAAAAGAGGCTAGAACAAGTGTTCTAAACCTCTGAGTCTACTCTCCATACGGATTTCTGACCTTCTGTAGGATGGTTCTGCATCAACACTCATTGGTACCTACCATTTTATCATAATTTATCATGGAAGAAAACTCTCCATACTGGCAATAAACAAAGGAGTATGACCACCGGATAATAATAAGCCAGCGCATTCAAGGTCATATGAAGGCAAATGCTATACTCGATCCGCTTGTAGCGATAAGCCACCCAAGTTAAGATCAAGGACATGCCTCCGTAAGCTACCCATTCCCCTAGGGTACTCGGTCCATGCAAGTAAGTAAAAAAGAGAGCACCGGCTAGATAACCGATTGGTTCTGCCCCTCGAAAGATCAAACGAGGGATAATGGCCCGACAAAGCAGCTCTTCTAGAATCGGAGCGACAAGGATCACGACCATTCCCATAGCAAGAAAAGGAGCATGAGATTGTAGTTCATTTAGAGCCGCTTGGTTTGCCGTCGTACCACCTGCCTCTTGTTTCAACAAGGGATAAGCGAGCAGGTTATTAGCCATCAACAAGAGAAGAAAAAGGAAATTTCTCCCCAGAGCCGGCCAGGTAATGACCCGAACATCTAAGTTCTCCAGAGGGCTCATCTTGATGACCTTATAAAAAACAAAGAGCACCGCCACTGTTACCAAGAGAGTGAGGATAGTGACCCACCTTGCATCTACTCCTTCTTGAAGGGAATAAACCATGGTGATGAGGGGGAAATTGTGAGAGAAAGAATAAGGGCACAAAAAGCAGGAGCCAGAGGGCATTCTTACATAATGGGTGCTCTCGAATAAAAGACTGTATATTTTTCAATGGACAACCTCTTTCTTGTATAAAATAAGAAGACTGGGGCTTTCGCCTCCAGCCTTCTCACTTTATTTCAGTTTACTGATTTTTGAAACGTTCAACGTCACGCGCAATCACCAACTCTTCATCAGTTGGAATCACCAATACCTTCACACGGGAATCATCTGTGGAAATATCTCCGACAACTCCAAAGACGTTCTTTTCAGGGTCGACCTTGCAGCCAAACCAGCTGATTCCATTGATAATAGAAGAGCGAACGTTTACTGCATTTTCACCGATTCCTGCTGTAAAGATGATGGCATCTGCACCATTCAAGACAGCTAAGTATTGACCGATGTATTTTTGCAAACGATCGATAAAGATATCGTAAGCCAATTTAGCTTTTTCGTCTCCATTGTGCATCGCTGTATGGATATCCCGCATGTCACTAGAAGATCCAGAAACACCCAGAAGACCTGATTCACGATTGAGGATGCGGCTGATATCTTCAGGCTTATTGAAATCCTCTGTATGTTCCATCAAGTAAGGAATAATCGCTGGATCGAGATCCCCTGTACGGGTTCCCATCATGACTCCACCTAGAGGTGTGAAGCCCATTGAGGTATCGACAGAGATTCCCTTGTCAACCGCTGTAACAGATACACCATTTCCAACGTGGCAGGTGATCAATTTCAATTCTTCTAATGGTTTTCCAAGAAGTTTAGCAGCTTCACCAGCTACATACTGATGACTGGTTCCATGAGCGCCGTATTTACGGACCTTATTTTCTGTGTAATATTTGGTTGGAAGAGGGTAACGATAAGCTTTTTCCGGCATGGTTGTATGGAAAGAAGTATCAAATACCACAACACTGGTAATATTTGGACAAATCTCTCTAAAGGCACGAATTCCAGCTGCATTTGCAGGATTATGAAGAGGTGCTAACAAAGACAATTCTTCTACTTTTCGAAGGACTTCGTCATCTACCAAGGCAGAATCCTTGAAGTATTCTCCACCAGCAACGACGCGGTGGCCCACACCTGTAATCTCATCGTAGGATTTGATAATATCAAAGCGAATCAAATCATCCAACAAAATTTTTACAGCTTGTGTATGGTCCTGGATATCTAATACTTGTTTTTCAGAGCGTCCATCAAATTTAACAGTTGAAATAGAATCCTTCAAACCGATCCGTTCAATCAACCCTTTTGCAAGAACAGTTTCCTCTGGCATTTGGTACAATTGCCATTTCAAACTAGAGCTTCCTGCATTAATAGAAATTGTTTTCGACATATATTCACCTCATTAAGCGTTTTCACTTCCTCTATTATATCAGATCTTTGATCAAATTTCACTATCCTTTAACCAGTTTTGGAAACTTTCCATAAAGTGAACCACCTGGTCTTGATCCTGGAGATCGGTAAAACGGATAGACAAAGGGCTGAACAGACTCTTCTTCTTGTTTTCGTAGGACGAAAATCGTCTTAGCATAGGCTGGATTTGAAAAAAGAGATTCTGGCAAGGTCAGCATGGCAAGGATTTGAGCCTTGTCTGTTAGCCAAGCTTTTAAAAGATCACTCTGAGGGCTCGTCAAGAGGTTGTTTGGGAGCTAAAAAGATGGCTACTCCTTGAGGTTTCAGGTATTTCAGAGCCTGTTCCATCATGAGGTGATGGGCATAGGTATGGCCTTCGGAGCTCGCTACCTGATAGCGCTGTGCAATCGCATCATCTGGATAATAACCAATTGGAAGATCACTAACGATCAAGTCACTTTCTTTCAACACTTGCGGACGCACCGCGTCGCCTTGTGCAAAGACAACACTAGACTCCATCACGTCTGCGATACTAGCAGATAGGTCAATCAAGAGATCATCTACTTCCAATCCTAAGTAATCAATCGTGAGACGGCTATTGTTGACAATAGTCTCAGCGAGATTTCCGGTTCCACTTCCCACTTCTAAGACATCCAGTTGGTCGCTTTTGGCCAACTGATCGATCAAAAATGTAATGATAAAACCAATCGCATCTGGTGTGAACTGGTGATTCGCTTGTAAAGGTTCTGTCTGAGCAGCTTTCATAAAAAGGAATTGGTAGGCTCTGCGCCATTCTTCCTTACTTAAACCTAGTTCTTTTAATTTTTTGCTATTGTTTTTAACAATGTCTAGATCCGTCTTGCCATCCAAATACATGGCATTCTGTTCAATCAAGGCGTCATAAAAGTTGGTCGACAATTCATTTTGAATACTTTGAGTGTTTTCTAATAGATAGGTATAGGCTTGTTCAATTTTTTCGAAATTCATGATTTCCTCCGCACCCTATCATACCAAAAATTAGTCTTTTTCGCTATTTTCTGATGGTTCCTTGGTCTCGTTTGGCGTCTCTTCAGAAGGCGTTTCGGTCTCTGCCTTCTCCTTATCTTTCTGTGTCTTCTTCTTTTCTTTTTGACTCTTCTTGTTTTCCTTTTCTTCCCTTACAGGAAGGACAAACTCATAGCTTTCGCCATTCATCTTAGCCTGAGCATGAAGAAAACCAGTGTCCTGCTGTAGCTGAACAACTCCAGACTTTAAATGAATCTCTGATGTCTTCTCATCACTCTTTCTCTTTTCAAGAGCCAATTGCACCAAAGCATAGGCCCGAAGACGATCTTGACTCGTCTTTAAGATCCGTCTTTCCGCAACCTGACGGTGCAGGTAAAACTGAAGCAAGAGACTAAAAATCGCTGCCATCAAGAGAGCGTAAAGCAAGACACCAGCCTTAACTTTTTTCATTTTGCATCGCTGGTACCACATGGTAGACATACTCCCTTTCTAGACCTTCTTCGAAAATTCAACCGCAGATGAATCAACTCTCCCTCCTGCCAAATTTGGCTAGAGTGAACCCCTGAAATCATAGGCTGATAGCCCCTGCCCTTATCATCTGTTTTTCGGATATCATCTCCTTTAGATTGGCCAATAGCAATTGGTTTTTGATCCTGAACCAAGTAGATATGATTGTCCGCTACTTTTTCAAAATGACTCCGGTCCAATTCCACCTGCAATTGTTGCTGAAAAAGTATCCATTCTTCCTGCTTTTGATGCGCCTGGTAGTCCAATTCAGCATGCAGGAGCTTGGTCAAGCCTTGAAAGACCAACACACCCCCACTGAGCACTAAGAGAGCGACCAAGGCTTCGAGCAAGGTAAAGGCTTTGATCCTCCTTTTATTCCACATGCAGCACCACCTTTCCTTGATGATAGACCGTGAGTTGATCGGCATCTTTTTCGACTTGAACCTGAATACCATTGGCCTCCAGATGATTTTGCCCTGTCTGAAGCGCCATTTGAGCGACAGATAAGACCTCTACCTCTTTGAAATCCGCTAGTCGCTCCTTGCGCGAACGCCGGATCTCCCCTAACAATAAGGTCGTAATCATGGCAAATAAACCCAAGGCAACTAAGGATTCTATAAGAATACTAGCGGGAACGGATGCTTTTTTTAATTTTCCCATTTCCAAGCGACAGTTGATAGGTCACCACTCCTCTCTGTGTCTGAAAGTGAACATTGGCCAGGGATGAATTGCCACCTGCACGGTCTAAACGAATAGTTTTAGGATCTTGCAAAATGACAGAATCAGGAATCTCCACCGTCTGGTAGGGCGTTTGAATCTTCCTTGCAGTCACTTCAATATCCAATTCCGTTTGCCTTGCCAAGGCTATCTTTTGGCTTTCTTGATAGAGGTGTTCAAACTCTGCAAAAAAATACTTTTTCTTCCACCTGCTGAAAGCTCGTCCTGATCGATCCCGATAAGCCCAGATAGATAAAAACTGACGATCATCAAGGTCAGAAGGGTCTCCACCAAAGGTGAAGGCCTTAATCTGCAACCGCACGAGTTTCTCCACTATTTTTTTCGCATAATAGGCACGATAAGATTCTGCTTGTTTTGTTGGTAATATTTCCATCAGCAATCAGCTTTTGATAGAGTGGCTTGGTCATTGGTATGATTGAGCTCGTACAATTCAGCCTGGCTTTCGACCACCTTCACAACCGCTGCATTTCCTGTCTCTTTCACGGAGTCTTTTTGCTTGGTCAAATTCGGCACAAAGAGCAATAAGAGCACACTGATGATCAATAAGACCACCAACATTTCAATAAGTGTAAAGGCTTTAACCTTATAGGTTTTTATTTTTTTCATAAATGAACCTCCATATTTTGATAAATCGGCAGCAACATGGCTGCATAGAGTAACACAATCACAAGAGCCACAAAGATAAACACCAAGGGTTGTATCACATTCATGGCCTTGTGAACCCGACGAAAGAAATCTTCCCATGTTTTTTCAGCGTAGATCTCTAGTTCACTTCCGAGCTTTGATTTGACTTCACCATATTCAATCATAAGGGGCAATTCTTCTTTGAAAAAAGGATACCCCCCGACCGTCTCTGAAAAAGGACTGGCCACGGTCTAAAGAAAGAGCTAAGTCCCTTCCAATTTCTTGAAAAAGCTGGGATTTTTGGTCCTGCATCATGGAAAAAATCTGAGACAACTCCAATCCTTGCCCAATCAGATTGCCCCATTCTCTGGCATAATAGGCTGTCAAATAAGCTTGAATCATGCCTTTTCCCGAAAAGGCAGATGAGACAAGGTTCTAAAAAAACGTTGATCTTGCCTGACTTTTCGATAATAGAAAGCCGAGTAAGAAGAAGGTCACCAGTCCCGCTCCTAAGGCCAAAAAAAGAGTTGGGGGAAGGAACTGATCAATTGCGTCCCAATATTTTGAGCATCCATTTGAGGGAGCAAATAATTGCGCAAGCCTAGCATAATCAGAACTAAAAATCCAAGTAAGATAAGAGGATAGGTGCTCACCTCAATCAGCTTTTTCTTGACCTTGCGCATGTTTTCTAGGTAAGCACTGATTTTCTCCAAGCTCAATGCAAGATTGCCATGGAGCTCAGCGAGAGACAGCTGTGTCGTCACCGCATCTGAAAAACCGATCCCCGCCATCATCTCTGAAAAACTCCGCCCCCGCGAGAGATCCTCTCGCATCTGGGAAACCAAACGACTCTCCACTAGGTGAGAGCGATCCAGAAAATCGACAATCTCAGACAGATGAAAACCACTCGAATAAAGATTCAAAAACAATTCAATGATTTGCTTTTGTTTAGCGGTAGATAATTTTTTCGGCTTGGGCCTGAGCCAGCTGGATATATCCCGATTGAGCCAAGAGATCCATTTGTTGGTTCCAGCGGCTGGCTGAGTGCTCTTGGTAGTTTTCCGTCGCAAAATCGACCACACCTCCTCCTGCAATTAATCGTTGGTAGCAAATACCTTGTAAAACAATCTTGAGCTCTTCCTCACTCACTCCAAGTTCTAAGAGCCTCTCATAAACACCTCGAACGCTCTTGGCATGAATAGTAGAGAAGACGGTGACTCCTGTCAAACTAGCTCGTACGACTGCACGAGCTGTTTCCTTATCTCGGATTTCTCCAATAATGAGAAGGTCCGGCCGATGACGTAAGGAGAGTTTGATCAGGTTGTCATAGGTCATGCCGATCTGGTCATTCAGCTGGAGCTGAAGCATATTCTCCTGCTTGATCTCGACAGGATCTTCAATGGACATGACTTGCTGGTCCGCAAAGCGCTCTTGCGCCAACGCATGCATGAGAGTGGTCTTTCCCGAGCCAACAGGGACCCGCAAAAAGATAAAGCCCACGACCAGCCAATTTCTTCTTCAACTCAGGTAGTTGATCAAACCAAAAACCGCAATTCGCGTTCCTCATCATGCAAGAGCCGAATGACCAAGCTTTCATAGCCACGATAATCCCCCACTGTCGACAAGCGAATCGAAACCACTCCATCCTCTAATGGGTAATCACACGACCCTAGCTGGCTGCGCCTTTTTTCTCCTACATTCATCCCTGCTACAAACTTAAAGTGGCTAATCATAGCTGTCATGTCCTCAAAAGGGAAGGACTGTACAAAACGTCTCTCATCTCCCACCCTCATAAAAACCTGGTACTCCTCCTTCCGAGGAATGAAGTAAAGATCCTGAGCTTCTTCCTTTTTCCCCATGCGGATCAATTTTTTTGCAATTTCTTGAACCATAGTTCCTCCTCTCACTTATACTATTCGAAAAAGAAGACAAAAAAAGAAGACTTTCTAGATCGCTCTAAAAAATCTTCCGAATTTCTCTTATGACAGGGTCGTCCCCTTTTTTGAATCGATTGTATATTGACAAGAACGGTGTTTGCGACTGCCTTTTTCCTTTTCGTAACCTGGACGGAGCTTGCTTTTAGGGATCTTATGCTCGTCTTCTAAGAGGACAATCGAGTGGAAAAACTGCACATCATCACTGCAGTCCTCACACCACTCTTGCTCTTTGGTATCCCAAAAGATTGTCATGAGATCACTCCGACTCTTATAACTTGGAAAGTGTGCATTCAACTCCAACCATTTCTGCTTGTAGTATTTCAAAGCCTGGTAATAGTCTTCAAACTTCCGACTACTCACGATATCTTCTTCCCAACCTTCTAAAAACCACCAGGGTTCACAGTCCCCGTACATTTCAATTACTCGATACATTAACTCTTCCATCCTTTGTATCCTCTATTATATAGAAAATCCTTTGAGAATAAAAGTTTTCTGCTCAGAGCATCATTTTTCAGGTAATTTTCAATTGATTTTTGCTATTATTTTTCAAAAATAGACTACTTGATTTCTCTTGGGTCCTTTTTTCGGGAATCAAAAAAAGAGCTTCCCAACAAAATGGCGAGCCATCTTGGGGAACTCTCTCTTCTCAAGTATTTAGAACAATTCAAGTGCAATCATAGTTGTCATGGTTGCATCGTAATAGTTGTTCAGAGGTAGATCTTGTGTAAAGATATACTTGTTCTGTTGAACCAATTTCAAATAGCCTTTTTCTTGTTCAGAGGCATAGACAATCGGTGCCAAAAAGCTTGCTGCCTGATGATTATTCAGGGCCTTCCCTTTCAAATCATAACCCGCATACAGGTTTCTTTGACTCTTGAAAAAGTTTAGCATCTTTTTCACCAATTTTTGACTGTCTGCGTCCTTGCTTTGAATAAGGTTGTATGGAAGACGACAAGCGTTATAAGAATAGGCACCATCATACTTGGATTCAATCGTCTTGGGATCCGCTACACGCGTTCCTTGCTCATCTACCCAGATGAAATCAGGTAGTAAACCTGTTTTTGTTTGGGAGCTGATCGTTTGGAGTTGCTGCAACATCTTTTCTTTGATAGCCAACCACTTCGAATCTTTTGTCACTTCATAAAAGATCTGGAATTGTGCTGGCAATGTATCAGACGTCCGCATCAAATGATAAAATTCCGAATCCTGATTGGCCCAATTTCCCACCGTTAACACACCGTTTTCTTCATTGTAGTTGTGTGAGAGAATATCTTCTAAAATCGCTTTTGGCTTGAGCCTGGTAGTCTTTAGCTTGCTTTGGCCATTGCTGAGCAGCTTTTAGAAGAGCATAGGCAATGTAGAGATCTCCCATCTGTTGCGTTATGATCCCTCATCCTTTGCTTTCTCCATTAGCTGATGGTTTGTTTCAAGACATCAATTGGGTACCTTCTAAGCGATGATTTAGATAATATTGATAGAGTCGGTCAAAGTCTGCTTGTTGGGCTTGTCCTTTTTCGGCAGCTGCGACAGTAATGAGCATTCCATAACTTTGCGCCTCGGATAACACCACCGTTTGATTGCGATCATTGGTAGTTCGAACATAGGATTCTTTCCCTTTTGAAACAACAAAATGCTCATTCCACTGACGATAAATTCGATTTCGCATCTCCACTTTACTTCTCGTTCTCGCTAAAAACAAGGTCAAACAGAAAATGCAAAGGATGACTAGAAACCATACATATCTCATCTTTTTCGTATTCATAATTTCTCCTATCCTGCGAATCGTTTTGTTTTAACCCATTTGGTTTCTTTCCGGTGCAATAGTTTATCCATCACAATCGAAGAGATGGCATCAATTGACACAATGATAAACAGTTGAGAATAGGTGAAATAGGCAGCTAGGGCTAACCAAATTTGCTTGGTGGTTGCTTGACCAAATTGTGAGGCAAGAGCCACATTAATCTGAAGAAGATAAAGCCCAATCATCAAGACCCAATTGAAGAGCATCAACTGCGCAATATAGATATTTTCAGAATCAAAAGCAAACGGAATCTGAACACCTGGTACCACTGTATGGATACACATGGCCAGAATATTGGCAAAAAAGATCAAATCAGATAAGATGATCGCTGCATTAAACCAGAAGAAAACACAGGAATAGTTAGTCACTTCTAACTTCACGCGCCAATTTCCCTTACCAAATAAATGCTTGAAGTTGGAAAGAACCACTTCATAATTCCCTTTGGCCCAACGTTTCCGTTGCATATAATAACTCTTCAGAGTTTCCGGCTCTTGTTGGAAGGCTTCTGAATTATAGGCTAGCGCAATCAACTTCCCACTTTGCATAATCTTGAAGGAAATATCGGTATCTTCTGTTAAGGCACCATTTTTCCATCCTCCAATACTCTTGACAAACTCAGTTTGAATAATGAAATTGGTTCCTGGAATCCGTCCAATCTTAAAGAGATGCCACATGCCCACATGATGAACCCGTTGGGTGACAACAATCTCTTGGTTGATACAGCGGGTCAAGAAGTTTTGATTGGCATTCCGTGTTTTATTGCGACCGAAAGAAGCCACATGACGTTCTGGATCTTTGAGGACTTCTTTCACAAGGAAATAAAGAGCATTCTTTTCAGGCATGGCATCTGCATCATAGACGCAGATATAGTCTCCAGTCGCCATCGCCAAAGCGTCATTTAGCACACCGGCTTTCCCACCTGTCCCACTTCGATTGATAATGGTCAAATCACGTCCTGCATACTCTGGCAATGCTTTAACCGCCAAACACTCTTCATAGGTGCGATCGGAACAATTATCCGCAAAGAGCAGTAATTCTACACGATCATGTGGGTAGTTCATATCAAGGATCGCTTTGGCTGTTTGTGCAATAACCACATCCTCATTATGGGCGGGTACGACGATCGTCACTTTTGGATAATAAGGAAGCGGATCCGTATTGACACGAAAATCACTGTGTTTAAACCAAAAATGAACGGCTGAAAAGAGGATTACTAGGCCCCAGGCTAAGGACAGCCAAATCGAAATCAAGGCAATAATCATCACAATTTGACTAATCATGGTCCACCGCCTTAAAGTTTTTATTGACACGGCGGTAAATCACCGTATAAGCTACAAATAATACAATAAAGCACAAGGCAAAAAATACACTAATGCCTACAGCTATATTAAAAAATATATTTGTAAGAGACATGTTTTCCTCCTAATATTCCACAATAATATCTGTTTCAAGTTGACGTTTTAAGTAACGAATCATTTCTTTATAGCGATGGTATTTGGTTCGATTGGATTGATCCACTACAAGAAATCCTGACTGAAATTGGATGCCCTGAACTCCCATCTTCTCCTTGGAAACACCAGTCCTTCCAACTGTGGTTTTTAAGACCGTCATATAATCGCTCTTCAGATCCCTGCTCACTATCAGAAGATAAGATCAAGAAATTACCGTCTGATACATAATACAAGCTTTCATTTGGCTTTAGATGATGCGTTACCAAATAGTTGATTTGGTTCAAGGTCCGATTGTACTCTCTCGGTTGCAATTGGAAGAACAATTCCTCGTGCGACCAGTGAATGAGTAAGGCTTGAATCGTATCATTGGTTTTGTCCGCCATAAGAAGCGATGCGGTTGCGGTAATCTGCGTAAGCTTCTGGCTCTTGATCCTTCACTTTTTGCAATCTCTTTAAAGAGGTGGTAGCGAATTTGGGTCAAAATTCCAATCAAGATCGGAAAAACTAAAAGAGTAGAAGCAAGGCTTGATGAAATGGGATATAGACAACACCCGCCACCAAAAAGACAATCCCTAGGGCAAATGACAACAGGATGGTCCATGTCAACAATAAATCCGATAAAACAATGGCAGAAAATAATCCTAAAACAAAGAACAATCCTTCTTCAATCAGAATCTCTCTTGCAAAAAACAAGCAGTAAAGTAAAAGAAGTACTTCGAAAACAATCAAAATTCAGCAACCATCTACTTAACTTTTCCGTTTTTTTCATTTATTCTTTCTCTCCCTCATGAAATTCTTCGGCAGCCTCTCCCTGGCCAAAGTAATGTTTAATAGCTTGTACGATTCGCTCAGAAGCTCTTCCATCCCCATAAGGATTTCGGGCATTTGCCATTTGAAGATACAGGCTTTCGTTGGTTAAGAGCTCTGTCATCGTCGATTTGACGACAGCAGGATCCGTACCAACTAATTTCAAAGTCCCTGCTTTGACCCCTTCTGGGCGTTCTGTTGTATCGCGCAATACCAATACCGGTTTTCCTAATGATGGTGCCTCCTCTTGCACCCCACCTGAATCCGACATGATAAAGTAACTTCTAGAAGCTAAGTTGTGGAAGTCAAGCACATCTAAAGGTGCGATGAGGTGGATCCGATCATGATCTCCTAATAGATCGTTTGCCGCCTCTTGGACCGCTGGACTAAGATGCACTGGGTAAACCACTTCAATAGTCGGTTCTTGATCCACCATTTCTCTCAGAGCTCCAAAGACCGCTCTCATGGGAGCTCCTTGATTTTCTCTTCGATGCATGGTGACAAGGATGATTTTTTTAGCTGGATCTAATTGATCCAGTACTTCGTGATGATAGTTCTCTTGAACCGTGAGTTTCAGCGCATCAATAGCAGTATTTCCTGTCACCACAATAGAGGATTCCGGATGATTTTCTTTTAAGAGATTGGCCTTACTTTCGCCAGTCGGCGCAAAATACAGATCCGCTAGATCATCCGTCATTTGACGGTTCATCTCTTCTGGATACGGAGAATATTTATCAAAGGTTCTCAAACCAGCTTCGACGTGACCAATGCGGACTTGATTGTAAAAGGCAACCAAACTCGCCGCAAAGGTAGTGGTCGTATCTCCATGGACGAGCACCATATCTGGCTTTTCTTTTTTGATAACTGGATCTAATTGATTCAGAATTTTAGAGGTAATGTCTAATAAGGTCTGGCTTTTCCCCATAATATCCAAATCGTAATCAGGTACGATGTTAAAGGTTTCTAAAACCTGGTCCAGCATTTGACGGTGCTGGGCAGTGACCACCGTAATGGTCTCAATGGTCTCCCTCTGCTTTTGCAACTCCAACACCAAAGGGGCCATTTTAATGGCCTCCGGTCGCGTCCCAAACACAACCATAATTTTCAATTTTCCCATAAACTTCCCCCGTCGACATGCATGTAATTCGACATTTTTTTAATTTGTGTACATCTTTTTTCATTCTACCGCCAATGACTTTAAATGTCAAACCGATTTTGGGTTTTATAAAGAAATTACTAATAGTTAGTCATTTTATTATTTTGGTGTTTAGAATACATATCCATATAATCACTAATTGTAAGTATTTACAGCACGACTTTTACCGGGCTAATATTTTTGGTAAAAATAATTCAATAATTATACAATTATTTTTCAAATAATAAATTTTTATAATTTTTTCAAAAAAAGCCGGAACATGTAGTTCCGACTAATTTTCTTATTCTTCTACGACTTCAGCTGTTTGAACTTCATCGACTGTTCCATCTGTTACTGGCACTTCTTCGATAATTTCAACTTCATTAATCGCTTGTGGTTCCAAGTTACGGTAACGAGCCATCCCTGTACCTGCAGGAATAATCTTACCAATGATAACATTTTCCTTCAGTCCAAGGAGATGGTCTTTCTTACCACGGATCGCTGCGTCAGTAAGGACACGAGTTGTTTCCTGGAAGGAAGCCGCTGACAAGAAACTGTTGGTTTCAAGAGAGGCTTTGGTAATTCCCATAAGGACTGGACGAGCAGTTGCAGGAACTCCACCAGAGATAAGGACATCCTTATTGGCATCTGTAAAGTCTGTAATGTCCATCAGAGTACCCATGAGAAGGTCTGTATCTCCTGGATCCATGACACGTACTTTACGGATCATTTGACGCACCATTACCTCGATGTGTTTGTCGCCGATTTCTACCCCTTGGCTACGGTATACTTTTTGTACTTCCGCAAGGAGGTATGTTTCAACTGACAAGACATCACGAACGGCAAGGAGACGTTTTGGTTGAATAGATCCTTCTGTCAGAGCATCACCACGAGAAACTTGATCTCCCACTTCGACTTTCATGCGGGCAGTGTAAGGGACAACGTATTCGCCCTCACCAGTTGCTCCGCTAACAAAGACTTTCTTGGTCCGTGTAGAAGCATCTTCTTCGATCGCTGTGACTTCCCCTTTGACCTCAGTGATGACCGCTTCCCCTTTTGGATTGCGGGCTTCAAAGATTTCTTGGACACGAGGAAGACCTTGAGTGATATCGGTATTTGAGGCAACCCCACCCGTGTGGAAGGTACGCATGGTCAACTGTGTACCAGGTTCCCCGATAGATTGGGCAGCGATAGTTCCGACTGCTTCACCCACTTCAACCGCATCACCAGTCGCCAAGTTGATACCATAACAGTGACGGCAGACACCATGGCGGGTGTTACATGTAAAGACAGAGCGGATAGTGACTTCTTCCACACCAGCATGAACAATTTCACGTGCTAGGTCTTCTGAAATCAAAGTATCTGGACCAACGATGACTTCACCTGTTTCAGGGTGTTTAACAGATTTCTTGGTATAACGACCAGTCAAGCGTTCTTCGAGTGGCTCGATCATTTCCTTACCATCAGTAATGGCACGGATCACAAGTCCACGGTCTGTTCCACAGTCATCTTCACGGATAATGACGTCTTGGGCCACGTCAACCAAACGACGAGTCAAGTAACCTGAGTCGGCTGTCTTAAGGGCCGTATCGGTCATCCCTTTACGGGCACCGTGAGTTGAGAAGAACATTTCGAGTACTGACAAACCTTCGCGGAAGTTTGAAAGGATTGGCAATTCCATGATCCGTCCGTTTGGAGCGGCCATCAAACCACGCATACCGGCAAGTTGCGAGAAGTTTGAGATGTTACCACGGGCTCCAGAGTCCATCATCATAACGATTGGGTTCTTCGGATCTTGGTTATCCACCAAGCGTTTTTCCAATTTCTCACGGGCTGCACGCCATTCAGCTGTAACGGCATTGTAGCGTTCGTCATCTGTGATCAAACCACGACGGAATTGTTTGGTGATTTGTTCCACACGTTTGTGAGATTCTTCAATGATTTCTGCCTTGTCTTCAACGACCGGAATATCGGCAATCCCCACTGTCAAACCAGCAAGGGTTGAGTGATGGTAACCCAAGTCTTTCAAAGCGGTCCAAGAAAGCAGACGTTTCAGTTGTACGGAAGCGTTTGAAGATTTCTGCGATGATATTTCAAGATTTTTTTCTTCTTGAATGGAACGTTTAATTCCAATTTCTCAATCGCTGCTTTGACATCTTGACCAGTCTCCAAGAAAGTACTTAGCTGGAACGCCTTCTGTCAAGTTGGCATTATTTGGCTCTTGAAGGTATGGAAGTTCTGCAGGCATGATATCGTTAAAGAGGATCTTACCAACAGTTGTCAAGAGAATCTTGTGTTGTTGCGCTTCTGTCCATGGTTTGTTCAAGCTATCTGTCGCAATTCCGACACGTGTATGCAAGTGAACATAGCCATTGCGAAGAGCCATCACCGCTTCATCACGGTCTTTAAAGACCATGCCTTCACCTTCACGACCAGCTTCTTCCATGGTGAGGTAGTAGTTCCCCAAAACCATATCCTGTGATGGACGTAACAACTGGTTTACCATCTTTTGGATTCAAGATATGCTCAGCAGCCAACATCAAGATACGAGCTTCTGCTTGAGCTTCTTCTGAAAGCGGTACGTGGATGGCCATTTGGTCTCCATCGAAGTCGGCATTGTAGGCTTCACAGACAAGGGGGTGCAAGCGAAGGGCTTTCCCGTCAATCAAGACAGGTTCAAAAGCTTGGATCCCCAAACGGTGAAGGGTCGGTGCGCGGTTCAAAAGCACCGGGTGTTCTTTGATCACTTCTTCGAGGATATCCCAGATACGTTCATCTCCACGTTCGACCAAACGTTTAGCGGCTTTAACGTTTTGCACGATATCACGCGCAACGATTTCACGCATCACGAATGGTTTGAAGAGCTCGATCGCCATTTCACGTGGCACACCACATTGGTACATCTTAAGAGTTGGACCAACGGCGATAACAGAACGTCCTGAGAAGTCAACCCGTTTACCGAGCAAGTTTTGACGGAAACGTCCTTGTTTCCCTTTGAGCATGTGGCTCAATGATTTCAATGGACGGCTACCTGGTCCTGTGATTGGACGACCACGACGACCGTTATCGATCAATGCATCAACGGCTTCTTGAAGCATCCGTTTTTCGTTTTGCACGATGATACCAGGAGCATTCAACTCAAGCAAACGTGCCAAACGGTTGTTCCGGTTGATCACACGGCGGTAAAGGTCGTTCAAGTCAGAGGCAGCAAAACGGCCACCATCCAATTGGACCATCGGACGAAGATCTGGTGGAATAACCGGAAGGATGTTGAGAACCATCCATTCTGGCTTGTTACCAGATTTGTAGAAGGCATCTAAGACATCCAAACGACGTACAGCCTTCACACGTTTTTGACCAGTTGCAGTCTTCAATTCTTCTTTCAAGAGAGCAATTTCAGCTTCCAAATCCACTTGTTTCAAGAGGTCTTGGATCGCTTCTGCACCCATCTTAGCTACAAAGGAACCTGGTCCGTATTCACGCAAGCGTTCACGGTATTCACGTTCCGTCATGATGGATTTGTGCTCAAGTGGTGTATCTTTTGGATCGATGACCACATAAGCTGCGAAGTAAATGACTTCTTCAAGGGCACGAGGGCTCATATCCAAGGTCAATCCCATACGAGAAGGGATGCCTTTGAAGTACCAGATGTGTGATACAGGCGCTTTCAACTCGATGTGTCCCATACGTTCACGACGAACTTTCGCACGTGTTACTTCAACCCCACAGCGGTCACAAACGATCCCTTTGTAACGGATCCGTTTGTATTTCCCACACGCACATTCCCAGTCTTTTGTAGGTCCAAAGATGACTTCATCAAAGAGACCTTCACGTTCTGGTTTCAATGTGCGGTAGTTGATTGTTTCAGGTTTCTTGACCTCTCCATAAGACCATGAACGGACCTTGCTTGGAGAAGCTAGGGTGATTTGCATACTTTTAAAACGATTTACATCAACCACTATTTCTTACCTTTCCTTGTTTTCATACTTGTTTCATTTGGATACAGCTTAGGTGGGGGAAGAAAAGAAACTTTCTTTCCACCTCCTTGTGTCTGTATCTTGTTATCGAATCATCCTGTCAGAAGCATTGGTTTCTCACAGGACAATCATTTTTACTGATTATTTTTCTGATTCTTCAGCATCAAAGGCTGCTTTTGCTTCCTTGGCTGCTTTTTCACGTGCTTTTTCAAGGTCATCCACATGAATCACATCATCGTCTTCCCCTTCATCAAGGTCACGAAGTTCCACTTCTTGATCATCTTCGTCCAAGACACGCATGTCAAGACCAAGAGATTGCAATTCTTTGACAAGAACGCGGAAGGATTCTGGTACACCTGGTTTTGGAATTGGTTTACCTTTGGTAATCGCTTCATAAGCTTTCAAACGTCCGTTGACATCATCTGACTTGTAGGTCAAGATTTCTTGAAGGACATTTGATGCACCATAAGCCTCAAGGGCCCACACTTCCATTTCCCCGAAACGTTGTCCACCAAACTGAGCTTTCCCTCCGAGTGGTTGTTGGGTAACCATTGAGTATGGTCCGACTGAACGGGCATGGAGTTTATCATCAACCATGTGGTGAAGCTTGATCATGTACATGACACCGACAGAAACACGGTTGTCAAACGGCTCACCTGTACGTCCATCGTAAAGGATGGTCTTGGCATCGCTATCCATACCAGCTTCTTTCACAGTATCCCAGAGATCTTCTGAGCTTGCTCCATCAAAGACTGGTGTTGCGATGTGAATACCCAAGTTACGAGCTGCCATACCAAGGTGAAGTTCCATAACCTGACCGATATTCATACGAGATGGCACCCCAAGAGGGTTCAACATGATATCAACCGGTGTACCATCTGGAAGGTAAGGCATATCTTCAACTGGAACAATACGAGACACAACCCCTTTGTTTCCGTGACGACCAGCCATCTTATCTCCGACGCGGATCTTGCGTTTTTGTGCGATGTAAACACGAACCAACATGTTGACACCCGATTGCAATTCATCTCCGTTTGCACGGGTAAAGATCTTAACGTCGCGAACGACCCCATCTCCACCGTGAGGTACACGGAGTGATGTATCACGCACTTCACGAGATTTATCTCCAAAGATCGCGTGAAGGAGACGTTCTTCAGCAGAAAGGTCTTTTTCACCCTTCGGTGTGACCTTACCGACAAGGATATCGCCTTCTTTTACTTCCGCACCAATACGGATAATACCTGTTTCATCCAAGTCACGAAGAGCATCTTCCCCAACGTTTGGAATTTCACGAGTAATTTCTTCAGGGCCTAACTTGGTATCGCGTGTTTCTGATTCGAATTCTTCCAAATGAACAGATGTGTAGACATCGTCTTTCACCAAGCGTTCGCTCATGATAACGGCATCCTCGAAGTTGTACCCTTCCCATGTCATGTAGGCAACGATTGGGTTTTGTCCAAGCGCCATTTCACCTTTTTCCATAGAAGGGCCATCAGCGATAAAGTCACCTTTTTCAACAACATCGCCAACTTTTACAAGAGTACGTTGGTTATAGGCCGTACCTGAGTTTGAACGACGGAATTTGGATATGGTAAACATCAAGAGATCCATCTTCCCGACGAACTTCTACCTTGTCCGCATCTGCATAAGTAACTTTACCATCGTATTGAGCGATAACAGCCGCTCCAGAGTCATGTGCTGCTTGGTATTCCATACCAGTACCCACATAAGGGGCTTTGGGATCAATCAATGGCACAGCCTGACGTTGCATGTTCGCACCCATGAGGGCACGGTTGGAGTCATCGTTTTCCAAGAAAGGAATACATGCAGTCGCAACGGCAACTACCTGTTTTGGAGAAACATCCATATAATCAACACTTGATGCTGGATATTCTTGGTTAACCCCTTGGTGGCGTCCCATGACAACTTTTTCTGCGAAAGTTCCATCGGCGTTTAATTTTGAGTTAGCTTGCGCAACTGTGTATTCATCTTCTTCATCGGCTGTCAACCAAACGATTTCGTTAGTTACTTTACCAGTTGCACGGTCTACCTTACGGTATGGTGTTTGAATGAAGCCATATTTGTTCAAATGTCCATATGAAGACAAGTTGTTGATCAAACCGATGTTTGGTCCTTCAGGTGTTTCGATTGGACACATACGACCATAGTGGGTATAGTGCACGTCGCGCACTTCATATCCGGCACGGTCACGTGTCAAACCACCAGGCCCTAAGGCAGACAAACGACGTTTGTGTGACAACTCAGAAAGTGGGTTGTGTTGGTCCATGAACTGTGACAATTGGGAAGATCCAAAGAATTCTTTAATCGCTGCAGTTACTGGACGAATGTTGATGATTTGTTGTGGTGTCAAGGCATCATTATCTTGTACAGACATCCGTTCGCGAACGTTTCGCTCCATCCGTGAAAGTCCAAGACGCACTTGGTTGGCAAGCAATTCACCCACAGCACGAATCCGACGGTTTCCCAAGGTGGTCGATATCATCTACACGGCCAAGACCTTCTGCAAGGTTCAAGAAATAGCTCATTTCTGCCAAGATATCAGCAGGTGTAATGATGCGCACTTTGTCAGATGGGTTAGCATTTCCGATGATGGTGACAACGCGATCTGGATCTGTTGGAGCAACAACTTTAAATTTTTGCAATTCAACTGGCTCTGTCAAAACAGCAGCATCATTTGGAATGTAAGTGATTTTATTCAAACCGTTATCCAATTGTTCTGAGATGCTGTCAATCACATCGCGCGTCATCACTGTTCCAGCTTCTACAAGAATTTCCCCTGTTTCAGCATCCACCAATGGTTCTGCGATTGTTTGGTTCAACAAGCGGTTCTTGATATTGAGTTTCTTGTTGATCTTGTAGCGACCAACTGGTGCCAAATCATAACGACGTGGATCAAAGAAACGGGCTACCAACAAGCTACGTGAGCTTTCCGCTGTTTTTTTGGTTCACCTGGACGAAGACGCTCGTAGATTTCTTTGAGGGCTTCATCTGTCCGTGAGTCCATTGGGTTTTTTTGTGGATATCTTTTTTTCGATGGTATTGCGAACCAATTCGCTGTCCCCAAAAGATATCAATGATTTCATCATCTCCTGAAAATCCAAGAGCACGCACAAGCGTTGTAAATGGAATTTTACGTGTGCGATCGATGCGAGTGTAGGCAATGTCTTTTGAGTCGGTTTCAAGTTCTAACCAAGCCCCACGGTTAGGGATAACAGTTGATCCATAACCAACCTTACCATTCTTGTCCACCTTATCATTGAAGTAGACACCTGGTGAACGGACCAACTGAGAAACGATAATCCGTTCTCCACCATTGATGATGAAGGTTCCCATTTCAGTCATGATTGGGAAATCACCAAAGAAAACTTCTTGGGTCTTGATTTCACCTGTTTCTTTGTTAACCAAACGGAAGGTCACAAAGATTGGTGCTGAGTAGCTGGCATCGTGGATGCGCGCTTCTTCAAGCGAATACTTGGGTTCGCGGATTTCATAACCCACAAATTCCAATTCCATTGTATCCGTGAAGTTTGAGATCGGAAGCACATCTTCAAAGACTTCCTTCAAGCCATGATTCAAGAAATCTTTGAATGAATCTGTCTGGATTTCAATCAAGTTTGGTAAATCAAGAACCTCTTTGATTCTTGAAAAACTACGACGGGTCCGATGTTTCCCGTATTGAACGTCATGTCCTGCCAAAGTTTTTAGCTCCTTTTTCCATACTAGGATAGCTTGGTAGCATCACTCCTACCACCTATCCGGTTTTAACTACAATTGTGTGATTTGCATCACGTGAAGAGTTGTCTCTTCATCTCATTCGTCGCTTTTTGCAATTTTTAGAAAAATTAAATTTGTGTAACAAACTACAAGTTTCTTAAAAAATAGGCACAAAAAGAGCAGCTAAATCGACTTATTCAAGTAAGATTTAACTGCTGTAAGCTCTTATTTGGACAATATTTCAAATAAAGCACACGACAAATTAGTTGTCACTATTATATCGTTTTTTCCTTCAAAAATCAAGACTTTCACTAGGTTTTCTACCAGATAAGACTAGCGCCGATTGTCACGATTTGAGCTGTTTCGATTTGAGCTGTTTCGATTTGAGCTATTGTTTGATGAACTATTTGTTGTTGAATTGTTCTTATTATTCGACTGATTCCCACTGGTATTGCCCAGCATCGCTGCCCAAGCACTTTGATAATCGCTATCCGATCCTCCGATTGCAAAACGATATTGAGTAGTTGGAGCTCCGTTTTTAGCCCAAAGGCTCGTCACCATTTGACCGCTCACATCGATATCCCGGCCATTGACATTGACGCGACCTGGTCTTTCACCAGTCGCTTTGATCACTTCAGAACGGATCACACTCTTATCGAGAGTGAATTTATCCTGAATCCCAAAGAGACTTGGATCAGCTTGGTAGATCGCATTCGCCAACTGCGCCATGTATTGAGCATTGTTGTTGTAGCCGGTCAAGGTCTGCATGGAAGCATTGTTGTCATGGCCGATCCAACCTCCTAAAGAAACATTTGGTGTGGATAACATCAACCACATATCCCCATTTGAGTTGGTCGTACCGGTTTTTCCAATCCAGTCAGCACCCGCCAGTGTTGGATTGATTTGGCTAATCCGTGACTTAAAGGTCGTTGTAGCACCAGACGTAATAACACCTCGCAAGAGATCCTGCATAATCGTTGCCGTTGCTGGAGAGTAGACACGAACTGGATCTGCCTCGTGCTTGTAGACTACATCCCCATCTCGATCAATGATTTGCTCTACCATGTAGCGTTTGAGGTAGTTCCCATTGTTAGCAATGGTTTGGAAACCATTGGTATGTTGGGCAACAGTGACCTCAATTCCTCCCCCCCATCGGCAGACTCTCAATGCCATATTCAGGGATATCATAGCCCATTTTCTTCATGTAGGATGGGACATCCACACCCTTTTCACGAAGGGTCCGGTAAGTCCAGTAAGCTGGAATATTCCATGAGGTATTGAGGGCCTCACGGAGATCCATCATGGCTGTCCCTCGGCTATCCACGTGCATGATCGGCTCACCACTTGAGAAATTAGTCGGGTAGTTAGAAAGGATGCTATTGCTTCCCATCAAGCCTTGGTCGATCGCAATCCCATAGGCCAACAGCGGCTTGATAGTAGACCCTGGGGAACGCTCTGTATCAAAGGCATGGTTGTTTTGGTTGCCGTCAAAATTCCGTCCACCGATAAATCCTAAAACGGCACCTGTTCGGTTGTCCATAAGGACATTCCCAACTTCTACAAGTCCCGTTCCATCATCCAAGACGCTTCCAAAATTCGCTACTGCGGCCTGCATCGCATTGTGAACCGGTTTGTTTATAGTGGTTTGGATGGTGTAGCCACCCTCGCGCAACTCACTCTCAGCTAATTCTTGATAAGCCTTGACGGTTTCATTGTTTTTTAGGTCTTGCTTGGTTACATTGTCTCGCTTGATCAAGTAGTCATACATGGCCTCTTTAGCTTCTGCCATGGCTTGGAAGTAGAGGTAGTCATGCGGTGTTTTCTCGATACCATCTGGATCGATGAAGTCTTTGGTTAAGTCGTACTTAGCATAGGTTTCATAGTCTTTTTCCGACAAGACTCCCGTCCGGTACATGTTGAACAAGACATCTTTAGCACGCGCCAAACCTAACTCTAGGTTTTCCTTGCTCTTTAGGCTACCATCAGCAGCATAAGGGGAGTAGACAATCGGACTTTGTGGCAAGCCAGCGATAAAGGCCGCTTGTGGAACGGACAAGTCTTTCGCAGAGACGCCAAAAAATCCCCTGAGCTGCGGCTTCCACACCTGCAATATTTTGTCCCCGATTGTTTCGTCCAAAAGGCGAGACGTTTAAGTAGGTAGTTAGGATTTCATTTTTTATCCATCCCCCGCTCTAAAGCCAAGGCATCGACAATCTCTGTCGCCTTACGAGTAAAGGTTGGAGCATCTCCCACGACTTGCTGTTTGATCAACTGCTGGGTCAGGGTTGATCCCCCACTAGAGGAACCCACACCGGCTACAGATCCAAGCGTCGCCCGAAGAACAGCCTTGGGCACAACCCCCCTTGTGGCTTTCAAAATTCTCATCCTCAGTAGCGATCACAGCCTTTTTGACATTATCAGAAATGGCATCTCCAGCTACCGGCGTGCGGATCAGATCACTGTCTACTTCTGCAATCAAGCTCTTATCGGAATAGGTTAGTTTTGAAACACTGCTGACATTGCGAACCTGCTGGACCAATTCTTCTGTCTTTGGAACCTTGACATTGCTAAAGAGGCTCGCTGCATAACCAATCCCGATCCCTGCGCCAAATAAAAAGAGGCACACGAACAGGGCGATCATCACATCCCACAAGAGTTTGAGGGTCCTCAAAAAGGTCGCAAAAACATCACCGACAGACCAGTTACTTTCCTCATTTTTTTCCTTATTCGGAGTTTCTGTATACATATTTTCAAAGAATTTTTGAACCTTCTTCCAAAATTCTTGCAACTTCTCTTTTAATTGATTCACTGATTCTTTCTCCTTGTTCCCTATATTATAGCAGATTAGGCACTTTATTTTCAATTACAATATCATAAAAATTGTCGCTCATTCTTCTTGGGTAAGGACAAGAAAATGATGGAAAGCATTGCCATTTCCGTGGTTTATGGTAGAATAGAGAAATGAATAATCTTATAAAGGAGAAAAGACATATGCACATTTGATGAGCTAAAAGAGCGTGGTTTGGTATTTCAAACGACGGATGAAGAAGCCTTACGCAAAGCACTGGAAGAAGGTCAGGTTTCTTATTATACTGGTTATGATCCAACTGCTGACAGCCTTCATCTTGGTCACTTGGTTGCCATCTTGACGAGTCGTCGTCTTCAACTAGCAGGCCACAAACCTTATGCGCTCGTTGGCGGTGCGACTGGTCTCATTGGTGATCCGTCCTTCAAAGATGCTGAACGTAGTCTCCAAACAAAAGAAACTGTACAAGAATGGGTTCGCTCCATTCAAGGGCAATTGTCTCGTTTCCTCGATTTTGAAAATGGTGACAATAAAGCCGAAATGGTCAACAACTACGATTGGTTCGGAAGCATTAGCTTTATTGACTTCCTTCGTGATGTCGGAAAATACTTTACAGTCAATGCTATGATGAGTAAAGAATCTGTTAAAAAACGGATTGAAACAGGGATTTCTTACACAGAGTTTGCCTACCAAATCATGCAAGGCTATGACTTCTACGTCCTCAACCAAGAATACAATGTAACCCTTCAAATCGGTGGATCTGACCAATGGGGAAACATGACAGCCGGTACTGAGTTGATGCGTCGTAAAGCAGATAAAACTGGTCATGTTATGACTGTGCCTTTGATCACAGATGCAACTGGTAAGAAATTCGGTAAATCAGAAGGCAATGCGGTCTGGCTCAATGCAGACAAAACATCTCCATACGAAATGTACCAATTCTGGATGAATGTGATGGATGCGGATGCTGTGCGCTTCTTGAAGATCTTCACATTCTTGTCACTTGATGAGATTGAAGAGATCCGTAAACAGTTTGAAGCTGCTCCTCATGAACGCTTGGCTCAAAAGATCTTGGCGCGTGAAGTGGTCACCCTTGTCCACGGTGAAGAAGCCTACAAGGAAGCCCTCAACATCACAGAACAACTCTTTGCAGGAAACATCAAAAACCTTTCTGTCAAAGAACTCAAACAAGGCCTTCGTGGTGTGCCAAACTACCAGGTACAAGCAGAAGACAACCTCAACATTGTTGAACTCTTGGTCACAGCTGGTGTGGTCAATTCTAAACGCCAAGCCCGCGAAGATGTTCAAAATGGAGCTATCTACGTCAACGGCGAACGCATCCAAGACCTTGACTATGTCTTGAGCGATAGCGATAAATTAGAAAATGAATTGACCGTTATCCGTCGCGGTAAGAAAAAATACTTTGTTTTGACTTATTAAGAAAGTAAAACCACGAAGTTTGGTATGAACTTCGTGGTTTTCTTATACACTTTTCTGGGACTATTTCCCTTTTCTGCGATGCAACAATGCTTGGTTGATTCGTTGAGTTTTTTTATGGAGTTGCCAAATCTGGTACAGCCAGATCAGGCCGTAAATGGCTAGAAAGATCAACCAAGGAATCGGGCTCCGTAAGGCTGCCCCCCAGCCAAAAAATAAGTAGGTCAATGCTAAGATGGTAGCTGTCACAACTAAATGCAGGACCACACGCAAACTATAGGTCAAAAACTCTTCTTCCTCAAGAATGAATGTCAAGACCCCCATTGTCCCACTCATCAAAAAGATCGCCAGGATATTGCGGACATTTACAGCGGGATAGACGATGTTGGGATAGACATGGGATAATAACACCAAACATAAATAAAAGAAGGATCCTGTCCTCATACCAGATACAAAATAAGCTATAACTCGTTTCATCACTTTCTCCTATACCCCTAAATAATCCATCAAAGGATTTGACATATTTCCGACTGACACTTGATTTTACTCCGCGTGTCAGTTTAGCCATCATATTGCCTGAAAAACTATCCGATAGCGATTCCAAATGGTCGATATTCATCACCGCGTGGCGGGATATCTGTAAAAAATTACGACGATTAATCCGATGTTGAAAATTTGTCAAAGTATCTCTGACGATGAACGTTTTGTCTGTCGTATAAATGGTTAGCTGATTCTTATCAATCTCGGCTAGAATAATGTCATCAATTTTCACCATGATCAAATGATCATCTGTTTTGATAGGGATCACTACTTGATTCACTGTCGAAAACTGTTCGAGATAGTCCATCACCTCTCGTGCTTGATCGGATAATTGCTTGGCTTGAATGACCACACAGGGGTCGTTTTCTGGGATATCCTGTTTTTCCTCAAAACGAATCTTCATTCCTACTCCAATTCTCACTTACTTTCTTTTATTCGATCTTTTTGCTAAGGAAACCCAAATCCCCAAAGCTAGAAGAATACCACCTAACACTATAAGGTATGTTTGTTCCTTTGTCAATAACGCTTGCCATTTGAGCTGAACGCCCATTTTTTCTTGAAATTCTCGAAGAAGATCATCTCGCCCCTTAAAGGTTTCGCTCACTGCTTCTTTCATGAGTACTTGCCGATAAAGTGATGCAATATAAGTTGCTGGAGTACATTTCATTAGTAGTTGTGCAAAATCAGGTAGAACACCTAAAGGTACATAAGTCCCTACCAAAAAACCAGAAGCTGTACCCACTATGGTCGAAAACTTCCCAAGACTGTCTACGGAATGGAAAAAATAAACAAAAATGGCATTCACTAAACTAGAAAGCAGGCTACTAAACAGCATGATGAGGAGTACCTCAGGTAATAGAGAAAGGGTTGGAACTTCTCTAAAATAGCCACACATCAGCACATACATAAGGGCCTGCATGAAAAAAGAGATGATGATTGCGCTCGTTAGATACGAAAATGGTAACCGCCACTTTCCTTGATCCGATAAATAAAGATCCTGATCTACTTGATGTTCACGATCCTTTACTAGCTGAGTCAGGGCAGCCAGACTTGTCGTAATCCCTGTCACAGCCAGCGTCCCACTCATTAACCAATTATTTAACACAGGACCACTATTGGGGAGCTGAGCCCAAGCATCTGTTAGATTTTTTTGAAGAAAAATAATATAAAGAATAAAGGAAATCAAGGCTCCCAACAGAGAGAAGAAAACTCCTGAACGATTTCTGAGGTACAATAAAAAATTTCGCTTTAGTAAGGCTAGCATTAGCGAACCTCCCTTCCTGTAAGTGCAATAAAGGCATCATCCATGGTCCCTGGACGAAACTCAAAATGGGCTATTCTATCTCTAACTTGTGCCAGGTAATCAATGGCTTCCCTTTCACTCTCGGGTTGAAAAACATATTCTAATGGTCCTTGTTGTTCTACTGACATTCCCGAAGATTTGAGACTTTCTATCTGCTGCATCTCCTTGAAACGAATCTTCAAGATGTTTTTTTGCATACTGGCTCTTAATATCTAGTGCTGATCCCTGAGCAATCACTTTCCCATAGTCTACAATATAAATTTGATCAGCTTCATCTGCTTCGTCAAGATAATGCGTGGTCAATACAACGGTCATTCCCTCTTCTCTCTGCAATTGATAGAGCAAATCCCAAATAGACTTCCGGGTTTGAATGTCTAAACCTGTCGTTGGTTCGTCTAAGAAAAGAATATCCGGTTGTGAGAGCAGGGCACGCGCAATGTCAACCCGACGCTTTTGGCCACCTGAAAGAGTCCCATATTTCTGTTTTTGGAAAGCTGATAGGCCTAGCCGATCAATAAGATCAGACACACGATTTGGTTTTAGGTCTTTGTACTGTCTCGCACGAATGGTCAGATTTTCTCTAACCGTCAGCATCTCATCTAAGACACTAGTCTGGAAGACCACACCAATTTTAGTACCTGGTTCATAGATGATTTCACCTTGCGTTGGTTGTTTCAAACCAATCAACATGGAAATCGTCGTTGATTTCCCCGCCCCATTTGGTCCTAGAATCGCATTAAAGGTTCTCTTTTCAAACTGTAAGTGAATATTGTTTACGGCTAAATGATTTCCATATCGTTTACTGATGTTTTTAGCTTGTAATATCATGTTCTCTCTCCTTTTGATAGAACCAGTCTAGCAAAAAAGCCGTTTAAAAAACGGCTTTTGGGGATAAGTGGTCAAAATGAAGAGATGAGTGGCGAGATAGAAGAGATTAAAATGAGGAAATTAAATAAAGAGACTCAAGTTCCATTCAATACCGCGTAGATTCGTTAAAAAAGTGTGACTTAGTCCCATTAAAACATCGGTTGCTATCTAGAGGCTTTTTTGTTACACTACTAATATGAATACACCGATCAAACCAAAATTACAACGATTTCAAACAGCCACTGCTTTTGCCTGTCCCATTTGTCAATTGAACCTAGAACTTGTGGGGACCAGTTTTAAATGTCCCAAGGGCCATTCTTTTGATTTAGCGAAATTTGGCTATGTCAACCTGGCTCCTCAGATCAAACAATCGAAGGACTATGACAAAGAAAATTTCCAGAATCGCCAGCTGATCTTAGAAGCAGGTTTTTATGAGCCGATTCTAACAGCGATCGGACAAAAAATTCCGACCAGTGATGCCAGAATTCTAGATATCGGTTGCGGAGAAGGCTATTACTCCCGAAAACTACAAGAAGCCTATCCCAAGGCTACTTTCTATGCCTTTGATCTTTCCAAGGAATCTGTGCAACTAGCTGCCAAGAGTGACGCTAGCTGGAAGGTCAATTGGTTTGTAGGAGACTTGGCTCATTTACCCATTCAATCCAAGAGTATAGAGGTCATTTTGGACATCTTCTCCCCGGCTAATTACGCTGAATTTGAGCGTGTCTTAAAGGCTGAAGGGGTCATCATTAAGGTCGTTCCAACCTCTTCTCATCTGAAAGAAATTCGTCAGTTGGCCCAAGATCAATTGACCAAGCAATCCTACTCCAACCAGGAAATTTTGGTGCACTTTGAAGACCACTGCCAAATCCTCTCATCCGAAACGGTCAGCCTCACCAAGAGTTTAACTCCTGAAGAACGCCAGGCGCTCCTCGCCATGACCCCTCTTCTATTTCACGTAGACCAAGAAAAAATCGACTGGACCCAACTCACAGAAATCACCATTGAGGCCCAAATATTGGTTGGGAAAATCAAGATACAAAGAACGTAAAATGAAAAGTAAAAAGGCTGAGACAAATCGTCTCAGCCTTTTACTCATCTTCTGCATGCTCTGTCATGACTTGTAAGCGATAGGTTTTAGGCGATTTTCCACAGAGTTTACGGAAAACCTTGTAGAAATAGCCCACATTGCTGTAACCAACTTTATAGCAGATATCTTCAATGCTGTCATTGGTCGATAAGAGGAGCTGCTGGGCAGCCTTAATCCGCTGTTTGTTGAGGAGTTCTGCGAACGTTGCATTGGTTTCTCGTTTAATCAATTGGCCTAAATAGACTGGATTGATAAAGAGAGCCTGACTGATATCCTTGAGCGACAGCTCTTTTTGGTAATCACGGCTAATCACTTGGAGGACACTCGCTACATTTTCATTCATCCGATAGTGGGATAAGAAACGGGACAACTCTTCCTGGATGAAGCTAATCATCTCGCTAAAGGTAGCAGCTTCTTGGACTTTCTTGACCACATCGGCCAAATCATCCCCTTTGCAGGTATTCAAACAAATGAAAGACATCCATCAAAAATTGGATAAAGAGCTGCTTGGTCAGCGAAACCTTAGGTGTCTTCTCAAGGATCATTTTTTCCAACCAATCCAGTTCTTCTAAGATCTGTTGGATATTTCCTTGCATGATCACCCGGTAGGCCGGTTCGTAGTAATGGAAGATCTCTTCATCTTGATTGAGAGGGGTCGCTCCATAAAAGAGACTCCGCTCCACTAGGTCCTTAAATTGATGGAAGTGCTCCTTATAAGGTGGCTCAAAGGCCTTCTCAATCATGGCTTCTTCTTCTTGCTCTGAGATAAAGAGTTGAAGATTTTGCCCGAGAACTTGGTAAGACGAGCTGATAAAGCCTTTTTTCTCCTTAGCAACCCCAATCCACAGTGAGTTTCGTCCTGCGATATACCGACAAAACTCTTCCTCAGAGATATCATCGTGAATCAAGCGGTTGGCCAACTCTTGGCTTGGTTGCTGGATTTGGTGCTGGATTTTTTCTAGGATATTGCCCATCTCCACCTTATTGACCGGTTTGAGCAGGTAGTCTGCCACGCGCAAATTGAGGGCTGTCTTGACATATTCAAAATCCTGATAGCCTGACATAATGATAAAAGCAGCATCTGGTATCAAATCCTTCATCTCTGCAATCATCTGAAGTCCGGTCTTTCCAGGCATATTGACATCCGTGATCACCACATCCACCGGATGTTCTCGCACATAATCAAGAGCCTGGTCTGCATCTTCAGCAGTTGCGACCACTTCCATATTCCAGTGGTCAAAGGGGATTAATTTTTTTAACCCTTCTGTAATCATATACTCATCGTCTACTAATAAGACTTTGTACATTCTGTCTCCTTTATTCATCTTGAATGGTAATAGTATAGGTCACTCCATGGTGAGGTTGGGAGAAGACTTGGATATGGTAGCGATCTCCAAAATAGAGTAGCATGCGCTCATGGACATTGACAATTCCGATGGACTGCCGACCACTCTTTTCTTCGATTTCTGAGCGTGGATTGCGATTGACCAGTATCTCTTGAATTTTTTCTAGCTGTTCTTCTTCCATCCCACGCCCATTATCACTAACCAGGATCATGACTTGCCCTTCTCCTTGCAAGACTTTGACACTGATCACATTGTCCCTGCGTTTGTGGTCCACCCCATGGGCAAAATAGTTCTCGACCAAAGGCTGGATGGTGAATTTTGGAATCTTCATCTTTTCCAAACCTGGATCGATCTTAAAGCCATAGGCAATCGATTTTGGATAACGCACCATACAGAGGTAGCTGTATTTGCGACAAAATTCGAGCTCATTTTCAACTGTCGTCACTCGCCCATCTGAGATATTATTGCGCAAGAGACTACTAAACTCATAAATAATATCACCCAATTCATCCTGCTCTTGCATGACGGCATACATCCGGATAAATTCCAGTGTATTGTACATGAAGTGGGGATTGATCTGGGCTTGTAGCGCCCGCATATTAGCATCTTTTTGGCTGAGCTGTAGCTGGTAGATATCCCGAATATTCTTATCCATATTGTCTAACATGGTATTAATCATATTCCCAATAACCAGCAGTTCTTGGTCCTTGGTCGAGGTATCAATCCGTCGTTCACTATCGCCTTGACTGATCTGATTCATGGTATCGACCAAATCGAGGACTTGACGCCGGTAATTTTTGAAAATCTGCCGTAACAACAAGTAAAGGATCAAGAAAATTAGGAAAGCAATGGAGAGAAAAGTGGTCAGGTTAGCTAGACCCTTTTTGACCAGATAACTTTCAGAAACAGCTACATCCACCTTGTAGCCATAGATCGTGCTACGGGTTTGCCATTTAACATCTTTTGATTGTCCCTTATCCCCTTCATGGTACATCTCTTTCCCAAAGGGAGTGAAGATCCGTACAGCGACCGGAAGATCGCCTCTGGCATTATCAATCGCTGCCGTCAAAATTTCTTGGTCCAGCGTCATATAAGCAATCCCAACTCCAGCACCCGTAGTCGGATCTGTCAAAGGAACCGGAATCGCTGTCGCAGGAGCCTTGTAATGGTCCGCCGAGACCTGCTTGCCTCCCTTTGATTGCCGAGTAGAGACAAATACCGTCTTGTAATCAGACAAGGTGACATCGATGCCCTCGATGTTTTTATTGCTCAAATAGAGGCTGTCAATATTCTTATGTAGGGACAATTGGATATAAGAAGGGAATTGGGTATTCAATCTCCAAGTCTCATACTCCGATGGTGACAAGGTAAAATAGCGATAAACCCCTTCTAATTTTGCAGGGTTTTCAACGAGGCTACGGCCTTCTTGTGTGACCCGTTGATAAGAGGTTTCGAGATCCGTCACCACTTCGGTCAAGACCCGTTGGACGATCCGGTCGGCTTCAGCTTGCTGGTTTTTCCAAGAGATCCCCGCGACAACTAGGCCCATAATGGTCAAAATGACCACCATGACATAGGCGTAGAATTTTAAAAGCGTACTTAACCAGATTTTTTTCATTGTTAGGATACCAATTTTTCGTGGATGTTTTGATAAACAGGGTCAAAGATATCATTGACAAAGAAATGCCATACACCGATCAAGACGAAAAAGAGAAGGGCTGGCATATAGTAACTAATGACACCAAGTAGCGCTGTTCCAAGGATGAGCTTCAGAACTGGACGAATATCCAGCAACATTCCGATCAAACTGAGCTTGATACTATTGGCATAAGAGAGATCGAAATGAACTTGCAATTTCAAATAAACGGCGTAAGCTAGAGGCGCAACCAAGAGGAAAACCAGATTAAACAAGAGAACCAAAATTTGGAAGAAATTCAAGTGAGGAATCTGGATCATGAGGTACATGCCATAGAGAAGAACCCCCCTTCAATGGCAAAGAAGGTGTAAAAGACTTGATTGGCTGGGCGTAGATTTTCTTTGAAGAGTTCCCAAGCGCGTGACCAGTGATAGTCTTTGTAAGACATGCCATTTTCTGCATAGAGGCTCATAACTGTGGTGCCGGCTGGTCCTACTCCTAGCAGAACACCCCCACAGATCGTCAAAACCCAAAAAATCCCTGTTACCAGCATAGCAACATAGACTCTCGTAAAAATGAACTCAATGATTTTTCCCATGTTTCAGCCTCTTTTCCAATTAGTCATTCTATTATATCATAAAAATAAAACGCTTTCCTCATATTTGCATTCTTCTATTGAAATCTCAATTTTCATTTCCAAGGTCTGTTTTCATAGAGGAGTGAAAAGGCCTTGGAGACAGCCCCAAAGCCTTTTCGCACTACCTGTTCTTATTTTTTAGAAGCAAGGAATTCGTCGTATTGTTTTTGCATTTCGTCAAGCACTTTTTGGTAAGCACCTTCTGATTTCAATTTCAAGCATCTTAGGAACTTCTACTTCAGGATCCACAGTACCAGTATTGATAGCACCTGCGAATTGGTTCAAAGTATTTGTAAGAGCAGTGATTTCTGATTTCACTTTATCTGTGTTAAAGATGAAGCCAAGTGCTGGAGATTCTTTTGCAGTTTCCAAGTCTTTCTTAGATTGTGCAATTTGTTCATCTGTTACGTTTTCGTTGATGTAAAGAATCCAGTTGTTACCAGTGTTCCATCCAGACATGTGAGTGTTTCCGTTGTAGCCATCCAAGACTTTGACACGGTTTTCTTTGCCGGCAACTTTTTCCCAGTTCTTGCCTTCTGGTCCATAAACAAGGCCGTTCAAGAGTTCTGGATCAGTGTTCAAGAGGTTCAACACTTCCATGGCTTTTTCTTTGTTCTTAGAGTTGTTTGAGATAACAAAGTTAGCTACTTGAGTAGTGTTGTTCTTCTTGTAAAGTTCAGTAAATGGTTTGATGTCGATCTTACGGTTTGCTACACGAGTAAGCAAGCTGTTACCGTAGTCAGCTGGTCCTACTGTTTCTTCACGAACCAACCATGTATCTTTAGAAAGATCATAACCAGTGTCGCTAGTTGCTACGTCTTTTGGAATGTATCCTGCTTCGTAGTATTTGTGAAGAGTCTTCAAGTTTTCTACATAACGAGGAATTGTGTAACGGTCAACGATCTTCGTAGTGTCACCTTTCAAGTCAACAACGAATGGGAGTCCATCAACAGCCACATAGTCGAAGTCATCTGAAGGTCCACCGTAGCTCTTGTTCATTGCAAATGGAACAACGTTTGGATCTTTTTCTTTAATGGCTTTCAAGACTGGTTCTAGAGAAGCATAGTCTTTCACGTTTGAAACATCGATACCATATTTTTCAAGAAGTGGTCCGTTGAAGGCAAAGTTTTGAGAAGATGCAACGTTAGCTGCTACTGGAACAGCATAGATCTTGCCATTTACAGTGTTCCCTTTGATGTAAGCTGGGTCAAGTGCTTTGTAAAGGTCTTTCCCTTCTTTCTTGTACAATTCTGTCAAGTCAGCATAGGCACCTTTTTGAGCGTTGATGACATAGTTATTAGCAAAGGCAATATCATAGTTTTCACCAGATGAGATGATAACGTTCATTTTTTGTGCGTAGTCACCCCAACCAAGATATTGGATATCCAATTTTGCGCCAACTTTCTTTTCAATGATCTTGTTGGCATTTTTAAGAAGAACATCCAAGTTATCTGGTTTGTCACCGATTTGGTACATCTTGATGACTGGTTTCCCGTCTTCAGTTGTTGCTGACTTCTTGTTGTTTCCTGTAAGGTTTCCACAAGCAGCAAGAGTAGCTCCAAGAGCAATGACACTAGCAGATGCTAACGCGTATTTTTTCCAATTTTTCATAAGAAAAATCTCCTTTATGTTATTTTCTTTTTAGACTAAGTTATGAGTTGAAAATCTTGCTGATTTTCAATGAACGATGTTATTCTTTCACACCACCGATGGTCAAGCCTTTTACAAAGTAGCGTTGGAAGAATGGATAGAGAATGGCGATCGGCACTGTTGCCACAACCACCATGGCCATACGTCCCGTTTCCCGTGGGATGGATTGTACAGCTCCTGCCAATTGGCCGGATACCCCGACGTTTTTAGCGATGTAATCCATATTGTTTTGGATTTGCATCAAGAGGTATTGCAATGGGTAAAGGTTGTCACTCTTAATATAGAGGAGGGCATTGAACCAGTCGTTCCAGAACCCTAAAGCAGTGAACAAACTGATAGTTGCAATCCCTGGTAGAGACAATGGCAAGCAGATTTGGAAGAAGATCCGTGTTTCACTTGCCCCATCGATCCGAGCGGATTCAAGGATAGCTTCTGGAATGGTCCGTTTAAAGAAGGTCCGCATCAAGATGATGTTAAATGGACTGAGCAACATTGGGATAATCAAAGCCCCGATGGTATCACCTAACTGCAAGAGTTGAGTGGTCACAATGTAGCTTGGGACCAACCCTGCACTAAAGAGCATACTAAGGAGTGAAATACGGTAAAGAACTTGCGGTATTTAAAAGTACTCCGTGAGATAGCGTAAGCATAGGTTGTTGTGATAAAGACATTACATGCTGTTCCCACAATGGTCACAAACAAGGTAATGAAGAGGGCTTGCAAGATTTTGTCTTTAAATTGTACCAAGAAGAGGTAACCATCAAATCCAAATTTTGCTGGCCAGAATTGGAAGCCATGAACTGCCAAACTTTGTTCGTCTGTCAAGGAGATCATGACAACGAAGATGAAGGGAAGCACACAGGTCAAGCCGACCAAGGTCAACAACAAGGTAAAGAAGAAGTTGCTCTTCTTACTGAAAGAATGGATCCCGACATTATCAATTTTTTCTTTTTGAATGGTTGATTTTTTCATACGATCCTCCTTTCTAGAAGAGAGCGGCATTCTTATCAATGCGACGGGCAATGATATTTGAGATTAACACAAGAACCAGACCGACAACTGATTGGTAAAGACCGGCTGCTGCTGTCATCCCGATATCCCCTGACTTGGTCAAACCGTTGTAGACATAAACATCAATAACGTTGGTCACACTATAGAGCGCTCCAGCATTATGCGGGATTTGGTAGAAGAGACCGAAGTCTGCGCGGAAGATATTTCCGACTGCAAGAATGGTCAAGACTGTAATCAAGGAAGACAACTGAGGAATGGTGATGTTGCGAATGCGTTGCCACTTAGACGCACCATCCACGGTCGCTGCTTCATAGAAGGTCGGATCGATTCCCATGATGGTTGCATAGTACATGACACTGCTATAACCAAAGCCTTTCCAGATTCCTAAGAAGAGGAGAAGCGCTGGCCAGATCCACAATTCCGAATAGAAATTGATGGCTTTCATACCAAATGAAGCTAAGATGTGGTTGACCAATCCTTTGTCCACGTTAAGGAAAGCATCGGTGAAGAAGCTGATGATAACCCATGATAGGAAGTATGGGAAGAGCATGGAGGTTTGAAGCACCTTGACCACTCTTTTTGATCTCAACTCACTAAAGATGATGGCAATCCCTACGGAAACAATCAATCCTAAGAAGATAAATCCTAAGTTGTACAATACCGTGTTTCTTGTAATAATGTAAGCATCTTTGGAACTAAAGAGGAACTTGAAGTTGTCAAAGCCAACCCACTTACTCTTCATGACACTGTCGATGAAGCCCTCTCCCGTAATATGATAGTCCTTAAATGCTACGATATTCCCAAAAACCGGAATATAGAAGAATAAGATTAACCACGCTGCACCAGGTAAGACCATTAAAAGAAAAATGAAATTTTCTCTCAGAGTCCTTACAAACTTTTTCATTTAACTCCCCCCTTTGAGCCTTGAGCGTGTTTTTGCTTTGGTAGCGTTTACAATACTTATTATAAGATAGCCATTTTCTCTTTTCAAACTCCTAATTATAGAAAAAATTCTACAAATTTATGACATAGCTTTAAAAAAGGAACAGAAAAGGGCGATGGTAAACACAGCTCCTCTTCTACTCCTATCCACCGTGGATAAGACATCTATCATCCAACTTGGCATTTTTACGTTGTATAAATAGTTGAGGCAGTCGCAATGGTATGCCACTGGTTGGCTGTTGTGGCTGCGAAATCCTTGTCTGCGTAGAAATCGTTGAATGGCAAGATGTCTACTTCCAACTCATCAATCCGTGAGATGGAACCAGCTAAATAATCTTCAATGCGGCTTTCTGCGCGCTTGATCCGTTGCAAGAGCCCACCCATACGGATATCTACTGTATCCAAGCCAAAAACCTTGTTTTCTTTCAACCATTGGTGGCTAAAGAGCTTGTGGAAGGTTTCAATCTGGCTTCTGAGTTTTGGCAATTCTTCTCTAGCAATTTGTTGCAAGCTCTCTTTATCACCTGCTTGATAGGCTTGACGAATGCGTCGTCCCACATCAACCTTGCCACTTAAAATAGCATTCAACTGAGCCTGAGTTTCGAAAAGATAAGCGTAGACTCCAGCTTTTTCTTTAATGTCAGAAAGAGTCTCAGCAGCCTTAGCAAAGTGAGGCTTGTCCTGTTCAGGTGTCATGTGCTTATCAAGAATTGGGCAAAGGACATCCTGATAAAAGACATAGCGGTTGGGATTGATGCCACTGAGATTTCCTGGTAGGTCTGGTAAGAGGTTGGCCAAATCAAGCTGCATAAAGTCCTCGACTGATAGACCGGTATTGGTCTTGAAGTGAGCAGACAAGCGTTCTAAATCATTGCGGTAGCTGAGTTCTGCCCAGATTTGCAAGCTCGGTAGGATAGAGAACTGGGCTGTTTCACCACCATTGTCCCCCCAACCCGTCACAATGACTTCCTTGATCTGATTAGCACGGCAGGCTTTGTTAGCTTCGATAGCGATGAGACGGCTAAAATGGTTATGAGGTGTAAAACCAATCCACTTCCAAGCACCACCTGCAAAAGCGATATCCTGGCTAATCTTGTGGTGGTTACTGAAGTTACGGTTGTATTTCTTCGCTATCCTGATAATAATCCCAGTAAACCAAGGTCACACGGTCTTTTAGACGGTCTAAGTAAACACGAGTTTCTTCTGGAATCTCCACATCACGGTCGTACTGGCCATCTGCTGACATGAGTTTGAAGAACATATCGCTCCACATCTGGCAGTGGAAACCATACTTGTCTGCAATATCCAGCACGCGCTCCAAATGTTGGCACATGAGGAGGCTACGGTCCACAACACCGTTTAAGATGAGATAGCGTCCCAAACCAACCAAGTGGGCTTCGTCCATGCCGATATTGACCTTGCGTGTTTGTAGCTTAGACAAAGTCGCAAACATCCCGTCAATCAAATCATAAACCTTTTCTTCACCGATGAGGAGAATGTCCTCTACATCACGGAGTTGTTGGACTTCTTTGACCCCCCATTTGACAAAGGCTGACAAGTGAGCCAAGGTCTGGATACATGGCACAAAGGTCATACCAAACTGCTGGGCATAGGCTTCGATTTCCTGTAACTCTTCAGCAGCATAAGCTCCACGGAAATAGCCAAAGTAAGGTTGCCCTTCAATCTGATAGGTGTCTTCCATGTAGAGCTCAAAGGTTGAATAACCCATGAGAGCCAAGAGTTCAATCATCTGCTTGGCTGATGCGACATTGAGCACAGCATTGCGCGAACAGTCCGCCATATAGGCCAAATCTTCATAAGCCGCTTGTTCTTCAATCTCGACCTTATCACCTTCTTCTAAAGCTGTTGCTAGCACAGACAAGGCACGGTAGAGTTGGTGAGGTTTACGGTAGGTCAGTTGATACTGCCCATTCTCACCCTTGATAGAAATAGAAGCATGGTCAGACTGAGCAACTGCCACCTCTACATCTGGTAGAGAAATGTGATTTTGGAGCAACTCTAAAGCTTGCACTTGTTTACTGCTGATTCCGGTAAAACTTACCATTGGTTTTCCTCCTGTAACCAGTTGACAAGGGCACCGTAGAGATTGGCATCTGCCTGATAGGTGCAAGCTTGAATCACTGGAGCAATTGTATATTCTTCATATCTGTCCACAAAGGCGCCCACTGCTTTTTGAACCCCTTTGATAAAATCAGGGTTCTGACTGATAGAGCCACCTAGACTAATCACATCTGGGTCAATGAGGTACTGGATATTGAGCAGTCCTTGAGCAAGATTACGGTTCATGCGCTCAATGGCTTCCTGGCAAAGGGCATTGCCGGTTACCGCCTCTTGGTACACCTTGCGGCCGTCCCAGTCAGTCTGACCAGATTTTTCAATGACGTAGCGAACCATGTTTCCTGTTGATGCTAGTTGTGACCAGTTGTTGAGCTTTTCTGCTGGTTCGATGGTTGTCATGTAGCCAAACTCACCGCCCAAACCATGACGTCCACGGTGAAGCTTGCCATTGATAATCATGGCTCCACCGATCCCTGTACCAATCACGACACAGGCTGCATTTTCAATCTCAGGATGCGCCAGCAATTCACTCAGTCCAACACAGTTGGCATCATTTTCTAAATGGACAGGGAGCTTATGATGAGCAAGCGCCTCATACCAAGAAAAAAACCATGGATATAAGGAATGGCACTGATCCCCTCAATCACCCCGGTTTCTTGATGAACGGCTCCTGGGACACTCATGGCAATCCCACGGTAGTCACGTTCTGACAATCGCTGGTCCAACCAAGCCAACAAATCTTCTAGAGTTTCTGGAGTTGGAGTGCTGGCCTTATCTAAAAATCTTTCCATCAGGAGTGAGACTAGCAAACTTAATCCCAGTCCCTCCGATATCAATCGTTGCAATGGTCATTGCTTTTACCTGTAAAAAGGAGCGAGTCAGCAGTCGGTTCTTACTTTTTCGCTCCTCCTTTCTTTTTATTGTTTCTTCAGCTGCAACCAGCTATACTTCTTCTTTTTTTAATCCATTCTGTCCGGATTTCTTGCGGTGCCAATAAACCTGTATGGACCGGATACGGTTGTTCCAGAAGATCGACAACCGTTTGTTGTCCTTCTGACACGCGCACATTTTTCTTGGCTCATATTGTAATAGCGAAGGATGTAACCTTCTTCATTTTCTGCTACCTTAAAGGCTGTTGGACAAACTTGTGGCAAGTTCAGTGCTGGATGGTTGAAGAGACTACCTGTTGCTGCTACACTTCCTTCTTGTTTTTTTCAACTTGAAGGCTGGTCATCGGTGTCTGCAAAGCTTTAGCCCGGCGATAAGCGGAGAAGCGGCCCTGAGCTTGATGGCATTCCACTGCATATTCAACCTCAAAGTCCCGCAAACATTGTGCTTCTGGTGTTGGGAAATAGCCCCAGTCACCAAGTTCTCCAGAAGCCCGAAGAATGGTCACGGCAATGGTATCATCCCCTAAAATTTCATATTCATGTAAACCTTTATTGGCTACTGTTACCCCCTTGACATCATCATACAAGCTGACAAAGGCTTGTTGGTGTTGGGGATTTTCAGGATTTTCCCAAGAAGCAGCCGGTTTATTTGGCCGTGTTACAACTTCATAGATACTTTCAGAATCGTTGCTTGGACGTGTATTGTGAGTCTTGACCAAGAGACGGATGCGGTGATCCTTGGCTGTATTGGTAAAGCGCGTCTTGAAGCGAATTTGCGGATCATCTACAAAAATGGTCATCTCCGTTTCAAGAGGGATAGTTGTCACCTCTTCTGAGCGACTTGCCTTGCGGTTCATAAACTCGATAATGCCTCTTTGCTCCGCATCCAATTGTTCATCCGCGCTGACCGGGATGGTCAAGTCATGCTTGAGCAAGATTTTGGCATAGCGAGCATTGTTTTCCCAAGACCTCATAAGCTGTTAACTCCGCATAGATCGGCTCTGTTCCTTTTGGTTGGAAGTAGATATATTCATTTCCGATATCACCACGATCTTCAAAACGAAGGAAATCCTCATAAGCCTCATTGGTCGTTTTATCATAGAGGGTCAAGCCATCATCGATACTAAGGGTTACAAATGGCGTATCGATCACCCCATTTTGGAAAAGGCCATCATGATGAGGTGCTTTGCCTTCCAAGAGCTGGAAGGTGGTCCAAGAAAGAGGCGCTAGGTGAACCGGAACCGTCACGCGCACTTGACGCGCGATATAAGGTTGACGGAATTTATCCTTAGGCAGGGTATAGCCAAAGCTTGCCCCCAAGTCTTCAATCTCTGCTTCTACAAGATGCCCATCTAAATCTTCTACGTGGTAGTCTGGCAAGGTCAAAGCGGCCATTTTCTTGAAGCCCTCTGTCGGATGCAATTCCTTAAATGGACAAACCGCTACGTCGACAATCGTGCTGACAGTGTCCACCTTGCTATGCAAGCCAGTGTTGATGACTGTAAAGAGGTGCTCACTCTGGGCTTTGAGTTGCTAGTTTACCCTTCCATTCGTTCAGAAGGTTGGTCTTGACAAAGTTTCCAACTTGGTTAACCTTGGCAAAACGGACTTCCATTTCACGGTGAACATCATCTACGCTACATCCACAAATACTATCGTGTGGCGCATTTTGTAAGAGTGTCTTCCAGGCATAGGTCAATTGATCCTTGTGGTTGTGCCCACCAGTAATGATGGTCAAAGGTTCCACCACTTGCTCGAGCAAGTTGCTGTTTTCTTGAAAGGCTTGCTTGAGATAAATCCGAGAGGAAGACGTATTTGCCAGTGTGTACCAACCATCGGTTTCCTGACTGGTCAATTCTCCCGTAACCGTAGATAATTGCTCAGGAAGCGCACTTTCCACTGCTTGCACATATTCATCAAAGGAGCTATGAATAAAGGTCACGTCAGGGAACAGTTCGTTAGCCACACGAATAGCTTCACTCAAGTTTCGTTGAACCGGTTGGTGGTCGCAACCGTTCATCATCAACCATTGGTTGGTTGAGGCATAGTCGCAAACATCTGCCAATTTTTGTTTCCAGAAAGCCAAAGCTTCATCTTTATCCACTGGAATTTCGTTCCCGTTACTGTACCAGTTGGCAAAGAGAATACCCAGCACACGGCTACCATCCGCCCCTTGCCAGTACATTTCAGAAAATTGAGAGGTAAATTGCTCATCTTCGAGGACTTGGTTGTCAAAGCCGATTGGTTTGACACCACGCCCAAAAGCTGCTACGTGAATCCCTGATTTTTGAAGAATTTGAGGTGCTTGCCCCATATTTCCAAAGGTATCTGGGAAGTAACCAATCTGAGTGGATTTGCCCCATTTGGCGCATTCAGCCTGTCCAATCAAGGTATTGCGGACGTTGGCTTCACTGGAGATCAGGTAGTCATCCTGCAAGATATAGAAAGGACCAATCTTGAGCTTGCCCTCATCGATATAACGTTGCACCTTGTCGCGGTTTTCAGGGCGAATTTCTAAATAGTCATCAAGGACAATGGTTTGGCCATCTAAGTGGAAACTTTTGAACTCCGGATCATTTTCAAAAAGATCAAAGAGATTGTCAAACAGTTCCACCAATTGCATGCGGTGGCTTTCAAAAGGTAGATACCACTCACGATCCCAGTGGCTATGAGAGATGATATGTACAACAACATTTTCCATGAGTAAAACCTCATTCTAACTTAAATTTTTAATGTTTTAAATATAAACTTGTGATTCTAACAAGAATCAGTGAAGCTAAAGCGTGCTCCTTATACTCAATGAAAATCAAAGAGCAAACTAGGAAGCTAGTCGCAGGTTGCTCAAAGCACTGCTTTGAGGTTGTAGATAGAACTGACGAAGTCAGTAACATATATACGGCAAGGCGAAGCTGACGTGGTTTGAAGAGATTTTCGAAGAGTATTAGCGAATATCCAAGTAATCCAAGACTAATTCACAGAACATCATGTTGGCCCAAGAGAACCATTCACGCGAGTATTTAGTTGAATCATCTACATGGAAACTTTCGTGCATGACGCCCGTGCCTCCATCGCAGGCAACCAACTGGTCCAGCAAATGTTTTTTCTCAGCTTTATCTGTCGTTGTCAATCCTTGAATGGATAAAGCAATCGGCCAGATATAGCGATAAAAGGTATGAGAACTTCCTAGTCCACTTGCGTACTTCCCTTCATAGAAGTAGGGATTTTCAGGGCTCAAAATCGTCCGACGAGTAGCTTGGTAGACCTCATCGTCAATGGCGCAGTAGCCCAGATAAGGAGCTGCCAACAAGCTTGGCACGTTTGGATCATCCATGATACTAGCATTTCCCAAACCGTCTACTTCAAAAGCATAGATCTTCTCGCCCTTGCTGTTAGTCGTGTAGGCGTAGTTTTCGATCCCTTCTTGAATCTCCGCTTGCAGGCGTTTGGCATCTGCAATGATCCTTTCACTATCGGCTAGATTCAAGTCTGCAAAGATTTCTTGCACATAACCCAAGACAACCACTGCGAACATATTGGACGGAATCAAGTAGCTATACTGACAGCAGTCATCACTTGGACGAAAGGCTGACCAGGTCATCCCTGTCACGGAGAAATCTGGCCCAAAGCCGTCATTTACCAAGGTATCTTCCTTACGATCGGTATCACGGACGAAACGGTATGGTGAGTTTTTGTGGTCTTGCTCCACTGTCCAGAGATGAAGGATTTCCTTGGTCGCTGTGACAAAGGTTTCATCAAATTGGCTAGTCTCACCAGTTTCCTTCCAAAGGAGGTAAGCCAATTGCAAGGGATAGCAAAGCGAATCCACTTCATACTTGCGCTCCCAAATCCAGCCATTCAAATCGGTATGGTCGGTCTCGTGATGGCCCTTCCAGTTTTCTTCAATGTTGAAGGAGTTTGCATAGGGATCCTTGAGAATCAAGGTCATCTGACGCTTGACCAAACCAGCAATGGTTTGACGTAAACGAGGATCTCGTTTAGCCACATGAAGATAAGGTCTCAATTGAGCCGTTGAGTCACGCAACCACATAGCTGGAATGTCCCCTGTTAACACAAAGGTTGAACCGTCTTCTAAAATTTCAACTGTATTATCCAAAGTGTCTGTATAACAACGTTCAAAGACATCCACCCACTCAGGGTACTCCTTAGCTCGCTCAGCCACTTGATCCAACCATTCTCGCACAATTTCTTTTGAATAGGTCATTTATTTTCCTCACACGTATCGATTCTTTCCTATTCAGTATAAAAGATTTCAAAGGGGAAATACATACGCAAACTATAGCCCTTTTTCTACAAAATTTTCCATTTGATAAAAACGCTATCATATTTGACAACACTTTGATACAATGAAGAAAATACCACCGCGTGTTCCAAGAAAAACACAGATCATTTAAGGTTGATGAAGAAAAAGGAGACAAGATGCGCACACATTGCCAAACCATCGATACCCGCTGGGGAAGCGATAATCATCCCCACTATTCCCACGGAAATACCCTCCCTTATACCGGAGTCCCTTTTGGGATGAACTACTTCCTTCCCCAGACGACACACGAACAAGGGGCTTGGTTTTTCAACCCCAATCTCCCTATTTTTCAGGGATTTCGTCTCACCCACCAGCCTAGTCCTTGGATAGGAGACTACGCTTGGTGCCTCATCACGCCCATCACAGGGGAAATTGCAAGTTCCGACCTCTTCCGTCGCCAAAGCAGTTATTCGATGAAAGAAGCCGTTTTCCAGCCTCACTACCTCCGTATTTTTTCGGAACGTTATCAGATTCAAAGCGAGCTGGTTCCAAGCTGCTACGGGGCTGTCATGCGCTTTCGAGCACCAGAAAAGCTGACACTCTGCTTTCATGCAGCAAATGAACTAGAGGACTTGACTCTGACAGGCCAAACTTGCCACTTCCACATTCTGGATCAGGCCCATACCGCAGATACTTCCTACTCTTTCTATCTCCAGTGGCAATTTAGCCAGCCGATTGAGAGCGTCACTCACATCGATCAAGATCTTTTTCTCACCTTTTCTAGCAATGAAGTGACCGTCCAATTAGGAACGTCTTATCTGTCCCAAGATATGGCTCACAGCTATCTTCCCAACCTTTCCTTAGAGGAAGCTAAAAAAGAAGCAGCCGATCAATGGAATCAGCTGCTAAAACGAATTGAAGTAAAAGATGCCGGAGGGCGTGACCAAGCCTTTTTCGACCATTGCCTTTACCGACTCCTCCTTTTCCCTCAAACCTTTTATGAAACAGATACCGAGGGAAATGACTGGCACCTGGATGTCACTCATAATGAAATCAAACCAGGAAAAGCTTACACCAATATCGGATTTTGGGATCTCTTTCGGACCTCTTTTCCGCTCTTTAACCTTGTCTACCCCGATTACTACCGTCACTTTCTCGAAGGATTTTTAAACACTTACCAGGATACTGGTTTTCTACCAAAATGGTTGGCCCCAGATGAACGAGGGATGATGCCAGGCACCCTCATCGATGGCGTCTTTGCGGATGCTGTCACAAAAGGGATCGCACCAGACCTACATGAAAACATGCTCACAGCTATGCTCCAGACGGCTCAAAAAACTGATCCTCATCAACATTTTGGTCGCCATGGCAATGAAAGCTACAAGGCCCTTGGCTACCTACCCGATGATTTTCACGAAAGTGTGAGCCATAGCCTAGATTATGCCTATAGTGATTTTTGCATTGCTACCGTTGCCAAGCAATTGGGGCATACAGAAACAGCCGCTCGGTATGCTGCTTCCAGCCTCTCCTACCGAACATTGTATGATGCCCAAACAGGCTTTGTGAGAGCACGATCCACCAATGGAAACTTTAAAGAGCCCTTCTCTCCTACCAGCTGGGGAGGAGATTATGCAGAATGCTCTGCAACCCAGGCTACTTTTGGAGCCTTACACGACCTCTCCGGCCTTATAGAGCTAATGGGCGGTAAAAAAGCCTTCACCCAACGACTGCTGGATCTGGCCAATCAAAAACCTCAATTTGACGTAAGAGGATATGGCTATGAAATCCATGAAATGAGTGAAATGGCCCAAGCCCCATTTGGGCAGATAGCCATCTCCAATCAACCCAGCTTTCACATTCCCTACCTCTTCCGTCACAGCCTTCATCCCGAATACACTAATCTCCTGATCCACCAGATTCGTTCCCAAGCTTTCCATCAAGATTTCCAAGCCTATCCAGGTGATGAAGACAACGGTAGCCTATCTGCTTGGTACATCTGGTCAGCCCTTGGACTCTATCCAACCTGCCCAGGAAAACCAATCTATGATCTGGGCCTCCCTCTCTTTAAAGAAGTCCTTCTCCATCTTCCCAAGCAAGAGCTCAAGATTTGCGCCAACTCACACACTGCAGGCGCCTATTTCATCCAAAAAGCCCTATTAGATGGCAAAGAGAAACAAGAGGTTTCCCATCAAGATCTCCTTGAAGCCCAATTGCTCCAATTTGAGCTTTCTTGGCTCCCCCCACAAGCATAAGAAAAAGTCGTCTGAAAACAGACGACTTTTGTCCCAGCCTCTTTTTTCTGTTATTCATCTCCTACTTGATAGTAGATCGAGCCTTGTTCCCCAAAACTAGCGATACCAACACCAGACCACAAGCGGTTTTTAGAGGCATCTGATGTGTCCTTAAAGACGACTTGTCCTTGATCATCGACCTGATCACCAATGGTCACTCCCGCAGGAATATACTCCAACAAGAAGCCCCCATCACGACCACCATAAATGCCTTCTGAGGCGGTTCCATAATCCGTCAAAGAAGCTCCATAGCCCTCTAACTCTTGTGAGACCAACCCTTTGTCGTTAAAGACCAGCTTATTTCCTTTATCATCTTGCCAGACCCCAGCAATACTGCTGTAATCACCATTGGCAATCGCTTCAAGATCCATTTTCTTCACTTCTTTTTTCTCTTCTTTTTTTTCTTTCTCCTTCACTTCCGAACTAGAAACATCCGTCTTTTTGACTTCAGAAGAGGTCGTCGTTTGACTAGAGGAGGCGGTTGATTTTTTGCTCGCTCCCCGTTGCGAACAAGCTACCAACAGGACCACACTGAGAAGACTCACAAGAATTGCACCAACTTTTTTCATTTAAAATTCCCCATACATTTTTTAATTTAAAGCCCTTTCATTGTAACGTATTTTCAAGCATTTGACAAGCTTCACTCCCCATTTTTAATCAAAAAGAGACCGGGATAATCAGTCCTAGTCTCTCTTTTGATACAGCTCTTAATGAGCCAGCATTTCCTGTGCCACTTCTAAACCAGATAAGTTGGAAGGATAATAAGTTGGCCAATTTTCTAACTCATCATAAAGCGCCTCTTGACTCTTTCCTCCATGGAAAATGTGGAAGTGAGCTGCCTTTACCGGAGTAATTTCATGGTCACTAAATTGAACATATTTGAAGTCTCCCGCATCGCTCTCTTTCGCTTCAAAGAGATAACGAACACCACGATTCCCCTTCTTATAAGTCAAAATGTGCTTACCTACGTATTTATAGGTATATTTCTTAGAAGATCCTTTTTGATAAAACTCCATTGAATCCTTATCAATCTTAATCCGATCAATATCTGTTTGATAACCCTTGGTATAATATTCCTTATACTCAGCAGCAGTCATAGTTGGATTTAATTTTGCCTTATAATCAAAGACCTGATCCAGAGTTCCATCTTGCAAGTATGGATAAACTGATTTCCAATCACCCGCATAATTTGCTAAGCTACGATCCTTCACTTGACTATCCTCGAAATAGCCCTTTTGAACTGTCTTAGCATCTTCTTCATGTTCAGGTTGAATATCCTTACCAGCTTGTGACGTTGTTTTCTCTAGCGCCTTCAGATTTTCCTTCATAACAGACACGTAGTCTTCGCCATCTTTCATTTCTTGATCCGTCAAGCTTTCCAAAGGATTTAAGACAGCCAACTCAACACCAGCTTCAGAAGACAAGGTTTTCGCCAAGGACTTAGAAGCATTTTCCTCAAAGTAAATGACCTTGATCTCATTTTTCTTGATATACTCTGTCAATTCACGCAATCGTGCAGCAGAAGGCTCACTATCAGGTGAAATCCCTGAAATGGCTACCTGATTTAAGCCATAATCTAAGGCCAAGTAACGGAAAGCCGCGTGTTGGGTCACGAAATTCTTTTGTTTCGCATCTTTCAACCCATCTTGATAAGCTTGATCCAAGGCCTGTAATTTCTTTAGATAGGCTTGGGCATTTTTCTCAAACGTCTTTTTCTTATCTGGATAAGCTGCCACCAACTGATCACGAATCGACTCTACCATCTTCATAGCACGATGTGGAGAGAGCCAAAGGTGAGGATCATATTCATGATGGTGTTCTTCGCCCCCTTCGTGTTCATGTTCCTCTTCCAATCCAGGAAGCAAGACCATGCCCTTGGTAGCATCGATCACTTTAGTTTTCTTATCCTTCATTGATTTCAAAAGATTTGGAACCCAGGTTTCCATGTTTTCATTTTCATAGACGAAAACATCCGAATCTTGAATCATAGCCCGCCCCTTAGCAGACAATTCATATTCATGAGGCTCTGATCCCGCTCCAATGAGCAGGTCTACCGTTCCTTCATCTCCGACAATATTTTTTGTAAAATCATAAACAGGATAGAAAGTGGTCATCACTTTTAATTTCCCATTTTGACTCTGACTTTTGCCACAAGCTGTCAAAACAAGTGTTAAAGCCACTAACAACAACCAACCAAATTTTTTAACGTTCATATCTACTTCCTCAAACGTGATCCAAGATTCACAAGCAAGAACAGTGCCACAAATAAAAGCGTGATGCTGGCACTCGCTGGTGTATCTGCAATATAAGACAAAATCAACCCACTAAACATCCCGATAAAACCAATGATGACCGCAATCAGCATGACCCCACGGAAGTTCTTCCCTAATTTCAGCGCAATACTAGCCGGTAAGACCATGATGGTTGAAACCAATAACGATCCTGCTGCAGGAATCATTAAAGCGATAGCAACCCCCGTTACCACATTAAATAAGATAGACATGGTCCGGACCGGAAGGCCATCTACGAAGGCCGTATCTTCATCAAAAGTCAAAATATACATAGGCCGCAAGAATAAGGCTGTTAACACTAATACAACGAAAGCAATCACAAATAAGGCGATCACCTGTTCATCCGTAATGGTTAGAGTAGAACCAAACAAATACTGATCCAAACTCATCGAGCTCTTTCCACCACCACGCATCAGTACTAAAGCTAGGGCAAGACCAGTGGACATTAAAATTGCCGTCCCGATCTCCATAAAGTCCTTAAATAAGGTCCGCAAATACTCAAGAAACCGCAGCTATAATGACAATGATCATAGTCGAGAGCGTCGGAGAGATCCCAAGAAAAAGTCCAAAAGCGACACCTGCAAGAGAGACGTGACTTAGCGTATCACTCATCAGACTCTGCCGTCTTAAAATCAAGAAAATCCCTAATACAGGAGAAAAAAGACTCATGGCAACCATAGCCAACAAGGCCCGTTGCATAAAATCATACTGGAATAAATCAAGCATGGTCACCCTCCCCTTCTGTATCATGGACGTTAAAACATCTCCAAGGAGAGCTCTGGTCGCGAACCAAATGAATATTCCGATCCGCAAATTGGTTAACCTCTTCAGGATCATGCGTAATCATCAAAACAGATTTTTGATGGTGATGCGCACTGTGATGCATTAACTCATAAAAATCACTCTTTGTCGTTGCATCCATCCCTGTCGTCGGTTCATCTAAAACAAAGATATCCGGATCTGAAGCAAACATCCTAGCAATGACGGCCCGCTGTTTCTGACCACCAGACAAAGAACCAATCGCCCGATCCTTGAACTCCAGCATTCCAACAGATTCTAAACTCTTCAGAATATGTTTTTCATCGTGCTCATTCAACTTTCGAAACCAGCCTTTACGAGGATACCGACCTGACTTCACAAATTCATAGACCGTACTTGGAAATCCAGCATTAAAACTAGCAATCTGTTGTGGCAAATAAGCAATCCTTAACTTCTTTCCCTTAACATTCGTCTTTGAAATCTCAACTGTCCCGACCTTGGGCTGTAAAATGCCAAGACTAGCCTTAATCAAGGTTGACTTAGCAGCTCCATTCTCACCAGTCAGCGTAACAAACTCTCCACTATCTAAGTAGTAATTGATCCCTTCCAGAACCGGTTCTCGATCATAATAGAACGATAAATTTGAAACCGTAATATACCTCAAACTATAACTCCTCTTCCAATAAATCTAAAAACCGCGAAATGACCCCTTGCTCATTCTTAGTAAACTTCGACAAAACATCCTCATAAGTGTGAAGGGTATGCTGATGGTGGTGCTGATGCTCTAATGCAATTGGCTTACCAATCTCAGTTAAGCGATAATAGAGAACCCGAGCATCATTTTCATCTCGATAAGTCTCCAGCATTCCCTGACTTAATAAGGGCTTCACGGCCTTCGTGATAGCAGCCTGACTGACATTCAATTTCTTAGCTAAGACAGAATTGGTTAGAGCTTCATCAGCAACCAGCATCAAAATATGTTCCTGAGTGTTGGTTAATGAAACACCACTTGTACAAGAACCAACTAAAATCTCATGCTGATTTTCTGATAACAATAAAATAGAATTTAAAAATCGATCGATTTTATTTGCAACTTCAGACAAAATTAACTCCTTCTAATTCACCAAAAGAAACTTTACCGGTTAATTATATCATAAAAAAGAAAAAAATAAAACAAAAAAAGGAGTAAAACTCCTTTATAATCTATACCGGCGGCCGGGGTCGAACCGGCACGTCCTTGCGGACACTGGATTTTGAGTTCTATGAACCCATTTTTTTAAATCTTATAACCTTGATTTAATAGGGTTTTAGAACTTTTGAATCTTGCAAAAATAGACTCATTTTTAAATTTTAGTAACTTTTTTTGGTAACTCATCTTTCTCTCTTAAATAACTACTTCCATAAATAGTGAGTCAATAATCTTATTTCTCAGTCGTTGATTTCCTTGCCCCATTTGGTCCTAGAATCGCATTAAACGTTCCCTTTTCAAACTGTAGGTGAATATGATCAACCACTAGATGATTTCCATACCGTTTACTGATGTTTTTAGCTGGTAATATCATGTTTTCTCTCCTTTTTGACAGTATCAGTCTAGCAAAAAAGCCGTTTAAAAAACGGCCTTTTGGGATAAGCGGTCAAAATGAGAACCTAAGTGGCAAGATGAAAGTGACAAAAAGAAGAAGAAAATTTAATGCAACCATTCTTTCCCCCATTGATTCAAGTCCTTTAAAATCGGCATCAGCGATTTCCCTTTTCCTGTCAGCTCATATTCTGTATGCTCTGTCATGACTTATAACGCACGTTTTTATATCCTTTTGGCTATCTGTGCGATTTTTTCGAGTTCTTCTTTCCGTTGACGATCACTCATATACTCCACTCGTGTAACTTGTGTCATTTTAACCGGTTTAATACCACAGGGTTTCAAGATTTGAGATTTTAGAACCTTTGCGTAGTCTTGAGAAAAAGGAAGAAAAATTTTTGGCGTATTATGCGTCGTAATGATCCACGCTTTTCCATCTAGTTGCCCCACCGGACCTCGAGGTCCATTCTGATAAGCAAAACCTGCAACAAAAACACGATCAATAAAACCTTTTAAAATAGCTGGCATTCCACTCCACCAAGTAGGGAAAATAAAAATCAACTGATCTGCCCAAATCAATAAATCTCTATATGGTTTCATGTCTTCATTATGCTGTAAATCTCTCCTTTTATGCATTTCATCAAAACGTAAAACCGGGTCAAAGTTTTCTTTATATAAGTCTATTATTTTAACTCTATGCTCTGGTGCTAAATGCTTTTGCACAGTTTGAAGGATTGATGCATTATAACTTGTTTCATTCGGATGTGAATAGATTATTAAAACATTCATCAGCTATCTCCTTTTATATAAATATCAAGCATCGTTCTGACGGTCTTTTGAACATCATTTTCTTTAAAGTTTTCTCCAACAGGACTCCTTACCAATAGAGCCAAACCAGCAATAAAACTCCAAAAATTGATCAATATTTCTGCGTCACTACTAGAAAGATTTTCCTCATCTTTAAGTCTTAACGCTACCGACTTAAAATGTTCAAATCCTGGTAAAGAGGAGTTGACTGAAATAGTTTCCTGGGATAACTCCATATAGTTATATGGAAATTTGATAAATAATGCTTCAAATAGATAGGTTTCCTCTTGGGCAAACCTTACAAAGTTACAGCCCATCAGAGTTAGTTGAGTTCTTGCATCTATGGAAGTATCAATTCCAAGTATCATATTTTTCAAAAAGAACATTGATAAGTGTTCCATAACAACTTGAATATATTTATCTTTACTTCCAAAATGCTTATAGGGAGCTCCATGAGTCACCCCACATTTTTGAGCTATTGTACGCATAGACATCCGGTCAATCCCGTTAGTTCTGATTTCTTCAATGCCGACCGAAATTAACTTTTCTTTCAGTTCTTCCGTATTCCGTTTCATTTGACCACCTTTCCTTATCGAAGTATACGTTGTCTACTTTTTATAAAGTATACACCGTCTACTTATATTTGTCAAATAAAAAAATACTCAAAACTTAGCTTCAGAGTCCCTAACCTTCTGTTATGTACTCTCCTAAGGAAAGTTTCTAAGAAGATTTTATCTTCAATTAAAAGGCTGAGACTACTGTCCCAGCCTTTTAATCATCCTTATTGACATTGAAACAAAAGCAATACTAAAACGAAAAGGACAAGGATAAAAAACCTTGTCTTTTTTTAACACTAACAACTTAGACTAACATAGTTTCAAAGCAAAAACAAACTAATGGCAAAATCTAAATGTCAAATCATTCATTAATCAATTCCTCAATTTCCTTTATCCCTTCAAATTCTCCAACACTTTCGAAAAGTTCTATAGCTCGTTTGAAATGTCTGTTGGATAATTCCGTATCTTTCAATGCTAAATAGATTTCCCCTAACCCTCTATAGCTACAAGCTTGAGAAATCACATCATCTGTCTCTAAAGATTGTTCCAATGACAGATTCATGAATGTAAGAGCTTCATCAAGGTTGTTTAATTTAAATCTCACATAGCCTTGTTCGTAGTTATTCACAGCTTTCTTTAAATTATCATTTGGAAAATGCTCTTCAACTATCTTCTCTTCATCTTCAATGAGTTTTAAAGCCTTATGAAAATCACCCTGATCTCTGTAGATCATAGCTAATTGATGTAAGCCAATATGTTCATGTTCTTTATCTTCATTTTGTTTAGCTAATAAAATGTATTTCTCAAAGATATGGGTACACGAGGCATAGTCTTTTTCTGCTAACAATAAATATCCCATCAGATTTAAAAGACTAAAATCTGTACAGGTATCAATGGAAAAATCTTGTTCAACCAACTTTTTAGCTTCTGATGTTTTTCCCTCCAAAAACAAGTCCCAAGCTGTATCAAGTTTAGAGACCATCTATTTCCCCCTTTCAACTATAAACACCCTTCATAAAATAAAATCACTCAACAAGAATATACTAATCTTTACCTATTGAAACTTAATCAAATAAACCATCAATCTGCATTAAAATAATCATAAACCTCTTTATATAGAATTCTGTCAATGTTTTAGACAAATTTTGGGAGGAAATTTTGAAGACTAGCGTCCTTCTAGTTTTCCCAATAAGTTTTAACTTCTTCAAAAATCTTATTCAAAAGTTCTGCATCTTTTTCTGACAACTGATTTTTTTCTATAACTCTATCTTTTAGTTCTGTTGCCTTTATTTTATTTCTTGCCACCGAAACTGCTATTGAATGTTTCAAAATATCAAACTCATCCTTTGAAAAGTTTGCAATGTTGGTAAGATCTAATTGTTCTAGAGGTAAACTACTGATAATTGAATAAGGTTTTTGTCCCAGCAAATAATCTGTAGTAGTACCAAAGATATTTGCTAATTTTACAACTAATTCTAATCCCGGTTCTAACGTTCCATTCTCCCAACGAGAATATGTCCCTTGCTGAACTCCAATTAATTCCGATATTTGTACTTGAGTTAATTTTTTTGATTTTCTGAGAGTTTTTAATCTATCTGAAAATTTATAATCCTTTGTATACATAAGTCTCCTATAAATATTCTTAATCGTATATTTTTACTTGACAAAAATATTCTAAACGGTATAAAATAGAATTATTCCATAAGGAATATTTATTTTGAGATTAAATATTCCATTGAGAATATTATAGCATAAAAAGGAGGTAAAAAGCGTATGTAATTAGTAGTCGATTTAAAAAAATTTTTAATAAAGGAGGTAAGATTCGACAAAAATAAAAAAATCTTGAAACAAATGTGCCGTTCGTTCCAAGATCAAAACATATTATGTAACAATTATACCACAGAAAAACTCTTCAGTTGCACAAGAAAAATTTCGGAGGTTTCACAAAAAGATGACCAATAAAGAGTTAGTCAATCAAATTTCTGGCCTAAACTCTACCTCTACTCTTAAAAATTGGATTCAACTGATTAAAGAGATAAGTGGCAAGGAATTTAAGAAAATTAAAATTCCTATCAGTAGAAATCCAAGAACTCATCAATTAAGTTATACAGTTTCCTATGACTTTACAGACGAAGACCTTAGACAATTTCAAAAGTTAGCTAACCTAAAACTTGAAATAGGTCTCAAAGAGGCTATACAAGCCGTATTTGGGAGTCTAGCAGACAATGAGCAAGAATCCCTAAACCAAGTAATAAATGAGCTCTACGATGAACTGAGCGCCTTAAAACAGGAATTTAAGCGAGAAATACGACTGATACAAATTGAGAATGCCAATCTAAAAAAGAAAATCCAAGATATTGAAGAGTCGATGCAAACCGGCTTACTAGGGTTTGTTCAGAAGAGGTCAAAAAATAGGTTCGGCTAATAGCGAGTTTTCGGCTGAGCCAGGAGGCAGAAAGCCGAAAATGAGCGTAGATGCGGACGGACCATTTTTGACTCGATAAGGGTGATAATAACACCACCCTCTGCAAGTTAGGTGTACCATCGAAAGAATTCAGTATTTCCAAGGGTTTCGGAGATTTTAAGGGTGGCAAAATTAGGCAAAAAGTTGAATCAAAATCTATGGCAAAAAATGAACATTTACGTTCTGTATTTGACTGGATTCAAATTCAGTTTGATAAGACTGAATTTTCGTCAAGAGAAATAATCGAAGACATTCTATTTCTTGACTATGACCTATTTATTGAGAATAAAGGGAGCCTTAAATACTATAACTATGATAGCCAGCTTCATTATGGGAATATCCGTATCTACTATGGAGCGAAAGAGTCGTCCTACATGCTTGTCATGTCAGGACAGAGCACTCGAGTTCTATAGAGATATGGTATTAGATCAAATAGTCTGTCCGAAAGACGGTTTCTGAACAACCTCTACTACAATTACAATCAATTTTTCAGTAAGACGAATTGATATTGCAATAGATGATTTTAATGAAACACCCTATTTCACTCCTAATCAGCTTCTAAAGATTTGTCAGAAGAAACGCTTTATATATGGAAAAAAAGCACCTACTACAATACCTACGGAGATGAAACAATCGGCCAGACCTTATATTTGAGAAAAACCCAATGATGATGAAAGACTTAGAATTTACGATAAACGCTTAGAACGAGCTGAGAAGCTCGGTATCAGCAAGCGTTTATAGAAAAATTGGATAAGAACTGAGTTAGAACTTAGGAAAGAAAAAAGCTCACTACTTTCATTCAAGAATGGTTGCATTCAGAAATAGATCTTCTCAACTTTACCAAGGGATATCTCAAAGAAAAAGTGAGATTCTATAGTGATAGTCACTTTCTCAAAAACCTTTGAGATCTTGGGAAAAGTTTTTAGGTCACTCAAAACCTATCTCTATCATTATTTCAAAACCAAAAAAACAGAACTGGAACAAAAAAATTAGAATGGTTTTACCTATAAAGGTTCAGGAGCTATTCTAAAAGCGTATAAATTTCTATACGACAATAACTTACTGTATGAGTATGAGAAAGCTAACTATCTCGCACTCAACAATATGGAATATCCACCAGATTTAGCAAGTGGATTAATAGAAAGGGCAATTCTCTTTAAAAGAGAGGATTTGATCCCTACAATCAAAGAAAATATCAAAAGGAGAAATTAATTATGGCAAAAATGCTTTCACAAAATGACTGGAATTTTAATAACATTGGAACAAAATTTGAATTGGATGAAGTTATTCCAAAATTTGAAACGGAAGTCCGAGCAGATGCAAACGGAGAAATTATCAAAAACCGAGATGGTAGCGAAAGACGTTTTAATACCGATAAAATCATTGGTTGGAAATACAATGTAACGATCAAAGATGGACAATTCAAAAAGAAATCAACCCAAGTCTCAGTAGACAATCCAGATGCCTTGGTTGATAATGACTATATCCAAGCAATGGATGAAGTACCAGTTACATTTGACAATTTACAAGCTACTATGATTAGTACGACAATGTATTACAAGGCAGATGCTATCCATTTAGTAGATGTAAAACAAAAATAAGTATCAGACAAGGGGAGTTAATCCTCCCCTTACTTAATCTATTTAGAAAAGGAGATCACATGATTAAAACTGTAACAAAAGATGACCTTATCGAACTTGGATTTGCTCCAGGAACTGCAAGAAAGATTATCCATACCGGCAAATTACTATTAGTGAATCGTGGTTTTAACATCTACGATAACAAACGGATTGGTACAATTCCAGCCAGTGTTGCTGAAGAGCTACTAGGAATTGAACTCCAGAAAGAAGCGTAACTTATGGCTTTACGTAAAAGTAGAGACGGATCTTGGATTGTCGATGTTTCCAATGGTATAAATCCAATATCTTTAAAACAACGCAGAATTGTAAGAAAAGGATTTAAAACTAAAAAAGAAGCATTGGAAGCCGAACAATACTTACGAAGTGTAGAACTTAAAGAAAAAAAGTTTCAACTCAAAAAAATATCAATTGATATCCTTTATGATCTCTTAAAAGAAGAAGATAAAATAAACAACAGAAAACAAAGCTATATAGATACACAAGAAAACAATTATAACAGGCATATAAAAAAACTATTTTGAAAAAAAGTTGATGATGTAGCTAAATTAACTTATGAAGATATCTATCAATTCAGAGAACATCTAAGAGATAAAAAAATGCTCAAAAACTCGGAAAAGAAGCTAAGTCAAATACTATTAATAAAATTATAATTTTACTAAAGAAAATTTTGGATGTTGGATTAAGAAAGGGATTTTACAAAGGAACATCCCTGTAGGATTGCTAAAAAAATTACCAATAGAAAAAAAGCAAAATTAAATTTCTGGACAGTAAAAAGAATTCAAGCACTTCTTAACACTATTTAACGACGATGAATACAATATAAAAGTTACTATTCACAGTTCTATTCTTTACTGGTCTAAGACTCGGAGAAGCTCTTGCTCTAACGTGGAAAGATATAGAGTTTTCTACAAATACAATTCATGTAAGTAAATCAGTATACGTCAAAAAAGGTGAAGAACACATTAGTAGTACAAAGACAAAAGGCTGGAACCCGAAGAATCATCATGAATCATAAACTAGTTGAAACACTAGAAGAATGGAAAGCAAACACAGCATGAAAAGATTAAAAGAATTTACAAGCAGCTTAGATGATCTACAGATATTTCAAAATAACCCAATTACGATAACTAAAGATTCAATCGAGAAAGCAATATAAAAAAATATTACAAAGAGATAATACTTTAAAAAAATAAGAATTCATGACTTCAGGCATTCACATGCTTCACTACTAATAAATCAAGGAGAAGATTATCTTGTTGTAAAAGAAAGACTAGGTCATGCATCTATAACTACAACAATAGATACTTACTCTCATTTATATCCAAGTAAACAACAAAAATTAGCGGATAAATTAGATGATTTGTTATAGAATTAGTAATTTTTAGTAACTCAGCATCAAAAATTCAACGAACTAAAAGAAAAAGACAAGGTCCGAAAACCTTGTCTTTAATACTATACCGGCGGCCGGGGTCGAACCGGCACGTCCTTGCGGACACTGGATTTTGAGTCCAGCGCGTCTGCCAATTCCGCCACGCCGGCATAAATTTAACTGGGGTAGCTGGATTCGAACCAACGCATGAGGGAGTCAAAGTCCCTTGCCTTACCGCTTGGCTATACCCCAATAATAATATAATAAATAGGCGAGTGATGGGGATCGAACCCACGCATGCCAGAGCCACAATCTGGTGTGTTAACCACTTCACCACACCCGCCATAATTATTAACACGGGCAGTAGGAATTGAACCCACACTGAAGGTTTTGGAGACCTTAGTTCTACCTTTAAACTATGCCCGTAAAGGATGGAAGGGGAGGGATTCGAACCCCCGAACCCGAAGGAGCGGATTTACAGTCCGCCG